>Ga0209517_10000002_pt1 | contig 665715 bp, 553 predicted proteins | sample PeaSoiMetSII2010_FD_187695 | JGI IMG/M metagenome (GOLD analysis project Ga0209517, IMG submission 187695) | Peat soil microbial communities from Weissenstadt, Germany - SII-2010 (SPAdes) (version 2) | ecosystem: Environmental > Terrestrial > Soil > Wetlands > Peat | place: Germany... | reverse complement strand
ATCCCGCACCCCCCGCGGGATTCCCGCTTTCCCACGGCCGCAACAACAAACTTCCGGTTACATTTCAGATGTCTCGACAACCCCCGCTACGGTTACATTCTTAAATGGCTCGACTGGGCGGAGCAAGCCCCAACTGGCGGATGAGACATCACGCGCTTATGGCTGGCGGTCCGTGCTCAACTGTCAAGACGCAGTTGGCCGCCCCACGTACAGGTTTTGCCAGTGGGGATTTTGGCTTGCCCGCAAGGTAGTCAAAGGAATTTACTCCTTACTCTGAACTTTTTCCTTTCAACCTCAATCCGTTCTCCCACTTCCTCTTCTCTCGAAACTTATAACTGACACCTGATAGCTTAAGACCGTCTCCATCACCCCGCTGCGGCCAGCGCCTCTCGCTTCCGCGCCTCGTCCCACAGCGCGATGTACGGCTTCAGTTCCGCCATCATGCGCGCGAACTGGTTGAAGTCCAGCGATTGCGCGCCGTCGCTCATGGCCTTTTCCGGCGCGGGATGCGTTTCCACGATCAACCCATCCGCGCCGATCGCCACGGCCGCCCGCGCCACCGCCGGCACCAGGCTGCGCTTCCCCGTCGCGTGGCTGGGATCGAGGATCACCGGCAGGTGCGTCAATTCATTCAGCACCGGGATGGCCGAAATGTCGCAGGTATTGCGCGTCGCCGTCTCAAACGTACGGATGCCGCGCTCGCACAAAATCACCTCCGGATTCCCGTGCGCCACGATATACTCCGCGCTCATCAGCAATTCCTTGATCGTGCTGCTCAACCCACGCTTCAACAGCACCGGCCGCCCGCATTTCCCCAGCGCCTTCAGCAGCATGAAGTTCTGCATGTTTCGCGCGCCCACTTGCATCACGTCCGCGTACTTCGCCACCAGCTCGACGTCGCGATCTCCCATCACTTCGGTGACGATCGCCAGCCCCGTCGCCTTTTTCGCCTTCTGCAGCAGCTTCAACCCTTCCTCTTCCATCCCCTGAAAATCGTAGGGCGACGTTCGCGGCTTGAACGCGCCTCCGCGCAGCAGCTTTGCCCCGGCCTTTGCCACCGCTTCCGCCGTGCGCATGATCTGTTCCTCGCTCTCCACCGAGCACGGCCCCGCAATCACGATGAACTCATCGCCGCCAATCTCCGTCCCGTTCACTCGGATGCGCGTCCGCCCGTGGCGGAACTCCTTGCTCACAAATTTGTATGGCGCTGTGATGCGCATGACGCTATCCACCTGCGGCAGCGCCTCCACCGATTCCATGCACGCGGTCACGTCGCCCACGCCCACCACGCCAATCACAACGCGCTCTTCGCCTTCGATCGAGTGCACCTTGTACCCAAAGTGCTTCACAATCGCGCAAACCTCGTCAATTTCTTCCCGCTTCGAGTGCAGCTTCATCGAAATAATCATGGTCGTTTCCCTTTTTCCTTTGGCCGGCCGCAGCCCGCCCGAATTCCTCGCCCTAAAACAAAAAAGCCCACTCTTTGCGAGTGGGCCGCGACTGCACATTTTCGCAGTAGCTAGACGGTGGCCCACTCCTCCCGGATGTTCCGGTACATAAATCGCCAAGAATACGAGTAGGCCTTCAAATTCATGTCCGCCAGTTTATCGGTTCTATCCAAAAACGCAAGCCACAATTCGCTTATTCCCGCCATTAGGCCGCGCAATACTCCGCAGCCCGCGTCAACACAGCATGAATGCAGTCAGATCAGTACAAAAGGACCGCAATGCGATAACGCGTGAAGCCCCCCGCCCCTCCCGCCTCGCAGGCTCCCACAGCCGCACCACGGTATTTCCCGCCTTGCACGCGCTGCGCAATATCCGCGGGCAAGTGGCTCAGGTCAGACGTCTCGTACCGCACGACGCTCACCGGCCTTTCTCCCGCCCAGCCGCGATCCATCTCGCAGGTCTTGCGCGCATCGTCGGTGTCATTTAGCAGCCGCACACCGTGCGCGGCCAGTTGCGAGCTGACCTGGAGTTCCTGCGCATCCAATCCCAAAAGCGCTACTGCCGCCGAGAAATCCTCCACGGCAAACAGTTGCCGGCCGCTTTGCACTACCGCAATGCCCACCGCGTTCACTTCGCGGTCGAGTAGATTGGCGCGGTGCGGCGGCGAATTCATCCATTGCGTGTGCAGGCCGAGAACCGATGGCCCTTCCGCGACATTCTCCGCGATCAAGCTGAAGCGCGCGCCCATCTGCATCGCTCGTTGCTGTAGCGACAGCTCGCCGGGAAACTGGTGAGAGATCGTGTTGTGCTGCGCCATGCGCTGCGCATGCTGGCGAGCGGCTGCGGCCAGCGCTGCGTCCCACTGCAGCGGCGTCAAACCCGCGGCGGCGCGGCTGTGGTTCGCGGCGTCAAGCAACATACTTTCCGGCGCACCGAATTGCGGCGAAGCGGCGGCGTGCGATATCGGCGTCAGCAACAACGCCGTCAACACAACGGCGGCAACGATGGCGAGGCAACGCAGTAAGGTGGACATCGAAAGACGCTCCTGCATCCATTAAACACGGTGTTTCCGGAATAGATGCGCGAAGCGGGGCACCGATAGCGCAAGAGGAAGCTGGCCGGCCGGACAGGCTTGTCCGTTGGATGTTTACCTGGTTGAGCGCGATTAGCCGCGCACTTGGATGGCGCTGAAGCTCAGCACCACGTGGCCGCCGGAAGTGGGCCGGCCAAAGCTGAGCATCGGCCGGAAGCGATAGAAGAACAGCAACTGATCCAGGTGGTGCCGCACTTCCTGGCTGTCCGGGCCATCCATGATTTCGTACCTCATCATGCGGCCGTCGGAATCCACCACCACGTCCACCAGCAGGTCATTCTGCAACAGTACATCCGGATGCTGCATTTCCGGCGAAGCCGAACTCGGCATGTTCGAGGGAAGAATCAGGCCCGCGGGCTGCAACAGCGACGTGGGAATATCGTTGGGATCGGCCTGCACCACAATGCCCGGCACGATCATGTGCAGCACAAACACGAAGATGACGATGGCGGAAAACAATCCGCCCGTCGCCGGCACCGTCAGCGGACGGAACACGTTCTCCTGCAGAATTTCCACGCGATCCTTCACCAGTTGCCAACGCTCTGCCCAAGTGCGCGGGCCGTGTCCCTGCGCTGCCGCCACCTTGATGCGCACGGAAAGATCCGCCGGAGGCAAGGCGCGCGGCATACGCGAAAGCATCACAGCCAGCTTGCGATAACGCTGCAATTCCTCGCGGCACGAAGCGCACTCTTCAAGGTGCTGCCGGACGGCGTCCCGCTCCCGGGGGCGCGCAGCCGAAGCCACGGTGTCATCCAGATACCCGGCCAGTTTGGAATGTACCTTTTCGCACGTCATGATTGTTCCTCTTGCGCCTGATTTGGACGCATCATTTCACCTGCCGACGGACTGGCTGGGGCGCGTACGTAGGCCATTTGTAAACCGACTTGCGAGCCGAAGTGGGCGGCGCTGGCTGCTTCGCGGTGGGGCATCTCGTGGGGCCGCGCAAAACCCTTTTCGCCCAGCAGGGGCTCGAGCAATTCTTTCAGCGTACGCCGGCCCCGCAGGATGCGCGACTTCACCGTGCCCACGCTGCATTCGAGCACTTCGGCCACTTCTTCGTAGCTCAAACCCTCCAGGTCCCTCAGGACCACCGCACTGCGGAAGACTTCGGGGATTTGCTGCAGCGCGTCCTGCACTGCGGCCTGAATCTCGTGCGTCGCCATCTGCTCGTAGGGCGATGCGGTGGTGTCTTGCACTTCGACCGGGGCGAAGCCCTCTTGGGGTTCCGCATCAATGGAGACGTTCTTCTGGAGGTGGCGCTTGAACCAGCGGCGGTTGTTGAGCGCCTCGCGCACGGCGATGCGATAGAGCCAGGTCTTCAGCGAGCTGCCGCGGCGGAAACTCCGTATGCCCCGGAACGCCTTCAAGAAAACCTCCTGCGTGGAATCGGCGGCGTCGGCCGTATCTCCCAACATGCTCAGGCTGAGACTGTACACGGGACCGTGGTAGTGCGTCACGAGCCAGTCGAACGCCGTCTCCGAGCCCGCCTGCAGCTCGGTGACAAGGCTGGCTTCATCGTGGCCCCACGAGAGCGCACTGACCCAATCGGACACAGTCTGCCTTTCTAGCCCGTCTTCAAGCTGCATGCCCTTGAAGGCGAACTGGCCCACGCTGGCCTTGGCCAGAGTGGACGGCCCAGGTACCACTTCCCTGCATCGGGCCTCTTGGCACTTCGGATCGGGAGAAGCGATCCCAATCCACGTCCGCTCAATGTATTAGACACCGAAGAGCGGGGAAATGTTTCTGCACCCGGCAAGCATCATCGCCCCAAGGCGACTCGGCGCACCGGGAGCTGGCCCAAATGTGGATTGTGGCACCACGGAAAGCGAAGCGCAATGGCCTAGCCGTAAGGGGTTGGGCGCAAGTGGGATCAGGAACGGGCGGCGTAACTAATAGAACAGACATAGGTTAGTAGCGGATGCCCCATCCTCCCAGTGGGAGAGTCTTGGGTTTGCTCCCGTCATCCCGAGCTTCGAGGGATCCCTCTTTATCTTTAGCGGGTCATAGACTCACCCGGGACCGCCAATCTCCCGATTGGCGCTTCTGCCTCAACCGCCCTCTTCATTCCCTACGCCATCTGAGGACACTTCTATGCAAGCGACGAAAGGTGGATAATAGGCCGAGCGAATGCAAGTAGCCGCCAAACGCAAGCTTCTGAACGACCAGCCAGCCATCGAGAATGCTGACCTTTCCCGATATGTCCCCGAGGAACTTGCGAGGTTGGATGACCCCCAGACTGCCATCCCACGCATAGCAAAGGACGCTCAATCCATCGCCTTGATTGAAAGGGCAATTCATCAGGTTCCGACGTCACACTCGATTTATCGCGGAGACGCGCGGGACATGTCGGGGTTGGAGGCACAAAGCGTCCACCTCGTGTTGACTTCACCTCCTTACTGGACGCTCAAACAGTATCGAGATTCGGAAGGTCAACTCGGCCACGTTGAGGATTACGATGAGTTCCTCCGAGAATTAGATAAAGTCTGGAAACAGTGTTTCCATGCGTTGGTCCCGGGTGGCCGGATAATCTGTGTTGTCGGCGATGTATGCCTATCGAGAAAAGAAAACGGCGGACGGCACACAGTTGTGCCCCTCCATTCGTCAATCCAAGAACATTGCCGAAAACTGGGATTTGACAACCTTGCACCTATCATCTGGCACAAGATTTCCAATGCGGCTTATGAGGTGGAAGGTGGATCTACTTTCCTTGGCAAACCTTACGAACCAAACGCGGTCATAAAAAATGACATTGAATTCATCTTGATGGAGCGGAAGCCGGGAGGATACCGTTCCCCCGACATTTCCACGAAAGTTTTGAGCGTGATTTCGACGGAAAACCACAAGAAATGGTTCCAGCAGATATGGACGGGTGTCACGGGTGCATCGACAAAAGAACATCCCGCGCCATACCCCCTGGAGCTTGCCGAAAGGCTTGTGCGTATGTTCAGTTTCGTCGGGGATACAGTCCTGGATCCCTTTATGGGTACAGGCACAACTACCGTTGCGGCCGCAAAGTGGGGAAGAAACAGCATTGGGTATGAAATCGACCGCCACTATTACAAGATGGCCCAGAAGCGCATCTCTGAAGAGACATCCTCATTGTTCAGCACGGCGACTATCAACTCAATTCAGTCTTCTTAGCCCAGAATATGGCTCTTCATCCCGAAATTGAAAAGAAACTGCGCCGTGCCATAAGACATTTCTGGTCGACGCGTGATTCACAAGCCAAGCAGCAGGGTTCCAAGTCAGGTGCGCGCGACGCCGGCGCAAGGACCGCTGTGACGGGCGGGCATCAGATGGACGGGTTCGTCAACCTGGTCCGAGAATATTTGTGCGCCAATGGTCTTCCGAGAACGCAGGTTTACTGCAACAGAGGAGTGGAACTGCCGGGATGGTATCGTGCCGAAAAACAGTGGGATTTGCTGGTAGTCGCAGAAGGCGAATTGTTGGCGGGGATCGAGTTCAAGTCACAAGTCGGGTCCTTCGGAAACAACTTCAATAACCGCACCGAAGAGGCCATTGGAAGCGCCACTGATATCTGGGCAGCCTACCGCGAAGGCGCCTTTAAGCCGTCTTCTCGTCCGTGGCTAGGTTACATGATGCTACTAGAAGAGGCCCCAGGCTCAATGCGGCCGGTCAAGGCGAATGAGCCGCACTTCAAGGTCTTCCCTGAATTCAAAGAAGCGTCCTACGGAAAACGATACGAGATTCTGCTCACCAAGCTGGTGAGGGAGCGCTTGTACGATTCGGCATGTTTCCTGCTATCAGACGCGAAGCATGGTGCGAAGGGCAATTATCGTGAGCCGGCTCCCGAACTCACGTTCGAGAAGTTCCTCGCATCTCTACTGGCACGTGCCACGGCGATAGCGAGAACTCGAAGGCCGAATTAGAGATTTACGGCTGCTGTAAATTTGAATTGCCTGACATGGCAGGCGGCGCGGAGATCAAAGTTGGCGGCAGTAAGATCAAGCCGCTGATTCGCGTTTGGAAACAGGACATTCCAGAATAAGCGGGGTCCGCGCTTTACTCCACGACGCGGTCGGCCCAGGCGCTGGCTACCACGCAAATATCGCGGAACGCGCGGGCCTTGTAGGGAGATTTCGCGCCCGATTCCTTCAGGATGGCCGCCTGGTTCCGGCGCACCTCGCGGTAAATTCTGGCCATTTGTTGCACCGTGGGTTGCCTCCCGCGCCGCTTGAAGGTCTGGCAAAGCTCGGCGAATACACCGGCAACCTTCCCTTCATGAATCTTCGCATCCGTGCCATTCAGGTCGCTGAGCGATTTCTCCATGCGGTAGCCGGTGGACTCGAACACGTACCAGCTTTCTTTCTTCTTGTGTTTCTGCTGCGCCACCGTGAGGCCCAGCTCGAACGGCATGTTGAACCGGGGCGTGCAGGGTTTCTTGCGGTCCAGCTCCACGCGGGAAAGATCGTGAATGGAGTATTCACAATCTCCAATCAATTTCAGAATCTTGTTCAAGCGGCGCGAACTATCCGGAATTTCGAGTGTCGCCCTCGGGACCAGGCCAAAAGCGCTGACACCTGCAACGTAAGCGATGAACAACCGCTCAAACTTTTTGTCGTAGGGAATATTCAGGAAAACTTCAGTGCGCGGCTTTTTTCGTTTTGCCACGCGTTTGCTTCTTTCGGCTGGCGGTCTTCAGCTTGAACTTGCCATTCGTTCCCGTCTTATAGCCGGCTGCCGCCAGGACGCGACGCGCAATTGCCTTTGGACCGGCGAGCCGCATCAAGCGCTTGAAGCGGGAGTCTGAAACGCCCAGCGCCGCCGCCGTGTCCTCGGCCGTCGCAAATTGTGAATCAAGAATGACGCTCATCGCGCTTCACCTGAAATTCAATGATACGCGCGCAGCCGCCGTTTTTCCATTGACTCTTGAAGTAAGTGTCCGGAGGAGGGAAAAGTCCTGAGTATTCAGTCATAAGTTTTAGGTATCGGGAGAAAAGAAGAGGACCCCAAGGCCCACCCTCCAACCACGACAGTGGGACACCCTGAGTCGGCTTAGCATTTATAGTGCGGGCCGCGTTCGAAGAACCTCTCCGTGTCCTTTTAATCACCAGCGAATATGAAAGTCCGTGTCATAACATCAAAGTATCGTTAGATTAGAGTTGTTTAAGAAAGCATGACTTCTCACAAGATCGCCCAGGCGGGATTTAGCCAGGCATCCATGAGAGCAGAACGTAATCTCGGCATGCTCGTCTCGACCGCATTCTTCTTGGCCGGGATATTCCTCTTGCGCGAATCGGCTGTGGACTCCCAATGGTACACGGACATTCTCATGCTCGCTGGTGCGACCATCTCTGCGATTGGACTTATGACGGGGTCCTGGGCAATCCAGCGGCAGTTGTCCATCAGGAGACTGGAGCAGCATTTCAGTAGACATAGGTAAATCGAACCCGGATAGAGCTACTAGTTTGGTGGGGCCAAGGAACAGACGGCGGGCGCCTGTCCCGCGGCGGTCGGGATGGTGAGTCCTCTTTCCGTCGCCGTCTCTGGCTCGCCACTCGCCAGTCATCACTCGCCACTAAGTCCAACTATTCCCGCACTTACGAGCCGTTCTCCCGTAAGTCCAATTATTCCCGCACATACACAAAACAGGGGGGTGGGGTGTGTTATCCGCATGGTGACGTATCTAAAATAAGTCGGCGCGCCGACAATTTCATTCTTGCGTGGGCACGCCGTGGCCACCTCCAGAGTCTTGGCGCGCAGAGTGTCTTCCACCCGTGGGGGCAGCAAATTCGTTGTGTCGAGGGCAGGAGAGGTGTACCATGCGCCGGAAAGTAGGCCAAATCGCATATCCCGAATGAAGCAATTGAGGATGCATTTCGACTGATTGCCAGCTCCCAGCCTGGTGTGGCGTTTCGATGGTTAGCAAGAGTGCCCGGACGCGTTGCTTGTATTTGATCCGCGGCACCTTGCAAAGGCCGGTCCACAGGAGGGATCCATGAACGCGATGCTGAAACGTATTTTGGTGCTGGCGGTTGCAGTGGCGGCCACTGCGAGCATGCCCGGCTGCAACCCGCCGAACTTTCCCACGGGAACGATTGAGCAAAAGTATTATGCGTCAGGCCCTTGGGCGGTCACGGTGAGCCTGGGCGGCGCGTGTTGTGACTCGGCCGGAAACAAGTTCGATCTGTACCTTCCGACACCCCTCGGCGCCAATGGGTTCAAGCACCCCATCCTTACTTGGGCGAACGGAACGAATACCACGTCGGATCATTACGCCTACTTCCTGAAGCACATGGCTTCCTGGGGATTCGTGGTGATTGCCACGCAAGATTTGAACACCGGCGTGGGACAAACCGTCCTGGATGCGGCGAATTTCCTGATCACTGCGAATGGCAATAGTGGCAGCATTTTCTTCCAGAAGCTCAACGTAAACCAGATCGGCTCGTTCGGTCATTCGCAGGGAGCGACAGGCGCGATCAATGCGCTCATCAAGTCGGCGGGCACCATCAAGACTGCGATTCCCGTCGAGCTTCCGGCGCAAATTTGGTGCAGCAGCGGCATCAACTGCGCGGACACGTCGAAGATGACCTCTGGTTCCATATTCCTGATCGACGGAACCGCGGACGGCATCATTTCGCCGGCCATACAGCCATCCTGGGTTCCGGGCGAGCAGTCCATCGATGGCTACTACAAAGCGGCGCCGAGCAGCATCTTGAAGGTCAAGGGAACGCTCATCGGCCCCAATCACAATGACGTGCAAGGTCAGCCCGACTGTTCGTCCGTCCCCATTGGCTGCGTGAACGGCGTCTACGGATATCTTGGCTATCCGACGGCGTGGTTCATGTATCAACTCCAGGCGGACAGCTTTGCGCATGGCGCTTTCGTGAACGGAACAGGAGAAATGTTCTCCGAGACCACGAACTGGCAACTCGTGGCCAGCAACGTACCTTAGCCGCTTCAGAGGTGAAAAGTATTCAGTTTTAAGTTTTGAGTATTGGGAGAAAAGAAGGGGAACCCCAAGGCCCAACCTCCAGCTGCGATGGTGGAGCACCCCGAGCCGCCTTAAGATTTATCGTCGCGGTCGCTGCGAGGAGGAAAGAATTTTCGCTTGGACCAGCCCAAGAGCGCGACGTTGGCGGCGCCGAAGAGCGCAGCAATCAGCGGATACTGATTGATGGCTTCGATCAGGTTCGTCCGGCTGATCACTTTGCCATTCTCGAGGACGCGGCCTCGGCCTGAAGCGCCGAACTCGATGCGATCCGTCCCAACGAGGAAGGAGTCCACCGTCAACGGCACTTCTTTGCGCTGGCTCGTCGCGACGAGCGTGCCACGGACCGGCCGGCCCGAGGGAACGTCCGACGGCATGATCTGCATGGCGACCGCCTTGAAGCTCTGCTTAAGCGGACTGCCGAACATGACCAGGCGCACGGGAGCGCCGGAAGAAGACCATCCGGTCGGCTTCACGTCAGCAGCTTCCCAGCGAAAGCGGAAGCTCGAACCGGCAGCGACCTTTACCTTGACGGTCAGGAAGCCCTGGAGCGGTTGTTCCCACGTGCTGGCGCGAAGAACGATTCTGCAGGGAGACCCGCCGCCAGGCGCAAACGAGCCGCTGGAGGAAAGCGTGACCGTGGAATCGAGGCCGGCGGTTTTGACTTCGAGCAGGCGGTGACGGTCGGAAGGCGCAATTTCGCTCTGGAAAAACTGCACCGTGTGCGCATCGCCGGCGGCGTTGGCGGTGTCCACATGGAAGGCGGTACTGCAGGTGGCGTCATGCGCGGTACTGGTGACGTAGCTGATGGGGCCGGGCGCGGAAGGCGCGTGCACACCCAATGCGGCGAGCCTGTGCAACGTTTCTTCAGAGAGAGCGGCTTGGTCGAAGTAAGCGTCGACGAGCATTTTCTGCTCGTTGGACTCGGCAGCTTGCGCGTAGGCGAAGGAGAAGGGGTCGGCACCCGACTCTGGACTATCGAATGAGACCAACTCGTCGGTCGCTTTCACTTTGGCGGGACTGAACTTCGCGGTTTGACCGACGTCGCCGACTGGAACGTTCACCAGAAAGTATTGGAGGGTGGCGGCAGCGAGGAGCACCATGACGGCCGCGATTCGCTGCGCGGCAGGCTTGCGCCACCAGGCTTCGGCGAGCGGTCCGAAGCTTACCCTCTCAGGCGGAGATCCCTCAGCGGGCTTGTCCTGCACGGAGTTTCCTCCCCCACTGGGCGTTGCGGCGATGACGCGAAAATCGAACTCACTTCACGGTGACGTAATCGTCGGAAAGCGCGGTGACCCAATCGCCGCCGTCCTTGGCGCCCCACCAGCCGCGGACTTGAACTAAATGCTGCCCGCGTGGCGCGCGAAGCCACTTCTGAAGTTCCGGCGAGTAACTCTTCGCCGCTTGGCCGCCACCGTCGCTCTTGCCGTCCCAATCTCCATCCTTCTGCGTGTTCTTCGAGACGCCGCCCACGGACTTGCCGCCAACGCGCGCGGCGATAATCTGGTTGTTGAACATGGCGAGTCGGATGAAGTCCACTTCGACGTTCTTAAAGTCCGAGATGGAATGAAACAAGTAACGAGCTTTTTGGCCCTGCTCTGTGCTGATCGCGGGGGGAGAGAAATCCACGCGGTCGATGCCAATGGAGCCAACGGCCTTGGGACCCGCGGCGATTCCGTGGACGTGCAGATGCGAGGGACCGATCTGGCCGACCGTGTCGTCCAGAGCGCGGATGGCATACTGGGCCACGAGCGGTTTATCACCCAGTTGCGCGGGCAGACTCAGCCGGTTCTGCCAATGTCCCTTCCTTCCGTTGAGGCGATAAATGATCGGCTCGGACCCTTCCGGAGCAATGACGACGATTAGCAGGCTGTCTTGTTCGAGAAGGTAATCAATGACGATGGGCCAATTGCCCTTCGCGAAGCCCATCACGGTGAAGCTACTCATGCTGAAGACAGCCGGTTCCTGGGGGCCCTTTTTGTCGATCTGTGACGCGCGCGCTTCCGCGGCTCCCGCGGGACCACTGGGAGCGAAACCGCAACCGGAAGAAGGCGTGTAGAGCGGCCGGTAAACGACGGTAGTGGATGGGTCCTGACTCGAGCCGCCCGATGTGGAGCTGTGACTCGGCGCGGGAGTGAAGGTGGTTTCTGATCTCGATTGTGCCAGCGCGGAAGAAGCAAGCGAACACAGCGCGGCGGCAAACCACAACGCGGGCAAGGCGACACATCTCCACGAAGGCGCAAAAGAGTGAAGAATCAGTACAAAGACAGGACCCAACGTACCCTTTGACAGTTTCATCCAACACCTCCCGCCATGATTCGACAACGCTGGGCGCGCATACTTTAGCGAATGTTGTAATACCTGTCAAAGTAAACCGGCGGGCGCAAACGCCGCGCACACCTTTGCCAACCGGCGTAGGTGTGTGCGGCCCGGCGGGGCTAGGTTGAGGAGGCTAACAATCGTTGTCCTGGGGCCGGCGGTGTGGGGGGTACAATGGTGCGGCAACATGAATCCTACCTCAAGGTGCGTTGCGGTCGTCGGCCTATGCTGCTTGGTGTTCTTTCCGTGCGCGCGCTTGGCGGCGCAACAAAGCAAGGAAGCGCCGCCGCCGAACGGCGCGACTAAAATCGAAGTCCATGTGAATGCGGCGCTGGTGCCTGTGGTCGTGCGCGATTCGCAAAGCCACACTGTGGGCAATTTAAACAAGGAAGACTTTCAAGTTCTTGATAAGAAGAAGCCGCAAGCCATCACCGGATTTAGCATTGAGAGGCGCGTAGAAGTTCAGGGTTTCGGGACGGTCGCTGAACCTGGGCCCGGCAATCCCGGTGCTAGCCAACCGCGTGCGCTCGCGCCTGCTCCTGATCATTCCGCTGAAAGTCCTGAACGATTCATCGTGTTCTTGTTCGACAACCTGCACCTGCCCGCCGGCGATTTGGCGCAACTCCAAGAAGCCGCCAGCAAGATGATCGCTGGGTCGCTGGCTGAATCCAACCTGGCCGCGGTGGTCTCCATGTCTGGAACCAGCAGCGGCATGACACGCGATCGCGCCAAGTTGCAGGACGCCATCATGAGGCTGCAGCTGCACAATTTCTACGGCCATGTCGGACGGATTTGCCCCGATATCGACTATTACGAAGCCGATCGCATCATGAACAAGCACGATCCCATGGCGATCGATACGGCAATCCAGAATACGCTCAGTTGCTGCGACTGTACCCGCGGTCTTGCCCTGATATTGGCGCAAAATGCCGCCAGGGAGTCTCTGCAGATTGGTGATCAGGATGTACACATCGCGCCGGGTTTCATCAGGGAGATCGTTCGCAAGATGCGCGCCATGGCGGGTCAGCGCACGCTGATTCTCGTCTCACCCGGCTTCCTCACGATGACGGAGGGAGCTGTGGCTGAGAAATCCGAGATTCTGGACTTGGCGGCACATCTCAACGTGACTATCAACGCCGTCGATGCACGTGGATTGTACACGGCAACCCTGGAAGCCAGTGATCGAAACAGGGGCTCCGCGCTGGCTGAGCGAACCGAATCGCAATACCGCGGATCCTCCATGACCCTCAGTGAGGACATCATGGCGGAATTCGCAGACGGCACCAGCGGAACTTTCTTTCACAACAGCAATGACCTGGAAGGGGGACTCCAAGCGCTGACGATGGTGCCGGAGTATGTATACCTGCTTGAACTGTGACTCCAGAACGTGAAGCAGAATGGAGAGTATCACCCCTTGAAAGTCAGTGTGGACCGGGACGGCTTGGAAGTGGTGGCGCGCCGCGGTTACTTTGCACTGAAGCTCCTAAAGAAAAAATAATCAGGGTCCGGCGCTTGCAACGATTATTGGGGGACGCCAAGGAGGAGCCGATACTCTTCTGATGTCGGCGCGCGAAAAATGGGAGTCACGCACGCTTGCCGAGTCGGCCACGGAAATGACATTCTGAAAAGGGAGTATAGGAACTCATTCAGGAGGATTGTGCCGGCCGGGACGTTCGAGTCCGCACGCCATTGACATGGAGATAATGTCCCAGAACCCGTATTTTTCCGTAGTGAAGAAACAATTGAATTCCTATGACGGTTCAAGCAACCAGTACTACTTCGTGGAGTTTCCACGCCCGGCCGTAGGAGTGCTGGTCACTCGAGGTACAGACGTGCTGCTGATCCGGCAGTACCGACCCATCGTGGATGAGTATGTATGGGCGATTCCCTCTGGTGGGGTAAGCCAGGAAGAGACCCCGGCGGAAGCGGCAGCAAGAGAATTGGAGGAAGAAACAGGCTTTCGGGCAACCTCGCTGGTTCCCTGGATGAATTGCTATGCCTCGTATGGTGGCAGCAACCAGCGCTTTGAGATCTTCTGGACGAGCGACGCGGTGGAGAACGAGCGAGGATTCGATCCCGCGGAAGTCATGAGTATTCGGTGGTTCAATCGAGCGGAACTGCGGGACCTGATTCTCAGTAATGGGGTCGTGGACAATCTATCGCTCTCGCCGTTGTTTCTCTTTCTTTTTAAGCTGAGCGAGAGTGGGGGGAAGAGTTTTAGGTAATCAGTTGTAAGTCTTGAGTTTCGGAGAAGAGAAGAGAGAAGAGAACCCCAAGACCCAGGCACACACTCCGTGCCTGGGGCACCCTACGTGTTTCAGTGGACCTCGGCGCTCATTTGGGAGCGAAGGCGTCCGCCAGGGAGATGAGTTTGAGTTGGGCGCGCAATTGATCGAGTGGCGCGGCGGAGGTAACGGTGATCTCGACAGGCTGGCCGGGAATCAGGTCGAAATAATTATCGGAAGGGGGGGCATCGAGAGCGCCGAAGGAGACGTAGACGCTGCGGGCGAGGGTGGGGGAAGAGAGCCGCAAGCGGTAAGAGTCGCCAGCTTTAGCAAGATCTACCGAGATTTGCGGCTGGGGCAGAGTGACGAGTTTGGCGGGAACAAAGTAGAGAACATTGCTGGAGACGGTTTTGCCGTCAACGAGGAGATCGGCAACGGCGAAGATGTTAGCGGCGTCGGCACCATTGGCATTCACAAATTCCGCGAGAGGACGCTGGATATAGATTTTGCTGGAGAGCTCAGGAACCTGGATCTCCTGCGTGGAGTCTGAGAGAGATTTTCCCGCAAGAGTGAAGAGGCACAGGCGCAAGCGCGCGGCGGTGGGCGCGGTCTTATCGGAGATCACATAGACGTTGAAGTTGCCGTCCTCGATGTGGGGAGAGACGAGCAGCGGGCTATAGAAACGGCGCGCGTAATACTGCAGGGCCTTCCATCGGCCGAAATAATCAATGCTGGACCAGGAAGCCACCGGCCAACAATCATTGAGCTGCCAAAAGATGGAGCCCATGGAGCGCGGGCGGATGCGGCGCAGATGCTCCGCGCCCACCTTGATGCCTTCGGCCTGAAGAACCTGGCTGGCGTAGAGGAATGAAGGAAAATCGCGCGGCTCGGAATAATACTTGAGCATGTAATCGTGAATGATGGAATTGCCTTCATTGTTTTTCTGATGGGCAAGCATTACAGGAGTGAAGATGCCGGTGCGATCCTCGGGCTGAGTGAAGGCTTCGATGGTGCGCATTTCGGGGAAGGACTGGAAACCGTACTCGGTCATGAAGCGGGGGAAGTGCAGTTCGTATTCGGAGAACGGAACGCGGCCGTGCCAGACGCTCCAATCGTGGAAATCGCCGGATTGGTAGCTGGCGGAAGTCTCTTCGTAATCGGAGCTGGGAGAACTGGGCCAATAGGGAGTTTCGGGAGCGAGACGATTGACGGTACGCGCAAGAATGCCGCTGAAGACGGTGAGATAGTCCTGCCACATCTGGTAGCGGGTGGCGGGCGGGAGCAGGTCGCGGCCGCCCCAATGGATGGCTTCTTCGGTTTCGTTATTGCCGCACCAGATGATGATGCTGGGATGATCGCGCAGGCGGCGCACCTGAAATTCAGCTTCGATTTCGATATTTTGCTTGAAGGCGTAGGTGCCGGGCTGCCAATCGTTGCCGAACATGAAATCCTGCCAGATCATGATGCCTAATTCGTCGCAGATGTTGTAGAACTCCTGCGTTTCGTAATAGCCGCCACCCCAATGGCGAATCATGTTCATGTTGGCGTCGCGTGCGGACTGCAAGATGGAGCGGTACTGTTCGGAGGTGACGCGCGTGGGGAAGCTGTCGAAGGGGATGACATCGGCGCCCTTGCCGAAGACGGGGATGCCGTTGATGATGAACTCGAAGGAGCGGCCCCACTGATCGAGATCTCGGCGAAGAACGATGGAGCGCAGGCCGGTGCGCGCGGAAGCCTGATCTTCGGCGCGATTGCCGATTTGGAGTTGGGCATTGAATTGATAGAGAGGTTGCGCGCCGTAGCCGGCAGGGAACCAGAGCTGCGGGGAAGCGATTTCGATGGGAAGATCGACATGGTTTAGGCCGGGGTGAAGTTCGACAGAGCGTGAGAGCTCGACTTTTTTGCCGGCGTTGGTGAAGTCGAGGGTGACTTTTGCGGCCGCGTCTTCGGTGGCGGTGACTTCGGCTTGCGCGGAGAGGTGGGCGACCTTAGCGGTGACGTCGAGTTGCGCGATGTGGAGGTCGGAGATGCGGGCGGCGTCCCAGGCTTCCAGGCGAGCGGGGCGCCAGATGCCGCTGGTGACGAAGCGAGGTCCCCAATCCCAGCCATACTCGAAGGCGGCTTTACGCAAGTAAGTTTTCTCGGCGACGTGGGTCTGCTCTCGCCATTTATCCGGGGCGGCAATTTTGGCGGCGGCCTTGATGGGAGAAGGAAAAACGATGTGAAGCTGGTTGGCGCCCGGCTTCAAGAGCGATTTCACGGGGACGCGCCATTCGCGAAACATATTGTCGGCGGTGAGGACGAGCTTGTCATTCAGATAGACTTCGGCATAGGCGTCGAGGCCCTCAAAAACGAGATCAGTATTCTTGCGGGCGAGCAAATCGGGCGGGACCTGGAGTGTGGTGCGATATTCCCAGTCGGCATCCTCGATCCATTGGAGTTTGGCTTCGTTGTCGCGAAAGTAGGGATCGGAGATCAGATTGTTGTGAAGCAGGTCCAGGTGGACGCTGCCGGGAACCTGCGCGGGACGCCAAACGGAATTTTCAGGCGCGTTGGGGCCGGGGAGTTGGCGGAATTCCCAACCGGAATTGAGAGGAACGATCTGCTTTTGGAGAGAAGTTTGTGCCAGAGCGGGAACGGGAAATAGCAATGCAAAAAACAAAGCAAAACGGAAGCAATCAAGGCGCATGTTGAACTCCGATGGATGGTGAATGAGACATAATCAAAAATCGGGGAAACGCCGCGGGCTCGGCATTACAGTGGCCGATCCAAAGATGGGCCACTACAGGCTAAGGCTCGAGAGCGAAGGTACAGTGTACTGCAAATTGCGAGACATATCAGCGCGAGTGAAAAAAGAAATCGTGGCGAGGGATGGCGGCGAATGGAATCTGGCGTGAGACGAAGCGGGCTTTTGAGGGTGCGCGAAAGGGAAGTTGGATAGAATCCGGGAAGAACGAGGATTGGAGAGAACGATGCGATGGGATGGAAGAGGAGGGCGTATGCGGGCAGCGATGTTTTCGTTCGGCGTTGCAGTAATGATGATGACGAGCGTCATGGCGCAGACAGAGAAGAGCGCGCCGCCGGCGAATGCCGCGGAGAAGGTGATCATCGATACGGATATTGGGGATGACATTGACGATGCGTTCGCCATCGCGTTAGCCGTGCGGAGCCCCGAACTGGAGATTCTGGGGGTGACGACAACGTTTGGAGACACCGAGGCGCGCGCCAGGATTGCGGAACGCCTGCTGGGAGAGGCCGGTCGGGCGGATATACCGGTGCTGGCCGGTGCGCCGACAAAGACCAGCAATGTGATGTCGCAGAGACGCTACGGGCAGAGCGGACAATTCGCAAAGGCTTCCCGCGGGAGCGCGGTGGATTTTATTCTCGAGCAGATTCGGAAATATCCCGGGCAAATAACGCTGGTGGGGATCGGGCCGCTGATGAATGTGGGAGCGCTGATTGACAAGGATGCGGCCACGTTCCGGAGGCTGAAGCGCATGGTGATTATGGGCGGATCAATCGAATGCGGGTATGGGGAACTGTGGTTTTGTCCGGAGCATGGACCAGACGCGGAGTGGAACATCGTCAACGACATTGATTCGGCGAAGAAGTTGTTTCAGTCGGGAGTGCCGCTGTACGTGATGCCGCTGGATTCGACGCAATTGAAATTGGATGAGACGAAGCGGGCGTATTTGTTTCGCCAGGGCACGCGGCTGACGGATGCACTGACGCTGCTGTATCACGAGTGGGGGCAACAAACGCCGACAATGTTTGATCCTGTGACCATCGCATTTATCACTAACCCTAAGATTTGTTCGGTGGAACCAATGCACATTCGGGTGGACGACAAGGGGTTTACGAAGAGAGAGGCCGGGGAGCCGAATGCGCAGGTGTGCATGAAATCAGACGAGGGAGAGTTTTTTCGATTGTTGATCGGGCGAATTGCGGCGCAGTGAAGTGAGGAACGGCGCAAACAAATGGGCCCAGAAAAGAGCGAAGCCCGGGTGAGTCGCCCGGGCTTCGTCTGGGTCAGGGTCCGAAGGACGGCGCCAGGGATAACACGCCGACTCCGGTGGCGGGGTTCACAGCTGAGGAGTACGTGGAGATACAACGGGGAGTGGTGCAGGAGAGGTCGTTGGGTGCGCGCTGTTGAGTTCGAGTTCCAGGCGTTGGTTGGCGCGCGAAGCAAGGCTTTTCGGTCCCTGGTCTTGAGAGGTGGCGCCAGAATCCAACCGGATCAGAACCCGTTGATGAGCGGCCTGAATCTCGGAGAGGTACATCTGGCCGCCAACTCCCTGAAAGACGACGCGGCCCGCATGGCTGGCGGAAGCGAGGGGAATGTTGGTGGCGCAAGAAGCGTGGTAGATCTCGCCATCGGTGCTGCAGACCACGACGACGTTTCGATCGGACTCCCAGCCCATCTGGGGCTCCAGATGGTACTGGCCGGGTGGTAGAACCTGGCGTCCCACGGTGAAGGCGAACGGAACCTTCAGTGTAAGTTGAGGACGCGAAGTCACTGGAACAGTCATAGAAGGAGAAGGGAAAGCCGTTGGAGAGATCAGGACGTTTTCGATTGCGTTTTTCATGTGCCCTCTTGCAAAAAGCTGGGCTATTCTGTCGCGTTGCTTAACTTGGTCTGCCACAGCTGCTTTTGACAGGGAGCACTTTGCCCGAAGCGGACAAAACGGGCAATGCACGGAGGGTGAAGTTCGGGTGAACTGGAGGTGAACAGGGGCTAGGCCCTAGCCTATTGAAAGTGAAATATTTAGATGTGCGCTGGGAAGCGCGCCGGGAAAGGGCTGCGCGGTTAGCGAAAAGGAATGTGGTACGCGTGGGACGGGGAGTTTGCTATATTGCCGAGACCCAGGAGAATGCGATGAGTTCGGCAGAGAAAGCGAAACCCGTGTATCGATTTGGGCCCTATGTGGCTGACGTTCGCGCGGGGGAGCTGTACAAGCGCGGGAAGAAGAACAAGGTGCAACAGCAGCCGATGCAGGTGCTGGCGGCGCTCTTGGAGAAGGCCGGAGAAGTGGTGACGCGCGAGGAATTGCGCGCGGGGATCTGGCCTGCGGATACGTTTGTGGATTTCGAGCACAGCTTGAATACGGCGATCAAGAAGTTGCGGCAGGCGCTGGGAGACAATGCGGACCGGCCGAAGTACATCGAAACGTTGCCGCGGCGAGGCTACCGTTTTTTGGGGGAAGTGGAGGCAGTCGAGGAAACGCCCCGGACGGTGGCGAAGAGCGGGAGTTCCCTGGCGGGAAAGACTTTTGTGCTGGCGGCGGAAGAGGGCGGGGGATGCGTCGTCGCGCCCGCGGATGAGAAATGTTTTGAGGAATGGCAGCGGCTGAAGGAGCTTGGGGATGACGTGGGCATTTCGATCCTGATCACGGAGAAAAAGCTGCTACTGCTGGAGGCGGGGAGCGCGGTGCGACTGCTGTCGGTGAAGGGTGGAGCGAGTCGGTGCGAGGTGCGGATTTTGGAAGGCGAACATTACGGAAAAACGGCGCTGGTGGCGAGGAAGAAGTTGCTAGAGGAGAAGAAGAGGAAAGGGTAGTGAGGGACGTAAAGGAGGCAAAGGAGAGCAGTGCAACCTTCCCATGGGGGCGGGAACAGAAAAGAGAAAAGGCGCAGAACTTGCAGACGCGCCCTGCGCTACACGTGCCACAGGCCGACAATCATTTTGAGTGCCGGTGATAAACAGTTATTTGGCGGAGGAGGAGGTTGAGGCGGCGGAGGCGGCGGTGAGCTTGAGGACGAGGACTTGGCCATTGGAATGGAAGGAGCCGCCGGTGGCGGTCTTGGCTTCCTGCATGGGGTTTTTGGGAAGGAAGTGGGTGAGTTCGGAGACGAGGCCGGTGGAAGAAAGGGTTTTCTCGACGTAGTCGCGCTCGAGATCGATATCGGGATCGATTTTGTGCGTGAGGCCGTGAGTGCGCTGATCCTTTTCGAAGCCTATATCGTGGGTGGCGGCGCCGACCCAAAGCATTTGGCCCTTAACGGTGAATGGCGCTTTCCAGACGCGCAGATGATTGCGAGAGGCTACGACGGAAATGGGTTCGGCGTGGGCCCAGCCATAGTCCTGCGGGCGGCCGAAGAGATAAAGCTGGCTCATGGGCATGGTGAGATAGGACTCCTTTGAAATGCTGGCGATGGCGCCGAGAAGGATGGTGGATTTCACGTCGGCATCCACTTTGACCCAACCAGCCGTGGTGAAGACTTTTTTCATGGCGTCTTCATTGCCGATGATCAGGAAGTTGACCATATCCCCGGGATTGCCCTGCTTGTCACCGATGCGGCGGGGGATTTTGGCGAAGAGATCGTTATCAATGCCGGGGATGGATTGGACCAAGCGAGCGACTTCGCGGGGCGCGGAGGCGCCCGCGGCATAGACCTCGACCTTCACGTTATAGGAGCCCGTGCCGATGTCGCTGTTGGCCTGATTGATTCCCAGAGACAATTTGCCGGAGATGGGGGCGACGACGTCCTTGCGCGCGCCGATCAGGAAGGGTTGCGCGACATCGGCATTACCGATTCGGGCGATGAGCGCGCCACGGCCTGCGTCATTATAAGGAAGAATGCGGATGAGGTCTTTGAAGCCGCGGGCGAGGCCATCGGGACCGTTATCGGCCTTGGCGTCGGAATAGCGCAGAGTGCCGCTGGCCTTGAAGGAGATGCGCTGGCCGGCCTCCAGGGTGATGCCGGTGTCGGTCCAGATCTTTGCGCCATCGAGTGTGAATTCCTTGGAGAGAAGCTGCTCTGGGGCGGGAGTGGCGGAAGCGCGGGCCTGGGCCGCAGGCTGCTGCGCGGAAAAGCGAGAGGGCGAAACAAGGGTTAGAGCAAGGAGCACAAAGGAAGACGATGAGGCACGGCTCACATGCACGAACAAGGCAAACTCCCGGCGTCGCGACCGCTATCTTCATAAATAACAAAAGAGGGAAGTGAGACGCAAGCGGTTGCCGCGAGCTCGGGGAAATTCCCGGGCAACGGACCAGCAGGCAGAAACCATCCACCAAGGGTGGGATTGGGTGAAAAGGCGAGGGTAAATGAGGACGGTTCCTTGACTCATGAGAGGGGGGCCTGTAAATTGAAAGAAGGCGGCGGCAGTGCGATTCGTGAATGTCCGTATCCATAAGAGGTACCGCCATAAATGCCTCATGAGTCGGCCAGGACGCACCCGCTCAAGTTCCAAACTGCCGCGCTTTGCAAAATCAATGATTAAGGGAATTGCCGCAAGAATTTGCGCCGGGTTGTTGTTGCTTGGAGTGTCTCTGGGAATAGCGGAGGCGCAGGGAACGCCGCAGAAAACCAGGGGCGTGGCGCCGCGCACGAACGTGCGGGTGGATGGCAGCGAGGAAATGTTCACGACGATGTGCGCACTGTACGCGGCGGGCTACGAAGGGGAAGTGAACGAGGACAATTGGTCGACGTTCCGAACGCGGATCCGGGAGCGGGTGCGCCGGCAGCAGGGACCGGCGGTGGAGGCAGTGCGCGAGTTTTACAAACAGCATCAATTGCGGGATCCCGGGGCGATGCTCTCGCGGTACGTGTGGTTTGGGCTGGTTGCAGGGCCCGCGCCAAAATTCGAGCCGGTGCTCCGGCGCGACGAATTGCCGCCGGATATGCTCGCACTCGAGGGTTTCAGCGAGATTCTCTCCAACTACTATACGGAACAGAACATTGGGCAGATGTGGAAGAACGTCCAGCCGGAGTACGACCGGGAAATCGAGCGGCTGCACGACCCGGTGTCGCAGATCGTGCTGGTTGCGTCGGCGTACTTGCGAGAAATGCTGGACCCAAGCAAGCCCGGAACCTTCACGATCATCGTGGAGCCGCTGGTGGGCCGGATCACCAACGTGCGAAATTTCGGAGACAACTACGCCATCATTCTAAGCGGGAGCGAGGAGATTCCGGTGGACGTGGTGCGCCATGCGTTTCTACATTTTCTACTGGACCCGTTGCCGCTGATGTACCCGCACGTGGCGGTGGTGAAACGGCCGGTGTTTGAGATGGCGGCGAAAGCCCCGCGACTGGCGCCTGACCTGAAGGACGATTTTTCCTCGTGGTTTTCCGAATGCATGGTGCGCGCGGCGGAGTTGAAAGTGAAGCGGATGTCCCCGGGGGAACGAGAGGCCGCGTTAACGGCAAACGACACCAGCGGGTATGTGCTGGTCCGTCCGATTTTCAAGGCGCTGACGGGATTTGAAAACTCCGAGCCGTCGATGCGGATCTATTTTCCGGATCTGGTCCGCAGCATCGATGTGAAGGCAGAGGAGCAGAGAGTGGCGGGGATTACTTTTGCGGCGGCGGAAACACAGGCGGAAGCGGAGGCCATGAGCAGCGAAGAAGTGGCAAGCAAGCGCCGGGCGAGAGTCACTACGATTCCGGATGATCAGGAAGCGCTGGCGCAACTGACAGAAGGGGAGCGACGGCTCGCGGAGAGGAATGCGCGGGCGGCGGAGGGTGCATTCAAGAGCGTGCTGGCAAAATACCCGGATCAGCCGCGTGCCTGGTACGGACTGGGTTTGGTGGCGCTGATGCTGGACCAAAACGTTCCGCAGGCGAAGGACATTTTCGGGAGGCTGACGACAGGAGAACACGCGGCGGCGCAGGACCCCATGGTGCTGGCGTGGGCGCACGTGTATCTTGGGCAGATTTACGAAGATGAAGGGCAGTTGGAGAAGTCGAAAACGGAATTTCAGGCCGCGCTCGCGGTGCTAGGGGCTCCGTCCAAGGCGCAGCAGGCAGCCCAAAAAGGGCTGGGCGAACTGGATTTGAGAAAACCGGCAGAGCGGCCCTAAACAGAAAGAAGGAGAACGAAGTATGAAACGCATGAAGATGGAGTTGGCAGGAGCGATGATACTGGGGATTTTGCTGTTTGGTGGAAAGGATACGCTCGCGCAGGCGCAGGGCATGCAGCAGCCGCCCACGCAGGGGCAGGGGGAGAAGCCGCCGACACCGACATCGACAACACCGTTGACGCTGGACGCAGCGCCACCCCCAGTAACCGCGGAAGAGGATGCGGCGATGAAGGCGTTTCGCGACGCACCCTTGACCGACGTGCCAAAGAAAAACCAAATGGGCGAAGCCTTCGTGCTGAAGTATCCGCAGAGCCGCTACCGTGTGGAAGTGTACAGCTGGCTGGTGAAGGGCTATTACGGGAACGGTGAGATTGACAAGATGGAAGCGGCGGGAGAAAAGGAACTGGCCATCCAGCCGGACGACGCAACGACACTAGCGATCCTGGGCCAAACGCTGCCGCGCGCGATGAATGGGAGCACACCGGAGCCCCTGAAGCGGCTGATGAAGGCGGAACAGTACTCGAAGAAAGCGTTGGAACTGATTCCGGCGCTGCAGAAGCCCGCAGGCCTGACCGATGAACAGTTCACCGCGGCGAAGAATCAGACCAGCGCCCTGGCGTACAGCGGACTGGGGCTGGTGGCGTATCGCCGCGGGAAATATGAGGATGCGATTCCGAGCCTAGAACAGTCATTGAAGCTCGATCCGACCCCCGATCCGGTGAATTACTATTTGCTGGGAGTCGCGAATGAGAAGGGTTCGCATTTCGACGACGCCATCGCTGCGTTTACAAAGTGCGCGAGCTTCCCGGGAGGGCTGCAGCCGACGTGCAAGGCCGGGATTGAGGAAGTGAAGAAGCTTTCAGCGACACAACTAAACGTGCCGAGGTAAGAGCGCCCCCGCCGCGGCACGTCGGGAGTCAAGGTGATGAACCGCGGGGATGATGAACAGTTACAGGAACGGCTGGGCTACGCGTTTCGTGACCCAGAGGTGCTGGACCGCGCTTTGACGCACAGTTCGGCGGTGCCGGAGTTGCGCAGCGCCCGAGGGGAGGAAATTTCCTTCAGCGGGTCGGCGGTGCAGGACAACGAGCGGCTGGAGTTCCTGGGAGACGCGGTGCTGGAACTGTTGACGAGCGAATACCTGCTGGCGAATTTCCCGGAATGGACGGAGGGGCAACTCTCCAAGAGCCGCGCGCGGATCGTGAATGCGCACTCGCTGGAAGCGGCGGCACGGGGCTTGGGGATAGGGGAGCACCTGCGGCTGGGACGCGGCGAGGAAAAGACCGGGGGGCGGGAAAAGCCGGCGCTGCTGGCGGACGCATTTGAGGCGGTGGTGGCGGCGATGTACTTGGACGGCGGGCTGGAACCGGTGAGGGGATTGCTGAAAAGAACGGTGTTCCTGCTGGCACTGGACAGCGGGGAACGCATCTCCGAGTCCGACCGGAAAAGCGCGCTGCAAGAATATTTGCAGGGCAGGGGCGAACCGCCCGCGGAATACCGATTGGCCGGGGAAACTGGGCCGGATCACCAGAAGACATTTCAGGTAGAGGTGTGGGCCAAGGGCGAATGCCTGGCCAACGCGGAAGGCAGCACGAAGAAAGAAGCGGAACAGCGAGCGGCACGCAGCGCGCTGGAGAGGCTACAGCAAGTGGAAGCGAACGCCAGCGAAGAGGTGGAACCGCATGCCGGATGAAACGCTCCCACCGGAGAACGCGGCTCCGGTCACCCCGGGGGAAACAGAGCCGGAAGAGACGCACGAAGCGCCGGCGAATCGAACGACAATCTCGGAATACCTTGAATCCCTGCTGGTAACGGTCATCCTGGCGTTATTTGGGACGAGTTTCGTGGTGCAAGCCTTTAAGATTCCTTCACAATCGATGGAACGCACGCTTTTGGTGGGCGATCACCTGCTGGTGAACAAGTTCATCTTCGGAGGGCGGGGGCAGTGGTACGACAAATTTCTGCCGTACCGGCCGCTGGAGCGCGGGGACATCATCGTTTTCAAATATCCTTATCAGGACCATCCGCATTTTGTGAAGCGCGTGATCGGGTTGCCGGGAGATCACCTGAAACTGGTGGAGCAGCAGGTGTACATCAACGGGAAGCCGCTGTATGAGCCTTATGTGGTGCACGATCCGGCGACCGGTTATACCGATCCGCTGAATTACTCGTTTCCGCCGGTGGGCAATCAGATATTTGTGTCGCAAGTGCAGCCGGAATGGGCGCATGAAATCCGCAAATACATCCAGGGAGACGAGCTCGTTGTGCCGCCCGGGCGGTTTTTTGCGATGGGGGACAACCGGGATCACAGCCTGGACAGCCGCTACTGGGGATTTGTGGATCGCGATGCGATCATGGGGCGGCCGTTCCTGATTTACTGGTCGGTGGACGCCGAGAGCAGCGATTACAACGAAACGTCGTTTGGGCAGAGAATCATCGGTATTCTGGATACCTTGCTGCACCTGCCGGCGCGAACGCGTTGGAGCCGCATGCTGCGTACCGTGCATTAAACGCGGAGGATTGCGAGAGCCCAGACTGGAATGGGCGCGTTGCGGCGGGTGAGTTCGGATGCGAACGGCCTCTCAAATCCAGCCTGAAGTGCAGCAGCGGCGGTACACTGGTTCGTGGTTGTCTGAGAAACTCCCATCGGCATGAGTCGAATCCGGAAATACGGAAGAACCGCGGCAGTGGTGGCGGTGCTGCTGATTGCGGCGCAGGCAGGCGTGTCTCTCCTGGCGCGCACACAACGCATGCACGGTTACCTGATTGCGCATTTAGAGAGTGCTTTCGGGCGACCGGTGGAGGTCAGACGATTTTCCGTGCGGATTCTGCCGATTCCGGAAGTGGATGCGGTCGGAGTCACGATTGGAGAGGACCCCTCGTTCGGCCACGAGTACTTCTTGCGCGCGGAGAACATGGCGGCGAGCTTGCGCTGGATGGGGCTGCTGCAGGGCCATTTTGAATTTGGAACGATGTCGCTGACGAGGCCGAGCCTGATCCTGGTGCGGAATGCGCAAGGACGATGGAACCTGGAGGACTGGCTGCCGCCGGTGAAGGCGAAGCCGGGGGACGCCGCGACATTTTACGGGCCGCAGCAGCCGGCGGAGTCCACGCATCATCTGCAAAAAATCGAATTCGATGAAGGCCGCGTAAATTTCAAGGAGGGCGAGGAGAAAAGGCCGTTCGCGTTCACCGGCGTCTCCGGGAGCGTGGAGCAAGTCTCGCCAGGGCGGTGGCAATTGCGGCTGGAGGCGCAACCCTGGCGAAGCGGAGTGACGCTGCAATCCACGGGCATCTTGCAAGTGCGGGGAGATGTGGCGGGCACTTCGGCACGGCTGCAGCCGGCGCAGATCCAACTGCACTGGGGCCGAGCGTCGATTGCGGATTTGTTCCGGCTGGCCACGGGGAATGATCCCGGCGTGCGCGGGGAATTCGCGGTGGACGGAAATGCCAGTGTGGGCAAGGAAAATCCGGGTGATGCGGCAGCGGGAGAATGGCAATTTGAGCTGCAAGCCCGCACAACCCAGATTCACCGGTGGGACCTGACGGAGCGCAACGACAATCCACGCGTCAACGTGAGCTTGAAGGGGAAGTGGAATCTGGTGGCGGGAACAGGACGCGCCGACGAGATGAGCATTGAGTTGCCGGGTTCGAGCCTGCATGGCTCCGCGATGTTGCAGATTGCTGGGCCGCTGGAGTGGGGCGCGCGAATTGACCGGGCGGGCGTGCAAGCGTCGGACTTGCTGGCGTGGTACCGCGCGTTTCAACCGGGCGTGGCGGAAGAGGTGACGACGGAGCAGTTCTTCACCGGGGAAGGCACGGTACATGGATGGCCGTTGCAATGGGAGGGGACGCGGATCGCCAGCGACGGCGGGAGCTTGCGGCTGCCTGGATTCCAGCAACCCGTGCGGATTGGAGAAGTGCGCGGGGAGGTGGACGGTGAAGAATTTAGCGTTGAGCCAGTTCGTGTGACGCTGGGGCCGCCAGCGAAGGAAGCCGCGCCACCGCTTAAGTCGGAGAAGCTTGCGGCAAAGGGACGAACAGCGGCGGAGCAGGCAAACACGGTAGCGCTGCGCATTGCGCACGATCTCGCCGCGGGGCATGGTGATCTGCGGATCGAGGGAAGGCTCGACAAATTGCAGGATTTTTTCAAGGCAGCCGCGGCCATGGGGCACACGTTGAATCATGGTTGGGAACTGAGCGGGGGCGTCGTCACAGCGATGGACTTGAGTTGGGAGCATGGATTTCGGGCCAGGCAGTGGAACGGCACGGTGGATTTGAAAAAAGCGGAGTTGCAGGCGGCGGGATTGAACCAACCGCTCAAATTGGAGGACGTGTTGCTTGAATGGAAGGACGGGCTGCGCGGGGCGACGATCGTGCGAGCCGAGGGGTTTGGAGCGACATGGTCCGGCGGAATTAAGGAAGCGGCGGCGCTGAACGCTTCGGGCGGGAGCGACTGGGGATTCCGGTTGCACGCGGACCATCTGGACGCCACGGAATTGGATCGATGGTTTGGACCGAGGGCGAGGCCGAACTGGCTGCAGCGGCTGCTGCCGTCGCTGCTGGGGAACAACAACAGCGGAGCGAAACCCAGCGAACTGTTGCGGCGAATTTCGGCGGAAGGCGAGCTGAGCGCGGACAGCGTGACGATTGAAAAAGTGAAATTGGGAAGGGCCAAGGCAAAACTGGCGTTTCACGACCTGCATTTGGAAGTGAGCGACACGGAGGCGCAGTGGGCCGGAGGCATGGTGCACGGCGGGATGACGGCGGTTTTTTCGGCGTCGCCGAAATATGAGATTGTCACGGGATTTGACGGCGTGAATCTGGCGCAGGTGCCATGGGCGGCGCGCTGGACAGAACGCTGGGCGGGCACGGCCAAGGGGACACTGCAATTGACGACGAAGGGAGTGGGTCGAGAGGAGTTGCTGCAAGGACTTGGGGGAAGGGGAGAAATAAAGTTAAAGGGCGTGGAATTTCGCGGCTGGGATGTGGCCGGCAGCATCGAAGCGGGGGCCCCCCGCGCGGGCGTGTCGCGATGGATGAGTGCAGAAGGGGAGTTCGAGGTGAAGGACCGTGCTGTGAATCTCGAATCGATTCGCCTAGAAGGCTCGAAGGGGGAAATGGAGCTTGCGGGGACGCTCAGCTTTGGCCAGGAGGCGAAAATCACGATAGCGGAGGGCGATTTGCTTGAGCGCAACGCCAAGGGAACCGCGGCGAGACGTAATTTTGAAATAAGCGGACCTGTGGATGCGCCGCGAATCCGCATTGAACCGGCGGCGGCAGTGGCGCAGGCGAAGCGCTGAGGGAACAAAGGTCCGGGACAGCGGGTAATTCGGGGGATTCCGATGAAGTGGTTTCTAGTGTGTTTGAGTTTTGCGGCTTTGGTTTCGGTGCAGCGCGGTGGCGCGCAGCAGACGTTTACTCTCGAACAAGTTCTGAGCGCGCCCTTCCCGGCGAACCTGACGGCCTCGAAAAACGGCGAGCGGTTGGCGTGGACGCTGAATGAGCAAGGCCATCGCAATATCTGGGTGGCGGAGGGGCCGAGCTTCGCGGCGCGGCGTTTGACTGCTTACAACGAGGATGACGGGGAAGAGCTTTCGCATGTGCAGTTCACGCCGGATGGCGCGGCCATCGTTTACGTGCGCGGAGAAGGAAAGAACGAATCGGGACAGTACGCGAATCCGACAAGCAATCCGGCGGGGGCGGAGCAGGCGGTGTGGATGATTTCCTGGAGCGGCGGCGAACCCACAAAAATCGATGCCGGGAGTTCGCGATGCGTTTCGGCGCAGGGGAAAATTGCGTACGCAAAAAACGGGCAGATTTGGGTTACGAGCACGGCGGCGGGAGAAAAGCCGAAGGAAATCGTGGCGCGCGGGAAGAATGAGCCGGTGGCGTGGTCGCCGGATGGGATGCGGCTGCTGATTATTTCGCGGCGTACAGATCACAGCTTTATCGGGATTTTCGATGCGAAAGCACAGAAGGTGAAATTCATCGCGCCTTCGGTGGATTGGGATACGGATCCGGTTTGGTCGCTGGATGGAAAGAAGGTGGCATACGTGCGCGTGCCGAGCCAGGCACGCGATGCGGGTGACCGCTACTACAGCGAACCGGAACGCGCGGTGGTCTGGGCGATATGGGCTGCGGACGCGGAGACGGGCCGCGCACGCGAGATTTGGCACAGCGGAACGTCGTTGCAGTCGTCGTATCCGGAGATGGCGGAGGACACCGGAGGCGGCGTACTGAATTGGGCGGCGGAGAATCGCGTCGTGTTCGCCAGCGAAGAGGACGGCTGGCAGCATCTTTATGCGATATCGGGGGAGGGCGGCGCAGCCAAGTTGCTGACACCGGAAAATTGCGAAGTGGAACAGTGGACTTTTTCGGGGGACAAGAACGCGATTTTGTTTAACTCCAATTGCGAGGACGTGGACCGCCGGCATTTGTGGCGAGTCGGTGTGACGGGCGGAGCGCCGCAAGCGATCACGGCAGGTGAGAGCATCGAATGGGGCGGGATATTTCTGGGCGGCGGTGAGCACCTGGCTTATTTTTCGTCGGATGCGAAGCATATCGGGCGGGCATTCGTGCGCGGGATGGCGAAGGACGCGAATGCCGTTGCACTGGCACCGCAGACGATTCCGGCCGATTTTCCGGCGGACCAACTCGTTACGCCTCAACAGGTGATCTTCAAATCGGGAGACGCCTTGGAGATTCACGGGCAACTGTTTGTTCCTAGAAATCTCAAGGCAGGGGAGAAGCGCACGGCAGTGGTCTTTTTCCACGGCGGACCGCCGCGGCAAATGCTGCTGGGCTGGCATTACATGTACTACTACTCGAATGCGTATGGGATGAACCAGTATCTGGCTAATCGCGGGTACATCGTGCTTTCCGTGAATTACCGCGATGGCATCGGCTACGGGCGGGCGTTCCGCGAGGCGACGAATCATGGGCCGAAAGGGGCGAGCGAGTATCAGGATGTGGTGGCGGCGGGAAAATATCTGGCGGCACGCAGCGATGTGGACGCGAAGCGCATAGGATTGTGGGGAGGGAGCTACGGCGGATACCTTACGGCGATGGGGCTGGCGCGCAATTCGGATCTTTTCGCTGCGGGAGTGGATATTCACGGCGTGCACGACTGGGCGGCCGATATTTGGGATGTGAAGTACGTTGCGCCGGAGTGGAAAAAAGTGCCGCAGGATTCTTCCCCGGTGGCGTTCGTGGATACTTGGAAATCGCCCGTGCTTTTTATTCATGGGGACGATGACCGCAACGTCGGGTTTTCGCAGACGGTGGATCTGATTGCGCGGTTGCGGGCGAAGGGGGTGCACTTGGAACAACTGGTGTTCCCGGATGAGGTGCACGATTTTCTTTTGCACCGGCATTGGGTGGATGCTTACAAGGCGGCGAGCGAATTTTTTGACCGGCAGATTGGCGGAGAGAAGAAATAGTGGCGAGGCATGACAGGAGCGTCGCGTGGCGGGTGGCAGTTTGCGCGGTGGTGCTGGGCGCGGGTGTTTGCGCGGCGGGCGGCGACCAGCGCGTGGTGCTGCTGCCGAAGCTGCAGGCGGGGCAGGCGGTGAAGTACGACGTTCACGGGAGCGTGAAACGGCACGTCAAAACGGAGAGCCGGGTCGCGACGATGCTGCATCCGGGTGATGCGCAGAGCGATATTGCGATGCCACTGCTTTTTACCGCGAAGGAAATCCATGTGGAGAAGGGGCGGCCGGTCGTGGTGGCGCACGCGGAGTTCGATGCGGGAGAGCCCGGCTCGTCTAATAAGAACGCGTCCGCAAAAGCGCACGTGGATTTCACGATTGAGGGAGACGGGCAGGTTACGAAGGCCGAAGGGCTGGACGACGTTGCGCCGGAAATGCGGCTGGCGTGGCAATTCTGGCTTTCGCGCTTTGCGTTTGGGTGGACGCTGCCGGCGGAGGGCGCGAAGCCCGGGGATAAATGGAAAGCCGAGGAGGCGGAGAAATCGCCGTCGCCGATCGCAGACTTGGTGTGGGAGAAGGAGACGACTTACGTGGGAAACGACAAGTGCCCGCTGATTGCCTCGGAGACGTGCGCGAGTTTCTTGACGCGGGCGACGCTGAAGCAGAAATCGTCCGCGAAGGATGCGACGCCGGAGGATTACCGGCTGCACGAGTTGCGCACATCCGGCACGGCGAGGGGCACGGACGAGATCGTCACTTATATTTCGCTGAAGAGCGGGCTGGTGGTACGGGCGACGGAAGAGACGCAGCAATCGATGGACGTGACAATTGCGAAAGCGGACGGATCGAACGGCGTGCACTATACGATTGAGGCGAGCAGCCGGTTTGAGGCGCTGTTGGTGACAGGCAGCGATTCCGCAGTGAAATAGAGAAGCAAAGAAACAATGAGGAAGTGAGGCCGCCAGGCGTTCAGTCATGATGGATTGGGCTTGGCCGGCAACCGCGGGGGCAGTTGTGTTGGCGCTACTTTTTCGCGGTGTGGATCGCCGGCGGGTGGAACTGAACCACGACAATACATTGTGTTTCGGCCGGCTTGCCATCCATCAAGGTAGGCTGATAGCGCCATTGGCGAACAGCGTCGGCGACGACATGAGCGAGGTGCGGCGGGCCATAGATTGGGTTCACGCTCTCGACGCGCCCGTCCTTGCCGACAGTGGCTCTGACACGAACTGAATCACCAGGGATAAGTTGAACCAGTGCGGCCTGAGGGTCGACGCGCGAAATCAGCCCGCCGATAACTATTTTCTTGTTTCGATTGAAGGACCACCGCACGTGGGTCGCGGGCATGCGAACGGATCGCTGGATGCGCATCGTGGCTGTGGGCGACTCCAGAACGCGCTCGCCTGGCAAATTGAAAAAAGGCGTGTGGTAGCCGGACGGAAGATGGATTTCCAGGACCTGGCGCGCGGGCGCGTCCATCTGTATAACCGGCGCTTCCGGCTTGCGTGAGGACGCGGAGCGGGTGGGCGCAACGATGGGACTTGAGGGAATCGTTGAGGGTGTGCCGGCGGCAACGTCGTTGGCGGGCGTTGGATTCCGCATCGGGTCTTTTGCCACTGGCGTATCGGGAGAAGCCGGGGACGCTCCGGGCGCTGCGTCGACAGGAGCGGACAAGTCTGGGGAAGTGCTGCTCATTGGGCCAGAATCGGTTGCTGGCGGATTCGCGGCGGGCTGGGTTTGGTCATTTGGCGAACCGGCTGGGCTCTCAGCAATCAGGCGCGAGGCATCCGGGGGTGGAGTAGCTTGCAATGTTGGTTGAGATGGAGAAGACGAACTTTTTCGCGAAGCGTGGCGCTGATTTTGTGCGGGACTGACTCCGGAGCCAACAGGAACCGGCGCAGGTACCCCAGGGGTTAAAACCCCTGAATTTACTGCGGTCTTCGGCACGGCTGAAGCCGTGCCCTCCCGGGAGTTCTTCATAATGAAGTGGTCTTCAGCATCTTTATCTGTTTGAGCAGAAGCCTGGGAAGCAGGCGCGCCCGCGCGAGCAGAATTCAATCCTGCGGCGCCGACGCTTGGCGGCAGCGATGCAGGCTGGCTGTCAGCACCGGGTTTCAAGGTATCGGGATTCGGGAGGCTCGCCGGAATGTCCTGGGCCAGCGGCTTGGCGGCGCTGCTTTCGTAAGCACTCTCCACAGAACGCGCGAAATAATGTGCCTGAGCGCCGTTTCTAACGAAGAGCGCAGCCACGAGGCCAACCGTGACGATGAGCACGCCGTACGTCGCAAGGCCCGCAGCGGCCGAAATTGATCGCGCGCGAGCTGTCAAAGGCGGAGCGGGCAGCGCGATGTCTCGTTGCGGAGTGGATGGCGGCTCCTCAGTGAGCGGAGGCGCCGCGTGCGGCGTTTGAGAAGACGTTGTAGAAGGTCGGGCGACAACCAAAGGAAGATGCGGTTCTGATTGCAACAATTGCCCAGATTCTCGCGCGCCCCACTTGCGGATTAGCTGGCGATCGTGCTCGGTGAGATCGAGCAACTGAATGCCGGCCAGCTTCCTGGCTGCGCTTACCCAAACGACGCGAACATTCACCTGCACGGGCTTGGGAAGGCCGTCAAGCGGGATGGAGATGCGAGCCACAAAATTGCAGGCGAGTTCAGTCGGCGTCGATACCAGCAGGCCATTCTCGCTGAGATTGAGAAGCAGGCTGTCTTTGCCTTCAGCAAAGGCGACGAAGATCGGCGCATGGGGGACGATGCGAGGATAGAAGCGACGTTCGGCAGTCGTTGTTAAGGCTGGGATTTGTTGGGCTGACGAGGACATAATTCGACTCTCCATGTTGAGTGGCTTCTCGGCGCGTGGTGAGGACGCTGAGCCACTCAAAGGTTTTTCAGACTGGGCGGTCGAACTGGGAGCGAGCTGGGTGCGGCATAGATTTGCGATAACACCTGAGCGTACCAACACAGGTGGTGGAAGAAGGTTTCGGTGAACTACGGTGTGGCCCAGTACCGGTACGAGGAAAGTCCTCATCGAGCGCTGCGGGAGACAAAGCGGAGGGTGATTGTGCTCAACCGCGGAGCGACGGAAGAGACGCAGCCGTCCATGGACGTGACCATCGCGAAGGCGGATGGGACGAATGCGGTGCACTATGCGATTGAGGCGAGCAGCCGGTTTGAGACGCTGCTGGTGACGGGGAGTGATTCCGCAGAGAAGATAAGAAGCAAAGACGCTATGAAAAGAAAAAGCAGACCCAAGACCCACCCACCCCGACCAGATCGGGGCAGGCGCCAAACGAGGGTGGGGCACCGGGAGAGGATTGAGGGGGGTGCCCCCCGGGGTTTTTTCGGTACGAATTGGGGAAGCGACAGAAAAGAAAGGAGATGGGAGGAAGGGTGTACGGAGAATACGGAAATGTACGGCAAGGCAGTGCGAGAGCGTAAGGGTATAAAAACATAAGAGTGGAAGAGATAAAACCGGAAGGCGAAAATGGGGAAGTGAAAACAAAAAACAGGGAAACAAAGGAGTTAGGGGGAAGTGGCGAGTGGTGGGTGACGGGTGGCGAGCAGTGAGAGAGGGCGAGGGAGTGGGGCGCGTTATTTGCGTCCCGGATGGAGTTGCGGGACGTTCCGAGATAGTACAAGAGCTGCGTCCCTTCAGCATAACAGGGAAGCATAGCACACTGTTTACCGTATGTTTACTATTATTTAGTGGGTACTAGTTTCGAAACTGGTACCATGTGAGGGAGAAAAGCACCCCAAGACCCTCACAAACCGAGGGGCACCCCGTTTCGTCTCGCAGTTTGAGCCGGGGCCACCGGCCAGGAAACGTCAACACCCGCACCCTTTATAAACCAAACGCAAAGGGTGCGGCACCCATGAGCGTTAACTTAAGCACCAGCGGGTACAAAATACTGGAACCTAACAGGGCGGTCGCCACAACAGCTTGTATAAAAGACAACGTATGTTAACGCCGATGGGTGCGGCACCCACGTTTTACTTCCGTGCGAAGGGTGTGCCACCCGCCGCCATAATCTGGGATTCCACGGAGCCTTATCAGACCACTCTTGATTCATTCGCTGGTTTCTTCGTATAGTTATCGAAGAAGGACGCGACGATGAGATTTGGCTTTCGCTGTAAAACAACAGATTGTGTGGGAGTACTTAAGCCAGATGACGCAGGTATTTCACACGTGCCTTTACCGCCGCCGCCCCATAGTCGGCTTACGTGCCCCATTTGTGGTCAGACCAATGACTATTACACTGGTGACTGGGGACCCGTTGGGGACGCCGTTTCTGCACCAGCCACGACGCCTCATCCGTCCGAGTGACCAGCCGTCCGTCATTTGGCGCGATTGTGACCCTAGCGTGATACTTGAACCTGAAGTGGAAGACCCATGGTCCCTCCTCCCCCTGTAATGGGACGGTCATTCCCATCCACGAGAACGACGCGCACCGTCGCGTCTGCGTGAACCTTGGGCACTGCTAAGAAGTCTTTCACACACAGATAAACAAGACAAAAACAGATGACTGTCAAAAGTAATTTCGTGTACTTGTCGATTCTCATTCTCTCCTCCGATATTGGGACACTCGAACGAAACTTTTCGCCACCTTGCGCTCTCCCGGCATCATCTTCCGGTGCGACAGATGGAGCATGCCACAGACCGCCCTTGAAGCGTAGGAGGTCTGCAAAGGACACGGCCATTGGCTAGTCCCAGCCTATCCCGTGGCAATTTTGGAGACGCGGTATAATGGTGGTTTCGGCTGGTGGTGACGGGCCAACAGGAGACGCTGACGATGAATTTCAGGCTGCACAGCACGTACCAGCCGCGGGGGGACCAGCCTGCGGCGATCGAACAACTCTTGCGGGGTGTGAATGCCGGAGAGAAGCATCAGGTGCTGCTGGGCGTGACGGGTTCGGGCAAGACGTTCACGATGGCGAAAGTGATCGAGGCATCGAACCGGCCGGCGCTGGTGCTGGCGCACAACAAAACGCTGGCGGCGCAGCTTTATCACGAGTTCAAGCACTTCTTTCCGGAAAACGCGGTGGAATATTTCGTGAGCTATTACGATTTTTACCAGCCGGAAGCGTATGTGCCCTCCGCGGACATTTACATCGATAAAGAAGCGACGATCAACGACGAGCTGGACAAACTGCGGATGAGCGCGACGCGTTCGCTATTCGAGAGGCGGGACGTGGTGATTGTGGCGTCGGTTTCGTGCATCTACGGCATCGGCTCGCCCGACGCGTATTTCGGGATGCTGGTGATGCTGGAAAAGGGGCAGCAAACTTCGCGGGAGGCACTGCTGCGGCGATTCGTGGATATCCAATACGAACGCAGCGAAGACTTGAGGCGCGGAACATTTCGCGTGCGCGGCGACATCATCGAGATTTATCCGACGTATGAAGACCAGGGCTACCGGATCGAAATGTGGGGCGACCAGATTGACACGCTGCGGCAGATTGACCCGCTGACGGGGGAAATCCGCGCGGGGCAGGAAGACATTTCGCGGGTGCCCGTCTATCCGAAGACGCATTACGTGATGCCGCAGGAGCAGCGCGACCGCGCGATTGTGACTATCCAGGAAGAGCTGGGTTGGTGGAAGAAAGAGCTGGAGAAGCAGAATAAATTTGTGGAGGCGCAGCGCGTGGTGCAGCGCACGATGTTTGACATCGAAATGATGCGCACGATCGGCTACTGCCACGGAGTGGAGAATTATTCACGGCACTTGAGCGGACGCTTGCCGGGAGAAGCGCCGCCAACGCTGCTGGATTACGTGCCGCAGGATTATCTGCTGTTTGTGGATGAAGCGCATGCGACCATCCCCCAGGTGGGAGGGATGTCTCACGGCGACAGGTCGCGGAAGCAGACGCTGGTGGATTATGGATTCCGCATGCCCTCGGCGCTGGATAACCGGCCGCTGACGTTCGAGGAGTTCGAGCACCGCATGAATCAGGTGATTTACGTGTCAGCGACACCAGGGCCATATGAGTTGACGCGATCCGGGGGCGTGGTGGTGGAACAGGTGATCCGGCCGACGGGACTGATCGATCCGGAGGTGGAAGTGCGTCCGGTGAAGGGCCAGGTGGACGACCTGCTGGAGGAGATACGGCTGCGCGCGGAGAAAAACGAGCGGGTGCTGGTGACGACGCTGACCAAGCGCATGGCGGAAGACTTGAGCGAATATTTTTCGGAGATTGGCGTGCGCTGCCGGTATTTGCACTCGGAGGTAGAGACGCTGGACCGGATCAAGATTTTGCGGGATTTGCGGAAGGGCGAGTTTGATGTGTTGATCGGGATCAACCTATTGCGCGAGGGCCTGGACCTGCCGGAAGTGTCGCTGGTGGCGATTCTGGATGCGGACAAGGAAGGCTATTTGCGGAGCACAACTTCGCTGATCCAGACCATGGGGCGTTGTGCGCGGCACATTTCCGGGAAAGCGATTTTGTACGCGGACAGGCGGACCAAATCCATGAACGAGGCGATCGGCGAAACGTACCGGCGGCGCGCGAAGCAGCTTGAGTACAACAAGGAAAACAACATCACGCCGCAATCGATCGTGAAGGGCGTGGACATGGAGTTGGCGTACATCGTGGAGGCGGATTACGTGACAGTGCCGCTGGATGCGGGGGAATTGGATGCGGCCACCGCGAACATTCGCTCGGAAGCACAGCTCGCCGAACTCCTGGGAAAACTGGAAGCGCAGATGCGGGAAGCGGCGAAGAAGTTCGAGTTTGAGAAGGCGGCGCAATTGCGGGACCGCATCCGAGGGTTGAAGCAGCAGGATTTGACGGGGATGTTTGGGAAAGAGAGTGGGGAGGGAGCTGGCGGTGCTTCAGAGTCTGTGTGAGAACTGAAGAAGGGAAACCTCAGCGAGGGAAAAGCAGATTCCTCGCTCCGCTCGGAATGACAGGCATGGAATCTCAGATTGACAAGGATCAACGGCTGCGGCGACGGAGCTCGTCGAGGGAATAGAATGTGCCGCGCCAGGTGATGCCGCCCTGGCGCAAGGTGATGAAGGTGGAGCGCAAGAGCATGTAGGTGAAGAGGAGGGCGCCGAGGGGGAGCGTGAGGCAATAGAGCGGGGAAACGCGCATGACGATGTCCACGCCGATGTGAAAGCACACGGCGATCAGAACGGCGACTCCGGCGAAAGCGCGGACCCAGCCATGGCCAAACAACACGCCGGCGAAGGGAAGTACATTGAGGGCGAGCACGCTTAAGCATTGAACGGCAACCAGGGCTTCGCTGAATCGAGCGTTGGCGAAGAAATTCTTCTCCACACCGCGAATCAAATTGCCGATGCCCACGTGCCAGCGCACGGAAACCGCGTCCTGGGCCACAGCTACGCCGGATCGGAAACCGCCCAGCTTGATCATTTGGCCGAGCTTGACGTCGTCGATCACCTCCATGGCCAAGCGGCGGTGCGTGCCACAGGCCTCGTAGGCCGTGCGTTTGACCATCTGAAAAGCGCCGACACCGACATAGGCGCGCGAACGCGGATTGCCGACTTGGTGCGGGTCGATGGCCATAACAAAAGAGAGGCCGAAGAAAGTGAGGAACACTTTTTCCCAGAAACCGACCATGACGACATCGCCAAAGAGCGTGAGATGGCTGAGCTGGCGATCGCGAGCGAGAGCCACGGCGCGGCGGAGCGTGTCCGATTGGAAGCGCACATCGGCGTCGGTAAAGAGCAGCCAATCGCCGGAAGAGGCTTCGTAGGCCTTTTGAAGGGCATACGGCTTGCCGATCCAGCCTTTGGGAAGTTCGGCGATGTGGACAACGCGGAGGCGGTCGTGCGTGGCCGCGAAATCGTTGAGGATGCGGGCGGTGGCGTCGCGGGAGCGGTCGTCAACGGCAATGATCTCGAGGTGGGGATAATCGATTGCGATGAGAGTGGCGAGGGCGGCGGGCAGCTTTTCCTCTTCATCGCAAGCGGCGAAAATCAGCGAAATCCGCGGGCAATCAGCGTCTTTTGCGGGGGCATAGCTTTTGAGCCAGGGCAAACGCACGGCGCCATAAGCCACGCGCAATCCGTAGGTGACCCAGAGGAAAGCGATGAGCCCGAAAAGGAGCAGCCAGAAAAGATGCATGCGGATTGGAGTCGAGAGCCAGCCTCAGGTTATGCTAACACGGATGCCAAAGAGCATTGCCATCGTGGGAGCGGGGCGCGTGGGGCGCGCGTTGGGGCAGCGCCTGCGCGAATTGGGCTGGAGGATTGGTGTGGTGGCGGCAAGGACGGAAGCCAGCGCGCGGAAGGCGGTGCGCTTCATCGGGGCGGGGCAGGCAAAGGCGGGAGTAACCCGGCAGATTTTCGGCAGCACGACGATTCTGGTGAGCGTGCCGGACGACGTGGTCGCCAGCGTGGCGGATGAACTTGCAAGAATGGGCGGAGAAGAGCTGCGCGGCAAGGTTGTTTTGCACACGAGCGGGGCGTTGGATGCCAGCGTGCTGCAGTCCGTGCGGCCTTTCGGCGCGGCGGTTGGTTCCATGCACCCGATGCAGACGTTCAGCGGCGTGGGCGTGCCACCACTGGAGGGCAAAGTTTTTGCCATTGAAGGCGACGAAATCGCGGTGCGCACGGCACGAGGGATCGCGCGCGCGCTGGGGGGAACTCCGGTAAGCATTGCGGCCGCGATGAAGCCGCTGTATCACGCTGCGGGGGCATTTGCGGCGGGGCACCTGCTGGCGCTGGAAGAGGCCGGGGTGCAGATGCTGATGACGGCGGGGATGAAGAGGCGGGAAGCAACGCGGGCGATTCTATCGCTGTCGCGGCAAGTGATCGAGCACTACGAGAAGTTCGGGCCGCGCAAGGCGTGGACCGGGCCGTTGTCGCGGGGCGATTACGGTGTAGTTGCCGGTCATGAAGAAGCTTTGCAGCAACTCGCTCCGGAATTTTTGGAAGCGTACCAGGCGGTGAGCCGGCTGGCGGCGCGCGTGCTGGCGCATGATCCCAGCGCTATGCTCGAGGAGCTTGAGACAATTTCCATTGCTTCACAGCAGTTAGCGAAAACCAAAGGGGGCCAGGCTTGACGCGACTTCAGATTCCCATACAGAGCGCCACGCTTAAGAATGGATTGCGCGTGGTGATTGCGCCGGATGCAATCGCTCCGGTGGTGACGATCGGGGTGTACTACAAAATTGGGTTCCGGCTGGAGCCGCAGGGGCGCAGCGGGTTCGCGCACTTGTTCGAGCACATGATGTTTCAAGGCTCGGAGAACGCGGCAAAGATGCAGCACATCAAGCTGATCAACTCAAGCGGAGGCGTGCTGAACGGCTCGACGATGTACGACGTGACGAACTACTACGAAGCGGTGCCGTCGAATGCGCTGGAGCGGGTGTTATGGCTGGAGGCGGACCGCATGCGTGCGCTGAAAGTGGATGACGAGAATCTGCGGAACCAGCGCGACGTCGTGAAAGAAGAGGTGCGCGTCAACGTGCTGAACCAGCCCTACGGCGGTTTCCCGTGGCTGGACATGCCGCCGGTGGCGTTCCGCAACTGGGCGAACGCACACAATTTCTACGGAGATTTCGCGGACCTGGATGCGGCGAGCCTGGCCGATGTGCAGAAGTTTTTCCGGACGTACTACGTTCCGAATAACGCGGTGCTGTTGCTGCTGGGCGATGTGAAGCCGGAGGAAGGATTTGCGCTGGCGGAAAAGTACTTCGCGCCGATTCCGGCCGGGGCGCCGCCGCCGTTTGCGGATCCGAAGGAGCCTCCACAGAAAGAAGAGCGGCGGGGGCACGTCGAAGAGAAGTTCGGGACGCTGCCGGCGATGGCCATCGGCTATGTGCTGCCGTCGCGGCGCACGCCGGAGTGGTTCGCCATGGCGCTGCTGGACCAGGCGCTGCACGGGGGCCGGGCCGGGCGCATCCACCGCGAGCTGGTGCTGGAAAAGCAGATTGCCGTGGAAGCGGATGGAGGGATCGACGATCTTTTCGGATACAACGGGCCAACGCAATTGACGACGCGAATCCTGCACAAGCCGGAGTATTCTGCGGAGGCAACGCTGGCCGCGTTTGACACGGTGATTCGCGAAGTGCAGGAAAAAGGCATCAGCGCGGATGAATTGCAGCAGCTCCAGGTGAAATGGCGTTCCGATTATTACTCGACGCTCGAGGGCGGACGTGGCGGGTACATGCCGCGCTACGGGCTGATGCACCTGCTGGCGTGCTTTACGCTGTTCGACCATGAGCCGCAACTGGTGAACACGATTCTGGATGGTTTTCTGGAGGTGAAGCGCGAAGAAGTGCAACGCGCTGCGCAGAAATATCTGCGGCCAGAGAACCGCGCGATTGTGTTCCGTACTCCGGTGAAAAGCGATGCGAAGGAGGCGGCGTGATGGCGACGCGCGAAGCGGAGGTTCCCACATTTGCCCCGGCACTGACGCCGGAGCGTCCCGTAACCTGGCCGAAGCGGACAAGGGCACGACTGTCGAATGGGCTTGAAGTGGTGCTGGCGGAAGCGCACTCCATCCCGAAATTTCACGGAGAGCTCTATTTTCGAGCGGGGAACGCGCTTGTGGTGGATCGCGCGCCGAGCCTTGCCGAAATGACGGCGACGGTGGTGCGCACGGGAACGGCGAAACGCGCAAGCCGGCAGATAGAAGAGGACTTGCGGCGGCTGGGCGCGGACCTGGGTACAAACGCCGGGCAGGATACCAGTGCAATTTCGTTCGCCGGGCTGAGCGAGTCCGCGGAGCCGATCCTGCGACTAGTCAACGAACTAGCGCGCGAGGCGTCTTTCCCGGAGGGGGAGTTCGAGCGGGAGCGGCGGCAGAAGCTCGAGGAAGTGAAACTGGAGAGGACTTCGCCGGGGTTTCTGGCTGGAGAGAGGCTGCGCAAGGTGTTGTTTGGAGCGCACCCGTACGCGCAGGTCTCTCCGAGCGAGGCGCAAGTTGCGGCGTACAAGCGCGAGGATTTGCAGAGCGTGTACGGCGAAATCTATACACCGGAAAATGCGCTGTTGATGCTGGTGGGCGACTTTGATCCGCCGGCGCTTTTGAAGACGATCGAAAAGGTATTTGGAGATTGGACGGGGAAGAAGCCCGTGGCGAAGGATACGGCGGCGCCGCCGAAGCCACGCGGGCGCCGGGTGTATCTGGTGCACATTCCGGGATCGGTGCAGACGCAAATCCTGGCGGGCTGCCACGCAATCACGCGGAAGCATCCGGACTGGCTGCGGCTGGGATTGACGAACAGTTTGTATGGCGGGGCGTTCAATTCGCGGCTGGTGATGAACATCCGCGAAGACAAGGGATACACGTACAGCCCGCGCAGCGGTGTGATGCCGTTGCGCCAGTACGGATATTTCTCCGTGTCCGCAGCGGTGCGGAACGACGTCGTGGCGGCTTCGCTGACGGAAATTTTCTACGAAATCGACCGGCTGCGTTCCGTGCCTGTTCCCACGCCGGAACTCGCCGATGCACAGAATTACTTGACGGGCGTGTTCTCCATGGGTCTGGCGACGCAGGAAGGGCTGCTCTCGCAATTTTCCACGGTGGAGCTGAATGAATTGCCGGGGGACTATCTGGAGACCTACCGCGACAAAATCAGGGGGCTGACGGCCGAGGATTTGCTGGCGACGGCGCGGAAATATTTTGATTCGGCCAACATGCAGATCGTTGTGGTTGGTGACCGCGCGCAGATCGAGGAGCAAGCGGCGCTGTTCGGGGAGCTGGAAGTTTACGACAACCAGGGGAAGCGTCTGGAGTAGACTCCGGGGCGCGATGGTCCCTGAGTCCGGCCCGGCTACGCGCAAAATTTTGTCGTTGCCCTAACCCTGTTCGTCTGCTATTATTAAGTAGTCATGTCATTGCAGGGGAACTACCGCCTCGCGACCTCTTTGCTGGCGTGTCTCCTGATTCTTTGTTATGCCGACACTATCCTCGCCAAGAAGAAGCCGCCAACGCGTCCCTTCAACTTGAATTCTGCTAGCTCGGCCGAGTTGCAGCAGGTGCCGGGGATCGGGCCATCCACGGCGGACAAGATTCTGGAGATGCGGAAATCGTACGGGGCGTTCAAGAGCGTGGATGATTTGCTGGCAATCAAGGGGATTGGTCCGAAAAGGCTGGAAAAGATGCGGAAGTATTTGACGGTGGGGAAGGCGGCGCAAAGCAAAAAGCCAGTTACGGGCGCGCAAGCGGCGCCGGCCTCGGCGAAGCCACCGCCCGCAAAAAGAGCTGCCGCGAAACCTCCATCAAAAATCAACGCTCCCCCAGAAACACCCACGAAAGACGACGAAGAGCAGTAGAAGCACGGTGGCTTCCGGATTAGAAGAGGGATTCATCGCACGAAAGGCGTGCGATGGAAAACCGTACCTCACTTCGCAGACTCCGTTCGGAATGACGGTTAGTGTGGGGGGAGACCGATGGCGTGGAGGCGTGGTTGAGTTGGCTGACCGCCCCGCAGTCCCATCCGGGGCGCAAAAAGCGCGCCTCAGAAGGCGGGCCTTACACAAGAGAGAGGAGCCGATCTGAAGATCGGCCAGTTCACGGGTTACAGGTGCTGGTGGGTGGGCTTGGGCGTGGAGAGTTGGAGGGGAACCTGGTCGGCGATGCGGATGCCGTAGCCTTCGAGGGCGACGACTTTCTTGGGGTGATTGGTGACGACGCGGATATCGGTGAGGCCGAGGTCAATCAGGATTTGCGCGCCGATGCCGCTTTCGTGCTGCACCATGCGCTGGCGGGCAGGCTCGCGGTCGAGCTGGCCGCGGGTATGAAAATGAATTTGCGGCAGAGTTCCGGGAGTGTCCGGCGTGTCAATGGTGTAGCCGCGGCCGGTGTGGTGCAGATAGAGGAACACACCGCGGTCTTCCTCCGCGATTTTTTCGAGCGAACGCGCCACAAGGTCCGGGCAGTCGCACGCGGTTGAGCCAAAAACATCGCCGGTGAGGCAATGGGAGTGAACGCGGACGAGCGGAGGCACGGGTCCGCTGAGCTCGCCGCGGATCAGCGCGATGTGCTGATCGTGGTCGACGTCGCTGGAGTAGGCGATCATGCGGAAATCGCCGTAGCGGGTGGGCACGATGGCTTCCCCGACGCGGCGGACGTAGCGTTCGTGCTGCATGCGGTAGCGGATGAGGTCCGCAACCGTGAGCATCTTCAGGTTGTGCTCGCGGCAAAATTCGATGAGCTGCGGCACGCGGGACATTGTGCCATCTTCGTTCATGATTTCGCAGATCACGCCGGAGGGATTCAGGCCGGCGATGCGCGCCAGATCCACGGAGGCTTCGGTTTGCCCGGCGCGAACGAGCACGCCGCCATGGCGCGCGCGAAGAGGGAACATGTGGCCGGGGCGGGCCAGGTCCTGGGGGCGGGTCTTGGGGTCGATGGCAGTGAGGATGGTGATGGCCCGGTCGGAAGCGCTGATACCGGTGGTGACGCCGAGCTTAGCGTCGATGGCCTCGCAGAAGGCGGTGCCGTGGACGGAGGTGTTGATGGGGGACATCAGCGGGAGATTCAGCTCCTCGCAACGTTGCTCGGTGAGGGCGAGACAGATCAGGCCGCGGCCGAACCTGGCCATGAAGTTGATGGCCTCGGGCGTGATTTTTTCGGCGGCCAGGGTGAGGTCGCCTTCGTTCTCGCGGTCCTCATCGTCCACGAGGACGATCATGCGGCCCTGGCGAATTTCCTCGACCGCCTCTTCGACGGTGGTAAATGGGGAAAGAGGTTCAAGCATAAGAAAAGGATAGAGGCAAGAGTGTCGGGAAGTAAAGATGTGGGTGCGCGGCCGACAAGGAGCGTGGTAACGCCTCGGCAACAGGCTACCGCACCGGGAGATTAATGGAGGAGAGGGGCGAGGAAGTGATAGATAGTGGCGCCGAGGAAGGCTGCACCGGGGATGGTGAGGACCCAGGCCCAGACGATGTGGCGCGTAACGCCCCAGCGCACGGCGGTGAGGCGGTGAGAAGCGCCAACGCCCACAATGGCACCGGTGATGGTGTGGGTGGTGCTGACGGGAATGCCAAAACGCGCGGTGGTAAATAGGGTGATCGCACCGGCTGTCTCCGCGGCAAACCCACCGAAGGGAGTGAGCTTGGTGATGCGCTGTCCCATGGTTTTGATGATGCGCCAGCCGCCAGCCATCGTGCCGCCACCCATAGCAAGATGGCAGCAGATAATCACCCAGTAGGGAACCGCGTAGTTTTTCATCAGTCCACCAGCGACCAGGGCAGCGGTGATGATGCCCATGCCTTTTTGCGCGTCATTGGTTCCGTGTCCCAAACTATACCCAGCAGCGGAAATCAATTGAAGACGCCGGAACCAGCGGTCCACGCGGCGAGGCCGCTGATGGCGGACGATCCAGGTCGTGAGAACGCTGACCAGCCAGCCGATGAACATGCCGATGACGGGTGAAAGAAAGATGAAGAGAACCGGCATGGTCCATCCATGGAGGATAAGCGCTTTAAAGCCGGCGTGGACGACAGCAGCACCGCCGTAACCCCCCATGAGCGCGTGCGAGGAGCTGGTCGGCAATCCCAACGTGAGGGTAATGAGGTTCCAGGTGATCGCGCCGAGGAGGCCGGCCAGAAGCACCTTCTCATTCACCATTTCGATGTGGACCATCCCTTTGCCGATGGTGCCGGCGACGGCGGTGCCGAAGACGAACGCGGCGATGAAATTCCAGAAGGAGGCCCAGAGGACGGCGCGAAACGGGGTCAAAACGCGCGTGGAGACGACGGTGGCGATGGAATTGGCGGCGTCGTGCCAGCCGTTCGAGAACTCGAAGGCGAGGGTGATGCCGATTGTAAGGGCAACGAGAGTGAAGCTGTTCACGGGGATCAGTTGTTTTTCAAGATGACGCTCTCGATGACATTGGAGACGTCTTCGCACTTATCAACAGCGGTTTCAATGACCTCGAAGATTTCCTTCCACTTAATGATCTGAACGGAGTCCTTTTCCTCTTCAAAGAGCTGTGCGATGAGGGTGCGGCAGATGCGATCGCTTTCGTTTTCGAGGCGGTTGATCTCGATGACGCGGTGGAGCGCCTTGTCCGGCGTTTCCATGGCGTGGATGGCAGCGGAGAGCTCGACGCAGGCTGCGGCGAGCACTTTGGTGAGTTCGATGGTGCCGGGGCGGACGGTGTCCACACGGTAAAGGACGAAGCGGCTGGCGGCGGCGTCAATCAGGTCAATGACGTCATCCATGGTGCCGCAGAGTTCGTGCATGTCCTCGCGATCGAAAGGAGTGATAAAGGTCTGGTTGAGCTTGCGGAAGATCTGGTGGGTGAGCTCGTCGCCCTGGTGCTCAATGGCCTTGATGATTTGGACCTGCTCGGGGACGCCGGTGTAATGCTCCAGCATCTTGGTGAAAGCTAGAGCGCCGGCGACGATGTTTTCAGCTTGCTTTTGAAAGAGAATGAAAAAATCGCCATCGCGCGGCATGAACCGCTGCAAAAAACCAGGCATGTGACTCGCTCCCCCCTGAGGAGCAGAGTGTGGCAGAAAGAGTCTACTCAAGAGGGGGAAGCGAGGCAAGGATAGGCGTCACACGCAAGGGGAGATGCGCCGATTTGTGTGTGCCGCCTTGACCGGCGCCAGAGCCTAGTGCCGTTCCAACTCTTTGGGCCAAATGACGGTCCAAGCATCTGACGCGAACACGCAGGGAGTATTCTCGGACGGATTTGCTGGAACAAGTTGGAACGGCACTAAGAAGCTTCCAATGTGCTTAACCACTGCTCGATGATGGGCTCTTGGTGGGCGCTGATCTCGTCGAAGCTGACTCCCATGCCGACGTTGGGTTTCGAGTGCACGACGCGAGCGGCGGCCTCCACGGCCTGGCCCGCATGAGTGATACGCACACGAAGGGCAGTGCCATCGAGGAAGGGATTCATCATGTCCAGATAGCATCCGTGGCGGCAAATTTCGCTGGTGCGCGCGCTCATGGTCGATTGCGATTCCGTATCGGTGATTTCGGCCGAAGCAAAGAAAACGTAGCGTGGGGAACGGCGTAATTCAGAGGGCATGGGCGGCCTCAGGATGAGCAAGGGATTGCGAGGACAGTTGCGATTGTACCGCTTTCGGAGGCCGGTGCAAAGAATTTGCGGGCACAGCTTCAACTTGTCCACGAGGGAATCGAGAGCATTCCCTCGTCATCGCGCTGCCCACTTCCGAATCAACCAACCAAGGCAGAATAGAACCGCCCCAGCAGCAAAGACTTTGAGCCTCGGTGGGTAGGTCCACGATTTGTCGAGATCCCCAGCGAGATTAAGAAGCGGCCAGAGCAGTAGCGGGCCAGCTCCGAAGTCTTGGAGAATCTGCGCTGCCTGCACCGGAACATTCGGCAGAGGTTTGAGGTTGGCCGGATCGGAAAGAGCCTGCCACTCGGATTCGGTTAGGCCCCATCCTTCCGAGGACTTCCGAAGCAGGAATACACCCTTCGTCACGAGCGTCAGGGCACCAAGGATGAACACCAGCGGAGTGACGGCGCCCTTGGTGGAGGCTGGAGAGAAGTACCAAAAGCACGCCGAGGCTGCACCTAAGAGCAAATAGAGCGCAGCGCGACGGGGGTGATATTCCAGGTCGCCAGCGAAATTTTCACTCAAAGATTGGCGGAAGTTCATGGAGAAAGTCTATCCCAACTGGCTTCGTCTTCGCATGGTTAGCCAAGAGTGATGGGAGAGCCTGGGATGGCGACCCTTTATGAAACTAGACAACTTGCCGAGATGGGGTCCAACAGTGCTGGACCCCTACGAAGAAAAGCAAAAAGGGCGGCCGCATTTGCGACCACCCTTTTGGATTGAGTTTGTTTGGATGGGTGAGGCTTAGTACATGCCGCCCATGCCGCCGGGGCCACCAGGGCCGCCGCCGGCGCCTGCCGCCTTGGTTTCTTCCTTGATCTCAGCCACGAGAGCTTCGGTGGTGAGCATGAGTCCGGCGATAGACGCAGCGTTCTGCAGCGCGAGGCGAGTGACCTTCGCAGGATCGATAACGCCCATCTTGACCATGTCGCCGTAGTCGCCTGTGTCCGCATTGAAGCCGAAGTTATCGTCCTTCGACTCGCGGATTTTGCCGATCACGACAGCGCCTTCAAAGCCGGCGTTGAGCGCAATCTGGCGAGTGGGCTCTTCGAGGGCGCGCTTCACGATGCCGACGCCGACGAGCTCATCGCCATCGGCCTTGATCTTGTCAATGGCGGTGATGGCGCGGAGTAGGGCAGAACCGCCGCCGGGAACGATGCCTTCCTCAACGGCTGCGCGAGTGGCGTGCATGGCGTCTTCGACGCGGGCTTTCTTTTCCTTGAGTTCGGTTTCGGTCGCGGCGCCAACCTTGATCACAGCCACGCCGCCGACGAGTTTGGCGAGGCGCTCCTGGAGCTTCTCGCGGTCGTAGTCGGAGGTGGTGTTCTCTACCTGCTGGCGGATCTGCTTCACGCGGCCTTCGATTTCGCTGGCCTTGCCGGAACCCTCGACGATGGTGGTGTTGTCCTTGTCGATGGTGATCTTCTTGGCCTTGCCGAGGTCTTCGATCTTGACGTTCTCGAGTTTGATACCGAGGTCTTCGGTGATGGCCTTGCCGCCGGTCAGGGTGGCAATGTCCTCGAGCATGGCTTTGCGGCGATCGCCAAAGCCGGGGGCCTTGACGGCAGCGCACTGCAAGGTGCCGCGCAGCTTGTTCACCACGAGCGTGGCGAGGGCTTCGCCTTCGACGTCCTCGGCGATGATCAGCAGGGGCTTGCCGAGCTTGGCAATCTGCTCAAGCAGGGGCAGGAGGTCCTTCATGGAACTGATCTTTTTCTCGTGAATGAGGATCAGCACATTCTCCAGAGTGGACTCCATACGGTCTGGATCGGTGATGAAGTAGGGGGAGAGGTAGCCGCGGTCAAACTGCATGCCTTCGACGACTTCCAGCGTGGTCTCCATGGTCTTGGACTCTTCCACGGTGATGACGCCGTCCTTGCCGACCTTCTTCATGGCTTCGGCGATGATGCCGCCGATCTGCTTGTCGTTGTTGGCGGAAATGGTGCCGACCTGAGCGATCATGTCGCCCTTGACGTCCTTGTGAAGCTTCTTGATTTCCTCGACGGCAGCTTCGACGGCCCGGTCGATGCCGCGCTTGAGAGCGGTGGGGCTGGCGCCAGCAGCAACCGTCTTCACGCCTTCGCGGAAGATGGCCTGAGCCAGTACGGTGGCGGTGGTGGTGCCATCACCCGCGACGTCGCTGGTCTTGCTGGCGACTTCGCGAACCATCTGCGCGCCCATGTTCTCGAGCGGATCACGCAGTTCGATTTCCTTGGCCACGGTGACGCCGTCCTTGGTGATGATGGGGGCGCCAAACTTCTTTTCGATCACCGCGTTGCGGCCCTTGGGGCCGAGGGTGATCTTTACTGCATCCGCAAGAGCATTCACGCCGCGCAGAATCGCCTGGCGGGAAGCTTCTCCGGTAACTATCTGCTTCGCCATTGCTTCATTCCTCCTAAGATTTGTTACTGAAATCCGAACCTTGTTTCGACCCTGAAGTCAGGTTTAGTTCTTGGTTCCTGATGACTGATATCAGATATCTGATATCTGATATCAGTTTTACTTCCTTGCTGCCTTTGCCGCGCCGCCGAGCTTGGCGAGAATTTCTTCCTCGCGCAGGATCAGGTATTCCTCGCCCTCGATCTTGATTTCACTGCCACTGTACTTGCCGAAGAGCACGCGATCGCCGACGTTGACGTCGAGAGGGATACGCTCGCCCTTCTCGCGCTTGCCGGCGCCGACGGCGATGATCTCGCCCTCTTGCGGCTTTTCCTTCGCGGAGTCAGGGATGATGATGCCACCCTTGACGGATTCCTTCTCTTCAATACGCTTCACGATCACGCGGTCGTGCAGCGGTGTAAGATTGACTGCCATCGTCGAAAAACCTCCATAAGGTGAACTAGCGGTAGAACTGAAGACTTACCGTGGTGGGGAGAGCCGAAAGGGGATTTAGCACTCCTCGCAACCGAGTGCTAATATAGCAGGAATCCCCATCAAGTCAAGCGATATCCTTGCGATGTGAGTGTTGGGCACGCAGATTCATTTGCTGACTTCATTGCTAAGCATAATATTTACAATGCGTTAGAAGCGCCAGAATTTTCTTGCACTTGGCAATTGCCCTGCTTCCTCTCTGGCGATAGACTTTCGTCGAAACGCCAATGCGCTGGCTCCTCTACCTTCGTCTGATCTTGCTGACCGCGGGAACACTCCTCCCATTTTTTTGGATCGTGGTGATCCTGGGCCATCGCCGCCAACGCAACTTCGAGCGCGTCTTCTTCTTTCTCTGTTTGGCGCTGACGTGTTTCTTCGGGAGCAGCCTTCTCGCCACGAACGCGGAACTCTACTACGGCACTCCGCCGCGTGGCTTGCTGCGCTTTGCCTGGACTTTCCTGTGCCTGGGCCTCTGGTTTATCCCTTCGCTCACGGTGCATCTCCACGCCGAATATGCTTCGATCCGTGAATTGCTCCCTTCAGGGCAGCGCTGGGCCCTGTGGCTGGTGGCCGCCTACCTGCCGGCAGCGATTCTCGGGCCGAATTTGTTCGCCGTTCTCTTCTTGCGCTCCGGGTTCGACTTTGAAAGGCCGACGCACATCCTGGGCATTGCGTTTCAACTGTGGTTGGTCGCCGCCCTGTCAGTGGCTGCTTACTGGCAGCGGCGTTTTTTTCAGGTAGCCCCGGATCGAGTACAGAAGTCCTTTCACAAGACCACCTCCGAACTTCTGTCCGTTCTTGCTGTAATTCTCCTCTTGATGGTTTTCCTGGAGCGCATCTGGGGATCGGAATCGGGAACAACTCTCTCGCCGCTCCTGTTTCTCCTCGCTCTTGTTCCTCTTGGGCTGCTCATTGGAAACGTCCAACGATTCAACTTTTTGCAAATTGGGCGGCAACGGAACCTGATCTACGCCGTGTTCCTGGTGTTTGTGGCGCTGCTGTACCTGAGTTTTGTGAGAAGAGCGAGTCTGTGGTGGGAGCATTACTTGCCCCCCGAGGCTACGGCGGCGCTGCTGCTGTTTTTGCCCGTGGTGTTTTTTGAGCCGCTGCAGCGGGTGATGGGAAGGCTCCTGCGAAAAACCGCGCAGACCGAGGTGGACCGGGCCCAAAAGTTGATGGGGCCGATCAATGAGGTGGCGCGGCTCGGAAACCAGGCCAACCTGAGGGAGTTCAGTGAACGGTGGATTGCAGAGCAGTTGCAACTCGCCGAAGCGCACCTGGCTCTTGATGCCGAAGGGGAGGCGTCGAACCTCCTGGTACATTCGCAGAAAGGTTCGGAGGAGATCTTTGAAGTTCGGCGAGGCAGGCATCGCGTTGGTGCGCTACGTGTGCGTGCCCATGGTGCCATGATCTCTGGCGAGACCTACGCGGCACTGGAATTCTTGAGTGAGCAGCTTCCTGCGGCATTTGACCTTTGCGGGCTGATCGAAGAGAAGCTCCAGCTGGAGCGTGAACTAGCCGAGAGGCAACGGTTGGCGCTGGTCGGGCAGATGGCGGCAAGCATCTCGCACAATTTGAAGAACCCGCTGGGCTCGATCAAGACAATCCTGCAAGTGCAGATGGAGAGCGCGGAGCTACCCGCTTCGCTGCGGCAGGAGACGCAGATGGTGTTGGACGAGATCAACCGGCTGTCCGCGAAGTTGAATCAATTGCTGCAATTCAGCCGGCCGGGAGTCCGGGCTGGGAGTGGCGGCGAACGCTGCAGCCTGGCGCAGGCGGCGGAGAGCGTTGTGAATGTGCTGCGCCATGAAGCGGAGAATTGCGGGGTCGCGCTGGAATTACGGCCGCCGTCGGCTGGGCTGTGGGTGGCGGCAAGCCCGGAGGTGGCCAACGACATCCTCTCCAACCTTGTGCTGAACGCGATCGAAGCAACCCCGTTGGGCGGGCATGTGCGCATCGCCCTGCAAGTGGCCGGAGGCGAATGCCAGGTGACCGTGGAAGACGATGGGCCGGGAATACCGCCTGAGTTGAGAGAGAAGGTTCTGCAGCCATTCTTTACCACCAAGCCGCGTGGCACAGGGTTGGGCCTGGCAATCGTGCAGCGGCGGCTGGAAGAATTAGGTGGCGCGCTTGAATTGTGGAGCCCCAAGGAAAATGGGGTCGGGACGAGATTTAGGATCACGCTGCCGGTGGCAAAGGATCATGGCGCATGAAGACCATACTCATTGTGGATGACGAACCCGCGGCGCGGTACGCGTTGCGGCGAGCTTTGGAGGGCCGCTACCGGATTGTGGAAGCGGACTCCGCGGCGGCGGCGCGCGGGCTTCTGACAACGGATAAACCCGACCTGCTCTTGCTGGACGTAGTGATGCCGGGCGAGGACGGGCTGGCTTTTCTGAAGTGGCTGCGGCAGGAGGGGCACGAATTGCCCGTGCTGATGGTTTCCGCGCTGGATACGGCGAAGAGCGCAGTGGAGGCGCTGCAACTAGGGGCTGCGGATTACCTGGTGAAGGGGTACGAACTGGAGGAGCTACGGCAACGAGTGGCGAACCTGCTGAAACTTTCCATGCTGGAAAAGGAAAACGAAAATTTGCGGCGGCGGTTGGCAACCGAAGGCCAATTCGGGCAGATGATTGGACGCACAGGAGCGATGCGCCGCGCGTTTGAGATGGCGGACCGCGTGGCGGCGACGGATTCGACGGTGCTCATCCTGGGGGAAAGTGGGACCGGGAAAGACCTGCTGGCGCAAGAAATTCACGCGCGGTCGCAGCGCAACGGCAAGGCGTATGTAGCGGTGAATTGCGCGGCGTTGCCGGAAACACTGATCGAGTCCGAGCTGTTCGGTTTTGAACGCGGGGCGTTTACCGGGGCGGCGCAGCAGAAAAAAGGGAAGTTCGAGCTGGCTTCGGGGGGAACGCTGTTTCTGGATGAGATTGGCGATATGAACCCGGTCACACAATCGAAGGTGCTGCGGGCGCTGGAGAATCGCACCATCGAGCGGCTGGGCGGGACGCAATCCATTCCCGTGGACGTGCGCATCATCAGCGCCACACACCGCAATCTGGCGGCGGCCATTCGCGACGGCAAGTTCCGCGAGGACTTGTACTACCGGTTGCGGGTGGTGTCTATTGAGCTTCCGCCGCTGCGCGCGCACAAAGAGGACATCTCCATTCTCGCCGAGGCGTTTTTGCAGATTCACGGAGCGCGTCTAGGCCGCACCGCGCTTTTGACAAAAGAGGCGCTCGCGGCACTGGAACGGTACGACTGGCCGGGCAACATACGCGAACTGAAAAACGCGCTGGAACGCAGCCTGGTGCTTTGCCGGAATGCAGAGCTTGGGGTGGCGGATTTGGCGGAAGAGATCGTGCGAGGCTCGCCAACTCTCCCGAGGAGCGGCGGAGAAGCCGAGGATTATGGCCTGCAGGAGAAGGACCTGCGCGAGGCGAAACGCAAATTTGAGATCGCGTTTCTGCTGAAGCAATTGGTCGCACATCGCTGGAATATTTCGCGGACGGCCGCGACGATTGGCCTGCACCGGCAAAGTTTGCAGGAAAAAATGCGGGAACTTGGGATTCGGCGACCGGGGCAGGGACCCGTTGAGGACGAGGAATGAGGCTGCACGCGCGTGTGAGGTAAGGAAGGGGCGAAACCGGCGTCCATGGAAGGGCTTGACGAGTTCGCCGGGAAACGATTTGATACGGGTGGCCGCTTATTGCGGAATAGAAACACACGGGCAAGATATGAAGAGCTCCGCCCGATTATTCAAGCGAACGCACAATGACCGACGAAAGCAAAAACCCCGGATTGACCACGGCGAAGGCGGAAGAAGGCGCTGCGGAAAACTATTTTGAGTTTCGCGATGTTTGCAAGGCGTTTGACGAGCGCGTAGTGCTGAGCCATGTAAGCTTTCAAGTGAAGCGCGGGCAGACATGCGTCATCATGGGGCGCAGCGGCGTGGGCAAATCGGTCTGCCTCAAACACGTTTTGGGATTTCTGAAGCCGGATTCCGGGCGCATCCTAATCGCTGGTCAGGACGTCACGGATTTCACGGAGCGCGAGTTCAGCGAAATACGCCGCAAGGTGACGATGGTGTTCCAATCGGGTGCGCTATTCGATTCGCTGACGGTGGCGGAAAACATCGCGTTCCCGATGGAGGACCAGTCGGGGCTAACGGACGAAGATATCGACGAGTATGTGATGAAGCTCGCGAAAATGCTGGAAGTGGAAGAGGTGCTGGATAAACTGCCGAGCGAACTTTCCACGGGGATGAAGCGCGCGGTGGCCATCGCACGGGCGCTGGCGCAGAATCCCGCGGCCATTTTGTACGACGAGCCGACAACGATGGTGGACCCGATCATGGCCGGGCACATGGGCGACTTGATCGCGCGATTGAAGGAGACGTTTCGGAAGACTTCGATCGTGGTGACGCACGACACGCACCTGGCCAAGCGGCTGGCCGACACGGTCGTTTTTCTGCAGGAAGGCAAGGCGGAAGTGTTCGAGTCGTGGGCGGAATTTGAAAATTCCAGGGATCCCCTGCTCCACAACTTCCGAATGCAGGATGAATTGATTCCCGAGCTGGATGTGACCTTGTGACGACCGCTGCCGCTGTCAACGCCGATCCAAAATCACAATTACGCAAGACGATGGGTTTCTGGGACGTGTTGCTGTTCAACATCGCTACGGTGCTGGGGCCGCGGTGGATCGCGGCCGCGGGACACAATGGCACGTCATCCATCAGCTTGTGGGTGATCGCGGCGGTTTTCTTTTTTGTTCCCGGCGCGTTCGTCATCAATGAACTTTCTTCCCGATTTCCGGAAGAGGGCGGTCTGTACGTCTGGGCCAAGGAAGCATTTGGAGATTTTCACGGATTTGTAGCGGGATGGACGTATTGGATTTACACGGTCTTCTATTTTCCGGGATTGCTGCTGGCGAGCGCTTCGATGAGCGCTTACATCCTAGGAGGAGCAGGCGCGAAGCTCGCAGAAGACCGCTCGTTTCTTATTATCGTCTCGCTGGCGATGCTGCTGGTTGCGGTTCTGCTGAATATCATCGGCTTGAACATCGGAAAATGGCTGCAGAATGCGGGTGGCGTAGGCACGTATTTGCCACTGCTGATGCTGGTGGGAGTGGCCGGGCTGGTTTATCTGAAACATGGATCGGTGACGCATTTCACCGCGGCGAACATGCTGCCGGCCTGGAATTGGGACACGGTGAATTTCTGGTCGCAGATTGCGTTCGCGTTCACGGGGCTGGAATTGGTGTCGGCCATGAGCGAGGAGGTGCGCAATCCGCGGCGCACGCTGCCACGCGCGGTGTTCGGCGCGGGAGCGTTGATCGCGCTGATGTACATTGTGGGGACGTTTGCGATTCTCACCCTGGTGCCCGCGCCCGACCTGGATCCTACCAGCGGAGTATTTCACGCGATCACGATCGGATCCGTGGCGCTCAAGATCGGCTTCTTGGGAATACTAGCGGCGCTGCTGGTGACGGTCGGCAATGCAGGCGGAGTCGGCAGCACGGTGGCCGGGATTGCGCGCGTGCCGTTTGTGGTGGGCATCGATCGCTATCTGCCGGCGGCGTTCGGCAAAATTCACCCGCGGTGGAAGACACCGTATGTTTCAATCCTGGTACAAGCCGGCGTTTCCGGGGCGATCCTGCTGGTCAGCCAGATCAGCGAAACGACTCGCGGGGCCTACCAATTCCTGATTGATGCGGCCATCATTCTGTATTTCATTCCGTTTCTGTACATGTTCCTGGCCGTGATCAAATTGGCGAAGCGCAAAGACCGCTCAGAAAATGAGCATGCCGTCCTTATTCCTGGCGGCAAATTGGGTTTGTGGCTATCGGGCGGGCTGGGGTTTGTGGTCGTGCTGATCGGTATTTTTGTTTCGTTGGTGCCGCCGGGGGACTCTTCCAACAAGGTGGGATTTGAGCTGAAGCTCGTTGGAGGTACGCTGGCGTCAATCCTGCTGGGATTGGTGCTGTACTGGCGCGGGGCGCGGGCGAAGAAAGCGGTCGCCTGAGCGTGTAGCTCAGGCCTTCAAGCCTGCGGATTTTCGTTAGGGCTGACGCAGCGTGTCCGTGGGACAAGCTCATTCCACGCAAGTTTGGTAGCCGTTGCTCGGAACAGCCTCACCCCTGAAGGGGTGAGCTGCAGGTGAATCGCTAGAAACCCTGCTGGACGAGTTGCTCGATGGTGAGATTGCTGGCCGGTTTGGCCGCGCTGCGCGCTTCCAGATAGCGCTCCACATATTTCCCAAGAACATCGCCCTCGAGATTTACGGCGTCGCCGATTTTGACGTCACGCACATTGGTGTGCTCATAGGTGAAGGGAATGATGGCGATTTCGGCGATGCGATCGTGCCAGCGCGCGACGGTGAGGCTGATGCCATCGATGGCGATGGAGCCCTGGGGCACGATGGAGTGCGCAAATGATTCCGGCACCTCCACGCCATACCACCAGTTCTCGCCTTCGGGTTCAAGACGGGTGACGCGGCCAATCGTGTCCACGTGCCCCAAAACAAAATGGCCGCCGAACTCCTTGCCTGCGGTCATGGGCTGTTCGAGATTGATGCGCACCCCGGGCCGCAATTCGCCGAAGGAGGTCTTGCGAATGGTTTCGCCGGAAAGATCGGCGGAGAAGCGATCATTGGCCGTAGCGACAACCGTGAGGCAGCAACCGTTGACGGCGATGCTGTTGGCGATGGCCAAATGCGGAGTGACCGTAGGCGCGTGGATGGTCAGCCGTCCGCCGTCCGCGTGGAGTTGCAGGGAATCGATGGTGCCAAGATGCTCGATGATGCCGGTGAACATGAAGTCCTCGCACGATACTGGCCGTGCTGCCAGCGAAACGGCCGACTGCTAGAGCGAAATAACAGCATACCGCGAAGCGTGACGTAAATCCTTGACGAAGGAAAGACCCGGGGGGCAAGATGACGTCAGGCCACGCTCCTGGTCGAAGGTGGCTTATGTTCGATCCAAAACTTACCGATCCACATCCGGAATCCGCGAGGACCTATCCCCAGAAAGTGTTCTGTGCCCTGCGCCAATGTGAGGCGAGCGTCATAGTGGCAAATTGGCCGTACAGCGAAGAGGGCTGGAGCGACTGGCGAGTGATCGATTGTTCCTTGCTGCCGCCGGGGGCGGTGCACTGCGGAATGGATTGCTTGTCCCAGGCGAGGGTGGACAAGTCGTAGCCGGCGGGCTCGCTCAAGGGAAAATCGTCCGTGTGGGGGACCTTAAAATAGGACCCTGACTTTTGAGGGTGCCTTTGTCCGGCGCTTATGCGGGTCGAGGCAGGACCATTCTGACACTGAGAGGCGAGAGTCATGGGAATTCCATTGTCCCCAAATATCAATTTTCTAGAACCAACAGTCGGACGAGCTGCGAAAGTCTGGTGGGCGCTCATGTGGAGGGGAATTCTATTTGGCGGCGGCGCTGGCTTCGTAGTCGGGTTTATCGAAGGATTTATCGGCGCAATGATTGGAGTCTCCACCATCGTAATTCGCAATCTTGCTTTGCTTTCCGGCGTAATTGTTGGTGTACCCATTGGAATATATGTCGTCCTCCTTGTTCTCCGGAAGAACTTTGGCGAGTTTACGATTCGCCTTGTTCCCACAGGAGTGGGAAATCAAAGTGGCACCCTACCCGGGAATCAGATTCCTTGACAGCGCGCTTCTAGAAGTGCACCATGTTGAAAAACAGGTCATCCCCGGCCTTTGCGACGGAGGTAAGGTATGTCCGATCCCGAAGTTCTCGACCGCATCCTGCAGACGTGTAGCTTCCGCTCCCGCGACGTGCTGTGCCCCAATAAAGACAAGATCGCCAGCATTACGGCGGCGAAATTTCATGTCGAGGATGATGAGGACTGGTCGGTGCTGGAATGCTCCCTGCAGCCGGACGGGGAAGTGAATTGCGCAATGACCTGCCTGCTGCGCGACTTTGACAAGAACAACTGACGGAAGTCAGGGACGTTTTTTTAGAGAGGCCGCTTTCGAGCGGCCTTTTTTATTTGCTTGCGCGTGGGGCGCCGACGGCTTCTGTGAGGCTTCATCGCTCAGGTGGCAGGGCTGGCGAGGGCAAGAGCGAGTTCGCGGAGGTGGCGCAAATCGAGTTTGCCGGTGCCGAGATAGGGCAGATGCTCGACGAACAGGAAATGGTCGGGCCGGGGTTTCCAGAGAGCCGGCAGATCGCTCTTCGCAAGTTTCTCCAGGCACGCCTTCAAAACATCCTCTTCTAGCGTGTGCAATACAACCAGGCTCTCGCCCTTCTTTTCATCAGGGATAGCGGTGACGGCGAGGACCGGGCCATCGGCTTGCAGAAGTTCATGGAGCTTTTCTTCCACCCTGATGTGCGGCACCATTTCGCCGCCGATTTTGCTGAAGCGGCTCAGGCGATCGGTGATGCGCAGAAAACCATCTTCATCCACCGTGGCGACATCGCCGGTGTTGTACCAGCCGTCCTTGAGGGCTTCCGCTGTTTTTTCGGGGCGGTTCAAGTAGCCCACCATGATATTGGGACCACGGACGAGCAGGAGGCCGGGCTTGTCCACAGGCAGAGTTTCGCCGGACTCCGTATCGATGATGCGAACACCGATGCCGGGAAGCGGATGGCCGATGGTGCCGCGCTTGGCGCCGACCTGGCGGAAATAGGCGGCGCGAAAATCGTAGGTGTTCACGGCTACAACGGGAGAGCACTCCGTGCAGCCGTAGCCCTCCAGGGGGCGAATGCCGAAGTGATCTTCAAACGACTGGGCGATGCGCTCCGGCAACTTTTCCGCGCCGGCCATGACAATGCGCAAGCTGCCAAACGCCTCCGGCGCGCAACGCCGCGTGTAGGAATTCAGGAAAGTCGGCGTCGAAATAAGCAAGCTGACAGAATATTTGCTCACAAGTGCGCCGATGGCTTGCGCATCGAGCGGACTGGGATGATAGATCACGCCAATGCCGGAAAGCGCCGGCAAACACAGCGCGCCGGTGAAACCGAAGGAATGAAAAAAGGGAAGAATGCCGAGGATGCGGTCGCCGTCGTGGAGCTGAAAGACCTGTTCCAGTTGCTCGACGTTGGAGGCGAGATTGAAATGGGAAAGAATGACGCCCTTGGGTTCGCCGGTCGAGCCGCTGGAAAAGATAATCGCAGCGGTGTCGTCGAGCGAAGGGCTGCGGCGGACACCGAGAAAGAGTTCCAGCAGGCGCGCGGGAAAGAGTTTCGCGGAGAGAAGAGCAGCAAGCTTTTCCGTGATGCGAGGATTTTCCGCCAGATCTTCCAGGTAGATGATTTCGCCCGGAGGCTGGATATGGATTTTCTCGAGGAACAGTCTGGAGGTGACAACGGCTTTCAGTTCGCACAGCCGGGCGCAGGAAGCGAGCGCTTCGTTGGAGGTCGTGTAGTTCAGATTGATGGGAACTTTGCCGAGAAGCAGCGCAGCCCAATTGACGAGCGCGCCGGGAATCGAAGGCGGGAGCAGGATGCCGACCATTCGTTGACCGTTCCAGAGCGGACGAAGACGGCGCGCGAGAAAGACCGCCTTGATGACGGCATCGCCAAAAGTGAGCTTGGGCGTGCGGCCGTCGGCCATGCAGAAATGCCGCGGATTGCGGCGAGCTGTTCGCAGGAAGGAGCGCGTCAGCGGCTTGCTATACCGGCGACGGCGCTGGAAGGCGTCAACGCCAAGTTCCTGAACGGCTTGGCGAACTTCGGCAGAAGTCGCGGTCGAAGGCAAGGGCTTCCCGAACGTGATGCGCACCGGATAGGGAATGGCGCGCGGCCATTTCCAGAAGAAACGGCCGCCGGCATAGCTGAAGATGGACCCCCAGACGCCATCAAGATTGACGGGGATGATGGGAACGTCGATGCCTTTCACGATGCGCTCAAAGCCGCGGCGGAAGGGCAGCATCTGGCCGATGCGGGTGATCTGGCCTTCCGGGAAGATGCAAACGACTTCACCGTTGCGCAGCGCCTCGGAGGCTTCGCGTAAGGAATGAATCATTTCGCGGGGGCCCTGGTCCGAGGCGATGGGAATGATCTTCAGCATGCGGGCAAAAGGCTTGATGAGCGGATGGTCGTAAACGCCCTTAAACATGAGAAAGCGGATGGGGCGATCCGTGGCGGAGATGAGCAGCACGGCATCGACCCAGGACGCGTGGTTGGGCGTTAACAAAACGCCGCCACGCGCCGGAATGTTTTCATTGCCCTTGAGGTCGAGACGATAGAGCGAATGGGCGGCAATCCACAGCAGCAGGCGCAGAAGGGAATCGGGCAGGAGCCAGAGGACGTAAGCGAGAGCGGCAAGCGTCAGGAACGATGACCAGAAAAAGATGCCGGCGGGGCCAAGGTGCAAGTAGTGCTTCAGCGCGAAGAAAGCACCCGAGGCCGCCAGAATGCCGATGAAGGAAAGCAGGTTGGCCGCGGCGAGCACTCCGCCACGGTGCTGCTCTTCCGGGCGGTGCTGGATGAGAGCGCTGATGGGTACGATGAAGAAGCCGCCGAAAAAGCCCAGCAGCGCCAGCAGGATCAGTACTGCGTGAAACGCGAGGCCGTGCGCGGCAAGCGAGAAACCGAAAACGGTGATGCCGATGGCGCCGAGCGGGATGAGGCCGTACTCGATCTTTCCGCCCGAAAGGTAACCAGCGGCGAGGCTGCCAAGACCGATGCCGATGGCGATGGAAGCCTGGAGCAGGCTGCCTTGGGTGACGGTGACGCGCAGGACGTCGCGAGCATAGAAGACGATATCGAACTGCAGCAGCGCGCCGAGAAAGAAGAAAAAGGTGTTACCGGCGACAGCGAGCCACAGCACGCGGTCGCCGGCGATTAGTTTCCCCTGGGACCACAGGTCGCCAAAGAGGTTTATGCGAAATTTCCGGGCCGGATCGGCCGCCGGAACCCGGGAAATGCCGAAGCTGGTGGTCAATCCAAGAACAGAACAGGCCAGGAAGATGAAGCCGGATATTTGTTCGCGTCCTCGAAACGTGTCGAAGAAATAGGCTCCCACGACCGTGCCCGAAATGGCCGCGAGAAACGTGCCCAATTCAATGACGCCGTTGCCCCACGACAATTTCTTTTCCGGGAGGATTTCCGGCAGCAGACCGTATTTCGAGGGGCCAAAGAGCGCTCCCTGCGTGCTGGCGAGGAAGACGGCGACCATGGACATGGAGAGGCTGTGGAGGGCAAAGCCGGCAATCGCGAAGAGCATGACCGCGATTTCAAAGACCTTCGTGCAGATGGTAACGCTGCGTTTGCTAAAGCGATCGGCGAAGTAGCCGCCGGTCATGGAGAAGAGGATAAAAGGCAGAGCGAAGAGCGAGCCGACGAGGAGGACCTTGGTTTCCTCCTCGTCGGGAGAGAGGTTGGTGCCGATGATCAGGAAGATGACAAGGTACTTGAGGGCGTTGTCGTTGAAGGCGCCCTGAAATTGCGTGGCGATGAGGCTCCAGAAACCCAGGCGCCAGGAACGCAGAGCATCAGTCATGCAAACGAAGCCTCCAGGGAAGAAACGCGTCGCTCGAATGGAAGAAAGAAACATAGTCGCAGAGAACAGGGGGGTTGAGTAGGAGTTTTTGGAGAGATAGGGCTAGAAGAGAACGGCGCATTTAGATGGTACCCGCGCACGACTGCGCCAGGGCTTTAGATTATGCGGACTTGGGGTCCAGCAGTGCTGGCCCCCTACTTCGCGAGGTCGCCCAGAACGAATTCGACAGCGACGTCGGGGCCGAATTGCTGGAAGGAGCGGAGGCGCAATGTATGAATCGCGGAGGGCAAAGCGCTGACGAAGGGGACGACGGCGCGGCCGGCGAGTTTGGGGGCGAAGAAGAGGACGAGTTTGTGGACAACCCCAGCGGAGAGGGCTGCGCCGTTGAGCCTCGGGCCAGCTTCGAGGAGGACGCTGAGAATTTCGCGGCGGCCGAGCTCCTTGATTACAGCATAGAGATCGATCTTGCCCGCGCGTGTTTTTGCGTGCACCAGTTCAACGCCAGCGTTCCGCAATTTGCGAGCTCTTGGAGATTTGAGAGAGGCGGCAGTGAGAACTAGAAGGTCTTCATCGGCGGTTTGCACAATGCGCGAGCTAGGCGGGAGGCGCAGCTTGGTGTCCAGAATGACGCGAAGGAGACGGCGGCGGCGCTCCAGGCCGCTGCGATCGGTGAGAAGTGGATCGTCCGCGAGGATGGTGCCGATGCCGGTGAGAAGCGCATCGGAAGCGTGGCGCATGCGCTGAACTTCGGTGCGGGATTCCTCGCTGGTGATCCACACGCGCTTCTTGCCCTTGCGCGCTCCGGGAAGGGCGAGTTGGCCGTCGAGAGTCAGCGCGGATTTCAGCGTAACGAAGGGCTTTTTCGTGGTGATCCAGCAGGCGAAGGCTTCGTTGAGCTCTTCTGCTTCCGATTCGAGGAGGCCGGTCTCCACTTCGATTCCCGCGGTTCGCAGGAAGGCGAAACCACTGCCGCGCGTCTTCGGATTGGGATCCTGCATCGCGGCAACGACGCGGGAGATTCCGGCGGCGATGATCGCTTCGGTGCAAGGGCCGGTGCGGCCTGTGTGATTGCAAGGCTCGAGAGTGACGTAGAGGGTGGCGCCGCGCGCGCGGTCTCCCGCTTGCTTCAGCGCGACGATCTCCGCGTGGTCGCGCCATTGGTATTTGTGGAAGCCCTCGCCGAGGATCGCGCCTTCCTTAACTATGACGCAGCCGACGGTGGGGTTGGGGCTGGCGAGGCCGACGCCCTTGTGCGCGAGGTCCAGCGCGTGTTGCATGAAGTGAATGTCGTGATCGTTCACGGTTTTAGTCAAACAGCGAGTCGGCGTAGGTTTGCGCGTCGAAGGGGACGAGGTCGTTGAGCTGCTCGCCGGTGCCGACGAAACGAATGGGCAAGCCGAGTTCGCGGGAGATGGCGACGACTATGCCGCCCTTGGCCGTGCCATCGAGCTTGGTGAGGATGATCCCGGTGACGCCGACGCTGGCGGTGAATTCGCGGGCCTGCGCGAGGCCATTCTGGCCGGTGGTGGCGTCGAGGACCAGCAGAATGTCATGGGGCGCGCCGGGAATCACTTTGGCGGCGGTGCGCTTCATCTTTTCGAGTTCCTGCATGAGGTTCGATTTGGTGTGCAGGCGGCCCGCCGTGTCCACGATAACCGCATCGGCGTTGCGCGCTTTGGCAGCGGCCATCGCATCGAAAACCACGGCGGCGGGATCGGAGCCGGGTTTCTGCTTGATGACTTCCACGCCGTTGCGCTGAGCCCAGATTTCCAGTTGTTCGACTGCGGCGGCGCGAAAGGTGTCCGCCGCGCAGAGGACCACGCTGCGGCCCTCCAGGCGCAGGCGATTGGCGAGCTTGCCGATGCTGGTGGTTTTGCCGGCGCCGTTCACACCTACGACAAAAATGACGCGCGGGTCCGAACCGTTGGCGGCGTCGGCAAGTTTGGGTGAGGCGCCGTACACGTTGAGTGCGCGAAAAACGTGCGCTTTGATTTCGCGCTTGAGCTGTTCGCCGTTATTCAGGGTGTTGCGAGACATTTGTTCGCGCACGGAATCGAGGATTTCGCGTGTTGTTTTCACGCCCAAGTCGGCGGACAGTAGCGCATTCTCGACCTCCTTCAGCACGGAAGGATCGATCTGCCGGCCACCCTGCGTGATGGTATCCAGGGTATCGGCGAGGGCGTCCTTGGTTTTGCCAACGGATTCCTTCAGCCGTTCAAGGAGGGTGGGTTCGGGTTTGCCGAAAAGGGTGATCATACCGTTGCGCGCAGCTCAACTAGCACGCATGAAAATTGTAGCAGATGGAACTGCACGAGCCTAAAAGCCAGCGCTGGAGGAACCCGAGCGGTTCGCGAATCAAAGCAGGTGAGGTCCTTCGCTTCGCTCAGGATGACAATTCGTGTTTGTGGCGAAGGGGGAAAAGGGCTAGACGTGAACTTCGACGGCGGAGAGGCGAATCTTGCCGGATTTTACGGCGGATTCGAGGGCGTTGACGATGGTTTGGTCGAACTTGGAACCGGCGAGGGCCTTGATACGCCCCAAGGCGTACTCGAGGTCCATGGCGCTCTGATAAGGACGATTGGTGGTCATGGCGTCGAGGGTATCGGCAACCGCGATGATGCGCGCCATGAGCGGAATCTGCGGCCCTGAGAGGCCGTAGGGATAGCCACGCCCATCCATGTGCTCGTGGTGGAGCTCGATGCCGGGGAGCATGTCCTTGAGCTGCGACACCGGGCGCATGATGTTAGCGCCCTTGGTGGTGTGCGTTTTCATGATGTCGAACTCTTCGGGCGTAAGCGAGCCGGGCTTCTTCAGGACGCGGTCATCCACGCCAATCTTGCCGACGTCATGAAGCAGGGCGGAGATGCGCAGCTTGTCCAAATCCTCGGGGGTAAGCTTAAGCTCCTGCGCGATCATCGAGGAATACTTGGCCACACGGCCGGAGTGGCCTCGGGTATAGGGATCCTTTTCGTCGATGGCGGCCGCGACCATGCGGATGGAGCCGATGAAGAGTTCGCGGTTTTCCTCCGCAGCTTCCTTCAGGCGCTCGATGTACTCCTCGATGTCGCTGGCCATGAGGTTGAAGTTTTCGGCAAGTTCGCTGATCTCGGCGGCGCCACGCACGGGGGTGCGCTGGTGGAATTCGCCGCGGCTGATGGCGCGCGTGGAAGCAGCCAGTCCGCGAATAGGTTCGCTGATGCCGACGGCAAAGAAATAGCCAAAGAGAACGGCGAGTAATACGACGATGGAAACGAAGGCCAGCGCCTGGCGGTTCAGTTCGGTAACACCGGCGTCGGCGCGCGCCTGGTTGACGCTGCGTTGTGCGATGATGGCCCAATTGACTTCGGGGAATGTGCTGTAGGTGCCAACCATTTCCACGGAGTGGTTGTTTTCCATTTCGGAGAAGCGCACGGTTTCGGTGTTGCGCAGTTCCTTGGGCAGGGCCTTGATTTGCGCGACCAGATGCGATTTCTCGCTGAGGTCCTCGCCGGGCACAAAGGTTTTTGTCTGCGGATGCGCCACGATGTGGCCGTAGTGGTCCACGATGAAAACGCTGCGTCCGCGCACGCTGGCGTCCTGCAAACGGCGGAGAATCGTGTCCAGCGAAACCACTGCCGCGAGCATGCCGGTGAAATTGTCGTTGGAATCCTTCAGCGGCACGGCAATGACAAACGCGGGGCGATTGTCCGGGGCGAGCGCCAGGGGATCGCTGCGGAATTTCACGGATTGCACACAACTGACAAACGCGCGCTGCAGCGCCTTGGCGACGAAGGGATCCTGCTCCGCGCGGAAATTGCCTTGCGAGGCGCTGGTGCCTTTACCCGAGCGGCCCACGGCAGTCAGGTAGATGAACGTGTTGCGATTCGAATCCACGAAATTCTCGAGCAAACGCGTGACTTTGGGCTCGGCGACAGGGTCCCCGACGTCTTCAATCAGGCCGGTGAGCGTGAGAATCTGGCGCTGGCTGATGAGCTGTTGCGTGAGGTTGGACTCGAAGAATTGCACTTCCTGCGCGAGCGAGCGGGTGAGTTCGGTTTGCTGAACGCGCTCGGTATCAACGAGTTTTTCCTGGCTGAGTGCCAGCACCTGGCGATGATACAGACCAATAGGGAGTGCGCTCACAAGGAGGAGCGCGCCGAGCACGAGCCACAGAATGCGCACGCGGCCGGCCCGCAGGCGCGCCACTAGGGATTGAAGAGAGACCGCCATTGCAACAGACTGATTTTAGAAGAGTAAGGGCGGAAAAAGCGGCTGGCCGGAAGGACAGGGGGCGCGCAAGTGCAACTGGGCCGGAAGTACTAGGGGAGTTTTGAGCTTTAAGTAGGAAACAAGAGGTTTCGAGTCGTAAGTTCATCGTTTTGGCAGGAAGCGAGGAGTCCCCCGCTCGGAGCGCCAAACTCGAGGTTTTGAGTCTTAGGCCCGAGGTTCGAGGTTTAAGGAAGTCCGTGTGACTCGTCGGCGACGGCTCGACTCATCCGTGGTCAGGAAACACTAGCATTCTTAGTTCGCTGCGGCACCGATTCCGGACTCCGGGAAAGTTAAGACTTAAAACTGAAAACTGAAAACTGAAAACTGCTCACTCCCTCTTCAACGGGCGCTCCATGATGTCGCGAATGGCGTCGCGCGGTGACTTGCCGTGGCGCAGGATAGCGTCCACCTGCTTGGTGATGGGCAGGTCGATTTGATGCTCGCTGGCGAGAGAGAGAAGCGCAGCGGTGGTGCCGACGCCCTCGGCGACCATAGTCATGCCAGAGAGGATCTCTTCCAGCGAACGGCCCTGACCGAGTTGCACGCCAACGTGGCGGTTGCGGCTGAGCGCGCCGGTGCAGGTGAGCACCAGGTCGCCTAGTCCGGCGAGGCCGCTCAGCGTTTTGGGCTTGGCGCCCAATGCGATGCCGAGGCGCGACATTTCCGCGAGTCCGCGGGTGATCAGTGCGGCGAGGGGATTTGAACCGAGGCCAAGCCCCTGGCAGGCACCGGCGGCAATGGCGATCACATTTTTCATCGCGCCGGCGAGCTCCACGCCGAGGACATCGTCATTCGTGTAGAGTCGGAAGGCTGGGCCAGCGAACTCTTCCTGCAGAAAAGCTGCAAGCGCGCGATCGTGCGAGGCCACCACAACCGCGGTAGGCTCACCCCGGGCGGCTTCGAGGGCAAAGGATGGACCGGAGAGAACGGCAACGCGCGGCCGGAATCGCATCGAAAAAACCTGCTCGATGAGTTCGCTCATGCGCAGGTGCGTGGCGGGCTCCAAGCCTTTGGTGGCGCTGACGATGGCGGCCTCTGGCCGGACGAAGGGCAAAGCCTGGGTGAAGACCGAACGGGCGTGCGCCGAGGGCATTACACCGAGAAGGATGTCGGCGTCATTGAGAACCTCGCGGAGATCGGTGGACGCCGAAACGCTCTCGGGAATGGAGACGCCGGGGAGATAGGTCTTGTTCTCGCGATCGCGCTGAATGGACTCGACGATAGCTGCTTCCCGGGCCCACAAGCGTATCTCATGAGGCCGGCGGCTCTGTGACAAAACCACGGCGAGGCCGGTGCCCCACCCACCTCCACCCAGAATCGCGATCCTGGTCATGCAGAGTCACGCTTGGATTTGCGCAAGACGAAGCGCGGCTCCGTGCCTTCGACGAGCCGCTGCAGATTTGCGTCGTGCTTGTACATGATGAGCGCGGCAGCGAACAACGTGCCGAAGCTGACCACGAGCGGCGGCGCATGATGCGGCGCCCAGAGAAAATAGACGAGCAGGGGCGTCGCGGCTGCGGCGGATATCGAAGCCAGAGAGACGAAGCGCCAATACAACAAGACCAGCACGAAAAGAAGCGCCGCGGCGAGAGCAGCCAGTGGACACAGGGCCGCGAAAACGCCGAGCCCGGTGGCCACGCCCTTGCCCCCTTTGAAGCGCAACCACACGGGAAAACAGTGCCCGAGGAGAGCGGCCAGGCCGGCAAACATCATGGCCTGAGCACTATTAGCGGTGAAATGCGCCGCGAGCAAGACGGCAAGAGCGCCTTTGGCCGCGTCAAACACCAGTGTGAGAATGCCGGGAAGCGGGCCGGCCACCCGAGCGACATTGGTTGCACCGATATTGCCGCTGCCAAATCGCCGTACGTTGCCACCGCCAAAGAGCCGCGCGAATAGCAGCCCAAAGGGAACCGAGCCGAACAAATAGGAGAACAGGAGAAGCAGCGCAATTGTTGACAAACTTCTGGCCATCGAGACTCAAACCTCCGCGACGAACGGGAAGGATCGCAGAGTAGTGTACTCTGCCCCGGCGGGCTTCAGTTTGCTTTCAATGAGGTGGAACTCGCGGGCAATGAGCGAGCCAAAATCGCGCGAGGCAGATTCCTGCGCGGCGGCGGCGATCCTTTGAGGAAGGCCGGGGGGCTGAAAGCGCGCCAGCGTGAGGTGCGGTGTGAAGGGGCGATCCTCCAGTGGAAAGCCGAGTTTGTGCATGGCCTGGTCGATCTCCGCAGCGAGAGCCTGCAAGTTTGGCGAAGCTTCCATGCCGACCCAAAAGACCTTGGCGCGTTTTTCGTTGGGGAAGAAGCCGAGCCCGCGGAAATCGAATCTGACGGGCTGGCTGGAGCGAATCGCCGGGAGTGTCGTTTGGATGGCCGTGAGTTTCGAGCTATCGGCCTCTCCGAGAAATTTCAGCGTGATGTGCATGTTTTCCGCGCGAACCCATTTCACTTGTGGCGCGATGACACGGAATTCCTTTAACAGGGCCGCGAGAGCAGCCCGCACATCCGGGGAAATCTCGATGGCGATGAAGAGTCGCATGGGGCTCGGTGGAATGATAGCGCGAGCGCTAGAGGGACGCACTGGGCTTCGCGTTGAACAGAAAATGCATGCGTACCATGTCCAGAGCCACCTGCGTGGCGAATAGGCGGATCATGTCGCGATCGCCGGGCAGATGAACGATCCGCTCTTTCACTCCATCAGGCGAAGCGAGGGCGATGTGCACGGTGCCGACGGGCTTTTCTTCGCTGCCGCCGCTGGGACCCGCAATGCCGGTAATGCCGACGCCCAGTGTGCTGCCAACGCGGCGGCGAATCCCTTCTGCAAGAGCCATAGCCACTTCGCTGCTGACAGCGCCTTTGGCCTGGATCAGTTGGGCAGGCACGTCGGCCCAGGCCGTCTTCAGTTCATTGCTGTAGCAAACGGCCCCGCCGAGAAAATAATTGGAGCTGCCGGGAATGCGCGTAAGGCGTTCGGCGAGCAAGCCGCCGGTGCAGCTTTCCGCCGCCGCAATGGTGGCGCGATTCGCGGTGAGAATTTCAGCGATGACTTCTTCGAGAGCGACGGCGGAATGAGCGAAGATACGGTCGCCGAGGGCCAGGTCGAAGCTGCGGACCATCTCGTCGAGAGTGGTGTCCGCCTGCGCGGCGTTGTCTGACCACACGCGCAGGTGGATTTGCACTTCGCCGGGAGCCGCGAGGATCGTGGTGTTCACATCGGAATAGCGGGTGTAAATAGGGCGGACGCGCTCCTCGACATGGGATTCACCGAGGCCGGTGACGCGGAGTTCGCGGTGAAACATGCGCACGCCGGAGACGCGGCGTTGCAGCCGGGGAAATACCTGCTCCAGAAAAAGCGGCTTCAGTTCGCGCGGCGGGCCGGGAAGGAGAGCGATCATCCGGCCATTGTCTTCGAGCCAGAGACCGGGAGCGGTGCCGCGAGGATTCAGGAGAACTTCCGCGCCTTCGGGCACCATGGCCTGGCGGAGATTCACGGCGGGCATATCGCGTTTGAAGCTGCGGAAGCGCGCTTCGATGGCGCGGACCACATCATCGTTGCGGCGCAGCTTGCGGCCAAGCAGCTCAGCAACGGTTTCGCGCGTGAGGTCGTCTTCCGTGGGGCCGAGACCGCCGCTGGCGATCACCACCGGCACGCGATTCAACGCGTCGCGGAAGGCCTCGGCCAGGAGTTCGCGGTTGTCGCCGACGATAGTTTTGCGAAGAACCTCGATGCCGAGTTTGTTCAGCTCTTCGGTTAGGAAGAGGGAATTGGTGTCCAGGCGATCGGGGGTAAGAAGTTCCGAGCCAACGGCAATGATTTCAGCCTTCATATGCAGAGAGTATTGTAACGCAGAGGGGTTGCGCGCCACCGAAGCGGGTGAATGGCTTCGGCCGGCGAAGGGGAATCAGCCGAGCAGGGGCAGGCCGCGGACATTCCAGTCGAGTGTGAAGAGGGCGCTGTTGGAGGCGAGAATGGCGCGGCCAGTGGGCAGCAGAGAGAGGCCCACGAGGGCGGAGCCGCTGAGCACATGCTCCGCGTGGCCCTGTGGCGTGATCTTCACGATGCCGCGGCGGCCGCCGAACGATGCAACCACATACAAATTCGATTCGCGGTCAAAAGCAATGCCCTGGGGGCGGCCCAGGCCGCGATAGAAGACAATCACCTCGCCACCTTGCGTGATGCGGTACACCCGATCGTAACTGGAAGTGGTGGGGCCGGTCACGTAGAGTTCCCCGCTTGGATGAAACGCCAGGTGGTAGGCGGCGACCGAGGGCTCCAGCGTGGCGAAGACAAAGATTTCCCGCGAGGGGCTGATCTTGAAAATGGTGCCGCTCCGATCGCCGACAAAAAGATTGCCGGCGCGATCGAAAGCCAAACCTGTGGCGATCCCCATGCCCTCAATCCACTGCTCCGATTGGCCGTCGGGCGTGACGCGGTGAATCGTCCCATCGTGTCGGCAAGAGACGAAGAGATCGCCCTTCACGTCAACAGCCAGGCCGGAAGGATTGATGAGCGAAGTGACGTAGGGTTTCACGCTGTAGTTGGCGGTGATCTTGTAGAGCGAGACGGGCACGCGCTGCCCGCGCGGGCCGCTGAAGGTGACGTAGATGTTGCCGTGAGCATCCACGGCGGGGTTCGCAATGGGATGCAAGTTGTCGGCGATCTGGAACCCGATCGAAACGGGGAAGGGCTGGCTCTCACTTTGCGCGTTCGCAATCTGAATCGTGCCGCCACTGGCGTTCTCTGGCACGCGCGCAATCAGGCGATTGCTGCCAGCGAGGGAAAGCGGCGCTTCCGCTTCTCCAAAACGGACTACCGGGCGCGCGCCCGGCCGCGAGGTGAAGCCGCTGCCGTACACGGTAATTTCGCCACCCGGAATGGCTGCGGATGGGACGATGCGCTCGATCCGCGGAACGCCGTTCTTTTCTACCGAGGAGCCGAACCCTAGTTTCATAACAGGAGCCCGATTTTACAGCAGGTGCCGCGATTTCGCAGCCGGTACCCGCTCTTTCGCCGCCAGCTTGGCGGCGCAACTGATTATAACCAGTGAAAGTGTAACGCGAGACGCAGGCAAATGGCAGCGTAGATCCCCGCCATCCAGTCGTCGGCCATGATGCCCCAACCGCCGGAGAGCTTTTCTAAACGTTTGCAAGGAAAGGGCTTAGCGATGTCGAAAAGGCGGAAGAGGACGAAGCCGGCAAGAAGGAATTTCCAGTTTAGCAAACTGAAGGCCAAAAACTCGGCGAACAACGGACCGTCTCCCAATGCCCGGGAAGCCGGAAGAGCAATGGGAACAAGAGCGAGCAGCAGAGTCAATTGCTGGCCAGAAACCTCGTCGATGACGACGAACTGAGGATCCTTTAGGCCGGTCCACCGTGCGACACGCGCGCCGCTCCATACGCCAAGGGAGACAAACAGGAGAAAGAAAAAAAGGCTGATCAGGGGGAAAAGGGAAGTAGGGGTATCGCCAGCAACGTGCGCAGCTGCTGCATAAATCATGCGGTTCGAAAACCTTGGCCCCAAGCTCAGGAGCCACAAGGCTGCACTGGCAGAACAGAAGATCACACCAACCAGCGAGCCCCAGGTGCCGGGGCCGGGCTTGAGGTAGCCCGTACCGAGAACGGTAGCAATGGCAAACGCGAGGCGCGGCTTTTTGCCGGAACTGAGAGGGTCGATGGCGTTAGTGTTGGGATTCATTCGGTTCGTCGAGGTCGAGTGTGAAGGTTTGCGGGCCGTCGTTCAATAGGTCCTCTTCATCGAAGATGGGGTCGGAAACGACATATTTTTCAGAAGCCCAGGCGCCCAGATCGAGCAGGCGGCAGCGCTCCGAACAGAATGGAAAGTCGGCGTGCTCATCGGAGTCCGTGGGCTTTTTGCAGATGGGGCAGCGGTGTTTCATATCGAAGGAAGAGTTTTACCACAAACGGCGCGGTTGAGCACAGGGGGATTGGAAATTCTCAGGCCAGCACGCGCAGAGGCGCGCCGGTGGCGATGCGCGTGAGGGTTTGCGGCGGCGGGGCAGCTGCGACCGTGGGCAACGTGCGCAGGGCGGCCCGCGGAAGAATCTCGACGACGCGGGCGATCAGATCATAGGCGTCCGTCTTGGTAATCTCGACGCGCGCCACATCCCCGGGCTGCGCAGAGATCGGCGGAGAACTGGGTGTCGGGCCGGGAACTTCAATGTCGGTCAGGTAGAGCTTGCCGTCGATATCCGGAGCCATGCCTTCCAGGCGTGCTTCCCAGACGAGCAGGTTGTCTGGCGACGCGCCTTCGATTAAAGCAGTTTCGACGCGGCCCTTCCAGGCGCGCAGCTTCTGACGCGAAATCTTCTTTTGCAGGGCCATTAACCGATTGCGGCGATCGCTGATTGTGGCGGCTTCGACTTTGCCGTCCAGAGGAAAGCTGGCGGCGTTATCCACATCCGAGTATTCAAAGACGCCCATCCAATCGAGTTCCGCAGCAGCGACAAATTGATAAAGCTCCTTGAAATCGGCTTCCGTTTCGCCGGGGAAGCCCACGATGAAGCTGGTGCGCAGAGTAACGCCGGGAATGGTGGCGCGCATGCGTTCGAGCAATTTCAGGAAGGCATCTCCATTCGAGCCGCGCTTCATGCGGGCAAGAACATTGCGGCTGGCGTGTTGCAGCGGCATGTCAATGTATTTGGCCAAACGCGGATGGGCCGCCAGCGTGTCCAGAAGTCTCTGGGTGACGCGGTTGGGATAGGCGTACAGAAAACGGACCCACGTGAGATCTTCGACCTGCGCGAGCTTCTCCAAGAGAACCGCCAGGCCATCTCGGAGGCCGAGATCTTCGCCGTAGGAAGTCGTGTCCTGCCCGATGAGGGTGATTTCGCGCCCACCTGCAGCGACAAGATTTTCGGCTTCGCGAATCACGGATTCAAAACGGCGGCTGCGAAACGCGCCGCGCAACTGGGGGATGATGCAAAACGCGCAGGGATGATCGCAGCCCTCGGCGATCTTGATGTACGCCTGATGCTTCGGCGTGGTGACGATGCGCGGCGTGAGGTCGTGATAGAGGAAAGACGGCGGCTGCGCGGGCAGAACCTTCAGGTCGCCCTTGACTGCTTCCAGGATGCGCTCGACCTCGCCGGTGCCTACGACGGCGTCCACCTCGGGCACTTGCTCCAGGATTTGATTGCGATAGCGCTCCACCAGGCAGCCTGCGACGATCAGCTTCTTAGCCGCGCCGAATTTCTTGTGCTCGGCCATTTCCAGAATGGCTTCGATGGATTCCTTTTGCGCCGGTTCGATGAAGCTGCAGGTGTTAACCACGAGGATTTCGGCTTCGTCGGCGCGCGGCGTAAGTTCGTAGCCTTCGCGCGCCAGAATGCCCATCATCACCTCGCTATCAACGAGGTTCTTGGGGCAACCCAGAGAGATGAATCCGACCTTGGTCATGGAGCGAAAGCGCGCGTGGGCGCAACCTTTTCACTTTAGCATACGCGGCTAATCGGCGTTGGAACGCCAGCGGGATCGCAGTAATTCAGTTTTCGATTACTCGTCTAGCCAGAAGTTTGCTGTGCACCAGGTTGTTTATCCAGCGCGGCGAGAACCCACTTCTGCAAAACGGCTCGAAAGTGTGGCTTTATTTCGCGAAACACCAGTCCCAGGCCCGAGGGCTTGACATAGAGGACTGATGCCTCGGCCTCAAAATATTCTCCTGAGTTGTAAATCTTCAGAAAAACATGGCGCCGCATCTCAAAGGATGCAGATGTCTCCAGGAAACACCCGCGCAAGCTCAGCTCTGTCACACGTCCGGGGACAAAAGCAGCAGGCGAGCCTTCAGGAGCAATCTGGCCATCGGCGCTGAACGTAAACCTCAACCCACGACGATCTTGGTCCATTGTCCAAGCTTATTCCATGGAATAACTGGTGTCGAGTCACTCGATGAACGTGCGACACGAATTGGCTAGTAATGGTCTTCCAAGCGCGTCTGGGAGGCGGCGCAGGGCCTCGGGCAGATCGAATCCGCAAGAACTTCTGAATAAGCAAGATCGGGGTCGCCAGGTGTGCGAATTGCTCGTTGTACGGCCCGGCGCGTCTAAGTTACTATGCGAGACCGCACGGGCGCAGGAAGACTTGCCTCGCTAGCCAATTCCTATAAGGAGCGCACTCCCTTGAAAAACACTTCACGTGCTTGCCTGGCGATCTTGTTGTTGACCTCTACCGCTTTCGCCCAGGCCCAGTCCATTCCCGCTCCGCCTGCTACGCCCAAGCAACCGGTCACCGACGAATATCACGGTGTAAAAGTCACGGATGATTACCGCTGGCTGGAAAATTGGGACGACCCCAACGTAAAGCAGTGGAGCGCCGCCGAGAACGCCCGCACTCGCGAATATTTAGACCACCTGCCCGCGCGCCCGCTTATTAAGGCGCACCTGCACGAACTCATCGCCGCCGCTTCTGTTTCCTACCATTACTTGCAGTTCCGTGACGGATTGCTGTTCGCCAACAGATACCAGCCACCTCAGCAGCAGCCTGTGCTGGTGGCGATGCACTCAACGGATGATCCAGCCAGCGCAAAAGTCATCTTCGATCCCAACGCCGCCAGCGCAAAGGGTTCGCTCGCCGTGGATTTCTATGTGCCTTCCTTCGGCGGTAAATACGTCGCTGCCGCCCTGTCGGAAAACGGTTCCGAGGACAGTTCCGCGCACGTTTTTGAAGTCGCCACCGGCAAGGAACTGCCGGACGTGGTCCCCCGCGTCAACTTTGCCACGGCCGGCGGCAGCATCGCATGGAAAGGCGACAACTCCGGCTTCTACTACACGCGCTTTCCGCAGGGCAATGAGCGTCCCGCCGAAGACGCCAACTTTTACCAGCAGGTTTACTTTCACAAACTGGGCACTGACCCTAAGCAGGACACCTACATCATCGGCAAGGAGTTTCCCCGCATCGCCGAGATTCAGTTGAGCACCAGCGACGACGGGCGCTGGCTGCTGGCCTCGGTGGGTAACGGAGACGGCGGCCAGTATGCGCATTACGTCATGGATGCCTCCGGCAAGTGGACCCAAATCACCCATTTCGAAGATGAAATTGTATCGGTCAAGTTCGGCGCGGATCCTGTCCTCTACCTGCTTTCGCGCAAAGGCGCGCCGCGCGGCCAGATTCTCGCTCTGCCGCTGGGGCAGCTTGATCTCACTCAGGCCAAAGTGGTGGTTCCGCAAACCTCAGGCTCGGGTTCGGAGGAGGGCAGTCGCGCATCCATCGAAGACTTCGTGCCCGCACCGGGCCATCTCTATGTGATCGACATCATGGGCGGCCCATCGCGCGTGCGCGTCTTCGACAACCGGGGCATGGCTCTCCCCGCACCGCCTCTGCCGCCGGTCTCGGCAGTCGGCGGAGTGGTATCCATCGGTGGTGGCGATGTTCTTTTCTACACGTCGACCTACCTCGAACCGCCCGCCTGGTACCGCTTTGACGCCGCCAGCGGAAAAGCCACGCGCACCGCGCTCTTCGAGACTTCTCCCGTGAATTTCGACGACACCGAAGTTGTCCGCGAATTCGTGGTCTCCAAAGACGGCACGCGCGTTCCAGTTAGCATCGTGCGGCGCAAGGGCACCAAGCTCGACGGTAGCAACCCCACCCTGCTATACGGCTACGGCGGCTACGGCATCAACGAGAAGCCCTATTTCGTTGGATCGTTCACCCGCCTTTGGCTCGATCAAGGAGGCGTGTTCGCCGATGTGAACCTCCGCGGTGGCGCGGAGTACGGTGAGGAATGGCACAAGGCCGGCAGCCTCACGCACAAGCAGAACGTCTTCGACGATTTCCTCGCCTCCGCCCAATACCTGATTGACCACCGATACACCTCGCCCGCGCATCTCGCGATTCTCGGCGGCAGCAACGGAGGCTTGCTGATGGGCGCCGCGTTCACGCAGCGTCCAGACCTGTTTCGCGCGGTGGTCTCTTTCGTGGGTATTTACGACATGCTGCGCGTCGAACTCGATCCCAACGGAGCCTTCAACGTCACTGAATTCGGAACGGTCAAGGATCCCCGCCAGTTCAAAGCGCTCTACGCCTACTCCCCGTATCATCACGTGAAAGACGGCACGCCCTATCCGGCGATTCTCATGCCCACGGGAGAGAACGATCACCGCGTAAACCCCATGGAGTCGCGCAAGATGATCGCGCGATTGCAGGCCGCCAACAGTTCCGGCCACCCTATCCTGCTGCGCACCACATCGAGCGCCGGCCACGGCATTGGCACTGCCGTCGACGAGCAAATCGAGCAGGACGCCGACCTTTTCAGCTTTTTGTTTGATCAGTTGGGGATTAAGTACGCGCCCGTGGCGAAGTGAATTGGACAGAAAATCCCTGCAGTGCGCCACCTTCTACTCCCCGAATAGGGTGAAGTGAACAAAACGCTTCGCCGGACATCGAGATGTTTTGTCAGAAGGCCTCGTTGTATAATCCGCGCCACAAAGAAGCGCGGGGCTAACCATGGATCGGCGTTCTTTTCTCTCGCATTCCAGCCAATTGCTTGTGGCCACAGGGTTAGCTCCGAGGATGTTCAGCGAGAATCCCATGCCTGAATACAACCAATCCCGCCCTCTCTCCTTTTCCAATGACTGGATCGAAAGCCTGCTCGTGACCGCGGCGCGAGACTTGCCCGTGGACGATGCCATCGTTGTGAACCTCTCGACCACGCCGTTGCTCTACAGCGCCGGCGCCGCGCGCGGGAGCATTCTCCCTTGGAAATCCACGGTGCTCCGGCATTGCACTGTGAAAAGCGGCGAACTGCTCGCCCTGCTTCATGTCCGGCAGCGCGCCAATCTTGGGGGAGTGGCGCTCGGCTGGGACTGGTACGGCCGGCGCGCACCACAGTTTCCGCGGGGCACACCTCTTTACATCTCGTCACAGGATGACATCGGCGAAGTCCAGCTTGATCCATTCGCTTCCTTCGCCCGCGCGGATTCCGCTTCGCCGCGCCGCTATCGCCTCAAGCTGAACCTGTGGTACACCCCGGAAGAGACCGATTGTGGAATCCATACGGGGCACCAGTTTCTGGAGGTGCACACACAGGTTCTTGGCACGGGTCACATGCAAAGGTTCCGTGAAAACAAAGCCGACACAATCTACGAAGATGTTACGATGCCGCCAGGGCTCACCCATGAACCGTTTTTCACCTTACACAGCGACGCCATCGTCAGCTATCCATGGCATCGCTATTATTCCGACACCGACTGCATCTGGATGGCGATCGAGCTGCACCCTGTCTAACTACTTTCGGGATACGAGCCTAAGAAGAGCAGTGTCATTTTCTAAGGCGGGGTTGCCATTATCCGGCTAGCTGAACAATTGGGAGGGTTCGTTGAAGCGTAAAGCCATCATATCGTTCTTCCTGTTTGTTGCCGCGCTTTCCTTCGCGGCTGCTCCAGCCAATCTACCCTTCGGCGAATGGCGCCGTCTTTCCGGCACGCCGATCGTCTCTCCACGAGGTACGACCTGGGAATCCGCGGGCACCTTCAATCCCGCGGTCATTTTTGTTCCCAGCAAAAATCCCGCGAATTCCGGCGCCGGAACATTTGTGATGCTCTACCGCGCTCAGGATGGCGCCGGAACTTCCCGCCTAGGCTACGCGGAAAGCGCGGACGGCATTCACTTCACGCGCAGGCCGGAACCTGTCCTCTCACCCGAAAACGACTACGAAAAAGACGGCGGTGTCGAAGATCCTCGTCTCGTGCCCATCAACGGCACCTACTATCTCACTTACACCGGCTACAACAAAAAAGATGCACAGCTCTGCCTGGCTACCTCTCCAGACCTCGTCCACTGGGCGCGCAAGGGCATCATCCTCCCTGCCTACAAAGGCAAGTGGAACGTCGCTTGGACCAAGTCCGGGGCCATCGTCCCCGAAAAAATCAACGGCCACTATTGGATGTACTGGCTTGGCACTGCGGCGGACAAAACCGACCAGATGGGCCTTTCCTACTCGGACGATCTGCTTCACTGGACCGAAGCCACCGACACACCGGTTCTTCCGAGCCGTCCGGGGATGTTTGACGCGCGCGTCGTGGAGCCCGGCCCGCCGCCCATTCTGACGGCGCAGGGCATCGTCCTCGTTTACAATGGCGCAGACGACCGCCTCATCTACCGCACTGGCGTGGCCATTTTTGACCGCCACGACCCGCGCAAGCTCATTCAACGCACCGACCAGCCCATCTTCGCTCCGGAAAAAGATTGGGAAAAAGTGGGCCAGGTGCCCAATGTGGTTTTCGTCGAGGGATTGTCGCGCAAAGGCGGCCGCTTCTTGTTCTACTACGGCGCTGCCGACAAATACATAGGCGTCGCCGAAGCTCCCGCGCTGCCCGGCGTCACCGCGCAATAGGACGTACACAACCTAAGACCTTGCCGACAAAGGCCGCGGCGGAATGAAACCCCATCAACTGTGGGCGCGCACTTTTTCCCCATGCAGCTAGGATACCCAAGCCGCAACCTGCTGATGTGGCTTTGCGCCCTACTCCGGGAGTTGCGTCTGGCCGGTGATGCTAAACGCTGATTCGACAACGGGTGCGATTGTGCCAGGCTGCCCGCCGCCGATCGAGAGGTTGTAAGACCCCGGCGCGATCATGCGGTCGCCAGCCTCGTTGACGTAGCTGAGGTCGCGTGGGTTGAGTGTCAGCCGGACATGCGCGGTTTTGCCGGTGCGAACATGCACGCGCGTAAAGCCGCGGAGTGCGCGGATAGGCGCGCCGGGAAGTTTGGGGAAGGTTAGATACAGCTCGACGACCTCGTCACCGTCGCGCTGGCTGGTGTTCTTCACGTCCGCCTCAACGGTGAGCGGGTTGCCGGCCTTGAGATTCTTCGCGGAGAGTTTGACCTTGCTGTAGCCAAACTTCGAGTAGCTGAGGCCGTGGCCAAAGGGATAGAGTGGCGTGCCGGTGAAGTAGCGATAGGTCCGGTTGGCCATCGAGTAGTCCTCAAAAGCAGGAAGCTGGTCAACGCCCGTGTAGAACGTAACCGGCAAACGGCCCGATGGATTGTTGACGCCAGCAATCGTCTGAGCTACTGCCGCACCGCCTTCCTCGCCTGGATACCAGGCTTCGAGTATGGCGTTGGCGTGTTCCTTTGCCCAGTTCACGCTCAGGGCGCTGCCGTTCAATAGCACCACCACCAGAGGCTTGCCGGTCGAGGCGACACCTTCGAGCAACTCCTGCTCAGGCTTGGGCAAATCGAGGCTGGTGCGATCGCCGCCTTTGAAGCCTTCTTCGCTGACGTGCATCTCTTCGCCTTCGAGTTCGCTGGTGATACCAACAACGGCTACCACGACATCCGCGTCCTTCGCGGCAGCAATGGCCTCTGGCGTTGGACCCGGCACCCGCTTGGCCCACACGAGGCGAGGCGGCTCGCTGGCCTGTGAATTCAATCTGTATTGGACTTTCAGTGCGTAGTTTTTGCCTGCCTCGAAGTGCACGCGGCCCAGCTTAGTCTCCGCCCCGTTCGTGTTAAATGCCATAGTTATGGGCTCGCCATTGAGTGAGACTCGGAAGAAGCCGTCACCGCGAAGACCGAAGTTGTAGTCGCCCGCTTCTTGCGGCACGAGGGCCGCTTCCCAGACGACCACTACCAGGTTCTTCCCGGCAGTCTCCGGAGGCAACGCATCTGTTGACAGGCCGATGCCCGGTTCGGTTCGAATGGCCAGCGGAGTTGGCGGGGCTGTCCTGCCCAAGAGGGCGAAGATATCATTTAGGGCGTAGTAGCTGGCACGGACTCCCGGGTTGCCGTCCGTGTTGAGCAATTCCGGAGGCACGGGCAATGCCTCCTTGTTCAGGAACTGCGTGCCGGGCACAAAGCGGATCTGCGCTCCGGGAAACTCCGCCCGCAGGCCGTCCATAACGGAGACGGAATGCGTCGGAATCCCGTTGTAATTGCCCAGCAGGACCCGCGTCTGATCGGCCAGGGGGCCGACCACGGCAATTTTCACGCCTGACGTCTTCAGCGGGAGAATGCCGTCATTCTTCAGCAGCACCATCGACTCATTGGCCAGCTTGCGGGCCATAGCGCGATGCTCGGGGCTGTCCAGCAATTTCTCGTCGATCTTCGAATAAGGCACCATCTCCGGAGGATCGAACATGCCCAGCTTCATGCGCGCGGTGAAGAGCCGCCTTAGGGCCACATCGATTTCGCTCTCCTTCAAATAGCCTTTCTTCACGGCCTCGATATAGGGCGCGTAGTCGTGGTCGTCGTTCACCTTGGCGGTAAAGTCGATGCACTCGTTGTCCATTCCGCGTTGCAGGCTGATGGCCGATGCCTCGGCCTGTGTCGGCTTGAAGTGGTGACCGTTGAAGATGTTGCGCACCGCCTCGCAATCGGACACCACGTAGCCCTGAAAGCCCCACTTGCCCCGCAACTGGTCTTCCAGCAGGAACTCATTGGCGCAAGCCGGCTGGCCGTTGATGGAGTTGTAGGCGCACATGACCGAGCCCGCCTTGCCCTCGGTCAGCGTGGCGCGAAACGCAGGCAAATACGTGTCCAGCATATCGTGCTTGCTGACGGGCACATCCGCCGCGTGGCGCGTGGTCTCTGGACCGCTGTGCACGGCATAATGCTTGGGAGTTGAAATCGTGCGGTAGTAGCGCGGGTCGTCGCCCTGCATGCCTGTGACGAAGGCTACGCCCATGCGCGCGGTCAGGAAGGGGTCTTCGCCGTATGTCTCCTGGCCGCGGCCCCAGCGCGGATCGCGGAAAATGTTGATGTTCGGCGCCCAGAAGTCCAGGCCCTCGAAGATGTCGCTGTGGCCCGCGCGGACCGCTTGTACATGCTTGATGCGTCCCTCGGTGCTGATCGCCACGGCCATCGTGTGGATCGCCGGCACGTCGAATGTGGCGGCCAGGCCAATCGGCTCGGGAAACTCGGTCGTGCCATTCAGCAGCACGCCGTGCAACGACTCGCTCCACCAGTCATACGCCGAAACCTGCAGGCGCGGAATTGCCCGAGCCTGATTGACGAGCTGCGATGCCTTTTCTGACAGCGTCATGCGGGAGATTAGATCATCCACGCGCTTTTCAATGGGCAGGGCGGGATTGAGATAGGGCGCGTTGGACGGAGGCGTGACAGCCTGGGCAGACAGACGCGGGGGAGCGACGGCAAATCCTGCCAGTACAATTGCGACAATCGCGAAGTATTTCGTCAATTGATTCGAATGCATCGAGTTCTCCTGTGCTACAAGAAACTTTTCAGACACAAAAAATTCGCCACGGTCGCGCTGGCGATCGTGCGGCTTGACCAAACCGAGTTTTGTACCAGTTTCGCTGAAAGGGAGCGCATCACAGTGACCGGACCGGCTCTTCGGCAGCGGCTCCAGAGCGAATTTGCGGCCATTTGCAAATCAATCAGATCGCGACCACCCGCAATCTCATCGCTGAATTCGCATGGCGTTTTCTTCCCGGGAGTCTCGTGAGGCCGGTTCTCGTTCGATTCACTACGCCAAGTCTCCACGATTTGCAGCGCCTCCGTCAACGAGGAAAAGACAATCCTAGGAATTTGCACAATTGACGGCGACAACCTGCACAACTAGGATTTTCCGATGCAGCCAGGACAACCAAGCCGCTCCGCGCTGGGAGCGGCTGCCCATCGCGCCGTCCACCAAGTGCTGGAGCGCGGCCGCATCTTTGCCGACCCGCTGGCCGCGCAAAAGAAAGCTAGCGCCTGCGCGGCACGGCGCGGATTTGCTCCAGGATTGCGCGCAGGCGAAAGGAGTCGCAGGGCTTGGCGCCGAAACGCGCCTGTGCGTACAACTCCGTGAATTCACGAACCGGGCCGGCGAGTTCGGGCCGCAAGCCGGAAGAGGTGGCGAATTCCAGCGGCGTTTGTGTGATGGGCCGAGCCAGGCCCCGCTTTTCAAGTAGCCGAAGCAGTTCCGCATAGAGGCGCGAGGCAAGTTGCGGATTGTTGCCTTCCGCCGGCGCATGGCGGATCTGCCATGAAAGCGTAAGCCAGCGCAGCGCAGTGCGAATCCAATCGAACCGCAGGACAACCAGGGCAAACACCAGCGCGATGGGAAACACGACGCTGAGCCAGGGATGAACGGCTTGCCAGGCCGTCAGACCGTTCATGCCGCGACGCTTCATCCGCGCGAATTTCCGGCGGGTTAAACCGGCCCAATCCGTGGAATTTTGCCGGACGTTTTTCGCCAGTTGGAGCTGATGCGAGAAATCGTAGTTGATGACCCATTCGTTCCAGTTGAGCTGAAACCAATCGACGTACAGGGCCAACCGGGAAAACAACCCGGTGGCGTCTCCCGCGCCCGGTGGAGTAGGGTCAAAGGTCAGCCAGCCGGAGCCGGGGAAGTACGCTTCCACCCAACTGTGCGCGTCGCTGGCGCGGACGATGTAGTCGCCGGCGAGGTCGTTGTATTCGCCCGGGAGGAAGCCGTTCACTTCGCGGGAGGGAATGCCGAGTGTGCGCAGCATGATGGCCATCGCGGAAGCGAAGTATTCGCAGTGGCCCGCGCGGGTCTCAAAAAGGAAGTGAGCGAGGGGATCGTCGCCGGGCTTGCCCCTCAAGTTCAGCGTGTAACTGAAATTGTCGCGCAGGTAGCTTTCCATGGCCACGGCCTTGTCAAACGGATTGTCGGCCGGTGCGGTGATCTTCCTGGCAAGCTCCGGAATGCGCTGATCGAGTGCCCTGGGAAGCTGGAGGTAAGCGTCGAGGACGTCCTGGGGATAGACGGAGCCGGCGGTACGGGCTCGCACGGGCCGCAATTGCGGAAGAACGGAAACGCCCTCGTAGCGGATCTGCCCGAAATTATGCGAAGCATTGAAAATGGACCCCGTGGAATCCAGGGCCAGCGAACTGCCGCGGACCGAAGCGTAGTAGGTGTTGGCTTCGGGGAAAAAACTGCCCCGCAACTTGACCACCTGAGCGGGCGCGAACACCGCATCACTGGCGATCGGCTGAAGCAGGACGGTGAATTCCAAAGTTACGGCCGGCGGCGGCTGGAAGTCTTTGTGGCTCGAGAGAATGATCCAGCCATCCGGCATGGGCGATTGTATTTGCCGGTTCGATTCATCGTTCGTCCACCGTTTGCCGTCAAAACTGCTCAAGGCGATGCCGCGCCAGCGCAGCATCGGATACTTGACCGGTGAGCCGGTGCGCACGCGCATGACCACTGTACTGTTCTGTTTAATTTCGCCGATCTGGCCGAGCTCGACGTTGTCCGTGAAGCCGCTCATCAGCGTGGGCTGAAAGCCACCCCGCGCCAGGTACCCCGCGCTGAAACGCGGAAAGAAGAAAAACAATAGAGAGCCGAATGCGACGCCGCCAACTGCCACACTGAGCACGGCTAGCGCCAAGGCACGATGGAAGCGGCGTTCGGTTGCCGAACGCGCCTGCAGCGGAGGGAAAACCGCCCCGGTGGCGCCGCGTCGAATTTCCAGACCGACAAAGGTAGCCACCCCAAAGAGCAAGAAAGCCAGGAAGAAGGCCAGGAAGTACGTATCTATGGTAAAGACAGCGGCTGCCAGCAGTGCGGCAAAAGCGAGCATGGCCAGGAAGATGGCATCGCGATCCGTCACGGCGCTGTATAGCCGCAAGACGGTGACGAACAGCAGAAAGTGAACAGTGGCCAGCAGCGCGGCATAGATCGTGGGATTGCCCGTCCCCTCGGCAAGCGAGCGAGAATAAAACAGCATGTCCACAGGAATGACGAGGATGTAGGCGAGAACGAATCGCGTGGCCGTGCTCTGCCGCAATTCCGGAGGGTGGCCGCGCCACCAGCGGACGCCCTTGAAGAGAATCGCCAGGGGCGCAGCCACGCTGCTGATGGCATCGAGCTTGCCTGTGGCGGAAAGTGCCAGAACGCCCGAGAGCACAAGGAAGAAGAGGGCCGTCCGATAGAAACGATCGGCTGGGAGCAAACTGCCGGGAGATGCGACGGAAGAAGCCATGGTGCAACCTTCAGAATAGCATCGGGCGAGCGATGGGCGGCCGCCAAGAAACGAAAGGGTTATCGTGCGCAGCAAAGGGATTCCCGTGATCAGACATCAGTTATCAGGAAGCGGGCCGCCGTCTGGACCGAGCGAAAGCTGCGTCATGAATCCAGAGCGGAACGCGCGATTTTGCGCGTCAGATTGGAGATCGGAACGGAGGAGAGATCGGAAAGTGGCAGGACTTTCGCCCCGGAGAGCTGCGGAAGCTTCATCATATTTACCCGGAAAGGTTGCAACGTGATCGAGCGGTACGTGACACTATGGCGGACTCCCGGCAACCGTTCGAGCGGCGCGGAAAATTTGTGGCCGTGCAGCAGCGATCCTTCAAGGTGGGCGCGCAAATCGGAAGCGGCATCGCGGTGAATCTCAATGGTGGGGAAGTGCCACATGCGCGAAACAATCGCGCCCACATCGGCTTTGTGCGCCCTGCCGCCTTTCGCCTTTGGCGGAGGCAGGAGCAGCGTGCGGTTCTGGGGATCCAGCAGGACGACGGCGGCGAGTCGGAGTTCCACCGTGGCGCGCTTCTTGCGTTTTTCCGGAATGGTGTTCGTGAGACCCAGCTTGCGAGCCCGGCAAAATTCACTGACAGGGCAGAGGAGGCACTGCGGCGACTTGGGCGTACACAAGATAGCGCCAAGCTCCATCATGGCTTGATTCCAATCGCCAGGTACGTTGGGCGCGAGCAGCGCTTCGGCGGTTTTCTGGAGTTCCTGCCAGCGTTTGCCCGCGTGCAGATCCCCGCGCATCGCCTGTAAGCGGGCCAGGACACGAGCAACGTTGCCGTCGAGCACGGCGAGTTTCTGGCCACGTGCAATGCTGAGGATGGCCGCGGCGGTGTACTTGCCGATTCCAGGGAGAGCCAGGGCCTCCGCTTCCGTGGCAGGAAAAACGCCGTGGTGCAGAGCCACGATTTGTTGCGCGGCCTTTTGCAGGTTGCGCGCGCGCGAATAGTAGCCCAGGCCGGACCAGAGGCGAAGAACTTCTTCCTGCGGGGCTTCGGCGAGGGCCTGCACATCGGGGAAACGCTCGAGGAAGCGCTCGTAATAGGGAATGGCGGCGGTCACACGCGTTTGCTGCAGCATGATTTCCGAGAGCCAAATGCGGTATGGGTTTTTTGAGCGGCGCCAGGGAAGATCGCGCTGGAATTGCGAAAACCACGCAAGAAGATTTTTGCGGAAGCGGGTGAGTGCGGGTCCGGTGAGCATCGGCGCGATTAGTTTCGCATAAAACACCGCGTGACGAACCTGTAAGAAGTCTTTTGAAACGCAGAGCAGGGATTCTTGGAACTCAATCGGAGGGATCTTCGGCGAAAACGACGTAAGAGGAATTCCAGATTTCGGGGGGAATGGAGCCGCGGGGCTGCGTGGTGACAATGATTTTGCTGATATCGGGAATAGCTGCCAGTTGTGAGAGCAGATCGCGTCCCGGCGCCGGCGCGACAGGTTGCACGAGCGCCAAGTGGCGCAGTACGGCGAAGATATTCTCGCTGGCGGGAGCCAAGGGAACCTCTGCGCGAACGCCGCGGAATTCGAGCTGTGCGTTGCGTTCGTGAAAATTCCAGGCGACGGCGGCGCACAGGCTCACGGCGCGCTCGAAGCGTTCCTTTTCGCTCGTGGATGCATTGGGTTGCGCTGCGGGACCATAGGGATCGAAAACCAGCAGGATGCGAAAGTCGTCCTCGCGGGCAAATTCGCGGACCATCAGCACGCCGGTACGCGCGGAAGCCTTCCAGTGGACATGGCGGGCGCTATCGTTTGGCAAATAATCGCGCAGGGCATAAAGGTCCTGGCCGCGGCCCTTGACCAGGCTTTCCATCGCTCCTTGAATGCCGGGCAGAACTTCCATGAATTCCGGCGTGGCTTCCACAGCGGGATAGACGAGCGCCTCTGTTGCGAGATCGATGCGCCGGGCTTTCTGCAGAAACCCGAAGGGAAACCGCGTGACGATGCGGAACGCTTCCTGGCGGTACACGCCGCGCCGGGAGAAAAGCACCGGCACGCTCTGCCTCGCCGAGGCTTTCCGGGGAAGATACGGAAAGTAGACGGGAGTTTCCAGCAGCGCAGCCGCGGGCGCGCCTTTTTTCTTCACGCCTTCCACGCGAAGTGAAAATGAGGGGAGCGTGAGCTTTTCATTTTGGAGTTCGACGGCGGCCCGCACCATTTGGCCCGCGAATATGTGCTCCGGCAGCTTCAGGCGCATCTCCACGCCAATCAGAGTGATGGAGGAAAGAATACCGGACATAAGGATGCTAGCGATCAGGCAAGCGAGGACAAGGAAGAGAAGGTTGTTACCGGTGTTGATGGCCGCAAGGGCAACCAGGACGATCACCGCGATGTAGATCCAGCCCTCCCGCGCAACACGGTATTCCATGCGGTACCCGAGCCAGCGAAGCGGCGTGCGCCTGGCCAGTACGGGAACCAACGTGACGGACACCCAGGCGGCCACCACGAGCGCGGTGATCGCGGAGGCGCTGGCCAGGGGCAGGTTGCCAAGTTGCGCGGCAGCGCCGGAATAAAGAGCGAGAATGAGCGCGACGCTGAGGGCTGCCATGGAGAGAAAGAAGGCGCGGACCGCGGGGCGATCCGGTTTGGCGATAAGGTTGGCGAATGTGGCGGAAAGAGAAGGCATGTGAGTGATGTCAAAACTCGGCGACCGGCAATCGGAAAGCGTATATCACGAATTCAAGCGCTTTATAACACTAAAGCGGCACGCGAACCGATTCGACGATTTCGCGCAAAACATTTTCCGTCGTCTCCGATTTTTTCTGCAGCGAGGCGTGGCGCGCGCAGGCAACCACGCGATGCGCGAACACGGGGACGGCCAGTTGCTTGAAGTCGTCGGGGATGCAGAAATCGCGGCCATCGAGAAACGCCCGTGCCTGTGCGGCACGTTGCAGCATAAGCGTGCCGCGAGGGCTGACTCCCAGGGCGAGCTGGTCCGACTTGCGCGTGCGATTGACGATTTCCAGGGCGTAATCGTGGAGGCTGGAGTCCACGCGCACGCGGGTCACCGTCTCCTGCATGGCGAGAACGTCGCTGACGTCGGCCACCGGCTCCATAGCCGTAACGGGATCATCACTCGCGCGGCTGCGCAGAATCTCGCGCTCGGTTTCGTGCGAGGGATAGCCCATCTTGATACGCATTAGAAAGCGGTCAAGCTGAGACTCGGGAAGCGGGTAGGTGCCGTGATGCTCAACAGGATTTTGCGTGGCGATCACCAGAAATGGTTGCGGTAGCGGCATCGTGCGTCCGTCAACGGTGACCTGCGCTTCGTTCATTGCCTCCAGCAGGGCGGATTGCGTGCGCGGCGTGGTGCGGTTGATTTCATCGGCCAGAACGACGTTGGCAAAAATCGGGCCGTGGCGGAATTCGAACTCGCGCGATTCGGGATTGTAGACGCTGACGCCGAGGACGTCGCTGGGAAGAAGGTCGCTGGTAAACTGGATGCGCTGGAAGGTGCAATGAAAGGATTTGGCGAGCGCCTGCGCGAGAGTCGTTTTACCGACGCCTGGGACGTCTTCGATCAGCAGGTGGCCGCGCGCGAACAGAGTAACCAGGGCAAGCTGGATCACATCTTCCTTGCCGAAGATGGCGCGCGCAATCGAGCGCTGCAGTTGCGTGACGATCTCAGAGGTGGCCGTCGGCATTGGTTGAAAACCCTTACTCTTCCTGCTACAAATAGATGCTGGGACGCGCGGGCGGTTGGCGCGAACGCAACACCCTCTACAATCTGACGGGCGGCCCGTTTCCGGGGTTACCCGTTACATGATTACCCGTTCCACGACGGGCGATTAGCTCAGCGGTTAGAGCGCTCGCCTCACACGCGAGAGGTCAAAGGTTCAAATCCTTTATCGCCCACCACTCTCATAGTTTCGCATCATTTCTTCTTTTCTCGGAAGAATCGAAACGAGATGTGTGCCTAAACAGATGGTCTGAGCCGAATTCTCCAACTCCCCGCTATTTGCGAACCCGATGCAGAGGAGTCTTGCCCCAGCCCCCTTGTTACCTATCCGGTAGGATTGCTGGCAGGTCGCGTGCCGCATGGAGAACGGCGACGATTTGAACCTCTGCGAATTCTTCGTTGTGCCGATAAACGATAAGGTAGGAACCGACGGGCCAGAAGAGCACATTGCGTGGGGTCAGGTCGGCGCGAGTGTGGCCGCTGTGCGGCCACTGTGCAAGATGATCGAAGGCGCTAAAGAATTGCTCGATCAATTGTTCGGCAGCAATCGGATTATCTTGGGCAATATATTCCTGAATGTGGAGAAGATCCTCCAACGCCAGTGGGGAGATCTCATAGGAAGCCATGACAGGTCACTTGCCGCGTGCGCGACGCAACCTGGCTCTTGCCTCTTCCGGCCGGATGCCTTTTCCCTCTTCCAGTTGCCGAAGGCCAAGATCAATCTTCGTGCGGATTTCGGCTAAGTGTCTTTGCTTGAGAATCTCCTGTTCCTCAAGCAGACGAAGGGCCTCGCGGATGACTTCGGAGGCGGAAGTATATCGGCCGCTCTCAACTCTTTCGGCGACCCAGCGTTCCAGTTCGGGAGTAAGCGAAATGTTCATTGGGACTCCTTGGCGACAATGACGAAATATAGCATACTTTGTTATCGTTAGGAGCAACTCCTCGCCCGCTTTCATGGCCAGGGCATTTATAATGCTTCGCGAGGTCAGCGACTGCCGACATGTCGACTTTACTTCGCACGATCGAGTTTCTGAGCTTAAGTCTGTGGCTGGGGGCGGACGCCTTCCTGAGTTTTGTGGTGGCTCCGGGAGCCTTCGCGATTTTGGGGAATCGCGATGCCGCCGGAATGATGGTGGGATTTTCGCTCGCCCGGCTGCACTTTGCCGGAATTTTCCTGGGCCTAATTTTCCTGGTGGCGCAGTTACTGAGGACACAAAACTTCGCCAGCTTCACGGCTCCGGCGGCGCTTTGTGTGGTGTTGATGGTGGTGCTGACGGCCGCGTCGCAATTCACCGTCAGCAATCGCATGGAAAGCCTGAAAAAGGAAATGGTCTCGGTGCAGAACACCCCTGAAAGCGACCCGCGACGCGGGCAATTCAACCACCTGCACCACGCTTCCGTGGAATACGAGGGCGCTGTCCTGCTGCTTGGCCTTGCCGCCATGTATCTCTTGGTCCGCGAAGTTTCAACAAAGGCCTAAACCGATTATTTTCGTTTGATTTTTCGCGTTATGCGCTGTTTCTTGTGGCGCACGGGGCGCGGGCGGATTTTGTTGGTGACTTTGTACCCGGCGCGTTCAAACGCCCGCCACATATACCAACTGGCGACGGTGCGGTACGGGCGCCAACGCTCGCCAAACTTCAGGAGTTCCTTCGGCTTCGGCATGTGTTTCTTGCCGTAGGCCACGGACCAACCCTTCTTCACGCCTAGATCGTGAATGGGCAGCACATCCGGCCGGCCCAAACGGAAAATGAGGAACATCTCCACGGTCCACGCGCCGATCCCGCGCACGGAGACCAACCGCTCGACGAGTTCTTCGTCGGACATCTTCACAGCCTCGTCGTGTGACGGTACGACGCCATCGAGAGTCTTCTGCGCAAGGTCGCGCATTGCGTCCACCTTTGCGCCAGAAAGTCCGGCCTTGCGCAGCATCGGCTTGCGAAATTTCAGGATTTCTTCGGGGGTGGGGACGCCGCCGGTCGCGCTCAGCGCCTTGATGCGCCCCAAAATGGTGGCGGCGGCTTTGCCCGAAATAGATTGGTAGGCGATGGATTCGAGGAGGACTTCGTAAGGAGATTGCGCGTCGGCGACGTCAATCTGGAAAGGCGCGGTTTCGGCGATGAGGTGTTTCAAGCATTCATCTCGTTCCGATAGATGGCAGATCGCCTCGGCGAGGTCGAAAGCCAGATTTGTGGGCGGCGTGTTGATGGTCATGGCGGTCCAAAAACATAGCACAGAGGGATTAAATTGGTCAGCGCAAATCAGGGCCGCTGTCAGACCTGCCGCAAGGAAATCAGGCCTTGCCACCGCCGTGTGCTAAGATTCAGAGTTTATGCAAACAGGAATTATTGGACTACCACAGGTCGGAAAGACCACGCTGTTCCGGATATTGACTAAGGCTCACGTGGACGCCAAAGGCGGCCAAGCCACGCATGTTGGCGTCGCCAAGGTGCCGGAGCCGCGATTGGTGGAACTGGCAAAGCTGTACAACCCGAAGAAAATCACGTATGCGACGGTCCAATATGTGGACATGGCGGGCGTGCAGAAAGAACGCATGCGCGAGAGTTTGGCCTCTCTGCGGGACGTTGATGCCATCGCCCACGTGATTCGCGTGTTTGACGATCCCAGCGTGCCGCATGCCGAAGGCAGCATTGATCCCCTGCGCGACGTGACCAATCTGGACCTCGAGTTGATTCTCTCGGACCATGAACAAGTTTCCAAGCGCCTTGAGCGCGTGGACAAGGACCTCAAGAAAAAGAAAGATCCGGTGCTGGAGCACGAAAAAACCGTGCTCGAGAAATGCAGAGCGCATCTCGAAGCCGAAAAGCCACTGCGCGAACTGGAGTTGACGCCCGAAGAACGCAAGCCGATTAGCGGTTTCCTGTTCCTGTCGCAGCGGCCAATGCTCTATGTGCTGAATCTGGGTGACGACGAAGCCGCCGAGATGGACAAAGCTATCGAGAGACACAAACTGGCGGCGCTGCAAGGCCGGCCAAACACCGCGGTAGTGGCAGTCTGCGGAAGATTGGAAGCGGAACTTGCGGAGATGGAAGAGAAGGAAGCGGCGGAGCTCCTTGCCTCTTACGGACTGAAGGAGCCGGGCCTCAACCGTCTGATTCACGCGACGTACGACCTGATGGGGCTAATCGCCTTCTTCACCGCGGGTGAGCCGGAAGTTCGCGCCTGGACCATCCGCAAGGGCTCCACGGCCGTGAAAGCTGCGGGCGAAATTCACAGCGACATCGAGAAGGGTTTTATTCGCGCGGAAGTGGTGCGCTGCGAGGATCTCCTGGCGGCCGGAAGCATCGTGGCCGCAAAGGAAAAAGCGCAGGTGCGCCTGGAAGGGAAAGAGTACATCGTGCAGGAAGGGGATGTGATTCTCTTCCGCCACAGCGGGTGATGAAGTTGGAAGTAATAAGTAAACAGTTCTAAGTACAGAGTCTCGATCTTTACTTACTACTTAAAACTTAGAACTTACGACTTTCAATTCCCATGATCCACGAACTGCCATTTCGCATTGCGCTAGCGGCGCTGCTGGGGCTGGTGGCCGCCGGAGGCAATCTCCTCGGCGGTTACTTCGTGGTGTATCGCGAATGGCCCCGCCGTTACCTGCAGTATTTCCTGGCGCTCGGCGCGGGCTACATGCTCTCCGTGGCGTTCGTCGAAGTGATTCCGGAGTCGATACGCTTGGCGGGAGAGCAGGCACTGCTTTTCGTATTGATCGGCTTTTTCTTGGTGCACCTGTTCGAACACACCATCGCGCCGCATTTTCACTTCGGTGAAGAAACTCACACCGAAGAGATGCAGCACCATCACGCGCGAAGCACGGTGCTGCTCGGCCTGGCGATCCACACCTTTTTTGATGGCGTGGCGATTGCCGCGGGCTTCCTGGTTTCTAACTGGCTGGGCCTGGTCATTTTCCTGGCCGTGTTTCTTCACAAGCTGCCCGAAGGATTCACCGTGGCTTCCGTTGTTCTGGCAAGCGGCCAGGGTAAGCGCCGCGCGGTGCAGGCAGCGGGACTCTTGGGTGCCGCAACGCTGGCCGGTGTGCTATTGACGAGCCAATTGCAAGGCCAACTCAAGTATGCCTTGCCGCTTTCGGGGGGAGTGACGCTCTATGTTGCGGCCACTGACCTGCTGCCGGAGGTGAACCGCGAGCCCGGCTGGCGGATGGCCTTGCTAGTTTTCGTGGGCGTAGCTACGCTATTGATTCTAAGGGGTTTGTTTCACGTCTGAGAGAGGGTGCAGCGCGCCCCGTGCCTTCCTCGCTCCGCGTGGCGTAACTGCAACTTTTTGAAGACAAACGGGTTTGCTAAAGTGTGGCGGCTATGGTCAGAACCGACGTCCAACTCATGTTGGATGTGAAAGCCGGCGACGAAGCTTCCTTTGAGCTTCTGTTGCAGCGCTATCGCACGCCACTGGTCAACTTCCTGTTCCGTATGGTTCGCAACCGCGAACAAGCGGAGGACCTGGCGCAGGAGGTTTTCCTGCGAGTGTACCGCGCGCGCGAGGATTATGTGCCGAGCGCAAAGTTCACCACGTGGCTCTTCCGGATTGCCACGAACCTGGCGCTGAATTCGATGCGAGACACCCGCTACCAGAAGCTGGAAGTTTCCATCGATGCGCCGATGATGGTGGACTCCGAAGATGGCGACGAGCGGCCGCTGGATGTTGCGGAGAAGCACCCCAATATCGAGCAGCATCTCGTCGAGGATGTGCGGGTGAAAATGATTCGCCATGCCATCAACAAGCTCCCGGAAAAGCAGCGCGCGGCGGTGCTGCTGCACAAATACCAGGAGCTGGATTACACGGAGATTGCCAAGATTCTCAGTTGTTCGGAGAGCGCGTTGAAGTCGCTGCTGTTCCGGGCTTATGAGGCGCTGCGAGTGGAACTAGCCCCGCTGGTGGCGCACCAAGCAAGGCAATAGGGTAGGGAAAGAAGGCAGTTATGAGTTGCGAAAAAATGGCAAGCCGCATCCTGGGATACCTCGATGGACGGCTCAATGAGAGCGAGCGGCTAGAGGTTGAGAAGCATCTGGCCTCGTGCGTGCCGTGTTCGGTGCGCGTGAATGAATTTCGCGCCGTGTCCGGGTTGCTGGACGAGCTTCCGGTGATCGAGCCCTCGCCTGAATTTGATGTGCGCGTGCGCGCGCGGGTGGCGGCAGAGCCCGTGAAGGAAAGCTGGTGGGCCTGGTTGAGAATTTCGCCGCGGGTAGCGTTTGCGGCTTCGATGCTGCTGCTGGCGGCGGTGTGGATGGGCTACTACCAGCGGCCCCAACAAGTTCAATTGCCCTGGAGCAATCCTGTGGAAGCGGATGCGCAGATGATGCAGGACCTGCCGGTTCTCGAGGATCACGATGTGCTCTCGAATTTCGAGCCGCTGAAAGATTTGCCTGGGCAAGCCGACGATGATTCGGATGATGCCCAGCAGCAGATGTAAGAGTTAGGAGCGAAGAGGCAGAGCGGCAAGGAGATGCGTAAGAAGATCCAAATCGGTTTGCTGGCGCTAGCGGCAGTGAGTATTGTCGCGGTGCCGGTCAGTGGTTGGGCCCAGAAGCCGCCCGGCGGGGGCAATCCCGCTCCGCACGCCGACCGTCCGCCGCAACACCAAGCGCAGCCGAAAGCGCCGGCGTCGCGGCCGTATACAAACCGGCCGCCGGCGAATCCCAATCGCGCGCCCGCAAACCCGAATCGGTCCATTGGCCGGCCGCCGCAACTCCATGCGGGCCCGCAGGGGAATCGCAATAATGGACCGCATCCCGGTTATGGAGCGCGAGGGAACGTCACGCCCCGGCGGCAACTTGGTGTCGGTGCGGCGCGGCCGTGGGTCGATCGCATGCGCGACCTTTCGCCGGGACAGCGCGAAAACGTCCTGCAGAACAGCCGCGCCTTCCAAAATCTTTCGCCTGATCAGCAGAACAAAATCCGCCAGCAATTCAATCAGTGGGACCGCATGACTCCGCTGCAGCGTGCCGACCAGAGAACCAAGGAAGATACTTGGCGCCGCATGACTCCGGAGCAGCGCGACCATATCAAGAATGATGTCATGCCCAAGTGGCGCCAGATGCCTTGGGACCGCCAACAGGTGATGAAGCAGAAATTGGGCGTCCTGCAGAACATGCCGGAATCTGCTCGCAATCAGCGCCTAAATGATCCGAATTTCACCCGGGGCATGAGCGACGACGAGAAATCCATGTTGCACGATTTGAGCCACACGCACGTCGGCGGCGTCCCCGAGCCGCCAGGCGAATAGCTATTCCCGTCAGGCCTCCCGCTAAAAACCTGAATATTTTGTCATCCCGAGCGAAGCGAGGGATCTGCTCTCGCAAGACATCGTGCAAGTTCCTGATCGTTCTTCGACGAGTGAAGGTTGCCCTCGCGGGCGCTCGCGTTGACAAGCAGGGAAGGTTCGCGGCATCGTGACATCTGGCGGGGCAGCGCATCCAACGCAGGGGAGAGTCCCATTCTCGAATTGTCCACACGATTCCGGGCGCTCAAGCACCGCAACTTTCGACTTTTCATCATCGGGCAATTGATTTCGCTGATCGGCACGTGGATGCAGAACTTGGCGCAGCAGTGGCTCGTCTATAGCCTGACCCATTCCGTCGTGCTTCTGGGCATCTTCGGTTTTGCCAGCCAGGCGCCCATGCTGCTGCTCGCGTGGATGGGCGGGCACGTGGGCGACCGCTACAACCGCCACCGCGGCGTGATCGTGACGCAATCCTGTTCGATGATCCTGGCGTTTGTATTGGCGGTGCTCACGCTCGCGCATGTGATCCGCGTGTGGCACCTGCTCGTGGTTGCGCTCCTTGTTGGCATCGTGAACGCCTTCGACGTACCCATCCGCCAATCCTTCTTCGTCCATATGGTGGGACAAGAGGATTTGCCGAACGCCATCGCGTTGAACTCCTCCATTTTCAATGGGGCGCGGGTCGTGGGGCCTGCCATTGCGGGCTTTACTATCCTCCTGGTAGGCGAAGGCTGGTGCTTTTTCCTGAACGGCCTGAGCTTTGTGGCAGTGATCGTGGCGTTGCTGATGATGCGCATCCCGCGGGGTGAAGCGAAGCGCAGCGAGGAATCGCCGGTACGTAGCTTCATTCAGGGATTCCGTTTCGCGATGAGCGATCTGCCCATCCGCTCCGCGCTGCTTCTGTTGAGCGTGCTGAGTCTGTTTGGCCTGCAATACTCCGTCTTCCTGCCAATCTATGCGCACGACATCCTGCATGGAGGCGTTGAGACTCAGGGACTCTTGATGACCGCAGCGGGGGTTGGCGCACTACTGGGCGCGCTACAGTTCGCTGCCCGCACACAGTACAAAGGGCTGGCCCGGGTGATCGCGGCCACCTGCACAACATGCGCGATTGCACTGATCCTCTTTTCGCAGGCGCGGGTGTTCTGGTTGTGCGCGGCGGCGCTGTTTGTCATGGGGTTTGCCGCCACCACGCAGATGGCGGCCACGAACACTATCATTCAGGAGCGCGTGCCGGATCATATGCGCAGCCGGTTGATGGCCGTGTACGCGACCATGTTCATGGGCGTGCAACCCATCGGCGCGCTGATCGCCGGCGGCGTGGCGAAACATGTCGGGACGCCCAACACCATTCTTCTTTTTGGCTTGCTTGTGCTGAGCGGCTGCGTTGTGTTCTTTACCCGCGTGGTGATGAAGATGAATAAGCCTGGCCCCACCCCAGCCGTAGCGTAGGGCGGACCTTCAAATGGCTTTTGCGGCGCTATTTGCGCCCAAGGGCGTTGGCCACAAATCAAAAATCAATCGCACGCTGATCGTGCAATAGCCCCAGGTAGCTCAGAAGATCCCCCGTAATGCGCTGCGGCTCCGCTTTTGCATAAAGCGCGTGGAGCTTTTCCGCAATTTGCTGGACGGTGTGTTTGCCGTCGCACAACTCCACAATCTCCAGGCTGGGGCCGCTGAGCCGCAGTTCGCGCCCTGCCCCTAACAGCATCCGTGGCTGCTGGTTCTTCTCGTTCAATCGAACCCCCGGAGCAAGCCGGGGTGTCGCGTTTAACTCGGGTTGCATCTTGAGTCCTCCCCGTCAGACAGCGTGCCCAAATTCGCTCGGCGGGTCGCTTCTACCCAAAATAACACGCCAGGGTGAGGCTGGCGGGGCGGACGCTTGTGCAGAGGAGTTGATGCACTGGAGCCGCTGGAAGCGCACCACTAGCCATTGCGACGAGAACACACACGAGCATACAGGATGTGGTAGGGCTAAAAACGACTTTTCCGTTGCCTTAAATTTCACAAATTATCCACACGTTTTGTGGATTTCGCTTGACATGGCCCAGAAAGCCCTTATGCTGTGGACAAAAGTGGGGCAAAGTGGTAAGTAAGGGCAGGAAGTAGCATGTCTTAGAGGGCAGTGGTCTTTCTGGGCAAACTGGTCCTCCAGCGAACTGGGTCTCATGAAACTACGCGGCAATTGTCAGGCGAAGGTGGACGAGAAGGGTCGGTTGAAGATACCCGCCGTGTTTCTGGACACACTAAAGGAATATGGAAACCAGTTTTATATCACCAGCACCACTGGTGAGACCGCCCGCATTTACCCCATGAAGGTATGGGGAGAGATCGAAGACAAGCTGGCCAAGACATCGAGTGCGAATAAGGCGAAGCGCAAGTTCTTAATGCGCACGAGCTATTACGGCCAGGCCGTCGAGATCGATGGGCAGGGCAGGGTTCTGGTCCCCCCGGTATTAAGGGATTCGGCGCAGGTGAAGGGCGAAGTGGATGTGTTGGGCGCTCTCGATTACCTGGAAGTAATGAACCATACGCGGGTTCTGGATCAGTTGAAGAGCGAGCCCTACACCGACGAGGACGACAAGGCCTTGGAAGACTTGGGAATTTGAGCGGGAAGTGGCGCGTGGCCCTTCGGCGAAGCTCAGGGCAAGCGAGTGACGAGTGGCGGGAAACACGGGCAGCGCCACATACGCCGGTTCTTCTGGAAGAGGTGTTGGAATGGCTGCGAATCAAGCCGGGCGGAATATACGTGGACGCCACGCTGGGAGCCGGCGGGCATTCGGCAGCCATCGCCGCCCGGTTGTCGTCCGGCCGCTTGATCAGCCTGGACCGGGACGCACGGGCGCTGGCGATCGCGCGGGAACGCCTGAAAGAGTTTGCGAGCCGGGTGACCTTCGTTCACACCGCCTTCTCGAGGATTGCGGAGGCCGTACAAGGGTTGGGGATAGCGAAGGTGGACGGGGTCTTGGCCGACTTGGGAGTTTCGAGCATGCAGCTTGACCGTCCGGAACGCGGATTTTCGTTTCGTGAAGCGGGGCCGCTGGACATGCGCATGAGCAGCGGGGAATTGGCGGGAGACGAACTGACCGCTGAAGAGATTGTGAATCGCTGGCCGGAGAGGGAAGTGGCCGACCTGCTCTACCGCGAGGCGGAAGAGCGCGATTCCAGAAGGATCGCCAGGGCCATCGTAAGAGCGCGGCCCATCAGGGATACAGCGCACCTGGCAACGGTTGTGGCAGGCGTTCGGAAGCAATGGGGAAGGCAGAGACTGCATCCCGCGACAAAAACGTTTCTGGCGCTGCGGATAGCGGTGAATCGAGAGTTGGAGGAACTCGGGCAGTTTCTTTCCCGGACCCCTGCCACTTTGAATTCTGGCGGACGCTGGGTGGTGTTGACCTACCACTCGCGCGAAGACCGCCCGGTGAAGCGCGCGTTCCAGGAAGCGGACAAGGCCGGAACGCTGCGGGTGCTCACCAAACACGTGATTGTGGCCGGCCCGGAAGAGCAGGCGGCGAACCCGAGATCGCGAAGTGCGAAACTCCGGTGCGCGGAGAAGGTGTAACCATGGTGGGAAAGAACAAGCCGGCGATGGTGGAGTTTCACACGGTGAAGAGGATCGACAATACGCGCCTGGTGCGCCACGTCGAACCGGTCAAAATGCGCAATCTGTACAAGACGGCGGCGCTCGGTGCCGTCGTTGCCATTTGCTGCATGCTTTACATCTACCAGCACTTCCGCTGCATTGACCTGAGTTTCCAGCTCGAAGAACTCCGCGCTACACAGGAACAGTCCCTGGCGTTGAACGGAGCGCTGAGGCTGGAAATCGCTACGTTGCGCGACCCCCAGCGCATCGACTTGCTGGCACGCCACGAACTCGGGCTGACCGAACCCACCCCTGCGCAAGTGCGCGAGTATTCGGCTTTCGACGGCTCGGAAGTGGCTGCCGTGCGCTATGTGCGGCCCAATCGTGCGCCCTGACTTCGCGCGCGCCGGCCTAGCGAACGTTGCATTTGCCCGAGTTGCGAAACACCTTTGGATTCCGCAAAGAGCGCGAGCCGCTATCAGGAGCCATGCAGCAGGATAGAGTTCATGTCCGTTTACTGATATTTGCCGGCGTGGCCCTCTTCTGGATGACCGCGGTCTTCGGCCGTGTTGCCTACCTGCAGCTTTTCTGTCACAGCGAATACATGGCCCGTGCGTCGCGGCAGCAGCGGCGCGTTATCGAAATCACTCCCAAACGCGGTGCGATTTACGACCGCAGGATGAACGCATTGGCGATGAGCCTGCCCGTGCAGTCGGCGTTTGCGGTGCCCACCGAAGTCAAGGACGTGGCTATGGCCGCGCGGCTGCTCTCGGGCGTCCTGGCAACCCCGCAAGAAGTGATTCGCAAGAAGTTGGAAGGCGGTGGCACCTTCGTCTGGATTCAGCGAAAACTCCCGCCGGAAAAAGCGGAAGCGGTGAGGTCCCTGAATCTGAAGGGCATCTACTTCCAGGAAGAGAATCAGCGCTACTACCCGAAACGGGACCTGGCCGCGCATGTGGTCGGATTTGTGGATGTCGACGAGAAAGGGCTTGGCGGAATCGAGCATGAGTACGACAACGTGATCCGCGGCCAAGGCGAAAAGATTGTGGTGATGGCCGACGCAAAGCAACGCTGGTTTGACGGCGGAGAAGCGCAGCGCGACCGCGGTACCAGTGTTGTGCTGGCGCTCGATGAGAAAGTGCAGTACATCGCCGAACGCGAACTGGCGGCAGCGATCGAGAAGACTCACGCGGTCGCCGGCACCGTCATTGTGCAGGACCCCAATACCGGGGCGCTTCTGGCATTGGCCAACTGGCCCAAATTCAATCCTAATGCGGCCGCGGACGCCCCCACGGAAGCGCGCATGAACCGCGCCATCAGTGCGATTTATGAGCCCGGCTCAACCTTCAAGCTAATTACGCTCGCAGCGGCCTTCGACCAGAACCTCATTCGGGCGAACGAGGTGTTCGACTGCGAGAACGGATCGCTGGTGGTTGGCGGGCGCCGCATCCACGATCACAAGGCGTACGGGATGCTCACGGTTGCCGACATCCTGGCGAACTCCAGCGACGTAGGAGCAATGAAAATTGCCCTGCGATTGGGAGCGCCGAAATTTTACGACTACATCCGCGCCTTCGGCTTTGGCACTCCCACAGGTGTCGACCTGCCGGGGGAAAGCCGAGGCCTGGTGGAGCGCCTGCAACATTGGATGCCGGCTTCCATCGGCGCAATTTCCATGGGACAGGAAATTGGGGTAACGCCACTGCAGATGGTCACAGCGGTTTCATCCGTGGCAAATGGCGGCCTGCTGTATAAGCCGCATACCGTTCAGCAAATGACTCGCGGCGAACAGATTCTGGCGCTGGACGGTCCTTCAGCGCCCGCTGAACCGCGCCGCGTGATTCGCCCGGAGACGGCCGCAACGCTGCGGCACCTGATGGAAGGCGTGATCCTGAATGGAACGGGGAAAGCCGCGCGGCTCGACGGTTGGACCGCCGGAGGAAAGACGGGCACGGCCCAGAAAATTGATCCAGCGACGGGACGCTACTCGCGCGCCAATGTAATTGCGTCCTTCACCGGATTTGCCCCCATCAACAATCCGGCGGTTGCGATTCTGGTTTCCCTCGATTCTCCTGGGGGATGGCCACACGGCGGCGGAGATGTGGCGGCGCCAGTGTTCAAGCGGATCGCGGAACAAGTCCTGTCGTATCTGGATGTGCCGCGCGATGTGCCCATAAGCCCGCGCCTGCTGCAGACAGCCTATCACCAGGGGGCGAGCGCAGAGAGCGAGTCGCTCGATGATCTGGCGCCCGTGGATTTCAATGCCAAGGCGGAATCCTCAAGCGCAGAGTCAATCGAGGGGTCCGCCAAAAGCCCGGAACCCAAATTGCCGGAAGTGACCGTGGCCGTGGACGAAGGCGGCGACATTCCGGTGCCGGACTTTACCGGGAAAACCATGCGTGAAGTAACAGAGGCATGCTTGCGGCTCGGATTGAACCCGATCCTGGTTGGCAGCCGGCTTGCCTCTCAACAATCACCAGCGGCGGGGTCGCAAGTCCGCCGCGGGAGCAAGGTGACCGTGCAATTTGGCGGCACTCCGGCGCATGCTAGCAATGTGCGCTAGGAAAAGGATTTATCGCACAAATGAGCAACGGGTTTACGGTTGCGGACGAAGTACGGAAGAGTGCCGCCAAATGCGGCGAGGGCGAACGGAAACACACTGTGGCTGAACGGGAACACGTCATCGGGCCAACACTAGCCGCTCTTTTGGAGGGCGTGGAGCTGCATTCCGCGGTGCTTTCGCCCGATTTGCGCATTCGCCAGATTGCCTGCGACTCGCGCAAGGTGCAAGTGGGTGCCTTGTTTGTGGCGATTCACGGCGTGGCCACCGATGGGAATATCTACGCGAAAGACGCGGCGTCGCGCGGGGCCGTTGTGGTGCTGAGCGAAAATCCCGCGCCGGCGGACTGGCCAAGCAGCGTCGCCTGGGTGCAAGTGAGCGAGGCGCGCAAAGCCCTGGCACTCACCGCCGCAAATTTCTTCGGGAAGCCCGCAAACGCGCTGAAGCTTGTCGGCGTGACCGGAACGAATGGCAAGACCACCACAACTTCGCTGATCGATTCCATCGTGCGCGCCTCGGGAGCGCAGACCGGCTTGTTCGGCACGATTGCCTACCACACTCCTCGCGGTGAACATCCCGCGCCAAACACTACGCCGGAATCGGTGGATCTGCAAAGTTTCCTTGCGGAGGTTCGCGACGCGCAGGGAACCTATGCGGTGATGGAAGCCAGCTCGCACGCGCTGGCGCTGGACCGCTTGTGGGGCTGCCATTTTGCCGCGGCTGTTTTCACGAATCTCACGCGCGATCACATCGACTTCCACAAAAACTTCGACAACTACTTCGCCGCCAAGCGCCGGCTTTTTGAAGGCACAGGCGCCGGCGCGCCGGATGTGGGAGTGGTGAACACGGACGACGAGTGGGGCAAGAAGCTCCTCGGCCTTGGCCAGAAAACGATCACGTATGGCCTGCAGAATGGCGCCGACCTGACGGCGAAGAAATTCCAGCTCAGCTTCAGCGGTCTGAATTTCGCGGCGCAGACGCCCAACGGGAAAATCCAGGTACAGTCGGCGCTGGTGGGCCGGATCAACGTCTACAATATCCTGGCCGCCGTGGGTGCTGGCCTCGCTCTGGGATTTTCCAACGAGATCATCGAAGCAGGCGTTCGCAATCTGGAAGCCGTCGCGGGACGGTTCCAGCGCGTGGATTTGGGTCAACCCTTCCTGGTTGTCGTGGACTACGCGCACACGGACGATGCGCTCGAGAATTTGATCCGCACTGCGCGCGAACTCAATCCCAAGGGCCGCATCATCACGCTCTTTGGCTGCGGCGGCTCGCGCGACCGCACCAAGCGCCCCATCATGGGAGAACTTTCCGGACGGCTGAGCGACCTCTCGATTCTCACCAGCGACAATCCGCGCCAGGAAGATCCGCTAAAGATCATCAGCGACGTCGTGGTGGGCATGCAGAAGTCCGGCGGGAAATACATGATCGAGCCGGACCGCGGCAAGGCCGTCGCGCTGGCGATTGACGAAGCCCAAACGGGCGATATGGTGCTCTTGGCGGGAAAGGGTCACGAGGACTATCAGGTCTTCGCCGACCATTCCATTCATTTTGATGATCGCGAAGAGGCGCGAAACGCTTTGCGCGATCGCGGCTATACGGAGCCCCAGGGTGGCTCAGGATTTGGCGCGTAGCGCGCTCGTCTGCTGGCGTGGGACGAGGGCCTGCGAGCCAAGGAAGTAGCTCGCAGACAAGTCAGAAGGAGGGGCCCTCAACCGGTGAGAACGCACAGAGATGTGCCTTACGGACGAGGTGAACGCTTCGCCCGAACCCTGGGGAAAGCCAACTCATTGAGGCAACTATGCGGTGGACGCTTACACAAGTGGCTGACGCGGTGGCGGGAAAGCCGGGGCATGGGCTGGACCCCCTGGCCCGGCTGGCCGGTGTCTCGATTGATTCTCGCACGCTACGTCCCGGAGAACTCTTCGTTGCCATACACGGTCCTAGTCACGATGGACACGACTATGTGGCCGCCGCTCTGGAAGGCGGGGCAGTGGCGGCAGTGGTGGCGGGGCCGCTCCTCTCGAAATATCCGGGATGGCTGCAGGACCGCTGCATTACCGTTCCCGATACCCTCACGGCGCTGCACCAGTTGGCGCGCGCAGTGCGCAAGGATTGGGGCCGGAAAGTCTGCGGAATCACGGGTTCCGTCGGGAAAACTACAACCAAAGAGATCCTGGCGGCACTGCTGGGCGCGAAGCTACGGGTCCTGAAATCCGAGGGCAATTTCAACAACGAGTACGGGCTGCCGCTGACGCTGTTCCGCCTGGAAGATACGCATGACGTTGCGGTGCTCGAAATGGGGATGTCTTACCCGGGTGAACTGAAGCGTCTTGCGGCGATTGCGCTGCCGGACGTGGCCATTGAGCTGCGCGTCACTCCGGTGCATTTGATGAACTTTTCCTCCGTCGAGGAAATTGCCCTGGCGAAACGAGAATTGGTCGAAGGCTTGAACGGGCCGCTCTCGCTGGCGGTGCTAAACGCCGATGACTCGCGCGTGGCGGCGATGGCCGCCGTCGCTCCGGGAAAGGTGATCTTTTATGGAATTGAAAAGCCGGCCGAGTACCACGCGGAAGAGATCGAGGATCGCGGAGCGCTGGGCTCCGCATTCACGTTTGTACACAAGGGGAAACGCACGCGCATCGAGATGTCACTTCCGGGACGCCATGTGGTCTTGAACGCGCTCGCGGCGATTGCCGCTGCCAGCGTGTGGGGCATTGGCGCCGCCGAAGCGCAAGAGATTCTTCCTGGCTTGCGCACGCCTTCGATGCGCGGCGAATTGATTCGCTTCACGAATGGCTTTGCTTTGATCAACGATTCTTACAATTCGAGTCCTGCAGCGCTGCAAGCGATGACCAGCCTGCTGGCGGCCACGCCGGGATTTCAGCGGCGCATTCTTGCCGCGGGAGAGATGCGGGAGCTCGGGCTGAGTGCCGCGCAGCTTCATCGCGAGGGTGGCACGTTCGCGGCGAAGACCGGCAAAGTGGATTTTGTCATTGGCGTTCAGGGCGACGCTGCGCAGCTTGTGGAGGGTGCCGTGGCCGCGGGACTCCCGCGCCAGCGCACAAAATTCTTTGCGTCGCCCATGGACGCCGCCAATTTCCTTGTTGATTTTGTGAAGCCGGGCGACCTGCTATTGGTGAAAGGTTCGCGCAGCGTGAAGATGGAGCGAATCGTTGAAGCGCTGCTGGGGCACTTTGCCCCGGAGGATGCCCGGCCCAGTGCGGATGTGGGTCACTGAGATGCTTTACTACCTCCTCTACCACGTGTTGCAGAAATATTTCAGCCCGCTGAACGTGTTTCGCTACATCACCGTTCGCACCGTCTATGCCAGCTTGACGGCGATGTTCTTGGCGCTGGTGTTCGGGCCATGGCTGATCCGCAAACTGCGCGAACTCCAGATCGGACAATACATCCGCGAGGAAGGACCGGAGGAGCACAAGAAGAAAGCCGGGACGCCCACGATGGGCGGCGTGTTGATTGTGATTTCCACGGCCGTGCCCGTGCTGCTCTGGGCCGACCTCGAGAATCCGTTCGTCCTGCTCGCGTTGTTTGCTCTGCTGGCGTTTGCCGCCATCGGGTTTGTGGACGACTATGCAAAAGTGGCCAAGCGGCAGAACCTCGGAATGACTGGCAAGAGCAAACTTACGCTGCAATTTCTGGTCAGCAGCGTTGTGGGAATTACCCTGCTCGTTTTGGCCACGCACTTCGCGTATTCCACGCAGCTCGTGCTGCCGTTTTTTAAGCGGTTGCACCCGGATCTGGTCATTCACGGGCTGTTACATGCGAATCATCTCTGGCCTTTGGCATTTCTGCCATTTCTGCTGTTTGTGGCGCTGGTGATCACTGGCAGCTCCAACGCCGTGAACCTCACGGATGGGCTCGATGGGTTGGCGATCGGTTGTACTGTGGTTGCGGCGGGCGCGCTGACGGTGCTCACCTATGTGAGCAGCAATTCGCGCTGGGCCACCTATCTCGAGATCCAGTACATCCCGCGCATCGGCGAACTCACAGTTTTCTGCGGTGCGCTGGTCGGTGCATCGCTCGGTTTTCTTTGGTACAACGCGCATCCCGCGGAGGTGTTCATGGGCGACGTGGGCTCGCTGGCGCTGGGCGGAACATTGGGGACCGTCGCGGTGATCATTAAGCAGGAAGTGCTGCTGCTGTTCGTCGGAGGGATTTTCGTCATCGAAGCGCTCTCCGTGATTTTGCAGGTGGCCTCGTTCAAATTGCGCGGCAAGCGGATCTTCCGCATGGCCCCCATCCATCACCATTTTGAGTTGCTGGGCTGGAGCGAGAGCAAGGTGATCGTGCGTTTCTGGATTGCGGCGCTGGTGTTTGCGTTGTTCGCGTTGACGACTCTGAAATTGCGGTGAAGGAAGTGCTCTGAAAGGTTGTGCGGTTCGCGATATGCCTGGGTCGATCGAGTTGCGAAACATGCGCGTGCTGGTCGTGGGACTGGCGCGGACCGGCGTGGCCACGGCGCTCTTCTGCGCCAAACACAACGCGATTGTCACGGCCACGGAGTCACGCGCGGAAAGCGAACTTGGCGACGCTCCCGCAAAGTTGCGCGAAGCCGGTGTGACGTTGGAACTCGGCGGGCACACCGAGAAAACATTTCTTGCGCAGGACCTGATCATTCCAAGTCCGGGTGTGCCGGCCGATAATCCCTTTCTTCAGACGGCGCGGTCGAAGGGCATCACGGTCTGGAGCGAAATTGAGCTGGCGTACCGTTTCCTCGAGGGCAAGCTGATCGGCATCACCGGATCAAACGGGAAGACGACGACAACTACCCTCGTTCACCACATTCTTCAGGGCGCCTCCATTCCCACCTTCCTTGCGGGAAACGTAGGAACGCCGCTCATCTCCTGCGTTGAAGAGATGAAGGGCGACACGGTCACCGTCGCGGAACTCAGCAGCTTTCAACTGGAACTCATCGAGAAATTTCGCCCGGACATCGGACTTTTCCTGAACCTCACGCCCGATCATCTGGACCGCCACAAAACCATGGAAGCCTACGCGGGTGCCAAAACGCGCATTTTTGAGAACCAGACGGAACTCGACGCCGCGGTGCTGAATGCCGATGATCCACCGACGGTGCACTACGCACCGCAGAAACCGCAAGTGTTCTGGTTCAGCCGCAAGCAGAAAGTGGAACAGGGCGCCTGCCTAAGCGGCGACGACATCGTCATTGTGCACGACGCGAAGGAAGAATTCGTGTTGAAGCAGGCGGAAATTGCGCTGGCAGGCGCGCACAACGTTGAAAATGTGCTGGCCGCCGTGACCGCGGCGCGGCTGGCGGGTGTGGACACAGCCACCATTGCGCAAGCCGTTCGCAGCTTCCCGGGCGTGGAACACCGGCTGGAATTCGTCGCGGAAATCGCCGGCGTGCGCTACTACAACGATTCGAAGGCCACCAACGTGGACGCCACCTTGAAGGCCCTGGACGCTTTTCCCGGGCGCATCCTGATTATTCTGGGCGGGAAAGACAAGGGCAGCGACTACACCCTCCTGCAGAAGCCGCTCAGAGAAAAAGCCATTCTTGCGCTCCTGATTGGCGCGGCTGCGGACAAAATTGAAAAGCAGATCACCGGCAGCGTGGCCATAGAACGCGCCGCCACGCTGGACCGCGCGGTGGACATCGCCACGCACACCGCGCAGCCCGGAGATATCGTGGTTCTGGCCCCAGCCTGCGCCAGCTTCGACCAGTTCCAGGATTACGAGCAGCGCGGACGGATCTTCAAGGAGCTCGTCCGACACTTGGACGCGGCTTCCACAAAGCATTCTTCGGATAAGGGTGAATGACTTGGCGAGACGTTCCGATACCGACCGCTGGTTGTTTGTTGTGTCGCTGGTGCTCTGCCTGCTGGGCGCGGTGATGATTTTCAGCGCCTCCGCGGTCACTGCGCAGCAGCAGTACGGCCATTCCTACTACTTTGTCGCACGCCAGGTGGTATGGCTTTTGTTCGGGCTGGTGGGCATGTTCGCGCTGATGAAACTGGATTACCACCGGCTGCGAGAACCCGCGGTTGTGTATATTGCCCTCTGCCTCGTGGTGGTGATGCTGGTCGGCACATTTTTCCTGGACAAGTCTCACTCCACGCATCGCTGGATTCGCTTTGGTCCGGTGCACATCCAGCCATCGGAGCTTGCCAAGCTTGCGGTGATCCTCTACCTGGCTTGGTTTCTGGATTTGCGGAGGCGGACGCCCACCAGCCTGGAATTTCGCAAACAGGATCTGCTGCAATCCATTCTTCCGGCGGTCGCGCCAATCCTGGTCTGCGTTGGTTTGATCGTGGCGCAGCCGGACCTGGGCACCTCGGTGGACATCGTGCTGATCATGATGGCGATTCTTTTCGTCGCAGGCCTCTCCTGGAAGTGGCTGGCCGTTGGCGTCGGCGCGGCCCTGCCAGCGCTCTTTGCGCTGATCTATTTCGTTTCCTACCGCCAGGCGCGTCTGTTGTCGTTTCTGCATCCGGATTCCGATCCGCAAGGGGCCGGCTTTCAATTGCTGCAGTCGCTCATCGCGGTGGGCTCCGGCGGCTTCACGGGTGTCGGCCTGATGGAGAGCAAGCAAAAACTTTTTTATCTGCCCGAGGCGCACACGGATTTTATTTACGCGGTCATCTGCGAGGAACTTGGCTTCATTGGCGCCGTGGTAGTCATTACTCTGTTCGCGGTTTATGCCTGGCGGGGCTTGCGCGCCGCCTTTAATGCTCCGGACGGATTCGGCCGCATGCTGGCGCTCGGCGTGACGGCCATGGTGCTCTGCCAGTCGCTCATTAATTTTGCGGTGGTGCTGGGGATGATGCCGACCAAGGGCATCCCGCTGCCGTTTGTGAGCTATGGTGGCTCGAGTTTGCTGGCGATGCTGTTGGCAACCGGCGTGCTCCTGAATGTTGCACAGCAGGCCGGCAGCCGCAGCATGGTGGAGGCGTAAAAGAGGCCGCGAATGAAGCTTCTGATTGCAGGCGGCGGCACCGGCGGTCATGTTTTCCCCGCGATCGCGATTGCGCGGGAGTGGTTATCACGAGGAGCGGAGAAGGAAGTCGTGCTGGTGGGAACACAACGCGGGATTGAGATGAAGCTGGTGCCGCAAGCCGGTCTGCCGCTGGAGACGATTCGCGTCGCAGGCCTGAAAGGCAAGGGCGGCGCGACGCTGCTGAAGAACCTCGCCATGCTGGGAAGCGGCCTTGCGGATTCGTTCGGCGTGTTGAAGCGCCACAAACCCGCGGTCGCGTTCGGCGTGGGAGGCTATGCCGCCGGACCCATGCTGCTGGCCGCCTGGCTGCGCGGCATTCCCAACGTGATTTTTGAGCCCAATGCGGCACCGGGATTCACCAACAAGGTTCTTGCGCAGTTGGCGCAGCGCATCGCCACCGGCTATGAAATTTCTGCCCGCGAGTGGGGAGAAAAGGCGGTCGTCACCGGCTGCCCCGTTCGCGCCGAGTTCTTTTCGATCCCCCCGCGTAAACCCGAGAAACCCATTCACCTGCTGATTACAGGAGGCAGCCAAGGCGCTTTGCCCATCAATCGCGCGTTTGTGGATGCCATGGATCTTCTCGCTGCGCGAAAGAATGAGCTGCAGGTTGTGCACCAGACCGGCGAACGCGACTATAATGCCGTACGCACCGCGTACGCGCGGCATGAGTTTCTAGCGGAGGTGGCTCCCTTTCTGTCAAACATGGCGGAACGCTTTGCCTGGGCCGACATCATCGTCTGCCGGGCCGGCGCGATCACTGCCGCGGAGGTAGCCGCGGCAGGCAGAGCCGCCATCTTCATTCCTTTTGGGCACGCCACGGACAGTCATCAGTTGCGCAACGCGCAGGAAATGGCCGGCGCGGGCGCGGGACGCCTGATACCCGAACAGGAACTCACCGCGGATCGTTTGGCCCGCGAGATCTTCTCCCTCCTCGACCAGCCCCGGGAGATCGAAAACCTGGCGACGTCGGCACGCCGCCGAGCCCACCCGGACGCGGCGCGTGAAATCGTGGATTTGATTGAACAGGCCACGCGGCCGGCCCCTCGAGGATCGGGGCAAGCGAGCCGGAAGGGACCGCTACGAGCATGATGGTAACGTTTCGCAACTTTCGACGCATTCACATGGTCGGCATCGGCGGCATCGGTATGAGCGGCATCGCCGAGGTTCTGCTCACGCTGGGCTATTCCGTTTCCGGTTCAGACATCAAGCTCTCCACGATCACCGAGCGGCTGCAGGATCTTGGCGCAACCATCTACGAAGGACACAAGGCCGATAACGTTGAAGGCGCGCACGTCGTGGTCATTTCCTCAGCGGTGAAGCCCGACAATCCGGAAGTCACCGAAGCTCACAAGCGCAAAATTCCCGTAATCCCGCGGGCTGAAATGCTGGCCGAACTCATGCGCTTGAAATACGGCATCGCCGTGGCTGGCGCGCATGGCAAGACCACCACGACCTCTATGGTCGCTTCGATCCTCGCGGCCGCTCATCTCGATCCCACATTTGTCGTGGGCGGCAGGGTCAATCAGGCTGGCACAACCGCGCGCGTGGGGCGCGGCGAGTATTTTGTCGTGGAAGCCGATGAGAGCGACCGCAGCTTCCTGATGTTTGCCCCGGTCGTCGCCGTGGTCACCACCATTGACCGCGAACATCTTGACCAATATTCCTCGCTGGAAGACATCCAGGCGGCCTTTCTGCAATTCGTGAATCGCGTGCCTTTCTATGGCGCGGCAATTCTTTGCGTCGATGAGCCGAATGTCCAGGCGATCATCCCCAATGTGAAGCGCCCGATTATCACCTATGGCACATCGAGCCAGGCCGATCTGGTCATTAGCGACGTCCAGCTCCAGGGTCTCAGCAGCGAATTCCGCCTTACCTACAAAGGCGATGACCTCGGTATGTTCCTTCTGCCGCACCCGCCGGGGATTCACAATGTACGCAATGCCGCCGCCGCCGCGGCCGTTGCTCTCTATTTGAACGTAGCCTCAGACCTGATTCGCGAAGGTTTGGCAAAATTTGCCGGCGTGGGCCGCCGCTTCGATATCAAGGGAAGCATCAACAATATTACGGTCGTGGATGACTATGGCCATCATCCCGCCGAAATTCGCGCCACGCTGGAAGCCGCGCGCGGCTGCAAGTTCAATCGCCTTCTGGTGCTTTTCCAGCCCCATCGCTACACCCGCACGCAGCATCTTTGGGATGAGTTTTCCCGCTCGTTCAATCAAGCGGACCTGCTGGTTCTGATCGACATTTACGCCGCCAGCGAAGCGCCCATTGCGGGAATCAGCAGCGAAGCGCTGGCCAACTCGATTCGCGAAGCGGGGCACAAGAATGTCCATTACTACCGTTCCATGCAAGCGGCCATTGAATTCATTCTCCGGGAAGCCAGACCGGGCGACGCCATTCTGACCATCGGCGCAGGCAATGTCAGCCGTGCCAGCGGCGAATTCATGGTGCTGCTGGGCACGGAATACCGGGTAACGGACGGGATAAGGGATGCGGATTGAAGATCCCAAATTGTTGACGGCGTTCCGGGAACTCCATGTCGAGTGGAAACCCGCCGTGTCTCTCGCCGAGCTCACCTACCTCGGCATCGGTGGCACCACGGATCTCTTGAGTATCCGTCGCCACAAGGCCATTCCCGATCTGCTGAACCTGCTCGACGGCCAGGGCATCCCACACAAGTTCCTCGGCGGGGGTTCGAACCTCCTGGTGATGGATGGCGAATTGCCCTTCGCGGTCCTGCAATTGGCGAGCCGCGATCCCGATGTGGTGATCGAGGGGAACATTGCATCGGTGGACGCGGCCGCGGATCTGGGGCGTACCGTGACGTTTTGCGCCAAGCACAATCTGGGCGGCATGGAGGGCCTCATCGGCGTGCCGGGCACCGTGGGTGGCGCGCTGCGAATGAACGCGGGCGCCTACGGCATGCAGATCGGCTCGTACGTCCGGGAAGTCAAGCTCTACCGCGCGGCCGCCCGCAGGCTCGAATTCCTCCGCGGCCAGCAAATTTCCTTCGAATACCGGCACACCTCTTTCGCGCCAGATGATATGATGCTCTCAGTGAAACTGGAACTTCCCTCCAAGCCGTACCCTGAAATTCTCCAACGTATTCGCATCTGCAACGAAAAACGCCGCGCCAGCCAGCCGCTCGGTCAGAAGAGCGCCGGCTGCATCTTTAAGAACCCGCCGGGAGCCTCGGCCGGGCGCATGATTGACGAGCTCGGTCTAAAGGGTTTTGCGGTGGGCGACGCGCGCGTTAGCGACCGCCACGCAAATTTCTTTATTAATGCGGGCCATGCCTCCGCCGCAGACATGCTGGCGCTGATTGCCGGCGTTCGCGAACGGGTGCGCGGGGCCTATGGAGTTACTCTCGAAAACGAGGTGGTCGTTTGGAACGCCTGAAGCCCATCCAGCGAAACGCATCCGCCGCCGCCGCGGATGACCACGAGCCCTACCGGCCTGAGCTGGTGGCGGACGAAGAGCCGCGTTATCTGCGGCGCCAGAAGCCGGTGGAAATCCGGCGTAAGAAATTCAGCGGCAAGACCTGGCCGTTCTACCGCCGCGTCTTTCTCTGGACGGTGATCGGCGCGCTTGCCGTTACGGCGGCGGTTTACGCGGTGCGCTATGCGTTGTACTCGCCGCAAATGCTCCTGCTTAAGCCGGATCAGATTGAAGTTGCCAACAACCACGTCGTGCCTCGCGATGAGATTCAGAAGCTTTTCGCCCACGACCGTAACCGCAGCGTCTTGCGCATTCCGCTCGATACCCGCCGCACGCAGATCCAGGAGCTCGCCTGGGTGGAGGATGCCAGCGTCCAGCGCATCCTGCCGAATCATCTGCGTATCGAAATCACCGAGCGCACGCCCATCGCTTTCTTCCGCAACGGCTCCGAACTGGTCCTGGTTGATGCGCACGGCGTGCTGCTCGACCGGCCAGAGGGCGAGGATTTCCATTTCCCCGTCGTTACCGGACTTTCGGAAAACATGCCGCGCGAAGAACGTGAAAAGCGCATGCAGACGTACCAGGAATTCTTGAAGGGAATTGAGCTGGTACGTGCGGGCTCTTCGGAGCGCGTCAGCGAGCTGGAACTCGGCAATCCGCGCGATCTGCGCGCCGTGCTCACCGGCCTTGGCTCCGGCGATGCCGCTCAGGCGGTCACCGTGCATTTCGGCCAGAGTGATTTCACCGGCAAGTACCGCATGCTGGTGGATAACTTCGCGCAATGGCAGGCCAATGCCGGCCGCGTGCAGTCCATCGATCTTCAGTATTCCCGCCAGGTGGTGGTGAACCCCGACACCTCCGCCTCCGCCGGGAAAGAAAAATAGGCCGCATTCAGGAGAGCATTTTGGCAAAGAAAGACAAGTACCTCGTCGGGCTGGATATCGGCAGCACCAAGACCTGCGTTTTGCTCGCGGAAATCGAGAACGAGCAGGTGCGTTTTCTGGCGCTCGGCGCCGCCGAATCCAAGGGACTGCGCAAAGGCCTCATCGTGAATTTGGACTCCACGGTCAGCTCCATTCGCCGCGCGGTGGAAGAAGCCGAAAGCGTCGCCAACATTCCTGTGGAAGCCGCCACCATTGGCGTTGCCGGCAGCCACGTTCGCGGTGTGAACAGCCGCGGCGGCATCCCGCTGGGGCCGCGTTCCCGGGACATTGAACGCGATGACGTACGCCATGCCATTGATGCCGCGCGCAACATCTCTCTTCCCGATGACCGTGAAGTCCTGCACGTTCTTCCGCATGAGTTCATCGTGGATGCCCAGGATGGCATCCGCGATCCCGTCGGCATGGTCGGCCAGCGGCTGGAAGCGAACGTCCATATCGTCACTTCTTCCATTGCCGCCACGCAAAACCTGGTTACCGCCGCAAACAAGGCCGGCATCCTCATCAACGACACGGTACTCGAGCCATTGGCCGCCGCAGAAGCCTGCTTGACCCAGGATGAACGCGAACTGGGTTGCTGCCTCCTCGATATTGGGGGCGGAACCACCGAGTTGATCGTTTACGGTGGCGGTGTTGTTCGTCACACCGGCGCGGTGCCCATTGGCGGCGATCATTTCACCAATGACCTGGCGGTCGGCCTGCGGACGCCCATCCCCGAAGCCGAGAAGATCAAGCGCCATCACGGGTGCGCCTCCGCAAATCTCTTGCGCCAGGACAACTCCATTGAAATCGCCAGCGTCGGCGATCGCCCACCGCGTACGATTTTTTCACGCATGCTCACGGACATTATCGAACCGCGCACGCAGGAACTTCTTTCGCTCATCGCGGACGATCTGCGGCGCGCTGGTCTGGACTCCCAGATTCCTGCCGGGCTTGTCCTTGCGGGTGGCGGCGCGCGCCTGAACGGATTCGCCGAATTCGCGGAGCAAAGTTTCCATCTGCCCGTGCGCATCGCTGAGCCCCGAGGTATCCAGGATCTGCCGGATCAGGTTGCCCAGCCCGAGTACGCCACGGCTGTCGGACTTGTGCTGTATGCCGCGAAGGCGCGGCGGAACGCGCAGCAGCGTTCGGGCAACTTCGTTGCGAAGTTGAAGTCCATGTTTGTGGGAGCCTGACCCAAGCGGAAACAGGCGCCGTTGCGCCATCGCCAGAGGTCACGTGGTTGCTCTTAACGATTCGCGGGCTCTTTGAGCGTTGGCGTGGGATTGCATTGATCTCGGGGGAGTAGCACCAGGGGAGCGCGCGAAAACCCGATTGGTGGGTTTTCCACAGCCCGGAAAAACTCCCTGTGGAATCGACTAAATGCGAGTTCTATAAAGGATTTGGACCAGCCGGACAGGGGGAGAAGCATGACAGCGAAAGACGCAGGCATCCGGATGAGTTTCAGCGAGGAGTTGCAGCCCGCCAAGCTGAAAGTGATTGGAGTGGGTGGCGGCGGCTGCAATGCCGTGAACCGCATGATCCGTGCCAAAGTGGAAGGCGTGGAGTTCATCGCCGCGAACACCGATTTGCAGGCCCTCAAACTCTCCCAGGCCCCTGTAAAACTGCAACTCGGCGCGAAACTCACCAAAGGTCTTGGCGCGGGCGCAAACCCTGAGATCGGCCGGAAGGCCGCACTCGAAGATACGGAAAAGATCATTGAAGCCCTCGAAGGTGCGGACATGATCTTCATCACCTCCGGCCTCGGCGGAGGCACGGGCAGCGGTGCGGCTCCCGTAGTGGCTTCGCTGGCCAGCGAGCTCGGCGCTCTCAGCGTTGCCGTGGTCACCAAGCCCTTTGCGTTTGAAGGCAAGCGCCGCATGCTCCAGGCGGAGCAGGCCCTCCAGGAACTCATCGGGGTCGTGGACACGGTGATCGTGATTCCCAACGAACGCCTGATGGAGACCGTCGAGCCGGGTACCAGTTTCTTCGACGCGTTTCGCATTGCCGACGACATCCTGCGCCAGGCCGTGCAGGGCATTTCGGACATCATCACCGTTCCCGGCATCATTAATCGCGATTTTGCCGATGTAAAAGCCATCATGCATGGCCAAGGTTATGCCGTGATGGGCACCGCTGTCGCCACGGGGACAAACCGCGCCGTCGATGCCGCGAATCGCGCCATCTCCAGCCCCTTGCTGGAAGACAATTCGATTCAAGGCGCGCAGGGTATTCTGATCAACATTTGTGGAAGCTCTTCGCTCTCCCTGCACGAAGTTCATGAAGCCTCCAGCGTCATTCAAAAGGCCGCCCACGAAAACGCGAATATCATTTTCGGCGCGGTGATGGACGAGGCGATGAAAGACGCCGTCAAGATCACCGTGATCGCCGCGGGCTTCAAGGAAACAGCGAAGAAGGGCTTACAGCAGAAACCGTCGTTCCTGCCGAGGACGTGGAAGGCGGGGCGCGATGTGCCGGCGCAGGCCGAGTTGCCGGTCACGCCGCCGAACGTGGTACATCAGGTGGCCCAGAATGTGCGCGAGGCCGCTCAGGAAGTGCCCAAGGACGATTTGGACGTGCCGACATTTTTGCGGCGGCAAGCGCAAAAAGCCTGATCTCTAAAATATAGCTGGCGCTATCTGGCTTCGATGCGCGGTTGTTGTGTTTATTGAACTCCCTTCGCCTCCCTTTTCTGCACGCCGATACCACGCGTATCTCTCGAAACCGTGCGGGGAAAAAGCGGGAGGAAGGCGGCGAAGAATGACCCTTGGTGCGCGGCGGCCATCACATCGCCCTCCCGCCGCGCTTGTGCTAGGCTGCTATCGAAACCGTTCTGGTCTCATCCCACGGGAAGCACCTCAGCGGGGAGCAACGGAAAAGGAGACCGTACATGAAAGCCACACGAATCATTTCAGGATTGAGCATTGCGGCGCTGGCGATCTTTGCCGGGGCCTGCCAGCCGCCGGCCTATCACCAGCCAGACGAACGATATGTTCTCGTGGCAGCTAACATCAATCTGCCTTACTGGCAGGAAGCCGCGGCTGGGCTGACGGATATCGGTAAAACTATGGGGGTCAAGGTGGAAGTCGTCGGGCCTGCGACATTCTCTCCGAGTGAGGAACTGGCTGCGTTCCAACAAGCGGTGGCGCAGCATCCCTCGGGCATCCTCGTTTCCGTTACCGATCCGAAATTGTTCAAGGAGCCGATCGATCACGCCATCCTGCAAGGCATTCCCGTCATCTGCATTGATGCGGACGCGCCGGAATCGAATCGCGTGCTCTTCATCGGCACCGACAACTTCCGGGCCGGGCAAGAGAGCGGAAAGCGCATGGCCGAGCTGCTCGGCGGACAGGGCCGCGTGGTCGTTATCACGATAGCCGGCCAGCTCAACAGTGAGGAACGCGTGCGCGGCGTGAATGAAGCCTTCAAAAAGTATGCCGGTATCAAGATCGTGCAGACCATCGATGATAAAGGTGATCCGTCAGTAGCCTATGACGGCATTTCCGCGCTCCTGCAAAAGAAGGAAAAAATCGACGGCATCATTTGCCTGGAAGCCTCCGGCGGAGAAGGTGCCGCGGATGAGCTGCACCGCATGGACCTGACCGGGAAAATTAAAATTGTGGCGTTTGACAAAGATCCGCAGACCTTGGAGGGGATCGAGCGCAAATGGATCACGGCAACCGTGGCGCAGAAGCCCTATGTCATGGCCTTCTACGGAGTAAGGTTCCTGGACGATTTGCACCATAATGTGGTGCACGAATTCAAAGAATGGGCCACGGCGCCGGCAGCTCCGCTACCGACATTCGTGGATACCGGCACAGCCGTGATTGACGAAACCAACTTGGCGGCTTTCCGCAAAGCCCTCTCGGAACATCCCAAGCCAGGCCCCTTGGGGTAGTCAGACCAAGCCGTACGAAGCAAACGTGACGATTGACGCGACGCCGAGGGCTGACCCAAGAACCGCCCCGGCCAGGACGTCACTCAGGAAGTGCATCCCCAAAACCACGCGGGAAAAGGCAATGCTGATGGCGAGGAAATACAGCGGCCCTTCCAGCGAAGGGTAGAAGTAGCTCACCGCCAACGCGATGGCAAACGCCGTCATTGTATGGCCCGAAGGAAACGAAAACTGATCCGGTGGCAGCACCTTGGACCAGCAGTGCGGCACGAGTTGGCAGGGGCGCAGGCGACGGCTCAGCCTTTTCAGCGCCTTGAAGACGAACACTCCTCCAATGGCCGCGCAGCCCGCCGCTCCCACCGCGGCATAACGGTGCGGTCCGCCCACGAGCAGCAAAATCGTGCCCAGGCTGTACCACAACCAGCCATCACCCATCCGCGTTGCGGCCAGCATCCAAAACCGGATCCACCGTGGCGCTTTCCAGCGGTTCATCCGCCGCATCACGCGGTGATCGCGATTCTCGATGTAGCCCCAGACGTCTTTGGCCATGGCCATGGCGTCACCTCAACTTACCCAGCTGGTTTCCAATTGGGAATCCACTTCCCACAACATTTTCGGCCGCTTTGCTTCGCCTTCGAGGCGGTGCCTCCACTCTCTACAGAAACGGATTTCGTTAAGCCAGTGCCCGGCGGTAATGGCAGGAACGAACACCGTCAGCGGCAACATCACCGCGGCCCAGGGTTTCTCCCTTAACAAGTTGCCAGCGAAGCGGAAAATGTCCGCTGTCAGCTTTATGTAATTGCCATTCTCGCCGTGGACCACGCCGTGCCCGGCGCGCAGGCCGATCAGGAACTCATCCAACGTGCGCGCTCCCGGCACTTCGGTGAATGTCTGCGCGACTCCCGATAGCGTATGCGAATCGCTCCCGGCAATGCCGGCCTTGCCTAGCCGCTCCGCCAGGCGTTTCGCGCTGCGATTCGCTTCACTCCACATCTGTCCGTTCCTCACCTCAAACGCCGGCACGTAGGACGCAAACCAGGCGAAATCTTCGGCTTCGCGCCGCCCGGTCAGCCCGGAAAAGACATGGTTCACGCTGAAGAAAATCTTATGCTCCGTCAGGTACATCAGCAGCGCTATAAAATCGCTGCGCCGCCGCTGAATTTCCGCATGATCTTTTTCCGTGATCCCGTAAACGCCGAGGTGCATGGACGTCCCGGTAGGCATGCGCACGGTTACTTCCTCGCTGATGAAGAAATCCGGGTGCTTGCGGAGCACTTCCGCAGCTTCGATCGAGTCATGGTCTGTGATCGTGACAACGGACATGCCCAGTTGTTTGCAGCGGGCATAGACTTCGCCGGGGTCGTTATAGGACTCCTTGCTGATCAGGCTCAAGCCGGGCGTGGTGCACATCCCCGAACCAGTTGAATGAACATGCAGGTCGCATCGCATGTTTCAAGGGTAAACAGAGGATATGAACAGCGCATAAAGGAACCGCAAATTGACCGTGAAAGATGGCATGGAACTCATTGAGCACAAACGAGTTTTTGAGTTTTCCACATGGCATTGTGAGTGCTCTTGTCCTAGCCTCCCATGACCATGCAACAATGACACCGATGAAAAGAATCCACGTCCTCTTTCATGATAGCGGGGGTGGCCACCGTAATGCTGCCGTCGCCCTGCAAACGGTTACCGCGCAGCAGCAGCGCCCTTGGCAGATCGAACTGATTCAGTTCCAGGATCTCGCCGACCAGTTAGACGTCCTCCGCAAGCTCACCGGCATCCGCATTCAGGAGCAGTACAACATCCTCCTGCGCAACGGCTGGACGCTGGGCACCACGCAGCTCTTGCGTGTTCTCCAAGCCACCATCCGGCTCTTTCACCGGCCGATGGTGCGTCTGCTATCCAAGTACTTTCATGAGCACCCCGCCGACCTGCTGGTTTCGGTCATTCCCCACTTCAATCGACAGATCGCGGAGGCCTGGTCTGCCGTGTATCCCGAGCGGCCATTTGTCACCCTCATTACGGATCTGGCGGATTTTCCGCCGCGTTTCTGGATCGAGCCGCTGGAGCAGCAGTACGTCATCTGCGGTACGGAGCGCGCCGTGGAGCAGGCGCGGGCGATGGGCAAGCAGAAGTCCCACATTTTCGCCACGTCCGGAATGATCCTGCGCCCCGATTTCTACCTTCCCGATAACACGGATCCCGTCGCTCTTCGCCGTGAGCTTGGCTTACAACCCAATCTGCCCACAGGCATTCTCCTCTTCGGCGGATTCGGTTCCAAAGTGATGTATGACATCGTGGAGCGGCTGGACGCCGCGCGCGTTCCCGTTCAGCTCATCGTCATCTGTGGCCGCAACGACAAGCTCGCCAAAAAATTCCGTTCGCGCTCCTGGAGTCTCCCGCTTCATGTTCTTGGTTTCACGAAGGAAGTGCATCGCCTGATGCGCGCTGCGGATTTTATGATTGGCAAGCCCGGCCCGGGCAGTGTTGCCGAAGCCATGGTGCGCCGCTTGCCGGTCATTCTGGAATGCAACTCCTGGACTATGCCTCAGGAGCGTTACAACACCGAGTGGGTAAAGGAAAAACGCGTGGGAATCGTTCTTTCCAGTTTTGATGAAATCGTGCCGGGCGTGAAGCAGCTTCTGGAGCCCGCCACGCTTGCTGAATTCCGCAGCAACGTCGCCGCCCTTAACAATCAAGCGATCTTCGAGATTCCTGAGATTCTCGCCAAGCTTTTGTGCGAGCCGACAGGGGCCTTGACCCAGAATCAGTGAAAAAACTAGTTCGCCGCCCGCTCCGCACGAGGGGGTCTCGACAAACGCGGTCCGGCGTCCGGTGTCTCCGCCGGAGGATTCGCCCGGGGCTTCGCGCACGTTACCGCCCACCACCGCGAGGCATATTTCGGCAATTCGCACATCTTCGAGCAGCCCGCCGAGGTCTTTGACGTCGCGCAGCCACAATAGCAGCCGCCGGGTTTCGTTTCCTTGACGCGCCCGGGACTATCGGCCCAGACGGAAAAGGCCATCACCGCAGCCGCTAGGATAAGCTCCAGCAAGACCCAAGTGGTGAGCCGGCGAAGGCGATGAATTGAGGAAGAACTCATTGCAGGCACAGTTTCAGCCTGGAACATCTGAAAAACCGATAGCCCCCGCTTCCCGAATAAACTGTTACCCAGGTTCTGGAAGTACTAGAGCAGTCTGAGACCATTCAAGTGGTGGTGGAGCTGGCTCGTGTCCGTTCCGTTTTGAATCTCCTGAACACTTTTGGTTCACGGATGTTCAGTTCGTCTAGTTTATAAATTATCTGTTTTTAATGTTTTAGCCGTTCTTGGAGGCCTAAACAGGTTGGCTTCCCTCGTGCAGTACCTCGAGCCGTTGGTGCGTTTCAGTAGACGAGACGTAAGAACTGCAAGTGAGGGGGAAGGGGCTTGCTTGCTGGTTCTTGCGAATCGTTCCCACCTGCCTCTGAGAGGGAAGCTAGGATGGATGACCCCACGCGCCGGTGTGAAAACGACATCGGCATCTGAAACGCGCCTTCGGGGCTCCCGGTCCCAAGCGGGGGCCCCATTTTTTTGTCTTCCAAGGCAAACTTCTTCTGTTCATCCGGGGTTCACAGCGATGCTCAAAGTTAAATGCTCAGGCTTGCGCCACTGTTCAGATAGGAACGCCGGCGTTTCTTCGGTGTTTGGTTCTTTGCAGCCTAATTCACTTTGCGAGTGACGGCAATGCCGGCTTGCCCGAGCACGTGCGCCACCTGGGTTTCCCGCAACCGCGAAGCGTCATACTCGAACGACACTTGCTTGTTCTGTTCGTCCATGCGGAAACGCCGCAACCCATAGGTGTTAGCGAATTCTCCCAAGCGGCTCAATTGCTCCAGGCTCAACGGTGAATGCAATTCGTACGTGATCTCCACGAGTGTCATGGCCGGATTATACCAGTGTCCACCTGCAAGACCCAGCAACGCATGTAACCTCCAAACATCGAACATAGTAAGCTGTCGTTACGAGGTTTCATGTCGAATCCACAATTGCCCGGCCTGTCCGTCCTGCCTCCTTCCCCGAAGGAGAAGGATCCCGTTTGCGGAATGATGGTCGATCCGCGGAAGCCCGCCGGCACGTTCGCACACAAAGGCAAAACCTATTATTTCTGCTCCCCAAGATGCGCGGAACGCTTCCAGAAAGAGCCGGAGCTATTTCTGGCGGCTCCCGGTGCCGCGGGCATGGAAAGCAAACCTTCCTCGCCTGTTGCCGCGCCGGGGCGCTACACCTGTCCGATGGATCCCGAAATCGTCCAGCTCGGGCCAGGAACCTGCCCGAAGTGTGGCATGGCGCTCGAGCCGATGGATTTCGTCGCCACTCGCCCTGGCGAAGAGCAGTGCGATCCCGAGTACGACTCCATGCGCAGACGCTTGTGGATCAGCGCGGCGCTTTCGCTTCCGCTGTTCCTTCTCTCCATGTTCGGGGAAGCCTTGGGCCTGCATCTACATCCGGCCACCAAAAACGCAGTGGAGCTGCTCCTGGCCTCGCCGGTGGTGCTCTGGTGCGGTTGGCCCTTCTTCCAGCGCTTCTGGGCCTCGCTCGTCAATCGCAGCCCAAACATGTTCACCTTGATCGGCCTTGGCACCGGTGCTGCTTACCTCTACAGTCTTGCCGCAACGCTATTCCCCCAATTCTTTCCGGCCTCTTTCCGCGGCATGCACGGCGGCGTAGATGTCTATTTCGAAGCCGCTGCCGTCATCACCGCGCTCGTTCTGCTCGGTCAGGTGCTCGAACTGCGGGCCCGCCGGCGCACCAGCGATGCCATCCGCGCACTTCTGCACCTTGCTCCGCGAACCGCGCACCTCGTAGCCGGAGGACCCGAGCAGGATGTGCCTCTGGAGCAAATCAAGCACGGCGACTTGCTCCGCGTTAGGCCGGGTGAACGCATCCCCGTTGACGGCGCGATTCGCGAAGGTGCCAGCGCCTTTGACGAATCGATGGTGACTGGCGAACCCCTCCCGGTCGAAAAAGCTGCGGGGGACAAAGTTACCGGAGGCACACTCAATGCCAGCGGAAGTTTCGTCATGGTTGCTGAACGAGTCGGCAGCGAAACCCTGTTGGCGCAAATCGTGAAGCTTGTGAGCGAAGCACAACGCAGCCGGGCTCCCATGCAGCGTCTTGCGGATAAGGTCGCCGCGTACTTCGTTCCTGCCGTCGTGGCCGCAGCGGTCGTCGCTTTCGTCGCCTGGGGCTTGTTCGGCCCGGAACCGCGCTTTGCTCACGCCCTGATCGCTGCTGTCTCCGTTCTGATCATTGCGTGCCCTTGCGCGGTGGGGCTGGCCACGCCGATGTCCATCATGGTTGCCGTGGGCCGCGGCGCTTCTGCCGGCGTGCTGGTGAAGGATGCCCAGGCGCTGGAAACCCTCGCCCGTGTGGACACGCTGGTCCTGGACAAGACCGGTACGCTTACCGAAGGCAAGCCGTATCTGGCACGCCTGCAGATGTTTGAGGGCGCGGCACTCCCGGAAAACGCTTTGCTTTCGCTTGCTGCCAGCGTCGAGCGGGCCAGCGAGCATCCTTTGGCACGCGCCATCGTCCGAGCTGCAGACGAACGGAAGTTACCCCTCGCTCCTGTCACCGAATTCCTGGCAAGTACCGGCGGTGGCGTGCAGGGGCGTGTCCTCGGCAAGACTGTGGCCATCGGCACCATGCGCTTTTTGGAGGAGCGCGGCATCACACAGCCCCCTCCAATGGAAACTGCCGTTCTGGTGACCGGCGATGCTTCGGTGACCTCAGTTTTGTGTGCTGTGGATGGCCACGTCCTGGCCGTTCTCCTGCTTGCCGATCGCATGAAACCCACCACTGCTGAAGCGCTCCAAGCACTTCGCAAAGAAGGCCTGCGCATCGTCATGCTCACAGGGGATCGCCAGTCCGCAGCGCAAAAAGTGGCCACGCAGCTCGACATCGATGAGTTCCACGCCGAAGTATTGCCGCAGCAAAAGAGTGAACTGGTGAAGAAACTCCGAGCTGAGGGCCGCATCGTCGCCATGGCCGGAGACGGCATCAACGATGCTCCCGCCCTTGCCGCCGCCCACGTGGGCATCGCCATGGGCACGGGTACCGACGTAGCCATCGAAAGCTCGGGCATCACCCTCGTGAAGGGAGATCTCCGCGGAATCGTTCGTGCCAGGCGCCTCTCCCGCGCCACTCTGCGCAACATCAAACAGAACCTCGCTTTCGCGTTTCTCTATAATGCGCTGGGAATACCGGTGGCGGGGGGAGTTTTTTACCCCGTCCTTCACTGGCTGTTAAGCCCCATGATTGCCAGCGCCGCCATGAGCTTCAGTTCCGTGTCCGTCATCACCAACGCCCTTCGCCTGCGGCGCACCCCGCTGTGACCACTCCTTTTTCTTCCTGACTGTTTGAAGTTTCCAGCGTCTTTAATGAGTGAGTGGTAGGAACTTTTTGCTGGGGTCTGCGTATCTCTTAACAGCAGCCTCGAAAACTTCACCCAAGGGGTCGGTTATGTCCAGTAATGGCAATGGGATAGGCAATGGAAAAGCGGCCAAGAAGCGCCGCCGCAGGATCATCATCGGCTCCATCGCGGCATTGATCCTGGTTGGAGGAGGGTACGGCGTGTATGCCGCCTTGCGCCCAAATCATGAAATCGATCCCTCCAAGCTCGCGGGCGTGGAGCGTGGCGACTTGGCGCGCGTTGTGGTTGCCACTGGAAAGATCCAGCCGCTCTCGAAGATCGAAGTGAAGTCCAAAGCCAGCGGCATCGTGAAGAAGCTCTATGTGGACTATGGCGACCGCGTCAAGCAGGGTGACATCCTCGCCGATCTCGACAAAGTGCAACTCGAAGCCAGCGTGCGCGCCTCTCAGGCTAACTTTCAGGCTGCGCAAGCCGCCCGCGATTCCGCCACCGCCGCCCTCGAGCGCAACAAAGTCGACGCGGAAGGTCCGGATGTGCCTTACCTGAAACTGAACATGGAACGCGCCCAACAAATGTTCAAGGATGGCGTCATGTCCAAGAGCCTCGTCGAGGACGCCGAGAAGAATTATCAGTTGGCCCTGAACAAACAGGTTAGTGCACAACGTAACCTGGCCGTTTCGCGCGCGGAGATTGCCAAGGCCGAGGCGCAGGTGGCTCAGGCCAAGGCAGCCCTCGAAAACGCCGAAGAGGATTTGCGCAACTCCACAATCATCAGCCCGATTGATGGGCTGGTGCTGTCGCGCGACGTCAATGTCGGCGACGCCGTCAGCTCCATTCTCGTGTTGGGATCCCAGGCCACCCTGATCATGACCATGGGCGACATCAGCGAAGTCTACGTTCAAGGCAAAGTGGATGAAGCCGATATCGGCAAGGTTTATCTGAATCAGCCCGCGCGCATCGTCGTGGAATCCTTCAAGGACAAGAAGTTCACGGGCAAGGTGACCAAGATTTCCCCCATGGGCAAGGAGAAGGACAACGTCACCACCTTTGAAGTGCGCGTCTCCATCTCCAACCCGACCCTCGAACTTAAGGCCAACATGAGCGCCAACGCCGAGATCCTTCTCGAGGAAAAGAAAAACGTCCTGATGGTGCCGGAAGCTTCCCTCATCTATGACAAGGACCGTGCCGCTTCGGTCGAACTGCCGGATCCCAAGGCTGACAACGGCCGCAAGAAAGTGTCCGTGAAGCTTGGCATCTCGAACGGCGTAAAAACGGAGATCATCTCCGGCCTCACCGAAAAACAGCAAGTCGTACTTCAGTAGCTCGGGGTCCACATGACTTTTCGGGATCTATTGCGAGACACCATCGCGACGCTCTGGGCGCACAAACGGCGCACACTTCTGACCATGTTCGGGATTGCCTGGGGGATCATCTCCATCACCCTGATGGTGGCCGCGGGTGAAGGCTTGGGCCGTGGCATCCAGAAACAACACGAAAATTTCGGCAAGGACGTGATGATCGTTTTTGCCGGCCGCACCAGCATGCAGGCCGGAGGCACGCGCTCTGGCCGCGTCATCCACTGGATGGAAGACGACTACAAGCAGGTGGCGCTGGAAGCGCCGGCCTGCAGGTACGTGATGCCGGAGCTTGGCAGCAACGTGAAAGTGCACAGCCCCTTCAACAGCGGAGACATTGATACGGTCGGCTCCCTCCCGGCTTTCGCCATAATTCGGAGCATCACCGTGGCGCAAGGGCGTTTCTATAATGACTTGGACAATGAAGAGGGCCGGCGCGTGGCGTTCCTGGGCAGCGATACGAAAAAGCAACTCTTCGCCGAGCGCGAAGCCTTGGGGCAGACCATCGAATTGAATGGCGTACCCTACACGGTAATCGGCGTCATGAAGACCAAGGATCAGAACTCCAGCTACGATGGCGTGGACATCCGCAAGATTTTCATTCCATTCAATTCCATGAAGCGGGATTTCCCAAACAAGCCTCCGGCGGTGGAGCATTCCGTGGACCGCATTCTGGCGGCACCCTGGTCGCTTGCAACACACCCGGATTGCGTCCGCCAGATTCGCCGCACCTTGGGCCGCTTGCATAACTTCGATCCACGCGACGAGGAAGCGGCCGGCATCTGGGATACCGTCAAGGGTGAGCAGGCCATGCGCCTGATTTTTGTCGGCATGGAAGTTTTTATGGGCGCCGTCGGCGTGGCCACGATTTTTCTTGGCGGTTTGGGTGTGATGAACGTCATGCTGGTGAGTGTGCGGGAGCGCACCCGTGAAATCGGCGTGCGCAAAGCGCTGGGAGCCACGCGCCAATCCATTCTCCAGCAATTCTTCCTGGAAACCGTCTTTGTCGTGGCCATCAGCGGCGCGGCAGGGCTCATCATCTCTTATGGTTTCTGCGCTTTGGTGAACCTGCTGCCGAAACTCCCCTTCTTTGACGGCTTGGATGCCAGTTGGCAGCTAGCGGCGCTGACCGTAAGCTTGCTCGGCATCATCGCCGTGGCTTCCGCGTTGTATCCAGCGAATCAAGCCGCATCCGTGGACCCCATAGAAGCCCTGCGCTTCGAGGCTGGTGGGTGATGCTTTTTGAAGTCTTCAAAGAAGCCTGGATCGCACTGGGGCGCAATCGTGTCCGCAGCCTGCTCACCATGACCGGCATCTCCTGGGGAATCGTGGCCGTAACCTTGCTCCTGAGCTATGGCTCCGGTTTCCGCAGCGTGCTGCTCTACACCTTCGAAGTCTTCGGTAAGGGGGCCGTGATTTGCTGGCCCGGAACCACCAGCGAACAAGCGGGCGGAGAACGCGCCGGCAAGGAAGTGCACTTCGAGCAGGAAGATGCCGATTGGGTTAAAGCACAATCGCCGCTCATCAAGCGCGTCACGATGGAAACCGTACGTTGGAAGGGCATTTCACATGAGGAGCGGCTCTCGGACACGGCCACCCGTGGCGTTTACCCGGAATACGGCGACATGCGCAACGAGGTGCCCTCCGAAGGACGCTGGATTTCCGCGGAGGACGTCGCAGAACGCCGCCGCGTGGCGTTCCTGGGCGCCCGCATCAAAAAGAAGCTCTTCAGCGGGACTCCGGCCGTCGGCGAAACGGTGCGCGTCAATGGCGTGCGCTTCACCGTCATCGGCTTCATGGACATGAAATTCTCAGACAGTTGCTATTTCAACTGTGACGATGAGTCCGTTTTCATTCCATACACCACTGCCGCGGACATCTGGGATGCCCGCTACGCCAGCGTGATGATCTTTGAGCCGGTGGCGCCGCAATTTGAGGCGCAGGCCATGACGCAGTTCCGCACGGCCGTGGCCAATCGCCAGCATTTCTCCCCGAACGACAAGCGAGCCATCACCATGTTTGGCCGGCAGGAGTTCAAGCCGATTTATGACGGCATCACGCTTGGGATCGAAGGGTTGCTCTTCCTGATCGGTGCCATGACGCTGGGCATCGGCGGCGTGGGCGTGATGAACATCATGTTGGTATCCGTGGATGAACGCGTCCGCGAGATCGGCTTGCGGCGCGCCCTCGGCGCAAGGAAAGCTCACATTCGCTGGCAGTTCTTGCTGGAAGCGTTGGTCCTTACACTGGCGGCCGGGGTCATTGGAATGTTCTTTTCGTGGGTGCTGACGTCGTCAATCGGCACGCTGCCCTTTCTCGGGCCCGCGTATGAAGATGACTCGGGGAAAGTGGACATCCATTTGAATCTCTCCGTCATGACCATGTTTATGTCCAGCCTCATTCTCATCGTTGTCGGGGTGGTTAGCGGCTGGGTGCCCGCCATGCAAGCCGCCAAGCTGGACCCAGTCGAAGCTCTCCGCTACGAGTGACTTAACCCCCTCACCCACATTCACGCGTGCGTACCTCATCCTGCTATATTTGTGTCTGCACACGGCGACACGGCACTTTTGAAGCGGGAACCCATGGTCAAGACAGCAATGATTGTTGTGGATGTGCAGCGCGATTTTTGCGCGGGCGGCGCGCTGGCTGCCTGGGACACGCCGTCCTTGTTGGCGCCGCTACAGGAGTGCATCGACGTGGCCCGGCGTTGCGGCGTGACCATCATCTTTACCCAGGACTGGCACCCCTCAAATCACAACTCGTTCCAGGCGAATGGCGGAAAATGGCCCGTCCATTGCGTCGAAAACACTCCTGGTGCGGAACTCATGCCGCCCCTCAGGGCTATTGCCGGCGACATCGTCGTTCACAAGGGAACTGCCATTGACGGCGAAAGCTACTCCGGTTTCGATTCCACCGGTCTCGGAGCGCGTCTCCGCGAATTGAAAGTCGGCCGCGTCAGCGTTGCCGGCATCGCCACGGAATACTGTGTTCGCGCCACGGCCTTGGACGCGAACCGCGCGGGCCTCGAAACCATTTTACTCACCGATCTCATTCGCCCGGTCGAAGAAAGCGCCGCTCCGAAGGTCCTGACGGAACTGGGCCGCGCCGGCGTTCAGCTCATGCCATCGCCACGATGGCTCCTGCTTCTGAAAAAATAATTGGATTGCCACGCAGGCTTGGGCCGAATTTCTTATGAGAGAACATTTTGCCCGTTACTTACACACGGCAACGCGATGTCATTCTGAGGGGCGCGTCGTTTGTGCCCCGAAGGATCTCAATTTTGACATTGTGCACGATTCCAATGTTTTGCCGAGCTTGAGCAAAGGAAAAACTGTAGCTTGTTAGAAAGCCAGTTAAAGGAAGCTTCAACCAGCGGTTGCTTACCGGAATTAATTCTGTCCCAACAGGAAATCGAAATACGCCAGCATTTCCGGGGAGTTCCAGTCCTGCGGCCCGATGATCTTGCGGGCGATCTTGCCCTTGCGGTCGATGATGTACGTTTCCGGGTACATCACCGTCCCATAATCCTGCGCCGATTTCTTCGAGGGATCGCGATAGGTCAGATAATTGATACCGTGGTCCTGAATGAATTTAAGGTAGGCGGCCTGATCCTCATCCACGCTTACTCCGAGAACCATACCATTTCTGCTGGCGATGCGCTGGTTCAACTGGATAAGTGCGGGCGTCTCCTCCACGCACGGCGGGCACCACGTGGCCCAGAAGTTCAGCACCACCACCTTGCCGCGGAGATCAGACAGATGCGCACTCTTGCCGTTCAGTTCTATCGGAAAATCGTAGGCCCTCTTTCCGGCAATCGACGATTCGCCTTGCCGGTAGTGGGGCAAGGTGAAAAAGGCCAGCACAAAGAAGGCAAACCCCATGCTGCCCCAGGCAAACAATTTCCGGAGGAAGGAATTCATATATAGCTATAATAACGTAGAGAATCCCCAGCGGAAAGTCTGGCCGCTTCCAACCCCCATGACTTCTGCCCCAACAAATTCGCCCCGCATCTCAGCCATTGTTCCGGCGCGCAATGAAGAAGCGGTCATCGCAGCCTGTGTCGAATCGCTGGCCCCGCAAAACGAGATCGCGGAGATTCTCGTCGTCAACGATCAATCCACCGATCGCACCGCCGCAATCGTGCGCGAGCTCATCCCGAGATTTCACCAGTTACGCTTGCTCGAAACAACTGGACCCCCTCCGGGCTGGGTAGGAAAAAACAATGCCGTGTGGCTTGCTGCCCAACAGGCCAAAGGCGTTTGGCTGCTTTTTACCGATGCGGATGCCGTGCACGAGAAAGATTCTGCCGTGAAGGCGCTGCAAATCGCCGCGCACTTGAATGCCGCACTGGTCTCATTTTCTCCCGAGCAGCTGATGGACACTTGGTACGAGAAGGCGATGATCCCCTATGTTTATTGCCGGTTGGCTAGCCGGTTTTCTTTCGCGGAAGTGAATGATCCGGGCAAAGCGACAGCCGCGGCGAATGGCCAGTTTTTGATGGTTCGCCGCGATGCTTACAACGCCGTCGGCGGCCACGCCGGCATTGCCGGGGAAGTGCTGGAAGATGTGGCCCTCGCCAAACTAGTCAAACGCGCCGGCTACTGCATCTGGTTCGGCAGCGGCAAAGGTTACGTCCGTGTGCGAATGTACCGCTCGTTTGCATCAATGTGGGAGGGCTGGAGGAAAAACCTCTATCCGCTGATGGGATGGAAAAAAGAGGCCTTGGGCATGGAAATCGTTCGCGCCGTGGTGCCTGTAATGGCGACCTTGATTGCAGCAGTCTCGACCTGGGGATTCACGGAATCGGTGATGGAAGCCTTGGGCGTCCTGGCAATCGGAATCATCGGTATTCTTATCGCCTATGTTGGTGAACTGAAGCGCGATCAGTACCCAACCCGGCTGGTCTGGTATGGCATTCCGGGCAGGCTGCTGTTCGCGGCAGTTTTATGGGCCTCCTATCGCAGCCACACCCGGGGTAAGCTGGAGTGGAAGGGCAGGGAGTATCCGGTGGGTACCCCTCATGCATCCAAAGGGTAGCGGATTAAAGCGATGGTTTACTTGACGCGCAAAATCGAGTTCTCGGCTTCGCATCTCTACCACAATCCCGCGTTTAGCGCGGAGGAGAACAAGCGCGTTTTTGGCAAATGCAATAATCCCCACGGCCATGGGCACAACTACTCACTGGAAGTCACCGTGGCGGGGGACCCGGACCCGGTAACCGGCATGGTTCTCGATTTGAAGGAACTGAAGGAGATTCTGGAGCGCGAAATCACGCAACGCATGGATCACCGCTTCTTGAACTATGAAGTCCCCGAGCTCAAAGGGCAGATTCCCACATGCGAGAACATCGCCCGGGTGATCTGGAATCTCCTGGAGCCGCGGATTCTTCAAGGCAAGCTGCATCGCGTGCGCTTGTACGAGACGCCTGATTTGTTCGCCGACTGCTACCGCAATGGAGCAAAGCCCGCGTGAGCGAGGCGCTCAAAATCGAGCTTGGGCGGCGCTATCGTTTCGCGGCCTCACACCGCTTGCACACCGACGTACTGAGCGTCGAAGAAAATGCCCGCGTCTACGGGAAATGCAATAACCCCTATGGCCACGGGCACAACTATGTGCTGGAAATCAGCGTGTCAGGGACGCTCGATCCCTCCACAGGCATGATCGCGAATCTTGTGGACCTGGACGGCTTCGTCGAGCGCGAAGTGATCGAAGCCTTCGATCATAAATCGCTCAACGAAGACGTGCCCGCGTTTCGCGAGAAAGTACCGACGACGGAGAACGTTTGCAGGGAGATTTACCAGCGCCTGAAGCACTTCCCGAAGGCCAGGCTCGAGCGCGTGCGCGTCGAAGAGACGTCGAATAATGCGTTCGAGTACACCGGGGAAGAAAATTAGGATCGCGTTGCGGTCCGATCAAGGGGGAATGGGCCAGTGAACAAACCAACGGAAATCATGCTGCACGAAGCAAAACTCGAAGCGCCGCAAGAGAACATCGCCGACCTGGTGCGCAAGATGCTCGTCGTCCTCGGCGAAGATCCCAATCGCGAGGGCCTGCGCAGAACGCCGGAACGCTATGAGAAGGCGCTGAAATTCCTGACCAGCGGCTACCACCAAAACCTCGACAGCGTCCTGAACGGGGCCACGTTCAGCGTCCATTACGATGAAATGGTGGTTGTAAAGGACATCGAATTCTTCAGCCTGTGCGAGCACCATCTGCTGCCATTCTTCGGCAAGGCCCACGTCGCCTATCTTCCCAGCCAGAAAGTGCTCGGCTTGAGCAAAATCGCCCGCCTGGTGAATATGTACGCCCGCCGCTTGCAGATCCAGGAGCGCATGACCAGCCAGATCGCCGCCGCCATCTCCGAAAAAATCAGCCCGGAGGGTGTGGGCGTGATCATTGAAGCGCGCCACCTCTGCATGCAGATGCGTGGAGTGGAAAAGCAGCATGGCCAGGCCGTCACCAGCGCCATGCTCGGCTCTTTCCGCCACAACAAGCAGACCCGCGACGAATTCCTGTCCCTGGTTCGTCACCAGAAATCCCAATAGCAGTAGGCGCGTCTAAAATGTTATGGACAGCCGTCGGATTCGCCCCAAGCAGGCCTTTCTCTTCCTTAGTGCGTCTCTGCTGGCTGTTTTTCTTTGTCTTGCAGCGGCGCAACCTAGTGACCAGATTTCCCGCCTCGCCAAGGCCATGGGTTGGAAAGCCGGTCAAACCGTCGCCGACATCGGTGCGGGAGATGGCCAATACGCGTTTGCGGCGAGTTCGCTCCTGGGAGAGAACGGCAAAGTTTACGCCACGGAGCTCGACCAGAAAAAGCTTCAGGCCATCAAGGAAGAAGTGGCGCGGCGAGGCCTGAAAAACGTGGTAGTGCTGCAGGCCGCGGAAAAAGACACCAACCTTCCGGAAAACTGCTGTGACGCCATCTTCCTGCGGCGCGTGTACCACCATCTGACCGCGCCCCAGGAAATCGACGCCAGCCTCATGCGCAATCTGAAGCCCGGCGGCTTGCTGGCGATTATCGATTTTCCCCCGCGGAAATGGCTAACCGCCAACTCTCCCGTGAAAGGCGTGCCGGAGAACCGTGGTGGCCACGGCATCCCGCAAAAGATTCTGGTCGATGAGCTGACGGCAGCTGGATTCACCCTGAAACAAACTTTCAACGATTGGCCTGAAGACGATTACTGCGTGATCTTTCGCAAGCCAGCGCCAGCCGGCCACTGATGGCAGGGTGTGCTCAGTGCTTGCGCGCGGCGCGGGAGCGCCCTACGCGGTCGCGGTTCCCGCACGAACCCATTTTGGTTCTCCACAGCTCGCCGAAAGACCGGTACTTTTGGCTAAGCGTTATAGGGATCCCTCGGCGATGAGTGACGCGTCACAAGCGATAATGCAGGCGGTGGAAGCGCGCGATTCCACGGTCGCACGGAAATCTCAGCGCCTCCGCGTCGTTCTCGCCTTCCTCGCCATCTACGTCATTTGGGGATCCACCTATCTGGCCATTCGCTTTGCCGTGGAAACCATTCCGCCCCTATTCACGGCCGGTTTTCGCCACCTGACCGCCGGAATCATTCTGTTGGCGTGGTGCTTGGCGAAAGGTTTGCGCCCCAGCTGGCCCCAGATTCGCGCGAGCATCGTCATCGGCTTCTTTTTCTTCCTGATCGGCCACGGCTCATTGCACTGGGCAGAACGGATCGTTCCCAGTGGCTTGGCCGCACTGCTAATCGCCATTGAGCCCATTTTCGTTTTCCTGCTCTCCTCGGCCGCCGCCCGCACCTGGAAGCTCAGCGGCATGCTTCTGGCCGGCATTCTCCTTGGCCTCGGTGGAGTCGCCATGCTCCTTCAAGGCACTGCGCTGGAAGCTAAGCCCGGCACGACGCTCGCCGCTGTCGCCATTCTCGTTGGCGCTTTCTCCTGGTCCGTCGGCATTATCTATTCGCGCAGGTCACATCTTTCCGGCAATCCTGCGTTGCTTTCGGCCCTCTCGCTGCTCTCTGGAGCGGTCATGTTGATCGTCACCGCGATTCTGGCGGGCGAGGCCAAGGGTTTCTCCGTCGCTCAAGTCACCACAAAATCGTGGCTGGCTCTCTCCTACCTCATCCTCTTTGGCTCGGTCGTGGCCTTCTCTGCGTACAACTGGCTCCTAGAGCACTATTCGCCCACGCTGGTGGCCACGCACACCTACGTGAACCCTGTCGTTGCCGTTCTTCTAGGTTGGCTTTACGGAGGCGAAGCACTCACTCTCAAGGTGGGTATCGCCGCTGCCATGGTAGTCGGCGCCGTCGTGCTGGTGGATCGCGGCACCAACAAGCTTCATCTCCATTCCTGAAACCCCGGCAATTCCAGGAATGAGCTGACGGCATCCGGGGATCCCTCATTTATGCGGTAGGAGCGGGCCTGCGCCCCGAAAATGAGAAACAAGCTCACATAGGAAAGGGCGCGGACCCCAGGCTGTTGCCATCCTAGCGGGCCGCGCCCCGATTACGTTTTAGCGAAACGACCTTACTTCTTGGCGATAGCCACCGAAGCCCGCGTCGTCTCCCAATCAATATTCAACGTCACGCCCATCCCCGCCTTCTCGAACGCAATCGTGAAGTTCTCCACCGCTGCGGGCAGGGCAGAAGTCTTCATATCAATCCGCGCCAGGTCATTCTCCGCGCCGGGATATTGCGTGCCCCATTCGCCGGTTTTTTTGCTCAAAACAAGCTTCCACTTATCCTTGTCGGGAATGGTGAAAAGCGTGTAGCTTCCCGCCGGCACCGCGGTGCCGCCAACCACCAGGTCGGCATTCGTCACAAACGTCGTGGATTCATTTGCGCCCGTCCGCCATACCTGGCCGAACGGCACGAGTCCGCCATAGATCTTCCGGCCCTTAACGCGCGGGCTGGAGTAGTCAATCGTTATGCTCTTGCCGCCACCCAGATCAAAGGTCGCGCTCGCCGGGGGGCTCGGGCGCTTCGCTTTGTCCTGCTGTGCCAGAAGCACAGTGGCGCACAACGCCAGGCCGAGACACATCACGGCAGTCCTTGCCAAAATTTTGCTCATTGGTTCTCCTCTTGAGTTTCCATTCCGTGGTCAACGTGGTCTTACAGGTAGGGCTGAGACCTTACCACTAGCATTCAACCGGATTTGCCCCCGCGTTGCAAGCGCCCTGTCATCATCGGGCAACGCCTCAGCTTCCGGTTATGCGGCCTCCCATTTTATTGACCTTATCGCGAGTCAACCCGCACCTAACAGGTGCTCAAAGCTCACACCATGATGTGATATGACGCACTGCGCTTATTCCCGAATAGGTCCAGCGTCTCTTTGTAACAACGCCTTTCGCGCCGCTGGGTCTGCGGGCCCTCCAACCGCGCTCGGAACCAGGGATTCGGACCCCCTCGCTCGCCGTTCCGCGAGCCTACTTCAATACAATTCGTGCGGAGGTCTGCATGCTGCATCTCGATACCGGGAATACCGGTTTTATGATCTTGTGCACCAGCCTGGTGATGTTGATGACGCCGGGTCTGGCTTTCTTTTATGGCGGGCTGGTGGGACGCAAGAACGTCCTGGCCATCATGATCCAGAGCTTTGTGTCCATGGGCTGGACCACCGTCATTTGGTACGCGTACGGGTATTCGCTCTGCTTCAGCGGGGATTGGCATGGCGTCGTGGGCAACCTGCACAATGCCTTTCTGCGAGGAATCGGGCTAAACACGCCTTCGCCGAATGACACGATTCCAGCGCTCGTGTTCATCGCCTATCAGATGATGTTTGCGATTATCACGCCGGCGCTCATCTCCGGCGCCTTCACCAACCGTGTATCGTTCAAGGCGTACATGCTGTTTCTCACGGGGTGGCTGACCTTCGTCTATTTCCCTTTCGTGCACATGGTTTGGGGCGGAGGATTCCTGCAACAATGGGGCGTGAAAGATTTCGCTGGCGGGATTGTGGTGCACAACATCGCCGGAATGGCGGCCCTGGCTTCCGTGTTGTACGTGGGCAAGCGGCGGGTGCTGGATCGCGGACCGCACAGCATTCCCCTGGTGGCGCTGGGCACGGGGTTGCTGTGGTTCGGATGGTATGGCTTTAATGCCGGGAGCGAGATGCGCGTGGATTCCGTGACGGCCGTGGCGTTTCTGAACACCGACGTGGCTGCCTCGTTTGCCGCCATTGCCTGGCTGATGGTGTCCTGGCTGCATGAAAAGAAACCGAAGTTCCTGGGTCTGCTAACCGGAGCCGTGGCGGGATTGGCGACGGTGACGCCGGCGGCGGGTTATGTGTCGCCGACCACGGCGGTGATTATCGGTATCGTTTCCGGCGTGGTGTGCTACTACGCGGTGGAAATGAAAAACAAGCTGCACTGGGACGACGCCCTGGACGTGTGGGGAGTCCACGGAGTCGGCGGATTTCTCGGAATCGTCATGCTGGGCATTTTCGCCAACAAGCAATTCAATCCCGATGGTGCGAACGGCTTGCTGTACGGCGACCCGACGTTCCTGCTGAAGCAGGTCACCGCGGTGGTGTTCTCCTCCGTATGGGCATTCGTGTTCACCTACGCCATGTTGAGGATCATCGATGGATTCACCCCTGTCAAAGTGACTGAGCTCACCGAAGAGGTGGGGTTGGACGAGTCACAGCTCGGCGAACACGCTTACGAGCAGGTAGCAGAGTGAGGTAACGGGGTTCAATCTATCCCGCGAGAGTGGGAGAGAATCCGGAGCTTCACGGGTACTTACTGCAGGAGATCCGACGACCAAGACAACCCGCTCCCGTGCGGGTTCGGCCGAACATTCAAAAGTGCGAACTGCAAAGTCCAGATACCAGTGCCTGGCTATCAACTCATGCGCCCCATGCCTGGCAGACGCACTGACCGCAGACTAATGACCACCGGCCAGTGTTGCAAGTACTTTACACTTAGAACACTCCTATGCTAATTTAGAACGGTCGAAGAAAAGAGGAAATTTAAAGGGATGACGGTTGGGGGGCACTTGAGCGACGCGAAAGCTATGTTGATTGAGCAATTCCGCAGTCATGTGAAGGACACGGGATCGCCGGAAGTGCAGATTGCACTCCTCAGCGAGCGCATCAACTATTTGACAACGCATCTCAAGTCGCATGTCAAGGACCACGCATCACGCCGTGGGCTGATTATGATGGTAAACAAGCGGCGGCGCCTGCTGGACTATCTCAACCGGCGAGACCCGGATCGGTATCACCAGATTGTTGAACGCCTTAGCCTGCGCAAGTAACGCCTCCCCAGGACCTGGCTGGCGCAACTTGTGGCATCACGATCGTACAAATTCCAGTCGGAGTCTGTTCGGCGGCAGCGGTTCTGCCGCGCGTGAATCGCTCAGGCCTGTATCTACAGGCTTTTAGGCGCTTTTCCTGGTGTCGTTGCTCGCGGAATATCCCGTCCGCGTCTAACCTTCCTCTTATCTTCCAGTTACAAGCAGGCTCCGCCTGCCTCTCTACTCCTCGAACGGAGTCAAAGGAAGAACATAAATGGCTGAAAACAATCACGTACCCGCACCTCATCAGGTTTCTATTGAAGTTGGCGGACGCCCCCTGACCCTCGAAATGGGCAAAATCGCCAAGCAGGCCAACGGCGCGGTGACCGCTCGCTACGGCGATACCATCGTCCTCGTTACGGCGTGCATGGCTTCCAAGCCGAGTGACCGCGATTTTCTGCCGCTCACTGTCGACTATCGCGAAAACACCTACTCCGCCGGCAAAATCCCGGGCGGCTTCTTCAAGCGCGAAGGACGCCCCACCGAAAAGGAAATCCTGGTCTCTCGCTTGATTGACCGGCCCATCCGCCCCCTGTTCCCGGATTCCTGGCGCACGGAAACCCAAGTCATCGCCTTGGTCCTTTCGGCCGATAGCGACAACGATCCCGATGTCATCGCCGTGACTGCTGCTTCCGCGGCTGCCTATTGTTCCGACCTGCCTTTCACCGATCCCATCGCGTGCGTTCGCGTCGGTCTCCTCGATGGCCAGCTCGTCGCTAATCCCACCGTTGCCGAGCAGAAGACCAGCAAGTTCAACATCATCGTCGCCGGCACCGAAAACGGCATCGTCATGGTCGAATCGGGCGCCTTTGAAGTCTCCGAAGAGAAGGTCGTCGAAGCTCTCGAGTTTGGCCACGAGCAGGTCAAGAAGATCGTGCGCGGCATCAAGCAACTCCACGCCCAGCTCAAGCCCAAGAAGGTCGTCGTCGAGCCCTTCCCCTTCGATAAGGCCATCTACGACAGCCTTAAGAAAACCTATGGCGCCAGGCTCCAGGACGCCGTCAACACCGAAAAGCATCCAAAAAAGGAAAGCTATCACCTTGTCGACGCCCTCCTGGAAGAGATCCTGAAGCCCATTGCGGAAGACGACGAAGAAAAGCAGACCTTCACCAAGCGCGCGTTCGAGCGGCTCCGTGAAGAAATCTTCCGTGACGAAGTTCTTAAGGCGCGGCGGCGTCCCGATGGTCGCGCGTTCGACCAGATTCGCCAGATCACCTGCGAAGCCGGCCTATTGCCTCGCGTGCATGGCTCCGCTCTCTTCACCCGCGGTGAAACCCAGGCGCTTGCCACGTTGACCCTTGGCACCAAGGAAGATATGCAGCGCCTCGACTTGCTCTTTGAGCAGGACACCTTCAAGCGCTTTATGCTGCACTACAATTTCCCGCCCTTCAGCGTTGGTGAGGTGAAAATGCTGCGCGGTGCGGGCCGCCGTGAAATTGGCCACGGTGCGCTGGCGGAACGCGCGCTTGCCAACCTGCTGCCACCCGAGGTTGATTTTCCCTACGCCATGCGCGTCGTCAGCGACATTCTGGAATCCAACGGATCCTCTTCCATGGCCACCGTTTGCGGCGCCTCGCTGGCTCTGATGGACGCGGGCGTGCCCATGAAAGCGGCCTGCGCCGGTATTGCCATGGGTCTCGTCGTCGGCGATAGCGGCACTTACTCCATCCTCACGGACATTGCCGGCGCCGAAGACCACTACGGCGATATGGACTTCAAGGTTGCTGGAACTCGCGAAGGCATCACCGCCCTCCAAATGGACATCAAGGTCACCAGCATCAGCATTCAGATGATGCGCGAAGCTCTGGCGCAGGCCAAAAAGGCCCGCCTGCAGATTCTCGACACCATGGAAAGTACTCTCGGCGCGCACCGCGAATCCATTTCTGCCTATGCCCCGCGCCTCTTCAAGTTGAGCATCCCCACGGACAAGATCCGCGATCTCATCGGTCCGGGCGGGAAGAAGATCAAGTCCATCATCGAGCAGACCGGCGTCAAGATCGACGTCATGGAAGACGGCACCGTGCACATCTTTTCCACCAGCGGAGCCAGCGGCGATCAGGCCCTGCAGATGGTCCGCGACGTCACCGCCAGCGCCGAAATGGGCAAGACCTACCTCGGCAAAGTCGTGCGCCTCGCGGAATTTGGCGCCTTCGTCGAACTTTTCCCCGGCACCGACGGCCTCCTGCACATCAGCGAAATCTCCGAGCATCGCATCCGCGACGTTCGCGACGAACTCAAGCTGGGCGATCAGGTCCTCGTCAAGGTTCTGGCCATCGAGGGCAACAAAATCCGCCTCTCTCGCAAAGCTCTCATCAAGGAAGCCCGCGAGAAGCAAGCCCACAAGACTGTCGTGCCGGGCGGCGGCACACCCACACCAGCCCCCACCACCGAAGGCAACTAACCGCGGCCCATTAATCGATATCCGCTCAGAACAAAAAGGCCCCCCCAAGGGGGCCTTAGTCTTTGTAGGGGCGCAGGATACATTCGTGCCCCTCTTGGGTTCGCCGGGAACGCCATTCTCCTGAATGGCGTTTTTACTTCGGCAAGATAACTACCTCAATTCCGCTCCGCTTTTCTCTTTCCTCACCCTCGCCATTCCTACGCGTGCGCGCAATGCACCGCGTCCAGCGCGCCCCATAGCGCATCCAGCGCCTCATTCGTCGTCGCCAGAATCTCTTCTTCGTCCCCGTGTGCGTGTTCCTCGAGCCAACCACGCCACGCGGCACGATGTAACTTGTCAGCTTCTTCGTGCACCGTGAAATAAGCCAAGCCCTTCGCCGAATCCACGCCGTAAAACTTCTTCAAGCCTTCAATCTTTGTCGTCGCGATCTCCGGTACCTGCGCTTCGTAGGCATAGAGCGCCGCCACCGCTTCTGCCACCGGCCGGTCACCCACGATCTCGCGGAAAGTCTCCACCACCGCTTGAGTTCCAGGCAGCGCCGGGCAGCACGTGATGTCCTCCTCATTCACGCCCAGTGTCGCCGCAAAATCGCGCCAGAGTCTCGGGTGCGGCCGCGAAGGATTTTCCTCTTCCGCCAGGTTTTCCACCACGATGTCACGCAGCGGGCCTTCCGTGCGCGCCGCCAAAACGCGCAAGTGTTTCGGGAACGCTTCAACGTGCCGGTAATACTGCGCCGCATACAGTTGCAGTGCCTCCCGGCTCAGCTTCCCCGCCTGCCAATCCTGATAGAAGGGATGCTTCAACAGGCTTTTCTCGGCGATTGCGGCATCGATCTTCTCAAGCAGTTCGGTGTTCCGCATGGTGGTCCCTCCCATTGGTCCCCAGTGACAACTGAAAATTGCCCTGCTTCTGGGTGCAAAGCAATCCGCGGATTGTACCAGAGTTTGCGGAACTTTGCCGTGTGGGTTGGAACACCAGCCGTGCGGTCTGCGTGCCGTGATGATTGGCGGGCCGTCGCACCAGCACATGAGTCTGTGCTCTTTTGTTCTACGAATCCTTGCCGTGCAGCCGCTCGATATCCGCTCCCACGGCCTGCAGCTTCTCCACGATCCTCTCGTAGCCGCGGTCAATGTGGTACACGCGGTCAATGATCGTCTCTCCCGACGCCACCAGCCCCGCCAGCACCAATCCCGCGCTCGCCCGCAGGTCTGACGCTTGCACCGTTGTCCCCGTCAGCTTGGCTGGCCCCCGCACCACCGCGCGCCGCCCATCAATCGAAATGTTCGCGCCCATGCGCATCATTTCGCTGGCATGCAGAAAGCGGTTCTCGAAAATTGTTTCGGTGATGACCGAAGTGCCTTCCGCCTGTGTCGCCAGCGCCATGTATTGCGCCTGCATGTCGGTGGCGAAGCCTGGGTATTCCTCCGTCGTCACATCCGCCGCGGCCAGCGTCTTGGCGCCCCGCACCCGCAAAGTTGTCGCACTCGGCGTTTCAATGGGTACGCCCGCCTTCTCCAGCTTGGCAATCACCGCGCCCAGATGCGCCGGGGCGCAGTTCGTAATGATCAAGTCGCCGCCGGTGATGGCTCCAGCCACCAGAAAGGTTCCCGCCTCAATGCGGTCCGGTATCACCGCATGGTCTGCACCTTGAAGCTTTTCCACGCCGCGAACGCGCAGCGTCGAAGTATCGTCCCCGCGAATGTCCGCTCCCATTTTCCGGAGCAGCTGGATCAGGTCCGTTACCTCCGGCTCGCGCGCGCAATTCTCCAATATCGTTTCGCCTTCGGCCAGCGTCGCCGCCATCAGGATATTTTCCGTGCCCGTCACCGTAATTTTTTCAAACACAATGTGCGCGCCCTTCAACCGCCTATTCCCTGGCGCCTTTGCGCGGATGTACCCGTGGTCGGTGCTGATCTCTGCACCCATCTTGGCCAGTGCGGCCACATGCATATCCACGGGCCGTGCGCCGATCGAGCAGCCTCCCGGCAACGAAACGTGCGCAATTCCGGCTCGCGCCACTGCCGGCCCCAGTGTTAGGATGGACGCCCGCATCGTCTTCACCAGTTCGTACGGAGCAACCGCGCCATTCAGCGCCGCCTCAATGGTGTAGTCCGCCGCGGGGAAGTCCGTCGTCGTCACCTTTGCGGACATGAACGCCAGCAGCCTTGCCATGGTCACGATGTCGCGCACCATCGGAATGTTATGCAGCGTCACCGGCTCCGCGGTCAGCAGCGCCGCGGCCATCGCCGGCAGCGCGGAGTTTTTCGCGCCGCTGATCGTTACCGCCCCGTGCAGGGGCTTGCCACCGCGAATTTGAAATCTGTCCATGCCCTGTCTCTCTGCCTATTCGCCCAATGCCCGCCGCAAATGGCCCCTGGCTGCGGCCAGCCGCTTCTTCGCCTGGTCGGCCGAAATGTTTCGCTTCAGCATGATCAGCGCGAGGCGCAGGTTGTGTTTGCTCTGACGCAGAGCGTGTTCCACAGCAGACACATCCCTCCCGCTCGCTTCCATCAGGATCCGCTTCTCCCGGTCCCGAAGCTTCTCATTTGTCCGCGCTACATCAATCATCAGGTTGTCGTACAGATGGCCCAATCGCACCATCGTCGCGGTTGAGAGCATGTTCAGGACCATTTTCTGCGCCGTCCCCGCCTTCAATCGCGTCGAGCCCGCAATCACTTCGGGTCCCACCTCCGGCGCAATGGCAATTCTTGCCGCACGCGCAAGCGGAGATCTTCGGCTCGACGTGATCGCAATCGTCAGCGCCTTGCGCTTCTTTGCGAAGGCCAGCGCCGCCAGCACGTACGGAGTGGTTCCACTCGCTGCAATTCCTACAACGGCGTCCGCACCCGTCAGCCGTATCCGTTTCAAATCGCGCACCGCGTCGCCTCGGCGGTCTTCCGCGCCCTCCACGGCCTGCGTCATCGCTTTCTTTCCCCCGGCGATAATTGCCTGCACCAATTCCGTCGGCGTTCCAAACGTTGGTGGACACTCCGAAGCATCCAGCACCGCGATGCGCCCGCTCGATCCCGCGCCCACATAAATCAATCTTCCACCGTTTTCAATCCTTTGTACGATCGCTTCCACCGCCCGCGCGATCGCGGGCAACTCCCGCGCCACTGCCGCCGCTACTTTGCGGTCCTCGCGGTTCATCAGCCGCACAATTTGCATCGCCGTCATGCAGTCGAAATTCCTGGAATCTGGATTCCTTCGTTCTGTCTGTCGGCGTCCCGTCAGCCGGCGCTTCTCGCCTGGGTTGAGCATTCCTGAATTATAGCCGGGCTGGCTCCGAATTAACGCCAACGACATCTTCCTGTGTTCCTCAGCATCCGATCCTCCAGAATCATCTATGATGGAAAAGCACGCACCCAGGCGGCTCGCAAGACGGATTTACCGGAACTCGTGTCTATGGACGTTCTCAAGAAACTCTTCGAGCAGCATTTTCATGCGCCCCCCGCGCGCATTCAGCCGGTTCAGGGAGACCTTGGCGGTTCCGGACGCAAGATCATCCGTCTTTCCAATGAAAAGGTCAGCGCCATCGGTGTTCTCTACGGCGTTCGCGAGGAAAACGTCGCCTTCCTCGAATTCTCCCGGCACTTCCGGAAATACGGCCTGCCAGTGCCGGAGATTTATGCCGAAGATCTGGACCACGGTGCGTATATTGAAGAAGACTTGGGAGACACCACGCTTTTCGACTTTCTCTCAAAGAACCGCGATGGCACAAGCATCGCTTCCCCTGTGGTTGAGGTTTACCGCCAAGTCGTCTCCGTTCTCCCGCGCTTCCAGGTCGAAGCGGGCCGCGACTTGGATTATTCGGCCAGCTATCCTTGCGCCAGCTTCGACCGGCAATCCATTGCCTGGGATTTGAACTATTTCAAATACTATTTTCTCCGGCTGGCCGGTATTCCTTTCAGCGAACCGCGCCTGGAAAACGATTTCAGCCGCCTCACCGATTTCCTCTTGAGCGCGCCCCGCGATTACTTTCTCTATCGCGATTTCCAGTCCCGCAACATCATGCTGCGCGATGGCCAGCCATTCTTTGTCGACTATCAGGGAGGCCGCAAAGGCGCACTGCAATATGACATCGCTTCTCTGTTGTTCGATGCCAAGGCCGATCTGCCGCCGCAACTCCGCCAGCAACTCCTGGATGCTTATCTCGACCGGCTGAGCGAATTTCTCGATGTGGACCGCGATGCGTTCCTGAACTTTTACTACGCCTACGTGTACGTCCGTCTCCTGCAGGCACTGGGTGCTTACGGTTTTCGTGGCTTTTACGAGCGCAAAACGCATTTCCTGCAAAGCGTCCCCTTCGCCTTGAAAAACCTGCGCTGGCTGCTTCACAACACCAAATTGCCCATCGAGTTGCCCATGCTCATGGCGGCGTTTCAGAGCATGCTGGCCTCGGAGAGGCTCAATGGCCTTGCCTCCGAAGCGCAGAATCTTGTCGTGCGCATCTTCAGCTTTTCCTTTCATCGGGGCTTGCCTCAGGATGAAACGGGAAATGGCGGCGGCTTCGTGTTTGATGGACGCAGTTTGCTTAATCCCGGCCGCGAGGAGCGCTTCAAATCGCTCACGGGCAAAGACGCGCCGGTGATCGAATACCTCAACCAGCAGGAGAGCGTGCACCAGTTTCTCGCGGGAGTGCTCTCGCTGGTCGATGCCAGCGTGAGCAACTATCAGCAGCGCGGCTTCAAGAACCTGATGGTTTCCTTCGGATGCACTGGCGGCCAGCATCGTTCGGTTTTTCTGGCCGAACAATTGGCCAAGCGCCTGCGCATCCGCAACGGCCTGGAAGTCGTCGTCCGCCATCTCGAACTGGAAAAGCTGGGCCAATGAAAGCCATGATCCTCGCCGCCGGCCTCGGCACGCGCCTCCGTCCGCTCACCGACAGTCGCCCCAAAGCCCTGGTGGAAGTTGCCGGGCGCACCCTCCTCGAAATCACTCTCACGCGCCTGAGTTCCTTCGGCGTGCGCGACGTCATCATCAACGTGCACCACTTCCCGGACATGATTCTCGATTACCTCAAGGCCCACGACAATTTCGGCCTGCACATCGAAATCTCCCGCGAAGAGCAGTTGCTCGACACTGGCGGCGGCCTGAAAAAAGCCTCCTGGTTTTTCCTCCAGGACTCCGCGCACGCGGAAGAGCCCTTCATTCTTCACAACGTGGATGTAATCAGCACCATTGATCTTCGCCGCATGCTCGAATTCCACAACGAAAAGCAAGCTCTAGCCACGCTCGCAGTTCAGCACCGCCAAAGCTCCCGCCAGTTGCTATTCGACAGTGAACTCCGCCTCTGTGGCCGCCGCGTCAGCCTCGATCAAGAGCCAGAATTGGTTCGCGGCAATTTCACGACTACTCTTCCTGAGGGCATGCATAAGGAGGGCACGGCTTCAGCCGTGCCAAAAAACGTCAGTAATGCGGGGGCTTCAGCCCCTGAGGTCCCGCCGCAACCCTTCGCCTTCACCGGGATCCACATCATCTCTCCGCGTCTCTTTCGTCTCATGGAGGAACTAGGCGCCTTCTCCATCATCGATACTTATCTGCAACTCTCCGCCCGCGGCGAAAAAATCCTTGCCTATCCCGCCGATGATGCGTATTGGCGCGACCTAGGCAAGCCCGCCGACCTCGCTCAAGCCGCCAAAGACATACTCCAAGTGTCTCGCTCTTTACGCGACCCTCGGCCGCTGGAGCGGTAGTCTTCTTGTTTGAGCCCCACGACGTGCGGCCGCAATTATCAGTGGCCATCACTGCTCTATGCTCCCGGGGTAACAGTCAGTTACCATGCGGGTATGCTGGTAGAGTGACCTTGCTGGGATGGCATCATTGGCCGTTCTGGCACCTACAAGGAGGCATTTTATATGCCTATGTACGCGAAGTGTCCCAAGTGCCATACCGAAGTTGAAATCAACAAGATGCCAGAGGCAGATGAGAAGTTCTCTCAGGGGGGACCACAGGAACGAGTTCCCAATACGCCAGTGACGTGCCCAAATTGCAAGGATTCCTTTTTGCCGATGAACCCTGTTGTGAGACGAGGCTAGGACATTTCCGATGTATTCAAAGCAAAGCTGTGCCTGACAAGCGAAGGGAGCGGGTAGGAAAATGAAAAACCTCCTGAGCATGCTCGTTCTTCTTTCTATCTCAAGCGCCGCAAATCCGCAGCAGTGCAGGGTGTACTTCACAGTTGCGCAGTCAGACCCACACCTTCCAGGTGGAAGTATGGCCGCAATGAGCCCGAAGCAGGAAAAGTGGTGGACGAAGAACGGCGCAAAAAAATACCCAGGCATCTGCTACGATTCGGACAAGGCGACTTATAAGGTTGTCTGGTGGAAACAGACGGTGAGCGATAATTTCGAGGCCAAGAATGTTGCTGACCCAAGATTTGACACCACTATCCACAGCACGCGCGAGATTGGATCGGCCTACGTCAAAGCCGTTAACGCACCCGATTCTGAAAAGCCAATCTTCATAATCGAGGATGATCGAAGAGGGACTGCGGACGCACTGGAGAAAGCTCTGGTATTCCTGTCCAAAGTTGGGGTCACCAAGTGAATCTCCGTATTGGCATCGATTCCGAGAAACGCAAGGAACAGGCGTTTTTTGAGCTAGCCGAGAAATTTCGCACCGCCACGGACCCGAAGGAAGCCAAACGCCTCGGCGACAAGCTCGGCCGGATGGTGTTTGGCGGCTGATGGCAAGAATCCCCCTTCTTTCTTGTCGGCGGCGCGCAATGTTCGAAAGCTCGTGCCACACGCACCGCTCGACCGCGAATTGCTCCCCATCTTCCGCCGCACACACAAAAAATAAGTCCTCACGAATCTTCACCTTGCAACATCTCTCCCAAACCGGGAAAATTCCCCTCATATTCGAATATTAATTGTCTATATATTTATTTAATAATGTCGGCGCGCCGACATTTTGCCGGCATGGTTTAATGCGCCGCGTCAGTGGCCAATCCCAGCCCTTTCATCACCGCGTCATGCACCGCCGGCCGCACCTCGGCAATCTTGTGATTCTCCCGCGTCGGGTTCACGCGGTTCGTCAGCAGCACCACAAATAATTGCCGGTCCGGATCAATCCAAATCGTCGTCCCCGTGAATCCCGTGTGGCCGTAACTGTGCGCCGAGAAATAATGCCCGCTTGAGCTGCCTTCGGTCGGCACCACCCAGCCCAGCGTGCGCGTATTCTTCGCCAGCGCCTGCGGCACCGTGAATTCCGCAATCGTCGCCCGTTTCAACAGCCGCTTGTGCCCGTAAACTCCGCCGTTCAGCAGCATCTGGCAAAACGCCGCCAAATCCGGCGCCGTGCTGAACACCCCGGCGTGCCCCGAAACTCCCCCCATCACAAAAGCATTTTCATCATGGACTTCGCCCTGCACCAGCCGGTGGCGCAACTCATTGTCCATCTCTGTCGGGGCAATTTCTGACCACAAATTCTTCGGCGGGAGGTACATCGTGTTCTTCATTCCCAGCGGGCCAAAAATCAACGAGCGCGCCAATTCATCCAGCGGCTTGCCCGTCAGCCTCTGAATAATCTCCGCCATCAGAATGATCCCCAGGTCCGAATACTCCACCTTCGTTCCCGGTTCGTATTCCAACGGCTCCGCGAAAATCATTCGCAGCGTCTCGGCTTTCCCCTTCGATGTGCGCCAATATTCCTTGAACGGAGGCAGCCCCGAGGTGTGCGTCATCAGGTGCCGCACCGTCACTTTGTGCCGCCACGCAACTTGCTGCTCACCGGGCCAATTGGCCAGTTCCCGCAAATCCTTCACTACGATTTTATGCGGGCCCGCTACTTGTGGCCCGTCAATCCATTCCGGTAGATAGCGCTCGATGGGCGCGTCCAGATCCAGCGGGGAAGGGAAGTCGCCCTCCACCAGCATCTCAACAAGCGTGGTCGTCACCACAACCTTCGTCAGCGACGCGATGTCATACATCGTGTCAATCTTCGTGGCGGGCGAATTCGCGTCATAGCTCAGCTTTCCAAACGCGTGCAGCGAGACCTTCCCGCGATAGCCCACCGCCATCGTCGCTCCGGGGAACGACTTGTCCGCGATCGCTTTTTCCACCACGGCAAACGCCGGTTGCAGTTGCGCTTCTCCGCGCACGTCCATCGTCTGCAGCGTCATCGGATTGGCGGCAACTTCGATGCCGAAGCCCGCCTTTAACTCCACCCCAGGAATCGTCACCGGCAAATGTCCTTGCACCGGGATTTGCCCAAAGAGCGCCCGCGCAATCGAAATTTGCGCCACGTCGCTGATCCCGAACGCGGAAAGCCAAGTCTCCGCCTGCGGAAATCGCTCGATCAGATAAGGGCTGCCCATTCCCACCGTGATTACCGGCTTCCCACCTTTGTAAATCTGGTTGATCAGCGGCAATTGGTCTGTCGGCACGTCCACATCGCCCTTGCGATCGCTTACGCGCACAAACAACCCCAGAATGGCCACGTCATATTGATCGGGCGCGGGCAACTTCAGCGTGTCCGCCTTCACAAATTTCGTGTCCGCGCGCAGCGCAATCAGCGAATCGAAGCACGTGCGCAACTCCCGCTCCAGATCCTCCCCCGGATAAGGCTCCGGGTCCGCATAAAGTGAAACCAGCAACGCGCGAATCGGCTTTGTCCCGTCCAGCGGCAACCGGTGCGCCGTGTCCCGCAGCAACGTGATCCCGCGATCCGAAATCTCTTGCGCCTCCGCTTGATACGCGGCACTGCCAAATTTCACATTCAGCGCATCCAGGTCCACCAGCCGGTTGTTGTTCAGCCCCAGCTTTGCCTTGGCCAGCAGAATGCGCCGCACCGAAGCGTCCAGCCGCTCCTGTGTGATCTGCCCTGAATGTGCCGCGGCCAGCAGCGCATCATACGCCGCATCCGGCACGGGCGGCATCAGCAACGCGTCCGCGCCCGCCAGAAACGCGCGCACCGCCGCATCTCCCGGCGCAAAACGCACCGTGATCCCTCCCATATCCATGGCGTCCGTCACCACCAGCCCTTCAAATCCCAGTTCCTTGCGCAGCACGTCCGTGAGAATGCGCGAAGAAAGCGTCGCCGGGGTATTCGCATCGGGTTCCAACGCCGGCACGGAGAGGTGCCCGGTCATGACGCTGCCCACGCCCGCCGCAATCGCCGCGCGGAACGGCACGAGTTCCAGGTGTTCCAGCCGCACCCGGTCCGCCTTGATCACCGGCAAATCAATGTGCGAATCCCCCGCCGTGTCTCCATGCCCGGGGAAGTGCTTCGCTGTCGCCAGCCCGCCGTTCTCCTGCACTCCGCGAATGAATTCGCTCACAAATTCCGATACCCGCGCCGGGTCTTCGCCAAACGACCGCGTATTGATGATGGGATTACCCGGGTTGTTGTTTACATCCGCGTCCGGCGCGTAGATCCACTGGATGCCCACGGCCCGCGCCTCCAGCGCCGTGATTTTTCCCATAGTGTACGCATCCTTGGGGTTGCCAGCAGCAGCCAGCGCCATCGCTGTCGGGAACGATGTTCCCTCATCCAGGCGCATCGCCGTGCCGCGCTCGAAATCCGCGCCAATCAGCAGCGGCAGCTTCGATTTGGACTGCAGTTGGTTCGTCAGCACGGCTGTGGGGTACGCCTGGCTCTTCACGATGCCTAGCGGCGATCCGTGCGTGATGTTGATGAATCCGCCGACGTGCAGCTCGTTCACGTCGTGCATCATCTGCGCGTACGCTTCGGAATCCGTGGGTGTGAAGCTGCCGTGATACGTCGTGAAGAGAACCTGCCCGACCTTTTCCTCCAGGCTCATCTGCAGGAGCGTCGTTTCGGCCCATTTCTCCTGCTCGGCCGTGGCTTTGCCCGCGATGGCGTTCTGTGCGGCGGGTTTTTCACTTGCCGTGGCTTTAGCGGATTCTGCAATTCGTGAGTCACTGCGCGCGTTCAGTGTCATAAGCAATAGAAGCAAAAATGGCAGAAACAACATTCCGGCAGCACGCCTGTTCATATTTCGATCATCCCCCGGCCGCCTGCCCGCCGCCTCGACTGTATATAGCACGCGCACTCCATGCTCACAATGAAGGTGCGGACGCCGCGTTCCAGAATATCATTGGAAGGTATGGAACCCATCGGACGTATGAACCGCTACCTCCGCCAACTCCTTCTCGCGCTGGTCTGTTCGCTGCTGGCCTGCGTTTTCGCCGCGTCCTTTGCAGTTGCAGCACAGAAACACGCGAAACCCCAGCGGAGCCGCGTTGGCCGTGTTCAGACAGGTCTCGACGTTCTCGAATCCGAGAAATTCGTTTCGCTGCGCGGCAAACACATCGGCCTCATCACCAATCACACCGGCGTGGATTTTCAGGGGCGCTCCACCGTCGAAGTCCTCGCCAAGGCCCCCGGAGTCCAGTTGGTCGCGCTGTTCAGCCCCGAACACGGCATCGCCGGCCACGCCCTCGACAAGGTCTCTTCTTCCAAGGATCCTTCGACCGGCCTCCCCATCTACAGCCTCTATGGCGACCAACTGCGTCCCACCGACGATATGTTGAAAGATATAGATGCGCTTGTTTTCGACGTGCAGGATGCCGGCGTCCGCTTCTATACCTACACCACCACAATGGCCTACTGCATGGAGGAAGCCGCGAAACACGGCATCGCCTTCTATGTGCTCGACCGCCCCAATCCCCTGACCGGCGACATTCTCGAGGGGCCCATGCTCGATGCGGACAAAACCAGCTTCGTTGCCTACTTTCCCGTCCCCGTGCGTTACGCGCTTACCATCGGTGAACTCGCGCAATTGTACAACTCCGAAAATCACATCAACGCCGATCTCCGCGTCATCCCGATGAAAAACTGGCACCGCAACTATTTCTTTGAAAGCACCGGCAGCCGCTGGATCCCTCCCTCGCCCAATCTCCGCACCCTGAAAGGCTCCATCCTCTATCCCGGCTTGGAAATTCTCCAGAGCGCCGGGGTTTCCGTGGGCCGCGGCACCGAGGCTCCGTTCGAGGAGTTTGGAGCGCCCTGGATCGATGGCGACGACATTGCCGCGGGATTGAACGCAAAGAATCTTCCCGGTCTGCGTTTTTCCAACCAACCCTTCATTCCCGTCAGCGGTCTCTACGCCGGACAGCGCTGCGGCGGCGTCGCCGTTAAGGTCACGGATCGCGCGGCGGTGCGCTCTATGCGCATGGGCCTGGAAATTGCCGCTCTTCTTCAAAAAAAATATCCCCAGCAGTTCGATTCCTCCAAAATCCTGCAACTCATCGGCAATGACCAGGCCGTGCGCGATCTCCAGGCCGGCGTTTCCCCGGAACAAATCGTCCGCGGCTGGGCCGCCGCCCTCGCCGCCTTCGATCAAGTCCGCCGCAAGTATTTGCTCTATCCCTGAGAGCTTGCTGAAAAACCCCCATTCGTCATTCCGAACGGAGTCTGCGAAGTGAGGAATCTCTCTTTTCTTGGCATTTGGATCAAGGAGGGATTCCTCGCTTCGCTCGGAATGACCGCGATGCGTATTTCTCAGCAATCTGCTGAGCGGTCGCCTCCGCCCGTACCTTCGTACAGTTGACAAAAGCACCGTTATATATAAGACTCTTATATGTAAGAGGACACGCCATGATTCGCACCGAACTCAAGCGCGGCACCGCCGAACTCGCCATCCTCAGCGTCCTGGAGCAGCAACCCCTCCACGGCTACGAAATTTCCCGTCGCATCGCACTGGATTCAGGAGGCGCACTGAGCTTCACTCTTGCCGCGCTCTACCCACTCCTCTACCGCATGGAAAATCGCGGCTGGCTGCGTGGCGAGTGGGAAACCAGCGACAATGGCCGCCGTCGCCGCTGCTACAACCTGCTCCCTCGGGGTCGAAAAATGCTCGCGCCTCTTCGCGCCGAATGGGCTGACCTCTTCCGTGCCATGCGCCGCATCGCCAAGGTGAACCATGCCTGACTGGCTCGCTTACGTGAATGACCGCCTCGGTCACTTGGCCATTTCGCAGGCGGAGTCATCGCAGGTCAGAGAAGAGCTCGCCGCCCATCTCGAAGACAACTATCTCTCCCTGCGGGCACAAGGCATTTCTGAATCGGATGCCGTTCGCCTCACCCGTGATCAGGTTTCCAGCTGGCAGGAACTTCGCCGCGACATCCTGGCGGCAAAATCGGAGGCTTTCATGCAAAACCGCGTCTCGCAATTGTGGATTCCTGGGCTTGTCACGCTTTTTTCTGCATACGCAGTTCTGGCGCTCATGCAGCTTGCCGGCTTGCGGGCAATGGTCTCTCACCCCGGTGAGCCGCGTGGAATTGTCCTTTATCTACCATGGATGTTGAGCCTGCCTTTGATCGGTGCGATCGGTGCGTATCTCTCCCGGCGGGCGCAAGCATCTGGCTGGCGCGTCTATTTCGCAGCCTCCCTTCCCGCCCTGGCTCTCGGAGTGTTTTTCTTGCTGATTTTTCCGCTGGCGTTTGTGCTTGACCCGCATGTCCCTTTCCGCATTAAGGGAACTGCGCTCGCTGCGATGATGGTAAATTGGGTGATTCTCCCCGCCTTTGCCCTATGCCTCGGTGTTGCTTTGCAGAGCCTGCGCAAGACACCCGAAGCGCGCTCTTAGCTCGTCGCGTTAGCGGCTTCCCTCGTCCACCAGCGGTAAAACGGCAGCCCCGCGAGTATCAGCAACAATCCAATCGTCGAGCGCCCCGGCCGGTCCAGCCATAAATTCACGGTGAGCGCCAGCGCGCCCAGAACGAACACCCCGGGCACCCACGGATACCCCCAGCAGCGGTACGGCCGCTCCATCTCCGGTTCCTTCCGGCGCAGCCGGAACAGCGTCACCACCGCCAGCCCGTAAAAGATCCATCCCGCAAAAATGAACAGGTTCGTCAGCTCCTCAAACGTTCCGCTCAGCGCCAGCACGCTTGCCAACACTCCCTGAAAAATCAGCGCCCGCCCCGGCGTGCGGTATTTCGGATGTATTCCATCGGCGATCTTGAAGAAAATCCGATCGCGCGCCATCGCGTAGGGCACGCGCGCGCCGCTCAGAATCGAGGAATTCATCGAACCCAGCGCGGAAATCAGCATCGCGAGCGTTACCCACGTCGCCGCGCCATGCCCCACAACTCGCGCGACCACATCCGACGCCACGTGCGCAGAATTCGCCACGCTCGCAAACGGCAGCACCTTGAAGCAGGCCGCGTTGAACAAGAGATACACCAGCGCCACACACGACACTCCGCCCACCAGCGCCCGTGGAAAATTCCGCGCCGGGTCTTTCACCTCCGACCCCACCAGGTTTAGATCTTCCCACCCGTCGTACGCCCACAGCGCCGCCGCCAGTGCCGCCAGAAACGCGCCGAACAATCCCGCGCTCGCCGCCGCCGGCCACACCGGGTCCCCCGCATGCGTCCCGGCCGAAGGAAGCACAAACGCCACGCCAATCACAATCGCGATGCTCACCAGCTTGATCGCCGTCAGGAGAACCTGCACCCCTCCACCCAACCGCACTCCCAGGTAATTCACACCGGTCATCAGCACCAGCCAGAACACCGCCAGCGGCTGCGCCCACGTAAAAACAAAATCGTACGGCTTGATCCATGCGGTCAGGCCCGGAATCGCAAGGTGCACGGAGAAGATCGGCGCGGCCACCGCCGGAAGAAAAAAGCTGAGGAAGCGCATCATCCCCGCGGCAATCGAAGCCGCCGAAGCTGGCCGCCCCACGATCGAATGCATCCACCCAAACAAAAATCCCCAGACCGGCCCAAACCCCCGCCGCAAATACGCGTACTCGCCGCCAGCCTCGGGAATCGCCGCGCCCAGCTCCGCATACGACAACGCGCCAAAAATCGAGAGCACCGCCCCAACGATCCACGCCGCAAACACGATCGAAAGCGAGCGGCCTTCCCGCGCCATTTCCGCCGGCTTCAGGAATATGCCCGTGCCGATCATCGTACCAACCACGATGGCCGCCGAGGCCCACGGCCCAAGTCCGCGCACGAGCTCCAGCTGCTTTTCGCTCATACTCCTCCGCCCAATTTGGAGTGCGGCGCCTTGGCGCCGCTTTTACGGCCGCAACCCCTTCCACCCAGCCACAATTCCTCCGCCCGCCGCCACCGTGGCACAGTCACTCCTGACCGTGCTCTTGGGCTTGCCTTTGTAGCGGCCGCTTTCTGCCTGCCCGCCGAAGGAGGGAAGCGGGCGCCTTGTTCTTGCTCACCCATCCACCCGTCGCTCCAAAATCATCCGGCTCACCACTGCGCCAACGGCGAACGTCACGCACGACCCAATCAGCACGTACCACGTAAACGCAATCTTCGTAAACCGAAACACAAACAGCGCTGTCGCCAAACCGGCGAACATCCCTGCCAGCGAACCTCTCGAATTCGCACGCCCATCAAACGTCCCCAGCAAAAACAGCCCCAGCAAACTTCCAAACGGAAGGGAAGCGACCGTCAATCCGGCCTCCAGCACAGGTCCCCATTTCACCAGCCCAAGGGCGATCAACACCCCGCCCCACACCAGCGTCATCCTCCGCGCATGCTTCAGAAAATTCCCAGGATCCGTGGAAACACCGCGTAGCGCCGCAAGGTCCATCACGCTCGAAGCCGCCAACGAATTCAACGATCCGCTTGCGTTGGACATCGCCACCGCCAGAATCGAGGCCAGCAGCAGCCCCGCCAGCCCCGTCGGCATCTCGCGAATCAGGAACAACGGCAGGATCCGATCCGTCCGCTCCCCCGCGGCCAGCAGCGGCGTGTGTTGCGCAAACACAAAAAGCGCCACGCCGACCAGCAAAAAAACCGTGAACTGAAACAGCACAATGAAGCCGCTCGCCAGCAACGCGCGCCGGCTGTCCTTCTGATTCCGCGCCGCCAGCAGCCTCTGCACGATCGTTTGGTCCGTTCCGTGACTCGCCATGGTGAGGAACGCGCCCCCAATCACTCCCGACCAGAACGTATATTTCGTCGCCAAATTCCAGGAAAAATCCAGCACTTGCAGCTTATTCCCGCTCACCGCCGCCACCTGCCTCAGTTCCGTCCATCCCCCCGGAATGCGATGCAGCAACAAGCCCAATGTGAACAAGCTCCCCGTCAGGTACAGCAGGAACTGCGCTACGTCCGTCCAGATCACCGCCTTCATTCCGCCTTCAAACGTATACAGCACCGTCAGCGCAATCACGATGAACACCGCCAGCCGTTCCGATGTTCCCAACGCCACGCTCACCACCAGCGCAATGGCAGACACGCGCACACCCTCCGCCAGTGTCCGTGTCGCCAGAAACGTCACCCCAGCAACAGAGCGCATCCGGCTGCCAAAGCGCTTCTCGATCACGGCGTAGGCCGTCAGATACTCCCCGCGAAAATATCCTGGCAAGAAGATGATCGTGATCAGGATCCGCCCGACAATGTAACCGAACACCCACTGCAAAAAGGTCATATTCCCCGAATACGCAAGCGCCGGTGTTCCGATGATCGTGAGCGTGGATGTTTCCGTGGCGACAATCGAAAACGCCAGCGCCCACCACGGCGCGGTGCGCCCTCCCAGGAAATAGTCGCGCGCGTCCTGTTGCCCTCGCCGGAAATGCAATCCCAGCGCCGTCACTCCCAACAAGTACGCAACCACAATCGCCAGATCCAGCGGATGAATGTGCATGAGCACCGCGTCGCGCTAAATTACAGGGAAGTTCCGTGGAGCGAGTCGAGAATAGTGGCTGCGCAAAGCACCGTCAAGCCAACACTCCGTCGCAACTCCTCCGCACCCGCAACCCTTTCAGCACTCCCCCTGCTGCCCTTGCGCACCTATGCCCCGCCTCGCGTATGCTTTGGTTATGCGCTATGTTCTCGGGTTTGACGGGGGTGGCACGAAAACGGAATGCGTCCTCATGGACGAATCGCGCCACGTCCTTGCGCGCAGCCGCAGCGGCCCTTCCAATCCCATGCGCGTCGGATTTGGCGGCGCGCTCGCTGCCGTTTGTGAAGCCGCGCGTTGGGCCCTGCAGTCCGCCAATATCCCGCCGGCGGAAGTCATCGCTCTTTGCGCGGGTCTCGCCGGCGCAGGCCAGCCGGATGCCGAACGAAAAATGAAACGCCTCCTCGAGGAAGAATTTCCCGGCAAAACCGTGGTGGTGTGCACCGATCTTGAACTTACCTTGGAGGCCACCGGCGAAGGTCCCGCGATTGTCCTGATTGCCGGCACCGGTTCCGCAGCGGTCGGGCGCGATGCACAGGGCCAGATCGCCCGCATTGGCGGCCACGGCCCGCTCCTCGGAGACGAAGGCAGTTCTTTTGATGTTGGCCGCCGCGCTGCCATTGCCGCTTTGCACGAGTTCGATCGCACGGGCGCCAATACCACGATGGGCCGCCTGATTCTCCAGGAACTCAACGCCACTTCCTGGCACGAAGTCCAATCCCTCGCCCACGGCGTCCCTGATGAAGTCTTCCCTAAGATTTTCCCGGTGATTCTGCGAGCTGCGGATCAAGACGATTCCGCCGCGCGGGCTCTGCTCCAGGCGGCTGCCGACGACCTCGCCACGCTTGTCGCCGCCCTTATCGAACGCCTGCAGCTCAAGGATCAGAAGTTCCTTTTGGCCAGGACGGGCGGCATGATGGGCTGCTCCTTCTTCTTTGACCAGTTGGTGGACGAACGCCTCCACGCCGTTGCTCCTCAGGCAGAATTTGGCGCCATGTCGATTACGCCTGGTGAATCCGCCGCACGCCTCGCTCTCCGCTTCCTGGTGCCGATTGAGGGAAGGAACTAACGTGCCGGAGTTCGAGCAAGCGCTGCAACTCGCTCTCACCGCCACGGGTGACGAACTGACCGCGCTGATTTACCACCCTGCGTCCCAAGTACTCGCCGCGCTCCTCGATAATCCTGCCTTGGATGATGCCAAGTTTTGCTTGTTGCTTTCCCGCAAGGATCTTCCCACGGAGATACTCGAAAACATTGGCACACGAAAAAATCTTCTGAAAAGCTACTCCGTCAAGCGCGCGCTGCTTTTTCATCCGCGTGCCCCGCGGCTCGTCGCCTTGCGCTTGCTGCGCGACATGTACCTCATGGATCTTGTCCAGTTCGCCCTTTCACCCGCCTCTTCCATGGAGCTCAAACGCCTCGCTGAAGCCCAGATCGTTGCACGCCTCCCGCAATTGCCCCTGGGCCAAAAGATTGCTCTTGCCCGCCGCGGTCCCACGCACGTTGTTGGCGCGCTTGTCGCGGAAGGCCACCCGAATGTCCTGCCCATCGCCCTCAATAATCCCTTCCTGACGGAGGCCCAGGTGCTCAAGGCCCTCGCGCACGAAAAAACTTCTCTTCGCGTCGTGCAAGCCATCGCCAGCCACCGCAAATGGTCCCAGACCTATAACGTGCGCCTCGCACTTGTGCGCAATCCCTCTGCGCCTCTCGCCACCGTGCTCGCCTTTTTGCCCGACCTCACCGTCTCGGATCTTCGCATACTCGCGGATCCCGGAATCCTCCCCGAAAATCTGCGACGCTATCTTCAGGCCGAAGTCCTGCGCCGCATGCGCGCCTCCAAAGCCCTCGCCGACAAACTCTCCTAACCCGCCACCCGTGGCACAGTCACTCCTGACTGTGCTCTTGGGGTTTGCTACCGCGCCGCCCTCTTCCATCAGCGCACCCCCCTATTTCCGCAACCTCGCAATCAAAATCGCCCCCGCAAAAAACAGCACCGCCGAAAACGAAAACGCCGCCTTCACCGAAACCTCGGACCACAACAACCCCACCACGATGCTCGAAACAAAATCCCCTACCGCGTTCACCGCCGCCAGCGTCCCGAACGCCATCCCATGCTGTTCTATCGGCAAAAGTTCCGCCGCCAGCGAATCCTCCAACGCCTCTTCCGTTCCCACATAGACGCCCGCGAGCACGAAGATCGCAGCCAACAACCACAGCGAATGCGACCCCGCCATCAGAAATATCGCTGTCACGCCGCCCAGCGCATAGCCTCCTGCGAGAATCGCCTTTCGCTGCGGCACGTGGTCGCTGATCCAGCCGCTCACGTAGGCCGAGCCCGCATAAAATACGTTGTGCAGCGTGTACAGCCCCACCGCAACACTCGCTGCCCAGGCCATTCCCCGCGTGGGTGCCAGCATCCGCGTCGCATACAGAATCAGAAGCGTGTGCGAAAAATCGCCCGCCCCGAATATTCCCACTCCCAGCAAAAACCGGCGAAAGGAACCCGGCAGCGCGCGCAGCCCCGTCAGGAACGACACTTGCTTGCGCGTCCCAATCGGCCGCTCCCGCACCAGCAGCCAGAAGCACACCACCGCCGCCATCCCCGGCAACAGCGTCCAAAAAAACACCGTGCGATACGCGTGATTCATCACTCGCAGCAGCCACAGTGCGGTCAGCGGCCCCCCAATCGCTCCCACCGTGTCCATCAACCGTTCAAAACCAAACGCGCGCCCGTACGCGGAAGGCGGCACGTCCGCGGCCAGCAGCGCCTTCTTTGCCGGCGACCTCACTCCGCGCGCGAGCCGCGACGCTGCCCGCCCAAACAGCACATGAATCGCGTGCGTAGCCAGTCCAAACGAAGCCGTCGCCACGGCCGTGACCCCATACCCGATTATCACCAGAGGCTTGCGACGTTTCAGCCGGTCGGTGTAGTAGCCCGACGCAAGCTTTGTAAAGCTGGACAATCCGTCCGAAATCCCTTCAATCGCCCCCAGCCAAGCCGGCCCCGCGCCAATCGCCGCCAAAAATGCCGGCAACACCGCCGTCGCGATCTCGTGACTCCAGTCGCTGAACAGGCTCGTCAATCCAACGCCCAGCACTGTCCTATTCAGCCAGTGCCCGCCGCTCGCTTGTTCTGCGCTAGTTTGTTCGGAATTCACAGCCGACAGTGTACATTCTCACAGCATCATTGCCCAACGAGCTTCGCGGCACGGCAGGTCATTAATAACTGTCGCAACGATACCTTTGGGAGGGCACGGCTTCAGCCGTGCCGAAAAACTCCGGAAAGCGCGGGCTTTAGCCCATGAGGTCTCAGGAATCTTGCCCTGCTCCGGTTTGTAGGACGACGTTTATTGCCGCGACGCCGGCCGGTACAAGATCACTCGCACCTTCTCCAGCGTGATCAGCCCGCCGTCCACCATCTCATCCAGCCGCGGCAGGATCTGCTCGATGCGTTCCTGCGTTTCCACCACCTCCAGGACGATGGGCAGGTCCTGCGACATTCTCAACAGCTTGTCCGTGTGATAGATGCTCGAGCCGCCAAATCCACCCACGCCGCGCAGCACCGTCACGCCGGAAAACCCTTCCTTGCGCAACATCGCAACAATCGCGTCGTGCAGCGGCTTGCTGTGCCATTTGTCAGACTCGCCGATATGCACGCGCATCAGCGTCCGTTCGCCTTCAAATTTCTGATGTGTCATGGCGCACTCCTTGTAGTGCACTTCGTTTGAGCATGGCTTCACAGCCTGCGGAAAAGGCGCGATTCCGTCATTCCGAACGGAGTCTGCGGAGTGAGGAATCCCTCTTTTCCTGGGGTTTCGCCAAAGAGAGATTCCTCGCTTCGCTCGGAATGACGAACCAAGCCACTCCTTCCACAGCCTCTTCGGCCGTGCTGCAACCCTAGAACCGGCTGGCCAGCCGTATCCCTGCCACCGAAAGAAACAGCCCCAACACCACGCTCGTTGCCACGTACGTTGTCGCCCAAATCCACTCGCCCGCTTCCAGCATTTTCGCCGTTTCCCACCCAAAACTCGAAAATGTGGTGTACCCGCCGAAAAATCCCACCGCGATCGCCATGCGCAATTCGGGTGAGATCACCATGCGGTTCAAAGTGAACTGCCCGATGAGTCCCAGGAAAAAACACCCTGTGAGATTGATCGCCAGGGTGCCGTAGGGAAACGTGCTCCCCATTTTCACCTGCACCAGCCCCTGCAATCCATAGCGCGCCAGCGTCCCGGCGGCTCCAAACACCGCAATCAACAATAAGCGCAACGTTTCTCCTGTCTGGCTGCTCGGGCTCCCGCTAACAAAAAACTCCTGGTGCCCTCCGGCAGCCAGGAGTCATCAGCCCCGGCACTTCCAGCCGCGGCGGTTTTGGCGAACTCCATCGCCATTCTTGATTTCCAACTCAAGTTTATCTTTGGCCGCCGGGACAGGCAACAACAGATCTAACCTGGATTTCTGCGCGGATGCTGCTGGAAGGCGACCGCAATAGCTCTATCCATCTCCTTTCGGGGAGAAACCAGACTCTTTCCATGGCCAACGCACAGCAAGTTTGGATTCAGCAATCGAAGTCTCGCCGCACTTTCCGCGGCCAAGGCTCCATTCCAAGAGAACCAGGCCGGGAGTGGGAAAAAGATGCTGAACACCCCAGCCGCCACTAAACCCGTTTGAGTCGCAAATGAGTCCCCCGCAATCAATGAATTGTCTCGAACGTCGAGAAAGGCCATGTGTCCCGGTGTGTGACCTGGGCAATAGATCGCTTGGAGCGAGCCAATCTGATCGCCGTCGCCGAGCACGCGTGTAGGCTTTGAACTCACTTTGGGAAATCCAAGCAGCCTTTTCCAGCTCTCTCCTGGTTCCAGGGAACTGTCGCCGGCAAGGAGCCTCCGCTCCCTCAGTCCGATCAACAATTCAATTCCCGGCGATGCAGCCACAAGATCATCCACGGAACCCGTATGATCAAAATGTGCATGAGTCAGAAGGATCTTACGAATAGGTGAGCCAAGCTTTTCGGCGGCACCAAGGATTGCTCTCGCTGTGCCGGGGAAATTCGTATCGACCAGCGCCAGGCCGTCATCCTCCCTCACAAGAAAGCAATTCACCATGCCGAATCGCGTCAGCCGAAAGAGATTCTCGGTCTCCTGGATAATCTTCATCTTCTTCTACTTCGGCGGCGCTGCTTGCGGCGGGGGTGCAGCAGCCTTCTCCACCAGCACAATCTTTTCCAGGTGTCCCACGTTCTCGCCCATGACGAGATCCGCGCTGATCTTGTCTCCCGGCCTCAGCGGCTCGATCTGTTTTTCGTCCGCTACCAGGTAGTTCATGGTCATCGCCGGCATCAATCCTGGTATCTCGCCGTGTTTTATCGTCACCATCTTCTTCGGCACGTCCACCGCGATCACCTCCGCCTGAATCGCATAGCGCTTCACCGGCGCCGTCTGGCACCCCACGCTCGTCATCATCAGAAATCCCAGCAGCATCAAAATGAATCTCCGCATCGCCCCACCTCAATAATGAAAACGATAGCGCATCTGCACGTAAATCTCGCGCGGATTGTTGTAGTGCGTCCCGCCAAACGTGAAGCTGTTGTCCAGCAGCACCCGCCGGTTCGCCACATTCAGCCCTGTAACCGAAACCGAAAACCGCTCTCCAAAATCCTTCCCCACAGTCAGGTCAAACGTAGTATGCGGCGGCAAATGCCTATTCCCGCCCGGCTGCGCATTCCCGTTCGTAAACCCGGAGGCGTAGTACACATCGCTAGACGCATACGCTTTCCAAGGCAACCGCACATTACCCCCGATGTGCAGCGTGTTCCGCTGGTCATGGTCCAGCAATCCGTAACCATCCCCAAACGAAAAGTTCGTTAACCCGCCATTGATATCGCCAAACCCCAGCGCCAGTTGGTTCGAATAGGTCAGATACACCTGGCCGCGGCCATGAATCTGCGGCGATCGCAGCGTCAGCTCCCACGCATTGATGCGCGCGCCTTGAATCGTTACCGGAAAAAACACATTCGAGTTATTTAGATTGTTGTGGTCGAAGAAATTCCTTGCCCGCGTTAAAAACGTGTCCGAGTCCACCGTCCACCCGTGAAAGGGAATCGTCACGCCATACTGATGCTCTTCGTCGCGCTCCCCGTGCAATGGAATAAACCCGAGTTGCTGAACATCCGTGATGTACTGCAATAGAGGCCCGGAAATCGTGAGCATCGGCGGCGTCTGATAGAAATGCCCGTAGAACGCCCGGAATACCCAATTCAGTTTCGGTATTCGCACCGATCCGCCGATCCGTGGATCGGTAGCGTTCTCCACCACCCCGCCGGAAAAATGCGTCTGCCGCAATCCCGCATTAATCGTCAGCCAGGAAGTCACCTTCAACTGATCCTCGGCAAAAACGGAAACCAATTCACCCGCCGGATGCTCCGTGTCGGCAATTGGCCGAAGCCCGCTCCCATTGTTGTAGCTCAGCCCGAAGAATTCATCAGCCCGCTCCGCAAACCCCGAAACTCCCGCGCGCAAACTGTTGCGATTTTGAATCCAGGAAAACACCGCCTGCCCGCCCTCATAATTCGACGCAAGTTTCTGCGCCGCGGCGCTCGGCACATCCAGGGGATCGCTGCCATAATTCGCGCTGTTGTAGTGGTAGTAAGGCGAAACCGTCAGCACCAGCCCCGGGTTAAAACTGTGCACCCACGAAAACAGCACGAACGCATCTGCTTCACGGTTGAAGTCCCTCAGGTAAGTCCCCTCGACATTGCTAGGATCGTTGGGGTCGAACGGCACCTGGTAGTAGTCGCGCCTCAATTGCGTCACCACGCGCAACTGGTCCGCCGATGTCGCATTAATAATGAACGACCCGAATCCACCGTACCCATTCGCGCCATCGTGAATCACCGCCGAAGTCGGCGTCTGCAAGCCCAGGTCCGAACGGCTTCCGTTCACGCTTGCGTAATACGCGAACCGGTTCGTGTGCCCGCCAAAATTCAGTTGGTCATCGGTCTGGTAGAAACTTCCCGCGCTCAGGTTCAGCTCCGCCTGGTTGTTTCGCTCGAACCCCGTTCGCGGCGCCACGTTGAACACCCCGTAAGTGCGGTCGCCATAATCCGCCGAATAACTCCCGCGCTGGCTTTCCAACACGTCAATGTCTTTCGGATCGATCTGCGGCCCCAGGTTGCTCGCAATATTAGTGTTCGGCACTGGCACACCGTCGATCAGCCAGCTCATTTGGTGCCCGCCGCGAACGTGCAATTGATCGTGCGTGAAATAAGCCCCCGGCACATAATTCGTAATCATCGCCAGGCTGTTCGTTCGTGAAGCCCCCGGCGTATCCGCGATTTCCTCCCGCGTCACCAACGTCGTCGGCGTGATCGACTCCGTTTGTGCCGGCGGCGCCTCGGAAGTCACCGTCACACTCTGCGCCTGCGTGGCCAGTTGCACCTCAATATGCAATATCGGCGCCGTCCCGGAAAGCACCGCCAGCTTCTGTACCTGGGGCGCGAACCCTGCCGGTGCCACCCTCACGCTGTACTCCCCGATGGGCACCGCATCGAAATGAAACTCACCGTCGACGTCGGTCTTTGTTGTTTGCGAATACTCCGAATTCTCTGCCTTCAACACCACTTCCACTCCAGGAATGGGCCGGTGCTGCGGATCGTGCACAATCCCCCGCACCGTTCCAAACACCGTCGCCCATGCGGCCCCGGCCAAGACCAATCCGCCAAAAAACGAAAGCAATATGCGCCCGCAAATCAACACGAATCCCCCAATGAGTTTTTCTGGCGGCACTACGCCGCTGCGAGCCCATCGGCTCGAGTGGAAACAGCGCAAATGTGAACGAGTTATGCGTTCGGGACGATGCTTCTGGGAGGCGGAGAGGGAGGTTCAAACAAATGCGGGGTCATCACAGCTTGCACCTGCTCGCGAGCACGGCTTGCTTCCGCAGGTGCAGAGATCTTTACTGGCTCGGGCAACACGAAAATCACCGCCGCGATAATCGTTGATCCCTGTTCTTGGCAGCACTTCATGTCGCACGCGTGCATTCCGGCCTGGTTCCCATGGCCACAATCCATCGGCGCGGATTCCTGCGTCACACTTGCATTCCCGGACGAGTGCTGCGCCATCGCATGCCCGCGCGCCGCGCACATTTTGCCATCGCAGCACGCCATTCCCTTATCCTGCCAGGTCGTTGCCCAAAGCGGCGTCCACAGCAGCGCCACCGCCACCAGACACACCCATGCCCCCATTTTTCCCGGAGCGATAGGAATGTCCCGCGACCTCTTCATAGTGGGAGTTGGCAGGATACCCCAACTCACACCCTCTCTCCAAACCAAATAGCAAGGGAGCCTCACCACCGCGCCGCATCGCCCCGCAAGCGCCGCAATCCACTGACATTTCTTGACTTACTCCCCCCGCGAGCCGCAAACTTATTTCATGCCCCACACCTATATTCAATTTGACTTCGCAAAAGACGAGGAAAAAGCGCAACAGGCGCGCCACAAACTCGAGGGTTGGAAGCAGGCCTACCGCCTCGACAAGAAACTCCTCTTCAAATTTGAACGCATCGCTGCCGCCGCTCCTGCTGAAGAAAGCGCCAAGCCCGGCAAAACCGATCAGCCTGACAAGTCCAAGGGAAAGAGCAAAGACCAGCCCGATCCAGCCGCGGCCGCACCCTCCGAATCCGTGAAGCTCCTTGTGCGCCTCGACTTTTCCAACCACGAAAAACTCTCCGGCCAGCGCTGGATTGACCGTATTCCTTCCGAGGAACCCTTTCAGGGCGCCTCGCCGCTCATCGTTAAACCCACCGACGCGCCCTTTGCCGATACCGAAAAGCACTTTGACGACCTGGTATAGTACTGCCGTTTGCGGTGCGGCCACCCCGTTTTCCTACTGATTCGCTGCCCTCATTCGGTATAATACAAATTCGCGCGCAAACTACTCCTCTCCATCACGAGGGCGAACCGAATGACCGTGCAAACTCGCGTGAAGATCGCCAAGCTGGAATCGCCCAAGTACCACGGCCTCGACCGCGACACCCTCGTCCGCCTCTACCGCACCATGTATCTCTCGCGGCGTCTCGACGACCGCGAAATTCAGCTCAAACGTCAGAGCAAAATCTATTTCCAGATCTCCAGCGCCGGTCATGAAGCTGTCACCGCCGCTGCCGGATTGCTCTTGCGTCCCGGCGTGGACTGGCTCTACCCCTACTATCGCGACCGCGCTCTCTGCCTCATGCTCGGTGTCACGCCTCTCGACACCCTTCTCCAGGCCGTCGGCGCGAAGGACGATCCCAGCTCTGGTGGACGCCAGATGCCCTCCCATTGGGGCCATCCGAAATGGAACCTCGTCAGCAAATCCTCCTGCACCGGCACGCAGTTTCTCCATGCTGTTGGCGCCGCGGAAGCAACGCTCTACTACGAGCATCGCCATCAAGCCCTCGCGCAAGCACAACAGGCCCCTCTGGGGCAACACGTCAATTACCAACCAGAAGAGATCGTCTACGTCTCCTCCGGCGATGGCGCCACCAGCGAAGGCGAATTCTGGGAATCGCTCAACGTCGCCTGCGCCAAGAAGCTTCCCCTTTTCTATCTGATCGAGGACAACGGTTACGCCATCTCGGTCCCCGTCGAAGTGCAAACCGCCGGTGGCAGCATTTCTCGCCTGGTAAAAGGCTTTCCCGGCCTGCACATCGCCGAATGTGACGGCACTGACCCGCTCGAAAGTTACGTCGTCTGCAAGGAAGCTGTTGCCTACGCCCGCGAACGCCGCGGCCCCGCGCTTGTTCACGCTCGCGTCACGCGTCCCTATTCCCATTCGCTTTCCGACGACGAAAAGCTTTATAAGACTCCCGAAGAGCGCGAAGCCGAGGCCCGCCGTGACCCGCTCTCCAAATTTTCGCTCTTCCTCATTCGCGAAGGCCTTCTCGATCAGAAGGAAATCGAATCCCTCGAAGCACAAGCCGATCGCGAAGTCCGTGAAGCCGCCGATCAGGCCCTCGCCGCCGAGCATCCCGAACCCTCCTCCATCCCGCTGCACGTTTATTCGCAGGACATCGACCCCACTTCCGCGAGCTTCGTCACCGAGCCGAAATTCCAGGCTGCTCCCAAGACCATGGTCGAAATGGTTGCCGTCACGCTCCAGGACGAGATGACTCGTGATGAGCGCATCGTCGTCTTCGGTGAAGATGTCGCCGATGCCAGCCGCGAGGATACTCTCCGCGAAGTGAAAGGGAAGGGCGGCGTTTTCAAAGCCACCGCCGGTTTACAGCGCAAGTACGGCTCCGATCGCGTCTTCAACACGCCCATCGCGGAAGCCAGCATCGTTGGCCGCGCTATCGGCATGGCCACCCGCGGCCTCAAGCCCGTCGCGGAAATCCAGTTCTTCGATTACATCTGGCCGGCCATGATGCAGATTCGCGATGAACTCTGCGTCCTTCGCTGGCGCTCCAACGGCGCCTTCAAGTGCCCGGCCGTCATTCGCGTAGCCATCGGCGGCTATCTCACCGGAGGCGCCGTCTATCACAGCCAGAGCGGCGAATCCATTTTTACGCATTGCCCCGGCCTGCGCGTTGTCATGCCTTCCACCGCGCTCGACGTCGCCGGCCTGCTGCGCACCGCCATTCGCTGCGACGATCCGGTAATGTTCCTCGAGCACAAACATCTCTATCGCCAACCCTACAATCGCTCCGAATATCCCGGCCCGGATTTCACCATTCCTTTCGGCAAGGCGCGCCGTGTCAAGGAAGGCGAACAGGTCAGCATCATCACTTACGGCGCCGTCGTTCGCCGCGCGGAAGTAGCCGCCGCTGCCCTCCAGCGCGAAGGCATTTCCGTCGAAATCCTCGATCTTCGCTCCCTCGCCCCGTTCGATTGGGAAGCCATCGCCGCCACCGTGCGCAAAACGCACCGTGTCATCGTTGCCTACGAAGACATGCTGAGCTGGGGCTACGGCGCCGAAATCGCCGCGCGCATCGCCGAAGAGCTCTTCGCCGAACTGGACGCTCCGGTCAAGCGTGTCGCCGCCATGGACACCTTCTGCGCCTACCATCCCAAGCTCGAAGACGCCATCCTCCCCCAAACCGACGACCTCACCGCCGCCGTCCACCGCCTCCTTGCCTACTAACAACTCGCTTAGCGCGGGTGCTCCTCTTCCTGGAAACTTTTTCCTCCCCTTTTTCGTATATACGTTTAGAATCCATTCGATACCGCTCTGTGGGGGTAAGCCTATGCTCTGCTCGACCTGTCAGAAGGAAATCGCCCCTGGTTCCAAGTTTTGCTACAACTGTGGCGCAAAACAGCCTGATACGCCTGGCGCGGGAGTTCCTCCGTACGCCGTCCCACCCAAGCGCCTCATGCGCTCCAGCAGGGACAAGAAAATCGGTGGTGTCTGTGCCGGCCTGGCCGATTATTTCGATCTCGATCCCACGCTGGTTCGCGTTGTCTGGCTGCTGGCCATCTTCTTCGCTGGCACCGGCTTCTTGGTTTACCTGATCCTGTGGATTGTGCTTCCGGTTGCGCCCGCGACCCTGCCCGTCACTGTGCCGGGTCCCATAGCGCAAGTTTGACGGTCCGGCGGCTGTACCCTAGATTTCATTTCGCTGAGACGGCGATGAGCTTTCTCCTTACTCCTTGCCGCTCTTCGCTACCCGTTTCTTCTTCCCGCCATCTCCGAAGATCAAATAATCCATCGACACAGCTCCCGCTCCCACCGCAGCCAGCGCAAAACACGCCGCCCCCACTGCCAACGGGAATTCATATTCCTTCACTGCCATGTACCCGTGACCGCTGTGCACTTTCCAGATCGCCACGCTCATCTCAATCGCCAGCAGTAGCGCCACCGGCCTGGTGAACAATCCCAGCACCAGCAATAACGCGCCAAACCCTTCCAGGATTCCCGCCACTGTCACCAGGTAGCCCGGCAGCCCATGCATCACGAAAAACTCACTCATTCCCGCATTCGCGTGTACCAGTTTGGGATATCCGTGGTACACAAAGATAATTCCCAGGCACACGCGCAACACCAGCAACGCCAACGGCTGCAATCCGTTCAAGAACTTCATTTTTATCTCCCTGTGTCTCCCACCTTACTTCCGTTCTTGCCGCCTTTCCAGACTCACACGGGTGCGCTGTGTCACTTCGGCAACGCGCGCGAATCGGGTACAATTTGGCAAGTAGTTATGTCTCTCGGCGAAGCTCGGGGAAAAATGAAGTTCATCGATCCCGATTGCGAAGTCGTTCACGCGGCGTGCGCTGTCGGAGCCGCTTTCGGAGATAGCGAATGAAGCGAAAGCTTCTCGTTGCCGTGCCGATTTTGTGTCTCGTGGCCCTGCTGGCCTGGTTTTTCCGTCCGAAACACGAGTCCCTCGGTGCTGCCTATGTCAGCGAACGCAGTGTCACTCTCTGGAGTGGCGTCGCTCAGGTGCGCGAACAGCTTGGCGTCCTTCTCTATGGGGACCGCGTCGAAGTCCTCGCCCGCCGCAACGACAACGTCAAAGTGCACACCGCCGCCGGCATCACCGGATGGGTCGATGGCCGCTATCTGATGGAGCCGGAACTCTGGCAGCGCAGCGCGAAAACCTTCGAGCAAACCAAATTCCTGCCCGTCCAGGCTCGCGGCCGCACCAAAACCACCACCAATCTTCGCGTCGCGCCGGGCCGCACAGAGCCGCGACTCTATCAGTTCGGCCGCGGCGCCGAACTCGAAATCTTGGGCCGTGCCGTTGCCGATTGGGCGCCAGTTTCCGACGAGAAAGAATCTTCCGGCGATGCCGAAGAAACCAAGCAGGAAGACTGGTTTCTTGTTCGTGGTGTCGCCACGCGCCCTCCCGGTGAAGGCGTCGTGCGCAACTCTGCTATCACCACCACTACGCAGCCCGGCGACCAGACCATTCCCATCGCGGGCTGGGTCATCGGGCGTTTCGTCTCTCTCGATGTGCCGGATGCTGTCCGCGAAGGCACCACCGCCGCCAATGTGCGTCCCCTGGCTTGGTTCGAGCTGAATCGCGTCACCGATCCCGATGGCGATCACCCGCAGTATCTCGTTGCCGGCACTCGTAGCCCGGAAGGACAGCTCTGCGATTTCACCACGCTTCGAGTTTTTACCTGGAACGCCAGAAAATCCCGCTATGAAACCGCCTACATCGAAAACGATCTTTGCGGTGCCTTCCCCATCCAGGTTGGCAAAGGCCCCAAGGGCGAGCCGGAGTTTCGTTTCCACGTCATGGATGCCGCCAATGAAGAGCGCGCCTATCACCTCAACCAAACCGTAGTCCGCCGCATCCGCGAAGAATCCTCCGCTAAAAAGAAATCCGCCGTCCACCACTGACCGCCATTGCCTCTGTAGCGGCCGCTTTCTGCTTGCCCGCCGCAGGAGGGAAGCGCGTTGTTTGCGCCCCGGAAGAGGTTGCGGGGCGGCCGCTCTTGCACGATTTCAACTCATCGAACACCGAAAATCCCACGGAGGGTCCCCAGGCACGGAGTGTGTGCCTGGGTCTTGATTTCCCTTCTCCGCAAGTCTCCGCGCCCTCTGCCCCTCTGCGTTGTCTTTATTCTTCTCTTCTCTTTTTTGTTCAATCCCTCTCTCATGCTAAATTAATCTCCGGAACCCCCATGACCCTCCACATCAACGAATCCGAAGTTCGCCAACTCCTCACCATGCCCATGGCCATCGACGCCGTCGAAGACATCTCTCGCAAGCAGGCCCACGGCAACGTACTCGTCCACCCGCGCCGCCGCTTCGAACTCGGCGACGGTGGGTTCTTTCATCTCATGGCTGCGCTCGATAAAGAAGCCGGCTTTGTCGCCTCCAAGCAATACACCTACGTCAAAGGCAAGCTCTGTTTCCTCGTCACACTCTTCAGCGCCACCACCGGCGAACTTCTCGCCCTCATCGAGGCCGATTATCTCGGCCGCCAGCGCACCGGCGCCGCTTCCGGTGTCGCCACCAAATATCTTGCCCAGAAAGGCGCTCGCTCCGCTGCCATCATCGGCACCGGTGGTCAGGCAAGAACCCAGTTGGAAGCGATCAACTCTGTTCGTCTGCTCGATTCCGCCTATGTGTATGGCCGCGACCCGCAGCGCCGCAATCAGTTTTGCGAGGAAATGTCAGAGCGCCTGAGTATCAACGTCTATCCCATGGAGTCCGCAGCCGCTGCCGTGCGCGACGCCAAAATTGTTTCCACCGCCACCACTTCTTCGCATCCCGTATTGACCGGCGAGGATTTGCCTGCAGGTGTTCATATCAACGCCATCGGCGCCAATCATGCCCACAAACAGGAACTCGATGCCGCCGCCATCGCCAAAGCCAATCTCATCTTCGTGGATTCCATCCAGCAGTCCAAGCAGGAAGCGGGCGACCTCATCATCCCCTTCCAGCAGCATCCCGAACGCTGGAACGATGTCCACGAACTTGCGCAACTCGTCGCCGCCCAAGTCCCCGGGCGCACCTCGGATTCCCAGATCACCCTCTTCAAGTCCAACGGGATCGCCGCCTGGGATCTTGCCGTCGCCGTAAAGGTCTACCATCTCGCCAAAGAAAAAGGCCTCGGCCGCGCTCTGCAGTTCTATTCTCCAGTCGCATAGCCCACTCTCCGCTCGACGAGCGGGAAGCGAAGTGTCTCAGCTTCCATCTGTGACGCCCGCTACACCACCCAGACGTTTGTTAGCCAACAATATCGTGCTTGAATAAGCACAGGTACTGGAGTTTCCAGTACTAGTCTTTGACGCATTTTCCTATTCTAGAGGCAAAGTCGCGTGGTTGTTGTTGTCCCGGTTTTGAGGAGGTGCTGCGCTGGACGCAGCTCACACATCGCTCCCCTCGCATCACCGGTTCTGCGGCCGCGGGAAACTTGCCTTTCCGTCGAAATCTCACTATCCCGCGCAGGCCGCTGCAGCATGTAACAAAGGAGAGATACAAACATGAAGTCCGCAGCGAAAATTTTCCCCCCAGCCTGTCTGATAATGCTTGCATTTCTCTTGACCGCGTGCAGCGGCGTGCCGCCAACCACCCCCGGGGGTGGTGGTGGCGGAACCTCCGGCCCTTTCACTATCAGTGCGGCTGTTACCGGGCTTTCTACTGGCAGTAGCGTGGTTCTTGCGGACAATGGCACTGACAAACTTACCTTCACTACAAATACCACTACCGCCTTCGCGGTTACCATTGCTGACAACGGCAACTATGCCGTCACGGTTGTTACTCAACCTACGTCGGAGACCTGCACTGTTACCGGTGGCAGTGGCAAAGCTACCGCTAACGTGATCGTTCAAGTGAGCTGCGCCATCATTCCGGTGACTGCTACCATCGGCGGCACAGTCACCGGCCTCGTTTCCGGCTCGAGTTTAATCTTGCAGGACAACGGCGGCGACAGCCTCACGATTACCGCCAGCGGGCCTTTCACCTTCAAGACTCCCGTAACCGGCCCTACGGACGCCTACGCCGTCACGGTTCTCACGCAACCCGCCAACCCCTTACAGATCTGCACCGTGGCCAATGGCAGCGGAATAGCCTCCGCCAACGTCACCAACGTTGCGGTCTCCTGCGTATTGGCTTACACCATCGGCGGCACCGTTACCGGCATGGACGGCACGGGCTTGATCCTGCAAAACACCGGCGCTGAAAAACTCACGATCACGCAGAACGGCCAGTTCACTTTCGTTAGTCCTGTGCCAACCGGTTTCGCCTACGCCGTAACGATCTTCCAACAGCCCGCGGGGCCAGCGCAGACCTGCGTTGTTACTCCGGGCACGGGCACGGGCACGGCCACTGCGAATGTCACTTCCGTTGCGGTCACCTGCCCGGCGATCACTTTTAGCATCGGCGGAACAGTTGTGGGATTGCAGGGCGTACGGCCGAACAACGGCCCGCTGGTCGACAACAGCTTTGTTCTACAGAACGTCTTGGGCAACACCCTAATTGCGACGGAGAATGGGCCGTTCACCTTCGCCACACCGGAAGCTTTGAACGACCAATATCAAATCTCGGTGTTTCATGGACCCAGCACGCAGTATCAGGGCTGCACGACATGGGATTACAAAGGCGTGGTGACCGGCAACGTCACAGACATCGTGATTGACTGCGCCCATAACGACTGGACATGGATCGACGGCACCAAAACAGCCGGAGTAGCCGTACCTCCTGCACCTCAGTATGGCGCCTTCGCGTCAGCCGCGCCTACGACGACTCCGAACCCTTTCACCAACACACCTGGAGCACGATACGGCGCTGCCGGTTGGACTGACAAGTTCGGCAGTCTCTTTCTCTTCGGCGGTGACGGATGGGAATTGACGGGAAAGTCCCCGGCCGACACGTTGAATGCCCCTATGAACGACCTGTGGGTTTGCGATATGTCCTGGGGAGATTTTTGCCAATGGCAGTTGGTGGGCGGCTACGACCCGACCGCTGTGGGCTCCGGCAGCAACGCCACGACCGTCGGCAAAGAGATCATCGCCAACGCCCAGAACGAGGGACAAGGTGGCTCATACATTGGCATCGGGGTGGCTGGGATGCCAGCAGCACGCTTGGGAGCGGCCGCGTGGACCGACACCTCCGGGAATTTCTGGCTCTTTGGTGGTTCCGATGGCAACAACTTCCTAAATGACCTATGGAAGTACAACCCCTCTGCATTGAGCCCCGCCACCTACACGATCACCGAGGGACAATGGACATGGGTAGGGGGGAGCGATCTAGTGGACCAGCCGGGCAATTACTCTTCCGGAACGTTAGTTCCCGGGGCCCGCACTAACGCCGTTACCTGGACGGACAGTTCAGGGAACCTCTGGCTTTTCGGCGGCTACGGGTACGATGGCCAAAGTACGCCAATCCTCGGATTTCTGAACGATCTCTGGGAGTACACGGGGGGCAACTGGGTCTTCGTTTCGGGCGGCAATACGAACAAGGCAAACCAGAACGGGATCTACGGTACTCAGGGAACTCCTGCAGCGACCAGTATGCCCGGGGGACGACAGGAGGCGGTCGGCTGGGCCGATGCCAACGGGAATCTCTGGCTGTTTGGCGGAGAAGGCTTGGATTCTGTTGGCACAGCCAACGGCATCCTCAACGATCTTTGGGTGTACAACATAGCAAACAAGGAATGGACGTTTGTTCTTGGGTCCACTACCGCCAATCAGACCGGGGTCTATGGACTCCAGCCAATGGTAGGTCCGCCAAACACCACAGGTGCGGCGGGCACCGTGGGTCTTACGGGCGCGACATCCGGCACGCTGCCGGGCTCGCGCTGGGGAGCTGCTGGCTGGGTCGATAAGGGTGGGAATCTCTGGCTCTTCGGCGGCTGGGGCCTGGATTCGACCGGAACCAATGGCAACGGCGCCCTGAATGACCTGTGGGTCTACGTTCCCAACACTACACCCAGCCAGCCAGGCACGTGGACCTGGATCAAGGGCTCGAACACAGGTGCCGAGAACGGCGTCTATCGAGATACCACAACGATCCCATATCTGACGTACGAGATCTGGACTCCGGGCGGTCGCAGCAATGCGACGCACTGGGTTGACAATCTCGGCCAGCTCTGGCTCTTCGGCGGCGAGGGCTATGATTCCACGAGTACAACCGGGAACGGCTACCTCAACGATTTGTGGCGCTACGTGGCGTATCCAGACTACTAGGCCCAGCAGAACAACCAGTAGAAAACGTCAGGCCAGGGTTCATTGAGCGGTTTTTCAATGGACTCTGGCCTTGACACTTTAACGCGGGCGTTTTACATTTCTCGAACGAACGTTCGACACCCCATGCCTACTTCGCTCCCCATTCCTCGCGACTCACAAGCCAAACTCCTACACATCCTTCGCCGTTCCGCCCAGGTCTTCGCCGAACGCGGCTTCGAGGGTGCTTCTATCCGCGATATCAGCCGCGCCACCGGCGTTTCCCTCTCGGGTCTCTACTACTACTTCGAGAGCAAGCAGAAACTCCTCTATCTAATTCAAAAAAATACCTTTACCTATATCGCGGATCGCCTCCACGCGCGCTTGGAGGGCGTCCGCGACCCCCAAGTCCGCCTCCGCCTCCTGGTCCAAAACCATCTCGAATACTTCCTCTCCCACCCCTGCGAAATGAGAGTACTCTCTCACGAAGAAGAGGCCCTCAAGGAGCCTTTTCGCAAGGAAGTTGCCGCCATCAAGCGCCGCTACTACAATCTGGCCCGCGAAATCTTCGATGCTCTCGCAGCCGAAGCCTCCGCCTCAGTCCTCAACCCGCGCATTGCCGTTCTCAGCCTTTTCGGCATGATGAATTGGGTCTACAAATGGCATAACCCGGAGGTCGATCCGGGCGCCGAGGAGCTTACCGACTCCATCGTCGGCATCTTCCTCCACGGCGTCTTGCCCGGCCCTGCCGATCACACGGAATTGCATCTGGCGGCCGTTCCCGCCGCCGATTCAGAGGAAAGTTAGTCGGAACAGTTGGAGTATTCCAGAGACGGAGAGATTAGGATAAAGAAAACATGGCGACAACCACCAGCGCTCCACTGAAGGAACTCGTCAAATACCGCGTCGAAGAAGGCATTGCCATCTTCGAGCTGGACGATCCTCCCGCGAACACCTACACCTACGAAATGATGCAGCAGCTCGACACCGCCATCCTCAAAGCGCGCATGGACGAATATGTCCACGTCATCCTAATTCGCGGCGCGGGCGAAAAATTCTTTTCCGCCGGTGCCAGCATTCCAATGCTCACCAAGGTCGACCAGCAGTTCAAGTACTACTTCTGCCTGCACGCCAACGAAACTCTTTCCCGCCTCGAACAAACGCCCAAGCTCGTCATCGCGGCTCTCAATGGCCACACCGTCGGCGGCGGCTTGGAAATTGCCCTTGCATGCGACATCCGCATCGCCAAAAAAGAAGGCGGTAAGATTGGTCTCCCCGAAGTGAATCTCGGCGTTCTTCCCGGTACCGGCGGCACGCAACGCTTTGCCCGCGCCGTTGGCCGCGCCCGTGCCATCGAACTCATGGTCACCGGCCGCACCTTCAGTTTTGAAGAAGCCCTCGAAATGGGCCTCATCCACTATCTCTACGAAAAGGAATCGTTCTGGGAGGACGTTCTCGCCTACGCGCGACAGTTCTGTCCACCAAACAAGGCATCCCGTGCCGTCGGCCGCATCAAGCGCGCCGTCGTTACCGGCGCCGAAATTCCTTTCGCCGAAGCCCTGGGCCTCGAGCGCGAATTGCAGCAACTGCTCTTCACCAGCGAGGATGCCAAGGAAGGTCTCGCGGCCTATGTCGAAAAACGTGCCGCGAGTTTCAAAGGCAAGTAGAATCTATGCATTGGCTCGCGAAGCACGAAAGGCTTACCATCGGAGTGCCGCGAGAAATCTCTTTTCCTGATCGAGTGAACGCTGCATGAAGACACTTCCAGACTATCTCCGCAAAGGCATGAAGCTCGTCATCGTGGGTTGTAATCCCAGCGAATCCTCCGTCCGCGCCGGCCATTACTACGCCGGCCGCGGCAATCAATTCTGGCCCATGCTCTATGAATCGGGCGTGGTCCCCGAACCATTCGACTACCCCGACGACCGCCGCATCATCGAATTCGGCATTGGCCTCACCGATCTCGTCAAAAAACCGACCAGAGGCGTCGAGGAGCTCACGCGCGAGGATTTCGCCGAAGGCCGCATTGTCCTCTCGCAAAAGCTAGGTGAATTCACGCCCCATGTGGTGGCCTTTAACGGCAAGATCGTCTTCGAGCAGTTTGCCCAGCGCAAATGCAACTACGGCCTGCAAAAGGTGAATCTCTACGGCGCGCAGGTCTACGTTCTCCCGTCCACCAGCGGTCAGAACGCTCGCGGCAAGAGCGACCGCTTGAAGCACTTTCGCAAACTCGCCCAGCTCGTCGAACGCACCCAGAACGTACGCGACTCGCATCCTAGTTAAGTGTTACCCCGGTGCAAGGAGGCACACGCTCATGCCTGCAACTCGCTTGGCCACGTTCGATGATTGGGTTGATCTATTCCGCGTCTGGCAAAAAGACATCGGTGTGGACTATCCCGAAATCACCAATTACCAGTTCGAAGCCAAATTCGGCCCCACGCGCTCCAACGAAGTCGAATTCGGCGCCTACAAAGGCCGCCCCAAATGGGAAAAGGTCGTCAGCATTCCCGACCAGCGCATGCGTGACGCGCTCCTCAATCTCATTGTCTACCAGGGCGACACCGAATTCGCTTCCGTCGAACAGCAGCGCCGCCTTTTTGAAACCGCTCCCAGCGAACACGATCGCCAGTCGCTCTGCCGCGTCGTCACCGAAGAGATGCGCCATGGCTGGCAGATGTGCCACCTGCTGATGAACCATTTCGGCTACAGCGGCCGTGTCGAAGCACAAAAAATGCTGGAGCGCCGCGCCTTCGATCAGAAGCGTCTCCTTGGCGCCTTCAATCAGGACGTCAACAACTGGCTGGACTTTTTCGTCTACACCGATTTCGTCGATCGCGACGGCAAATACCAGCTCACCATGCTCAGCTATTCCGGTTTCGCGCCCCTCGCGCAATCCATGATTCCCATGCTCAAGGAAGAATCCTTCCACCTCGGCACCGGCCAGGACGGCATCAAGCGCATCGTCAAAGCCGGCGTCGTCCCGCTCCCTATCATCCAGAAGTACATCAACAAATGGATCCCGGTCAGCCTCGATCTCTTCGGTGTGGACCGCTCCAGCTCTGCGCACTGGTTTTACGTTTGGGGCCTCAAAGGCCGCTACGACGAGCCTACCGCCAGGGCCGAGGTGAATCTCGAACGCATGAACGAGCACAGCCGCGAGCTCTATCACCAGGAATGCGTCAAGCTTGTGGACATGATCAACAAAAACGTGCCCGCGGGCCACCCGCTCCTCTACGTCCCCGACGTCAAGTTCAATCGCCACATCGGCGAGCACGCCCACAAGCCCTACAACGTCCACGGCGAACTCCTCGATGAGCGTGCCTACGCGGCGCACATCCAGGAAATGCTCCCGCAACCCGCCGACCTCGCCATGGTCGAAGACATCCAGTCCGTCGAGAAGCAGTGGATTTCCCCCAAAGGCGCGATCCAATGACCGACCTCGAAATCACGCCTCGCCAAATCAAAGACCGCCTCGATCGCGGCGAAAAACTCCTCCTCGTCGACGTCCGCGAACCCCACGAACACGCACTGTGCCGCATCGAAGGCGCCGTTCTCATCCCCATGGGCACCATCCCGGCCAATCTCCAGAAGCTCGATGCCGACGAGGACGTCATCTGCTTCTGCCACCATGGCATGCGCAGCCTCGACGTCGCCAACTGGCTCCGCCACCAGGGCGTGCCAGCCGCCAAATCCATGGCCGGTGGCATCGATCGCTGGTCCACCGAAATCGATCCCACCGTTCCACGCTACTGACCTCTGCTCTGTACCTTCCAACTTCTCACTTCTAATTTCCAACCTCTGACTTCTGACCTCTTACCTCCGGTTTCTGTTCTACAATACCCACGATGAAACCCCTCACCGACCGCATCCTCATCCAGCAAGGCGACATCACCGACATGGATGTGGATGCCATCGTGAACGCCGCCAACAACGATCTCATCCTCGGCGCGGGTGTAGCGGGCGCCATCTATCGCAAGGGCGGCGAAACCATCCAGCAGGAGTGCAACGAAATCGGCAGCATCCCCGTCGGCTACGCGGCCATCACCGGCGCGGGCAAACTCAAGGCGCGCTACGTCATCCACGCCGCGAGCATGGGCCTCGGCGGCGTGCGCACCACCGCCAAATCGCTGCGCACCTCCGTGTCTCACTCGCTGCGTATCGCCGCTGAACGCAAACTCCAGTCCATCGCCTTTCCCGCCATAGGCACCGGCGTGTCCGGCTTTCCGCTGGACGAATGCGCACAGATCATGCTCGGCGAAACCATCGAGCATCTGCAGGGCGAATCCTCGCTCGCATCCGTCTACTTCGTTCTATACGATGCCCGCGCCCGCGACGTCTTCCAGTCCACTTGGGACGATCTCCGCAGGCAACTCTCCACGGGAGCCGCTTCCGCATGACCCCGCTTGCCGCACTTCTCGCCGAACGCATCCGCCGCTTTGGCCCGATCACCTTCGCCGAGTACATGCGCGAATGCCTTTATCATCCGGTTCATGGTTACTACAGCCAGCCGGAATCCGCGCGATTCGCCGATTACTTCACGAGTCCCGACGTGCATCCGGTTTTTGGACGCTTGCTGGCGCGCCAGTTTGCCGAAATGTGGGAGCAACTCGATCGTCCGCCTGAGTTTTTGCTCGTTGAAGCCGCAGCGGGCGTGGGCCGCCTGGCTATGCACATCCTGGAATTCGCGCAAACCAAGCTGCCGGACTTCTACTCCGCGTTGAGCTATGTGGCCGTTGAACGCTCTCCCGCACGTTGCGATCAGATGACTGTGCATCTCGCGCCTTTTCTCCAGGAAGGGAAGTGCCGCCCATCCCTCGAGATTCCAGCCCACATCCCCGCCGGCTGCGTTTTTTCCAACGAACTTCTCGACGCCCTCCCCGTGCATCGCGTCCGTCAGCAGGATGGCCGCTTACAGGAGATTTTCGTCGGCTGCGATGGCGGCACGTTCGCGGAACTCTTGATGCCGCTTTCCACCTGTGCCATCAACGAGTACTTCGCCGCGCAACAGATTACCCTCGAAGAAGGCCAACAGGCCGAAGCGGGCCTCGAGGCCTGCGACTGGATCGGCGAAATCGCGCGGCGCCTAGATCGCGGGTTTGTCCTGACGATCGACTACGGCCACGAAGCCGCCGATCTTTTCGATTCCCACCACATGGCGGGCACGTTACTCGCTTACGCGAAACACCAGACCAGCGAAAGCTTTTATGCTGCCCCCGGCGAACAGGATCTCACCGCGCACGTCAATTTCACCGCGTTGCGCCTCTGGGGCCAGCGCCGCGGCTTAGAAAACCTGGGCCTGGTCTCGCAGACCGCGTTCCTGCTCGCGCTAGGGAAGGGAAATGAGTTCGCCGACCTCTACTACGACGGCATGGATGAAACCGACCGCGTCCGCGCGCGCCTGCACCTCAAAACGCTCATCTACCCCGAAGGCATGGGCGAACGCTTCCAGGTCCTCCTCCAGCAAAAATCCGTCCCCACCGCCAAACTCACCGCCCTTTCTGGCCTTTAGTTTCGGCGTGGATCATAGCCTCTGCCCAATTTCAATTCGTCGAACACCCAGAATTCCGCGGAGGGTGCCCCAGGTTCGCTGTTCATACCTGCGTCTTGGGTTCGCCGTTTCTTGTTATTCTTCGGCGTCGAGGACGGGTGGCCTACCCTTTGCGATTTTTGCAAAGGGTGGGACATTCTTCTCTTTGGTTTTGCAGTTCTACTGCCCCACAACGGAAGGTCACAAAGTGAAGATCGCCGGGCGGGTGGCCCGGGCGCTAAACCCCGGGGAGGAATTGGGTGCCCCGCACGTCGGTTTTACGTGCGGGGGTTTTGACTTTTCCACGGCCGCCACCCTTTTCTTTTCCTTCTACTCCCTTCGCACCTGGCGCGACGCTAGTTTCTCGAGAATACCCAAGATGCTCCTTGACTTTCTATTGACCTTATAGTACAGTAACTTTAACGGTGTAGCTGCCTCCGCGCGGCTAGGGGCTGTCCTGCTACAGAGGCCCCAGGCTCTTTGAAAATTAACCCCCGGTCAGCACTCTCTAACCCCCTCTAGAATCAGCACTTTCAAAAGTGTATGAAAACAAACAACTTATCCCCTATTGGAATCAACACTTACAAGAAACAGGAGGGAGGGGTCAGCACCATTTCGTGCTGCATTCCTACGGATTCGGCCTCTTCAACGTAGGCCTTTCGCCCGAGGCTGGCTCGGGCATCTCAGCAGTTTTCGCTTTTGCCGGCGTCGTAGCGGGCGTATCCGTCGGCGTTCCCGCGGGCACGCCATTTTCCTGGTAAGACTTCTTCACCAGACCTTCCACAACGTCCTGCGCGCCCCCGGTATTGTCGTTGGTTTGCCGCGCTTTGCTGTATTCGTTCAGGGCGCGCTCGCGTTGCCCCAGCAAATCGAAAATCTTCCCCAGGTAGATGTGGCCCCACACTTCCGTCCACTTCTCGGAAGGCTCCGGCACCGCGGCGAGCGCTTCGCGAAATGCATTGGCCGCGGCCTGATAATTTTTCTGGTAGAAAAACGCCTCGCCCATGCGGAAATTCGCCAGCGAGCGGCTGGGCTGAATGCTCAGCGCCCGCTGGTACTGCTGCACCGCATCGTAGTATTTGCCAAGTTCGGCGAGTTCTTCGCCGCGCGCAATCGCGGCCCGTGCGCGCAGGCTCGGCGAACTCTTCAGGATCAAATTGTTGGGATCGATGCGAATGCCGCCGGCTTTCGGCCGCCCAAAAGTCTCCACCGTGAAATCGGACTCCGTGCCCACGACGTCGATGGTTTTCAATTCCGGATTTCCTTCGGTATCAATGCGCAACTGGATGGGCATGGCGAAGGTGTCCAGCGGCTGCTTGAGCTTTCCGACGACGCGGAAACCCTTGCGTGTCCGGTAGGTCACATACTCCAGCGTAAATTCCGGAATGCCGGTGGAGTTCAGCCATTGCGAGAAGTACCCCTGCAAGTTCCGCGGTTCTCCACCGCGCTTTGTCGCCGCATCTTCGGTGGCAATGGACATGCTCTCGAAAGCCAGCATCGTCGCCGTCTTGCCCTGGTACGTGGTGTAGAAAGTGTGCAGCAGCGATTTGAAGGCGACGTCGCCCATCTGAGCGCGCAGCATATGAAACAGCATCGCGCCCTTGTTCATCACCACGGAGCGGTACTCCGCGGAGTACGGCACCAGCCGCGCCGATTGTGCCACCGGCGCCGAATCGTCAAACATCAGCGCGCCCACCGCAAATTCGTCAATGGCCTTTAAACCGGCTTCCTTGCCGAAATTCTGCTCGGCGTAAAGCTCTTCCGAATACCGCGCCAGTCCATCGCTGATCCAGGCATCCGCGGTGGAGGCCGCCAGCACCTCGCTCCCCCACCACTGGCCCGCCACCAGGCGGCTCAGCGTGCGATCGCTGTACTTGGGGTCCCACACGCGATGGCCGAGCATCACCACACCCGGCGCGGAAAATTCGCGCAGCGTGCCATCGGGCAATTCCACAACGGCGAGGTCCGGGTCCGGCAGCGGCCCGAATAAATCCGAAAAAATAATTACCTGGTGGGCGACGATATTCGCGAACTCCTGCGCTTTGCCGGAATCGGCGTGCGGCGCATACACGGCCACGCTGATCCCTTCAGCCTGCTTCGGATTCAATTGCAGCGGGCCGCCCACAAAGGACCCGTTGGGTTCCGCGCGGTCGCAGTGAAACGTGTAGATCAAGCGGTTGCCTTCGGCGGGCGCGCGCGGCGCCACCGGCTGCGGCGAATCGGCTTTGCCCGTCCCCGCCATCGCCATCGTGTCCGGCACATTCAGCCGAAATGTCCCCGTGTAGCGGTTCGCCGGATAATTCGTCAGCGGAAACCACCGCGACGGCAGCAGCAGGTACACCCATTCCTTCCCGATGGATGCCAACCGGATATTCGGCACCGGGCTGTTCTCTTCATTCGCCAGAAGCCCGGCGTAGCTGATCGTCAGCGTCACGGTCTTGCCCACGGCCACCGGCGTAGGGAGATTTACGCTGACGAACAGGGGATTATCGTTCTCGCGCTGAAAAGTTAGCGATTTTCCATCGGCGGTTTTGACGTCCCGGACGTCCAGATTTTGGTGCAATTCGACGCGGAGATTCGTGGAAACGTCCACGGCGCGGAAATCGATCTTCACAACCGCGTTGATGGATTGACCGCTGGTGTCCAGATAGGCGGCCAGCTCGTAGTGTTCCGCCAGAAAGCTCGGTGGACGCGCCATCTGGGCGCGCAGGGGCGAGCAGAAAGCCGTTAGCATCAGGAGCAGGGCTGGCCACACCGCGGAGCAGCCCAATTGGCGTCGCGTCATCGTTTACCTTTCCGGAGGATTCCCGTCCGGTGCATGTACATAGGATAGCAACGCCTTAGGAATCGTTGCCAGTGCCCGGGCCCAGTAAAGCGGCGATCTGGTCGGCAGCGCGTTCGATGGCCCCCGGCGGCCCCAATTTCCGCCGCACCTCGGTCAGCCCGCGCCGCATTTCTTCTCGCGCGTTAGCGTCTTCCAGCAGGTGAAGGGTTTCCGCGGCCACGCGCTCCGCGGTAAAGCGGTCCTGCACCAATTCCGGGACCACTTTGCGCTGCGCTATCAGATTCACCATGGCAAAGAAAGGTGTACGCACCAGGGGCCCCGCCAAAGTGGCTGTCAACGCCGAAACCTTGTAAATCACCACCATGGGTGCATCGAGCAACGCGGCCTCCACCGTCGCTGTGCCGCTGGAGACAATCGCGGCATCCGCAGCGGCCAGGGCGTTGTACGTTTGCCCCTCGACCACGCGCACCCTCAACTCGGCAGGCCAGCCTGCCTGCAATCGCTCCACGTTTTGCGCATGCGCGGCAGCGACCACGAACTGTGCCGGCACCTTCCCGTGAATGATGGCGCAAGCCTCCTGCAAGACAGGTAAGTGATGCGCCAACTCTCCCGCGCGGCTGCCTGGCAAAACCGTCACAATCTTTCCGGCGGGGTCCAGGCCCTGCGCGGCGCAGAATTGCTCGCGGCTCTGTGTCGCGCTGACCGCGCCAACCAATGGATGCCCGATAAACTCCGTGGGCACCCCGGCATTCCGGAAAAACTTCTCTTCAAAAGGAAAAATGCACAGCGCTTTCACAAATCGCTCGCGGATCAGCCGCACCCGCCACGGACGCCAGGCCCAGAATTGCGGGCAGATGAAATAGACATTGCGAATGCCGCGCGGGAGAAGCTTGCGCGCCAGTCGCAGATGAAATCCGGGGAAGTCTGTGAGAATGGCCAGTGCGGGCTTGCGGCGGTCCGCTTCGCTTACCAGTCGATCCATGGCCCTTAGCAGCGAGGGCAAACGGCCCAGGATTTCCGTGATGCCGACAACCGCCACTTCGGAAGAGTCGGTGATGATTTCAACGCCGGCCGCGCGCATTTGCGTTCCGCCCATGCCAAAAATCTTCACGTCGAGCCGCTCTTGCAGCGCTTTGGCCAGCCGCGCCGCGTACATGTCGCCGGAAGCTTCACCGGCTGAGAGCAATAGGGAAATCGGTGGCATGAGAGAAAGAATGCTCAATCGCTGGTGGGAAGCGAAGCCGGCAACGGAGAAGAGCCTGCCAGGCGATCGTTAGCCAGCGGTTCGTGGAGCTCCTGCTCCTTATACTGCAACTGGTACAGGCGATAGTAAATGCCGCGTTGCGCCAGCAGTTCCTGGTGCGCGCCCTGCTCGCGCAGGCGGCCTTTGTGGAACACGAGGATGTGGTCGGCGTCCTGAATGGTGCTCAAGCGGTGAGCGATGACCAACGCGGTTCGGCCGCTGAGCAACCGGTTGAGCGCCTCGCGAATCAGCAATTCCGTTTTTGTGTCCACGCTGGAAGTGGCTTCGTCGAGGATCAGGAAGCGCGGATTGTGCGCCAGCGCCCGCGCGAAGCTGATCAGTTGCCGCTGGCCAACGGAAAGCGTGGACCCGCGCTCGTTTACGTCCGTGGCCACGCCCTGCGGCAGCGATCGGATAAACTCGCCCAGGCCGATTTCCCGCAGCGCGTGCTCCACATTTTCCCGCGTGATTCCCTTCGTTCCCAGCCGGACATTCGATTCGATGGTGCCGGTGAAGAGAAACGGGTCCTGTAGCACGATACCGAACTGCCTGCGCAATTCCTGCAAATTCAGCAGGCGTATGTCCACGCCATCCAGCAGAATCTGTCCGCGCTGAATATCGTAGAAACGCAGCAGCAGCGAAATTAGCGTGGTCTTTCCGGCGCCCGTGTGGCCGACGATGGCAAACGATTGCCCGGGCAGCATGCGGAATGAAACGTCGCGCAAGACCCAGTCCTCGTCCGCGGGTTCGGCCACGTTGCGATAGCTGAACCATACATTGCGGAACTCCACTTCCCCCCGTGGCTTTACGATCGCTTGCGCGTCGGCATTCGTATCGATGGTGATCGGCTCATCCAGCAGCTTGAAGATGCGCTCGGAAGCCGCCATCGCCGATTGCAAGATATTGAATTTCTCGCTCAAGTCCTGAATCGGCCGGAAAAAGCGCTGCGCGTACATGGTGAACGCGGTCAGAATACCCAGGCTCAGCGTTCCGCCCAGTATCCGGTTTCCCCCCGAATAGTAGATCAAAGCGATGGTCGCGAAGCTCAGGAACTCCACGGCGGGATAAAACAGCGCATACGCCAGGATGGCATCCCGCCACGCCAGCATGTTGTCCTTGTTCCGGCGCGCAAACTCTTCCCGCGCTTTGCGCTCGCGGTTGAAAAGTTGCACCACGCTCATTCCGGAAATGTATTCCTGCAAGAACGCGTTGATCCGCGCGATGGCTGTGCGGATCTTCCGGTTTGCGTCGCGCACGTATTTGCGAAACACCAGCGTCACCACGAAAATGAAGGGCAGCACCGCCAGCGCGTCCAGCGCCAGCCTCCGGTCGATGGAAAACAGCAAGATGGCCATGACCGCCAGCAGGAAAAAATCGTTGATCATGGTCACGACGCCGGCCGCAAAGAGGTCGTTCAGCGCGTCCACGTCCGTGGTCACTCGCGTCATCAAACGTCCCACCGGGTTTTTGTCGAAATAAGTCATGGGCAGCCGCTGCAGGTGCCCGAAGATCTCCTTGCGCATGTCGTACATCGTCTGTTGCCCGACCCGCTGCATGATCCGGATTTGAATGTATTGCGCCAGAAAATCGAACAGCAGCACGAGTATGTAAATTGCGCTGATCAGCAGCAATCCATGCTTGGCCTGGACCACGCTGATGACTCCCGTGGTGCCGGGCACCAGGCATTTGTCGATGGCCTTCCAGAAAAGCGCCGGCGGCGCCAGCTCCAGCGGCGTCACCACGGACACCAGCGCCATTGCGAACACCACGCGCCACTTGTACGGCCGCATGTACTCCAGCAGCCGCTTCATGAGCCGCGAGTCGTATGCTTTTCCTAGAGCTTCTTCTTCTTGAATGTTGCTCATGCCCGTTCGAGCTCTTCTTCCAGCAGCTGCTTCTGATACAAATCCGCGTAGTAGCCCTGGCGCTCCAGCAATTCGTCGTGCGTGCCGCGCTCGATGATCTGGCCGTCCTTCAGCACGACGATCTGGTCGGCGTCGCGCACCGTGGATGTGCGGTGGGCGATCAGAATCGTAGTGCGGCCGCGCATCACGCCCCGCAATTGCCCCAGGATTTTTTCTTCGGTCTGCGTATCCACGGCGGAAAGGGAATCGTCCAGGATCAGAATCCGGGGATCGCGGACAATCGCGCGAGCGATGGCGGTGCGCTGCTTCTGCCCGCCCGAGAGCGTGATGCCGCGCTCGCCCACCATCGTTTCGTATTTCTTCGCGAAGCCCTCAACGTCGCCATGCAGGCTGGCGATTTCCGCGGCTTCCTGCACCTCAACAGGGTCGTGCGCCGGCACGCCAAAGGCGATGTTCTCGCCCACCGTTTCGCTGAACAGAAAAGTGTCCTGCGGCACGTAGCCGATCGCCCGCCGCAGCGATTCCAGCGGCCAATCGCGGATGGCGTGCCCGTCGATCAGCAATTGGCCGGGCGGCACTTCCCAAAGGCGCGCCACCAGCGCCGCCAGGGTCGTCTTTCCGCTACCAGTGGGTCCGACAACGGCGAGGGTTGAGCCGGCGGGAATCGTGAGATTGATGTTCCGCAGAACCGGCTTAGGTTCATGCCCGTTGGAAGCAGGCGCGCCGTTTCCTGAAAGCGTCGTGGGATAAGTGAAGCTTAAATTGCGAAACTCGACGCTGCCCTCTGGCTGCGTCCCTGCCGGGAGCTTGGCGTCACGGTCGTCAATCTGGGTCTTGGCTCGCAGGATGTAGTTCAACCGCCCCATGGACGCCGCGCCGCGCTGGAAAATATTCGTCACCCAGCCGAGGGCGATCATCGGCCACACCAGAAAATTCAAATACGTGTTGAATGTAATCAGCGCGCCCAGCGACATCTGTCCGTACAGGAACCGGTAGCCGCCCTGCCAGAGCACGATCAGAAAGGTAGTCCCGATCATTGCCGTCAACGACGGCATGAACATGCTCCACGTCCGGATCAGTTGCACGTTTTTCGCCACGTACTCGCGGTTCGGCTCGTCAAAAAAGTGAATCTCCGCCTCTTCCTGCGCATACGCTCGAATCACCCGCACTCCGGAGAGATTTTCCTGCACTTTGGCCGAGAGTGTTGCCAGCGACGCTTGAATCTTCTCGTACAGTTCGTGGATCACTTTGCCGAAATGCCGCACCGTGAGCGCCACCACCGGAACCGGCAGCAGCACCCATAAAGTCAGCGATCTCGACAAAACCACCATTACCGCAATCGACAAGACCATCGTCACGATGGTCGTGCCGCTGTACATAATTCCCGGGCCCAGCACCATGCGCACGGCGTTCAAATCGTTGGTCGCGCGGGACATCAGTTCGCCGGTGCGGTTGCGCACGTAGAATTCCGGTTCCATCACCAGCAGCCGGTTCAGCAAATCGTTACGGATATCGAATTCGATGTCGCGCGATATGCCGATCAGGACCCAGCGCGTCGCGAATGACATCAAGCCCTTCAGCGCAATGCATCCGATCAGAATTACGCAATAAATCCACAACGTGCGCCGGCTGTGCGGCTGGTAATACGGCACCAGGTCGCTCAACCAACTCAGCGGCGGCACGTCATGCGCTCCATGCAGGGCCAGTTCAAATGGCCGCGGACTCCCCGCCAGCGTGTCCGTGATAATCCCCGTCGTCAGCGGCACCACGTTTCCGATCAGCCCCATCAGCATGAGCGTGAGCATGCCCAGCGCAATGGCGCCTTTGTAGCGTCCCAGATACGGCAGCAGCCCTCGCAGATTCTCCCACGAGGACACCTTGGCGCCCTTCTTCGCGGGCTCCCCTGCGCGCAGAGCTGCGGCCGCCGTGCTCATCGCAATGTGGACCTCGGATTTTCCAGCGAGGGGGCTTCACTCAAAAAATGAGTGTACGAGTAGTCCATAGACTGGTAGCGTTTCGTGGCTGGGTTCCAGCGAACGGCGATGGGCAGGGTGTGCCCACTGGCGCCCGCCTGCACGGGCGTCAGGTAAAGCGACAATCCCAGCTCTGCGCTGTTTTCGTATTGCAGTTTCCAGCCGCTCACGGCCTGCAGCGGTGTCAGCGCCAGGTAGCCTTTCCCGTTCTTCAGGTGCTCGTCACAGCGCACCAGCTCCACCCACTTGCCATCTTCGTTTTCGGCGATCACGGCGCGGGTGACCACGGTGCCTGCGATCGTGCTTTTTGGGGTATTGGGCACGACATTTGCCGCCAGAAATTGCTGCTTGCCCGTTTTTGCCAAATCCCCATAGAGCAGGACCTGCGCCCCGCTCCCCAAAAGCGATTTTGTGGCATCTTGAACCTCTTGCGGAATGGCGGGCTCGGCGGCCTTCTTCAATGCGTCTCCGACGGGTTTTGGCGCATCGAACCCGAGGCCACAGCCCTGCAAGGACGCGGCGACCACCAGCAAGCCAAGGCACGCGGCATAGCGTGGCAAATGCAAACAGCGGCCGCACGTGGATGCTGCCGCTTTCATGCGGGACTCTCTCTTTTGCACAGCGGAACGAAGCATTCAGATCCTTTCCTCTCCCACCCCGGCTGTTCAACTCTTAAACTCTTTAACTCTTACACTCTTAAACTTCCGAACTCTTCAACTCTCAATAGACGCACCAATCACCGCGACGTAACCGCCCCATTGGGCTTCCGCTTATCTCGCTACAAGCTGGGCGCCGCCAGCGTGATCTCCACAACGTACTCCTGGCTGTCCGTCCTTTTCCTTCGTGCAAAGCACTTCCATCACCTGCGGCACATCCGGCCCGGCCCAATCGAACGGGTAATACCACAATTCTAACGGTTGCCCGTTCTTCGTGCTAGGACTCCTCGAATCTGGCTCGCCATACAATTCAGTCACTTTGTCCGTCGAATCACTCAACCGCAGCCCACAGAGCCTCAACTCGTTTGCCCGGTGCGCAGGCGATTTCTTCGCAGCCGGTTCCATCGGCACCTGCGCGCTTGCGAAGGTGCTCGCCAGCAACAAAACGAAAAGCGCCCGCTTCAACCCTTCGCGGCTCAGGGTAAAAAAGCGGCCGTTACAACTGCCAGCCTAACTCCTAGCGCTGGCCCAATATCGCATCGAGGCGCGCCTCAAAATTCTCTTCCCCTTCGCTCCACAATTCGCTGCGCTGCACCGGCAAGGCGTGCTCCACCGCTTCCACCCAGGCGAATAGCTTTTGGATGTTTTCCCGGGTCTTCTGGTGATACTGTTTCAGGTTTTCCCCGCTGGTCATCCAGCTTCGGAAGGTTTTCTCGATGGGGTGATCGGAGCCGGCAAACGGGTCCGAGGCCGCACCCGGTGCGAGCAGCCCGGCATGCCCGGTAAAAAAATGCTCGAAGCCCAGGTCCGCGGAGAACTGGCCCTCGCTGGCCGCCGCTCCGTCGTCGTAATCTTTCCCCTGGCAGAGGATCACCAGCGGCTGCGGGCCGTGCTGCCACTTCAACGTCTCAATGTCGAAGGCCCACAAGTCCCACTTGGCATCGACAATGTAGGCGACATCCGCAAAGAGCTGCTGCGCGGCGAGCGCCGCAACCTCCGCAGGGCCGTAGTTCTGTTCGCGGAAATCCCATTCCACGATGGGTGTCTCCGTGGCACTCACGGCCTGGACCGCAAGCTGATCAAAGCCCGCATGCGATTCGGACAGGGGAACGCTGGCAAGGAATCGCGCAAACTCCGCGATCATTGTTTCTTCGGAAAAGTCGCGCGTCCACACGCGCAGATAAGCTCGGTTGGCCATGGGCAAGCCTAAGAATTATACAGGGCTTGGCCCGCGCTCGCGAACGGAGCGCTAGGAGAGGAAATGCCTGCGCAATGCATGCCCTGGCGGCGACTGCCAGACGTCACTTTGCGTCAGGGACCGGCTTCACGTGCTCCACCGTTGACTGGCCAGCGTCACGCCGGGGAGGGGCCACCTTGGGCACTACCTTCTTGGGCTTTTTCGCTTCCCGTCTTCCTTTGTCTCTGTTTCCCATGAGAGGTAGGTTGCCACAAGTTGCCCATCATAGCTAGAGGAATCGCTTCACAACTGGGCAACGAACAGCCGTGCCGCCCGCTCAGGACTTCGGCAGCTGGGGCTTGTCGAACCCCGCCGCAATCTGCTGCAAGCGCTCGCGCAGGGTCTCCCCGAATCGCGAGAAGACTTCGCTGGTGGCTTCCTTCAAGCGCTCTTCGGCGGTTGCTGCGATTTTGGCGATGACATCGCGGGATTGATGATCGAGTGTAGCCACGGTTGCCACCATCCAGGAATTAGTGATGTTCTCCAGGCGCCCGCGGTATTGCGCGGCCGCTTCTTCGCCGATCTGCGCCACCTCGCCGCGCATTTCCGATTGCTTGGCGTCGCCCATCGCTTTCCACGCATCCAGCACACTGTTGAAGCTGGATTGCACTTTTTCCTGCGCCTCCGCCAGGCCCCTTTCCACCGCTCCGTGCATCGAGGTCTGGAAGCGCCGCAGAAAATCTTCCTGTCCGGAATTCAACTGGTTGCCATATTCCATGCGCGCCGCATCCAGGCGCTCGCGCGATTCTTCGACGCCCTTCTGCACCAATTCGTTGAACCCATCCAGCTCCTGCCGGGCATTGCGCTGGATTTCGTCGGTGAACGCCGCGGAGGTGGTATCGGCCGCTTCGGAAAACAGAATGCGCACCCGCTCAAACGCGTCGCGCACCGATTCTTCCAGCTGTTGCTGGGTCTGGGCCACAAAGCCCCGGCTCGCCTGGCTCAATTCGCCGCTAAACACGCTGGAAACCTCGCCGGCCTTCTCCCGAAGCTGTGCGCCGGACTGTTCCGCCAGCTTTTCCGTCAGATTCTGCAACTGGGTTTGCGTTTTCTTCTCGTACCATTCCGCGGACTTGAACATTTCTTCCAGGGTATGGTGTTTCAGGTCCACGGCCTTGCTTTCCAGTTCCTCCAGGTTGCGCCCGGTAATGGCCTGTGAGGATTCGTTCAAGATCTGTTCTACGGTGCCGAGATTCTCGCGAAAGCGGGCCATGGAATCGGCGAAGGCTTCGTCGGCGGAGGCGCGGATGCGATCCTGCTGCATGGTCATGGCGGCATCCAGCAGCGAGCGCCCTCCCGCCAGCCGGTGAATCGCCTCTTCCGTGTGTGTCAGGTGCGGCTGCACCAGGGACTGCACCTGCTCGTCGAACTTTTCGAGCGCCGCGCTGTTGGCCGCTTCAAAGCCGCTTTGAATTCGCGCGTGAATTTCCTCAAACAGATTCTCCGAACGGCGCTGCAGCTCATTACGGTGCAAGCTCAGGACATCATCGAGTTGCGACTGGAAACCTGTGACGGCCTGCTGCTGCACCGTTTCCATCCGGGCAGCGTGCTGTTCAAGCCGTTCAGACACGCTATTGGCACGCCCCACGATCTCTTCCAGTTGCCGCCTATGCGCTTCCATCGCTTCGCGCACGCTGGTGCTCTGCTTGGCGCCCTCTTCCTGCAAACCCGCGCGGAGGCCCTCGGCCTCCTCATGCAGCGCTCCCGAAGCCCGCTCCTCGGCCGCCTGAATCGCGGATTCCAGGGTAGCCTGCCAGCGCGTCTGGGCGGACTCAAGTTCGCGGGCCAGCTGTTCGCGCAGGGAATTCTGCGCCTCCGTCAGTGTGCCGGACACGCGTTCGTGCAGCTCGTTCACCGCCGTGGTCAACGCTTCCCGCTGCGCCCCTGTGGATTCCTCGCGCCGCCGCGCTTCTTCCTCGGCGTGCTGCGCCGCCGCGTCCAGCCGTGAGGTCACCTGGGTTTCGACCGCCTCGGCGTGGTTGCGTAGTTTTGCCGCGGCTTCCTCGGCTTGCCCGCAGAGTGTCTGCAGAGTCTCGTGCGCGGCGGAGAGTTGCTTTTCGTGCTGGTCGCGCTGCAAAGCGCCTTCGCGCGCGAGCTGCGCCGTCAATTCGTGCGTCAATTGCTCCAATTGCGGCGCCAGCCAGCGCGGCAAATCCATCTTCAACGATTCGGCGGCGGCAGCCTGCGCGGAGCGCGCCTGTGTTTCCGTTTCCTGCTGGATTGTACCGATGGCCTGGGCCGTTTCACGCGCTACTTCCTGGCGAAACGCCACGTACTTCTGCTCCCACTGCTCAAACGCCAGCCGGCTCTCGGCGCTTACCGCTTGCGCCGCCGCTTCACGCGCGGCTGCATGAATCTGCTGCTTCGCATCCGCCAGCAGGCGCGCCACCTGCCGCGCCAGTTGCATCGACGCGTCCGTGGCGCTCGCCGGGGCCGGGAAGACCCGCAAGTTGTCCGGCGATGGTCCGCCCGCTTCCGCTTCCTCCGATGGCAGGGTCACTTCTTCCGCGAGCGGCATCGTCGAGCTGGTCGGTAATTCGGCGGGAATCGCGCCGCCTGCGGAAGAACTTGGCTCTTCCGGAAACACGAACCAATCGTCGGGAGGGAACGCAATCCCCCAGGCATTGCCGGCCTGTTCTAATTCCAAGGCCACTTGGAAGAGCTGGCGCACCGTCCGCGGCCGCTGGATCCACGCAACCTTGCCCCTCACGTGCCTCGGAGGATGGCCGGACTCCGGGTGGGGCACCTCCAGGTTCACCCACATGTTTTTCAGGACGTAATGCTTGGACTGGTAACGGCAACCGTGGCAATTGATGATGAGGGTCGAGGTGCGCTCGGCGAAGGCGCGTCCGAGGGCGTCCACGCCGGTCACCGTGAGCGGCACGGCCTGCACGATCCGCGTGCTGCGTCGCTTCCTCAAATCAGAGCTTGCATTCACTGCGCCTTCAGTCACCATATCCCCCGCCTCATGCTGTAGCTGAGGCGTCTCATCCGGTGCCAGTTCGGGTCCGTTTTCTTCATTTTGCATCGTCGCCGTATCCTGAGTAACATTCACCTTTACAATAAGTTAGGACTGCTTTGGGGGCAGGGCATCGTGCTCCTGTCCGCGCTCGGCCCCGCTCAGAAACGTCCATATTTCCTTGGCTACCCAGATCGGCCCTACCAGCAAATAGATCGGTCCCTGAAAAAACGCCGGATTGTTGCCCTCGACCCGATGTCCTATCAACAGGAGGACCCAGCCGCCCACGAAACACGATACTCCCCAGCGCCACTTCAGCAGCACCAGGAGGATAATCCCCGCAAAAATCAGGGGGATCCCGATGCCATGGAGCAGCTTATTCCAAGGCGAACCATGTTCGTGATCGTACTGAGCCATGTAGTGCGCCAATCTGGGCATTGCGCACCTCCTGCACCGATTCGTGTCGAACCAGTCGCGATATGGTGGGGACTTCCACCGCGGGAATCAAACTGTATCCTGAATTGTTCTGCTTGCCTAGAGGGAGAAAGATTCTAGACGTACTAGCGCTGCCGGTTCATGAGTTTTCCGCTTTTTCTTCTTGCATTTACAGTCAGCTCACGGCAATTCCCGCCTGCTGTCGCACGGCCTCGGAAATGTTGCGCCCGGTGACAAGCAGTACGATGTGCCCTGCGCGCGGTCCGTTGCTGAGATACGCTGCCGTAGCGGCAGCGCCCGCAGGCTCCGCCAAAAGTCCCTCGTCCAGGCGCAGGCGCCGGATGGCGTCGAGTATTTCTTCCTCTTTGACCAGGAGCACCTCGTCCACAACCTCGCGGATGCTCGCAACATTGCCCTCGTCCGGTGTGCGCGTCGCTAATCCATCCGCGCACGTGTCGCACGTGTCGGTTTGCACCGCCTTGCCCTGTTGCCAGGACAAATAATAGGAAGGTGCGCGTTCCGCTTGTACGCCTACGACTCTCACGGAAGGCGCGCGATGCTTCAATGCCGCGCCGATGCCGCGAATCAGTGCCGTGTCTCCCATCGGCACAATCACGGTGGTCATGGCGGGCAACTGATCGAGGAGTTCCATTGCGATCGTTGCAGGCCCGGCGGGAAGATCGGGATCGGTGGCATCATTCAAGAAATAGACGCCGGGGCGCTGTGCGTACTCATTCGCGCACTGAAATGCGCTGGCGAGGTCGGGACTGCCGGTGTCCACGATCCGCGCGCCCAGTTGCTCAATTTGTTTGCGTTTCACCGCAACCGGATGCTCCGGCAGGAAAATAATGGCTGGCACGCCTAGTGACCTCGCGGCAAAAGCGACCCCCGCGCCATGATTGCCGGTGCTGCAAGCGACCACTTCTTCGATGCGACGGCGTTTCAGGTTGCAGGCGAGGGCGAAGAGCGCGCCGCGCGGCTTGAACGAGCCCGTTGGAAGCACCGTTTCATTTTTGAGGTAAACCTGAGCGCCCGCACTGCCCAGGGTTTTCGACTTGATCAGCGGCGTCGGCCCAAAATGCTCCAAGAGCAGCTCTCGCGCCTCACGAATCGCCGAGAATCGCGGAGAAATTGGCATGGATCGAAGCTTTCTCGCAGGCCGGGGTCTTACCCTCGCAAAGCAAGATAGTACTTCGCCGCTTCTCTCTATTCCAGACCCTGACCCCCGGCAGGCAAGTCTTCAGGAATCGGATCGCTGCGATCCCGAATCTTTCCCGGCGTCACAGCTCGCGCCGCCCTTCCATGGCCTTCAGCATGGTGACTTCGTCGGCATATTCCAGATCCGCGCCCACGGGAATGCCCACGCCGATGCGTGTAACGCGCACGCCCAGCGGCTTCAGCAATTTCGACAGGTAGATGGCGGTCGCTTCGCCTTCGGCAGTGGGATTCGTGGCGATGATGATTTCTTCGACCGTGCCGCCTTTCAGGCGTTCGATCAGGCTCTTGATATGCAGTTGCTCCGGCCCGCGTCCCTGCAAAGGCGAAAGGGAGCCGCCCAGCACGTGATACATCCCGCTGTATGCGCGCGTCTTCTCGATGGCCATAATGTTATGCGCCTCTTCCACCACGCAAATCGTGCGCTTGTTCCGCGTCGGCCCCACGCAATAGAGACACGGATCGGTATCCGTGATGTTGTAGCAGACCGTGCACGTGCGGATTTTCTCCTTGGCGTCACGGATGGCCTCGGCCAGCGAGAGGGCTTCCTCCGGCGTGGCCCGCAATAGATGGAAGGCCAAGCGCTGCGCGGTTTTCTGCCCGATTCCGGGCAGGTGCTTCAGTTCGTCGATCAGTCTTTCCACGGGAGCGGCAAAATCAGGCATGCCCCTTGTGTAGCACAGGCGTGCTTCCCGAAGCAAACACGCCGCCGATTCATGAGTGAGTCGGGCTGCCGGAGCTTTGTCACACGTTAGCCTGGGGCCAACAACTCCCATCGTACTTTCCTTTGGCTGAGTCGAGCTAACGTGCGAGAATGACCACTGACAGGGATTGCGTGAAACGTTCTCTTCGCGAAATCTTGGCTGACTCCCACGTTGCAGCGGTTGCCACCGCTGTCCTGTTCCTGTGGTCGCTCTACTGGGGATTCCATGCTCTGTGGAGTCCACTTCGGCGTGCCGCCAATTTCTTGTTCACTGCGGTGGCAATCCTTAATATTCCGTACTTTTCTCCTACACTGACTGGTGCCGACCGCTGGATGTTGACTATGACATTATTCTTTCTTTTCAATGCTCTTGTCAGCTTTGCCGCAGCCTGGCTTCTGTCCCGCTGGGTGTACGGCATGGGGCCGCTATGCAGTTTGAGCAAATACCGCACGAGGTTAGCAAGGAGGAACCATGTTTGAGCGATTAAAGCGGGCTCTGGTAGAGAGTTTTGTCGGCGCTATCGCTCTCGGGTACCTACTCGCGCAGTGCATTCTGCACTTCGTGAATATCTTTGCTTCGCCTGTGGCTGGTTGGGTTGCGCGAAACGAATATCGGCAAATCATGTCGGGAGATGTTGCGTTCGCGGCGTTCTCTTTCAGGGATGCACTGCCCGATTTGGCCAAGTTCCTTTTTCTCTTGTTTGTCTGGTACCTCCTGGTGCGCTGGCTCTACTTCACGCCCCTGAAAAAAGAGACCTCCGAGCCAGCGCCAAATCCAGAACAAGCCGGATAGACTCCGAAAATCATTGAACCGCAATCCGACCACGGGGCTAGCGCCTGTGAAGTCGCATAATCCGAAAGTGACCCGCCACTGCCGTTTCCGGGGTATCCTTTAGGGAGAAGCCCTCATCTAATGGGTAAGTAGGTCTGTGTTCAGAGGATATGGCTCAACTACTCGACGGAATCCGCTCTCCCGCGGACGTAAAGCAACTCAACTTCTCGCAGCTCGAGCAGCTCGCCGCGGAAATCCGCGAGGAACTCATCAACGTTCTCGCGAGGAATGGCGGGCACTTGGGTCCGAATTTGGGCGTCGTGGAACTCACCATCGCCATGCACTACGTTTTTGACACGCCCAAGGATCATTTCGTTTTCGACGTCAGCCACCAGGCCTACGTGCACAAACTGCTCACCGGGCGGCGCGACCTTTTTCACACCATTCGTAAGCCCGGCGGCTTGAACGGCTTCATGCTGCGCACGGAAAGCGAGCATGATTGTTACGGCGCGGGCCACGCCGGTACGGCGCTTTCCGCGGCCTTAGGCATGGCCGTGGCGCGCGACAAACAGGGCGGCAGCGAGCACGTGGTTGCTCTCGCCGGCGACGCCGCGTTCACCTGTGGCATCACCTACGAAGCGCTGAACAATATCGCCCATCATACGGAAAAGCTGCTGGTCATCCTAAATGACAACGAGTGGTCCATCGACAAGAATGTCGGGGCCATCGCCGCTTATCTGAATCGGATCGTCACCCATCCGAAGTTCGACGCGTTGCACGGCCACGCCGGAAAATTCGTGAAACTCATCGGCGGGCAGAGCGCCTTTCGTTTGGCCAAGAAAGCCGAAGAAGCCGCCAAAAGCATACTGTTGCCCAGCGTCATTTTCGAGGAACTCGGCTTGAAGTATTACGGCCCCATCGATGGCCACGACATTCCAACACTGATCCACACGCTCGAATCGCTCAAGCGGCAGAAGCGGCCGTGCCTGCTGCATGTGCTCACGACGAAGGGAAAGGGCTTTGAGCCGGCCATGCAAAAGCAGAAGAAATTCCATGGCCTCGGCCCTTACGATGCTGAGACGGGCGAAACAAAGCCGGCCGGCACGCCAACCTATTCCGAAGTCTTCGCCGATACGCTGAACAAACTGGCGGATCGCGACTCCAAGATCGTGGCCATCACCGCGGCAATGCCCAATGGCACCGCGCTCGATCGCTTCCAGGCAAAGCATCCCGGAAAATATTTCGATGTGGGCATCGCCGAGGAACATGCTGTGCTCTTTGCCGCCGGCCTGGCTGCCAAGGGACTGAAACCCATTGTGGCCATCTATTCGACCTTTTTGCAGCGCGCTTTCGATCCCGTCGTCCACGATGTCTGTCTGCAGAATCTTCCCGTCGTTTTCTGCATGGACCGCGGCAGCCTTTCCGGCGACGATGGCCCCACGCATCACGGCCTCTTCGACATCAGTTATTTGCGCGGAATCCCCAACATCGTGCACATGGTGCCGAAGGACGAAGACGAGCTTGCGGACATGCTTTATACTGCGACGCTCCACAACGGCCCTATCGCTGTACGGTATCCTCGCGGCGCCGGTATGGGCGTGGAAATGAAGCCGTTTCCCAAAGTCATTCCCATCGGCAAGGCGGAAATCCTGCGCTACTCGGAAAACGATCGTGTTGCGATTTTCGCTTTGGGCGCCATGGTGCCGCTGGCCGCAGAGGTTGCCGCGCAACTCGAAAAGCAGGATGTCAGCGCGGCGGTCATCAACGCGCGCTTCAGCAAGCCCTTGGACTCGCAGACTCTGGAGTTTTTCGCCCGGAATGTGGATGTGATTCTCACGCTGGAAGATCACGTGCTCATGGGCGGTTTCGGCAGCGCGATACTCGAAGAACTCAACAACCTCGGCATTCAGAAGCCGGTCGTGCGCATCGGCTGGCCCGACCAGTTCATCGAACACGGCAAACCAGAACAGCTCCGCGCGAAATATGGCCTTACGGCAACGGCGGCCCTGGAGAAGTTGCGTCCCCATCTGCAACTCCAGGAGTCTCGGCGCGCTCCGATTCCGTTCCGCGCGGTTTCCCGCTAGCACGCCGCTGGCGATCCCATTGCAGCACATCTCCAGGCACGGTTGACACTCGCCTCTTCGCCAAGTAAGGTTCCACAAGATAATTCGCCGGCCAATTTTCAAGGAGCAACCGCATGAGCCCCTTCCGCCAGAACGCCGCGCCATCACGGCGTCTATTCCTGCTTGTTTGTGCCGTGTTGCTGCTGCTTCCCACGATTCTCCAGGCGCAAGTCAAGCCCGAAAATCCACCGGCATACGATGTCAAGGCGCACTACACCAAGTACGAATTCCGCATCCCCATGCGCGATGGCGTCAAGCTCTTCACCGCCGTTTACGTGCCAAAGGACGCCTCGCAGGCCTATCCCTTCCTCATCAATCGCACGCCCTACGGCGTTGATCCGTACGGCCCGGATCGCTACCGCAAATCGCTGGGGCCCAGCGAAAGCTTTGAACGTGATGGATTCATCTTCGTGTTTCAGGATGCCCGTGGGCGCTTTCTCTCCGAAGGCGATTTCGTCATGGTGACGCCGCACAAGGAAAACAAGAAATCGGCGAAAGACGTGGACGAGAGCACGGATTGCTACGACACCATCGAATGGCTGCTGCACAACGTTCCCAACAACAATGGCAAGGCGGGCGTCTACGGAATTTCCTACGACGGTTTCTACGCCGCCACAAGCATCATCAACTCGCATCCCGCGCTGAAAGCCGCTTCACCGCAGGCCCCGGTCGCCGACCTGTACATGGGCGACGACGCTTACCACAACGGGGCGTTCATGCTGGAGGCCAATTTCGGTTTCTACGTGATTTTTAAGCCCCGCACCGAAATTGCTCCGGCACCGGAGCAATGGCCGCACTTCGACTACGGCACCATCGACGGCTATGACTTCTATCTTCAGGCGGGTACGCTCGCCAACCTGAAGAGCCGCTATCTGAAAGATTTCAGCATTTATTGGGATGATCAGGTCAATCATTCCGTCTACGACGATTGGTGGAAGGCGCGTAACATTTCCGCCTTCCTGAAGAATGTGCACTGCGCCGTGCTAGCCGTAGGCGGTTGGTTTGATGCCGAAGATCTAGTCGGCCCGGGAAAAGTTTTTCAATCCGTCGCGAAATTCAATCCGGATACGCCGGACACCCTGGTGATGGGCCCGTGGGTTCACGGCGGCTGGGCCCATGGAGAAGGCAATCACCTCGGCGACATCGACTTTGCCGGCAAGCATTCGCCGTACTTCAACGACAGCGTGCTGCTGCCTTTCTTTCGCCAGTATCTGAAGGGCGAGGGCAACGCCAATCTGCCGCGCGCGCTCATGTTTGAGACTGGCACGAACGTTTGGCGGCGCTACGATTCCTGGCCGCCTAAAAATACGGAGCCGCGCTCTCTCTATCTGCACGCGGGCGGCCAGCTTTCCTTCGACCCGCCCACGGCATCAACCAGTAGCTTTGATGAATACGTCAGCGATCCGGCCCATCCCGTGCCCTTCGTGAATTTTCCCGCCCTTGGCGTGCCGCAAACCTACATGGACGCCGACCAGCGTTTCGCCGCCAAACGTCCGGATGTGCTCGTTTACCAGAGCGCGCCGCTCGACGAGGACTTAACCGTTTCGGGAGCTGTCTCGCCACACTTGTGGGTTTCCACCTCGGGCACCGATTCCGATTACGTCGTGAAACTCATCGATGTCTACCCCGACGATTTCCCCAATCCCGACCCCAATCCCAAGGAAGTGAAAATGGGCGGTTACGAGCAACTCGTGCGCGGCGAACCCTTCCGCGGAAAATTCCGCAACACCTTCGAGCGGCCCGAACCCTTCGTGCCCGGCCAGCCCACCGCGCTCAATTTTGCTTTGCCGGATATCAACCACACCTTTCGCCGCGGCCACCGCATCATGGTGCAGATCCAGAGCACCTGGTTTCCGCTGGTCGACCGCAACCCGCAAAAGTTCTTGAATATCCCCGAAGCCACCGCAGCCGATTTCCAGAAAACCACCGAGCGCGTGTATCACTCGAAGTCCAACGCCTCCGCGCTTGTGCTTCCCGTGCTGCACTAAAACGCGCAACGCATCGTTGAAGACTTGGCGTCTTCGTGTGATTCAGTTTAGTTGGAAGGGAATTCGATTACTGATTCCGGTAACAGCGGCTAGAACAGTCCTGGAATTTTCATACCCGCCATGCCGGGTATGCCGCCCGCAAGGTTCCTCATCTGGTTGGCCAACTCTTCATCCACCCGCCGTGAAGCTTCATTCACCGCTGCCCGCAGTAAATCCTGCAGCATCTCCTGATCCTTGCTCGCGTACACTTCCGCTTCGATCTTCACGTCCAGCACTTGCTTTTGGCCGTTCATCTTCACCGTGACCATGCCGCCGCCGGCCGAAGCCTCCACCGCGACGGAGTTCACTTGCCGTTGCAAGTCTTCCTGCACCTGCCGCAGCCGCGAAAGCATCTGTTGGAGAGCGTTGACTTCCATAATTTTCAAAGCCTCACCTTTCAGTGCGACTTCACTCTTCGTCACGCCGCCGTACTTCGGAAATTCTCCCGCCGAAGCGCTGCAGCATGGACTTCACCATCGGGTCATTCTCAAACTGCGCGCGCATTTCCTGCGTCGCCGGTGCCACGCTCGCCAAATTCGGGCCATTCGCCGCACCTGTTTCGAGTCTAGCACATACGCGAACGGCGCGCGCTAGTACCTTGCTCGATGCGGCACGGATCTTTTCCAGCGTGTCGCGTCCCTCAATTAATCCCGCGAACGTGCTCTTCTCCGGCGGAAAACAAATGCGCAATTCGCCGCCTTCCAGCTCCCAGCGCGACGCGTGCTCGAGCAATTCGGCGATAAACTTCTGCTGCGCCTGAATGGTTGTTTTGATTTCCGCTACTTGCTCCATCGTGAGGCCCACCGCAGCAAATTCGTTCGCGGCTATTTTGATGGAGTCGGATGCAGGAATGGATGCTTTTTCGCTTGCCACCGCGGCCGCGCCTGGTTGCTTCGCCGGTTCCTGAATGCGCGCGGGTGCTGCTGCGACCGCTGTGCTGTTAGCGCCCCAAGCGCTTGTGGCCATCGCTTTCGTTTCCGCTTGCGGGGCAAACGCGCTCGCCGACGCGGAACGCGAAGGGAACGACGGTGTTGCCGATCCTGATCCCGCGTTTCTCGGCGCTGCGCCTCCTCCAGTGTTGCCGCTTGCGCCGCCGCGTGCCTGTGCCAGCAATTCCTCCAGCGGAGCCAGCCGCGCCGCGTTTACCATGCGCAGCAATCCCATTTCCAGATGTACGCGCGGGTCCGGCTTGTGCCTCAGATCATTTTCCGTCTGCAAAAGAATCTGGAAGTAGCGGGTCAAATCCTCTTCGCTGAAAAGCGCCGCGGCCTTTGCCAAACCGGGTCGCTGCTCTGGTGTGGCGGCGATCAAGTCCGAATCCGCGCCGCAGACGCGCGCAATCAGCAGGTTGCGCATGTGGCGAATGGCTTCGCGGCAGAAGTGCTGGAGGTTGCGCCCCTCTTTCTGAAACGTGTGCACCAGGCCCAGGGCGCGCTCCGCCGACTGTCCGGCAATGGCTTCGACAAGTTCATGCAGCGCATCTTCGGGCACCACTCCGAGAAGATTGCGCACCGGCTCGTCATGAATGTCGTCGCCGCAATACGCGCGTGCCTGCTCCAGCAGCGATAGGGCGTCGCGCATACTGCCTTCCGCCATGCGCGCCATCACGGAAAGCGCGCCGTCGTCAATCTTCAGGTTTTCTTTTTCCGCGATGTACTGCAGCCGGCTGGTGATTTCGTTGAAGGTCAGCGCGCGAAAATGAAAATGCTGCGCGCGCGAGCGGATGGTGTCTTCCAGGTCTTCGGGCTGCGTCGTAGCCATCACGAAGATGACGCGTTCCGGCGGCTCCTCAAGCGTTTTCAGCAGTGCGTTGGAGGCCTCGCCCGTCAGCATGTGCGCTTCGTCTAGGATGACCACCTTGCTGCGCGCCGCGGCCGGGGCGTAGCGCACCATCTCCCGCAACTCGCGAATCTGGTCAATGCCGCGATTCGACGCCGCGTCAATCTCAATCACGTCCAGCGACGACCCCGCCGCAATTTCCTTGCATGAATCGCATACGCCGCAAGGCTCCGGCGTCGGCCCATTCACGCAGTTGAGCGCCTTGGCCAGGATGCGTGCCGCCGTGGTTTTCCCCACGCCGCGCGCCCCCGAAAAAATGTACGCGTGGGCCACGCGATTCATCTTGATCGCATTGGCCAGCGTTTCCGTTACGTGTGCCTGCCCGACGAGGTCCGCGAAGGTCTGCGGCCGCCATTTTCGCGCAATCACTTGATAAGTCATACGTGTCTGGGTGCCTTGGCCTTTGGGCTTTCTGCAAAGGGTGGGTTCATTTTCGGCGTCCGCCCCGCAAAAGTCAAAACTTTCGGAATGCGGCAGCTTGCTGCCGCTTTTGCGACGCCAACTGTTTTACCCAAACTGTCATCCTGAGAGCCGCTTCTGAGCGGCTCGAAGGATCTCAACCAAATGTGTTTGGCAATTTCGTTCGGAACGTGAAGGTGAATGTCGCCGTGGCAACCAACCGCTTCCTGATCGCTGGTCGCTGATATCTGGTCGCTAATTCCTATTCTTCGACTCGAGGAACTTCGGGATCTCCGCGGCACACTTGGCTTACCCGGTACCGTTGCTCCCTTCCGGGCCTGGCGGGGTTCGCGGGACCTCGTTGCACAGAGCCCGAAGTTCCACGTCTTGGCAGTCGCGCATTCCACGACTGCAATGCAAAGCTTAACATAGCGCGGAGAGTCCTCCAATCATCGCCCAAGGAAAACTGTGCTAAAACTAAGTTGTGACGCAGATTCTCCTCGGCGCGGCATCTTGCTCGCCAGACGGCCTCACAAAAGGGTGTTCCCTAAAATGACAGACGCCGTTCAGCTTCGCTCGCAAGACATGAACCAACTCCACCAACAAGTGCGTGGAACCTACGAGGCGTTCAAGGCAAAAGGGTTGAAGCTCAACCTGACACGGGGCAAACCGTCCTCGGCTCAGCTCGATCTAAGCGCTGAGATGCTGTCTCTTCCTGGTTCCGCCGACTATCTTGCCGAAGGCGGGACGGATTGCCGGAATTACGGTGGGCTGCAGGGGCTTGTGGAAGCGCGCAGATTGTTCTCCGGGATGATGGGCGCGCCGGCGGAGCAGGTCGTCGTCGGCAATAATTCCAGCCTCGCGATGATGCACGACACGGTTGTCTACTCCCTGCTCAAGGGAACGTGTGACGGCGGCTCGGCTTGGTCGAAACAAGGAGAGATTGCGTTCCTCTGCCCCGTGCCGGGCTACGACCGTCATTTCAAAATCTGCGAGGACTTCGGCATTCGCATCATTCCCGTGGCGCTCGGGGAATCTGGCCCCGATGTGGACCAGGTCGAAAAACTCGTAGCGCAGGACGCCTCCGTCAAGGGCATGTGGTGCGTTCCCAAGTACAGCAATCCCACGGGCGCTGTGTATTCGGATGAGGTCATCGAGCGCCTGGCCGGGATGCCCACGGCGGCGCCGGACTTTCGGCTCTATTGGGACAATGCCTACGCCGTGCATCACCTGACGAACGAGCGCATCGCAATTCCCAACATGATCGAGCTTTGCGCCCGCCACGGACATGCGAACCGCCCGTTGGTTTTCGGTTCAACGTCGAAGATCACCCTGGGTGGCGCCGGATTGGCCCTGCTTGCCTCGTCGAAGGACAACGTGAAATGGTTCCTCTCACGATTGGGCACGCGCACCATCGGGCCGGACAAAATCAATCAGTGGCGTCACGTGCGCTTTCTGAAAAATGAAGAAGGCATCCTGCAGTTGATGGACAAGCACAGGGCCCTAATCGCGCCGAAATTTCAGAAGGTGCTCGAAGTCTTTGAAGAAAAGCTCACCGGCATTCCCAAGGTGACGTGGACCCGGCCCAAGGGCGGCTACTTTATCAGCCTCGATGTCCCCGAAGGCTGTGCGCGCCGCGTGGTCGCTCTCGCCAACGAACTCGGCGTCGAACTCACCCCCGCCGGAGCGACGCATCCGCACGGGAATGACCCCAGCGATCGCACCATTCGCATCGCCCCCACGTTTCCCGAATTGCCCGAAGTAGCCCAAGCCGCCGAGGGCGTGGCCGTCTGTGTTCTCATGGCCGCAATCGAGAAACTACCCAAACCCGCGCCTGCGTGATTTCGTTGGCCCACGCTTTCGCTTTTTAAGAGGGTAGGACGCTCTTCGCTTCCTGGTCGCTGATCACTGGTAGCCGATCGCCCTTTCTCCCCGCCTTGCCGGACACAGCACATCCCCAAAACATCTTGCCGTACTCTCCATCCTGTGATTTACACTACAACTCGGTTGGAGTTCCTCCTCAACCGCCTTGCGTCCCGGACCGCATCTGGGCCGCAGGGTCCGCGCGCCAGCGCAGCGTCCCGTTCGCGGGACCTCCCCACGTTACGGGGACATCACACCTGCACGCACCGTGCAGGCAGGAGGAATTGCATGAAAGTAGTGGTATCTCTTCTATTGGTGTTTGCCCTTGTGTGCTCCGCGGCGCCACCCACCTACGCCGAGCCGCGCCAGGTCCTGCAGGGCACCGAAATCCATCTCACGCTGGTCAATGGCATCAGCACGGCCAGCGCCAAGGAAGGCGATCCCTTCATCGCCGTATTGGCGCAACCCGTCACGCTGGACAGCCGCATCCTGCTTCCCGCAGGGACGCGTGTACACGGCGTCATCGGCACGATTCAGCGGCCCAAACAGTTTGCGATGTTTCGCGGCCAGTCGTACATGAACCTCACCTTCAAGAGCATAGAGATCGATAGCCGGCTCATTCCGGTACAGATGAGCTTGCTGGCCGTCGGGCAGCCGCGCGTGAATTCAGACAGCAAGCGCCGGCGCGACGTGAAAATTGTGGAAGGCGAAGTAGTCCAGGAGAAGCACGACTACAAGGGCGACGCGCTGGGCATGGCGATTGGCGGCGGCGGAGGTTCCGCGGCCGGACTGGTATTCGGCAGCGTGGCCCGCGGCTTTGGCATCGGCCTTGCGGCCGGGGCCATCTATGTGGTTGCGCGAAAGGGTAAGGAAGTGGAAATGCCCGCGCAGACCGGTATGCTGGCGCGGCTGGACAGCACGGTCACGGTGCCGTACGCAGCGGCGAGCAACTAGAGGTTGCCTCTTAAATGCTGTGCAACCCGCAGTGCGCACCTCAGGGGTTAAAACCCCTTGAATTTGCGAGGCTTTTCGGCACGGCTGAAGCCGTGCCCTCCCGTGGACCATTTATGGGATGTCTTCTAGACCGGCGGCGGGACGCGCAGTTTCCGATAGCATTTGGGGAGGATAGGGCGCCGTGATTCCATCAGGGTGGCTTCACGACGCCCGTGGGGGTTCTGGCTGGACAATTCGTGGACTTTCCTTGGGGTGATGAATGACGCGGAGAAACAACGCAGATGGTCAAAGCCAGTCCACGTTGCCCTCCGGTCGTCGATCAGTACAGCTAAGCCAGCAAAGTGCAGGAGTGGGGCCATTGTGAGAGATTCCCAACTTGCTGCAAACTATGCGCTTACGTGGGAACCCGAGGAACGAAGTTGCATCAGCGCGGGAAGCCGTTCCGTTACGGGACATGCCCGGTGAAAATCCCAACCGGCCCTTACCAATTCACGACTCCTCCCAGATTCCGTTTCCGCTTCTCAATTCACTTTTTTTGATGCACGCGATTTGTTTTTTCCTTTTCCCTCCCAGCCTTTTTCCAATTGACGCTTCGTGGAACACCGCGATACCTTTTATCCATCAAGGGACCACATGGTCAGGGCCAAGCGATTCAAAAAATTCCCAATCGCTTTATCTCAAGGAGATTCATGTCCAACGAACTGCGTAATTTTCTAGCCCTCAGCTACGAGGAGCTGGAAGAACTGAATTTAAAAGCGAAAGAGCACCGCAAGAAACGGACTCCTTTCGGCAAGATCCAGGAAGAACGCCTGAAGTACCTTACCGACGAAAAGCGCATTAAAGCGGTCACGGTCTTGTTCTCGGACCTCGAAGGCCGTCTGCACATGCTGGACTACGACAAGAAATTCCTGATCAAGAGCTACGACAACCTCACCTTCGACGGCTCCTCCATTCGCGGGTTCACGGCGCAGCGCGAGAGCGATCTCAGGCTGGGCATGGACTGGGCTTCGTTCTACTGGGCGCCCGCGGACATTTTTGGCGGCGGCAAAGTGCTGGTGTTCGGCGATGTCATCGACAAGGATGGCACGCCCTACAGCGCTGACATCCGCGGGGTTCTGAAAGGTTATGCCGACTCGCTTTACAAGAAGGAAGAGTACACGCTCAACGCCGCCAACGAAATCGAGGGCTTCCTTTTTAAGGGCCCCGACGCCGAGCGGCAATACCACGATACCCAGAAGTTTGAGTATGTGAACACGGGCGGCTACTACCACTCGCTGCCGGGAGATCCCCTGCGCACCTTCATTGACACGACTGCGGAAGTGCAGCGTTCGATGGGCTTTCAGAACGAAAAGGACCACCCCGAAGTCGCGCCCTCGCAGTTTGAGATCAACTACAGCTACACGGACGTGGTTGGCGCGGCCGACCAGATCCAGCTTTACAAACTGATCTGCCGCCAGGTCGCCAACAAAATGGGCCTCACCGCCAGCTTCCTGCCGAAGCCCGTCGTGGGCGTCAACGGCAGCGGCATGCATACGAACGTTTCCGTCAGCAAGGACGGCAAGAATCTTTTCTGGGATCCCAAGGGCGAGGAGAAACTCAGCAAATTCGGCTGGGCTTTCGTCGATCGTGTGCTCACCCATGGCAACGATTTGTGCTTGCTGATGAACTCCAGCGTGAACGCTTATCGCCGGCTCGACCCGCACTTCGAGGCTCCCAATCAGCTGAAAGCGTCACCGGTGGACCGTGGCGCCATGATCCGCGTGCCGATCGGCAACGAGCGCAGCATGCGCGTGGAATTTCGCGCCGTCGCGCCCGACGCCAATCCCTACCTGGTGATGTACTCAATCTTCAAGACCGGGCTGGAAGGAGACACCGCGAAGATCAAGAACCTGCGCTCTGCCGAGCGCTACCTTCCTGACAACATTTACACGGCCATCGATAACTTCGAGAAAGCCGAGTGGACCACGAAACTCTTTGGCGGCGACGTAAAAGCTCGCTTTGCCGACTTGAAGAGGGCGTCAGCGGATCGCTGCGCCCGCTCGCTGGGCACCATCGTCAAAGCCCCCGAAGTCCAACATCACCACGAGGTGTACAACCAGTTCCTCTGGAACATGTTCTAGACTCCGGCCTGTTTCCAATTTGTGCAGACCCCTGGCGTTTGCCAGATCCCAGAAACGCCCGCCAACTTCGGATGGCGGGCGTTTTGCGTATCCGGGCGTTTCGCCCAGAACGCGGGCGAGGCTATATGCCCGATTTGGAGGATTGCGTGGTGAGGAATTCGACACCGCAGCGATAGAGCTTACCGTTGGGGAACTCGGACACGCTGGCGATGCGCGCAGGAACAAAGATGGCTGGAGCTTTTGGCGATTCCGGCGAGAAAGGCACGGCAATCGTCACCGTGATGTTCACCAGGTAGAAGTTCTTGGTCTTGAAGCTCATTCCCCCGCGCGACATGTCAATACACGCGACGATGTCATCACCAAAAGCTTCGCTGCGCACGCACGCGAAGTAATTGACCTTGGCGCGCACCCGGTTGCGGCGGTCGAGGGGTGGCGCGGGAGCAGGCGGTACGACGGGGCGGGACGCCGGCGGTGGCTGCGGGACGGAGCGTGCCGGCGGCGGATCGAGAAGAGCCACGGCAGCGGCGGCCGGCTCCGGCTTTGCCGCGGGCGAAAGGGCGGCCACTAGCGGGCGCAGCGAGGGCAGGTGCGTGGTCTGTTTCCAGACGGTGGCCATACCGCAGTTGTCGCAATAGCGCACCAGTCCTCCGTGAATGGCGCAGACATCAAATTCAAAGTCGCCGTCCTCGACCGTGATGGGCGCGTGGCAACTGCTGCATTCAAGAGCCAGGGCCAGCGGGCGCTCCGTGGGCGGCGGAGGAGGCGGGAATGCGACTTGCCAGAAATCGACCGACTCATCCAGGAAGGCCACACCGTAGGTATGGACGCCTTCGTTCTCCGCGATTTCGCCAACGACGCGGGCCTCAGCTTCACGATTGGTGACCATGGAACGGAGATGGAGCACCTGCTCGGCGATGAGTTTTTTTGTGGAGACGATGCCGGCACCATGAAAGCTGATGACCACGGTCTTGGTCACTTCGGAAAAGACACGGCCATCGGAATCGCTGCCGATCAGAAGGATGGGAACTTGCTTGGAGATACGCCCACTGCGGCGGACCTTCTGGGAAATCATCTTGACAACCTGGGGAAGGGGCCAAGAGTTTCGCAGGTTCCATGATAGCCGAGGGGGAAAGAGGCGCTGGGGGAATTCGAGCGCGTGTTGCGAGAAAAGCACCGTGAATGGAGCGATAGAGCAGGCCCGCACAGCAAGTCAGGTGGAAAAGCCCCATTCGCTCAGAGGAACGACGAAGTAGAAAAAGCAGAGTAGCGCAGTGCGACTTTAGCCGGGGAGCAGCGTTTCCTGGCTGGCGACGACTTGCCAGCCGCTCAGGCCATACACATAGATTTGAATGACACGCGACTGGCGGCTGAAGCTGCGGCCATCCTGCGTGCCGCGCGCAGACCAGACCGACGTGACGATCGCGGTGTCCTGAAAGATGCGGGTGCGCACGTTGGTGGCGACAAATGTGGCATACGTGGCCGGTGAATTCTGTATCGAGGCAATCAAAGCAGCTCTGTCCATGACCATGCCATTGGGAGAGGTGCCGACGAAGTCGTCACCATAGGCGCGGCGGAAGAATGAGGGGTTCTTGAGTTGCACGGCCCGGACAGTTTCCCGCACGAGAATGTCGAGCTCCTCGCGGTGCAGCTCCGCGTCAGCGGCCCATTGCTTGCGCTCTTCGGCTGAGCATTGTGCGCGGGCGGAAGGAGGAAGGAACAAACAGGCGGCGCACAAAAGGATCAGGGTGGAGAACGTTTTCATCGGAGGACACCTCGACAGTCCGGCCCGGAAGGCTTTTGAGAGAAAAGCAGTGGCCCGCAATGCAGGCCGGCTCCTAGCGTAAGTATAGCGGGGAAAGCGAGAGGCGCAGGACGGTGGTGCGGTGAGAGTAAGCATGGAGAGAAGCGAAGAGAGGATGCGCATCCCGGCGGTGTGAATCAGGGTGCAGCCCACCGGAACGGGCTCAGGAGGAGATGTAAAGAACGATTGAAGAAAAGTGAGCGGCGCGCGAACCGCGGGAGAAAGACGTGACGCGGCCGCGCGGAATGTCCGGGTAGTGCTTAAGCGGCGGCGCCGGCGGAATGCGGGTGCGGGCGGATGTCCAGGCCGTCGCGCTTGAGATAGCGGTACAAGCTGGTGCGGCCGATGCCGAGAATTTGCGCGGCGCGGAGGCGGTTGCCATTGCACATCTGGAGAACTTTCTGAATATGGTGCTTGCGGACTTCATCGAGCGAAAGCGGATGCCAGTCGTCGTCGTTGGCGAGCCGGGGGCTGCGATGCTGGAGATGCTCGGGGAGATCGCTGATGTCAATGAAATCGCCGGTGGCGGTGATACACGCGGTGGAGATGACGTTTTCCAGTTCGCGGACGTTGCCAGGCCAGGGATGCTGGAGCAGGAGCGTTTGCGTGCGCCGGGTGAGGCCGGCGATGTTCTTGCCGTAGGCGTCGTTGTATTTCTTCAGGAAAAACTGCACGAGCAGCGGAATGTCCTCCAGGCGCTCCGAGAGCGAAGGGATGCGAATCTGGATGGAACTCAGGCGATAGAAGAGATCTTCGCGGAAACGGCCGGTGAGAACTTCGGCGCGAAGATCGCGGTTGGTGGCGGCGATGAGGCGGACATTCACCTGTTTGATTTCGGGAGAGCCAACGCGCTGAATTTCGCGGTTCTGGATGACGCGCAGCAGCTTGGCCTGCATGGGCAGGGAAGTCTCACCGACTTCATCCAGGAATACGGTGCCGCCGTTGGCGTACTCGAAAAGGCCCGGGCGAGTATCCGTTGCGCCGGTGAAGGCGCCGCGGACATGGCCGAATAACTGGCTCTCCAGAAGGGTGTCGACCAAGGCGGAGCAGTTGCACACCGCCAAGCGTTGCTGGCTAACCGGGCTGATCTGATGGATGGCGCGGGCCACGAGTTCCTTGCCCGTGCCAGTGGCGCCTACGAGGAGAACATTGGTGTAGTGGCGGGCAACCTTGCGAGCGAAGTCGAAGACTTCGAGCATGGCGGGGCTTTTACCGACAATACCGTGGAATTCGAGGTCTTTGAGGAGTTGCTCCTCCAACGAGCGTACGCGGCGGCGCTGATCGTAGAGAGCGGCAACCTCATCGAGGGTGCGCTTCAGGCGGGCATGATCGACAGGTTTGGGCAGGAAATCGGTGGCGCCACGGCGGATGGCCTCGAGAGCGTTGTCGAGGGTGTAATCGGCAGTCATGACAATGAGGTGGACGCCGGGATCGCAGCGGAGCGCGCGGTCAAGAAACTCAAAGGGACTCGAATTCTGCATATGAATGCTGGCGAGGACGAGGCGAGAGCGTCCAGAGCGGACGAGGCGCAGAGCTTCCTCGGGGTCGCCGGTGGGGATGGGCTCATAGCCCATGTCAGAAATCAATGCGGAGAGCGAATCGCGCTCGAGGGGTTCGTCGTCAAAAATGCACGGCGTGAGCGAGGTGTGAAGGGTTGCGACTTCAACAGATTTATAAGTTGCGTAAGCCATGACCGAGGAAGAGGCAACCGCTGTGCCAAAGGCGACGCGGAGTGTTTCGCGGGGGACAGACAGAAGGGTTCACAAATGTAAGTAGTGCGCAATGAATGAACTAATGAGGCACCACGGGTCAAAAATCAGAAAACGGATGTGCGGAAGCAGGAGAGAGGATTAGAAAAGGCCGAGGAGAGCTTCCCAATTCGGGCCATTGTTCCGAAACGGATGGGAATAAAAAACTAATTTACGGGGAAGCGATTGCGGCCGTGGCGAGGCTGGACGGGGTTTAGGCGAAATTCGTGAGAGCCGTTAACGTCGCAGCCGATGAACTCCGCTTCATAGGCGATGGGAAAGGAACGCTCTGTAGAAGCCGGCTGGAGGGCGCGTATGAAAACGAGAGCGCCCTCGGCGATCATGTGCTTCAGGGAGATGTGTTTGCCGGCGAAGTCGTCCCAGGAGAGCTCGGACTTCTCGACGAAGAAGATTTCATCCTCGTCCCAGCCGGAGACTTCAACGCGACAAGCACTGGCAATAGGAAGCGTTTCGGAGAGCACCAGAGTTCCTCCCGCAAAGGGAAGAGCAGTTTTTCTGCCAGGGGAAGAGAATACAGAAGAAAGCAGGGAAAGCATTTAGGTGGGATTAGGAAGAACAAATGTGCAGGCGAGAAACAGAACGGCGCGCCGATGGTTCAGAATGAAGCAGAACGCTGAGGGAGTCCGACGCGGCTCAGAAGAAGAAACGGAAGGCCGCATTCTGTACGATTGGGAAAATCTGCCGAAATATGACCAGGCCCACGAGAAGGCCGGCCATGGCAAAACTGTTACCGCGAAGCCAGTCGAGATAGCGCTGGGCGCGATCTTCGCTCATGAGGACCATAATGCCGGTGCTGCCATCCAGTGGCGGAACAGGAAGGAGATTGAAGGTGCCAAGGAGAAGGTTCAGGGAAAAGAAGATGAAAAGGATTTGGAAGACCAATCCAGGATTGCCGGTGACCGGATCGGGCGTAAAGAACTGGTAGGAGCGCCCGATGCGGATCGCCAGCGCGGCAATGATCATGAGTGTGAAGTTGGCGGCGGGGCCGGCGAGGGCCATCCAGGCAGAGCGGTGAGGATGACGGCGTTCCCAGAGCGGATCGTAAGGAGCGCTGGCCCAACCGATCATGCCGCCGGAGAGAATGAAGCTGAGGATCGGGAAAACGACCATGCCAAAGGGCGCCCGGCGGATGTGAGGGATGGGATTGAGGGAGACTTGACCACCCAGGGCAGCCGTGGAGTCTCCTCCCAGTTTGGCGACCAAGGCGTGGGCCGCTTCGTGACATGTGGTGGAAAAAAGAAACGCAATGTACCAGATAAAACCGAGTGCGAGTGTTTCGGGAGAGAGATCTGGCATAGAGAGTTAGGTTAGAGTCTCACGCGGCCGAATGCAAGGATGGAGGAGTCAAGAGCGAGGAAGCAAGGATGTGCGGCACTGGAGGGGAAGCTTCCCGCGGAGATGTATGGCGAGCAAGGCAAGGGGCTAGTCACGGACAAAAGATTGCGGTATGGTGAAAGCAATCAGTGTGTTGGCCGCCTAATTCCGGTGTGCTGAGGAAAAACAGGTTGAGGCTTCACGATGAAGGCGTGTTTCCTTAGCACACCCGCGGCGGTTGAGACTAATCCCCTACAATACGGAGAATTCGCAAAACCAGAAGCGGCAGCCGGCGAAGTGCTGGTGCGGGTGCAAGTGTGCGGCGTGTGCCGCACGGACCTGCACGTCATCGAGGGGGAGTTGCCGCCGAAAAGGTCGCCGGTGATTCCGGGACACCAAGTGGTGGGGCGGATTGCGGCGAGGGGCGCAGGGGCGGAGAGGTTCCCGGCGGGGACGCGCGTGGGCATTGCGTGGCTGCACAAGACGGACGGTAGGTGTGAATACTGCCGGCGCGGAGAAGAGAATTTGTGCGATGCGCCACTTTTCACCGGGTACAGCGTGAACGGCGGATATGCGGAGTACATTGTGGCGCCGGAGGATTTCGTCTATGCGATCCCGCAAGGGTTTCCAGACGAGCAAGCCGCGCCGCTTCTGTGCGCGGGTATCATCGGCTACCGTTGCCTGAAAATGAGCGAGATTCATGACGGAGAGCGGCTGGGATTCTACGGATTTGGCGCGGCCGGGCACGTGGCGATCCAGGTGGCGCGTCACTGGGGAGTCGAGGTGTACGCAGCGACGCGTGATGCGCGGCACCAGGCGCTGGCACGGGAGCTGGGGGCGAAGTGGACGGGAGGAACGCTCGAGCAGCCGCCAGTGGAGCTGGATGCGGCGATCGTGTTTGCGCCGGCGGGAGAGATTGTACCGGCGGCGTTGCGGGCTCTGCGGAAGGGCGGGCGGTTAATTCTGGGCGGCATTCATATGAGCGCGATACCCTCGTTTGCGTATGAGTTGTTGTATCAGGAGCGGATGATTCGCAGCGTGGCAAACAACACACGCAAAGACGGCGAAGAATTTTTGCGGCTGGCAGCGGAGATTCCATTGCGGACGCACGTGCAGGTGTTTGCGTTGGCGGAGGCGAACCGCGCCCTGAATGCGCTGAAAAATGACGCCATACCGGGGGCGGCGGTGCTGCGTGTGAGCGCGTAGGCCCGCCCCCTTAGCAAGTGGCATGGTCGTTTTCGCAGACGTCTTGCGAGAGCAAATCGAGAGAAGTTCCTGCCCGCAGTTGCTTCCGAAAGTCCACCTTACAATTCAGACAGAGGGGAATTAGCCCTGGGGGTCGCCTGGAATGTGTGTTGGTGAAACAGGGGGTACAGAAGCGGACAGTGAACGAGAGCGAGAATTAATTCTCGAGGGTCGTGAGTGAGGGGCGGGGTCCGAGGTAAGTGAAGGAAACTTGGGGGCTTAGCAGAGTAGCTTAATTTTTAAGCAGCAGTCTGTGTGATTTCGCATCACAAAATGGGGGAAAACACTCAAAAGGGATGATTAGAATGCCTTTGCGTCACCCGGTGGTAACGGATAAGTAGCAGTAACAGAACGAGTTAGGTCCAATTTATCAGTTTGATCCGGTTCGGCACAGGGGGTGCACATAGGAACACTGGATTTGGGGACAATGAATGAGCGCTTCCCTCGTTCAGGTTTTCTTGACGCAGCTGGGGCAACCGCAGAGTGCAGTTCTTCAAACTCGCTCCACGAGCTTTCAAGAGAAGAAACACGCGCAATTCCCGGGGGGCGAGGATTGGATGAAATTTGTTGATCCCTGTGGTGATTGACAGGGAGAACGGCATGACGGTGACAAAGACAAATCGCTCCCACCGCGTCGCGTACATGGTGCTGCTGTTGTTGGTGGCCGTGGCCTTGACCTCGGCACTGGTTCTGGCGGGCGAGCGGGGCTGGGGCAGCGAAAAGAAGGAAGTTTCCGAGCGAATTTCTGCAGGCGCACAAACCATAAACGTGAAGGCGGAGTTGACAGGATGGCGATGCGCCTAGACACCGCCGCACGACACCTGGCGATCCTGCTGGGGAGTGCGGTTGTGCTTTTGCTGGTGGGAGTCGCACTGGCGAAGGCGGACATCCATCCGGTTCCGCTGGAGAAGAATACGGATTCGGCGAAGTGCCTGGAGTGTCACGCGGAGAAAGCGAAAGGGAAGGCGGTGCACACGGCGATATCGATGGGGTGCACCACGTGTCACGAAATTCGAGTGAACAAGGATGTAACGCGGGTCAAGCTGACCACTACGACGCCGCAAGCGCTGTGTTTCACCTGCCACGCGGATAAGAACGCCGCGGAGAGCAAGGGCTTGGTGCACAAGCCGGCAGTGCGGGATTGCCTGAAGTGCCACGACCCGCACAGTTCGGACAACAAGTACGAATTGCTGAAGCCAACGTCGGGCGGAGTGAAGGAGAACCTTTGCCTGAGTTGCCATACGACAGGTATGAATGTGCCGGAGAAGGGCAGCAGGCACGCGGCGCTGGATATGGGATGCGAGACGTGCCACGTGACGCACAAGGTTGGCGCGGACCCGACGCCCGAGAATCTGAACCACCTGACGAAATCGGCGCCGGCGCTCTGCGTGGATTGCCACGATCCGAAGGACGCCAGCCTGCAAAAGGCGCACCAGAACCAACCGTTCGGCGCAGCGAATTGCCTGCAGTGCCACGATCCGCACCAGTCGGCGGCGCCAAAGTTGATGGCGAAGTTTATGCACCCGCCATTTGCCGACAAACAGTGCGAGGTGTGCCACGCACCGGCAAAAGACGGGAAAGTAGTGCTGACGCAGGTGGACGCAAAATCATTGTGCGTGATGTGCCACGGTGAGCAGGCCAAACAAATCGAAACGGCCAAGGTGCAGCATCCGGGAGCAGCGAGTGATTGTACCGATTGTCATTCGCCGCATGCGAGCAAGACGCCCGGGCTGCCGAAGACAAACGGCGTGGAGATTTGCCTGACGTGCCATACGGAGCAGGCGGACATGCTGAAGACAAAGAAGATTTTGCACCGTCCGGCATTTCGGGATGGCTGCGGAACCTGCCATGACGCCCATGGCAACGATAACGCGCATTTGCTGCGAGTGAAGGACGTTAACACGCTTTGCCTGGAATGTCATGGGCCGGATACCGTGCCGGAGAGGCTGGAAAGTCAGCAACTGATCGCGATTTTCGACGGGAAAGTGAAGCTGCCGGAGAAGTATCACGTGCCGATCCTGTCTCTGAAGTACAACGCGGGACACCCGGTGGAATTCCATCCGGTCGCCGGGCCGGTAGATGCAAAGAATCCGGCGGCCGGGCAGATGAACTGCCTGACCTGCCACCAGGCGCACGCCGGCAATCAGGCGGGGATGCTGGTGAAGGATCAGAAGCCGGGAATGGATTTCTGCAACACCTGCCACAAGGGCAGGCTGAATTAGAAACGGGAGAGACGTCGGTATGTTCGCTCATCGCTCAAATACGACTCGCGGCTTGAGAGGCATGGCAGCTCTCGCTGCCCTGCTGGCGCTTGCGTTGACCCTCCCCGGCGTTGCGAGTGCGGCCCAGAAAAAGAAGAAGGCTGCGGCGGACCCGAACGCGCAACTTCCGAAGCGAGTGAATTTTGATATCAGCAAGATTGTGTGGCCATCCCCACCAGAGATCGCGCGGGTCAAGTTTGTGGAACAGCTCACCGGCGAAAAGATCGATTTCAACAGACCGATCAACAAACCTCAAAAGGCCAAGCAGAGTTGGATGGACCGGTTGGCAGGCACGAAGCCGCAGGTGGACACGATTCAAGATCTACCCTTCCAATTGGTTCGAACGTACGGGCTGGCTTTTGATTCGAAGGGGAACATCTACGCGGCGGATCAGGCGGTGGGAGCCATCTTCGTGTTCAACCCGGACGCGGACAAGAAATTCGACGTGAAGTTGATCCGCAACGGCAAGGAAGCGCATTTCGGGTTGATCAACGGACTGGCGATTGACGACACGGACCGGCTTTTCGTAAGCGACGACCAACACCACAATGTGATTGTCATCAACCCGCAACACCAGCAGGAAGCCGCTTTTGGCTCGGACGTGCTGGTGCGTCCCGGCGGCATGGCCATCGATGAGGAGAACCGTTTCCTGTATGTGGTGGACACGGGCAGCGACGTTGTCGATGTGTTCGATGCGGACACTTACAAACTGCTGCGGAAGATCGGGACGCCAGGAAAGAAACACCTGCTGACGGACGCGGGGAATTTTTCGTTGCCCACGAACGTAGCGGTGGATAAAGAGGGCAACGTCTACGTGACGGACACGCTGAACAATCGCGTGGAGATCTTCGATGCGGACGGAAAATTCGTAAGCATGTTTGGAAAGAGCGGCGATGGCCCCGGGCACTTCGCGCGGCCCAAGGGAATTGCCATTGATAAGGACGGGCACATTTGGGTGGTGGACGCGGTGCAACAGCGGGTACAGGTTTTTGATAGCGAAGGACGGCTGCTGATCTACTTCGGCCAGCCGGGGAACTGGCCGGGACAGTTCTCGGCCCCGTATGACATCGCGATCAATCCGAAGAGCAATCGCGTGGTGACGTCCGAGCAGTTTCCGGGGCGCGTGCAGGTGTTCCGCTACGTGACCGATGCGGAAGCAGCGTCAGAGAAGGCCAACCGCGAAGCGCAGCCGGATAGCACAACAACGAAGCCGGCAGAGGCGCCGGCACAAAAGTCGCCAGAAGGCGCGCCACCGAAGAGTGACGCGGCCGCGAAGGCGCAAGGATTGGTGACTCCATGAGGCGCCCAGATCTCTGGCTGTCTCCGGAAAACCAAAACGGGGAGGGGCGGGTCCGGCCGGCTTGTCCCTTTTCGATTCGGAGAAGTAATCGTTCGAACGAAGCAGGAGTGGAGTGTTGCAACACAAATCAGGAGGTTCTTTCAATGAAAAGAATCATGTTTGTTTTAATAGGGGTTCTGGCGGCGGCGACGTTTGCTTCCGCCCAGCCGAACCCGAATTGGTCGTCGCCGACGGACGTGTTGGGTGCGCACCTCGTTTATGGACGGGGTTGTGTAGCCTGCCACGCACCGCACAGCGGCGCACGGGGCAACGGCATCGCGACAACGGACACCACCAGTGGTGATGCGGCGTTGTGGGGTGCGAATGTTGTGCCGTATTACAGCCAGACGTTTGCGTTTGGCGATGCAGGCGGTTACCCAGTCACGACGCCGGCGAATATGGCTGCCGGCGCGCATGACCCGACAGTCGTCATCATGCTCTGCCTAAGCTGCCACGACGGCAATCTGGCAGTGAACGGAATGATGAAGGGCGTCACCGTCGAAACGATCCCAGTGAACGGCGGCACTGCTCCGACGTGGCTCGGCAACGACGGCAATGGCAAAGGCGACTACAAAAACGATCACCCAGTGGGACCGTTAGCTTTGATCGGCTGCGGCGGAAACTACGACTGGGATTGCACGATTGCCGGCGGCAAGCTGGTGGCCCCAGCGGGCAGCAAGTTCGCGCAGTTCAAACTCGACTATGGCTTCACCGTGAGTACCGTGTCGTTTGACGGTGTCAACCCCGCGGTGAACTGCACCACCTGCCACGATCAGCACAGCATGACGGCCTACAAGGGCACGATTGGGAACGTCGCCGGCGTGTTCCAGACGATGTTCTTCGTGCGCGGCTACTACGCCCCAACCATCGCGACCAGCAACTCGGCGGCGCAGTTCTGCCGTCAGTGCCATGGTGGCGAATCGAACGAAATGCACAACACGAACCTCCCGACGACCTAAGACGGGTTGTTCATGAAATGGGGGGAGGAAGTTTCTCCCCCCACTTTCTAGAGTGATCAGAGATGTGGGTTGGCAAAGTAGTTGCAAAGAAGCGAAGTGGGCTGAGGGGAAAATGAAGAAGGCGCTGGTAGCTATATTGCTGGTGGTGCTGGCGGGCATGGGGTCGTCTGCGAAGGGGCAGATGGCGGTTTCTCATGCTCCGACGGCCAATCCGGCAGCGCCGGATTCAGATGCGGCGACGGTTACTCCAGAGAAGCCGGTGGCCCGGGTAAACGGGGCCGTACTGACGGACCGCGATTTGCTGCGCGAGATGTTCACCATTTTTCCGTATGCGCGGCAACACAACGGGGGATTCCCCAAGGCGATGGAAGAGGACATTCGCAAAGGCGCACTGCAAATGATTGTGTTTGAGGAGTTGGTGTACCAGGAGGCCAAGCGGCGGGGGATGACGGTGACGCCCGCGAAATTGGATCACGCCGTGGTGGAGTTCCGGAAGCAGTTCAAGAGTCCCGACGACTACAAAGGGTTTATGACCTGGGAGTGCCAAGGCTCGGAGCAAGTGCTGCGGCAGAAAGTCCGGCGTTCGCTGCTGATCGACCAACTGCTGGCCGTCGAAGTGAAAGACAAGTCCAGCGTCTCGCTAGCCGAAATGAAAGCTTATTACGAAAAGAATGCCGCGACGTTCCGGTTGCCGGAATCTTTTTCCTTCCAGACGATTTCGATCCTGCCCCCGGAAAAAGCCACGGGGGAGCAGTTAAAGGACGCCCGCAAACGGGCCGAGGATGCGCTAAAGCAGGCCAAGGCAACCAAGAATTACGAAGAGTTCGGCTTACTGGCAGAAAAGATTTCGGAAGATGACTACCGGGTGATGATGGGCGAGCACAAGTCCGCAGATCGCGACAAATTGCCTCCGCAGGTGGTGAGCGCGGCGCTGGCCCTGCAACCCGGGCAGGTGAGCGAATTGATTCAAGTGGACCAAGCCTTAACGATCGTGCGGCTCATCGCCCACAACCCGGCCGGCATGCAGAAATTCGAGGACGTAAGAGATTCGCTGAGCAAGCAATTGCAGAAGTTGAAGACCGAACAATTACGGTCTGGGCTGGATAAGAAGCTTCGGGCAACGGCAAAGGTCGAAGTGCTGTAGGAGAGAGGGCGGCGGGGCTGTGAAGTGGCTCGCAACGTGCATCGGATGCTTCATCGTGCTGGGGGCGGCAGCGCGCGTGCCGGCGCAGGTTACGGTCGGAAACGATGTGAGCATGAATATGAACGGCCAGATTTCCGCCGGGTACACAGGGAGCTACGGAAACCAGATTCCCTCGGACCATGGCATCACAGCCGGGGGGAACGCCACACTGAACGGATCCTATTACGATCCGAATTTTCTATCGTTTCAGATAAGCCCTTATTTCAATCAATCGCGAGACAATTCGACGTCATCATCGATTTCCGATAGCAGCGGAGTACTGGCGAGCGCATCGCTTTTCAGCGGGAGCAATTACCCAGGCGCAATAAGCTACTCGAGAACCTACGATAGTTTGGGCACGTTTGGCGTCCCTGGCTTGCCGAATTACACGACCCACGGAAACTCGAATGGATTTAACGTTGGCTGGGGAGTGAATATACCGGATATGTCGCACATTTCGCTTAACTACGCGCAAGGCACGAATGATTATTCGATCTACGGGACCGATGCGAACGGGTCGTCGGACTACCATAACTTCAATGCCCACGCGATTTATCAGATAGGCGGCTTCAACCTAAACGGTGGATATGTCTACAATCAGACCCACGCGCAATTTCCACTGATCCTGCAAACGCAACAACTGGAGAATCTGGACAACCATGGAAGCTCGTATTCACTCGGCGCGAGCCACGATCTGCCATTTCACGGAAGTTTCAGCGCGAACTTCAACCGGTCGGATTTCACCTCCGATTTCTCGGATGGCCGCTATAGCGGCACGGTGGACACGTTCAATTTGAGTGCGAATTTGCATCCCCAGGCGCGATGGACGCTGGGAGCCGATTTCAACTACACGGACAATTTGCTGGGGACGCTGTATCAAAACATAGTCACAGCCGGGGGCATCCTGCAACAGAGCACGCCGGGTCAATCCTCCAATTCCTGGGATGCGAGTGCATTGACGAGTTACAACCTGGCAAAACATTGGATCTTCTCTGGGACGTTTGAGCACCGCGATCAGAGCTATTTCGGAAACGCGTACGGTTCGAATTCGCTGACGGGCTCGGTGAACTATTGGAACCGGCTGCTTGGCGGGTCGTTCAGCACGGTACTGAGCGTCTCGCGAACGACGGAGGACAGTTCCAACCTGAGCACGGTAGGGTTGCTTTCCGTCGTGAACTACGCCCGGAAGATAGAACTTTGGGACGTGAGCGCTTCGGGGAATTACTTTCAGAACACGCAGACCTTGTTGGTGGGGTACACCACTTCGGGATGGGGCTACTCCGGGCAGTTGGGCCGTAAATTTGGGCCATTGCATTGGAATGCCAACGCCGGCGGATCACGAAGCTTATTGAATGCGTCGTCGGGGTATGGCTACAATTCGCAGAATTACGGCACAGGATTTAATGTGAGGTGGTTTGGATTCAGCGGCACGTACTCGAAATCCAGCGGAACCGGGCTGCTTGGGGTGAATGGTGTGATCACGCCGCCGCTGTCAGGTGGGACGACGCCCCTGCCGACGGACCTGATCCTCTACGGAGGCCATGCGTACGGGGGAGGAGTCGGAATCAACCCCTATAAGCGGCTGACAATTACGGCCAGCTACGCGAGGGCGTTCAGCGATACGGTGAGCAACAGCGTCGGATCGCAGAACAATTCCGAGAATGTGTTCGGCCGCGTGCAATACCAGTACCGCCAGATGTTCTTCACGGGGGGATACAGCAGGTTCGTTCAGGGATTCAGTGCTTCCGGTACCGCGCCTGCTCAGCTAAACTCGTTCTACGTTGGCGTACAACGATGGTTCAACTTCTTCTAAATCGGGCAGTAGAAATAAAGCGTTGCCCGATTCTGGAAGTGACCGTGGCGATTCTCCTTTTGGTCACACCGGCTTGGGCCGCCCAGAAAAACAAAAAAACGGATAAGAAGGCTTCCATAGAGGTGAGCGTTCCAGATTTGCTGCTGGAGGGCGGGCGCAAGCTTGTGTACGAGAGGAACTTCAGCTGGGAACGGGAAGTGAAGCCGAAAAAAGGATTTTGGGCGCGGGTGGTGGACGTCGTGGCGGGACCGCCGGAATACCACTCGATGGTGAGGCCGTACAGCGTGGTGACCGACTCGCGCGGACGGGTTATTGTGACCGACCCGGATGCGTTCGGGATCCACATTTTTGATTTTGCGCAGCAGAAGTACAAGTTCATTTCGCGCCACGATAAGGGGAAAAACTCACTGTTTGCGCCGCAATGCGTGGCGGTGGATGCGAAGGACAACATTTACGTCACGGATTCGGAGTCCGGCAAGATTTTTGTGTTCGAAGCGAATGGCAAGTATGAGCGCATGATCGGCGCACTGAAGTATGGAGAGGGGATTTTCAAGCGGCCCACGGGCATTGCGATCGACGCCGCGGCCGGGCGCATTTATGTGTCGGACACCCTGCGCAACAAGATTTACGTGATGGACATGCAGGGCGGCGTGGTGCAGACGATCGGCAAGCCGGGAGGCGGCGAGGGCGAGTTTAACTTTCCGACGGAATTGCGTTTGGACGGTGACAATTTGATTGTCGTGGATGCCATGAACTTCAGGGTGCAAGTATTGGACAAGTCGGGGACTTTCCAGTACGCGATCGGGAAAATCGGCGACTCCTCGGGAGCGATGTTCCGGCCGAAGGGAATTGCCGTGGATTCCGAAGGGGACCTGTACGTGGTGGACGGGCTGTGGGGCGCGATACAGGTTTTCAACCGCAAGGGCGAGCTGCTTTATTACTTCGGGAGGCGGGGGACCGCTGCCGGACAATTTCAATTGCCGACAGGACTATTCATTGACCGGAACGACCGGATTTATGTAGCGGACTCGCTGAACCGGCGCGTGCAGGTTTATCACTATTGGGGATTGCCGAAACAGGGCGCAGGGGGAGCTCAGTGACGAAGACGCTTTGGCTGTGCGCCGCCATGGTACTGGCCGGTGCGGTGGCACGAGGACAGCAGGTCACTGGCGACGTGCTGGGCGCGCATGATTTGACGCCAAGTGGGATCTCGCCGATCAAGGGCGGGCTGTCTGCTTCCTGCCTGTATTGTCATGCGCCGCACTCGGGCGTTGGGGGAAACACACCGCTCTGGAACCAACAGCTATCGACGAGCGTGTATACGACATACACGAGTACGACGGGGGTAGAGAAAGAAACGCAGCCCCTGCTGGGAGGGTCGAGCAGCTTGTGCTTGAGCTGCCACGATGGAACCGTGGCGCCGGGTCAAACGGTAGCTTACAAGACAATACCGATGACCGGGCAGATGAAAGCGATCGACCAGTTCTCCACGAATTTGCAGGGATCGCATCCGTTCAGCTTGGCGCTGCCGCTGGTGGATGCGCCAGACCTCGCGGCTTCGCTGGTTTCGCAGGGCAAGACGGCGGATCCCACGGGCACGATCAAGCTGATCAAGGGAAACATCGAGTGCACCACCTGCCACAATCCGCATGTGCAATCGACGGATCTGTTGTCACCGAATTTCTTGTTGATCGACAGCTCGAACGGCCATCTGTGCCTGGCGTGCCATGATCCGAATCGCGTGGTGACGGGGAAACAGAACCCCTTGGCGGGCTGGACGGTAAGCATCCATGCCACGGCCACGAACAAGATTGCTTCCCAGGCAAATGCCGGAAGCTATCCTTCGGTAGGGCAGAATGCGTGCATTTCCTGCCATGCGCCGCACAATGCGCTTGGTGGAACCCGGCTGCTGCGCCAGCCCAATGAGACGGACTGCGTCGCGTGCCACGGTGGAGGCACGAACATGGCGCCAGCTGCGCTGAATGTGTTCGCGGAATATGCGAATCCGAAGGTTGGCCACCCGTTTATGACGGGAACGAGCACGCATGACGCGGCGGAGAGCAACATTTTGAACAACAACCGCCATGCAACCTGCGCTGATTGCCACAATGGACATGCGTCGGGCCAAGTGGCGTCGTTTCCGGTGCCGCCTCTGACGCGCGCTTCCCAGAACGGTATTACGGGGGTAAGCGCGACGGACGGAATCACGGCCGTAACTCCAACGGTTAATCAGTATGAGAATTGTTTGCGGTGCCATGGAACGAGCGTGGGGAAAGTGGCCAATCCAATATTCGGGTACTTGCCGCTGCGCGCGGTAACTTCGGGAGACATGTTTAACGTGATACCGCAATTTGCGATGGCCAGCAGCTCGAGCCATCCGGTCACACACGTGCGCATGAGCGCGCTGCCCCAGCCTAGTTTGCTGGCGAACATGCTGAACCTGGACGGGGCGACGCAGGGGCGCGCTATGGGCGTGCAGATTCTTTGCACGGATTGCCACAACAGCGACGACAATCGCGAATTCGGGGGATTGGGACCGAATGGCCCGCACGGCTCGAAATGGACGCACATCCTGGAACGGCGTTACGAGTTTTCTCAGGCGCCGGCGCCGGGGCAGTTGATCACGAATCTGATGCCGACACCGGACCTGTCAATCAACGGGCCGTATGCGCTGTGCGGCAAATGCCACAACCTGAGCGTGGTCATGGCGAATACGAGCTTCAGCGAGCACGCGCGGCATATCAACGATGGATTCTCGTGCTCGACGTGCCATACGGCCCATGGAATGGGTTCCGTGAACGGAAGCATCTCCGGCGAGCGGCTGGTGAATTTTGACGTGAACGTGGTGGCCCCGAACGGCGCAACGCCGATCATGTATAGCCGGGCGACAAATTCGTGTAACTTGACCTGCCATCAACACCCACACACAGCTGTAGGCATGGCGCCATCGATCGCAAAGCCTCATCCTTAAATTGCGGGTCCAAGAAGCCCGCGGATCGCACGCGAAGAGGCGTTACTTCTTTTTCTCGTAGGAGAACATCGTCTCGATCATGTCCGGGTCGCGGGCGACGATCTGCGTGGTGAGGAGCGAATCGGAGAGACCCGCGGGGACGGTACCGGGGAGCTTGTCGTTGGACAGCACGAAGCCGCCGGGATTCAGCATCAGGGACATGTTGACGCGGGCGAGGGACTGCTCGAAGGAGTTGAAGTACACAAAGATGTTCGTGCCGATGATGAGATCGAAACCTTGCTGGAGCGACGGCGGAAGGTGCTGGAAGACGATGTTCATGTCCAGGGGAGTTACGCGGCGGACAATCTCAGGGCGGATTTTGATGGCGCGCGTTTGTGTTTCGGCGGCTGCGCCCGGGGGAACGGCGATTGGTGCGACGGGTACACCGATGTGGTCGCCGAGTTTTTGCCAATAATCGACGAAATCTTTGCGGTATTCGGGGGTGTGGCGGGCCGAAGTGTCCCAAGGAAGCTGGACGGTGTACGAACGCTCTGCCGCGGCATTTTTCAGGGCGCGACTAATATGAAAATTCACGTCGGGGCTGATGTCGAGACTATACAGCTCAACGGTTGCCGGATCGGCGAGGCCCAGGCGGAAGAGGGAATCCAGGACGGCAAAGGGCTGGATGGTTTGCGGAGGATAGAAGTCGTTGCCCTTTTCCTTGTTGGCGAAATCCAGGCCGGGGCCGACGACGGCAACGCGATGAATGCTGCCGGGCTTAAGCAGGCCTTTTTCGATCATGCGGCGAAGGTGCTGGTCAATCAGGAAATCGGGCCAAAGATTGGTGTCGAGAGAGATACCGCGCTCCTGGAAGAGTTGGAAGCGTGAATCGTCTTTGGCCTGCGCAAGATAGTGGAGATACTCATCGCGGAGGCGGGCCAGATTAGCGAGCAGATATTCTTTAATTCTTTTGCGATCCTCGGGGGTCTTGAAGGAATATCCCTTCTTTTCGAGAAACGCACGCATGTGGGCGATGCCTTCGTTGGCATTGGGGGAAGCCATCGCGCGGATCAGGTCATTGGCGCGATTTTCGGCGAAGGCGTTGACGAGGGAACTGCTGCCGTATTTTGGCAGATACTCATCATCAATCCGGTATTCCTTGGTGAAGGTAAGTCCGAAGCGGAGAAGATTGCTGAGGGTGTCTTCCTCGCCGCGATCGAGACGTTCACGGATTTGGCGGTCCTGTTTTAGGACCCACGCGGACCACTGAGCTGAATCGCGTGCAGCAGGGCCATTCAGTTCGGCAGGAAGCGAGCCGGACATCGCGGAGAGGACGGGCCGAGCCTCTTCGAGAGAGATGAATTGCGCTTTGGGAGGAGGCTGGGGGTGAACGGAGCAGGGGCACAAGCAAATATAAACGAGTGGGCCGGCCAGCAGTTTGTGAAGTGTCATAGCCACGTTGTAACGCTATTTGGAAATGGGAGCGTGGGAGCCGGATTTTGCCTGATTGATCATCTGCTGCACTTTGTCGCGAGCCTCGTAGTTCGGGTTAGCGTCGAGCAATTTCTGCCAAACAGCGATAGCGCCAGCCGGGTCGCTTTTGCTCTGCCACTTGACGATCCCGATGTTGAACAGAGTGTTAGCCTTGTTGGGTTCGTAGGTGAGAGCTTTGTTGAACTCAACGAGGGCCGTGTCCGCGTTTCCGCTATACCAGTAAGCGGTGGCCATGTCCGTGCGTACGGCGGCGTTCGCGGGCTGGAGCTTCAAGGAGCGCTCGTAGTAATCGATGGCCTCTGGGTACTGCTTGACGTCGTAATAAATGTTGCCGATGCGCGTGAGCAGGTCGGAATTCCTGGGGTCAGCTTTCAGGCTCTCAAGAAGAGGAGCGGCTTGCGTGTCGGCCATCTTCTTCAATTGATCGGGAGTGGGCGTCGAGGCCAGAGGGCCGAGCGCAGCGGGAGGTGGATTGCCGGCCGGAGCCGAGGGAGAGGCGACGGCGGTTGCGGCGGGAGCAGTAACGAAGGATTTGCGGATAAACCAGCCGCCGGCCAAGCCAAGCAACAGGGAGATCAAAGCGATGGCGAAGGCCTGAGTGGAGGTCCAGTTCACGCTCACAGTTGTTGTTTTGATCTCTGGCACAGTCTGTTGCTCCTTTGGCTGAGGATGCTAATGCGAGCTAGTTCTTTACTGCTCCACCTGCCCTGGCTTCGGCAATCATTTTTTCAACGATAGGGCGGCGATCGAGGTCGGGATGCATCTTGAGTAGCTGTTGCCAGGCCGCGATGGCTCCTGCCGCATCATTCTTCCCCTTCCAGCGCATCACGCCAACATCGAAGAGGGAATTGGTGTCTTTGGGATCGTACTTGAGGGCCTGGTCCAGTTGCGCGAGTGCGCTATCGACGTCGCCGCCGTAGTAGAGACACGACGCAAGCGCGACGCGATTGGGGATGTTCTTGGGATCAAGTCTGAGCGACTTGTCGAAATACTGGGCGGCTTCCTTGAACTGATGGTTGGCGCTGTAGACGGCGCCGAGTTGGGCAAGCAGGCCAGCGTCGTTGGGAGTGGCCTTCAGCTTTTCAAGGAGTGGAGCTGCTTTGGCGTCGGCCAGGGCTTTCATTTGCTCCATCGTCGGCAGGGGATGGGGAGCGCTTGGAGCAGTTGCGACGGCGGGGGCATGTGCGGCATTCGCCGCGTTCCCGGCAGGTAGAGAGTAACCCCCCGCCAATCCTAAAACCAGGCAGACAGCGGCGAGGAGACCAACCTGCCCCGGGGTCCAGCCCGGCGCGGCAGAGGCTGCCGTTGATACCGAATCGTTTCCCATGATCTGGTTACTCCTTCATCCAGTCGGCCGCCTGCGGGGGATTCAAGTTGCCCCGAGCAGACCGGCAATGAACTTGGCCCAGATTGAAAATGAGCGCAAGCCGACCGAGACACACCTCTCCAAACTACCGATTATCAATAGTGTTTTCAATAGCTTGTCAAAATATGCAAAGGCCGTATGGTAATCGGCCCCGGTGGTGAAGTGAGAGAGCCAGCCGAAGCGAGCCCGCAGAAAAGAGTAGAGTGTAGAGCGCACGGAGTGCCATATTCTGCATCACACCCAATTATGACATTTGTTATGCCAGACGGGTTTTGACTGACGGCACACCGAGGGCAGTCTAGCCATGAGAGTCGGCACGGTTTGCGGTACAATAAGCCGTTCATGAGTCGAAGCTTTCGCACAAAATGCAAGATTCCCGGCGCGGCGCGGGCGAACCTGCGCCTGCTTTGTCTCTGTGTGTTCGCAATGACGCTAGGCGGAACTGCGGCGGAAGCGGCGCAGGGAACTTCTGGCGGAGCGAGCGGATTCTCACCTCGGTTCGCCATAGCGGATTTTGACGGCGACCAGAAGCCAGACTTGGCAACGGTGCAAGTCGTGCGGGAAGCGGCGCTGGACTCGTTCTATTCCATTCGACTGCAACTGAGCGCGGGTGAAGAATCGGCGATCGGGATCGTTGGACCGCAGGGCGGGCTGGAGCTGGCGGCGCGGGACGTCAATGGGGATGATCTGATTGACCTGGTCGTGACCACGGCGATGGGCTCCCATTTTGTCGCCGTACTGCTCAATGACGGACACGGGAAATTCACGCTGGCCAGAGCGGGGGCATTTCCGAGCATCGAAAATGATGAGGGGATACGCCTGGTTGCGGCCCAGGAGCCGGACGAAGAGTGTGCCGCGCTGCAACTGACGCGGAGCACATTTGGAATCGAGGCCCTCTTCGATTCTGGAACAAGTCCGGAGCATAAATCAAAGTTCTCAGTGACCGGAGATGGCAATGCGAATTTGCCGGGTGTAAGACCCGGGAAGTCCGGGCGCTCGCCGCCTGCTTCCGTTTTTCATTCCTAAGTACTTTCTTCACACATTTGTAACAAAGTCGGAATGATTGCAGCCCTATCGTTCCGCTAATCCTGCGCCAAAAAGGGAAGCACTTGCGGCGCAAGGTTTGGCAGAACCACAGGAAAAACTGGAATCCTGGGCCGAATTATTCCGTGCAGCTTGAGGATGTGAGGGTAGAACGATGCAGCGTTTTATTCGGGGTGTCTGCCTGATGCTGGTATTGTCGGCGGGAAGCGGCGGTGTCGCGCAGGCGCAACATGCGCTGACATGGGACGAGGTGAAGGCGCGATTTGAAAACGACAATCCAACGCTGCGCGCCGGCAAATTGGGTGTGGACGAGACTCGCGCGCAGGAAACCACCGCCTATTTGCGTCCGAATCCGAATCTGGCGCTGACGGTCGACCAGATCAATCCATTTGACGGCGGCCCGCCGCACAGCACGTTTGGATCGCTGCTGACGGTGGCGGCGGCGAATTACTTGCACGAGCGGCAGCACAAGCGGGAACTTCGCTTGGAGAGCGCGAAGGGGGCGACCGAAGTTGCGGAGGACACCCAGGCAGATTTGGAACGCACGCTTCTTTTCAGCCTGCGAGGCGCATTCCTGCAAACCCTGCAGGCAAAGGCGGTTCTGAACGTAGCGAAGGAAAACTTGGCGTACTACGACCATGTGCTCGACATTAGCCGAGAGCGTTTCAAAGCGGGCGATATCGCGCAAATTGATTTGGATCGTCTGGAATTGCAGCGGGTCCAGTTCGAGTCGGACCTGCAAACGGCCGAGGTCGACCTGCGAACCGCAAAGATTCAACTGCTGATGCTATTGAACGAGCGGACACCCGTCGAACAATTTGACGTAACCGGGCCATTCGGGTTCAGCGAGCAGATTGCGCCGCTGGACGACTTTCGACGGATCGCCGTGGATACGCGGCCGGATTTAAAGGCTGCGGTGCAGGCAGTTGACAAGGCCAGGACCGACCATAAGCTCGCCGTCGCGAATGGTTCAACCGATCCGACTTTCGGCTTTGACGTTGGCCGCAACCCTCCCATCGATCAATATTTCGGATTCAATGTGAGTATTCCGCTGCGGATATTCGACAGGAATCAAGGGGAAAAGCTGCGCACGCAACTGGACATCGATCGCAACCAAAGGCTGCTGGATGCGGCGCAGGCGCAGGTGTTCAGTGACGTTGATTCCGCCTACGCGATGGTGAATAGCAATCTGATTTTGCTCCGGCCGTACAAGTCAAAATACCTGCAGCAGGCGGTCAGAGTCCGCGACACGATCACCTTTTCCTATCAACAGGGGGGTGCATCGTTACTCGATTTCTTAAGCGCGGAGAATGACTACCGCAGCGTGCAACTGAATTACGTGAATTTGGTCGGTTCTTACTTGACGGCTGCGGCGCAACTGAATCTTGCGGTGGGCCGGGAGGCGATCCCATGACAAAAAGATGCCTTGGCCGCCGTGCGGCGAATTGGATTGAGCTACTTATCGTGGCCATGCTGTATCTTGCGCTCACTCTTGTGCTGGCCGGCTGCGGCGAAGGTAGACCGGACGCAAAGGCTGAGGCGCCGCCTCCAGCAAGCGTCGAACCTGACATGGATGTCAACAACTTCAAGGTGGACCACCCCGAACAGTTTCCGCTGGTGACGGCCATTGAGCATAAGACGGTGCCAGCCCTTAATGTAACGGGAGTGGTACAGCCCGACATAGCGCGCGCCGTGCCAGTCATCTCGCTGGCTTCGGGCCGGGTTGTGGAAATCAAGGCTCGGCTGGGCGACGTGGTGAAGAAGGGCCAGTTGTTGCTGAGAGTGCGGAGCAACGATGTCTCCGGAGCTTACCAGGTGTATCTGAAGGCCGTGAATGATGAGCGTTTGGCGCGTCAACAGCTCCAACGAGAGCAGATTCTCTACGACAAGGGCGCTATTGCCAAGAGCGCTCTTGAGCAAGCCGAGGACACCGAACAGGATGCCAAGGTCGATCTGGATACCGCAACGGAGCAACTGCGACTTCTCGGGGTGGATAAGGACCACCCGTCGGGGATCGTTGACGTTTTCGCCCCCATATCGGGTGTGATCACGGACCAACAGGTAACCAACGCAGCGGGCGTCCAGGGTCTGTCGGGTCCCAATCCCTTTACGATCTCTGACCTTTCCTATGTCTGGATTATCTGTGACGTATATGAAAATGATCTCGACGCCGTACACGTCGGTGAGTACGCGGATATCCGCCTGAACGCCTACCCCAACAGGGTCTTGAAAGGCCGGATCGATAACATTTTGCCGGTTCTCGATCCCACTATCCGTACAGCGAAGGTACGGCTGGAAGTTGCCAACCCCGGACTGATGCGCGTTGGGATGTTTGTCACCGCGACCTTCTACGGGAAGCAGCCGGAAACGCGGGCTGCCGTTCCCGCAACCGCCGTACTGCACTTGCATGATCGCGCGTGGGTTTACACACCCGTGAGCGCCGGACACTTCAAGCGCCTTGAAGTGGTTGCAGGAAACATGCTTCCCGGCAACCAGCAAGAGGTTATTTCAGGGGTCAAACCCGGGGATCGAGTCATAACGAACGCCCTGATGTTCCAGAGCACGGTAGAACAATAATGATACGTAGATTCGTCGATTTCGCCCTGGAAAACCGGCTGCTTGTTTTGGCGCTCGCGCTGCTGCTGTTTGTATGGGGCGCTATATCGTTCCATTTACTCCCCGTCGAAGCGTACCCGGACGTTGCGGACAACTACGTTGAGATCATCACGCAGTGGCCTGGAATTTCGGCGGAACAAATCGAACAGCAAGTCACGATTCCACTGGAAATCGTGATGAACGGTATCCCGCACGTGACCCACTTGCGGTCGTTCTCGCTGTTCGGGCTCTCCGATCTGAAGCTCGTCTTTGACGACGAGGAAGACAATTTCAAGAATCGCGAGAGAGTTCTGGAACGCCTTTCGCAAGTTTCATTGCCTCCGGGCGTCGTGCCAAGCATGGGCACGGACTGGAGCCCTGTTGGGCAAATCTACTTCTTCACGCTGCACAGCACCAATCCCCAATATGACGTCATGGAGTTGAAGTCCATCGAAGACTGGGTGGTCGAGAAGAATTTGAAAGCTGTGCCAGATATCGTGGACGTCGCCAGTTTCGGTGGACCGACTCGCGAATACCAGGTTCGCGTTGACCCTAACAAATTGATCGCTTATGGCCTGAGCTTGGCCCAAGTCGAACAGCAACTCACCAACAACAACGTGAATGCCGGAGGAAGTTTCGTGGAAGCGGGTCTGCAGCAGATCAACGTCCGCGAAGTGGGGCTCGTTCGAAACGTACAGGACATCGAGAACACGGTGATCCTGACCAAAAGCGGCACGCCCATCCGTGTGCGGGACATCGCGGTAGTTTCGCAAGGGCCAAAGATCCGGCTCGGCCAGTTCGCCCGGGCTATTCACCGTGAAGATGGAAAAATCATTGATAACGACGATGTGGTTTCGGCGTGGGTCCCCATGCGAAAAGGCGCCGATGCGGAGAAGGCACTCGAAGGTCTACACAAGAAGGTGAAAGAACTGAACGATCACATTTTGCCGGCCGGGGTGAAGATCGTTCCGTTCATTGACCGCAGCGATTTGCTGCACTTCACGACCCATACGGTGCTGCGCAATCTTACGGAAGGCATCATCCTGGTCGTGATTATTCTCTTCCTGTTTCTGGGAAATGTCCGCGGGGCGGTTATCGTCGCCCTGACAATCCCGTTTTCGCTGTTGTTTGCCGCGACCTGTCTCAAGCTCAAGGGCATTCCGGCAAACTTGCTGTCACTCGGCGCGCTGGATTTTGGCATGGTTGTGGATGGCGCGGTCGTGATGGTGGAAAACATCATCCGTCATATAAGTCAGCCGGAAAATGCCATCAAGACACCGATGGAGCGCATTCGTGATGCGGCGCACGAAGTGCAGCGCCCAGTCTTTTACGCCATCGCCATTATTATTACCGCGTACCTGCCGATTTTCACGTTGGAACGCGTCGAAGGACGCTTGTTCAAGCCCATGGCCTGGACAGTGGCATTTGCACTGCTTGGCGCCTTGCTATTTTCGATGCTGGTCGCGCCGGTACTTGCCGGTCTTTTCTTCCCCAAAGGCGCACGCGAGTGGCATAACCCTGTGATGGAGTTGCTGAAAAGACTTTATCGCGACGCGGTGAAGTGGGCCATCGAGCACCGCGTTTTTACCGTGGGTGTCGGGGTGTTCGGTTTGCTTCTCGCCATATATCTTACAGTGGGCGGTGTCATCGGCTCCGAGTTCCTTCCGCACCTGGATGAAGGTGCGCTCTGGGTGCGTGGCACTCTCGCTCCCAGCACGGGCCCGAGCGAAGGAATCCGGTTGTCGAACCAGGCCCGAATCGTACTCTGCTCTTTCCCGGAAGTTACCGAATGTACGAGTCAAACGGGCCGTCCGGATGACGGCACGGACACCACCGGCTTCTTCAACACCGAATACTACGTCGGGCTAAAGCCGAAGGAAGAGTGGCGTCCCGTGTATCACGAAGACAAGGAAGAATTGATCGCGGCCATGAACCGGGAGCTGGAGAAAATCCCAGGCGTGATCTGGGGTTTTTCTCAGCCCATCGAAGATAACATGGAGGAGGCTGTTAGCGGCGTCAAGGGCGAACTCGCCACAAAAGTCTATGGCGATGACCTGAAGGTTCTCGAGGAAAAGGCGAATCAGATCGTCAGTATCATGCGTGGGGTCAAGGGAATCGAAGACCTGGGAGTCTTTCAAGTTCTTGGCCAGCCCAACCTGAACGTAGCCGTGGATCGTCAACAGGCGGCCCGCTACCAGGTCAACGTGGCGGACGTTCAGGATGCCATCCAGACTGCCGTGGGGGGGAACGCGCTTACCCAGGTCCTTCAGGGCGAGGCGCGATACGACTTGGTACTGCGCTACCTACCGCGGTACCGTGACACAAAAGAAGCCATCCAAAACATTCGTTTGTTATCTCCATCCGGTGAGCGCGTGTCTCTCTCGCAACTCTGCAAAATCGAAGAACGGGACGGCGCATCCGAGATTTACCGCGAGGGCAACCAGCGCTATATCGCCATCAAGTACAGCGTCCGCGGGCGGGACCTCGGCGGCGCTGTCGAGGAATCGATAAAGAAGGTAAGCGCGCAGGTTCAACTGCCGCGCGGGTACCACATTGATTGGGAAGGCGAGTACGAGAGCGAGAAGCGCGCCGAGGAGCGGCTTCTTGTTATCGTGCCGCTGACCATCCTGCTGATTTTTATCATTCTCTACTCGATGTTCCGGTCGTTCAAATGGGCTTTGCTGATTCTCGGCAACGTGGCGTTGGCGCGGGTCGGCGGGCTGCTTGCCCTGTTGATCACCGGCACGCACTTCAGCGTGTCTTCCGGCGTGGGCTTCCTGGCGCTTTTCGGTGTTTCCGTGCAAACCGGGGTAATCATGCTTGAATACATCAATCAGCTACGCGTGAAGGGGAACTCGATCGAGGAATCGGCAATCGAGGGAGCGGTCCTGCGGCTGCGGCCGATTATGATGACGATGCTGGTTGCCACATTTGGATTATTGCCTGCCGCAATGTCTCACGCTATCGGTTCCGACTCGCAGCGGCCCTTCGCCATTGTGATCGTCGGGGGTCTCATCTCTGATTTGGTGATGAGCATCTTTCTTTTGCCGACGCTTTACGTCTGGGCCTCAAGGGACGGCGACAAGCTCCCTGAACCAGAGTTGGACTTCGAGGAAAGCACCTAGTAGCGTTCCGTTTTTTGGGGTCGCCAAACAACGGAAGGATGAGAAATCCGCTACCGGCGGTGTACGTCTGGGTGGCGCGAGACACGGACCTGCTGCCGCTGAGCCACACGGAATGGGAAGGACCGACCTGAGAAATTGAACGGGATGCAGTGACGTGCGTCACAAAACGCGATGTCCGACTGCGCAAGTCGTCATTGCCCTTATTTCATCGTAGTTTCCATTGATTTCGACTGCCGCGGAGCCTACCATTTTATTGATACCTTTCCTTGAATATCCCGGAGAAACCAATGACCCGCAAAATGTCTATCGTCGACGGCAACGAGGCCGCCGCCGCCGTCGCCTACCGCATCAATGAGGTGATCGCGATCTACCCGATCACGCCGTCGTCCAACATGGGCGAGTGGTCCGACCAGTGGAGCGCTGAAAAGAAGCCCAACATTTGGGGAGCCATCCCGGATGTGATTGAAATGCAAAGCGAAGGAGGCGCGGCCGGTGCGTTACATGGCGCACTGCAGGCTGGCGCACTGGGGACCACGTTCACAGCGTCGCAGGGTTTGCTCTTGATGATCCCCAATATGTTCAAGATTGCAGGGGAGTTGACCGCGGCGGTGATTCACGTAGCAGCGAGGACAGTTGCGACGCACGCCCTTTCCATCTTTGGGGACCACAGCGACGTGATGGCTACCCGCACCACGGGTTTCGGGTTGCTGTCGTCGAATTCGGTGCAGGAGGCAAGTGATTTTGCCTGTATCGCTCAGGCAATCGCGCTGGAGGCGCGCGTTCCCTTCTTACACTTTTTTGACGGATTCAGGACTTCGCATGAAGTGAACATGATCGAGCCCCTGAGCGATGACGATCTGCGGGCCATGATCGATGATAAGTTCGTGCGGCAGCACCGCGAGCGGGCCATGTCACCGGATCGTCCGATACTTCGCGGGACCGCGCAAAACCCGGACGTATTCTTCCAGGCACGTGAAGCGTGCAATCCGTATTACCGGGCGTGCCCGACGATTGTGCAGGATGTGATGGATCGCTTCGGGAAGCGCACCGGGCGGAAATATAACCTCTTCGACTATTACGGACCGGCGGACGCCGAGCGCGTGGTGATCCTGATGGGCTCTGGCGCGGGCGCGGCGGAAGAGGCTGTGGACGCGATGCGGAAGTCGGGAGAGAAGGTTGGGCTGTTGAAAGTGCGGTTGTACCGGCCGTTTGCGGCAGCGGCGCTCCTCAAGGCGATTCCCGCCAGCACGAAAGCGATCGCGGTGCTGGATCGCACGAAAGAGCCGGGCAGCCTGGGCGAGCCGCTCTACCAGGATGTGCTGACGACCTACGCGGAGAGATACGCAACGAAGCCTGACGCGGGAATTCCGCGAATCATCGGCGGGCGGTATGGACTGTCGTCGAAAGAGTTCACACCCTCGATGGTGAAGGCGGTGTTTGACGAGTTGAAGAAGGCTGAGCCGAAGAATCACTTCACCGTGGGCATTCAGGATGATGTGACGCACACCAGCTTGAACTACGACCCGGATTATTCGACGGAAGATCCGCGAACGGTGCGCGCGCTGTTTTACGGATTGGGCTCGGACGGGACGGTGGGGGCGAACAAGAACTCCATCAAAATCATCGGGAAGGGCACAAACAACTACGCGCAGGGCTACTTCGTGTATGACTCGAAGAAAGCGGGTGCGGTGACGGTGTCGCACTTGCGGTTCGGGCCGGACCCGATCCGTTCAACGTACCTGATCACGAAGGCGAATTTCGTGGCCTGCCACCAGTTTCAGTTCATGGATCGCATTGACGTGCTGACAGCCGCGGAACCCGGCGCAGTGTTCCTGTTGAACACGCCGTTTGGACCCGACGAAATCTGGGACCACGTCCCACGGCAAGTGCAAGAAACGATCATCAAGAAGAAGTTGCGGTTCTACGTGATTGACGGGTACAGCGTGGCGCGGGCTGCCGGGATGGGCAGCCGGATCAACACGATCATGCAGACGTGCTTTTTTGCGATCAGCGGCGTGCTGCCGCGGGAAGAGGCAATTACCGCCATCAAAAAGGCAATCTCGGACACATATGGCAAGCGCGGAGAAGCGGTTGTTCAGAAGAACTACGCGGCGGTAGACGCAGCGCTGGCGCACATGCATGAAGTAAAGGTACCGGCCAAGGTGACGGCGCTCTTCGACATGCTGCCGGCAGTATCGCCGCAAGCGCCAAAGTTCGTTCGCGATGTGCTCGGAACAATCGTGACTGGCAACGGAGATTCGCTGCCTGTCAGCGCGATGCCCATCGACGGAACCTTTCCCACCGGCACGGCCATGTGGGAGAAGCGCAACATCGCCAAGGAAATTCCCGTTTGGGACGAGGCTTTGTGCATCCAGTGCGGCAAGTGCGTGTTGGTCTGCCCGCACGCGGTGATTCGCGCCAAGGTGTACGACTCCTCGCTGTTGAAGGATGCGCCGCAAACCTTCAAATCCTCGAAACCGCGTTGGCGGGAATTCGAGACACTAAAGTACACGCTGCAGGTTGCCCCGGAGGATTGCACGGGCTGCAAGTTGTGCGTGGAAGTCTGCCCCGCCAAGAGCAAGAGCGAAGTGAAACACAAAGCGATCAACATGGAAGACCAGGCGCCCTTGCGGAAGCCGGAAAGCGCGAACTGGGACTTCTTCCTGTCGCTGCCGGAAATGGACCGCAACAAGCTGGCGCACACGCAGGTGAAGGATTCGCAATTGCTGGAGCCGCTGTTCGAATTTTCTGGTGCTTGTGCGGGCTGCGGAGAGACGCCGTATATCAAGCTGCTGACGCAGCTCTTCGGAGACCGGCTGCTGATCGCAAATGCGACGGGCTGCTCCTCGATTTATGGCGGGAACCTGCCGACGACGCCATACACGCTGAATAAAGAAGGACGCGGCCCGACGTGGTCGAACTCACTGTTCGAGGATAACGCGGAGTTCGGGTTGGGGATGCGCCTGGCGGTTGACCACCAGAATGTGTATGCGCGCGAATTGCTGAAGCGATTGAGCGGCCCGGTTGGCGAAGTGCTCGTCAAGGGCCTGCTGGAAGCCGACCAATCGAAGGAACTGGGAATTCAGGAGCAGCGCAAGCGTGTGGTGGAGCTGAAGAAAAAGTTGCAGGCGCTGAATACGCCCGAGGCGCAGGCGCTTCTGCCGGTGGCCGATTGTCTGGTGCGTAAGAGCGTGTGGCTGCTGGGCGGAGACGGTTGGGCCTACGACATCGGATTTGGCGGTCTGGATCACGTGCTGGGATCGGGGCGCAACGTCAATGTGCTGGTCCTGGACACGGAGGTGTATTCCAATACCGGCGGACAAATGTCCAAGGCAACGCCGCGCGGAGCGGTGGCGAAGTTCGCTATGGGCGGAAAACGCACCGGGAAAAAAGACCTGGCGATGGAAGCGGTGAGTTACGGCTACGTTTACGTGGCGCGCGTGGCGCTGGGATCAAGCGACACGCACACCGTTAAGGCGTTCACGGAGGCAGAAGCACACGACGGACCCTCGCTCATCATCGCGTACAGCCACTGCATTGCGCACGGCTACGACTTGTCGATTGGATTGGACCAACAGAAGAAGGCGGTGCTCTCGGGTTACTGGCCGCTGATGCGGTACAATCCAGCGCTGCGCTTGGAAGGCAAGAATCCTTTCCTGCTGGATTCCAAAGCGCCGAGCATTCCGCTGAAGCAGTACGCGTACCAGGAGGCGCGGTACACTATGCTGGTGCGGAGCGATCCGGAGGCGGCGCGTGAATTGCTGAAGCTCGCCCAGGACGACGTGGAACGTCAGTGGCGGGTGTATTCGAACCGCGCAGCCATGGCGGGCCGCTCGGAAACGCCGCATATCGCGCCGGAAGAACCCGAATCCGAGCCCGAAACCGTGAAGAAGGGAGGGGAGGAGGAATGAGCGACCTCTCCACGAAGTACCTTGGACTCAACCTGAAATCACCGCTGCTGGCTTCGGCTTCGCCGTTATCGGAATCGGTGGATAATATCAAGCGGCTGGAGGACAACGGCCTGGCGGGCGTTGTCTTGCCGTCGTTGTTTGAAGAGCAGTTGTCGCTGGAAAGTCTGTCCGTGGATTCCGATCTGGCGCGGGGGACGGAGAGTTTTCCGGAATCCGCGCATTTCTTTCCGGACCTGCAGACCTACAACCTTGGCCCGGATGGGTATCTGGAATTGATCCGGCATGCCAAGGAGGCTGTGAAAATACCAGTGATCGCCAGCCTCAATGGGGTATCGAGCGGAGGATGGCTGGAATACGCGCGATTGATGGAAGAAGCGGGCGCGGATGCGATCGAGCTGAACATCTACTCGATTGCCACGGACCCGGCGGTAAGCGGGGCTGAGGTGGAGCAGGGCTACATCGATCTGGTGCGGCAACTGAAGCGCACTTTGCGCATTCCGCTGGCGGTAAAGCTCTCGCCGTTCTTCAGCGCGCCCGCGAATATGGGAACCCGGCTGGATGAATCACGAGCGGATGGGATCGTGCTGTTCAACCGCTTCTATCAGCCTGACTTTGACATCGATCAACTGGAAGTGACGCCGTCGCTGAACCTTAGCCGCCCGGAAGAATTGCTATTGCGTTTGCATTGGACGGCAATTCTGTTTGGACATGTGCGCGCGGACCTCGGAATTACCGGCGGGGTACACAGTTCGCGGGACCTGCTGAAGTGCATCCTGGCGGGAGCGAAGGTGGTCTTCATGACGTCGGCACTTTTGCGGAACGGCGTGCAGCATGCCGCGCACGTGCTTTCCGAAGCGAACCGGTGGCTCGATGACCACGAGTACAGTTCGATCCAGCAGATGTGCGGGAGCATGAGCCACGGCTCCGTGCCTGATCCGACGGCGTTTGAGCGCGGGAATTATATGAAGGTGCTGAGCTCGTACACGTTGCGGGCAAACGTATTCAACGATTAAAAAACGTTTCAAACGGAATGGCCCAGGGGCCTGCGCGCTGAAATAGCTGATTAGGTGGCTGGAGCAGGAAAGATGACCTGGTCGGCGAGCGCGTGCGCTTTTTTCGCGAAACCTTCCAGCAGCACCAAAGCATCCTCTTCTGAATAGGATTTCGCGGCCGCGAATTTCTTCCTGAGCCTCCGCCAGCAATCCGCGAGCAAGATGGATTCGTCATCGGCGTTTTCGTAACCGTAGCCCAAGCCGCATTTCCTGCAAATTTGATCCGCAACGCTGACGATCACCGTGACTTCGTTCGGAGATTTCTGTTCCTCGGGGCGAACGTGGAATTCGATAACCTCGGCGATTTCGACAGGAAGCCGCCAAAGCTCTGCCAGAATGCGGCCGCTTTCCGCGTGAGTGAATCCCAGTATGCGCCGTTCCACTTCATCGACGGAGCTTCTTCCCCTGGTGGTTTCCTTAAGGACGTCACGGAACTCTTCGGGGAAGAGCATGGCGTTGACGAGGATGCCGATGTCATGGAGCAAACCGCAAAGGTACGCATGTTCGTGGTAGGCAGCACCGAGCATCTGAGCGAGATTTTGCGAGACCAGTGCGGTGCCCAGGCCGTGACGCCAAAAGACCTCTCTTCCAACGCCGCTGCCCAGATTGGCAAACATCAAGGGAAGACTGCAGGAGAAAGCGAGATCGCGGATGCGCCAAAAACCCAGAGCGAGGACCGCCTCGCGAACGGTGGCAACATCGCCACGCTGCCGGAACAACGCAGAATTGGCCATGCGCAGGCATTGCGCGGTGAGAGATTTGTCATAAGAGATGGTTTGGGCAATGCGATTGACGTCGATTTCGCTGGCGCGAGCGCTCAAAGCTTCGCAAAGTGTGGCCAGGATAGTGGGCATAGCTGGCAGAGTGCCCATGCGCTTCACGCGCTGCGTCAGGATATCGTAGGTGACCGGATTCACGCGTTACCTCAGTTCCCGGAGAGATGCGCAAGCAGGAAGCCAACGAGCAGGGCGCTGTCCCCCTCAAGGATCTGACGTTGCAAGCTGCCTTCCAGCGTAAGTGGCGCAGGTGGGCAATCTTACGAAGCGGGGATGTTCCAAACCCGAACAATCCTTCCTTTTACGATTCACTCTTGCCATGTTCCCCCGCTCTGAATTCCTCGCTCTGGGCACGACGCAAGGCGGGGAAATTCCTTTCAGCAAACACCTTCGTGAAATACTGTCGCGCTACGGTCTGGGGAATTTCCGCTAAAGGAGTTGCGCCTCCAGCACTCTGCTATTGCTCAGCTTCGGAGAGGACTTCCTCGGCCAGGTGGAAAGCGGAATTGGCAGCGGGCACGCCACAATAAATCGCGGTCTGCAGCAGGACTTCGCGGAGCTCCTCGCGCGTCACGCCTTTTTGCAGCGCGGCGCGGATATGCATCTTCAGTTCATCGCCGCGATTCAGGGCGACCATCATGGCGATGGTAATCAGGCTGCGCGTTTTTCGAGGGAGGCCGGGACGCGTCCAGATCTCGCCCCAGGCATAGCGAGTGATCAAATCCTGAAAGGCGGAATTGAATTCATTCTCGGCTGCCTGGGCGCGCTCGACGTGCGCTTCGCCCAGTATCGCGCAGCGGATTTTTAGGCCCTCTTTGTGGCGATCACGCTCATCCATATAGAGCTCCCTTACTGTGCAAGAAAATTGACCACCCGAGTGTTGAAGTCGTCCTGGGCTTCGATGTTCGACAAATGCGCGGCGTTTAGTTCGACGTATCTGGCGCCGGGAATTTGCTTTGCCAGGAATTGGCCGTCGGCCGGAGGCGTGGCAGGGTCGTGAGTTCCGGAAAGTACGAGTGCGGGGACCTTGACGTTTTGCAGAGTCGGGCGCAGATCCACATCGCGGACCGCGGCGCAATTAGCGACGTAGCCTTCAGGATTCGCCTCCTGAAGCATGCGCAAGACCGCCGCGGTTTCCGCAGGGTGAGAAGCGCGATAGGCAGGGGTCAGCCAGCGCTCAACGACTCCCGCAGCCACCGCGTGCATTCCGCCTTTCTGAATAGCGTCAATGCGCGCGTTCCAGCTTTCAGGTGTGCCGATTTTTGCGGCAGTGCTGCAGAGAACAATTTTGTGCAGCCGGTTCGCCGCATTCGCACCCAGAAACATGCCAGTCATGCCGCCCATGGAGAGGCCGCAGAAATGTACGCGATCGAGTTGCAGGAAATCGAGGAGATGCACGACGTCCCAACTCAACTTCTCGATGGTGTAGGGGCCCGGAGTGACGCTGGATTGGCCGTGGCCGCGCGTGTCGTAGCGCAGCAAGCGGAAATGCGTGGTGAAGGCGGCGACTTGCGGGTCCCACATGCGAAGCGTAGTGCCCAGAGAATTGGAAAAGATAAGAACGGGAGCGTGCTCTGGGCCTGACAACTCGTAGTAGATCTGAGCATCGGCAAGTTTGGCAAAGGGCATGGGGGTGGCGCTCCTTGGTCAACACGTTGCGGGAAACTCGCGAGCTTCCGCGACAACGCGACGGATGAATTCATCGGCGCTGCCGAGATAATTTCGCGCGTCGAAAAGACTTTCGAGGTCGGCAGGCGTCAGATGCCCGCGCAGTCCCGAGTCCTCGCGGAGGATATCTTTTAAATGGCGTTTCTGTTCGCGAGCTTTTTTGCAGGCGGCTTCGACGAGAAGGTGAGCGGGCATTTTGCCCATACGGTCGCCGAGAGCCATGGTGACGGCCTCGGCGAAAATGAGGCCGTTGGTGAGTTCGAGATTGTGGCGCATGCGCTGGGTGTCGACTTCGAGGCCCGGCAACATCTCCGCCAGATGGTGAAGCGCCCCGCCGAATAGGCGGACGATGTCCGGCAGCGTCTCCCACTCGGCGTGCCAGCCGCCGAGCCCGCGCTGCTCCTCTTGAGGCATGGTGGAGAGAAGCGTGGCGACGAGGCCGGGAATCCGCGCCGCGGCGGCGAGAACTACGGCGCAAGTGATGGGATTGCGCTTGTGTGGCATGGTCGAGGAGCCGCCACGCCCTTCGGCACTGGGTTCGGAGAGCTCAGCGATTTCGGTTTGCGCGTGGAGCGATATGTCACGCGCAATTTTGCCCAGAGTGCCGGTGCACAAGCCCAAACTGGTGGCGATCTCGGTGATGCGATCGCGATGCGTGTGCCAGGGAATGGACGGCAGGGAGAGGCGGAGTTCGCCGGCCAGGGCTCTGGCGACTTCCGGACCGCGGCCGCCGAGCGCGGCGAGGGTGCCGACGGCGCCGCCGAATTGCAGCGTTAATACGCGCGGCTTGATCTCGGCGAGCCGCTTGCGGTGGCGAGAGACAGCGTCGAGCCAGTCGGCGACGATGAAGCCGAAGGTGGTGGGCAGGGCTTGCTGCATCCAGGTACGAGCGACAATGGGAGTGGCACGGTGTGTTTCGGCGAGGTTGACGAGAGTGCTGCTCAGTCGAGCCAGGTCCTGATCGATGAGATCGAACGCGCCGCGCAGCTGCAAAATGCAGCCGGTGTCGACGACGTCCTGGCTAGTGGCGCCCCAATGAACGAAGCGCGCCGCGTCCTTGTCCTCGTGGGCGACAAGTTCGGTGAGTTTCTTGACGAGGGGGATGGCCAGATTGCCGGCAAGCGCGGCGTCTCTGGCGATGGCGGTGAGGTCGAAATTTTCCGCGCGGCACTTGCCAGTGATGATTTGTGCTTGGGATGCCGCAACGATTCCGGATGTGGCTTCCGCGCGGGCAAGAGCGGCTTCAAAATCGAGCATGCCCTGAATGCACGCTTCGTCGAAGAAGAGCTCATCCAGCGCGTCGTAGCGAAATAGAGGGTCGAGAAGGCTCATCGGCGGCATGCTTCGCTTTCTTCAGACGCGTTCCAGAATCACGGCGATGCCCTGGCCGACACCGATGCACATGGTGCAGAGGGCATAGCGGCTTTTGGTGCGCAGCAATTGATAGAGCGCGGTGGTCACGAGGCGCCCACCGCTGGCGCCCAGCGGATGGCCGATAGCAATTGCTCCGCCATTGGGGTTGACGTGCGCGGCGTCGTCAGCGAGGCCCAGTTCGCGAAGGACAGCCAGAGCCTGAGCGGCGAAGGCTTCGTTCAATTCGATCATGTCCATTTGGGAAAGATTGAGACCCGCCTTGGCGAGAACTTTGCGCGTCGCAGGAACGGGCCCCATACCCATGATGCGCGGGGCGACACCGGCGGCCGCCGCGGCGACCACGCGGGCTTTGGGCGTCAGGCCGTGGCGCTTGATCGCGTCTTCGGAGGCGAGGAGGAGAGCGCAGGCGCCATCGTTCACGCCGGAGGCGTTGCCTGCAGTCACAGTGCCGTCCGGCTTCACTATACCTTTCAGTTTCGCAAGGGCTTCGAGCGTCGTGTCTGGGCGCGGATGCTCGTCAACGCTGACGTGCACCGGGTCGCCCTTCTTTTGCGGAATGAGGACGGCGACGATCTCCTCCGCGAGGCGGCCAGCTTTCATCGCCGCGCTGGTGCGTTGCTGGCTGCGAAACGCAAATGCATCCTGGTCGGCACGGGCAACGTGATATTCCTCGGCAACAATTTCGGCGGTTTCCGGCATAGCGTCGGTGCCAAACTTGGCTTTCAAGGCGGGATTCACGAAGCGCCAACCGATGGTGGTGTCTTCGATTTTCATATTGCGGGAGAAGGCGACATCGGCTTTGCCCATCACAAACGGGGCGCGGGACATGCTCTCCACGCCGCCCGCAAGAATCAGATCGACTTCACCGCTCTTGATACCGCGTGAAGCAACAGCGACGGCGTCCATGCTGGAGCCACAAAGACGATTCACGGTGGACCCGGAAATTTCCTTGGGAAGTCCAGCGAGAAGAAGAGCCATGCGCGCAACGTTGCGATTATCTTCCCCCGCTTGATTGGCGCAGCCATAGACGACGTCATCCAGCGCGTTCCAGTCGACGTGGGGATTTCGTTCGACCAGGGATTTGATGGGAATGGCGGCAAGGTCATCGGTTCTGACAGTGGCAAGCGCGCCGCCGTACCTTCCGATGGGCGTGCGAATGGCGTCACAAATGTAAGCGAAGCTCATGGTTTTTGCAGGCTTTCCTCGCCCACAGTCTACCGTAAACACACACCGGTTGACCAAATCCGGTGCTTCTTCCCGGGGCGTGCGCTAGACTCGCTTGGACCACGTCAGCCGCTGAGGGTGGCAACACACCATGCTCATAAATCGCAAAGAGATCCAGATTGAATGGGGCGACTGCGACCCCTTTGGAATTGTCTTTTTCCCACGCTACTTCGAGTATTTTGACGCTTGCACCAATGCGCTGTTCCATCGAGCGCTGGGCTTCCCGAAGGCCGAAATGTTGCAGCGGTTCCAGATTGCGGGGATTCCGCTGGTGCAGGCGAGCGCGAATTTTTTCGCGCCATCCTCGTTCGGAGATGTCGTAAGCGTGGAATCCTGCGTAACGCAATGGGGAAAGAGCAGTTTTTCCGTGCAGCACCGGCTGCTGCGCGGGGAGACCCTGGCAGTGGAAGGGTTTGAGAAGCGCGTGTGGACGGTGCGGCCAGGGGGCGATCCATCCAAGACGGCGAGCCAAGCCATTCCCAAAGAAGTCATCGAGAGATTCTCGTAGACTGACCAGAGGCTACTCCGCTCATGGCCACAATTCGCACGCAAGTCGGGATCATCGGCGCAGGACCGGCAGGATTGACGCTGGCGCATCTGCTGCACCTGCAAAGGATCGAGTCCGTTGTTCTGGAAAGCCACACGCGCGAGTACATTGAAAACCGTGTGCGGGCTGGCGTGCTCGAACAAGGGACCGTGGAGTTATTGCGCGAATCCGGCGTGGGCGAGCGGATGGCCCGCGAGGGGCTGCAGCACAACGGGATTGAGCTGCGGTTTGGAGGCGCGGGGCATCGCATCGATTTCAAAGAACTCACCGGGAAATCCATCACCATTTATGCGCAACAGGAAGTGATCAAGGACCTGGTCGCCACGCGGCTTAGCTATGGCGCGCCGATTTGTTTTGAAGCGGAAGCGCTGCGGCTCGTGGATGTGCAGGCACAGCCGAGGATTTTTTATCGGCAGGAGGGCGTCGAACATGAGGTCGCATGCGATTTCATTGCGGGATGCGACGGCTTCCATGGAATTTGCCGCTCAGCGATCCCTGCGGACCGCTTGCAGATTCAAGAGCGGCACTATCCTTTTGCATGGTTGGGGATACTGGCGAGAGTGCCCCCCGCCTCCGACGAATTGATCTATACGTATCACGAGCGCGGCTTTGCGCTGATGAGTATGCGGTCTCCCGAAGTATCGCGGTTGTACCTGCAATGCTCACCGGAAGAGGACATCCAGAACTGGTCGCATGATCGAATTTGGGAGGAATTGCGGACGCGCATGGCCACGCGCGATGGTTTCGCGCTACAAGATGGGCCAATCTTTCAGAAGGGTATTACTCCCATGCGCGGTTTCGTTGCGGAACCGATGCAATACGGAAAGCTATTTCTACTCGGCGATGCCGCGCACATCGTACCGCCGACGGGAGCCAAAGGCCTGAATCTGGCCGTGGCGGACGTGCGCGTTATGACGCGAGGGTTGGTGGATATCTACAAATACGGAAAGCGAGACGGTCTGGCGAACTACACGCAGCGTTGCCTCAAGCGCGTCTGGAAAGCGCAGCGATTTTCGGGATCGATGACGGCGATGCTGCACCGCTTTGAGAATGAGGACGCCTTTTCCCACAACATGCACCTCGCAGAGCTTGATTACGTCACGAGTTCGCGGGCTGCTTCCACCGCATTGGCCGAAAACTATGTCGGCCTGCCATTCGATACGCCGGGGCTCTCCTAGGCAGACTTTCTCACGAACCGCAGTTCCTTCCGCCGTTCAAGTTCAACAAAACATCGTCCTCCATCGCGCTTCGATGATGATCGACGGAAGACCTCAACTTAGATTCATGCACACTGTCTATGGAACGGGGAAGCACTACTGTTCTGTGCGAGTCCGCCAGTAGGCCTGGTGGCCGAGGTAATCATCGTCGGGCAAATTGGCAATGATCAGGCGCCGCATCTCCAGAGGGTCGATAGCGCCTTGCAGTTTGTAGACGACTTCGCCGTTGGGGCGTAAGAGCATGGAATAGGGCACTGCAGCGTTCCAGTCCGGATCAAATGCGGCAAGGAGAGCGTACAGGTCGGTCGAGCCGAGAATGAGATTGCGCGTCGTAGCGTGGAGCTTCGTCAGAGAGGCGAGTGCGCCCTGTTGTTCGTCCGGGTAGTTGACGCTGACGGTAGCCACATCGAACGCACGATGACCATACATGCGGTACATCGTCTGGATCTCCGGCATTTCCTGAACGCAGGGAGCGCACCAGGTGGCCCAGAAATTCACGAGCAGGAGCTTCCCAGTGGGATTCTTGCGCAGCGCTTTCAGGTCTTCAGCGCTGGCGGGGGAAATCTGCACCGGTTTGCTCTCAATTTCCGCTAGCCCTTTCTTGCGGCCTTCCTCTTTGTAGAGCCATTTAGTGGAACAACCGACCGAAGGAGTTTTCTCGACCTCCACGGATTTGCCCGCAAGGATAGCGTCGATGGCAAGACGGGCGTCACGGCGGGTGACGAGCGGTCCACGCGGGTTGTTGTCCACGCGGCCCTGGTATCGCAACTTACGTCCGGCATCAAAAATAAAAAGGTGAGGAGTCGCCGCGGGGCCGTACGCACGCGCAACTTTCTGCGTCTCGCCGTCATAGAGATAGGGAAAATTGAAATGACGGTACGCCGCGCGGACCTTCATGTCGTCGAAGGAATCGCCGAGATCCGTATAGCCCAATTCGTCGAGGCGGACGGCGTTGGGACTATTGGGCTGAATGGCGACGAGTGTGACGCCGCGTTCGCGGTAGTCAGCCGCAAGTTGCTTGAGGCGCGTTTCGTAAAGCTGCGCCGTGGGGCAGTGGTTGCACGTGAACGCGATGACGAGCACTTTGCTGGAGGCGTATTCGGCCAGGCAGTGCGTCTGCCCGTCTATCCCGGGAAGGCAAAAATCCGGCGCGGCAGCACCAATGGCGAGCGGCGGAGGACTGGATTCGTCGGCACGCCCAAGGGGGGAGAGGAGAGCGAGGGCAAGTAAGCCGAGGAAGGTGGGCAAAGAAGAACAGTGTTTGTTGCTGCGATATGGAGTCGTCATTTGTGGCGATTATACCTAAGGGAAGCATGGAGGAGGAAGATGCAACGGCGCACAAGGGCGAAAGGCATTCGCGATGAGGGATGGGGAGAGGGCAGCGGTTTCGCGGAGGAAGGTTACACGAGGAAGCGCCGCCGCCGGGCCCGTAATCTTTCGAGCGCTGGCCGCAGAGCCTTTCTTGACAGCCTTGCTCCCAGCGTCCAAACTTCATGTATCCCCTTCCAGAAAGTTAGTTTGTGTGAACCATCATGCGCCTTCTTGTCGCTGAGGCCGATTTGTCTCTGGCGGAGTTTCTTCAATCCCAGTTTCAGCAGGAACACTTCACGGTGCAAATCGCTTCCGCAGGCCATCAGATTTCCGAATTAGCGGAGAAGTCTCCCATGGATCTCATGATCCTGGACCTGAATCTTCCTGGAATCCCGGGGCTGGAGTTTATTCACACCATTCACCGCCAGTGGCCGGAGACGCCCGTGATTCTTATTTCCCAGGCTACGGGGGTGGATGAGCGCGTTCGTGGCCTCAATGCCGGCGCGGACGACTTCGTCGTTAAACCGTTCGCGGTTGCGGAACTTGTGGCCCGTGTGCACGCGGTGCTCCGGCGCCGCAATCGTCCCGTTATGGACACTTTCCGCTTCGAGGATCTCGAGGTAAATCGGGTCTCTCACAAAGTGAGCCGCAATGGACGCGCCATCGAGTTGAGTCCCAAGGAATATGCACTCCTGGAATACCTTCTCCGCCATTCCGGCCGCCCCGTCTCGCGCAATTCCATCATCGAAGAAGTCTGGTGCATGCACTCCGATTCCATTACCAACGTCGTCGATGTCTACATCAATTACCTGCGCAAGAAAATTGATGCAGGCTCCGATCGCCCGCTCATTCGCACCATTCGCGGTGTCGGCTATCAAATTGACGGGAATCACCTGCCCCAATAGTCTTGTCCCCTGGCAGCATCACGAAAAGAAAATGGGCGCCCCAGCTTGGCCGGGACGCCCAATGAAGCAGAAGGGAACTCGGTTTTCCTAGCGCATCCCCGGGCTGTTCCCGGCGTTCGCGGACCGCGCATTCGGATCCAGACTCAGCATGCCCTCAGTGGCCGAAACCGCCACCAACGAGCCGTCACGCCGCGTCCGAATCACGGGGAAGAAGCCTTGCGAAAGTGGATCATCCAGGTGCTGCCAGGATTTTCCGCCGTCGAACGACGCCAGCAGGCCCTGCTTCTGCAGTGACACCACCATCGCTTTTTCCGTCCCGGCCACCGACTGGAAGGACAATTCACGGACGTCCGAGCGGTTCCAGGTGCGCCCGGCATCGCGTGAGTCATACAAGCCCATGTTCGACGTGATGAAGAGCGCGCTGTCATCCAGGCGGTGAAGTTTCAGGTTACCCGCCGCGGCAAAGGCAAGTTCCTTGGCATCCCAAGTCTCGCCCTTGTCGCTCGAGTACAGCAGATTCCGTGCAACGATCGCCCAAATCTGATTCCCATCGGCGGTAACTTCCACCGATTGCGCCGGCTGGCGCGTTAGCGGATCCTTGCTGGCTGACTTCCACGTTGCGCCATGGTCCTTGGAGGCAAGCATGCCGCCAGCCGTCGCCGCGTACCAGGCATCGCTGCCGAAGGCCATGCCGTTCACCAGAAAGGCCGTCAACTGGGGACCCGCCTGCTTTGGCACAACTGCCTTGGGAGTCACACCTTTCTTGCCCTTGGTCGTTTTTACGGCCGGAGCAGAAGTCGTATCCGGTACGTACAGCCCCGCGCGCACCCACTTGTGAGCCACGTCGTCATACTTCATCCATCCGCCGCTGGTCAATGCTGCCCACCAACCCGTCGGCGCGGCATAGACGTGACGCAGTTCCGTGCGCTTTATCCCCGGCCCGAGCGTGCTCCAGGAGTTGCCACCGTCCTTGGTCGCCAGGAAAGCGTTGTTGTCAAACGTCAGCACCACCAAGGCGCGTTCCGGATGCTCGCGGTCCAACGCCACATCCGAGATGTGCTGGTGCTGGAAGCCATTGTTCGACGAAGTGAACGACCCGCCGCCGTCCGTGCTGATCTGAACGCCTTCGCGCTCCGTTCCAATGATAATTTTCTGCGGGTTCTTCTGGTCAATAATCAGCGCGTTGATGATCCAATCGCCCGGTGTCACACGCCTGAAATCCTTGTCGTTCAGCGTCTTCCAGAGGCCGCTGGTTGTTCCCGCGTACAGAGTGCTCGCATTCGTGGGGTCCATGCGGATTAACTGCGTACGGCGGAACACAGAAGGAATGCCCTGATATTTCACCCACTGCTGCCCGCCATTCATGCTGTGGTAGATTCCGGAACACGCCGTGGCATGCACGCTTTCCACATTCGCGGGATCAACGATGATACTCATGACGTCGGAGTCATCGATCATGCCCTTGACCACCGGAAACCAGTCTTTGCCGCCGTTCGTGGTCTTCCAGGGCAGGTGATAGGTTCCGGCATAGATGACGTTGGTATCCTTCGGGTCGAAGGCCACCGAATCAAAATTCCGCAGGTCCGAATGATTGGCAGGGGTAATGCGTTCCCACGTAGCGCCTTCGTCCTTCGAGCGGTACACGCCGCTGAGCGCACCGGCCAGCAACAGCTTCGGGTCCGTCGGCGCTTGCGCCAGCGCTCTCACGGTTTCGTGGGCCAGTCCAACGATGTTCCAGGAATGCCCGCCATCGTCGCTGCGGTAGACCCCGCCGCCGCCCGAATACAGCGTCCAGGTGCTCGCGTAGAGTCGCTTCGCATCGCGCGGGTCCACGATGATGTGCGTAATGACGTCATCTTGCCCGGTGCCGATGCGGCTCAGGAGCTGCCAGTGCGCGCCCTCGTCGCTCGACGTGAACACGTGACCGTCCGCTGTTCCCAGATAAAGGCTGTCGATGTTGTTTGGATCTGCAGCCAGAGAAATGACCGTTCCGCCGGGAGGCCCCACTTGCCTCCAGGTCTGCGCCTTCGCAGAAACGGCGAAAATCAGCGTAAGCGTGGCTAACCCCAAAAGCACACGTTTCATTTGCATGCGATTCTCCCAGAGCGTCGGTGCGCCCACAAGTCGCTAGTGTAGGGTAGGAGTACGGAAAGGCATGCTGGCCGAAGGGACAGATTCCGGGCAAGATGTTTATAGTACTAGGACTATGCTTCCTCTTCCTCGGCCCTCCCATCTTATCCCTCCCCCAGGTGGCAACTTTTTTCCATCCTAGGGGTTGTACCTGATGGGAACCCAATGAGCGTCATAATAGGTACGGGTTTCCGGGACCCATCCGCCAACGCTGGGATCCTTATCAGGGGAGAAAGTTATGAAGGCCAACCTTACCGCCAAGAGCACCATTGCATTGCTACTGTGTCTGGCCGCTTCTATGTTTTTGTTGTCGTCCTCCGTCAAGGCGCAAGGTCCGGAGAACAATGCCACTGTCACTTCAGGCGATGTCGGGCCAAGTGCCGACGACACTCAGGATCCTCCATCACGCGTTGCTCGCATCAGTTTCACCGATGGTTCCGTTTCGCTGCAGCCCGGCGGGACCGGCGATTGGGGCACTGCCACCAAGAATCGCCCCATGACCATCGGCGATAAACTCTGGGTGGACCAGAACTCCCGCGCGGAGTTGCAAGCAGGACAAGCCGCCCTCCATCTAGGCAGCATGACCGCAATCTCTTTCCTGAACCTCGATCAGAACATCACCCAAATACGTCTCGCCGAAGGTAAACTCAACTTCCGCGTGCGCGAAATCCTTCAGGGCGATAACTACGAAGTGGACACACCCAATCTAGCCTTCACCGTTCGTGAGGCCGGTGATTTCCGCATAGAGGTCAACGAGAACGGCGACTATACCAGCGTTACTGCGATCCGCGGTCAAGGTGAAATTGCTGCCGGCGGGCAGACGTATCCCCTTCACGCCGGTGAGCGGGCCGACGTCACCGGTACGGACAACAACGTGAAATTCTCGACCGCCGCTGCGCCGGCTCCTGATGATCTGGACCGATGGGCACAAGATCGTGACCTGAAGGAAGACAACTCCCCTTCAGCCAAGCATGTTTCCCGCGACATGGTCGGCTACAGCGACTTGGACGATAACGGCACTTGGAGCGAACAGCCTGACTACGGCTCGGTCTGGAGACCCAATAATGTCGATCCCGATTGGGCACCGTACAGCAACGGCTCCTGGAACTATGTTGGCCCATGGGGCTGGACGTGGGTCGGCTACGAGCCTTGGGGTTTTGCTCCATACCACTACGGCCGCTGGAATTGGTTCGGCTCCTATTGGGGTTGGTGCCCCGGCCCCTTCTATGGACGGCCCTTCTATGGTCCGGCCTTCGTCGGATTTCTCGGCGGCGGGTTCGGATTTGGCTTTGGATTTGGTTTTGGCCATGCCTGGTTCCCGTTGGGCTGGGGTGAGCCGTTCCATCCCTGGTACCACGCCGGCGGTGCCTACTGGCACAACGTCAACGTCCACAACACGTTTATTCGCAACACCAACGTCATCAGCGGTAGAGGCAACTTCAACTACCGATACGCGCACAGCGCGAACGCGGTCACAGCCGCTTCGCACAGCGCCTTCGTGAATGGCCAGGCCATCAATCGCGGCGCAACACATCTTTCGCCCGCTGCTCTGCGCGGAGCCAGAGTGACCAACAGCGTCAACGCATCTCCCACACGCGCGAGTTACCTTGGCGCTTCCAATTCCCACGGCCGCGTCGCCACACCTTCTGCCAGTGTGCAGAATCGCAGCGTGGTGGCACGCACTGCTCCCGCGGCATCAGCTTCCCATCTGCCCGCGCGCACCATGAATAGCTCGACTCTCAGGCCGGGCAACTCCACGGCAGCCAGCACGACGCGGCCCGGTGGCACTTCGTCAGGATTGAGCGCCAACCGCCAGTCGCAGCTCTCGACGAATCGTCCGCCCTCTGCCATGCAGCAGGGTTCCAGGCCGTCCGGCTCGGTGAATTCATCGGCCCGTCCAAACAATTCCTCGCGTGCATGGAATGCGCAGGGTAACTCAACTGACTCAGGTCGGGCCCCACAAGGTTTCGGCAACTCAAATCGGTCCGCGAATTCAACCGCGGCTCGCCCGGGCTCCAACAACCGTCCGCCATGGGCAGGCTCTGGCGGGGCCCCCAATTCCGTGTCTCGGAATTCCACAAATCGTGCGCCTAGCGGGATGAACGGCAACCGCTCCTACACTTCACGGTCTTACAACGGCAACCGCGGCTACTCTGCGCCACGCAACAACTCTGCTCCGCGCAGTTATTCCGCTCCGCGAAGCTACGCGCCTCCACACGGCTCATCGGCGCCGCGTAGCTATTCTGCTCCACACTCTTCCGGTGGCGGTAGCTCTCACAGTAGTGGCGGCAGCAGCTCACATGGCGGAGGTGGTGGCGGTAGCGGGTCCCACGGTGGTGGAAGCCACCGCTGAGTGGGCTTGTCTTGCTCCGTTCAAGCACCGGTAGCTCCAGTTAAAGGAAGGCCCGTGCCGAGATACCGGACGGGCCTTCAGTTTTTCGGCTCCTCGGCCCACTTGTACTTTTCGCATCCCCACCGCGTGCTCCTGCAACTCCCCGAGACCTGACCGTGTTACACATGGTAGCGTCAGAAAGTCTGGGACGTGGCACTGCTCGCAGTCAGGAACGCCGCGAAGCATCTGATCACGAACCGGCACCAGCCCGTCGCTCCTCCACGGTCCATCCTCACGCGGAGGGGTTTGGCATCAGGGAATGGAGGGTGGTATGCGCTCCAGGAGAGAAGAAAGCACCATGAAAACACGTTCACTTTATTGGCTCACGCTGTTCACTCTGATTCTCGCAGTAGCCTTGGTTGTTCCGATGCGTGCGGCGGCCGACGATGATGATCCGCCGGGCCGCGTCGCGCGTCTTAGCGTTACAAACGGTCAGGTCTCCTTTAGTCCTGCGGGGACCGATGACTGGGTTTCCGCCGTCACGAATCGCCCCGTCACCACGGGCGATAAGCTCTGGACCGATAAGGACTCTCGCGCCGAGTTGCACGTCGATTCCGCTGCTTTTCGTCTTGCCGGCGAAACCGGCTTCTCTTTCCTCAATCTGAATGACCAGACCATTCAGGTTCGGATTACCGAGGGCACCGTCAGCATCCGTGTGCGGCGTTTGGGGGACGGCGAAAATATCGAAATCGACACGCCCAATCTTGCCTTCTCCATTCTTCGTCCTGGCCGCTACCGAATCAATGTCAACGACTCCGGCGACACCACCATCGTCAGCGTTCGCGACGGTGAAGGCGAAGTCACCGGCGGCGGCTCCGCTTACACCGTCCACCCGGGCGAACAAGGCTACTTTTCCGGCACGGACACTCTCGATGCAGACATCGAGGGCCTTGCCGACGCGGATGATTTCGATAACTGGTGCGATGAGCGCGATCTCCACGAAGATCACGCCGTTGCCCGCCGCTACGTTTCCGACGATGTCATCGGCTACGAAGATCTGGACGACAACGGCGGCTGGCGCCCGGTTCCCGACTATGGCACCGTTTGGTTTCCACATGTGACCATCGTTGGCTGGGCCCCCTATCGCTATGGCCACTGGGCCTTCATAGCTCCCTGGGGCTGGACTTGGGTTGATGACGCGTCCTGGGGCTTTGCTCCTTTCCACTATGGCCGTTGGGTGTTTGTGGCAGGCGCTTGGGGTTGGGTACCCTGCGGGCCGCGTGTTGTGGGTGTCGCCTATGTCCGCCCGGTCTACGCCCCCGCTCTGGTGGCCTGGGTCGGGGGACCCCACTTTGGTGTCGGCGTTGGTATCGGTGTCGGCGGCTTTGCCGCTGGTGTGAACGTAGGCTGGTTCCCGCTGGGTCCGCGTGAAGTCTTCGTGCCCTCGTATGCGGTCAGCCGCGCCTACGTGAACAGAGTAAACGTCTCCAACACCACCGTGAATGAGACCGTGGTCAACAACTACTACAACACGACCGTGAATAACAGAAACGTGAACGTCAACAATGTCAGATATGTAAACCAGGGCGTTCCCGGTGCCGTCACCGCAACATCGCCTCACGCATTCACCTCTGCGCAGCCCGTTTCGCGCAACCTCGTCGCCGTCGACCAAAGGGAGGTGGCTTCCGCCCCTGTGGCTGTTTCCGCTCCCTCCGTGGCGCCGCCCAAGCAAGCCGTGATGGGATCGGGCGCAGCGACGAACGTGCACCCACCCGCCGCTCTCGCGAATCGCTCAGTCGTGGCTAAAACCACTCCTCCACCGCCTCCGCCCTCTTTTGAAAAGCAGCAGGCTGCCATCCAGGCGAATCACGGACAGCCGATCTCGATGGCGCAAACGCGGCAGATTCAGCCGGCGCGCACCACCGCAACCGTGGCGCCCGTCAAGATCGCTCCGCCGTCCACTCCGGCCACACCTCGCGTGAACGCGGTTCAGGGACAAGGGACCCGCCCGGTGCAGACCACGCCACAGCCTGGTCAGACCAATCCCAATCGCCCGTCCAATGCCGCTGGAGCGCCAGCCAATCAAGCCGGGAAGCCAGCCAACGCCCGCACCCTCAACGATCGCCCGCCCTCCGCCCGGCCGGCTGTCATCGACAACGATCAACTCGAACAGAAGCACCAGCAGCAACTCGAGCAGCTTCATCAGAAGCAGGACCAGGAACGCCAGCAACTCGAACAGCAGCAGTACCAGGCGCAGCAGAAGCTTCAGCAACAGAAGCTCGACGCCAGCAAACAGCAGGAGCTGAACCAACAACACCAGCAGCAGCTTGAGCAACTAGCGCAAAAGCACAATCAGGAAAAACAACAGCTGAATCAGCAGCAGAAGGCCGAGCACACCAAGGCCGCCTCGTCATCGAAGTCCAAAAACGAAGATAAGCCGCATCACTGACGCTCTTCTTCGCCATTCCAACCGCATACCGGGGCGCATTTATTTGCGCCCCGTTTTGTTGCTACAACTCATCTTCTGCTTGGCGTTCCTCAGGGTGCGGCTTCACATGCTGCTGGTTGAGTATTTTTTTAGGAGGCCGGGGGTTCAGCCCCGGCGTACTGTTGAAAAAGCAATTGAGCTTCCGCCCCTGAAGGAAGTCTTCTTCCGGTTTTTCAGCAACCGCCTTCAGACACGCCGAATCAGCGCTCCCTCATGCCGATTCTCCCGGCCCCTGTGATATGTTCAAACGAGCCCGCTATGTCTTCCGCTTCGGTTACAGCGCAACTCTTCCGCCGCGTCATGGGTCACTTTGCGACCGGCATCACCGTGGTCACCGTCGAACGCGAGCCCGGCAAGGTCCATGGCATGACCGCCAACTCTTTTGCTTCCGTGTCCCTCCAGCCACCGCTGGTTTCCATTTGTGTGGACGAGGAGAGTCGCCTGCTCTCTTTCCTCAAGACCCAGCGGCGTTTCGGCGTAAGCATTCTGAACGACACCCAGCAGGCGCTCTCCGAACATTTTGCTACGGGTGAGCAAGGCCCGGATGCCGACGCGCGACTCGGCATCCGCTATCGTTGGACCGAATCGCGCATCCCTGTTCTTGAAGATGCACTGGCGCATCTCGCTTGCAATGTTGTTGCGGAATACTCGGCGGGAGACCACACGATTTTCTTGGGTGAAGTCGAGAGCGTGGATGTAGGCGAAGGCCAGCCTCTGCTCTTCTACCGCGGCCAATACCGCGATCTTCAGCTCTGACGCCGGCCTCCTCAAGTTGATCGCTTGTCCTAGTGATGATTCGAAGCCGAAATCACGCCGGTTGCTTGTCTGAGGGAAGGAGTAGTTAGCGTTCCGAGCTTCCGAAAGGCTGCGCGGATTCCGCCGAATCGCCCTGCTCTTTCCGGTGGCTCTTTACCTCGCGCAGCGCGTAGATCGCTTTGTTCTGTGATTCGTAATAGGTGCGGGAACTAATCTCTCCCAGCAGGCCCATGGAGATGAACTGAATCCCGCTGACAAACAGGGCAATCGCCAGCAGCAGCAGCGGCCCGTGCTGCGTCATAATGTTCTCGTTGAAGAAAACTTTTTTCGCGACCAGGACGGATCCTATGATGAATCCCGAGCCCGTCCCCGCCAACCCCAGCATCCCAAAAAACTGCAGCGGCCGCGTGGAATAATCCAGCAGGAATTTCACCATGATCAAGTCAAAAAAGACGCGTATGCTCCGCCCTATCCCGTAGTTCGAGCGCCCGCTCTTGCGCCGCGGATTGGAAATCGGCACTTCCGTGATGCGCGCGCCCGACGAACTCGCCAGCGCGGGTATAAACCGATGGAGTTCCCCGTAGAGCTGGATTTCCTGCAATATCTCGCGGCGGTAGGCCTTGAATGTCGTTCCGAAATCGTGCAGCTCGATTCCGGAAAGTTTGGCCATCAGCCAGTTCGCGATGCGGCTCGGCACTTGCCGCGTCAGCCAGCGGTCATTGCGGTAGCGCCTCCAGCCGCTGACCAGGTCGTAGCCTTCCTCAATCTTCTCCAGGAATCGCGGAATCTCTGCGGGATCGTGTTGCTGGTCCCCATCCATGGAGATCACGATGTCGCCCCGCGCAAAATCGAACCCCGCCTTCAGCGCCGGCGTTTGTCCAAAGTTGCGCCGCAGCCGGACCACATTCACGCGCCGGTCGTGTTCATAGATCTCCGAGAGCACCTTGTACGAGCTATCTTTGCTACCATCATCCACAAACACCATCTCGTACGGCTCACTGAGGGAATCCATCACCTCCGTCAGCTTCATGTACAAATCCGGAATGTTTTCCTGTTCGTCGTAGAACGGAACCACAATCGAGTAGCGGATCGGCGACTCAATTCCCATAGCGCTGTTTCTTTGCCTCTCTCAAACGACTTACCCGGCGCCCCTCGCGCCGTCCTGGTTCTTCCCATCGTCCTGGCCAAGGCTGGCTGCTGCAGCCCCGCCTCTTGCCGGGCTCGGCTTTATCCCAGCGTACCGCTAAAACCGTAGTTTATCAGGCGTATCCCTCGCTTGGCGACAATTTTTCTGACCTCTGGGTCGGTCAGAATGTCCAACTCCGTCTTCCTCGAATCCTGCAACCGCGTGGCGGTTTTCCGCAATTCCTCGTCCACATGGCCCGGGTGGCACATCAGTTCTGTGGTGCCATCGGGCAGTTTCTCCAAAAACTCCTCGATACCTTCGCGCGTCAATTGGCCCGTCTGTGTAATCCCGCAGAAGTAGTCGCTAGTGGTGACCCCCTCGCGGTCCGCCAATCCCCGGGCATCCCGCGCCAGCAGTTTCAATCCGCGCGCCTGTACCCCCTGTTTCAAGACCATGCCGGTGTTCTGTGCTGCCCCTGCCGATAACGCCGAGCGCAACCTCGATTCCTCATGCGCCACGCGAATTGCTCTTATCCCATGCTTCTTTGCCAGGCGCAACGCCAGTTCAAATAGCCCCGGGAACATGTGCACGTGTTTGTGCCCGTCCAGGTGTGTGGGTGAAATCCCAGCCCCTCGAATCCTCCGGATCTGCGCGTCCCACTCTCGCTCCACTTCCTCCAATGGCAATCTGTGGCTCGCGATACGCAACAGCAGGCTTTTCGGCCCACCGTCCAATTCGCCCGCTTCATTCAAAAGCCCTTGTACTTGATCGGGATGCGCGGTTGGCGGTCCATCGCTCAGGTTCAGATGCACGCCAATTCCCAATTCGGGATTCTCCCTTGCCGCCTCAATTCCAGAGTTGAACGCAGGCCCGTTGGCCAGCAGCGTTGTGCTGGTCACCAGGCCCTTGCGGTGCGCCTCTACGATCCCCCGGTTCACCCCTTCCGTCCATCCCAGGTCATCCGCATTGACGATCAGGTTCCGCATTTTTGCATTTCACCTGTCCTGAGCCTGAAAGCGCCTGTCCTTTCGGACAGCTACTCTTACGCTTCCGTACCATTGACCGTTCTATCTTGTAACTCTAGCATGATCAACAAGACGGTTTGTGGAACGGCGCTGCTCTCGGTCGCGTTGCGGATCTAGTTTGGCCGCGACCTGCGCGCGTTCCATGCGGCTTTTGCTGCAGCAGGCCGGCACGTACTGTTTCTTCGCTGGCTCTAGAGGCCATGATGCATGTCAAGTTGCAGGAATTGAAGCAGGTAGGAATACGCTACCGCGAAAAGCGCCGTGGACGCCGCATGAACTCCCGCGTCCCCGTCCGCCTGGAGTGGGACGCTTCCGCCAGCAATCGCCAGCGTGTCGAGGCTTTTACCCGGGTCGTGAATCCTTACGGTTGCATGGTTATGATTTCAGAGTCGCTTGAGCTGGATCATCGCTTGGCCCTTACCAATCTCGCTACCGGCGCCAGCAACGCCGCGGTGATTGTGTGGAAAGGGAATCAGCAACCCGAGGGCTGGGAATACGGTATTGAGCTGGTTGCGCCGGACATGGACTTCTGGGGGTTGGAGCTGTGACGCCTTTGCCAAAATCGACGCCGCCCGCGGCCGCGGCCGCCTCCCCGAACGTCAAGCGCAGCGCCACCACGGTTCGCCCGCTGACCAATGAAGAGCGCCGTCGCGCTCAACGTGTGTTCCTAAGGATGCCCGTCGTCGTGTACATCGAGGGCAAAGCCAATCCCATTCACGGCACCACGCACACCGTCAGCGCCAGCGGGGCGATGATTATTCTTCCCCAAGGCCTCGCAACCGGCACCAAAATCTCCGTTGAGAATCCCAAGACCCAGAAAAAGGTGGAAGCTCACGTCGTCCGCCCGCCGGTGATGAACGCCGAGGGCTCCCTCGTGCCCATCGAGTTCACCACTCCCTCCCCCCAGTTCTGGAATATCTTCTTCCCGCCCAACCCGAACAACTGACGCCGCAAACATTCGCGCAGTGCAGTCCCCTAGCTCCAGCCATCAAGAAAGGGCGCGCCGTCTGCCCGGCGCGCCCTTCTTTTCTTCGATGATATGCAACTTCTTGTCTGGAAACTGGCTTACTTCAGGGCCGGCTACACGCCGCCATTCTAGGTATGTCTTTGTAGGAGTCGAGCGCTGCTCGACCCCATCCCGTCAAGTACTCAACAACCACGTCACGCCGCCCCACTCCGCTCGCCCCGAGCCTCGAACGGGGCTTCCGAGGGGAAGCGGGCTGCCGCTCAGTTAATCGTCAGGCTGATGGTCGGGCCAACGTTAGACGATGCCGGGTTGGCCGCAATGGGCAACTGCGCCGTGCCCGTTACCGTGACATTCAACGTTCCCGATGAGGAAGCACCCGTGGTCGAGTCGCCCGAGTAACTCGCGCTCACCTTGTGCGTCCCCACAAGCTCCAGGAACGGTGGTGCCTGCGCCCCCGTCACAGTGATGTTCCCAGTCGTGCCGCCCGTAGTCGGCACCGGATTTCCCAGTGCCGCCCCGTCAACCACGAACTGCACGCTTCCGGTGGGTGTCCCTCCGGTTACGGTCGCACTCACTGTAATGCTTGCAGTTGGCGCTCCCACCACCTTCGTGGACGATACCGTGAGCTTTGTGGTTGTCGGCGTTGTCCCGCCGCCTCCCCCTCCGCCGCCCCCGCCGCCGCAGCCCAAGGTGAAGCTCAACACGCACATCAGGGCCAGCCCCAGCGCGGCGCGATAGCGCTTCCGCCCGGGCACAAAGAGTAAGAAGATGGCCGCAAGGCCCGTTCCGCCGCTTAGCGTCCACCACCCGCTTCTCGCATTAGGTGCAGTAGGAAGAGCCGCTGCGCGGAAGTTCTGCATTTCGGGGAAATTCATGGCCGTCGTGGTCGAAGACGGCGCGAGCACGTTGACCGTCAGTGTCCCCGTTCCGTTCCCGCCGCCGCTCGGCACTGTAACGTTCAGCGCCCCGCAGGTTACTCCTGGCAAGGTCGTTCCACATGTGATTGCCACGGGACCTGTGAACCCGCCGATCGGCGTCAGCGTAATCGTGGATGTGCCGCTGCTGCCAGCGGTCGCCGTCGCCGCCGTCCCAGCCAAAGTAAAACTCCCCGTCTGCGTTTGCGTCACAGTAACTGTAATCCCTGGTGACACCGGGGACGCCGCGTAGTTCGTGTCACCGTTGTACTGGGCAGTAATCGTTTTCGTCCCCAGGCTAGTGAAAGTGGTCGTTAGCGTTGCCGTTCCGCCCGCTCCGACGATCGAACTAGCGGCAATGGGCGTCACGGCCGCAGGGCTGGCAATCTGCGCGCCACCATTGAAGAATGTAACCGTTCCAGTTGTCCCCAGCGCACTATTGCTCCCAGAACCGATGGTCGCCGTCAGGACCACCGGCGTCGCCGTAGTCACCCCCGTACTCGGACTAGCTGTTAGTCCAGTCACCTGTGTCGCCGCCTGCGCCACCGTCACGGTATCCGTCACCGGCGTGGTAACTGCGTTGTAGCTGATGTCGCCTGAGTAGGTTGCCGCGAGCGCGTGCGTTCCGCCCGTAAGCTGAATTGGCTGGTCCTCGGCGCTCCCATCACTGTTAATAGCAAAAGTTCCAGTGTCGAGTGGCCCTCCGTTGTCCTTAATTGTCACCGTCCCAGTTGCGTCGAACGCACAGCCGGCGGTCGTTCCCGATCCCCCGTTTGCTACCGCCACGTCTTGGCAGGCACTTCCGGAACTGTTCAGAATGTCTATTCGCAGGACATAAGGCGAGCCATATGCGAACGATGTCGCGTTAGTGCTCGTAATATTTCCGGTAACTGGATCCATTGTGACGATGCCATATTGCAGCCGACTGTTTTCTTTCGTAACCACCACCGGTACACCGGGCGTTGACGTGCTCGCTGCAAAATTATCGTCGCCGGCGTAGCGGGCGGTTAGTTGGTAACTACCTCCGGGCAAATACGTCGTACTGATCGTTGCGCTGCCGCCAGACAGTGTTCCTTCGCCGATGCCGCTGTTCACAGAGGTGGGCGCGAGGAGCGCGACATCCCCAGTGATCGTGCCGGCGAATGTCGAAGTCACCGTCGTTTTCACTGTGACCGCGGTACCGTGCGGGATGGGGGCCGGGGACGTTGTGCCGTTCACGGTGAGGCTGGTGGTCGTGCCATGGAAATTGCCCACGGCCAGAGGCCATTGCGTGGCCAGGTTGGCAACGTTCACCGAGCCGAGCCCGGTCGCCAAGTCATATCCCGCCGCAGTTGTCCAGCCTGGCGTCGTCGAACTATTCGTGCTGACAAGAACGCCGTTGGTCCCAGCAGTGGTGCTGCTGCAATTTGGGGAAGTTCCCGTCGGGGAATTTGCCAGGCAGGGGACGGAGTTATTCCCCTTCGTCACGTCGTTGAACGCACATGTTGAGCCAGAGAGTGCCTCCGTCGAAGAATTGCAGCTTTGTAGGGCAGTGGCGGCGATCTTATACAGGACGGGATTGGCGTTGCCCTGGCGGCCATTATTTTGGTTGATCAAAGCCATGATGCCCGCGAAGGCGGGAGACGCAGCCGAGGTGCCTCCTGCGCCTTCAAAACTGAAGGAGCCACTCGATGCGCACGACGGCGGACTGCCTGCAGGAACCGCATCCGCTTGGCATATCAGGTAAAAGCTGTCGCTTAACAGGCCGTCGCTGGCGAACAGAGAAACATCCGGGATGTAGCGATGGTTGTCTCCCGCGGCAATCCCGTTCGGGAGAATCCCACTTTGCCATGCGGGCTTTTGATAAACGGAACTGGGTCCTCCGCTGCCTGCAACGATGTTGTCCGCCGCCGCGCAGACGGTGTTGAGGTTCGCGCTGGTCGCGGTTGCTGCGCAGGAATCATTCCAGGTGGTTTCATGAATGTAACCTAGCGCGGACTCACGCGTTCCCGCGGCGTTGCTTGCGCTCCAGAAATTGGTCTGCGTCCCGACATCGTCAAAATCCGTTCCACCGACCGCCACATTAAACGGCGTAGAAGCAATTCCACTGACGGCCAGCCCACCCGCGGCCACAGTCTGGGTCGTGAAATCGTCGCAACCTGCGGACCCGCTGTCCCCGGCGGAAACCATCACAGTTATGCCTTGTGCGGCAGCTTGTTCCCAGAGAGCGTTGTAAAAGGCGTTGCCCCCACTCCCCAGACTGGCCTCGCATACGCCGACACTCTCGCTCATCACTGGCGCGATATTGTTGTCGATGATGTAGAAGGCTGAGAGATCGATTCCGGCATCAGTCAGCGTGTCTTCTGAGGTGACAAAATTGATGGTGGCTTTCGGGGCGACCATTCCGGAGACCTGCACGTCGAGGTCGGCTTCGCTCTCCTCGCCGCCCAAGCCGGGATCCGGTCCGTTCAGGATGATGTTCGCCGACGTGAAGTTTGCGGGCAGTCCGAAGAGATTTCGAAAACCGATTACATCCTGCGGATTGATGTTTGAACTCCCTGCGATGGCGATCGTTACACCGGTTCCGTCGAGCAACGAAGGAATGTTGTAGACCTTCGCGAAATCCGCTGGTCCCAGCACGTAGCATGGCTGTGTTCCGCTCGTTCCACAACCCTGTGTCGTGGTAAAGAGAGGCTTCACAATTCCATCAGCGGTTCGGGTAAAAATCCCCCTGTCGCGCTTCATCGATTTCCTCGGGAAATTGTGCAGCGACACTATCCCTGCGACTACGGGCGTCAGCGCCGCCGGGATCTGGGGGTCCGCGGCATTCGCCTGGCGAGCTTCGCCTTTCACTAAATAGCTGTGTATCTCCGTGTGGAACGCACCCCGCACTTGCCCCGCGTTGCCGGAGAATTCAATCGCCGTTCGGCCCGCTCCGACTTTGATGTCATGGAATCCATGAGACGTCAGCCATTGCGTTACCGTCTGAATATCCACATCCGCGGGCCCAAATTGGGCGCCAAACTGTTGCGGTGTAAGCCATTTATGAAAACTGGGTGAGTCCTTGATCTGCTGCTCTTCCATCAATTGCTGGAGCGCCACTTCCTGCTCGGGACTACGCTGTAGGACCAACATCATGCGGTTCATGGGCGTTGCATCGCTCACCGCCCCTTGATCGAACTCCGGCCGCGCCAACGGGTGCACATTCCCCTTCAGTTGCACCGTTTGCGTCTCGTCCACGGCTTCCACCACGCGCGCCGGCACGGTCACCTGTTGCGCCCATGCCGCCTGCCCCGCCAATAGCAGTGCCACGGCGCACAAAATCATCCAGCTCTGCGTCTTTAGAATCTTCATAATTTTCTTAAGCTCCCCAGCGTCTTAATCGTGATCTTCCCGGGTCCGTTTGGCAGGAATAGGGTGCCTCCGCCCCTTTACGCAGGCACTCTTCATGCTGTTCTTTTCAGATGCGCGGGGGCAGGGAACGGTTTGCTCCCTCCCAGGCGCCATATGTCTCTTTTTTGTAACACATTCGGGCTAATTTAGTTGCACCTGAAAATCGCCTGTGTGCGAGATTCCGCTACTCGAAACGGCCGCTTTTACGGTTACAAGCCCCGCCGCCAAATCTTCACCCCATCTCCACATTCCCGCCGGAGAGAATCACCCCGATTCGCGGCAACCCTCCCTGCGCGCCACTCGGCAAACCCAGGGCCGCAACCCCGCCCTCGCGCAGCAGGGGAGCAAGCGCCACCGCGCTGGATGGTTCGATCACGAGCTTCATGCGTTGCCACACTAGCCGCATCGTTGCGCGGATCTCCTCTTCGTTCACCAGCAGAATCCCATCCACATGCTTTCGCAGAATCGCAAACGTGCGTGGCGCCAGCGAAGCCCGCAGGCCGTCCGCAATCGTGTCGCTCGTTTCCTGCGTTTGCAGCACGCCGGTCTTCAGCGAACGGTACGCATCATCCGCGCGTTCCGGCTCGCACCCAAATACCCGTACCGTGGCGCGTACTCCTTTCGCTCCCAAACATGTTCCGCTCAGCAGTCCCCCGCCGCTGACCGGTGCCAGCACGGCGTCCAACTCCGCCACCTCTTCCAACAATTCCTTTGCCGCCGTGGCTTGCCCGGCGATGATCCGGTCGTCATCGTAGGGATGGATCAGCACCGCTCCCGTCTCCGCCTGAATCCGCGCGGCCGATTCCGCTCGCGCCGAAACCTTTGGCTCGCAATAGGTGATCTTCCCGCCGTACGCTTCCACGGCGCGGCACTTCACCGCCGGTGCGTTCTTCGGCATAACGATCCATGCAGGCACGCCGCGCCATCCCGCTGCCCGCGCCACCGCCGCCGCATGGTTGCCGCTGGAATGCGTCACCACTCCCCGCTTAGCCTCACCCTCACTCAGCGAAAAAATGGCGTTGCTGGCCCCGCGAATCTTGAACGACCCTGTTTTTTGCAGATTCTCGCACTTGAAAAAGAGCGACGCTCCCGCCAGCGCGTTCAGCGAGGTGCTCGTCATGACCGGCGTGCGATGGACCAGCGGCCGGATGCGCTCGTGAGCCTCGACGATCGCCTCCCAGGTGATGGCGGTCATTTCCTTCTGCGCATTGCTGTTAGAAGCAGCCATAGTCCTAGTCTAGACTAGCTGGTACTCCTAGCGCGAGAGTTACCCCTGATTGAACCCCTCTTCCCCTTGACCTGTGCTACCTCTCTGTTAACCTTAGCATTAGAGTTAGTGCGCCGCCGCGAACCGCCCACCCTCGCCCGGCGCGGAGTGATCATGGCCCCTTCGGAACGCCGCCATCTTGAGCGCTTTTCTCTTCGTGTCCCCTTGCGCTTCCGCTCCCTGGGCCTGGCCGCGGACAAGACCGATCATTTTACCGAAGCCATCAATCTTTCACGTGGCGGTTTTTTCTTCGTCACTTCCGCACCACTGCAAGTCGGCATGCCGATTGAAGCGACCCTGAAGATGCCCGCTGAGGTTACCGGCCACCAGCCCGATGAGACGCACTGCCGGGCTCGGCTGGTGCACGCCCGTCCCGATGCCTATAGCGATGGCCGCATGGGCTTTGGGGCGGAAATTGAAATGTTTTTGGATGCCGATAAGCCGCGGCCCGCGAACCCGGATCAATCCAAGCCGAAGGCTTAGCCCTGATTTTTACTTCGCGACCGTGATCGTCGTTTTCGCCGCTCCCACGTTTTCAAATTTGTCGTACGCGCGGACCGCGATCGTGTGTTCACCTGGTGAGAGGCCCCGCACGGTGAATTCGTACGATTCCGTCTTGCTGTCGCTGATCCCTGCTGCCGGCGCCAGCAACACCCACTCGCCTCCATCCACGCTGTATTGCGCCCTCTCAATGCTGCTCGTCGCATCGTTGGCCGTGAACCGGAAATCATACGAGACGCCCGGCGTGCGGTCCGTGTTCATTCCAGCGGGACTTGCCTGCAGCTTCTCAATGCTGGGCGGCGTGTTGTCCACCTCGAAGCGTTCGCTTTCCCGTTCCGTCTTCAGCGCCGCGGCCGGGGGATTGGACGGCGCATCGCTCGCCATGATTTTCAGGTAATACGCCCCATCCGGCATCGTGGTTGTGTCCCAGGAATAGAATTTCTGGTCCAGGTTGTCCTTCAAGAGTTTCCAGTCGTGCTCACTCTCGCCACGGAAGTAAACGGCGTAGCGCAAGTCATCGTCATTGTCGTCGTGGGCGCTCCAGAGTACAGACTGGTACCCCTTCTGTTGCGTCACTTGTGGCGGCTGGTCAAACTTGGTCGTGTTCGTGGTAGTAATCACCAAGCCACCGGGGTTGGGCGCTGGCGGCTGCTTCAGAAAAATGTTGCCGGGCTGCCCCATAATAATCTGCTGGGCTTGTGCGCGCACACCAGGATCCTGCACGACAATCCCATCGATCACAGGCGCAACGTTTTTCGGCTGGTACGCCACGCTCACCCAATCGATTCCGTCGCCGGGCCGGCCATCGTGAATCACTGCCTTCCACTGCAGGAATCGCGCTGCGGGCGCTTCCACGGGCGTCGCGGACGCTGCGTACGGCCCAAACCATCGCGACCATTCCTTCCCCGGGTCTTCGGTATTCCCGCTGCGCACGAAAAATTCCAGCCGCGGCTCACCCGCGTTCTTTCCACCCTTACTTGCCACCGCGTCGGCGCTAGCTGGTGGTCCCCACCACTCGATGCGGCCCCACTGCGAAAAGAGCTTCGCATCGAACGACTGCGACTCAAATGTGCCTTCCGGTTCGTACTCGGGGCCAAGCGAATACACCTTGCCCGGATTCGCAGTGCACAGAAACACCTTCCCGCCGGACAGACGCGAAATCCCCGTGATCTGCGCCGAGCCGGATTTCGCCAGTTGCGCATACACTCCGCGCCCGTCAATCACCAGCAGCGAACCGGTGTTTCCCGTTCCCGCAAGCAATCGCCCGTCCGAATTCAGACCCAGCGCGTAGACCACCTCGTCCCGCGAACTCCAGATCTCTTCGGGCGCACCATCGGTCGCGATCTTGTAGATGCTGCTCGAAATGGCCTGGGGAAACGCCAGGAAAGGAACTCCGGCCTGCCCGCCCATCGGCGAAACCGAAGTGGTGATGGTCGTCGTTCCTTGGGGCGCCGTAATCACCGCCGAAGGAGCCTGGGCGCCCGGTTTCTGTTTCTCTCCAATCGCTGCCACATAAACAATTCCGTCTGGCGCCACCGTTAGCGAAGTTACTTCGCGCTTCGAAGTCTCGTAAATCACGAACCCTTTCGCCACGGCCTCGTCCGCGGGTTTTTTCTTCCCGCTTTTCTCCGCGCTTCGCGAAATCTGCAGCACGCGCCCATTCGGCTCCGTCCCTGCCAGCAGATTATTCTTCGCGTCAAACGCCAGCACCTTGATGTGCGCCTCGTCGCTCGCGTAGAAAAGTTCTCCCTTGCCCTCCGCCGCTACCGCGAATATCTGCCCCTTATCGCCCGTCGCCACGTACAGCGTTCCATCCGCTCCGAACGCCAAATCCCAAATGTATTTCGTCTTCGGCTCAAAGTAGACCGACTTCTCCCCGCCCGGTGTAACGCGATACACCTTCCCGTCCGGCGATGTCGCCACATACAAGTTGCCCTTCACGTCAAAGGTAATCGCTTGCACCAGCAGGTCTGTGGACTCGAACACCGTCTTCGGCTTCGCGTTTCCCTCGAATCGGAATACCTTCGCGGGAGATCCCCCGCCCGCATACAACACGCCCGCGGGATCTGTCCGCAGTGACCACAGATAGGAAGCGTCCGCATCGGAAATCAGCGTGAATTTTGGCGCAAGCTCCAGGTGCCCATCACTCCGCACCGCCACGCCCTTCGCCGTGCCTTTCAGGAATTCCTCATACGTGGATTGGTGCCAACGGCGCGTGTGGTCCGCCACGGCGGACGCGGCCACCAGGCAAACCAGAGAGGACAGCAAGATCAAGCGTTGCGTAAGTTTCGACATTGACAGTTTCACCGGATTTGCAGATTCAAGGAGATCAGCCCGGAAACGGGGCCCCCAAGCGCAATCGAAGATTCGCTGGACAAGGATTCGCGAAGCACCTGCACTGTACCTGGTGCGGGACGCCCGTCAATCATATTGATCTGCGACAGCGGCACATTCGGCAACTCCTTGTCGTCCCACACCAGCGTCGGCGCGGGTACGAACAGCCCTACATACAACCGGTCATTGCGCCGTTCGCGATTCATAAGGGTAATCAGTTGATCGAGCCCTTCCGGCCCCGCCGCGCCGGGCATGCCGGGAAAATTGAACCCGCGCGAAGCTCGGTTCATCCACTCCGCATCGCTCACCAGCACGCGCAGCGTCGCGCCCCGCGCAATCTGATCCGGCACATGCACCGTGGTTTCTTCGATGCGTGCCGGCCCGCGATACGGCTGCAAAAGCACGCGAACCTTCAGATTGTCCCCCGGTTCCGCTTCGCCCTTTTCCAGCCACGCGCTGTCGATCGTGTAGGACTTCCGCCCCGGCTGGCTTTCCACACGCAGCGCAATGTGCTCCACCGAAGGAATCTCGTAATTATTGGTGAAAAGCCGCCCGAACATGTTCTGCACCACCAGCGCCATGGGCATACTGTCCGGCATCAGCGAATCTCCCGGCGCGAACGTGTTTTCCACCTGCACCGGCACGTGCCCCTGCAAGCGAATTTCCCCCGTTAGCCGCAGCGTGGTTCCTTCGCCATACAGCGAATTCTGGCTGATCCCGTTGAACGTGGTCAGCGCCACCAGCAGCGGCGTCAGCTTCGGATGATTCACCAGTTCGAAGTGCAGCTTCTTTTCCGCGTTCCCCGTCACAAACGTCAAATCCAGCGGAATCATCTCCGGCGGCGCGCCCAGCTTTCCCGTCACCGCCGTCAGGTGATCCCCCGTAATCGTCCCGATCGGTCCGCCCACATTCACAATCTTCGTGGACGCCAGTTCAGACGAGAGCGTCGTCACCACGCGGCTCCGGGCCATCGGCATCTGAACGTCCCCCAAATTCAGGAACGGGTGCCCGCACAAAAACACGCGGTCGCCCTGCACCGCCGTCACCGTGCACGCCGAATTGATGGACGCATCGCCCTGCACCAGCACCATGCCCGCCATATCCCCCGGAGCCAAGTGCGCATCCTCCGGCCGCGCCTCGGCCGTACCACCCTGTGCTGCCACAAATCCGTAACTCTGCAGTTGCGGCACAAACTGCTGCAGCGCCGCCGGCTGAAATCCAGAAAACACCAGCGGCGTCTCGATGGGCTCCAGCGACGATCCGCTCGGCAGCGTGTTTCGCGCCAGCGCGTTATTCGGCAGCGAAAATTGCTGCGGGTTTGCTTGCGCCGCGGTGCTTGCCGGTGGCGGCCGCAGCACGTCTTCAATCGGCGTCACACCCGCGATCGCTTCCTTGGTGAAGATTCCCAGCTTCAGCGAAAGCGCTCCCGCCAGCTTCCCCTCCAGATAGACCGGACTCCCGCTCATCCCGGCCACCACGCCGGTGTGTTCCACCTTCGGTCCCTTCAATTGCACCAGGATGATGGACTGCTTCGGCCCCAGAAAATTCGGCAGCACCCCAAGCACTTCCAGGTCAAACTTCTCGATTTGATCGCCCGCGAAAATCGTGTAGGCATAGCCCTGCATCCCCGCGCGCACTTGGGATACCGGCATGATTTCCGCGGAGTCTGGGGGAGCGGCGGATACCGCAAGCGCGCCAAGGAGCAGCGCCGACACAGCCAACTTTGCTAACCGCTGGGTAAAGCGAGCCATAGTGAAGATAGACGTGACCCCCGATATGAAGGATGCATGATACTGGCTGGGCAGGGGGGTGCGCAATTGAACCGCCAGAGTGGCCGGGCTAGCCGCAAAGCCTTAGGCGTCCTAGGACTCGCCCTCGCCCTTCTTGCGGTCCCTTACCTCATCGCGATATTGTGTTGAGTCAAACCTGAGGAGGAACTATGGCAGAACCCACCAAAGAAGAACTGCTCGCGCGCATCGCCGAACTTGAGAAGCAGACCGCAGGCCGCAAAAAGGGCGCCATCGAATTCCGCGTCGGCGAAAAAGGCGGTGTCAGCGTCTACGGCCTGGGGCGCTTCCCGGTCACGCTCTACTACGAGCAGTGGGTGCGCCTCCTCGATGCCTCCAAGGACCTCCGCGCCTTCCTCGAGGAAAACAAGCACCGCCTCAAGCTTAAGGAGCAATAGGAAATAGCTGGCGTGGGCAGTCAAAGTCGCGGTGGTGCGCCGCGACAGTCTTCTCACTCGAACTTTCTTACGGTTGCACGTACACCAGCCACCTGAATATCACCGGGTGGTATCGTCAGCCATAGGCCTTGTCTCGTGCCTGTGCGCTACGTCCCGCACAGTATCCTTCTCGGAGGATTTCGCCTCATCCAGGTTCACTGCTGGCGCAGTCGGATGATTGGTCCCCTGCAGTTCTTGCTGCGATTGCGTGGAAGCGCCGGTCACTACAGGCGCACGGTGATTCGGAATCGCGGCCAGCAACACCCCCACAAGAAACAGCGCGCCAAGGCCAATGGCGAGTTTGGTGACCAACTGCGGCAAGATATGTCGGGCGAACATGGATTCTCCAGAATCAAGCGCGATGCGCAATTTGTTCTCTCCCATGATACGGATGCCCTTGACGAAATGTTTCTCCCCATTTCCCCCGCGTTCCCCGCAGAAACTGTCCCACAGTACAGGCAATCACCCCCCTTATCGTAGGGGTCCAGCACGCTGGACCACATCTCGGCAAGGAATATCCGCTCTTGTCATCCCAACGTAGCCCACCTTTCGCCAACTGTCATCCCGAGCGAAGCGACCCGATTTTTTCTTCCGCGCCGAATTGTGGCGCGTCGGGTCGCGTAGTCGAGGGATCCCTCCGCCGCTTTTCCTGCGCGCGCCCAGCGGCTTTTCTCGCACCGCTTTCCGCGCAATCCACGCCGTCCCCCAAAAGCCCAAATCTCGCCGTGATAAACTGAATCCAGGACACCGCATCGTGAAAGAAGAGACCATTCATCCCGCCAGAGCCCTCACCGGCACGCTCGAACTTCCCGGCGACAAATCCATTTCTCATCGCTACGCCATGCTCGCCGCACTTGCCGAAGGCGCCAGCGAACTCCGCCACTTCGCCGCCGCCCGCGATTGCCAGAGCACGCTCGGCTGCACGAAGTCGCTCGGCGCGGATGTAAAGGTGGATGGCAGCACCGTCAAAATCACCGGGCGCGGCCTCCGAGGCTTGAAAAGCTCTTGGCGCACCCTCGACGCGGAGAATTCCGGCACCACCATCCGCCTGCTCTCCGGAATCCTCAGCGGGCAAAGCTTCACCACCAGGATTACCGGAGATGCCTCGCTCCAGAAGCGCCCCATGAAGCGCGTCGTAACCCCGCTACTTCAAATGGGTGCCGAAATTCAAGCGCGCGATGGCAATTTCCCTCCGCTGGAAATTCGCGGAGGTCATCTGCACGGCATCCACTACGAGATGCCCATGGCCAGCGCCCAGGTGAAGTCCGCCGTGCTCCTCGCCGGCCTCTACGCCAGCGGTGAAACGCTGATCACCGAACCCGCCGCAACGCGCGATCACACCGAACTGGCGCTGGAACTCTTCGGAGCGCACGTCGAAAAGCGCGGCCGCACCGTCGTCGTCCAAGGCATGCTGGACGGACCCGGCAAAGGCGCGCTGCAACCCAAGTCCCTCGATGTGCCGGGAGATATCTCCTCGGCCGTCTTCTTCATCGCCGCCGCCTCGCTGCTGCCCGAATCGAATCTGTTCATCGCCAATGTGGGCTTGAATCCGACACGTTCTGCCATTCTCGATTTCTTTCAGTCCATGGGCGCTTCGCTCACCATCCTCAACCTGCAAAGCGCTCAGGGCGAACTGGTCGGCGATCTGAGCGTCAAAGGCGCGCCGCTGAAAGGCGGCCACATTTCCGGTGAACTTGTGCCCCTGCTGATTGACGAATTGCCCATGCTCGCCGCTCTCGGTCCTTTCACCGAGGAAGGCATCGAGATTCGCGATGCCTCCGAATTGCGCGTGAAAGAAAGCGACCGCATCGCCGCGCTTGCCGAAAATCTTCGGAAAATGGGTGCGAAGGTGGAAGAACTTCCCGATGGTTTGCGCGTAGAGGGCCGCCACTCCGGCAAGGTGCATGGCGCGGAAATCGAGCCGCGCGGCGATCATCGCATCGCCATGGCTTTTGCTGTCGCAGGCCTCGCCGCCGAAGGCGAAACTCTAATCCGCGACGCCGATTGCGCCGCTGTCTCGTATCCTCGTTTTTTTGATGAGTTGCGCCGCTTGGCCGGGACGTAACGTCAGGTTCCGTCAAAGTGACGGTCAGATATCAGTTATCAGCCATCAGGAAGCAGGATTTCCGCAGAGGTGGATTCAGCGTGGTTCGTTGGCACGAAGCGTTCGCTTTGTGCTCTCTGAAGCTCCGATGTTGCTCATCACCCTCTCGCGCATCCGAAAGAGCATCCTGGCCAACTCATCGGTTGCGCGCAGGAGCTGCTCCGCGGACGCAGCGGAAGCAAATCCCAAACGCTGCGCTATGATAATGTGGGTTTCCAATTCGCGCACGGATCCGCACGCAATCGCCAGAAATCGCCCAAACTCGCGCGTGTTCCATCGGCCGAAGCCTTCAGCAATGTTGGCCGGCACCGAAGTGGCCGCTCTGCGGATTTGGGATGTCAGTCCAAACCTCTCATCAACAGGGAGTGAGGCAGAGAGCTTGTAACACGCCTCGACCAGATCCATGGACTTCTGCCAGATCTTAAGCTCGCGCACCGATTGCAAGGGAGCACCCGCCTGTTAACGGATACCTTATATTCCAGGATAGTATCACACGAATAAGCGGTAGCGGCTGAGCAGGTGTGAAGTCTCAAGTGCCTGATCCCTGATCCCCGAGGCTCGATATCCTCAGGTTCCTGATATCTGATCGCTGATATCTGATATCGGTACTGAGTGATCTGTCTCCTATTGTTCAGTGGCCGGTGGAATTGGCGTCGCTGGCGGTGCCGGGAGAGCGGGCTTCGCCGGCGGGGCAATCGCCACAGCCGTCCGCCGCAAGGCGATATTTCCGTAGCTGGTCTTCAACGTAATTTTCGGCGCGCGCCCGCTGCCGTACTTTCCGGCGAGATGCGAGTCACCAGACTCCGATTTCGTCGCCGCCAACCCTGTAAACTCAGTGCTGATGTCGCAGTTCCGGCAATCTGCCACGACTTCGAAGCTCGAACCGCCCGGCAGTGACAGCGAGATTTCTCCAGAGGAATTCGTAATGCTCACGTCATCCTTGGGCACCGACGTGAATCGCACGCTGATCGCCGCATTGCGGTTATCGATGTTCACTTTGCCGCCGGGATTTTCCACGCTAATCTCATTATCCCGCGTACGCAGGCTGAGGTTCCCCGGCGCGTCCACCACATCCAGATTGCCCGATCCCGCCTCCAGATGCCCGGCCAGCGCCGACAGCGTCAAATCCGTCTTCGCGGAAATCATCCGTACGCCCTTGGTCACCCTGTCTGCGCGCACTGGCCCGTAGAAATCGCCGTCAACCGTCAGGCTCCCCGCCGCATTGGTCACGTCAATCTCGCCGCCCTTGCCGGACACCTTCACGTCGCCTTTCGTGTCGTTTACCTTTACGTCGCCCTTGTGCATCTCGATCACGGCGTCGCCCCCGATATTGCGGATCTCCACATCGCCGTTCTGGTCCGTCACTCCAATATCCGCGGTCATATCCGCAACCTGGACGTCGCCTTTATCCGTCTTCACTGTCAGCAGTGATTTCTTCGGTACAGACACGTCCAAATCCACCCCAATCCGCGAATCGGACAAGTCATACCCGCTGGGGCGCACTTCGTAGGTATCGCCATTCTTCACGATCTCGACGGACACCGGTTTGGCGATCCGGTCGGCTTCCTGCTCGCTCCACGTTTTCACACCCTTCTTTGCCGACACGCGAATCTGCGAATCATCCGATGATCGCACACTGATATCTCCGCGGCCGTTATGCACGAACACGCGCGTATTCGCGGGAATCGTCTTCGGAGCCACCTCGACGTCGTAAGTATAGTTATCTCCAACGTCGTCCATTATCCCTTCGCCAATTTTCTGCTTTCCGTACTCCACGCCAGCCACGATCCCCAGCAGCGCGAGCATTCCCACCACCAGCACCACTTCGCTCCCCGTGATTGCTGCGCCACCCACTGTGCCGCCCATCCGGGGCCCAATCGTGCGCTCATACAGCTTCACCGCTCCCCAGAAAATGATGATCAGCGGCCACCAGTGCCCAAAGAAATGCCGCAGTTCCAGATGTCCATAGGTGTGCAACAGCAGGATCACTCCCACGAAGATCAGAACCAGCCCCGAAAACAAACCGCTGCTACGCGTCTGGGTGCGTGCCATAGGTGATTATTGCCTCTCCGAAGGGGACACCGGTGGGGGAGCGCCTGCCGGCGGCGGTGGTGGTACCCCGGGCACCGCTGTACTCGTTTGCGCTTCAATGTGGCCATCCCGCGGCGCGAGTGCCGCGGCCAGGTGCAACAGCCCAATCACTACGAGGATCATCGGCCAGGTATTGCCAAAATCGAAGTAGCCGCCGTGCAACTGGTGCAGCAGGAAGAGCACACCGAGCGTTATCAGAATCGCAGGACCCGTCAGGCTGCGGATTGCGCAGCTTTGGCAATGACACCGGACCTGGTTGCTCATTGTCCCTACTCCTCTCCGTTCCTGGTACTCACTGCTGCCCACTCATGCGCTTTCGCAGCAACAGGAAACCGATCCCAATCAGTACCACCGGCCAAAAGATCTCGCCAATCCGGAAGCGCTCAAAGAATCCAAAATTGTGCAGCAGGATCAGGAGACCGACGCCAATCAGAATCATTGGACCCATGGGTTGGCGCGCGCTCCACGCCTCGATTGGATCCTTTAGGGCCTCGCCCGTCTGGCGGACCTTCGCGGTACGCAAAGCATCAATGGCCATGTAGAAGATGAACGCCACCAGCCCGAAAACCCAGAAGCCGGTCATTCCTTCGCCAAAGGCTCCCGTGATGCCCAGAATCAAGGCGCCGAAGACCACGATGTGAACAATCGCCTTGTTGTATTCCCCGTTGTAAACTGCGCCGAGACCCGGAATAAAGCCGAGGATGAACGCAAGCACGGGACTAGCCGACCCGGGCCTCCCCGCAACGACAACCGGTGGGACTGCCCCCTGAGCATCCGGCGCTCCCTGGGCCACAGCCGGATCCGCAACCTGCGGCGCCGGGATGCCCATCACCTGCGCCAGGCACTCTTCGCAATAAAGCACGTCACGCACGGGCCGTACGCACGCCGCGCACATCGGCTTGCCGCAATTCCGGCAATACCCTGCAGCATCCACTTCCGGATGCACGGCACATTTCATCGCAAGCTCCTCTCAAACAGCACGGGACACTCTGCCGCCAGCAGTTCCACTTGGCGGGCCAGCTCATTCGCGCGATTCTGCTGCCGCGGTTGCACCGGTTTCTGGTCGTCAGTCTGACCGGGCTCCTTCTCCGGGTTCGACTTCGGCAACGACTCGTCCGGCGTGGCCTGCAAGTCGCTCTGCCCTTCGCGGAGGCGGGACTGTATCTCGTACACCACGCGCAAGTCGCTCACATACTTCACGCCCCGTGCGTACCCCAGATGCAACCCCCTGTCCACATTGCGATACAACGTCGCTGGACGGAGCTCCGCCAGTTTCGGCTTGTGGAAGGAGAATCCCGTTGCGTACACCAGGACGATGCAAGAGGCAAACACGCTGGCCACTCCATACGCAAACTTCGGCGATGCCAATCCGCGCAGGAAGTTGCGGAATGCCTGCCACATGGAAACCGTTTCGCGCGGCCCCAGTGTCTTGTCCAGAATCTCGTACACCAACCGCGGCGGCACTTCCACTTCTTCCATCGCATGCATTTCGCCGACAAGCCCGCGCACGCTCGCCAGCAGCGGCGCACACTCCGGGCATGTCGCCGCGTGCGCATCAAACGCCGCGCGTTCCGGGCCCGCCAGCAGTCCGTCGAGATAGTCGCTCAATCGTGCTTCAATCTGTTCACATGTCCAGGTCATAGCTTGACCCCCAGCGGCGGAGTTGCCTCCACCGTTACAACCACCGCAAGTCCTTGTGTGATATCCCGCTTCATGCCGGCCGCACTCCCATCTGCTGCAAGATCCGTGCCAGCTCAATCCTTCCGCGGTTGATCCGCGACTTCACCGTGCCCTCGGGTACCGCCAGCACGTGCTGAATCTCTGCATACTCCAATTGCTGCAGGTCGCGCAAGATCACCGCCTCGCGCAATTCCGGCGAAAGCCGCGTCAGCGCACTCTGCACCTGCCCTTTCAGCTCCCCCAGAAGCGCCTGCTGGTCCGGCCGGCGTGCCGACGATTCCTTGTTTTCTACCACCGGCATGGCGTCGTCCAGCGAATCCGTAATGCGGTCGCGCTTCGTGCGCCGGTAATGGTCAATCAGCAGGTTGCGCGTCACGCTTGTCATCCAGGTTGCAAAGCCTCCGTGCGCCGACCGGTAACTCACCAATGTCCGATACACTCGAAGGAAAACATCCTGTGTCAAATCCTCAGCTTCCGTGCGGTTCCCTACAAATCGGTAGCAGATATTGTAGATGCGCCGCGTATGCCGACGCACAAGTTCCTCCCAGGCCGAGCCATCGCCCTGGAGGCATTGCTGGACCAGTTGGGCATCCTGCTCCAAGCTTTCCTTAGCCCCATTTTCCCGATTCCTGCACTCACGAAAACCGCAGGTGACTTCACTCGGCCTGCCATATAGTGGAACGCAAATTGCCCTTGGAATGTTCCCCTGCTGCAGGGCGTGAAACCTACCGGATACGGGCATCTTACCACTCCCACCACCCCTGACAAGACTTTGCGATTCAATTGCTTATGCGCCCTTGACGCCACCCTCCTGCCCCCAGTACTCTTCAGCCTCATGGGCACTAAGTCGAGGAAGTGGTGGCTGCTGAGCCTGGGTGCCGTCCTGCTCGGGTTCCTCCTCTACCATTCTCGACACCTTCTGAACTTCAGCGAGTTCAGCGGAGTAAAGCTCTGGCACGCCATCCGCGGCGCGAACTACACCTACCTTCTCGTCTCGATCGTGGCCATCTATCTCTGCTATGCCGTTCGCGCCTGGCGTTGGCAGAGATTCCAAGCCCATGTTGGCCAGGCTCGCTTCTGGAATATTTACGCCATGAACCTCGCAGGCTTCAGCGCCCTCTTCCTTCTGGGCCGCGCCGCTGAGCCTCTCCGCCCGCTGCTCATCTCCCGCAAGGACAAAATCCCCCTCGCCGATACCTTTGGCATCTACGCCTTGGAACGCATTCTCGACACTGCCAGCACCGCTGTCCTCGCTGCCATTGGCCTGCTCGTTTTCGAGTCCGCCGGCCACTCGTCCGCCGAAGGCACCGCCCAAGCCTTTGAGAAAGGCGCGCGCACGGCGGGCACGGTCTTTTCCCTCTTCGCCTTATTCGCCATCTCCGCGCTGGTTTATCTCCGCCTCCATGGCACTGCTGTACTTGAGCGCCGCATGCAAGGCTGGCTCGCGGCGCACGGTTGGCGCGCCGCCTTCGCGCGCATCGTTCTCGGTTTTTCCCGGGGCGTCCAGACCGTTCGCTCGTGGGGCGATCTCGTGGCGGCGGTATTGCTCTCTGCGCTGCACTGGTGGCTCGTTGTATTCATTTATTTCCTGGTCATCAAGAGCTTCGGTGGAAAGCTCGGCACGCTCACGTTTACCGACGCCATGCTGGTGCTTGTATTCACCATGGTGGGTTCCGTCGTGCAACTTCCCGGCGTGGGCGGCGGCGCGCAGGCGCTCTCCATCGTTGCATTCACGCGATTGTATGGAGTAGAACAGGAAGCAGCGGTTGCCGCGGCGATGGTGCTGTGGCTGGTTACGTTCGCTTCGTGCACGCTTGCCGGTGTGCCCATCCTGTTCCGCGAAGGATGGTCGCTGGGCGATTTGCGCCGCATGAGCCAGCACGAGGACGAGCAGATCGACGCCGAAATCGCCGCTCGCTGACCAGTGGCACAGTCACTCCTGACTGTGCTCTTGGGTTTGACTTTGTGCCGGCCGCCTTTTGTCTCGTCTTATTACAAGGAGAATTCTCCGAGTGAAATGTCCTTTCTGCGCAAACATTGACGACAAGGTGATCGATTCCCGCGAAGGGCGCACCGGCGACACCATCCGCCGCCGCCGCGAATGCCTGAAATGTTCCCGGCGCTTCACCACTTACGAGCGCATCGATGAAATTCCCTACATGGTGATCAAGAAGGACGGCCGCCGCGAACGCTTCGAGCGCCAGAAAATTCTGCAGGGCTTGCTGAAGGCTTGCGAAAAGCGCCCCGTGCCCACTCCCAGACTCGAAGCCATCGTGGAGGAAATCGAAGGCGTGGTCCACGAAGCCACCGAAAGGGAACTGACCACTACGGAAATCGGCGAAATGATCATGCACCGCCTCAAGAAGCTCGACAAAGTGGCCTACGTGCGTTTCGCCAGCGTGTACATGGATTTCAAGGACGTCCAGGAATTCATGTCCGAACTAAAGAACCTCCTCAAAGACCGCGCTCTGCCCAAAAAGTAAAAACGCCGGGAACGCCAACTCTGCTCCATCCCGCGGGTTCAGCGGGATGAATCTCCCGATTGGCGGCTTGGAATATGAGCTTGTGGCACGTACTCACAACGCATCATGCCGCACTATTTACTAACTGTAAATAGATATTGTGAGGTACTAGCATCCAAACTGGCAAGCGGGAGGAAATGGTGGAAAGAAGAGAACCCCAAGACCCGGCCGCAAACTTCGAGGACGGAGCACCTGGCTCTTTTCTCCCAAACCTTGGTCTCTCGATGGGCCCAAATGTACCCTGATCCAAGGAGCCGACACCGTTATGAAATCAAGGGGCGCGGAACGGCGCCTCAGCATTACAGGCTGCCCACGCCACTACCAAGAACGCCCAACATAAATGTTGAACGTCCGCAGCACGCCATTCAGGTTCGGATTCCAGTAATCGCGGTAGCTGCCGTAGTAGAAGACGAGCCCCCCTTCGAACTTCCGCGGAAACAAGTAGTACGCTTTTCCTTGGCCAATCCACTGCGGAACGACTACACCTGAGATCTGCGTTGCGCTAAGGTACAAGTTGCAAAGCGCGTTGGATCCAGATCCGGTGGGCGGACAGAGCGGCTGGCCGGGAGTGCCAAATGCGGTTTGATTGAAGGCGCCTGTCGATATTAAGAGCTGATTGCCGAGCAGAGCCGCATCGTTAGGATTCACGTCTGGCCGCATTGAGCTGCGCGAAGAGTTGTAGGTGAGGCTGAGATTTAGCCCCAGGCGCTGCTTGATGGTGTAGCTGGACTCGGCCCAGTACGCCTGGGTGATTTGCTTGTACGGGACGGCGGGTTCATCGATCACATAACCCACGCCGGAGTCGTTCTGAAAACCCATGTACGTGGTGAGGTTATTCTGCTGGTAGGAATATCCCAGCCCGAGGTTCCAGTCCGGCACAAACCGGAAGTTCGCGCTGAGCGTCTCGAAATAGAAACGGTCGCGGCGCTGAAAATCGCCGGGCGTATTCGGGAGCGCAATGGCCGGAAAGGCGTTTTGCAGAATGACGCTGGTGTTGTTGCTGAAGGTCAGCCATTTCGTCGGCGTGAGCCAGACATCGGCAAACATGCGGTTGTTGCTCTGCGGCACAAGCAGGTAGCCGGGCTGGTGCGTCCCCGTCCATTCGTATCCGGCTCGTGCGCTCCAGTAGCCGCGGTCGTGATAACGCAACGCCAGCCCCGTCGTGTTGCTGAAGGAAGCAGGCACTACGGTCAGCAAATCCGTGTTGTCGATCGAATAGATCTGCGGCCAGAGTGTGGCATTGGAGCGGGTAATCCCGCTGCGCTTGTAATAGGCCTCCACATCGAAACCCTTCGGCAACTCGTAGTCAAGCCGCAAGCCTTCATCGTGGTGGTGATACGACACGTTGCCGAACAAACTGTAGTAAGGCGTAAAGTTGTTAAGCACATTTTGCTGGTGGTAATCGGCGGTCAGCCGCAGGCGGTCGATGGGACGCCAGTCCAGCGTTTCGTCCGAGCCAAACGAGTTCTGCGGATAATGGGTATAATTGTCGCGTACGCGCGCGTAGCTTACATTTCCGTTGATGGTCAAGTTCGGCGAAGCGGTCCAGTTCAAGCTCAGGCGATCCGTGGAAGCCTGGCTTGGTGCGGGAATATCCAGAGGGTAATTCCCGGCAGAAAAATCACCCGGTATTCCTCCAGAGGGAGGCGGATTTGCGGACGAAATCCCTTCAACCTCCGGGAAAAACCCACCAAAAGTTCCGACGGGGAACTGAAGCCGGTCATTGAAGCTGCTGAAAGTGTGTTCCCACGTAAGCTGGAACTGGCCCAGATCCACCTGCGCTCCTCCGCCAATGTTGCGCGTCGTGTAATTGAGCGATTGAAACCCCGAATTGAAGTGGCATTCAGCGCCGCAAGTGGAAGCGTCAGTGCCCGTGTTTTCATCCAGGTAGGCAAGCTGCGTTACGCCCACGCGCGCCTGCCAATCCCCCTTCACAAACAGATGGACCGGCAGCTTCGGTACTTTGCCCCTCGCGTACGCGTTACCCAATCTCCTTTTCACCCCAAAAACAGCCTGACCGGGGATGAGATCGAGCGTGCTGTCTGGGGGGCTGGTTGCGCCAGGAGGGACGTCCAAAACTGGAAATGCGTAGAACGGATAGTGGTCCTGCTGTTGAATGAAGCTGCGTACGAAAATTCCCACCTGCAAACGTTCACCAGCAGTGAGCTGCGTCGCAGCAGAGTAATCGTCGCCGCTCAGGACATTGCCCCGGGAAACCATGGTGAGGTTGTTCCGCGTGGAGACATACGCGGCTGAGACGTCCGCTCCCGCTGACTGTTGAAGACTGTCGTACTCACCCACTCGCCCAAGAAATCCTGAGCCATCGACAAACCGGTACGTACCAGGCGTAAAGGAGAAGGCCGAAGAGGCACCTGCTTCCAGTTCTGTGCTTGGCGACCCGCCGGCCCCATCCGGCATACCCCCGCCTGATAGGGGCGCCATGGATCGGGAAGACATCATCCCCATCAGCCCGCCCATGGCGCCGGCTGCGTATGTCGGTACATGGGACGAAAACCCATGCACCATGGAGGAGGCGGAGACGGCCGAATGAGAAGCCGAAAGTGGCGCGGCGCCGGTGCCGGAAACCAGGTTCTGCTCGGAAGGCCCTTTATCCACGAACCGGCTGCCACCGCTGGGAGTCGGAACGTCGGTGCCGTGAATCGATCCGTGACAGTTCGTGCAGCGGTCTGACAGTGGCAGGCCCGCTCCATTATGGTGGCCGGTATGGCATTGCAAGCACAGCGCAGGCTCGCTGACTGTCAACAGATTCGTGTTGGGCGAGCCATGCACCAGGTGGCAGGTCAAGCAATTTTCCGTCACCGGGGGATGCTGATAGGCATACGGCCCGCGATACTGCGCATGGCAGCCCAGGCAGAGCTGGTTCACGTTGGCGGTATGCAGATTGTTGCCGCCTGCCCCGCCATGCGGATCGTGGCAATCCACGCAGCTAATCTTGCCTTCGCGCAGCGGGTGATGATACGGCATGCTAAGTTGTGCGCGCTCCGTCGGGTGACACTTCAGGCAGGCGTCGTTGGTTTCCCACACCGGCCTCACGATCACATTGGTTTCGGGCGACACCGAAGCTGCCGTTAGCGCTCCTCTGGTCCCCTGATCGAAGCTCATCCGGCTTTCTTTTGCAGCCTTGAGAGACGTCTGGTGAATCTGGTGACAATCCATGCAACGAACATGGTTGGCCGAGTGCGACCCGCTGATCCAATGCCGGATCTTCTCGTCCCGAGCGTGGCAGCCCAGGCACACGCCGTTGGCTTGCTCCGGCGAACGCTTGCTGAAGGCCACAATCTTCTTGACGTCGCCACCGCCCGCCACGTGGAGGCTGCCATTCCCGTGGCAATCCTCGCACTCCACTCCCTGCTGTTTATGGAAGGCGTGCTGGAAATTCTTGGAGACATCCCCGTGGCAACTCGTGCAGGTCTCGGAACCCACCGAAGACGCGCCTGGCACATCGACGAACTTTGCGAACCCGTTCGCGCGCTCCCACCCTGAACTACTGTGGCCGGGTTGTCGCGCCGCAACGAAAATCGAGAAGGACAAGAACAACGCCAGGCCGATAAACACTACAAGGCCATGACGTTTCATCCGAGAATTCCTGGTCACTTTGGCCACCCCCCTCCGGGTACACCAAAACCTGCTTGAGAAATTGCATTCTGGGAACAACCCCGCCCGCAGGGTCTTCGAAGGCGCAGGGGCTGGAGCGAGATGCCGTTGGTTTTGTATAGGGCTTAATAAACAGGTTGTCAAGAAATATCTCTGCGAGCGGGTGGCGCGAGCTTGAACCACCAAGGCAACCTCGGGTGGCCTTGGTAGGCGTGGCGCATTCTAAGCCGCCAATCGGGAGATTCATCCCGCTGAACCCGCGGGATGGAGCAGAGTTGGCGTTCCTGGCTCAGTTTATTCCGGCGCTTGGTTGTTGCAACTCCTGCAGGCGCTTTTCGACGGCGTCGGCTTCGGGTGCGCGTCCCAGAGCGCGAAGCGCCTTTGCCTGGCTGGCCAAAGGTTGTGCGAGCGCGGGACTCTTGTCGCCGTAGGTATTCTCCAGCAAGGCTACTAAGTCGCGATAGCACGGCTCAGACTTTGCCGGTTGTCCGCCGGCGTGCCCGGGTGCTCCGTGCTGCTCTATGCGCCCCCCGACGCCCTCATCCACCAGTGAGCCCGGCGCCGGGCAACGCCCCGCGCCTCCCCAAGACAAACACTTCCAATATCTGTCATCCCAAATTGTCCTTGCGGCTACGCCCAGGAAACTCGCCCTAGGATCCTGCGTCCTTCAAGTCCTCGCTCGCTTGCCTCTCCGCATTCTTGGCTCCGGCCTTGGCATCCGCGTTCGGCTTCAGCAACTGGATCGTTTTGCTCAGGCTCACTCCCTTGTCGCCCTTCGGCTCCTTGCAAGCAGACATATCCGCGCCGGTCTGCACACCCGTCATGTCGGATTTTACGCAATTGAAATCCAGCGCCAGGCTGTGGCTGGCGTGCAGAGCCGCCAGGCAATCGCTCAGCACTTTGAACGTGCCGCAAGCCTCCGCAATGTTCGTGTTGGCCGCCAGCACGCCCGCTCCCTGCAGCTTCGCCGTCAACTTCTTGTCTTGTTCGCTGTTCGCATCATGCCAATCGCTGCCCGTCTTCGGCTTTTTCTCTACCCACTTGATTGGATTATAGGAATGCGGTGTGTGCGATGACGACTGCGCCGCTGCCGTTGCACCCACGCCCGCAGGTCCTTGCGCCGCCGCTCGTCCCGCCCCGCCGGACACACTCATCGCCACAATCGCCACAACCATCCATGCTTTTTTCATTCTTTGCTCCCCGGAGGCGCGCTGTTTGCGCCTTTTGCCTCTCCTCCAAGTACGCCTTCCTGCGCAGTAGGCGTCGAGCACTCCGAAGGACGGTACTCCCCCAATCCGCCACGTTGACCCTCCGAACAGGGTCTCTTTGGCTCGTGTAGCGGCCACCTTCAGGTGTCCACCTACAGGTACGTGCTAGCACCATAGGCCACCCACGTCTTGCCAGCAAAGGTGCTCCGCCCACCTCCACCGAAGGACAGATCCACACTTGTCCATGTGACGGGGCTCCTTGACTGTTCGCGGATAATCAAACATAGAGTCAACGGAGGCTCGCGATGAAATCCTTGCACTGCGCCGGATTGCTTGCCACGGTACTGCTGGTTGTTATTGTCCTGCCTGCCGCAGCATCCTCGACGGGGACGAAGATTGATTTTTCTTCTCTTGATACCAACCACCCCATCAACGTGTCGGGCACACTGTACCTCCCGGAAAACGCTCACGGTCCTGTCCCTGCCATCGTTCTGATTCACGGCACCATGGGAATCGACCAGCGCGGCGAGCTGTACCGCCAACCGCTCCTGGATGCGGGGATTGCGATATTCGAAGTCGACTTCAAGACCGGGATTTATAAGGGCCCCATGGACCGGCCAAAGCCCGACACCTTTCTGCCAATGGCTTTCGCAGCCTTGAAGCAATTGCGGAAACTGCCCACCATCGATCCCAACCGCATCGGCGTCATGGGCTTTTCCATGGGCGGCCACATAGCCTTGGAAACAGCCCTGGAAAACAACCGCAAACAATGGATGGGTGATGACAAGGGATTCATCGCTTTTGCGACATTCTACCCGGTGTGCAAGCCTTTCATAAAAGACCTGGAAAAGAGCGGCAGCAAGCTGACCGGCGCTCCGATCATTGTCTTTTATGGGACCGAGGATTCCTACGACGAAGGCAAGGCTGTTCCGGAGCTGAAAAGCCTGCTGGCGGAAAAATACAATTTTCAACTGAGCACGGTGGAATATCCAGGCGCCACGCATGGCTTCAATCGCAATGCGCCCCCCATGCACTATCCCGACCCCGCCGCCAAGCACTTCAGGGGCTACATGGCCTGGAACCCCGAGGCGGCCAACGATTCCATAACCAAAGTGGTGGCCTTCCTGCGTGAAAACCTGGCCGCCAAGTAAGCGCTACCGTATGAGAAAATGACAGGCTCGATGAGACCCGTTATCGAGGCGCGTGCTTCTCGACGGGGTCGGGAGTTTTGGAGCAGCTATGTACGTCCACATGTTCGCTTTTCGTTGGAAACCGCGCGTGACGCAGGAGCAGAAGGACCGCGTCCTAGCCGGGATTCGCGGGTTGCAAAGGCAGATACCAGGTTTGCTGGAGACGGCCGTCGGGGCGAATATTTCTCCGCGCGGACAAGGCTATGAGCTTGGTGGGGTAATGAAATTCGCCGACAAGGCTTCGCTGGACAGCTACGGCGCGCACCCGGCGCATCAGAAATTGCTGAGCTGGTTGCTGCCGCTGATCGAGCCGATCGAGGTGGACTTCGAGGTCGGTTAGAAGTCACGAAAGAGACAGATGGGTAGTTTTTGTTGATTTACCAAAAGAGTAAAGTATAGTGCATACACGTAAACGGAACTTGACAATATCGGTTAATTAGGGTAGACTGCAAGTGGATCAAGGGTCCCTTCAGGTCTTGGTGACCGTGAGCGGTACCCTGAATCACTCCCTTGGCCAAGAAACCAAGGGGAGCCCCATGTTTGTCCGCAAAGTAAGCACACTCCTGAAGCCCGACAGCATTTCCAAATTCAGCCTCTTGATGGAGCAAGAAGTCATACCCATGCTCCGCAAGCAAGACGGATTCCAAGACGCACTCACTTTTTTTGCTCCCAGCCAAGACGCGGTCACCTCCATTACCCTGTGGGACAAGGCATCGAACGCCGAGGCCTACGACCGGAGGACTTTTCCCGCTGTTCTGAAAATGCTTGCAGCGCTGATCGAAGGAACTCCCAAGGTTGACACCTACGAAGTTCTGAATTCTACCTATCACGAGATCGCTGCCGCCGTCGCTGCTTAAGCGCTGATTCCTGCTTTGTAAGAGGGGCAAGCCCAGTCTGCCTGAGTATTCAGAAATCGACGGGGCAAAGAGGAATGAATGTATTTGCTAACATGGATTTTCATCGGGGTGCTCGTTGGCTGGGGAGCGGGAAGAATCCTTAAGGGAAACGGCTATGGCCCGTTCATGGATGTGGCCATGGGAATCGGCGGCGCCGTCGCCGCGGGACTATTGATGCGCGCCGCGGGATTCGGCGGCGTTGCTGGGACGATTGTTACAAGCTTTGTGGCCATAATGGGCGCGGCGCTTCTAACCATCCTTTTTGGCGTCGCGAACGGCCGCAGGATTTACGCCCGTCAACGTAATTAGCCGCGGCCCACTGCCGCAAGACGACGAGAAAAGGAGCGCGTAACGAACCGAATGAAGCTACCCAAAACAACATCGCAAGCAAAAGACCCGGCAGTTGTGGATGTGCTCTACGCGCACACGGAGATTGCCTTTTCCGCCCCCGAAGAAGTGGTCAGCCTCGATCCGGCCCCCGCCCTGCCCATTATCGAAGAAAAAATTGTTCCGCTATGGCCGATTCATCCGCGGCCCATGCTGCCAAGCAGAGTCGCCATAATCGGCAACTACCTTCCGCGGCGCTGCGGCATCGCCACGTTTACAACGGATTTGTGTGACGCCATCCACGCGGAATACGAGGCCACGGAGTTGCTGGCCTTGCCCGTCAACGATACGGAAGAAGGCTACAGCTACCCCGCGCGGATTCGCTTCGAGCTTTCCCAGGATGAGCTGGCATCGTATCGCCAGGCCGCGGACTTCCTCAATTTCAGCAACATTGATTTGGTTTGCCTGCAGCACGAATATGGGATTTTCGGCGGACCAGCGGGCGCGCACATCCTGGAACTCCTTCGCCGCCTGCAGATGCCGATCGTTACCACCCTTCATACGGTGCTGCGCGAGCCCAATTTCGACCAGCGCATCGTGATGGAGGAAATTGCCGCTCTATCGGACCGCCTGATCGTAATGAGCCGCCAAGCGGCGGAAATCCTGCAGGAAGTATTTCATGTGCCAATTTCCAAGATTGATTTGATCCCCCATGGGATTCCCGATTTGGCCTTCACAGACCCGAGTTTCTACAAGGATGCCTTTGGAACAGAGGGAAAAGAAGTTTTGCTCACGTTCGGATTGCTCTCGCCGAACAAGGGCATCGAAAACGTGATCGAAGCGCTGCCGGCTATCCTGGCGAAGCACAGCAATGTGGTGTACATGATTTCCGGAGTCACGCATCCGCATGTCCTCAGGCATGAGGGCGAGAAATACAGGATGTACCTGCAAAAGCTGGCAAAAGATCTGGGCGTGGAAGCCAGCGTGATCTTTCGCAATCGTTTCGTCAGCCCGCAAGAATTGGTCGAGGTTATCGGCGCTGCGGACATTTACATCACGCCTTATAAACACAAGGGGCAAGTGGTTTCCGGGACGCTCGCGTACGCCTTAAGCGCCGGAAAGGCCATCATCTCCACCCCGTATTTGCATGCCACGGAATTGCTGGACGAGGGACGCGGGGTGCTCGTGCCCTTCGATGATCCGCAGACCCTGGCGGAGAAAACGATCGAACTGCTGGACAATGGCACCGCGCGGCACGCCATGCGGAAGCGCGCCTACCTTTATACACGAGACATGGTCTGGGACCGCGTCGCCCAGCAGTACATGGGCAGCTTCGAGCGCGTTTACAACGAGCGCTTGCGCAATCCCCGCGCCACTTTTTCCGCCCAGAATACAGAAAAGGTTCTCGACCGCCTTCCCGCGGTAAAACTCGATCACTTGCACCGCATGACGGACCACACGGGAATTATCGAGCACGCCGTGTTTGTCGTTCCGAATTACCCGGAAGGTTACACGACGGATGACAACGCGCGCGCGCTGATCGTCGCCGTTCTCCTGGAAGAGTTTGCCGGCACCACTCCGACCGCCATTCTCGATCTCGCCTCCCGCTATCTCGCTTTTTTGTGGCTGGCTTTCGATCCCGCAACCAAGAGGTTCCGAAATTGCCTCAGCTATGAACGCCAGTGGCAGGAGCCGGAAGGCTCCGAAGACAGCCACGGGCGCGCCTTGTGGGGATTGGGGACCGTGCTTGGACGCACCAAGGATGCCGGCCTGCGCGGCGCCGCCGGACGTTTGTTTGAACTGGCCGTACCTGCTGCTGTCGAGTTTAAGAGTCCCCGCGCCTGCGCCTTCGCCTTGCTCGGCCTCCTGGAATATCTCGAATCGTTTCCCGGTGATCGCGCTGCTCTAAATGCCGCGGACGCGCTTGCCAATCGCCTGCTGGATTCCTACCGCGCCCACTCTTCTGCCGAGTGGAAATGGTTTGAGGGTGTGCTTGCGTACTCGAACGCTCGCCTGCCGCAGGCGCTCATCCGAGCGGGAACGCGCAGCGCAAACGAAGCCATGGTTTCGGCCGGACTGGAAGCGCTGGAATGGCTGGCGACGATGCAGCATTGCGAAATAAAAGGCCACTTCGTTCCCATTGGATCTCACGGCTTCTACTCGAAGATAACGGAAAAAGCTCGGTTCGATCAGCAGCCCGTGGAAGCCTGCGCCGCCGTTTCCGCCTTCCTGCAAGCCTATGCTGCGACAGGCAAGAGCCGCTGGAAGAAAGATGCGTGGACTGCATTCAATTGGTTCCTCGGGGACAATGACTTGCAGATTGCCCTCTACGATCCCAGGACCGGCGGGTGTCGCGACGGCCTGCATCCCGACCGCGCCAATGAGAACCAGGGCGCGGAATCGACGCTGTCCTTCCTGATGGCACTTTTGGAAATGCACAAGTTGGAGGAATCGGACACGACCGATGGTAAGCTCTAACCAGTCGGTAATCCTTTTTTGCCGGGCCTGCGCCGCCATAACGGCCTGGCACCCGCTGTCACACTGTTCCTAAGAGAGATAATGATCCAACACGACATTCTATTTCACCGGTACGCTGCCAATCCCATCCTGACCGCAAAGGACTGGCCCTACTCGATCAACACCGTCTTCAATGCTGGCGCGACACTTTTGTCCGATGGGTCCACTCTTCTCCTCTGCCGCGTCGAAGATCGCCGCGGGCTCTCGCACTTGTGCGCAGCGCGCTCGGTCAACGGCGTGGATCAGTGGCACGTCGATGACATGCCTACGCTCTTGCCCGAACCGGATCAGTTCCCCGAAGAAGTTTGGGGGATTGAGGATCCCCGCATCACCTATGTGCCGGAACTCGAGCAATATGCTGTCGCCTATACCTCCTATTCCCGCGGTGGACCGGGCGTATCTCTTGCGCTGACGAAAGACTTCCATGCGTATGAGAAACTAGGCGTGGTCATGCCGCCCGACGATAAAGACGCCGCCCTGCTGCCCAGAAGATTCAACGGACGCTGGGCCCTGATTCACCGACCTATGACGCCGCTTGGGTCTCATATCTGGATTTCGTACTCGCCCGACTTGCGGCATTGGGGTGGCCACAAGCTCATGCTGGAAGCGCGCCGCGGCGCGTGGTGGGATGCCAACAAGATTGGGATGTCACCTCCGCCCATCGAAACCCCACGAGGCTGGCTGGTGATTTATCACGGCGTCCGAAGAACTCCATCCAGTTCCATCTATCGGCTTGGCCTGGCGCTCTTCGATTTGGAACAGCCCGAAAAATGTTTGATTCGAGGGGATTCCTGGATGTTCGCCCCAGAGGCGGACTACGAACGACATGGAGATGTTCAAGACGTGGTCTTCCCTTGTGGCTATACCGTGGCGAAGGACGGGGACACAATCAATCTTTACTATGGCGCCGCGGATTCGAGTATCGCCTTGGCAAACGGCAGTATCGACAAGCTGTTGACCTGGCTGGATGTGCATGGCCACTCCAGAGAAGGCCACGACCGACGGCGGCGGCAGGATTAGAACCGCTCTCGGATGTCACTTTATATATTGAGACAGTAGCGTCTCGACGCAGATCAACGATTAACAAGAACGTGCATAACATGGAAAATGTCTTGAGTTTTTGTAGCCTTGTCCGCCGCGGAGTCTGTTCTTTAAATCCTAATTCGCGCTGAAACGTTTTCCTTTTCTCCTCCGCCTGTCCCTTCGGGCAGTTGCCCCCTGCCCATTCGGCCTGTTACCTCCCCCGGCATCACCACTGATTCCTGCGCGCTCCTTCCCGCGTTTCCTCTCAGAATGAAAGCAGCGGATGCCGTTTCCGCATTGGTGCTGTTCGATGAAGACTGCTGGGTTGTCATTCGGTTTTGCCATTTTTGCCTTACTCTCACCGGCCGCGTGTTTCGCTCAATCTCCCACAAACCCTCCCACGCCGCTCAATGAATACACCATCTCCGTGCAGGAACTGGCGATGCCCCAAAAAGCCGTGCGTGCCTTTGAGAAGGGGACACGCCTCCTTCTCAAGGGGGATGTCGAAGCCAGCCTCCCCTACTTCCGCAGCGTCATCGAGCAAGCTCCTTACTCCTATCGTGCCTACCACAACCTTGGACTTGCACTCTCCCGTCTTGGCCAGCTTGACGCCGCGGCGCAAGAGTTCCAGAAATCGATCGACCTGACCAACGGTGGCTTTGCACCTTCGCTTTTTGGATTCGCGATGATTCTCTATCAGCGCGCCGACTTCCGCGGGGCCGAAACTCTTATTCAGAGAGGTCTCCTGATCACGCCCGGTTCCGGCGTCGGCAAGTATTGTCTTGGACTCGTGCAATTTTCTATCGGCCGTATCCCCGAGGCAGAGCGCAACGCCATGGATGCCCTCAGGCTCAACCCCGGCAATGCGGACGTGCACGTCCTTCTGGCAAGGATTCACGAGCGAAACCACAACCCTACTGCCGTCCTCGCTGACGTTCAGAGCTACCTCAAACTCGACCCGCACGGCACCTTGCACGCCGATGCCCTCGGCCTTCTGCACCGTGCTCAGCAGGATCTTTCCCCCCTCTCCGCATCGTTCAACTGATTCCCATTGCGGCGATTGAACTTCGCATGCTGCCTCGCCCGTGTTTCCCCTTCGCGGTAATCCAGCACCAGTAATCGAATCAATCCTGATAGCCAACATCGTGAAGCGTGCAAGCGTTTGGAAAGTTCAACGAACAGATCGCACGTGCTTCCCGGTCAAATTGCGGGATGGTTTCTGAATTTTCCAACCGATGCTCGTCAAGACAAAGGCTTCAACGATTGTGCAGTTGGGGTGAGCCTTCGATGGTTTGCAGCAGCCTGACGATCTCCGGGGCCGCGATGTGCTGGTAATCCGGAGTCAGTATCCCGTAGGTTTCCGCCTCGTCGTATTTGCGTTTCTGGCCGCTCGATTGCGCTCCGTTGAGCGGCCAGTAGCTCCAGCTCAATTCGTTCTCGCGAAGATATTGCACAAACCAGCGAAGCCACTGCTCCCTATCGCCGGATTCTAATGTCTGGGGTGTGGACGGATCTCTGTGCGTGCGATACAAATGGGCATAGGTGCAGCAGATTTCCGCCGCGGCAAGCTGGATTTGCGGCAGACTTCTAGAAGCAGCGGCCACTTGCTTGCGGCCCGTTTAGGCGGCGCTGTTGGCGGATGGAACCTATAGCGTGTTGCCAAAGAGCGACTACAATTACACGGAATAAACGAAGGCGGCTATGCAAGGTAAATTGAGCCTTTCGGTGATCGTTCCCGTATATAACGAGCAGTACCTGGTGGAAACAAGCCTGAAGCGTCTGGCAGTACTGGCGAACTGCCCGGACTTGGGGCGGGTGCGCGTGATTGTGGTGAACGATGCGTCGAAGGATGGCACGGCAATGACGCTGGAGCGGTTCAGGAACAATTTGGACCAGTCCGACTTGAACAAATTCGAGTGGATTTTCCTGGAGCACGCGAAGAATCAGGGCAAGGGCGCGGCGATCCGGACGGCGATCGCTCACATCGATACGGACCTGGTGGTGATCCACGATGCGGACCTGGAATATCACCCAGGCGACATCGCCAAGATGGTGCCGCTGTTTGTGAATGAAGATGCGGACGCGGTGTTTGGATCGAGATTTCTTTCGAGCGATTTCCGCCGGGTGCTGCTATTCAGGCACAGTCTGGGAAACCAATTGATCACGCTGCTGACGAATATCGTGACCGACCTGAACCTTTCGGACATCGAGACCTGCTACAAGATGGTGCGGGCCGACATCTTTAGGGGAATTCCGTGGGAGAGCGACCGCTTCGGCATCGAGCCGGAAATCACCGTGAAGCTGGCCAAGCGCAAGGCGCGTATCTTTGAAATACCCATTCGCTATTCCGGCCGCACCTATGCCGAGGGAAAGAAAATTACGTGGAAAGACGGCGTGAGGGCGCTGGGAGCATTAGTGAAGTACGGCATCTCGGACAAAGTGTATGTCGCCGATGCTTACGGCAGCGAAATACTGGCACGGCTTAATCGCGCGCCGCGATTCACGCGATGGATGGCCGATACGATCCGGCCGTACGTGGGAGACCGGGTGTTGGAGATTGGCGCGGGGATCGGAAATCTGACGACGAATCTTGTGCCGCGCGCCAAATATCATGCCAGCGATATCAATCCGCATTATCTGGACAGATTAGAGACGCTTAAGCAGGCGCGTCCGTATCTGCAAGTACATTACACAGACGCGAGCGCAGCGGAAACGTACCCCGCGGAGCAGTTCGATACGGTGATTTGCATGAACGTGGTAGAACACATCGAAAACGATGTCGAGGCGCTGAGCAATATTCGCAGGAGTCTTGATAAAGATGGCCGCGCCATCGTTCTGGTGCCGAATGGGCCGCGGCTCTTCGGTTCACTCGATAAGGTGCTTGGTCATTACCGCCGCTATACGCGAGAACAATTGGTCCAGGCCTGCCAGGCCGCGGGTTTCACGGTCGAAAAAGTGCTGAAGTTTAATCGCATCGGAACACCGGGTTGGTGGTTGAACGGGCGGATTCTGAAGAAAAAGACCTTTGGGTTTTGGCAAATCAAACTGCTGAATTTTCTGATTCCTTTTGTTCGACCGATCGATCGCTTCTTGCCCTTCCCGCACTTGTCCTGGATCATCATTCTGCGGGCTGACCCGCAAGGACGAGTCGGCCCGTGACCCCGCCAGATGGGCGCGGATGAACGGGCTAGCGCAGAGGCGCGAAGGGAGCGGGTGCGCGGAGCAAGTTCAGCAGATTTTGCGCCTGGCCGTTTTCCGGATCCAAACGCAAGGCAATCTGCGCGTCTTCACCTGCGGACGTTAGCTCGCCACGGCGGTAGCGAATAACCGCGCGGTTGGACCAGGCGCGTGAGTAGCCGGGAGAGTTCGCGATTTCCTCATCCAAAAGCTTCAGCGCGGCTTCGTCTTCTCCGAGCTTCATGAGTTGCGCGGCCAGGTTCACGGCGCGGAAATCGTAGCCGGGGTTGTCCCGCGGGGTCATGGAGAGCCCCTTCTCAAAAAAACGGCGAGCGTCCTGATCATGACCCAACTGGGATTGCACAATTCCGCTAATCTCCATGGCCTCGGGATAGTCCGGAAAGATGCGGAGGGCGGTCTGCAATTCGGTGAGGGCCGCTTCTAACTGGCCGCGATTCGCGTATTCTCCTCCCAGAGCAAAGTGCATTTTTGCGCTTCCAGGAACGGCCCGCACGCCGGCCGAGAAGAGACTGAAATTGTCACGCCAATCCCGGTTACGGACCACGGCGCGGGTGGCCAGTGCCACGACAACAACGGCGAGAATCGCCCATGCAAGTCGCCGCTCATAATTCTCCAGCCGCAGCCAGAGGAGGGCGGCGAGCAGACAAAAACCGGCGGAAGGAAGGTAGGCCAGCCGTTCACCCATGATCGTTCCCGACGGGACGAAAAGGTTGGCCGTCGCTGCAAAGCCTATGAGATAGATTGCTCCTGCCAAGAACCAGGCGTTGCGCTTGGTCCACAGGGTCCAGATCCAGAGGGCCAGGACAAGCAGGGTCGCGACCATCGGGATCACTGTGTGCCAGCCACCCGCATAGAGAAGAATCGCATTGTAGGAATAGTCGCAGGAAAGCGTGGCGGGGTAGATGTGGAGGCCGACGTACTTCCACGCGATGCGCACGGCGTTGAGAATTCGCAAACTGGCGGGGATCCGGGCAAGCGGATTGTCGAGAAAACTGATGATCCTTGGTCCGAACCGGCCTCCCTGGATTTTCCAAAGCAAGGCAAGGTACGCCGCAGCCACACCGGCCAGCCATCCGTAGCGAGCGAGCGGCTTCAGCTTGCCGCATGCATAATCGCCCGCCAGCGCCAGTGGAACGAAGGCCACGGCCGATTCCTTCGACATCAGTGCGAGGACAAAACAGACCAGAGCGAGCACAGGCAGGTCGCGCAGGTGAAGAAGCCAGGCCGCCAACAGGAATCCCGCGGCAAGCAACTCGAAGCGTCCCACGATGGAGGCCACGGCTTCGGAATGAATGGGGTGCACAGCGAAGAGTAAAGCGGCGAGCCAGGCAATCGTCGCTCCTTGCTGCACGGATTCGAGAAGTTTCCGCAAGACCAGGTAGAGGAGCAATGTCACCACCGCGTGCAGCAGCAGATTGAAGAGGTGGTAGCCAAACGGATGCGCGCCACCAACCGCCAGATTGAGAGCAAAGGTGGCGAAGGTGACCGGACGAAAAACGTTGCTGGCTCTGGTGGGATGGAAGAGTCCGCTTACGGAAAGATTGGTTACTGTGGGGTTGTGGAGAATGTACGGATCATCATCAAAAGTGAAGCCGTTGAACAGAGTGTTGCCGTAGACGAGCATCGCTGCGGCCAACAACAGGGCAACACGCGTTCGTTCACTCATTCAGCGCAAACCTTTCGGGACCGTCCGTCAAGCGTCGGGAACGCAGCTTCGATGGCCTCCAGCCGGCAAATCAAGCGAAAGATCCAAAAAGGCAAGCTGTTCTCCGCTCTCACTTCCACCCGGGTCGATGAGTTACAAAAAAACTGAGTTTCCGACACCGACGGAGGCCAAGATTACCGGCCTGAAGGCGAAGCCGCTGCCGATTGCAGGAAATTATGGAACGGTTGTGGCGCCGAATGCACGTGGATTTCAAAGTGGAGTTGGCGAGATGGGAACTCCAGGGCTCGAGAACCAAACAGGCCGAACAGGGTGAGCACTGTAAGGCCAGGTGTGCGGTGATTAGGCCACCCGGCCACTGACGCCTTTGCGCGCGGCGGTGTTTGGCCGGGGTGGCGCTTGGATTTGCTTACTTTTATTCTCTAGGCCGGTAGGCTCGCGCCTCGGAGTCTGGGCGCAAAGCGGGAGCGATTGATTTAGAATCACGCAGCCCGGTGCGGTTCCAATGGACTGTTAGGGCTTTCCCCTCGGCGCCGGTTTGGGAGCACTCTGCCGCGGCGGACTCTGGCGCGTCTCCAGTTTTTGTTGTTGTTGGGCATGCTTTTGGGCCAATTGCTGCGTCTGTTGCTGGTGCTTCTGTTCCACCTGCTGCTTTCTGGCGTCGTCAGCGCTTTTTTTCGCCAGTTGTTGATGCTCCTGTTCCTGCTTTTGCTGGAGTTTCTGGCGTTCCCGGTCTTGTTGGGCTTGCAGCTTTTCCTGTTGTTGCTGATACCTCTGGTCGAGCTTGGTGTTTCCCGTGTTTGGCGGAGCAGGATGCACAGCGGGCGGCAGCTCTCTGGGGTGCACGGCCGCGCCCGTATGACCGGAGTTTCCCGCTGACCGGTCCGGCGGGTTGTAACGTCCTCCCTCCCTGGCCGCTACGATACCGCGATCGCTAAACGCCCCCGGTTTTGGAGTAGCCGCAATGGGCGGCTTGCCATGGTTCACGGAGGCCCGCAGCGATTGATTCGTGCGCGCGTCCTGCAGATGTTGATGTTGCGCGGAGACGGGCGGAATATGTCTCTGCTGTGCGGCAGCCTCTTCGTCACGCGTTGCGCGCTCAGTGATCCCGCCTTGGCCGCCGTTGTAGCTAACGCGAGTGACGGCAGTGTTGTTAACCACCCTGGTGTCGTAGACGTTGTGAATCTCGGTGACGTTGACGTTGTTTACGGAGCGATTGTAATAGAAGTGTCCACCCTCCCAACGGCCGCCTCCGTAGCCGTGGCCGAAGTAGCCGAAGCCATAGTTGATTCCACCATAAAAACCTACAACCGGGCCCCAATAGCCTTCGTTGAAAAAGAATCCACTGCCACCCCACGCCCAGTAGCCCGGGGTCCAGAAAAATCCGACTTCCGGAGCTAAGACCCATGTGCCCGGAACCCAGAAATAGTCGTCATCACCCCATGCCCAGTAGCCTGGGGTCCAGATATAGCCGTCCCCGGGGCATAGCGGCTGTTCATAGACTGGCAATTCCGGCGGGGCGAACGACACCGAGACGCCCACGGCGATTTGCGCAAACGAGGCGGCGGAAAGAGCCAGCATCCCAAGAGCGAGCAAGAGCATCCGTTTCAAGAAAAGAATTCGCATGGTCGTTCTCCTTCCTGATTAACCGACATCCTTCTGGGTTTGCTTTGGCGCTTCGGGCGATTCCGGGGGCCATTGAGCGTAGAGTGGTGCGCCAAGCAGAAATGCCAGCACGCTCAGAATTGTCACGAGCAATCTCATTCTTACCTCCCGTACTCGAGAGGGTGGGCAACTGGCTGGATTTTCGGCTGGATTGGGCCTGAGCTGAGGAGACCGGGCGATGCTCTGATTTCCGAAATCGGAGGTCAAGAAGTCAGTGAGAAGTCAGGCATAACGCTTTTTGTCCAAGACAGCGTCTGTGATCGCCGTGAAGTCCCGCCCAGCAATTTTGCAGACGAAGCGGCAGGTCTGGCAGTTCTCTTCGTGCGATTCAAGTTGCACGTGCGCCTCGGCATAGTCAGCTTGCAGACGTAGGAGCTCATCCCCCGCTTTCTTTCCCTGCAAGTGCAACCTAGCGATCTCATCGCGGCGTTTTCTCCAACCCTCCAGGGCGTTGTGGCAAGCTGTGAGGAGTTCTTCGTACTCGGTGCAAACCGCAGTCTTAAAGGAAAAATCCGCGTTCATATGCGCCTCCCGCGGCGCATGGAGAGCATGCCGCGCACCAAACGGGCTAAGTTGCAGGCGTGCACGAACTTGCTCCCAGGTTGAGCTTTTTCTACATCGCAGTCCCAGTACGAAACTTAGTGTCAATAATTGGGCTGGCATTGTAATTCTTACTGGCCGAAGTGGCGCTGAGCTGAACGTGATTCCTGGCGGTTTGAATCGTAGCTTGCAGACAGCGGATATTTTGCCGTCCCCTGCAGGCTCAGAGCAGGTTTCAGTCTTCGAGGGGGGAACAGATCTGGTAGAGACGGTACTGGTACATGAACAGCAATCAAATTTTCACACCGACCCCTGAAAAATTTACGCACCTCCGCTCAAGTAACGAGTGAAAGCTCCTCACACGAAAGCTCCGAACGGTTGGGTATGGCGTTGAATACTCAGACCTCTACTGGGTACCCTGTAAGTCTGGAAAGTCAATTGCAGTCCCTACAAACGGCCCAAACCAGCAAGGGGATCAGCCCGCTCGAAGAAAAAGTAGTTTGCATCTAGGAACAAAAGGCGCTAAAGGAGGCGCAGCGAATGAAGTACACAATGAGTTGGATCGTGATACTGGCGGGTCTTCTTGTTTTTGGCTCGTGCTCGTCCGCAAAAGATCCCGACGAAGCACAGACTGAACAGAATCGTCTTCAGAACGCAGGGAAGGTCATGCAGGAGATCCTCAATCTACCTGACGACATTCCGCAAGACCTGATGGACAAGGCGCGTTGTGTGGTAGTGATGCCTTCGGTGCTGAAAGCCGCGTTTGTGGTTGGAGGCAGCTACGGTCGAGGCACCATGGTCTGCCGGACCGGAAAAGACTTCAGCGGCCCGTGGGGAACGCCGGCGATGTACGCGCTGGAAGGCGGCAGCGTGGGTTTCCAGATTGGGGCGGAGGCAACAGATTTCGTCTTTCTCGTCATGAACGACCGCGGCACTGACAGCCTGCTGCGTACAAAGGTGAAGCTGGGAGCGGATGCCACAATCGCGGCGGGACCAGTAGGACGTTCAGCGACCGCCGATACAGACGCTTATCTGCGCGCGGAGATTCTCAGCTACTCCCGGGCACGAGGCGCCTTTGCGGGCATATCCCTGGAAGGTTCGACGTTACGCCCTGATGAGGACGCAAATCGCAAGCTTTACGGCAACTCCGCGAGCGCCAGAAAGATCATCACCGAATCGGATGTTAATGCGCCTCTCGCGGCGCATGACCTGATTGCAGCTCTGCAAAAATCATCGCCGCAGCTAAAGCATTAGCACGTTTAGCTCCGGGCATATTTCGCGCGTTGCGCCGGTGTGGTCACGCGGCGGCTGGCAAAAACAAAAGGAGCGGATCTTGCGATCCGCTCCTTACAAAACTTTGTGAGAACTGAATGCGTGAGTTTTACTTTTGCGATTAGAGAGGCGTGCCGTTGGTTGTCGTGCAGGTGCTAAAGGCGCCGCCAACCACCACGTAGAACAGCACCAAGTCCTGGTCGGAACAGAAGCCACGTGTGCCCGTGGAATTCTGATCGGCGGGTTCCGCCTCGGAAGTATAAGTCGCGGCCGTCGCGGTAACGTTGAACATGTATCCGCTCTTTGCCGTGTTGGTGGAGGTCGCGTTGGCCAGGAGGTTATCGATCAAGCAGGCGTTCGCTGAGGAAGGGGTCGTGCAAGTGGCACCGTCAGGGCCCAGAGCAGACAGCGCGGCGAAGGTGCCAGGATAGGTATTGTTGTAAGTCACTTCCCCCATATTGATTGCGCGGAGAGAAGCCACGGCGGAAGCCTCGTTGGCCGACATTCTCGATCGAATGAGATTGGGAATGGCGATGGCCGAAATAATCAGGATGATGGCGACCACGATCAGGAGTTCAATCAGTGAGAATCCCTTTTGGCTCTTCCGCATTTTCGTGTTCTCCTCTGGCTTCTCTTCTTTTGTAATCTCGCCGCTTTGAATTGCTCTTCAGCGTGATTACATTGTGGGGGGAGGACTGAGAAAACCCCATGGAGCATCGGCTTCAATTTAGGAGTTACCCCTGTCCTATGGCAAAAGCGCGTTTGGAGCGTACCTCAGACTTAGTACTAAGGCTAGCTCGATACTGTCCCAAGCGCCTTCTAATTATCTAAGATGTTTATTATCTATTAGTTGGAGACTGGCCTGGGGTCCTTTACCCATGGCTCGTCGGCGACACGTTCCGACCCTCACTAAGTAGATACCTGTACCTAGGCCGATCGGGTGGAGTGGTGCGTCCCACCTCGAAGATTGGGAAACTTCAGACGTTGGTGGGACACGTTCCCAAAGCAGGGATTCAGTCCCATCAGAGTTGTACACGGGGTGAAAGCTGAGATCCATCGGGACGCATAAGGCGCGTCCCTCAGGATGACACGTTGCCGGGCGGCTTGAATGGCAGGCGAGGTTGCATCTCGTGAGAAATTGCAGTTTGCGGATTGCTTATGACGGACTATACGCAGGCTACGCCTCCAACAGGAGGTGCGGTCATCCATGCCCCGTGCTACGATTTCAGCACGAACTCCAAATCCGAGGCTTTCATCGTGCGCTACCGTGTGCTTTTTCTCGCTGCCGTTGCCAGCATCTCTACCAGCCTGTACGCCCAGAAACCAGCGTGGCAGTCCGCTCCCGGGCACACCACGCTCGCGCTTTGGCCGCACGGGGCGCCCGGAGCCCAGGCGAATCCTGGCCCAGAGATCGACACCACGACTGCCAAGGATAATCTGATCGCCGGCAAGCCGCTGATGCGTCTCGGCAACGTCTCTTCGCCCACTCTCACTCTCTACACACCAGCGGGCAACAACACCGGAGCTGCAATTGTTGTGTTTCCCGGAGGCGGGTATCGCATCCTGGCCATCGACCTGGAAGGCACGGAAGTGTGCGAGTGGCTGAACTCCGCGGGCATCACGTGCGTGCTGCTCAAATACCGCGTGCCCGATTCCGGGCCTTATCCCAAATCCAGTGCGGCGCTTCAGGACGCTCGGCGCGCGCTGGGAATAGTGCGGTCTCACGCCACGGAATGGCATATCGACCCGCAGCGTATTGGGGTGCTGGGCTTCTCCGCGGGAGCCCATCTTGCTGCGGCGTTGAGTACACACTTCGAGCAACGGCTCTATGATTCCGTGGATGCCGCTGATCAGGTGAGTTGCCGGCCGGACTTCGCCGTGATCGTCTATCCGGGCTACCTGGCCATCGCAGAGCAGAACTTCGCGCCGAATGCGGACATCCAAGTTAGCGATAAAACGCCGCCCTCGTTCATCGTGCAGGCCGAAGATGATCCGGTGCATGTGGAAAACGCGACCGTTTACTTCCAGGCGCTGAAGAACGCCAAGGTTCCGGCGGAACTGCATATCTTCGCAGAAGGTGGACATGGCTATGGGCTGCGGCGCACCGCACTACCAGTCACAGCCTGGCCCAAGGTGGTGGAAAGCTGGCTTGGCACCATCCAAGTGCTGCCAGCATCAGCATCATCCACCCAAGAGCAACTTCCAGCGGACGTGGCGGCGGCTCTGGACCGGCTGACACCCTACCAAAAGTCCCAGTTGGAACGCGTCTACAACGACTGGGCCTTTCTGGCGAAGTACCGCGATGCGGATAAGGAGCTGCCTGCTCCTGCGCCGGGCGAAACGCGCGTGGTGTTCATGGGAGATTCCATCACGGAAGGTTGGGGGCGGAAGGGAACGGCGACGTCTCCGGATCGCGGCGAGTTTTTCCCGGGCAAGCCGTATCTCAACCGTGGCATCTCTGGGCAGACTACGCCGCAGATGCTGGTGCGTTTCCGTCAAGACGTCATCGAGCTGAAGCCGAAAGTGGTCGTCCTGCTTGCGGGCACAAATGACGTTGCCGAGAACACGGGGAAGATGACACTGGGAGAGATCGGGAACAATATTGCGTCAATGAGCGAACTGGCGCGAGCGAATGGGATTCGAGTTGTATTGTGTTCGGTGTTGCCGGCGAGCGACTTTTGGTGGCACAAGGGGCTGGAGCCTGCGCCCAAGATCAAGGCGCTAAACGCGTGGATCAGCGAGTACGCCGCGAAGAATGGTTTCGTGTATGTGGACTACTATTCACACATGGCCAACAACGAAGGGGGTCTGAAAGCGGAGCTGAGTCCAGATGGTGTGCACCCGAACAAAGCGGGATACGAAGTCATGGGGCCGCTGGCCGAAGCGGGAATCGCGGAGGCGTTGAAGAAGCCGGCACGCTGACGCGCGGCAAGAGCGCTTGCCTGAGAGGCGGGGTACTGGCGTGGTGGATGTCCGGTTGGGCGACTCACCAGAATTCAGCCGCAAAAGATCGGAGACTTGTCTTGATTTCCTCCTGACCCGTCATACGACGTGGTGATTCGCTCAGGCGGAGGACATTTTCTGGGGCTTCAGAGTAAAATTCGGCCATCGCAAACGTGCCAGTCACCCATGGAGGCAGGGATGTGCCACCCACAGCGGACATTGCTCGCCCTACTGCTCATTTTCCCTCCATTGTTAGACGCGCAAGTGGCACACGATCACAGCGCGCCTGAAAAGCTGGGAACGGTGTCTTTTCCGATTTCCTGCCTACCAGAAGTTCAGCAACAGTTCGACAGAGGCGTCGCGTTGCTCCATTCGTTTGCATATACCGCCTCCCAAAATGCTTTCCGGAGTGTGGCAGAGCAGGATCCTCGGTGTGCGATGGCACATTGGGGCATCGCCATGAGCTACTATCACCAGCTCTGGGATCCACCTCTTTCGGTTGCCACGATTCCGAGTGCCCAGCGGGAAATCCATCTGGCACAACAAGCCAGGGCCAGCACGAAACGCGAACGCAAATTCATCAACGCACTCAACTTGATCTATCAAGACGCTGACAGCGTTGCGTATCGCACACGGGCGTTGAACTACGAGCGCGCGATGAAGGATCTAGCGGCACAAGACCGGAAGGATACAGAAGCACAAGTGTTTTACGCACTGGCACTCCTGGCCGACGCCTCTCCGAAAGATAAAACGCACGCGAATCAGAAAGAGGCGGCTGATCTGCTTGAGCCGCTTTTTCGCGCTTACCCGGAACACCCGGGTGTCCCTCATTACCTCATACATGCCTACGACAATGCAGAACTTGCATCAAGAGGCCTGCCTGCGGCAAGAGAGTACTCGAAGATTGCGCCTTCCGCGCCGCATGCATTGCACATGCCATCACATATCTTTACGCGACTCGGCTTGTGGGAAGACTCCATTGCTTCTAACGTTGCCGCAAGAGAGGCAGCGCATCTACAGGGCGACACAGGAGAAGAGCTGCACGCGATGGATTATCTGGTGTACGCCTACCTGCAAATGGGCCGCGATTTGGAGGCGGCACAGATCGTCCAGCAACTGAAAGGCATGTCCGGGCTGAATTCCGCAGATTTCAAAATAGGGTACGCCGCTACTGCAATACCGGTTCGCTACGCCGTTGAGCGCTGTCAATGGGCCGACGCTGCAAGCATCGTTCCTCCGACAGAGGCCCCGCCCCACGTCACAGCAATTGCAGTCTGGGCTCGAGGGTTAGGACTAAGCCGGAGCGGTCGATCCGCAGAGGCTCACCAAGAAGCTAGTCGACTGCGGAAAATCGAATCGCAGCTTCGAACTGCTGGGAACGACTATTGGGCCACTCAGGTGGGTATCATGGCCCGCGAAGTCATGGCTTGGTCTGCCCATTCAAACGGTAACCGGGTCGTAGCCGTGGCCGTGATGCGCGCGGCAGCCGATGAGGAGGACGCGGCGGAGAAACTTCCTGTTACACCGGGCCCCATTCTTCCGGCCCGCGAACAGCTTGCCGACCTGCTTCTGGAGCAGGGTTATCCGGGCCAAGCATCCAAGGAATTTGCGACGGCACTCGCAAATGCCCCCGGGCGCCGGGGTGCTTTGCAGGGCGCAGCGCGCGCTGCCAAACTCTCCAGCCACAATTAGAAATCCATGATTGAGTTTGCAGGCCGGTATTCCAAGGATTGCGACCGTCAACTGGACGTATAACGCGGTAATCGTACAAGTAGCTTTCAGAGGTCCGGCGATGAAGGTAAAGGCGCTCGGGCAAGGGAGTAGCACGTGATGGCAAGAGTGGGCATCCGCGCGCGACTGGTGGTCAGCGGAGCACAGGATTTGCGCGGCAGGCGGGGCAAATGTAGGTGGAGTTGTGGCTGACCTTGGCCCACTCGATGCGGCAGACGGCGCACAGCTCCAGGGATTGGTATTCGCACTCGGCGCAGATTTCGTCCGTGGGCAAGGGTGAGTCTTTCGCATATTCAGCGGGTGAGATTTTGGCGCCGCAGCGGGCACAGTGGGCGGCCGAGGCCTCGGTGGAGGCAATCGGAGCGGAGGGAGCGAACGAGGCTGTCAGTTTCTTGGCGAGAAGATCGAGGACACGCTTGGCGAGATGTTCCGCGGTGAGGCCAAAGTGCTGGACGAGTTCCCAGGGATTGCCGGATATGCCGAAGCGATCGGCAACACCGACCATGGCGAGTTGCAGCGGGAGCCGAAAATCCTTGCGCTGCTGGAGAATGGCTCCGGCAACGATATTACCGAAGCCGCCGACCTGATGTTCTTCCGCAGTGACTATGACACGAGTTTCTTCCGCCGCGCGCACCAGGGTGGGGATATCCAGCGGCTTGACGGTATGGACATTCACGACACGCGTTTCGATGGCGTACTCCTCTTTCAGGAGCCAGGCGGCGCGCATCGCTTCGGGAACCATGGGGCCGCAGGCGATGATGGTGACGTTCTCGTGTTCGTTGTTGTAGGCAGGACCGAGGAAAGCCTCGAACGCATCGAGGAATTTGGGCTGCATGCCGCGGTAGCGAATGACGTTGGCGACGCCGAATTCATACGGTGTGTCGGGTTTGGTGACGATGGGGGTGGCTTCGCGGGCGAAGCGCAGGTAGCAGGGGCCTTGCAGCTTGAGAAGTGAATACTCGGTGGCCTTTTGCGTCTCCACGGAATCGCACGGCACGACCACGTGCATGTTCGGCAAAATACTGGTGAGCGCGATTTCTTCCAGAGCCTGGTGCGTGGCGCCATCAGCACCGACGGAAATGCCACCGTGAGCGCCGGCAATTTTCACGTTGAGATTGGAGTAGCAGATGGTGGTGCGGATCTGGTCCCAGGCGCGGCCAGAGGCGAAGACGCCGTAGGTGCCGGTGACGGGGATGAAGCCTTCGCGGGCCAGACCGGCGGCGACGCTCATCATGTTTTGCTCGGCGATGCCGACGCTGAAAACGCGGTTGCTGCGTTCCGGGTGCTTACTCTCAAAATCGGTGATGCGGATGGAGCCGGAAATGTCCGCGTGCAGGGTGACCACGCGGGGATCTTCCCCGGCGCGTTCGAGGCCGCGGCCGAAGCCCATGCGCGTGGGGTCCATATCGACTTTCATGGAGTCGCGGGCGTTCCACCAATATTCGAGCACGAACTTGGGGATGCCGTCTTTTGCCTTGTGCGCGACTTCGGCGGCGTTTGTGGCAGCGCGCTGGAGCAGCGCATCCACGCGGGCGCACGGAAAATCGGCAGTGAGCAGTTCGGGCAGGGCCTTCTCAAATTGTTCTTTTTTCGGCGGCGTGCCGTGCCAACTGGCTTCATTTTCCATGAAGGAAACGCCTTTGCCCTTGATGGTGCGCGCGAGTATGACGGTGGGGCGCCCGGTCGTTTGGCCGGCACGCGAGAAGGCGTCTAGAATCTGCGCGATGTCGTGGCCATCAATCGAAATGAAATTCCAACCGAAAGCAGCATATTTTTCCCCGAGCGGCTCAACTTTCATCACGTCCTTGACCCAGCCATCGATTTGCAGGCGGTTGACATCGATGATGGCGCAGAGGTTGTCGAGTTTGTGGTGCGCGGCGGCCATGACGGCTTCCCAGACGCTGCCTTCCTGCTGTTCGCCGTCGCCCATGATGACGTAAATGCGGTGGGCGGCGCCGCGGAGTTTTGCGGCGAGAGCGCTGCCCACGGCTGCGCCGAGACCTTGTCCCAGGGAGCCGCTGGAAATTTCCACACCGGGAACTTTCAGCCAATTGGGATGACCTTCAAAACCTGAGCCGAGCTGGCGCAAGAGCACTACATCGTCGAGCGGGAAGTATCCGGCTCTGCCGAGTGCGACGTAGAGCGCGGGTGCTTTGTGTCCGGCGGACCAGAAAACGCGATCGCGCTCGGGCCAGGCGGGATTCGCGGGATCGTGATTGAGGACGTTCAAATAGAGAGCGGCGGCGACGTCCATGACGGAAAGGGTGCCGCCCGGATGGCCGGAGCCCGCGGCGTAGATACTAACGATGTCCATGGCGCGCATTTCCGCGGCGGCGGCCTGCAATTCAGGGATGGTCAATTGGGGGCCACGGCGGTTTGTGGTGGGATTCATGGGAGGAGCTCCTTCGGCAAACACTGAGCGAGAAGACTCAGCAGTTGTGCGGATTCGCCCGGTCCGGCGAGAGAGTCCCGCCCAAGCCGTTGGGAAGGGGCCGCCAGCACAGGGCCGTGCGTGGTCCGCTTAACATTAAGCGACTCAATGGGTTAAGCGGATAGCGGGCAGCGGTTCTGTGAGAACAGCCCTTTCCAGGATCTGAATCGGCAAACAACTGAAGGGGTAAGGAGCAAGAGGAAGGCCAGAGCGGCGGAGATCGCAGGACGAGAATGATGCTGGGTTAGGAGCGGGCGCGGTCAGCGGAGAGTCACTTTTTGGAGAGAGAGCGGATGTAATTCACCACATCCCAGATCTGGCTGGGTTTCATGCGACCCGCTTCGCCGGTCATTTGGCCTTTGCCGTTGGCGATGATGGAATAGATTTCGCCGTCGGGCATATCCTTCAGGGATGCGGGGTCACGGTAATCGCGAAGGGTCAGATTCATGGTCACGGCCAGTTCGCCGCCGCCGGCGCCATCTTTGCCGTGGCACATGGCGCAGTCTGAAGTGTAGGCTTTCTTGCCGATGGCCAGCGAGTTGGGCGTAGGCTTGACGGGATTTACTTGCTTCGGGGCTGGCGAAGGACTAGTGGAAGCGGGAGCAGGCTTTTCGTCGGCGGGTTTACTGGGTTCCTGGGGCGAGGCAAGGAACGACATAAGCAGGAAAAGTAAAGGCACGATTAACTTCATGGCCAGATCTCCCTAATCGACAGGTCGCGTCAACGGTGCATCGGGCCTGATATCGCCAAGTATAGCCTTCCGAGAGAGCCGAAAGTGTCCACTATTGAACATCCGAAGGGCATCACTCAATTTGAGCGCGAGACAATTTACGCAGCTCGCCCGTCGAGGTGATCAAGGGGTTAGTCCACTCCTTTCTTGGAAACACATCTCCCAGCCCTTTTTTTGTTACAGTTTGTTTTCGTGCATTGTTTGATCGGGGGATACGGATGAGGAAGCTGGTCGTTTTTGTTGCGGCAGGCGTTTTGGGTGTGGGCGTTTTGCTGGCGGCGAAATCGCACGCGCCGAAGATCGATCCGCAGAGGATTCGACAGCACGTGAAGTATCTGTCGAGCGACGCGCTGGAAGGGCGCGGCACGGGGCAGAAGGGCGGGGACGCTGCGGCGGGCTACATCGCCGCGCAATTCAAGAGTTATGGGCTGAAGCCTGCTGGGGAGAACGGCACCTACTTTCAGAGCGTGCCCCTGGTTGGTGTGAAGACTTTGCCGGAGACGAGCTTTGCGCTGGTGCCAGCGAGCGGGGAGCCGCTGGTGCTGCGGAATCTCGACGACTTTGTGACCAGCAATGAAACGCAGACGGCGAGCGCGGAGATTGATGCGCCGATTGTTTTTGTGGGCTACGGCATCACGGCGCCGGAAGAAAAATGGGACGACTACAAGGGCTACGATTTGAAGGGGAAAGTAGCGATGCTGTTCGTGAACGAGCCGATTTCCGATGATCCCAACTTTTTCAAAGGGAAGGCGCTGACGTACAACGGGCGCTGGACCTACAAGTTTGAGGAAACGGCGCGGCGCGGTGCGGTGGCAACGCTGATTATTCATCGCACGGACCTGGCGAGTTATGGGTGGGAGGTGGTGCGCAATTCGTGGGGCGGGGAACGGTCGTATTTGAAGTTGGATGGCACGCCGAAACTCGAAGCGGCTTCGTGGATTCAGGAGGAGGTGGCGCGGAAGTTGGTGGGGATGGCAGGACTCGACCTGGACAAGCTGTTTCAGCAGGCGCAATCGCGTGAGTTTAAGCCTATTGAGTTGCCGGTGTACCTGAAGGCGCATGTGGTGAGCGCGCTGAGGCCGTTCAGTTCGAGGAATGTGTTGGGAATGGTCGAGGGGTCGCATGAAGAGAACAAGCGGACCGAGGCAGTACTTTACACTGCGCACTATGATCACTTTGGCATTGATAGAATCAAGCTGACCGACAATATTTATCACGGTGCGGTTGACAACGGAACGGGCTGTGGCATCTTGCTGGAGATTGCGCGCGCTTGGGGCGCGACCAGGCCCGCTCCGCCACGCTCAATTCTCCTTGCCGCGGTCACAGCGGAGGAACAGGGATTGTTGGGGTCCGAATATCTTGGCAAGCATTCACTGGAATTGCCCGTTGATCCCATCCTGGATTTGAACTACGACGCGCTTGCGCCCATCGGGTTACCTGAAGAGGTCGAAGTCAGTGGCGCTGAACGCACCACGTTTTATCCAACCGTCCAGAAAATCGCTGAAGCAATTGGCTTCGCCATTCGCCCCGATGCACATCCGGAAGCAGGGCATTACTACCGCTCGGACCATTTCAGCCTATCGCGCGTGGGTATTCCATCGTTTTCCATTGGACAGGGCCTGAAGTTCGAGGGCCACGATTTGGCTTGGGGTGAAGCACAAGCTAAGGATTATGTGGACAACCGCTACCACAAGCCGACGGATGCGTTTCGGGAGGATTGGAACTTTGCGGGGTTGGCGGAGATGGCGAATTTTGGGTACGCGCTGGGGCAAGTTGCCTCGCAGTCCGAAGAAATCCGGTGGCTGCCTGGCGATGAATTCGAGGAAGCCTGGTATAGATCGCATTCCGGGGGCCTTGACATTGAGGCGCTGTTTGCGGGCCATCCCGAATTCAAGCCGGTTCATTTTGAGGGTATCCGCTATCCGCCGCTCGCGCGGCAAACGCGGATCAGCGGCACGGTTGTGGTGCACGTGTCCGTGGCCAGCGATGGGAAGATCTCGGAGGCGAAGATCCTGAAGGGGCACCCTCTGTTGGTGGAGGCTGTAGAAGATGTAGTCAAGAAGTGGACATTTGTGGCCGGCGCCGAACGCGACTTTGAGCTTAAATGCGATTTCGTGCTCGCCGACGAGCCGCTCACGACGTGGCGGAGGAATGCCTTCGTCGTGGAACCATTTCACCTCCGTGTTGTCGCCGAACCCAGAACGATCGAGACCATGACAGCCGGTTCTCGAAAACACTATCAAAAGTGACACGCAGGATGGTTGCAGGGTGGCGAAATTGTGCCACGATCCCTCGACTATGCGACCCGACGCGCCAAACTGCGGCGCGGAAGAAAAAGCCGGGTCGCTTCGCTCGGGATGACACAAGGGAGAAGCGAGCGCGGAGGGGACAGAGCCACGGCGGGGAGCAAATCCTAGCGTTCCCGATCGCTGGTCGCTGATATCTGATCACTGGAAACTGAAAACTGACCACTGAAAACTGATTACAGATAACCTCAGCGGGGCCAGACGCCGGCGGTGAAGGATTTGACGGTGGAGAAGCCGAGGCGTTCGTAGAGATGGACGGCGGTGCGATTTTCCGAGGTGACGGTGAGCGTGAGTTCCGTGAACTTCACGGCGCGCAGGGCTTCCGCCGCCGTCAGCATAAGGATGCGGCCGAGGCCGTGCCCCTGAAAACCAGGCATGACGCAAATCTGCGTGGTGTGGCCGACGCCGGGGGAGACTTCGCTGGTGAGGACAGCGCCGACCAGATCTTCGCTGCCGGGATGGCGCAGGACGAATGAAGCGTTGGGCACAAACTGGCCGCAGCCCGGCAAGAGAATAATGTTTTTCAGGAATTTCAGCGCGCCGTGGCGCGAGCGGTACTGATCATTGATATCGCCATCCACGTGATTGGCATAGGCCAGGTAGATCAGCTTGGCGCACGACTCCATGTAGCGGTCGTTCCAGCGATCCAGGCGCATACCGGAGTTGATGCTGGGGGCACGTTCGGACTTCTTCAGAAGGTCGAAGAGCATGAATTGCCGGGTGTGCAGCCGGAAACCCTGGTCGCGTAGGGCGTCTTCCACGGGCCCGCCGAAAGGCATGAGCTGGGCCTCGATGCGCTGCAATTGGGGCATCGCGCGCATGGAGAAGAGCATTTCATCCAGAAGGCGCCGGCCGATGGGCTCCTGATCGTAACTCGGCGAGACAAACAAGTCGCCAATCAGCCCTTTGTGATCCTCGAGCACGTAAAAGGCGTAACCCACCGCGATGCCGTGCTCAAAGGCCACGCAGCCCGAAAGCGCGTGCGCTTCCAGGAAGCGTTTGATGAGGTCTGTCGCGCTGCGGTAGTCCCAATGGAGTTCTTCGCGCCAATGGCGAGCTTCTTCGAGCAGCAGAGGCTCGATTTGGCGGACGGTCGTCTGGCGCAAATCAACGATGTTCATGGATAGGGCGGCAGGGTGTCCCCCAGCCCAGTAGCCATAATATCCGATTCGGAGCGTGGTCCGCCAAACGCGAAGGCGCGGGGCGATACGAATCGGGCACATGGGGAGAGATGAAAAGGGAGAGGTGCGAAAACGCGTGTTAGGATGCGGCTGTAGCCTGAGCAACGGCTGAGAAAGAAAAGTGAAGCGGCCGTCCGGCCCTGAAGCCCAAAGCCCATGTCGATCCTGTACGAATTGCGGTATCCAACACGTTGGTACATGAAATTGCTGACCGTGATTCTGGCGCTGGTGTTTTTTGCCCTGGTCGCCACGGCGGTCATTTCCGGGGTACTGACCTACTGGATTGTGAAGCCGCAGCGAACAAGTTCAGAGATCAATATGGACAGCTTCCCGGGCCGCCCCGACGAAGTGGACTTTACCGTGGCGGGCCTGGGCACCCGCAAAGGCTGGTTCTTCCCCGGGTTGCGGGGAGCGCCGACGATTATTCTTTGCCACGGCTATCAATCCAGCCGAGGCGAATTGCTCACGCTGGTTTCCGCGCTGCAGGACCACCAGTACAACACGTTCGTGTTTGATTTTGCGGCCCATGGCGGGAACGCCGGCTTGACCACATTCGGCTATCGCGAGTCGGACGAGGTGCGCGCCGCCATCGATACCCTGGCTGCACGAAATGACGTGGATGCTGCGCGCTTTGGTTTGTGGGGCTACAATCTGGGCGCCTATGCCGCGTTGCGCGAGGCGGAGCGGGACCCTCGCGTGCAGGCGCTGGTGCTCGATTCAGTGTACGACACCCCGAAACAAATGGTGAAGATCGGCGTGGAAAAGACCGGCGTGGGCGGATTCCCGATGATGGTGAGGTCCGCGCAAACGAGTTTTGAATGGCTGAACTACGCTTACAAGAACGATCCGCCGCTTTCCGCAAAGCTGAAGCGCCTGTCCGGGTCCGGCGTGCCGATCTTGTTTATTGGCGCAACGGATGACCCGGAACTCGCTGCGATCACGCGTGAGATGTTTATGAAGGCGGGCGAGCCTCGCGAACAGGCCATCGTGGCGCACGGGAATTTTGTGAACCTGCCGGACGATGAGAAGCGCACGTACGAGAATCGCGTGGTGACGTTCTTCCTAGCGCGGATGCCGATCACGAGCGTCGAGCCCGTTGCGGTTAAGCCCGCTGCCCCCGCGGCTGTCCCAAAGAGAGTTCCCGTCACGCCGACTGCGCACTGATTCTTCGCGCTGGATTTTGTAAATGAACCAACCGCTTTTCTCTAATTCGACCGGGTCGGCCGAGCATGCCCATGGTGGCTTCACCACTAACTTGCATAGCTTGGAAGATTGCAATAGGTAGCCTTCCTTCGATTGGTTTTGATCCCACGTTTGAATTTCCTGATGCAGGTAGAAACTGAGGCTGAATAGCTGGCCGCGCGGCATGTGGGCGACGTAAATCTGCTCAGGTGGGATATTCGCGGCACGCAATTCTTGCGCAAGTGTCTTCCCGGAGGGGTCCCACGTCAGGAACATCGGCGCCAAATGGTTGAAGAACAAAACAATCGCGAGTATCGGAACAACGGAGAGGGAGGCTAGAGGGAAAGGAGTTTGCTTTGCACTGTTCCTGGTGGCCAACAGCAAGTCTGCGAACCCGAAGAGCAGGAGTACCCAACCCGCTCCCGTAGCGGCTGCCGCAGTGAATCGTTCGACTCCGAAATGCAGGGACCAGAGAACGAGGGCTACCAGAATGCTTGGGATGGCGCCACCGAGTAAGAGCAAACGAAACGTCCACCCTTCTTGCGGAACCAAGCGCACGTAGGCTCTCGAAAGAAGCAGGCCGATGGGTGGGACGGCGGGGAGGACGTAGCCGGGGAGCTTGGATTTGGAGATGGAGAAGAATACGAGACAGAAGATGACCCAGCACAGGGCCAGGAGCGTCGCATCGGCGGGGCGGCGTTGCGGCCACGCGCGCAAAGCTCCGAAGAGGGCGGACCAGACCAGAGCTAGGGTCCAGGGCGCAAAGGCGACCAGCAGGATCGGAACGTAATACCAGAAAGGCTGGATGTGTTGGAATTCGGGGGTGAGATAGCGCTTGAAATTGTGCTCGATGATGAAGATGCGGAAGAAATCGGGATTGCGCCGGGAACAGATGATGTACCAGGGAAGGGCCGTAAGGCAGAAGCTGGCAATGGCCAACGGGTGAAGGCAGCGGAAGGCGTCACGCCAGCGCCTGGTGAATGCGGCCCACAACAATACGCCGCCGCCGGAAAGAACGATGGCGGCCGGGCCCTTTGCAAGTGTGGCGAGGCCGAGGAAAAAGCCAAAGAGAATCAAGGCGAGCCATGGCGTGCGCTGGATGGGCGTCGATTGCGGATCGCGGGTGAGACCCAAGGTGATGGCTGCAAAGACCAGTGCTAGGGTGAGCGTGGCGGCGAAGGGCATGTCCGTGGCCGCGGCGTGCGAAAAGCCAATCATGCCGACAGTGGTGGGAAGAAGAAGCAGCAACCACCGGGCGGTCCACGCGTCGTAAATACGCCAGGCGAGGTAGGCCATAGCGAGGGTGGCCATAAGCGCAGCGAAGGCGCTGGGAAAGCGAGCCGCGGCTTCGCTTACACCGAAGAGCTTGAAGCTGAGGGCCGCGCCCCAGTAGAGAAGGGGCGGCTTTTCAAACCAAGGCTTACCATAGAGGCGTGGCGTGACCCAGTCGCCGGATTCGTGCATTTCACGGGCGGTCCAGGCGTAGCGCGGTTCGTCCGGCCCCACCAAACCGATGGCGCCTAGGTTGTGGAAATAGCAGAGATAGAGCGTGGCGATAATCAGGACAAGCCAGAGGGCGCGCGCGGCTGTCGAGAGGGAATCGCCATCGCGGCTGGAGTTGTCAGTTTGATTCACGGATCGCCGGCTCTTAGATTCTAAGTGTATCTTGGAATGGCGGAAGTCGGTCATACTGGCGCGAAAGGACGGGAAGGCACTCAGCACTGATGAAGGAATGGCTGCAATATGCGGTGGCGTGGAGCGCGGTGAAGGCGCTGGGCATCTTGCCACGCCCGATCGCGAGGCGCGTGGCGGGTGCGGGGGCGCGCCTGCTGCTTCTGGCGCGGCCCAGACTGCGCAAGACCGCGGAGTTTAACCTGAGGCTGGCGTTTCCCGATTGGACAGACGTGCAGCGCCGTGAGGTGTTGCGCAAGATGACGCGCAATCTGGGGTGGATGGCCGCGGAGTTCGCGCGATTTCCAAAGTACACGCGTGAAAACATCGAGCAGGTCGTAATTCTGGATGGGCATGAGAATTTTCTTGCGGGGCAGAGCCGCGGCAAGGGCGTGCTTTACCTCACAGGCCACATCGGCGCCTGGGAACTTTCCTCGTTTGCCCATGGGCTGTACGGGTACCCGCTGCACTACATGGCGCGGCCGCTGGACAACGAACCGCTGGACCGCCTGGTGAATCGCTACCGCGGGCTTTCGGGGAACCGGCCGATCTTCAAGAACGAATCGGCGCGGGTGATGCTAAGGGTGTTGAAGGAGGCGGGAACTGTCGGAATCCTTGCAGACCAGAACACCATGCCGGAGGAAGGGGCGTTCGTGGATTTCTTCGGCACGCCTGCATGCACGACAACAGGGATTGCACGCATGGCCTTGCATACGGATGCCGCGGTAGTGCCGGGCTACGCTTATTGGGATGAAAACCTTGGCAAGTACCGCCTTCGGTTCGAGCCGCCAGTGGAACTGGTGCGCACGGGAGATGCCGAGGGCGACGTCCTGGAGAACACCAGGCGCTTTACCAAAGTGATCGAAGAAATTATCCGGAAGCATCCCGAGCAGTGGCTGTGGGTGCACGCTCGATGGAAAAACCGGCCACGGGGTGAACCGCCTTTGTACGATTTCTTGTGAAGAGTAGAGATCCGCGAGGGTGAAGCAGAAGCAGAGGAGAAGCGGGCGATGAAAAGCACAGCGAAGGATGTGGCGCAAGCCGTTGGGGCGAAGGTGGAAGGCGACGGCTCGTGGGAGTTGACCAGCGTGGCCGCGCCGGAGCGCGCGGGGTCGCATGATCTGATTTACGTGGAGACGGCAAAGCATGCGGAGCGGGCGGTGGCTTCGGCGGCGGCTTGCGTGGTGGCGAGGGAGGGAATTGAACTGCCGGGGAAGACGGTGCTGCGCAGTCCGCAGCCCAAGGTGGCTTTTGCGAAGGCGGCGGCAATGCTGCTGGAGCGGCAGCCGATTGCGAGCGGGATCCACCCGACGGCGATTGTAGCGCCGCTTGCCCGGGTGGCGGCGAGCGCGGGCATCGGAGCGTATGCGGTGATTGGTGAGGACACCCACATTGGGGAGGGCACGCAAATCGGGGCGCACTGCGTGATCGGAGCAGGATGTTGGATTGGCGAGGGTTGCCGCGTGCACCCGCACGTGACGCTGTATGCCGGTGTGCGATTAGGGAGCCGCGCGGAGATTCACGCGGGAGCAGTCATCGGCGCCGATGGATTCGGGTATGCGTTTGATGGAGAGCGGTACTGGAAATTTCCGCAAGCGGGTATCGTGGAGATTGGCGAGGATGCGGAGATCGGAGCGAATACGACGGTGGACCGCGGCTCACTGGATGACACGCGGATTGGCGAAGGCGTGAAGCTGGACAATCTGGTGCACGTGGGCCACAACGTCCAGATCGGCGAGCATACTGTGATTGCGGCGCAGACGGGCATCTCGGGCTCCTGCAAGCTGGGGCATCACGTGGTCTGCGGCGGACAGGTGGGGATGGGGGAACATTGCACGCTGGAAGATCGAGTGATTGCGGGTGGGCAGTCGGGGATTCTCAATAGCAAGACCATTCGGAGTGGGGAAACGGTTTGGGGAACGCCGGCGCGGCCCTTGGAGAAGTTCAAAGAGCAGTATGGATGGTTGGCGCGGCTGCCGAAGTTGGCGGAACGGGTCAAGAAGCTAGAGGCTGGGCCGAAAGGATAGGCACAGAGGCAGCGAAGGTCAGCGAAAAATGTGACGGAAAGGCATCCTTACTCCGGCACGGCTCTGGATACGGCGGCCAGGTTGGTACAGGAAACGCCTATGGTGGTGCAAAGGGAGGGCGAAAGTGAGCCGGAACCTTTAGAGGCGCTGGACCATCTAATTCAGGACGGGACTTCCGGGGTGCAAATGTGACACTTTGCGATAGCTCGGTGTTCACGGACCAGCATCTTATTCGTTGACCGATATTCCAGGGACAGGGATAATGGGTAGTGCAAGCACCCGAGCTTTGATTTCCAGGTTGGTCTTTTGGAAGTGTAAGGCAATAGGGTAGTTAGCTGAGCTGTTGTTTGCAGCTTAGGATATTTGGGGGATTGCTGTATTTCGCTTGAGGGGAAGCCGAGATGGGCTCGTATGTACGTATAGGAGAGGAGTTGCCGGTCGCGCCCGCGCCATCAACGTGGCGTCAGGAGAATTGGGCGGAGCAGGTTGAGAAGGCTGTTGAGAACGGCACCGAGTACCTCCTATCCATCCAAGCTGAGGAGGGGTATTGGCACGGCGAACTGGAGGCCGATACCACCCTCGAGTCCGATTACATCTACTACCTCCACGTACTTGATAAGGCCGATCCGGCGCGCATCGCCAAATTAGCCAACTACGTTCGGCGGAAGCAGATGGATGATGGCGGCTGGCCGATTTATCCTGGCGGCGCCTCGGAACTCAATGCCACCTCGAAGGCCTACTTCGCGCTAAAGCTCGCGGGAGACTTTCCTGACGCGCCGCACATGGTCAAGGCGCGCGAGACGGTGCACCGGCTTGGTGGACTGGAACACACGAATTCCTATGTGCGTTTTTATCTGGCGCTGGTGGGAGCCGTGGGCTGGGAGCTGGTGCCGGCGATTCCGCCGGAATTGGTGCTGCTGCCGAACTGGTTCTATTTCAACATTTACGAGATGTCTTCCTGGACGCGCGGGATCGTGATTCCGATGGCGATCTTGTCGTCTGTGCGGCCGGAGTTTCGCCTGCCGGAACACGCGCGGGTGGACGAACTGTTCAAAGATCCCACGCAAAAGACGGCGGCATTCAACTGGAGCAAGCAGATCCTCTCCTGGAAGAACCTGTTTCTGGCGGTGGATCGCGGGTTGAAGCTATACGAGAAGCTGCCGTGGAAACCGCTGCGGCAAAAGGCCATTAAGGAAGCCAAGGAATGGATGCTGGAGCACATGGAGCGGACCGAGGGGCTCGCGGCCATCTATCCCTCGATGATGAACTCGATTTTTGCGCTGATGGCGCTGGGGCATGGACCGGAGGACCCGCTAACCTGGCGCGAGATTAAGGAATTTTCGCGCTTTGAAATCGAGGAAGGCGACACCATTCGCCTGCAACCTTGCGTTTCCCCGGTATGGGATACGTGTATCGCGATGGTAGCTCTTGAGGAAGCGGGCTTGCCGGCGGATCATCCGGCGCTGGTGAAGGCGGCGGAGTGGACCCTGACGAAGCAGGTCCTGGGTAAGGGCGATTGGCAGATCAAGAACAAGGATGCCGAACCGGGCGGGTGGGCGTTTGAGTTCCGCAATGATTTCTACCCCGATGTGGATGACACCGCGTTCGTGTTGATGGCCCTGCAGCGGGTGAAATTCCCGGATGAGAAGCGCATGGAGTCGGCGATGCGCCGGGGAATCCAGTGGCTGCTGAGCATGCAGAACCGCGATGGCGGCTGGGGAGCTTTTGATCGCGACAACAACCGGCAGATCCTGTGCAATATACCGTTCGCGGACCATAACGCGATGATCGATCCTTCCACGGCGGACGTGACCGCCCGTGTGGTGGAATGCCTGGGGCGGTTTGGGTGGCCCGGGGATCATCCGGTAATACAGAAGGCCGTGGAGTTCCTGACGAAAGACCAGAGCAAGGATGGATCGTGGTTCGGGCGCTGGGGAGTGAATTATGTGTACGGCACGAGCGGGGTTTTGCGAGCACTGGAAACCGTATCGCTGACGGCGCAAGATTATTGCGTGCGCGCCGTCGCTTGGCTGCGACAGGTGCAGAAAGCCGATGGCAGCTTTGGCGAGTCGCTGCGCAGCTATGAGCTCGTTTCCACCAGGGCGCAGGGCAATAGCACACCATCGCAGACGGCCTGGGGATTGATAGGCTTGCTCGCGGGCGCGGATCCCGACGATCCGGCGATAGCGCGCGCGGCCGCGTACCTGGTGCGCCAACAGAATGCCAATGGTTCCTGGAGCGAAGAGGATTTCACGGGCACCGGCTTCCCGGGCGTTTTTTATTTGAAATATCACCTCTACAAGAATTCGTTCCCAGTGTACGCGCTGGCGCGGTATCGCAATCAAGCCAGCCGCGCGCAGGAATATTGCGCCGTTAAATTCCGTTCGTGCGAATTTCGGGTGCGGCGCGGGCTGTATACGGCGCGCGAGCGCAGAGCCTCCTAAGCAGAACAATGCGGTATCCCTTCCGGCTGATCTTCGATTCCGGCAAACATCTCGCGACGCAGAAACTGCGCGGCGAACGGAAATTCGCCATCATGCTTACGCTAGACCCTCTGGGTGGCTGTGTGGGCGCTTGCAGCGGATCGAATGGTGTTAATGGGCAAACGGCATCGCCGCACCGGACGCCACTCAGCGTGGAGCAATGCCTGGCGGCGATGGAGGAATGCGACGCGCCCGTGGTGGCTATCTGCGGCGGCGAACCGCTGGAGTATGAGGGGATTGCGGAGTTGACGCGCGCTATCCTGGAGCACGGCAAGCATCTTTTCCTTTGTACGGACGGCACGCTCATACGGCGTCGCTTGCACATGATCCCGCCGGTTACCAATTTCTTCTGGAACGTGAAGCTCGACGGTACGGAAGCTGTCCACGACTCCCGCGCAGGCAAGCCGGGACAATTTGCGGAAGCGCTGGATGGCGTGAAGGCTGCGAAGAATGCGGGCTTTTTTGTGGTCGTGACATCGACGGTATATCCGGACAGCGATGTGCGGGATCTGGCGGCGCTGTATGCGAAACTGCATGGGATGCACGTGGATGGTTACATGCTCGCGCCGGTGTACCTGCCGGGAAAAGTTTGCCGCGACGGCAGCGCCAAATTCCACGGCGAAATGCACCGCCGATTCGTGGAGATCAGCGAGTCCCTAAGCGCTTACAATCTGATGGTCTCGCCGGTTTACTTGGAGTATTTGCGCGGCGAACGCGAACTGGATTGCAGCGTATGGGGAAGCCCGGTGTACAGGCCGGGCGGCTGGTCGGGTCCTTGCTATCTGCTGAATTATGGCCAGGAGAAAAGCTATAAAGCGCTGTTGGAAAACACGATTTGGGAGAATTTTGGCCGGGGGATGAACCCGCGGTGCGAGACGTGCTCGTGTTACGCCGGTTTCGAGACGGCAGCCCTGCTGGGAGTGAATCGCAAAGCGGGCGACGCTTGGAAGATGCTGGCGTGGCAATTGGGCGGCGGATTGGGTGAGAAACAGGAAAGCGTGCGGGAGCCATGACGACACTGGTGACGGGCGCGGCGGGATTTTTGGGCAGCCATGTGGCGCGGCAGTTGGTGGCGCGCGGCGAAAACGTACGCGTGCTGATGCGGGCTTCGAGCAGCAATCGCGCGATCAGCGATTTGTCTCTGGAATACGTGACCGGGGATCTGCGCGATGCAGCTTCGCTGGAACGCGCGATGGACGGCGTGCAGCGCGTGTTTCACGTGGCGGCAGATTACCGGCTGTGGGCGAAGCATCCGCAGGACATTTACGATTCGAACGTGGGCGGAACGAAGAATGTGCTGGCAGCCGCGAAGCACGCGGGCGTCGGCCAATTGATTTATACCAGCACCGTGGCAACGATCGCGGTTGACCGGCCGGGATTACCCAACGAATTCACGGACGCAAAGCTTGAGGAGATGATCGGGCACTACAAGCGCTCGAAATGGATGGCGGAGCAGGAAGTGTTGAAGGCAGCGAAGGAAGGTTTGCCCGCGATTGTGGCGATGCCCACTACGCCGGTGGGGCCGTGGGATTGGAAGCCGACGCCGACGGGAAAGATCATTTTGGATTTTCTGAATGGGAAGATGCCGGGGTACGTGGAGACGGGATTGAACTTCGTGGGCGTGGAGGAGTGCGCGGCGGGGCACCTGCTGGTTTCGGAGAAAGGCAAGATTGGCGAGCGGTATCTGCTGGGTGCGGAGAACCTGACGCTGAAGGAAGTGCTGGATACGCTGGCGAAGATCACGGGTTTGCGGGCCCCGGTGATGAAAATCCCGCACGGCGTGGCGTTGGGTGTAGCTTACGTGGAGAGTGCGTTTTCACGATTGATGGGGAAAGAGCCGGGGATTCCTGTGGAAGGCGTGAAAATCGCGCGGCATAAGATGTTTGTGGATGCTTCGCGGGCGCGGCGGGAGTTGGGGTTTCAGCCAGGGCCGGTGGCGGCGGCGTTGGAGCGCGCGGTGCGGTGGTATCAGGCAAACGGATATGTGAGGGCGGGACGGGCGAAAAAGATGAGGGACATGAAGTAGAGGATGTGAAGGAAGTAAAGGAAGCAACGATGTAAGGAAACAGAGAAGCAAAGAAGTAAGGGAGCAAGAGAAGCCGGGGAAGTTGGGGAGTGCTGATGAGGGTGCTGGTGACATTTGCGGTGGAAGCGGAGTTTGCGCCTTGGCGGCGCCGCCATGCTTTTAGGCGCAAGGAGTATGTTCCTGGGGGCCACCGCCGAGGCCCGGGTGTCTGGTACAGCAGCAGGATTGACGATCTCAAGCTTGACGTGTACTTGACAGGCGTCGGCTGGAAAGGCCCAACGGCGGTTCTCTCTGCCTTGCTGAAAGAAAAGCCTGACCTATGCATTAGTTCGGGATTGGCGGGCGGGTTGAGGCCCGAACTAGAGAGTGGGGAAATTGTGGTGGCTCGTGAAGCATTATTGCTGAACGGAGGAAAGAAGGTTGGGGGCCGCCCTCTTCTCGTGGAACTGGCGGAAGAAACGGGCGCAACGCCCGTCAATTTTTTCCTCACGAACGCGCAAATTGTTTGCCGGGCACAGGCGAAACAATCCATGGCCGAGTTTGCCGATGTGGTGGAAATGGAGAGCTTCCATGTTTTGTCGATGGCCAGGGAAAAGCACGTGCCGGCCCTTGCCATTCGAGCGATCAGCGACACGGTCGGGGAGGATCTTCCACTGGATTTTGGGTGGGCGATGGGCGGAGATGGACAAATCAGCTACGGGAAATTGTTGCTGCAAGTTGGAAGACGCCCCCACAGGATTCCCGCCATGATGCGTTTTGGGAAGCGAAGCGAGAAAGCTGCCCAGAACCTCGCGGATTTCCTTGACAAATATATTGTCGCCGTTCGACATCGCTTTCTGGATTGGGGCTTGGGGACGGAAGAAGAGGTGCCAGCGGGATGAGCGGGGCGGGGACGATGGTGGAACAGGTGAGGACGCTGGGGCCGATGCCGAAGACGATGCGGGCGGGGGTGTTTCGGGAGAAGGGCGTGGTGCGCGTGGAGGAAGTGGCTGTGCCCGAGGTGCGGGACGGCGAAGTGCTCATTAAGGTGGCGGCCTGCGGCATTTGCGGAACGGACATTAAGAAGATATTTCAGCGCTATGTGGAACCGCCGCAGATCCTGGGGCATGAGCTGGCTGGAACGGTTGTGGCACTGGGCCGTGGCGTGACCAAGTGGAAGTTGGGCGACCGCGTGATGAGTTTCCACCATGTCCCGTGCGGGACATGTTTTTACTGCAAAAACCGGCTTTTTTCCCAGTGCAAACAGTACAAAACGACCGGTTTGACCGGGGGCTTCACGCCGAATGGCGGCGGGTTTGGCGAGTACGTGAAGGCGATGCCGTGGGTGGCGGAGCGAGGGATCGTGGCATTGCCGGAGAATGTGACGTTCGAGGAGGCCACGTTTATCGAACCCATCAATACCATCGTGAAGGCCGTGCAGAAAGCGCGCATCACGGCTGGCGAGACGGTGCTGATCGCCGGGTGCGGTCCCATCGGGCTGCAACTTCTGATGGTTGCCAAATATGAGGGCGCGCGCATCTATACAAGTGATCCCATGGCCACGCGACGTGAGAAAAGTTTAAGATTGGGAGCTGTGGAGTCTTTTAACCCCATAAGTGGTAAGCTGGTGGAAGAGTTGCACGCCCGTACCGAAGGACGGGGGGCAGACGCGGTCCTTGTTGCTGTAGCGCATCCAGCCGTGGTTGCCGATGCGCTGGCGGCGGCGCGACCCGGTGGTCGGGTACTCCTGTTTGCCGCAAACGACCCTGTCACGAGAATTGAATTTCCTGCCGCGGCGATAGGGATAGACGAGAAAGAGATCTTGGGCAGCTACAGCGCGGCCGTGGACATCCAAGAAAGTGCGGCAGCGCTGGTGCTGGAAAAGAAACTGCCGGTGATGGAGATTGTGACGCACCGGTTTCCGCTGGGTAGAATCCAAGAGGGTTTGGAACTGGCGGCAAGGCCCACGGATATATCGCTTAAGGTCCTGATCACGCACGAATGAGAGCAGCGTCCACAAGAAGGACTGAGATGGGGGTAGAAGAAGTGCTGGCCCCGACGAAGATCCTCGTGCCATCAAGAATGACGGCGGCGGTGCTCTACGGCAGCGAAGATCTGCGCATCGAGCAAATCGATGTGCCCGCATTGTCGGCTGAAGAAGTGCTTTTGCGCGTGCGCCTGGCCCTGACCGATGGCACCGACCTGAAGGTTTGGAAACGCGGCTACCACGCGAAAATGATCCGGCCACCGGCGGTGTTTGGCCACGAAGTGGTCGGTGAGATTGTTGCGGCGGGGAAGCGCGTAGACGCTAAGTGGCGACTGGGCGTGCGTGTGATTGCCGCCAACTCCGCGCCGTGCTTCCGCTGCTACCATTGCCGCCGCGGCCAGGAAAATCTTTGCGAGGATCTGCTATTTAATAACGGGGCCTACGCGGAATACATGCGCATCCCCGGACGCATCGTCCGGGAGAATATGCTGGAAGTGCCGCACTCAATAGACGACCACAGCGCCGCGCTGGTGGAACCCCTGGCGTGCGTGCTGCGCGGGATTCATGAGATGGATGTGCGTACCGGCGACACGGCCGCGGTGATTGGCTGCGGTCCCATCGGCCTGAAGTTCGTGCGCATGCTGTCACGTCGCGGTGTGCGCGTGATTGCGCTGGCGCGGCGGGAAGCTCCGTTGGAAGTTGCACGCAAGCTGGGTGCCGTCGCGACCATCAACGTCACCGAGGTCGCCGACGTTGCCGGTGCGGTGAAGGCGCTGACCGACGAGCAGCGCGGGCCGGACTGCGTTGTGGAGGCCGCCGGAAATCCCGCGACCTGGCAGCAGGCGCTGGCGATGGTGCGGCGCGGCGGGGTGGTGAATTTCTTCAGCGGACTGCCCAAAGACACGCGGGTAGAAATCGCGCCAGCGACCATCCACTATTCGGAAATCAAGATCATTTCACCGTTCCATCACACACCTCGCTTTATTCGTGAAGCGATGGAAGCAATCCGCCGTGGCGACATATCGGCGCAGGATTTTGTCACCGAGGAGATTGGCCTGGTCGATCTGCCGCAGGCGTTTGAGCGCATGAAGGCGCGCAGCGGCGATATCAAGCTGGCCGTGAGGCCGTAGTGACGTGGCTTGTGATTCGTGACTAGTGACTCGTGAAACCCGGACCTTCGATTGGTTTAGCCCACTCTGATCAAATGAATGAGGAAGTTCTTCACTGATGCTGCGTCCAGGCGAGCTATCGTTGATGGAGAAATTGCCGGCGGATGGGTGCACAGCCGATGTGGCGCAGGCCTACACGCGGTGGCTGGCAACGCACCATTACGAAAATTTCAATGTAGTTTCCTGGCTCCTGCCGAAGGTACTGCACCAGCATTTCTATAACGTTTATGCGTATTGCCGATGGGCGGATGATCTGGGCGACGAGATCCCATCAAAAGAGCGGGCGCTGGAACTGCTGGACTGGTGGGAGCGGGAGTTGGACGCTTGCTATGTGGGTCGGCCCGCGCATCCGGTGTTTGTTGCGCTGCGCGAGACGGTGGTGGCCAAGGATATCCCTAAGCAGCCATTCGTGAATTTACTGAAGGCGTTTCGTCAGGACCAAATCGTCAAGCGTTACGCGACTTGGGAAGCCGTCCTCGACTATTGTGTGTATTCGGCAAACCCCGTTGGGCGGCTGGTGTTGTACCTTTGCGGTTACCGGGATGACCATCGGCAACGGCTTTCCGATGCGACGTGCACGGCGCTGCAGCTTGCCAATTTCTGGCAGGATGTTTCACGGGATCTGGAGAAGGGGCGAATCTACATACCGCTGGAGCGGGCCGCGGCGCACGGCGTCACGGAAAGTGACATTGTTGAGAAAAGGTTCAGCGAGCGATATGTTGCGCTGATGAAGGAATTGATTGCGGAGACGCGGGAATTATTTGAAAAGGGGCTGCCGCTTTCGAGGAAGGTGCAAGGCAAGTTGAGCGTGGATCTGGAAATGTTCAGCCGGGGCGGGCTGGCGGTGCTGGATGCGATTGAAGCGATGGGCTACGACACGCTGAACCGGCGGCCAAAAGTAAGCAAGGGGAAACAAGTGCAGTTGCTGGGGCGGGCGATTGTGGCGCAGGTGTTCGAGCGAGGCGCCGAGAATCGCAATGGAGGATTTCCGCGTGAGGGCGCACGATTTTTAGTTGCGGATGGAACTTCGCGGGAGATTGTGGCGTCATATGCGGAATGCCACCGCATTGCGCGGGAGTCTCACAGCAACTTCTATCCGGCGTTTTTCCTGCTGCCCAAGGCGAAGCGCAACGGGATTGTGGCGCTCTATGCATTCATGCGCTTGATTGACGATGTTTCCGACGAGGGGGCCAACCTGGCGGAAAAGCAGCGGGGACTGGCGAGGTGGAGAGCGGCGCTGGATCAGGCGATTACGGGACAGTCGCAGGTGTTCGACGGAAACGCCGCGATGGAGTCACCCGTGGCGACGCTGCCGGGCGCGGAAGAGGTGTTGCCTGCGCTGGTGGACACGATCGGCCACTTCAACATGCCGGCGCGTTATCTGCATGACTTGATTTCCGGCGCGGAAATGGATTTGACGATTCAGGCGTACCCCTCGTTCGAGCGACTGGAGGAGTATTGCTACCGCGTGGCAGGGACCGTTGGCTTGACCTGCACACACATTTTTGGATTTCGGGACGCGAAGGCGCTGGACCTGGCAGAGAAGCTTGGGTTGGCGTTTCAACTGACGAATATCATTCGGGATGTTCGAGAAGATTACGCGAATGGCCGCGTGTACCTGCCCGAAGAGGATCTAGCCCGCTATGGCGTGGCGAAAGCGGATTTTGGCAGAAGCGAAACCACGCTGGGCGTGCATGAATTGCTGCGGTTTGAGGCAGAACGCGCGTGGAAACTGTACGAGGAAGGCGCAAAGCTGGTCAGCTTGATTGACGAGGACAGCCGGAGCACGTTGTGGTTGCTGGTGCACACGTACAGCGCGCTGCTGGAGCGGATTGAATCGAAGGATTTTGCCGTTTTCGGGGAGCGCGTGCGGCTCTCCAAAGCGGAAAAACTGAAGTTGGTTGCCAAGGCGCGATTCGGGCGCCACACGGAAGAGAACATACTTGCAAAGCGTGATCGTGATCGGCGGGGGACTGGCGGGGCTGTCGGCGGGCGTCGCGCTGGCTGAGGCGGGCTGGCGCGTGAGGCTGTTCGAGCAGCGGCCATTTCTGGGCGGCCGGGCAACTTCCTACGTGTTGTCCGACGGCGAGCATGTGGACAATTGTCAGCACGTGACGCTGGGATGCTGCACGAATCTGGAAGATTTTTACCGGCGCGTGGGTTCCGCGGACAAGATCAAATTCTTCGATCGTCTGTTCTTTCAGGATCCTCAAGGGCGAACGGGAGAAATGCAGGCCGGGTTGCTTCCCGCACCGTTCCATATGCTGGGTTCGTTCGCGACATTTGCACCGCTGACGCTGGGGGACAAATATTCCATAGGCCGCGCGATGATGGACATTCTGCGGAGTAAGGGGAAGCCGAAGGATCTTGAGGAAGCGGGCGGCATTTCGATGCTGGAATGGCTGCGGCGGCGCAAGCAGACGCCCGGCGCGGTCGCCCGTTTTTGGAAGGTTGTTCTCGTGAGCGCGCTGGACGAGGAACTTGACCGCACCGATGCGCGCTATGGCGTGGACGTTTTCTGGAAGGGATTCCTTTCCAACCGCACAGGCTATCGCATGGGGGTTCCCGGGGTACCGCTGGCGCAACTTTATGACGGCTGCAAGGTGGAAATCGAGCGCCGGGGCGGGGAAGTGAATTTACGCGCTCCTCTGCGCGCGATCCATCTGGCTGGCCGGGCTGCGAACAACGTGGAATTTGATGGCGGGCGACGGGAAAGCGCTGATGCCTATGTGTTTGCGCTGCCGCATGAAGCGCTGGCCGAACTTTTGACTGAGGAGATCAAGGGACTCGAGCCGTCGTTCGCCAATCTGGACAATATCCACGTTGCGCCCATCACCGGGGTCCATTTCTGGTTTGATCGCGAGGTCATGCGAGAGCCTTTCGTGACCCTACTGGAGACCACGACGCAATGGATCTTCAACAAAACCGCGCTGTATGGAACCGCAAACGGGGTTGCTGGAGAAAAAGGGCAGTACCTACAGTTGGTCATCAGCGCATCCTACGATCTGCTGCAGAAGCCCCGGCAGGAGATCATTGATCTATGCCTGGCGGAGGTGCGGCATGCGCTGCCCGCGGCGCGCGAGGCCGTCCTGACCAAAGCCACGGTGATCAAGGAAGCCGCGGCCACATTTTCCCCGCAACCTGGCGTGGACCGCTGGCGTCCAAAGCAGGAGACGGCAATTAACGGGATGTTTCTGGCGGGAGATTGGACCGCCACCGGTTGGCCGGCAACGATGGAAGGGGCGGTGCGAAGCGGGTATTTGGCTGCGGAGGCGGTTCTTCGAAAAGCCGGGACGCCAAAGACGATTCTTCAGCCGGACTTGCCGCCCGATGGATTGGTGAGGATGTTCTGCTAGGGCGAAGGGGTTGCAGGTTCGCTCAGCAGGAACGAGCCCAGGTGGCGTTCTTGGAGGATCAGGCCTTCCGTTGCTTGATCCAATGCCTGGTAGGCCTCGCGGTGATTGTTCTTGAAGTTTTCATAGGCCACGTCGGAGTCCCAGAAGTCCATGGTGCAGTAGATTCTCGGGCGGGAGGTATCCTGTAGGAGGCGAGTCTTCCGGTAGTGAGGGTCGCTGCGGAAGAGCTGGACCCAGTCACCTTGGGGGCCATAGACTCTTTCAAACGCAGGTGCGTTTCCCGGCTTGACTTCAAACTCCCATAGGATTACAAACATAGAGGTCCCATCTTCTGCCCTCGCTTTGTGGCATCCCAGGATAACTTCAACAGGGAAGACTGGTGTGCAGGGCTAGGTAGCAATCCGATTGGATACATGTCGGCATCAGAAACGTTTTAGTCCAGTGGTGTAAGAATTGGAAGTGGCAGTCCGTCGAGGCTGACGGACGGAGGCATTTGTGGATCGCAAGTATGGCCATCGCGGCTATCGCGACGCGGAAAAGCAGGAGAAGCACGAGAAGAAGGACCGGCACGATCGCAAGCCGCCGCAGGGCGGCCCGCGCGGGGCTAGCGATCATCTGGGCCCACGGACGCCCCGAATGGTAGGGACGGTTACGCGAGCGCGTTGTTCCAACTGCGGCGCGGTGCTTGTCGCTGGCTTCGACGCCAAGGGCCGATGCCCCAAATGCAATTCCGAGTTGCATTGCTGCAAACAGTGCCGCTTCTTCGATTCGGGCGCCCAGTTTGAGTGCACGCAGTCTATTCCCGCTCGCATTTCCCCGAAAGATGCCAAGAACGAGTGCGCGTTGTACGAATTCCGCATGACCGTGGAGAAGGACACTGCGCCCACGTCTTACGCGCAACCCGCTCAAGTGCCTATCGAAGCTGCGTCTTCCGGACGTCCGCCCGATGCGCGGCAAGCGTTCGAGAACCTCTTCAAGAAATAGAGCGTTTTGCTTTCTTTGCCGCTGGCGCGCCGAGAGAAAATAGTGTCGGCTCCGCGGGCATCTCGCTGGCTATTTTTTCCAGCTCCGGATAGTGCTGGCGCAACGGCTCTGGCACCTTTACCTTGCTGCCCTTCAAAATACTGATGAGTTGTAGAGCGTTCACCACGGCTTTGCCCTGGTAGTGATTGTTGGTGACCACGAAAGTGTTGCGTGTGTGTTGGTTCACGGTGCGAATGCGCACGACCCAGGGATCAAGCTCTTCTTCGGAATAGAGGTAGTTGTAGCGTTCGTGCGTGGGAGTGGCGGGATTGTCGCTGAACCAGGTGTCGTAGCGCCGCCCGTGCAGGCGGACGTAGCCGACGGGTGAAGTGCTTGACGCGGAAGGCTTCAGGGATTGCCCGATAATGGGCTGGTCTATATTGCAAAAGCCGGCGTTAAGTTCTCGCAGGAGCGCGAGAGTTGCCTCGGTCTGCCAGGAGGCGTGGCGCAATTCCACAGCCAGCGGGTAGTCGGCGAACCTCTTCAGCACAGCAGTTAAATAGCCGACGGTTTCCTTTGTACAGTGAAAGGAAAAAGGAAATTGCAGGAGAACCGCGCCCAACTTCTCGGCCTGGCGCAGAACGTCAAAACCCGCGCGAACCGCTCGTTCGTCTTCGGCTGATGCCGAGGGATCGTGGGTGAACTTCTGCCATAATTTCGCGGTGAAAAGGAACGCCGGATTCGCGGAGACGCGCTCGGCCCAGAGCGCGGCGTGATCCGGGCGCAAGGGCTGGTAAAACGAAGTGTTGATCTCGATGGTGTCGAAGAATTCGGAAAGATACGCGGCCTCATGAAAACCTTTGGTGCGCCGCGCGGGATACACGAAGCCCGACCAATCAGCGTAGGACCAGCCTGCCGGTCCGACGCGGATTTGCCTTGGTACTTGCGCCTCAGGTTTATCTTTCTTTTTCATGAGCCTTGTCCGCATCCTACTAGATGGAACTCTTGGTGCAGGTTACGTTAGCCTAGAAATTCCGGGGGTAACTGTCAACGCGCACGTTGCGCGGCAGGATTGCGCGCTACGAGACCGCCTGCTATGCTCAAGCCATCATGCGGTGCAGAATCTTGACTGCGTCGCTAGCCTGCCAGATTCCACGTTGTTTCCTACGGGTGCAACCATGAACGTTTCGATAAGCTACAAGCACGTTGATGCGCAGCAAGCTGTTGCGACTGAGCTGATGCGCCGTCTGGACAAGTTGGGAAGGCTCTTGAAAAGCTACCAGCCGGATCTGATTCAGTTGCACGGGGTATTCACCAGGAATCAGAGGACGGATGAGCAGTCCTGTTCCCTGACGCTGTCGCTTCCATCAGGGACGTTACACGCCACCGGCACCGGCAAAAATGTGCTGGCGGGCTGCAAGAATGCCTTCAGCGACATTGAATCTCAGATCAAGAGACACCAAGCGCTGCTGCGGCGCGAGCATGAATGGAAGCGCAAGCGCCACAAACGCACCTAGCTACTCCGAATGGATATAGTGTTTGCAGCAATTCCAAGAGGCCAACGGCTCATTGGGGCAGTTGAACAATCTGTTGTTCGCCCTGATACGAAACCACCTTGTCCGGTTTGTCCGTGAGTTCCACTCCTGCGCCGACGCCTTTCCTCACAAGAACGACATGGAAAGTCCGCGCCTTCAACATCCCCGGGAAAATTCCTTTCCTGGCATCGATCTTAAGCTGGTGTTTTGCGTCATCCCAGTGAAAAGCAATCGTTGAATAGACGCCCTTTTCGTAGTTGTAGTTGTCGTTTTCGTCTTCATAAAGCGTGAAGCTCCCGTCGGCGCCGGGGTAGATTCGCAATTCAATAGGGTCAGCCGGTTTTTCCGCGGCGTATTGAACGAATGGACCCATCGGCAGGATGGAGCCTGCTTTGATCATGAGCGGAATCTTATCGATGGGCGCATCCACGACAACGCTCTGGCCACCCGGGAGCGTTTCTCCCGTCCAGAAATCGAACCACTGATTTCCGGCGGGCAGATAGACGGTTCTGGTTTTCTGCCTGGGCTCGAAAGTTGTCTCTCTGGCGTGGATTTCCGGGGTCTTCCAAAACATCTGAGCCCTGAACGCGCCCAGGACCGCGTTCGAGGTCTCAAACGCGAAGTCATATTCTTTTCCGGCCTGCAGTTCCACGAGAATCGTGTAAGACTCCACCGAGTCGTAGTTGTGAGGCAGTTCTTTGCCATCCAGAAAGACTCTTCGCGGCCCGAAGCTCTTCATGTGGAAGCGATATTTTCCGGATTGTGGTGGAATCAGTCTACCTTCCCAGCGCATCGAGAATTTGGGGCCGGTGATAAAGCTGGGCCAGCCCGTGTACCAATACACATTGATATTCGGCTCCACTGCTTCGTGACACAGCTTCTTGAATTCGTCATCGCAATAATATTTGGCAGTTAGCCCCGGCTTGCCATCTTTCGTTCTAAAGTTCTCGGGAGTGATGAGAATGCTGTCCTCCGGGGGCCGGTGGTACATATACTGCGTTACCGGAGAGACCATGATCGCGGGGCCGAACATGAACTGATCGTCGACGGAATAGGTCTTGCGATCGCGCGAGAAATCCATCGGCAAGCCGCGCATGATCGAATACCCATCGTGGGTGACTCGCCAGCCCAGCGAATAGATGTACGGCAGTAACCGGTATCGCAGTTTGTCGAATTTTACGAGCGTGTCGCTGTACTCGCCAAACTCCCAAATCTCCCGTGGAGTTTCCGAGCCGTGCGACCGGAAAATGGGGCAGAAAGCGCCAAACTGAAACATTCGTGTGTACAGTTCCTGATACGCAGGATCCTTTCCACCGTTTGAGAAGACTCCGCCATAACTCCCAATCACAAAACCGCCGATATCGAATGTCCAATAGGGAATGCCGGACATGCTGTGATTGATGCCTGCGGGGATCTGTTTCCTGTAAACGTCCCAATTCGCGCCGATATCTCCCGACCAGGTTGCTGCCGCCGCCCGCTGCTGTCCGGCGAAAGTGGAACGGGTGAGAATGTAAACGCGTTTCTGATCCGTCTCTTTCCGTTGGTTCTTATAAACAGCTTCCGTGATGAGCAGGGAATAAGGATTGAGGTATCTGGCGAAGGAGCCGAGATGATTGTTCTCGACCCGTTTCATCTCATACTCTTCTGACTCCTTCGTGAGCGCATTGACAATATCGGGTTCGGTCGAGTCCATCCACCAGCCGTCGATTCCTTTGGAGAAAAGCCCCTTGTTCGCGTATTGCCAGTACAAATCGTTGGCCGCGGGATTGTACGCGTCGTAATACTTGAACCCCGCCCAGCCGACGGGCGAATACAAATATCCTCTGCGATCCATGTCCTGGTAAATGGGTGAAGCGGGTCCAAGCCCGGCCCAGATGGAAATCATGATGTGGAAATTCTGTTGGTGAAGCAGATCGATCATTTCCTTTGGGCGGGGATACTTAGTTTCGTCGAAAAACATACCGCCCCACATGTCGTTTCCGCCCCAGTAGTTCCAGTCTTGAATGATGTTATCGATGGGAATTCGGCGCTTGCGGTATTCCTGGGCGATGCTCAGCAATTCGTCGCGGGTCGCATAGTGCTCCTTGCTTTGCCAATAGCCATAGGCCCACTTGGCGTACATGGGCGCCTGCCCCGTGAGATTTCGGTATCCGGCGATGACTTGATCCATCGAAGGGCCATAAAGAAAGTAGTAGTCGATATTGTCGGCCACATCGGACCAGAACGATGTCGTTTCGCGATTGTCGGCGAAAATCGTCTTCGAGTAGTTGTCCCAGAAGATTCCATAGCCTTTTGTAGAGACCATCATCGGTGTGACGGCCTCCGTGTTGGACTGCACCAGCTTCACCGTTTGCCCGCGATAATTCATGGCCCCGGACTGGTGCTGACCAAGTCCGTACACTCCTTCATCCGGCGTCAACCTGAAATTCTGCTGCACGCTGAACGCGGATTTTTCCTGTTCGGCTTGCGCGGGCGCAAAGACGGCTTTTCCTTGCTCCTCCAGAATGATTCGGTTGTCACTGCCGAGATACCGAATCGCTCCGTCTCTTTTACTCATGAGGAGCTTGATCTGCCCGGAACGCAATGTAATTGTCTCGCCGCTCTCTTCAAAAACTACGCCCAGATCCGGCAAATCTTTTTGAATAACAGAGAGGCTGGCTTTTTCGGAGGTGCCGCCAGCTGGCCATTTCACGACCCGAACCGTGCCTCCCGAATAGAACTGCACCTTCACGTTGAGATCGCCGGCCGCCAATTGCACGCCGTTCTGGATGCGCTGGATTCTCGGCGGCATCTGTTTTGCCTGCGGGTGCTTCGGTGCGGAAGAATTGTCCTGGCAAACTGCCGGCAACGCGCTCAGAAGGAGGGCGCCACACAGCGCCGCTGCCTGCAGCGCGAAAGTGGAGAATTTCATTTTTCCGGGTTCCTTTCTGCCATGCTCACGGTAGTTTCACAATAAACGATAAATAACGTTGTGCCATGCGCTTTGCAGAATTCAGGAGCGAATATCTTTATGCATGATGGAGAAGGGCACGGGCACATTTGTGCTTGATGCTACTTCCAAGAGCAAACCCAATCAAAAGAAATCTGCGAGTTGAGCCCTTAAGATGTCCACAAATGCCACCTGTTCGGTGGCCCATCGCCGCTAGGGGAATAAAAGCGTTTGGTTTCTCGCCGGAGAAGGGAGGAATCTCCGAAAGATAACCGATGCTAAATGATCTTTGTACCCCGCGGAGTTCGACATTGCGACAATACGAAGCTGCGCAAGGGCCGTAATTACGGACTGAGGTGGGGAGCATGGTAAACTAAAAGGGTAAGATGCTAAACATTCCGCGGGCAAAGAACGAAGAAAGTACACGTCCCGTCAAATGAAGCTGCGGTGGCCTCCCACGGGTTGAGCATGACCGAGGCCAGAGCAGAGGGCATGCGTTCCGGTCGGCCAAGAAGGAGGAGCCGGTCGAGAATGGGACGCATTGGTTTGACGAAGCGGTAATGGAAGCGGAGATCATGAACTTCCGTTGGCACGGCTTGCGGCAAACGTGCACGAGCCGTTCACGGATGGAGGGTGCTCCGCCTGCAGATGTTGAAGATCTGTTGGGCGCGACAGTTTGACGACGGCAAGACGGTGCGCGCATCTCGGTCTGATCGAACTGCGGGCGGTGGTATTCTTGCTTGGGGCACGTGACACCGCGAGTGACACGAACCAAAACACTGTGTCCATGACTGTCTTGCAAGTTGGTATGCATTAAAGAATTTAGGGGCGTAGCTCAGTGGTAGAGCAGCGGCCTTTTAAGCCGAAGGTCGTGGGTTCGATCCCCACCGCCCCTACCAACCATCCCATTTGCTCAGAATGACTTAGCGATTTCTCGAGGCGGCAAAAGGCGGCAATAAGAGCCTCAGGGGTGGCACCGATGGCTCCAGTCGCCGAAGTGAGGTGCGCGGCGGGTGCCGGGAGGCGCAGGACGAATGCCAACGTCGTGGCTGGCCTGTGTGACCCAGTCACAACTCTGGTCGCCACGTTTGAAAAAATCAACCGCCCGAATTATTATCTTTGTAAATTAGCTCTTTCATTTTTGCCCGCGCCTCCTCATCTTCGTCCAGTTCCGCACTGTTTCTGTTTTTGTACTTCTCGATCAAATCGGCAACGAAAGGGTCACGGGCTTTGAAACGCCGGGTCGCGTTTCTTTGAAGAATCACGTAATCGGAGGCATGACCGACCGTCGGTTCGACTTTGGCCTCCTGCAGCGCCTCTGCAATGTGAAGAATTGTGCGCTGAAACGAATAGTGGGGGTTTTGCGCTCGACGATCCAGTTGAGCAAGCGCCGCCTCTCCCCCGCTCCCGATCGTGACGTGGCTCGAAACAATCTCCGGTGGCCGTTTGTAAGCCGTGCTTAAAAGCACGCAAGTATCCAATGTGAAGCCGCCGACAATCAGCTCAACCATCGGGACGGTTGATCGGATAATGGCTCGACCTGCGCGATGGATTCTTGGATTCGTGCTCTCTTTCCACTCCTCAAAACTTATTCCCAATTCGTTTCGGAAACGAGTCTCAAATCTAAATCTAAGTTCATGCGCTTGTGCTAAGAAAATCGCGTCTCGAATGTGGCCGAGGAGTACTTCCGGCAGCTTCTTGAGACCTTCCATCTCGTCCGTAAGATAGGCGATCAAGGATTCGCAATGGCTGAAATATCCCGCGATATCTGCATAGAGGCCGAAGGGCAAACGAAACTGTTTTCCCATTTCATCGTTCGGTCCCAAACGTGGATGTTCGTAGGAACCGCGACAGTCGGATGCCAGAATTACATTTTCAAAACCTTCACAAAACGCCCCAATGCCTACAGTCATAGGTCTCCCTCAGCTATTCTTCCATTCGCTTGGACGCGCCGCCTTTCAAGTGACCATTGAGGCCCGCTGCAAGAGGATGGCTCTCGCTTCCCGGATTCCCGATTCGATATCTCGCTCCAAATCCAAATGCAGGACCGTGGAAACTGACGCTGCCTCATACAATCTCAATGCTTGGTCCGGACGATCTAATCGCTTGAGCAAGATTCGGGCGGCACCAAGTTGTGCCAGTAGTCCCTGCCGTGTTGCAGGGTAGGCGGTGGCAAGTTGTTGGTACTCGCTCAGCGCGCGTTTGAGGTCCCTCCGTTCTTCTGGGACGCGGCAAAGCTCTAGCCAGATATCGGGAGGCATCTTGACACCCCCCATGTTGAGGAACTCCTCATAATCCAGCCACGCTGCTTCGTACATCCTCGCTTCGGTGTTCAGCACGCAGAGCTTACCGGCAACTTCGCGACAAGCTGGAATTTCGTTTCGTCTCCAATGAATTGCCCGCAACATGTTCCATGCACCGAGCGCGTCAGGTTTTTCTTCCAGGTACTTGTTGAGGATCACCGCGGCGTCTTCAAGCTTGTTATTTTCGATCAGGTCGCTCGCCTGATGGATTTCGGGGTCCGTCGCCCAGGAGATCTTATCCTCAATCGCCTTGTTAGCTTTGCGTTCTAAACCTGAGTAGCTCAGAGCAAGGGCACCAAGAGCGCCAAACATGAATCCCCCGACGTGCGCCCAATGTGCAACGCCGTCGCTCTGCCCGGACATTTTCCCGTAGTAAATCTCCATCACCAACCAAAACGGCAATAGCCAATAGGCTCGCACCCAGATAGGCCAAAAGCCGGAGAATCCAATGTCAAAGAACCACATGAGCTTGATCTTCAGCTTAGGGAAGCGAACGAGAAACGCTCCCATCAGAGCCGCGACAGCTCCTGAGGCACCGTAGGACGGGGCGATGCTGCCAGGATTCGCCCAGCAATCAAGTTGCGTTGCCGCAATACCCGCCACCAGGTAGAAAACGAGGTATAACGGACGGCCCCAAGCGTCCTCCAAAACGAATCCCGCTAACCACAAGAACCACATGTTGAAAATCAAGTGCATCCACCCGGCGTGGAGAAAATTGGAGCTGAGATATGCGATCAGTCTCGGGTGAGCCGGAATGAAAGCGAACCGCTCCGTAATGGACGCGGCCACAAGCTTGGAATACTCGGTCCCAAGCGAGTCCATTTCCGCCTGCAATTGCTGAAGGTCATCCGCCGATTCTATCTGGGTGTCTTCACTCTCGCTTGCTTCGTTGTCTGGATTCTGCATCTCCGCCCAGTCGGCCGGGTAATAGCGCTGAAAATCAGTGACCAACTGTTGGGCCTCAGGCGGGACCATCAGTTCTGGATGCTGCGCGGCGAGCACCAGAACGTGCGCCTTCACGGACAGAAGAGGATCCTCCTGGTCTTCCATGGCTTGGTGAGTGCAAAGAAAGATGGCGAAGTTGACGAGAATTAGCCCAAACGTGACGAGCGGCCAGCGCCGCGCCTTCATGTTTTCATGCTTTATGGGAAAAAGCATGCTGGCTCTCTTTTTTCATCCACAGCCTGAGAATGACTGGAGGCGGTTTTAGAACCGCCCAAGGTATTGAGCACCATAGGTCTAATGTTTTTTCTGCTTCGGTCCCTCGATGTCTTTCATTGCAGCACTGAGCACCCTACCTCTCGCATTGATCGCCGCTAATGCATTGCCTAGATTGTAGCCGAGGCTATTGTAGGCATTGCCCCCTGATTTCGTGCTGTACTCATGCCAATGCTGCGACACGGTGTCGCCACGGCTATCGAAAGCGGTCGCATAGAGGGTGCTGGACTCAATCGTGTACGCCTCATTCTCGGTGGTCTGGGTAGTTGTGGTTGTCGTTACCGTTCCATCGTATGTGTAATTCCATCTCTCTCCGTAATAGTCCGTGACCGTGCCACTGCCCGAAATGGGTGAGGTGCTAGTGCTGGTCGAAGTGTGCGTTACTGGCTCGAAACCGGACAGAGCATGGGCAGAGTCGGAGAAGACTATGAGGTAGCTATTATTCCCTACGTTTTTTTCCTGCGTGAACAGAATGTCTGGATACTTCTTTGCATTCTTCTTTACCCACTTCTGTACCCAGCCCGGGGCATAATATTCGACTCCGCCATTGTGATTTGCTACAGCGAAGGAAACCGTCTTGACATAGCTTTGCTTCACCGGTTGAGGGCTCGGATTTACCGCCAACTTTGGTGCGGGTTGCACTTCAGCAGTCGGTATAACTGGATCGGGATTCGACCTTGCTGCTCGTATTGCCAGCCAATCCGAACAACTCAGAGTGCTGCCAGTTCGGGTTGATAGGACCTTACTAGCTGGATGCGACTTACATCCGCTTGCCGCGTTTTCATTGTCAATATCAGCGAAATCGCGCACAGGAATGTACTGAGTATTCTTTTCCGCGCTGCCGACCATGGACCATCCGGCCTTGCCTTCCTGAACTGGCGCTTGAGCCGTGGGGGCAACTACGGCGGGCACCTTTTCTACCTTAACAGGGGGTTGTGTTTGAGGTGCTCCCTCAGTTGTTGCCCCTGCTTGGACGGTGCGGCAAACCTGATAACCATTCCCTGTCGGAACGATGACTTCATCTGGCGCGACAAATTGATTAGATCCGTCAAGGTTTCGGCATTCTGTCTTAACTGCCTGCTGACCACAGGCTGGGGCTGCACATAGAGCGGCGACAAGCAGCAACGTCCTGATTTGCATTGATTTACTCCTCCGCGTGTAGCGAACGTTAGCCAGAGAATAGCAACCGTTAGAAGCACACGTGGATGGTACGGCGGTACCTATTCTTGAGTGACATGCTCATTAGTAAATACACTTCGCGCGAAGCTGGCATTTGGTTTTATGGACTTCTCGACGCTCTTGTCTTGCAGAGAAAGGAGCTTTGGAAAAACACGACCCGATTACCGTCATAGCGCCCCACAAGCCAAAAACGATCGGTTTTTTCTGCGCGAAGGCCAAAGTGCAGTGCACAGCCCAGAGTACGAGCAACAGAGCAGCCAGTCGCAGCAGAATTAATTATCTGTTTGGGGGAACGACCAAGGACAGCAACGAGACTAGCATTCTCACGCGCACACCTAATCCTCAAATAAGTTCTTGCCAGCGAAAATGGTGCTTCCGGCCCAGACGAGAATTCAGGTTAACTCATTGGCCCTCGTACTATTGTTCCGTGCAGTAGTTCAGAGGAATCTGACAATGGGACGCGAAGTTCTGGACCGATGAACTTTCGCAGGAGACCCACTTCGGACGCAGGGTTCAGTCGGATATTGAGAGGAGTTTCCTATGATTCCTGTAAATAGAATTACTATGACGGCCCTGTCGTTTCTTTTCACCGTTGGCGCAATCGGGTGTTTCATGGAAAACAAACTCGTCAACGCTTTCATTCTCGCGGTTTCGGCAGTGGTGGCTTTCGTGTGGCTGGATAGGTTGTACAAAGAGAAAGCAAAGACATGATGCCGAAAATCTTCCTGCTCATGCCGGCGTGGCATAAGCACAGGATTGGCGGTGCTGTTGTGATTAGCACGCTGGTAGCCGTGCTGGCAGTGTTCGCACTGGCTTGCGTAGGGGGCTGTGGAAACAACACAAAGCGTTCTGAGAGCGAAACAGCAGTACCGTCGCGCACCGGTCTTGTAGTCATTAATCCACAGTTTGACTTGGCTTTCGAGTTTAGCGAGGGATTGGCGCCGGTTCGGATTGGCGACTACAAAACCGGCAAGTGGGGCTACATCGACAAACAAGGCCACTACATGGTGAATCCCCAGTTTGACACGGCCTTACGGTTTAGAGAGGGATTGGCGCGGGTTCAGATTGGCGACATCTGGACGGGCAAGTGGGGCTTTATCGACAAACAAGGCCACTATGTTGTGAATCCGCAGTTTGATTGGACTCAAGATTTTAGCGAGGGATTAGCGTCGGTTCGGATTGGCGACGTGAAGACGGGCAAGTGGGGCTTTATCGACAAACAAGGCCACTATGTTGTGAATCCGCAGTTTGATTGGAGTCAAGATTTTAGTCAGGGATTAGCGTCAGTTCGGGTTGGCGACGTGAAGACCGGCAAGTGGGGCTGCATCGACAAAGAAGGGCACTTCGTGGTGAATCCGCAGTTTGATTGGGCTGTGAAGTTTAGCGAGGGATTGGCGCCGGTTCGGATTGGCGATGACAAGACCGGCAAGTGGGGCTACATCGACAAACGAGGCCACTACGTGGTGAATCCCCAGTTTGGCTATGCTGGACAGTTTAGCGAGGGATTGGCGCGGATTCGAATTGGCGATGACAAGACCGGCAAGTGGGGCTACATCGACAAGCAAGGGCACTACGTAGTGAATCCCCAGTTTGACGGTGCTGGGCAGTTTAGCGAGGGATTGGCTGAGGTCCGGATTGGCGATGACAAGACTGGCAAGTGGGGGTTCGTTGACAAGCAGGGCAAGTTTGTGATCAATCCGCAGTTTGGCCCACCTTTCTTGGATTTTTCTGATCCCGACCAGTTTAGTGATGGGTTAGTGGCAGTGCGGCTGGGTGCAGACGACACCGCTAAGTGGGGCTACATCGACAAGCAAGGCCACTACGTGGTGAATCCCCAGTTTGACTATGCTGGACAGTTTAGCGAGGGATTGGCGCCGGTTCGGATTGGCGATGATAAAACTGGCAAGTACGGCTACGTTGCTCGATAGCACAGCCCCGAGATGAGTTGTTACGGCTTTCCGAGTTCCTCATCCAAAGTCGCCTTCGGGTTTTGTATGTTGGAAACTAGGGGAGTTCGAGCGAGGTGAAGCGGTGTTTTGTCATAAATGTGGTGGTCAACTTCATGCAGATGCTGAGTTCTGTCACAAGTGCGGACGTCCGGTTCCACAAGACCCAAGTTCATCCCCGGTCTCTAGCACCTTAACTGAGATGGGCGCTTCTCCAAAAGCGGCTGATAGTCCGAAAACTACTACTCCTGTCGAATCTAGCCAACGCGGTGCGTCCTTATTCGTGTGGCTTTATATTATTGCAGGTGTTTTTGTTTCCGGACTAGGGATGCACGCGCAAATGCAGAGCGAGCCAGTTACTCTTTGGCTCGTGCTCATATCCCAAGGATTGCTGTTCTTGACGACAGGCTTTGCAATCCTTGGCAAAAAGAAGTCAGCCATCACCCTAGTCTGGGTAACGGTAATCCTAGGTGCCATAGGGACGATTGCCCGTGGTCTGGTCCCTTTGGATATCATTGCCGAAATCGCCACGGTCGCGTTTGCTATTTGGTTTCAAATGACCTCTCAAGCACATGCGCAAGAGAAAGCAACGCAATCAAGTCCTGTTTCTCTTCCTAACGTGTCAGCGGAGACCACGCTACTGGCTCCCGACCAGCGATCTCTGAATCGAGTGCCAGTCTCAAGTACGACGCCGTCGCCCAGTGAGTCCGTCAGTTCCTTTGTGGAGGAGCACATCATTTTCCTAATGCTTGTGCTCTTTGCCTTGGTTTTGTTTGTTGGATTGGCGATAGCCAGAGGGAATTGATAATGGCGTACAAACAACAACCGAAGTTTTTGAATATGCTTGGCACCGTAAGTCGATACGTCTTGGCAGCGCTCTCGTGCATTTCTCTTGCTCAGTTCCTGCTTCTCCTGAAAGTCGGGACGGAAAACGCGGGTCGCCTCGCCGGGCAAGCGCTCGGTAGGGGCGTTATTACTGGCCTCGTCGCCGCCGTGTGGTTTTACCGAGCCAGAAAAATTCATCTACCAGCATCTGCAAATGTTCAAACTCAAGTGCAAGTGACTCCGCCCCCAAGCTCACAGGCGCAGCCCGTTGCGCCACCAAGAGACTCCATTTCTGCTACGGTCCCTGTTTCTGCTCCAATAACAACCCGCTCTGGCAGTTCCTTTTGGAATGAGAAGCCGGAATTTATCGCCCTGACCGTTGTGGCAGTCGTCGCGATCATACTTGCTGCACTGACCATGGGCAGGTCTTGGCAGTCGTCGGCTCTGATCACAGGAACATCTCAACCGCGATTCATTCACGTTCAGGGAGCGCCTGCTTGGAAGATGTTTGACAACAAAACAGGGCAGGACTGCAACACACAAACAATTACCTATGATTCGGTGGATCTCATCAAGGGAGAAATGCGCCTTAAAGTCCATCGTGACTTCTATGAGATCGAGAAGAAAGCCAGCCTCACGTATCCGTTTGACAATACTCTCGACACCCGAGTGGACAAAGCCACAGACGAACTCGTTGATGTCGCGTTACAAGACATGTTTCCTAGTTTGCGTGTTGAGAAACAGAAGGACTATCCGGACTACAAAGAGTTCTATGATCGCTACGGCGCAGTTATTGCGAATCCGGACAAACCTCCCGTCTATCACTATAACGGCATGCCTTACTGTTCAGAGCTTTCAAAGAAGTGGTGGTAGCTGTTGTAAACTATCGTTACTGACAATCTGTACCCGCTAGTAAATTGAGCGCGATGGAATCCGCTGTTGAGTGGTGCCAAGGAGGCATCAACTTGTCAACTGAGAGCTACCTGTTAAAAATATGCTTGGCCACCGAGGATGAAGCCAAGACCGGCCTTTACATGTTTCTTCTCCGCCAGTATGTCAATAAGGCTGGCTTAGAAGAACAGCAGGCTTCACTGCTCGCGGCGGCCGTCACAAACAGAGTCTTTGGCGAAAAGTCCACTGGAGAACCTGGGACAGCTTTCGCGGCAGAGAATTCAAAACTCATCGACGATCATGCACGTAAACTCGCCTCGGATAACGCGCTCTGTTCATGCTTGAGTGGAGCTGCTTACAGCACGTCATATGGCCGGTACATCGCTGCTGGAGGAAGCAGGGGCATGTTCTCCAACACATTTCTTAAGTACATTCGGACGCTGAGCCGTTTGGATGACGGAGACTATGAAACGATTCGTCAGAAAACTGCGGAGCAAATTGCCGATTTAAACAGAACCATTCTTGATCCAATCGAAGCCATGCGGTTTTTTGATATCTTTCGGCCACTACCTGACAACCCAAATGAACGCAGCTTCTACGATGCTGTTCATCAGTTTGCACTGGATATGGGTGTTTTCAACAGCAGGGGGGAATAAAATGTCTACCGCGAGAGTCATCGCAGACGGCAGATTTTTCATGGGAGACACGAGTACTGAAACGGGCAGAGATGCTCACAAACTTGATGCAGGAAAGACCTACGCGGGAAACGTGCTAGATTCGATGCCTACGGAAACTCAGTACATCGAATTTAGCCGCGCTTCAAGGGCTACATTTCGCAGTGGTGAATTGGAGCAACTGCCCGAAGATTTCAGACTGATTCACGTTAGGTAATGGAGACATGCGGGCCTAAAACGCCTTAATGGCCCGCAGAGTGGACTCTGCGCCAACGGAGGCTGTGGATGTTTAACTTACGAGACAGAGTAAGAAAAATTGGGAAAACGGAAATTTGGACAATAGAGCAAGTCAGGGACGTTGAGCCGTGCTACTGCATTCAATTTGGTGCTGACTTCGCTACAAGAGAATGGGCCAGAGAAAGCGAACTGGAACTGGTGGCCAAGTGGGAAAACCCCGGTGGCGGCCCCGGCATGGCACCCACCGAGCCGATAATGTAATAGACCGCACTTGGCTACGGAGTGCAAATTTTCCTTACGCTTTTCTTTCCCAGCGCCCGCGCAGGAGGAAAAATGGAAAATAAAATGTTTCGTCTGGCTTTGAAGGGAACCTTGGTGCTTCTTTTTATGGCTTACACACTGCACGCCAGTGATTTTGCAGTGAAGCTTGAGGATGTACGAAAGGTTCAGGACAGAGTTTACACTGGCACAGCCGGGAAGTCACAGTTAACTGTATACACAGAGGAATGCTTCCATGAAACCACAAAAGGCGAATGGGCTAGTTTTACGTGGTATGGAAGCGACGGCATAATAGCTTTCGGTTCCAACGCGGATCAGTGCCACGTTAAAAGTTACAAAACAAATTGATTCACGATAGAAACAAACAGGACGGGCCGAGAGCGTCCAGGCCTAATGCGGCGAGCTGACCCCATCCGCGTCGTCCGATGGATGGCTTTTGGTCGCAGCGATGGTCCTCATCGGGCTGAAGTTCGGTGCCGTTGCGTTTGGAATGAGTTTGCTGGGTTGGCTCGTGTTCACCCTGCCCATGTTCGGCGTGCTCCTACTAAGCAACGCCTCCGATACGGCCAGACGCGAGCGAAAGTCCGGCAGTAACGCCGACTCCCTTGCGGAGCGAGATGGGACTTTTGCGGGATTGTGTCACATGTCCAGCCAAGGCAGGTTGTCAGTTGTAGCTATTAGCACGTCACGCGGAATTTATTGCCGCTGGAGCAATCAAGTTGTAGAGTCATAATGTGAATCACTCCTCCGTCTGGCAGACAGTCCTAAATATTGTTGGCATTTCATCTCTGATTGGCGCGGTCGTTGCGCACTTTTTGTCCGAGCACCGTGAGCGAGTTGTGTGGATTCGGGAAAACAAGAAAGCCGAATGGCGAGAGTTCATGAGCGAGATGCATGAGGCTCTTGGCTATATGAAATACGCATTTTGGAGCGTTGTTCCCGTCCACGCCCCGAATGACGATAGTTTCGACCACAATAAGGGAATACGAATTGGGTTTAGGGTGATCCGGAGCCGCATATTCATCGCTGAGGTCCTCCAGCGAAAAGGTATTGACGCAAGGTGGGAGACGTTAGTTCAGGAAGTGACTGAAGCGCCGCAGAGTCTTCCTAACACGGACAACCCCCATGCCGAGAGCTTCGCCCAGAAGGCCATAAAGTTTGAAGTTGATTTGATGGAAACGGCGCGCCAAGACCTTGGCATAAAATGAACAAAGTGGAGTGAACGCAAGGCGCCTGAGCGTGGTTGTCAGAGCACCCAAGCTCAAATCGGTTCGTGGGATCTACAGCCCTGCCGCGACGAGACGCTTGCGACGCAGTGGCGATTAGGAGAGATCTTGCGAGTTTAACTACGAAAGGAATAATGTGTGAAGACGCTGCGACAATTTGTGACCGGAATCGAGACGATTCCGGCGACGACCTCTTGGTATCTGGCAGATTTGGGAGAGGCGCGTGGAAAACAAGAGCTTTTTACAAAGCAATCTCCGCAGACACTCAAAGCACTGCGAGAACACGCTTTGATTGAAAGCGCGGTTTCGTCAAACCGAATTGAGGGAGTGGTTGCAGATCAGGCACGCGTTGGAACAATTGTATTCGGTCACAAGCAACTGCGAGACAGAGCTGAAGAGGAGATTCGCGGTTACCGAGACGCGCTGAAACGAATCCACGAGCAGGGTGCACAACTTCCCATATCCGAGGACACGATTCGAGAACTTCACAGATTGACTCGGGGCGGAGTTGGAGACGCGGGACAATATAAGGAAAAGGACTCCGATATCATTGAGAAGTCGCCCGATGGAAGGCAAAGAATCCGCTTCCAGACCGTTCCAGCAAGTGAAACTGCAACACAGATGTATGAATTGTTTTCGCTGTGGAAGGATTGCCTCGAACAGCGCCGAATCCATCCTTTGATTCTTTTAGCAGGCATGAATTTAGATTTCCTTTGCATCCACCCGTTCAGAGACGGAAATGGTCGCGTTTCACGACTGCTGCTGCTCTTGCAGTGCTATCACCTCGGTTTTGAAGTCGGACGCTACCTCAGCTTGGAACGCGTGATCGAGGAGAACAAGGATCGTTACTATGAAACGCTGGAGCAAAGTTCCCAGCACTGGCATAAGGGCGGACACGATCCCTGGCCATACATCAACTACATTCTCTTCATACTTAAAAGCGCCTATCATGAATTCGAGGAACGCGTTGGCGAACTCGGCTCGCCAAGGGGAGCGAAGACAGAAATGGTGTTGGGAGCTATCCGCACTCAACAAGGAGAGTTTCGGTTGGCGGACATAGAACGTGCGTGCCCTGGTGTTGGCCGGGAATGGATTCGGAAGCTGTTGGTCGATTTAAGAAGTTCCGGCGAGGTGATTTGTCGTGGCAAGGGGCTAGCCGCACGCTGGCGCTATGAGAAGAGTAAGGGTAGTAACTCTAAGTGAGGGTATTAGTGAGGGTATCGTCCGTCTTTAGTAAGTGGGGGGGAAAGATCAAAGTTCGCAAGAAACAGTTCCGGCTGCGCGAATCGTTAATGCTCGCGGGAAGGGGAGTACAAGTCAACGTCTGGGGATTTGAAACGACGGTGAATGGTTCAGATCTAGGCGGCTCACCCAGGAAGCCGTCTCTAAACCTTAAACAGCACAGAAAGTATTTTATACTTGACATCTAGGTCGTTGCAGCGTACTCTTAGGGGGTGTCTTCGGGGAGGTTACCGTGCCCGAGAAACCCATTCGAGATGAACTAGCCGACCGCCGTCGAACTGCGCTCTTGCTCTTCTATGTTGCTGCGCTTCTGTCAGTCGTTGCCCTCAGTCTTGTCGGCAGGATTTTACCTTACCGTGTGCCCCTATTGGCTCTGGCTGCCGTCGGAGCTGGGGCGGCGATCTTGTTCCTGTTGCGCTTTCTTCGGTCGAACGATGAGCACGAACGGCAGATCAACTACCGTGCTCTGACGTTTGCCTTTACGGGAACATTGGTTTTTTCTGCGGCTATCGGGTTCCTCCAGAGCTTCGGTTTTCATCCCGTCTCCTGGCTAGGTATTCCCGCGCTCATGATCATTTTGTGGAGCATCGGATTGATTCTTTACTCATGGCGGTATCGATGAAGACCCGGTTACGCGTATTGAGAGCGGAAAAAGAATGGTCGCAAGCCGAGCTTGCAGCCCATGTGGGAGTCGCGCGCGGAACCATCAATGCCATTGAAACCGGGAAGTACGACCCGAGTCTACCGTTAGCCTTCAAGATCGCACGCGCTTTTGGAAAGAACGTAGAAGAGGTGTTTTTGTATCCCGAGGAACAAGACCAGGCAAGTCCCCAGCAGGTCTGAGTTCTGTTTCTAGCAATAGCAACATGATCTGCGCCAGTTCACAATCCCGGATTGCTTCCTTGGCACATCACTCGAAGTCTATCCCCGTTTTCTCGCCAAGGTGAAACGAAAGGAATCTGTCCATGGACCGTCCCTATGGCATTTCCGACTTCGCATTCCCAACTCGATGGGACCGGGAATCCGGCCCCGACTTGGTGGAAAGGGCCGGTCAGGGTTCTCGCGCAGACAGAGAGCAGAGCCAAACCGGACGGGGAAAGGGATCGAATTCCACTCGGTCCCGCGGCGGTTTCGACCGCCCGGTTACGATCTATCGTGGTCGAGACCGGGAATACTCGCTACGCGAATCCGAGGTTCGTGCACTCACAGACTTGGGCAAGTTCCGCGTCGTGCCGGAAGACGATCTCGCGCGATTTGGATACCAAGGCAACTATACGCAGATGGAAAGCGACATTCGCAGCCTCAGTCGGCAGGGCCTCGTCGAACAGCGCACCATCGAAGGCCATTCATCGTATTCGACGAAGGTTTTAACTCTAACAAAGGACGGCCATAGGCTCCTTGAGCGTGCGCAGTTTGTCTCCAGTCGGCAGGCTACCTACCATGGCCTTGTGAAGCCCAAGGAGGCCCGACACGACGCCGACTTATACCGGCTCTACCAGAAGGTCTCAAGGGAAATCGAACGCTCGGGTGGGAAGGTGCGTCGCGTCGTTCTCGACTTTGAACTCAAGAAAGACCTCTACAAAGCCCTTTCCCGGATGCGGCCCGACAAAGACCCACGGTACGAACGAATCTTCATTGCCAACCAGTTCGATTTGAAAGTGGTGGACGGCAAAATTCCCATCCCTGACCTCCGCATCGAGTATGAGGACGACTGTCGCGATGTGCGCCGTCTCGATCTCGAAATCGCTACGCGGGACTATCGGCCCCAGGGCCTCGGCGAAAAGGCCAAGGCCGGATTCCATATGTTCGCTCGCCAGCAAGACCATGCCAAATTGCGCCGCGTTCTCGATACCCAGGAAATCAGCGCGAGGATCTTCGCCCTATGAAATTCCTCCCCATTCATATCGAAGCGCTCCGGTATTTCGGCTATACGGAAGAGGAGGCCCGTTTCCTCTACCTTGTGGCTACGCATTCCGGGTATTTCACCTGCCAGCAGTTTCTCCAGTTCATCAAGATGAAACCCGGCAAGCGCAGCGTCGCGTTTGCGCGGAAAGTCGTAGAGAAGAAGCACGCAAGCTCGAAGGAATACCTTCGGCATGGCCGCGTCTTTCATCTTTTCTCACGCAATCTGTACGAGGCAATTGGCAGGGAGAATGTTCGTTTCCGGCGTGTCCACTCGACCGAATACATCCGAACCCGGCTCATCGCGCTTGACTTCATTCTCCGAAATCAAGGCTTCACTTATCTTGAATCCGAGGAACAGAAGCTCTCTTTCTTCTGCGACCAGATGGGAATCGACAAGAAAATCCTGCCCCACAAGCGCTATTCGGGAGCAATCAAAGACCAACACACCGACCGCTATTTCGTGGACAAATTCCCCATGTTTTACCACCCTGGTACCTCTCTCCCCCCTGTGATGACCTTCAGTTTCATCGATCCGGGGTTTGAAAGCATGGATAGCTTCAAGACTCATCTGGATGCGTATCTGACGCTTTTCACGAAGCTCTCGCAGCTCCGCTTCTACTACGTCGCAACGCGCGACACGAATTTCGAGCGCGCCAAGAAGCTATTCCACGGAACCTTTCAGAGACTTTGGAACCCGACAGGCCCGCGTAAATTGTTCGACTATTTTCGAACGCGGAGGACTTGGGACGAGAAGAATTACGGCAAGCTATCGGAGCACGACATCCTATTCATGAACCAGGGAAAAGAGAGATTTGGTAACCCAGGCATAGAGAACCTGTACCAGAGATGGCGTGCTGGGGAGATTACCGAGAACACGGTGCGGACCGAATCCGTGAAGTTGCAGATGCCTTCGCAGGTCACCTTTATTTGCGCAACCGTGAATGGCCAGGCAGCGTTGTTCGAGCGACACCCGCATCAGCCCCTAAACGTACCCGGGAAAAGTTCAGAGGCGACATCTTTCTCGGGGGATTTCACCCCCGAGATCACCCTGGCATGGAGATAACAGACAGAAAGAGCAGGCAGATGCGACAGAGACGGCACGGAAACGGAGCGCGGCCAAAACACGATCAGAGGCGGGAGTGACCCCATCGCGCCGCAAAATCGCGGCCCGATCCCTCCGGGCTTCGGGGGTCACTCCCGCCTCTTGCTGCTGGAAGGCGCAGCTCGTGTTTTGGCCGCGCAGAAAGAAGGGAATCACAAATTCTGTAAGACAAGATGTCAGACAAAACCGTAAAGGAGGAACAAAAAGAAAGCATGGCAATCATCAAGGCACCGCCCAAACAACCAAAGTCAGTGACAATCCAGGCGCGAGTCGAGGAGTCGGTGAAGACCCAGCTCGATCAATACGCAAAGTTCATCGACTCGACTCCGTCCTACGTCATTACCGAGGCTCTGAAAGTCCTATTCAAGCGCGATGACGAGTTCAAATCCTGGCAAGGCCAACACGCCAACGGCCAGAATTCAGAACAGAATCAAGGAGAGGCTCTCACGAAGACCGCGTAACAACATGAAGACCCGTCCAACACAATTCGCTGTGCGCGAGAATACAGCGTCGTCAAGACAGCATGCCCCGCGCCACGCAATGAATGCTTCGGTCCTACAGTCCGACCCCTTGTTTGGGACTGAGCAGCACGATAAAGGGGCGCAAGAACCGATGTCTCCAATCAAAGAAACATTCGAACTGTCCCTCACAGAGCCGGACAAAGGGGCCACAGGGGGAGGAGACAGCGGAACGATCACGTCGGGGTTGCCTGGGGATGGCAAACGCTCAGTTGTTGAACGGCCTTTGACATGCGAGGAAGCGGCGGCCTTTGTGAGAGTTCACCCGAGGACTGTCAAGCGCATGGCACGTGCGGGCAAGGTGCCAGGGCATTTCCGTTTTGGACGTTGGTATTTTTACGCGAGTGAACTGGACTGTTGGATGCGAATGGAATTACACTCGGCACGCCACCCTTGAGGCTCAAACATAAAGGAGAATGCCAATGTTTGAGCGCAAGAGGTACCAGTTCGGGTATGTGCGCCAGAAATCTCGTAAGACTGGCCCGCATGTCTGGGTCTGGGAGTATCGAGATCGTAGTGGTTCGCATTCAGTGATACTCGGAACAGTGGAGGAAATGTCGGAGGTCGAAGCTTGGAAGGCTACCGAGAGTCGAAGGCTCATCATCAACGACCCTCAACCGGCTGACCAGACTTCGTTCGGTGCGGTCATTGATCGGTATGTTCGTGAGGCGCTACCAGAACGTCAGGTAACGCGCTCCCGGTACGTAAGCTGGATCAATACCCACATAAAGCCCAAGTGGCGAGACGTTCCAATCGCCCAGGTGAAGCCACTTCCCGTCGAGCTTTGGGTCAACGATTTGAAGCTCGCCGGAAAAAGCAAGGGCCACATCCGGGAAATGATGCACTTGCTCTTCAATTGGGCGATGCGTTGGGAATTGACTCCAGTTGAACGAAATCCGATGAGTCTCGTCCGAGTGAAAGGGTCTTCGAAGCGGACGAAAGTTCCGAGGATTTTGACGATCAAGGAATTCAACCTGCTACTTGCAAGGTTGACGGAGCCGTTTCGAACAATGGCGCTAGTCGCTCTTTTCTTGGGTCCGCGAGTGAGTGAAATTGCGGGGCTGAAATGGGGCGATATCGATTGGGAGAATTCGACTATCTCAATCGCACGTTCATGGGTAGCCGGCAATGTGGAAGACACCAAGACGGAAGGTTCCGCAAAACCGCTCCCTATGGATCGTGACTTGGCCATGATTCTTCGGCAGCACCGAGAAAGAACGAAGAAAGTTGATTCGGAATGGATTTTCGCGAATCCGCAGACGGGCAATCCGTATTGGCCTGACAAGATTCGTGAAGATCATCTGATTCCGGCAGGGATCGCAGCCGGAATTGGGCGTGTTGGGTGGCATACGTTTCGGCACACCTACTCATGCTTGTTGCGAGAGCACGAAGTAGATTTGAAAGTTCAGCAGGCTTTGATGAGGCACGCTGATATCCGAACGACGATGAACATCTACACGCAAGCAATACCAAGAGCAGTACGCGAAGCAAATCGTAGAGTTGTTCGCAGCATCATGGGAAAAAAGGCGGCATTGCGGCGGCAATAAGGGTTCCAAGGACTACCAAGTCCTTCTTTTTCAGTCCGGGCCCTGCTTCGTAAGTCGTTGAAATGCCAAGCGTGGGTTGTTTCGATCCCCACCGCCCCTACCAACATCTCCTTTCTAAATAATGGTTTGTAGCATCCCGAGGGGCCATAAGGGGCCATTAACGCTAAGCTACCTGCGCAGGAAGCACCAAGCGAACGACTTTGCTGTTCGCCTCTCGCAACGCGCTGGGAACCGCCTGCGTGTAGATATTCATGGTCGTTCGAATATCTGCATGCCGCAACAGTTCCTGTTGCACCTTGAGATCGACACCAAGCGCATGAAGCAATGTTGAATGGCTGTGTCTGAACGTGTGCCAGCCGATCCGGCCTAACCCTGCTTTCTGTGCTGCAGGAACAAGCCAGTTCTCCTGAATTCGGCCTGGCCAATATGGTTTTCCTGTCCCTGGATTTGCGAACACCCAATCATCCGATTTCGCCAGCAGAGCCAGCCTCGTCTTGTGCTGATGTAGCTTCTCCGCAAGCGAACGGTCGAGAGGCATCCATCGATGAGAAGCTTGCGTTTTTACGTCGCCCTGCTTGCCGTAGACGTATGCTTGCCGCACTGCCAAGCGCAGTCCTTGCCAGTCGATGTCACGCCATCTCAGACCGAGGATTTCGCTGACCCGCAGTCCCAAACACATCGCCACAATACACATCGTTCGGAAAGGTTCGGGAATGCTCTCAAGCACTTTCCGAAACTCGTCCACGGAGAGTACCTTCGGTTCCCACTGCCTTTTCGAACCGTCCTTTACGCGGACGAGGCTCATGGGATTGTGCTGATAAGGAATCAGCTCCCACCGCATCGCTGCGTTGAACAAGACGCGCATTAGGTTCTTGAGATGAGACTTACTCTTCGGCGCCAAATTGAGCTTCTTCAGCCAATCTTCAACAAGCAGCGGTTTGATCTGCTCGATGGGATAGTCTCGCCATTTCGGCTCAACATGGTTCTTTAGCCAGCACCGATACCGTGAAGCAGTTGAGGGCCTTTCAGGAATCTCTTCCGCCAGGTATCGCTGAATGACTGCGCCGAACGAAACAGCCGTTCCATTTGATGCTTCTGCGTTCATAGAAAATAACCAGGACAGAGCGGCCTTACGAGCCTGGGACTCGGTTGGAAACTGCTCAACTGTTCCGATGGCTTCGCTTCGCCTTTTCTTACTTCCGTCCGGCAGATTCTCTCGATATCGCAGAACCCACACGTCTGGTCCCTTCTTTCTTGTTTTCAAACAAACCCAACCAAACTGAACCCGTTGCCGCTTATGTTCCATCCGATTTCTCCTGTAAGCGGCACGGATGGCACGACAAATTTATCCGAGATTGCAACCACGAGTCCAGTTCCGATGCACGAAAATACCAGTGACCTCCAATTTGATATCCAGGGACCCGACTGTCACGCGCATAACGTTGCAGGGTCTTGACATGGATGTTGCCGAGCAGCCTAGCTGCTTCGCAGCTACCAATTAAGGGTTCAAAGCCACGCAGGGCCGTAGTGGCCGACCGAGATCCCACAGCGACAACAGCGTTTGTGGCAGCATCATCCCTTTCTCCCCCTGTGGCCGCGTGGGGTGACGCGGCATTTTCTCTGCTACCAGCCCTTGCGGACAACAGACTCTGGCCGGGCGTAGGCTCCCCTATCATTGGGTCCCCCTGAGCGACGCGATTTCCAGCGGAGAGACTACTTACTGCTTGACGTGAGCCATGTCGTCGAGATGACGCTGGGTTCTCACGCATACCGAATTGGAGGCGGCGGTGCATGGCGTCTTATTTCAAGTCCAGTTGCAGAGACTCCCCTTTCAAGATTGGTTCGTGCTTGTTGGTGTGTTGGCCTGAAAGCCAGGATTGAAACTCTTTGTCCTTGGAATAGACAAGTTTCAAGGCTTCTGTCACGACGTACGACGGTGAGCAATCAAGAAACTCTGCGTACTTCGCGAGCTTCGTCTTTGCTTCCTCGTCGAGCCGGAGCTGGACGACTGTGGTTTTGGGTTGTTTGGGTGGCGCTTTCAAGACTGCCATCGAGATTTTCTCCTTTCGTTATTCGAGATCGTTACTCCGTTGCATTCAGGGTTGATCACATCTTTGTATGCACGCGGGCAAAACATGGTCACGCTTCCTGCGTGACGGGCGGGAGCGACCCCACGAAGTTTTGGGCGGCTGAAAGCCGTCCATTGTGGGGTCGCTCCCGCCCATCCGAGTGTTTTGCCCGCGTGCCGATTTTTTACCTTCGTTTTACGTATCTGCTTATTTCTCTTCCGCTTGTTGCGTTTCTCCTCTGAAAGCTGCTTTGAAACCTGGACCGAAAGTAGCTGGTGAGCTGTTCGTCACCTCTGCTTCCCGATTTTCGTGATTTCGTCTCGGAACTCTCGATTCGAAAAGGGCGGCTTGACCGTCGACGAGTTCCGTGGGGAACGACACTTCACGCCTTGGAGCCAGCCTGCGAAATTCCTCGCTCACAGCCCCAGCCGTGATTTGGCCATGCAACCATTGCTCATATCGGATGTCGGTCAAAGCATCATTGAATCGCTTCTTGGCCTCATTCAGGAATTCGATTTGTTCCGCGTTCAGCCTTGCGTACTGCTTGGTCTCCCACATGTGGCGGTAGTGGAAGTAGCACAAGCCTTCCACGCCCGGATCGGGGTCCGCAGCGCGCGGGGCCATCGCCAGAAACAGCTCCCGAGCCGCCGCGAAGTGTATAGGACGCGTGGAAATATAGACAAAATTCACCTGCGGCACAGCCGAAAACAGGCTGCTGTATGCGAAGAGATGGGTCTCGAAACTGGCGAGACTGAGCAGCCCCGGATCTACGAAACTGAAGGTAACCAAAGAAGGAGAAGAGGAGGATTCAGGAGCGAAGAACAGTGGGAATTTGTCGACGAAATACCGGTCCGTGGTCGTTTCCCTGATCGCTCCCTTATAACGTTTGGAGGGAAGTATGGTTCGGCTGATGGTGAGTTTCCGGCAGAAATAGTCGAGCTTCTCGGTCTCGGTTTCGAGATAGCGGTAATCGAGGTGCGCCAGGACGAAATCAAGAACCGCCAGTTTCGTGCGGATGTGTTCGGCTGAATGCTCACGGCGATTGCGAAGATTTTCCCGTCCAATGGCGCGATACACCAGGCGCGAAAAAAGATGGTAGACACGTCCGTTGCGAAGCAACAGGCGAGCGGCGGCGTGCCCTTTCCCAAGCACTTTTTGGGTGAATGCCATACTTTTTTCGCCGCTCTTGGCTCCCGTGAAGGCGAGGTACTGGCGAGCCGAGAAGTAGCCGGAGTGGGTGGCCACGAGATACAGGAAGCGCGCTTCGTCCTCGGTATAGCCGAAGCCACAGAGGTTCTCAATGCTGGTTTCGGGGAAGTGCATGGGTCTAGAGACTCAGAATCGCGGTCATGATCTCCCGGTCGTCGCGCACGCGGCGGAGGCCAGCTGCGTCCTCCGACCGGGCGTAGATTTGAAAGCCGGCGCGAGCCTTCTCCGCGAGATGACCAGCATGGTAGTGGCCGGTAGCGAGTTCCAGGTCCACGCGGGAGATTTCCATTTCCTGGTTGGCGTACTCGATGCGCAGGTCGGGGAAAGAGACCTTACCGTGGACTACGGGGAGGTGTAATTCATGCGCGAGGGCCACCTTTGACCGCTGAGTCTGACTGTCGCCTCGCGCCTGGGCCTGGCCAAGTCTTCGATAGAGTTTTTCCTTGAGTTCGTAGTCGAGTTGAACCTGGAGTACCTTGCCACCTTTGCGTTCGATCTCGTCGGCGGCCTTGTGATACAGGCGGTATAAGGCAGCATCGTGATCCGCTTCCTTGGGCTTCACAAACCCCGAGTAAATGGCTTGATCTTCGAGTACGAACCCGTGGCGACGAATCAGGCGTTTGCCTTCCTTAGTCAGAGTGAGAACGTGCTGGGACTCCTTCTTGAGCACACTCGTGTCCCTTCGCTCGACGAGCCGCTGGTGGATAAGGCTGCGGAGATCGCTATCCAACCGTGAGCGGTCACCGGCATAGCCAAGGCTTGCAAGGTCCCCGATAGCCACCACGCGGAACTTACCGACTTCCATGAGGGTGTGAATTTCTGACGGGCGGAGCGAATAGCTTCTGTCGCGGTCCGTGTATTTCGTGCGTTCACGGTCATTGCGAGACGCAGGTTGGCGAGCCTCCCGAGAAGGAACCGAGCGACCGGCCCCCGGTTGTTCGCTCCTTTGGAAGTTGAGCTGGTCGGACCGCGATTCGGCTTCGCGAAAGTTCTGGACCTTCAGCCTGGGGCTTGCCTCGGTTTGTGAACTTCCGCCTCTTCCCCGGCTTGATTCCCGGCCAGTGCGATGAGGTTCGGACTCCCACGAGGAATCGCGGAAGTCATCAATTTCGAAGGAATCAAAGCCTCGGGACATAAGGGCTCCTGTCAGCTCAACGGTCTGTTTGAGGACACCTGAAGCGCAGTCGAAGGCGGAAAACTGTTGTTAGGCAGGGCTGTGCATCGGGAATGGGCCATCGAAGAAATGCGTTGTCACCCATGGTGTGGCTCTTTCGAATCAACGCCAGCATTCGATGAGTTGCTGGATAGGTCAGCCTGATAGAGAAAGACTTCTTCTACGTTCTTGTCGAAAACACGGGCAATCTTGAAAGCCAGCGGCAGGCTCGGGTCGTATCTGCCGGTCTCAACCGCGTTGATGCAGGCGCGGGACACTCCGACGCGCATTGCGAGTTCCGCCTGCGACCATTCGTGTTCCGCTCGTAGCACGCGCAGACGAGTCTTCATTCTTCGTACCCCCAACGCCAATGCCGTTGCCAGGAGGTGATCGCTAGTCCCAGAGTCCAGAAGATCACCGCGCATGCTGCGTTGGCGTACCCCGGCACGTGTGGGAAGCCGAAGCCCTCTTATTCCTACGGCGTTGATTCGTCTTCCAATCTGAACTTCACGATTCAACAGCCTGGGTTGAATCAGCGCTACTCCGCGACCGACAGTCTCGGTTGGCTGGTCACTGCAACGAATCCAGAGTCTGGGAACATCATTTACGGCTACGATGCTGACGGCAACGTCGTCACGCGCACGGCACCACAGCCGAATCAAACAGGAAGCTCCACTGTCACTACAACTATTACCTACGATCCGTTGCATCGCGTCAGGACAAAATCCTATTCTGACTCAACCACTCCCACGGCCACGTTCAACTATGACGAAACTTCGGTTCTGGGACGCTCGCTCACAAACACCATCGGTCGTGCATCATCGTCGTTCATGACCACCGTGGTTTCTCCGGTATGGACGCAAGCTGCAGAAGTTTTCAGTTACGATACCCTGGGTCACGTTATTGACAACTCTCAGTGCACGCCGCAGAACTGCGGCACAACGACCTTCCCCCTTACATACACCTACGATCTCCAGGACGACGAACTAACTGGCACCAACGGCGTGGGCGTTACGCTCACGTACTCGTACAATCGAGCCACGCGAATTACAGGGGCCACCAGCAGCCTTTCGGATGCGAATCATCCTGGTACCCTGCTGTCCGCCGTGCACTACAATGGTTTTGGGGAACCAATGAACTCAACGTTGGGAACGACCCCCAGCAATACGGTGAATAGCTTCGTGTATGCCCCACGAGGCTGGCTGCAATCGCTGACCGCTCAGGTGAACTCCAATACCGTTTACTCCTTCAGCCTTGGCTTCTCCGGGGATGGCGACGTGACCAGCTCCAACGATAGTGTTAACGGCAATTGGACTTACACCTATGACGATTTCAATCGCCTCCTTACTTCCAATAAGAATTCCGGGCAATCCGCTTTCAGCTACGACTACGACCGCTACGGGAACCGCTGGCACCAGAGCCTCACTGCAGGGTCCGGGACCACCTCCAGTCTGGGCTTCGACGCCAACAACCACATTACCTCAGGGAGCGGCGTGGCCTACGACGCTGCTGGCAATGTCACTAATGATGGCACGCATTCTTATACCTTCGATGCCGAGAACCGGGTCATCTGTGTAGGTGGCGTCTCGAACGCCTCGTGCATCAGCTCCGCTCCCACCGTCTACTACTACAACGCCTCAGGAGACCGCATTCGCAAGACCGCGGGCGGCGTCACGGTTGATTATCTATACGATTTAGGCGGCCACGTGGTCACGGAGGTCAGCTCCACAGGTACCTGGAATCGCGGCGAAGTGTTTGCTGGCAACCATCATCTGGCCACCTACGTGAATAGCACAACTATTTTCATTCACGCCGACTGGCTGGGCACGGAACGCGTCCGGGCCAATCTTGCGGGCAGTTCCGTGGAAAGCTGCACTAACCAGCCCTTCGGCGACAATCAGGTGTGTGCGGGAACGGAGGTGAGCCCCTTGCACTTCACTGGCAAACAGAGGGATTCGGAATCCGGCCTGGACGACTTCGGTGGCAGATACTACGGAAGCAGTATGGGGAGGTTCCTGACGGCGGATTGGTCGGCGAGTGCCACAGCAGTGCCCTATGGCGCCTTTGACAACCCGCAGACCCTCAATCTTTATGCTTATGTGGGCAACCGTCCTACCAGCGTTGCCGACCCGGATGGACATGAGTGGGTTGCGCCTCATCCAATGGGTGGTCTGGATCTCAGCGCAGCAGATGAATACCTGAGCATGGAATATATGACCGAGACGCAGCTTCAAGCGGCGCAAAATCCGCTCCAGCAGGTTGTTTCAGCAGTGAACGGCATCATCAATACCCTCCCTAACGGTCAGGCCGTCAGCGGGGCCGAGATAAGCAAGGAGATCAACGATGCGGCCAAGAGCTCCGGTGGCCTGTCACCTGAAGCGCAGCAGATTGTCTCTAACATGTCCACTGTCACGAAGAACGTGGAAACGAAGAAGAAGGGGAAGGAGCCCGAGACAACGATAAACATCGTTAACAAAGCGAAGCAGCTAGACATCTCTGTGGGAAATGGTGTTAACGTTCATCTGGGACAGACAATAAGCTTCCGATATGCGTCTTCTGGTGGCACAATCACCTGGGACAAATTCAATGGATTCGGAATAACCTGGTCTGGCCTGCCCCTCGTTGAAGGTCTTCGAATCGGACCGAACGGCATTCAGGCGAGAGTGGGAGTCGGTATCTTCGCCAAATGGATTAATCCCCCAACTGGACAATAGCTGGTCGTGCGGAATCCCAGCACTCTTGTGTGGAGGCGGGCCAGGATGAAACTGCTGACAGTGCAGGGGGGGCATCGCGGCTCCGCTACCATGGCGCGCCCAAATGTATCCAGAGCCCCCGCAGTGCTAGCCCGGTGCCGCACGTGCAGCCTTTTACAGCCTCCCTTGATCGCGCTCCTCGTCATCGTGGCGAGCGCGGCTCCCACAGCGTCAACGAAGGGGGCGACAGATCTCATGCGCGACGCTCCGGATTTGGCCGATAAAGCGGTACAGGTCACGTTTGGCCCGGTCGGAGAGCGTGGCCCCGCTGTTTCCCCGGATGGCAAATGGCTGGCCTTTGAATATTTCGGTCCAGACAAAGTAGTTGAAGTGTGGATCATGCCAACCGATGGAGAGTTCAATTCGGCCAGGCCGCTCGTTGCAAATGCAAACCGTAACGCCGACCCGACGTGGTCTCCCGATGGCTTGTGGGTCAGTTTTGTGTGCGAGACAGTCAAAGACCACTACGCGACGGACGACGTATGCAAAGTGAACCCGAAGACCGGCCAAGTGGTTCGGCTGACACACTTCCCGCTCGGTTATCCTGGCGGGGGAGTAGAGGGCGATATTGTAGATTGGCTAGCGGACGGAAGGATTGCGTTCCGTCATGACGACAGCATTTACACTGTCCCGTCACAGGGTGGGGCCATGACGGAGTTGCTGAATCTTGGGAGCAAATTCAATCTTGGTGGCTCTGCCTCCTTTGCCGGTGACTTTTACGACCTTCGGGTGTCGCCCAACGGCCTGCGCATCGCTTTCATGTTTAGTATCGGCGGTCAGGACCATCCACGACTAGGGGTTGTTGACCTCAAAACCGGGAAGTTCACTCGGCCTCTACGGGGCATTCGGGCGCGCTTTCCCTCGTGGATAAACAACAACTGGCTCCTCTACACGGGTGCGAGCAGAGGAAGTGCACTTAGCCAAATCATCTGGGCGTTGTGCCTGCCAACGGGCAAGACCGAGGCACTCACGAGGGGACAGTCCGCTATAGAGCCCGCCTTTAGTTCCCGCCTCGGAACCATCTTCTTCCCCCACAGTTCAAACGTGGACTCCCTCTACGACTACCACATCTGGCGGCAATCGCTGCCAAAATCCACCATCGAGCGCTGGTTTCGCTGAAGCGAGGGCCATTCACAGACTAATGAAACCACGAACCCGAAGACGGTTGCCCTTCGAGTGGGCGCAAAATCCGAGCATCGCATCGGCCGCAGACAGCATCTATGAGAACAATTCCAGTGGCTACCTTTATGCGAACGCGAGCGGCAACTACACAGCCAATGAGAACAAATGCAACAAACTGCCAGCAGACGCTGTAGAGGAATCGGGGAGGCCAAGACCTTCAATCAGCGCTGGTTCGTCGCCGACCCTGGTGGCAAACCCAAGCAGGTCCAGCTTGTCGTGGGGAGGGACAGCAAAGGCAATTTGATCAAAACGTGGGAGGTCCACGTGGTGATCAAGAATCCGGGGGACAGGCCTGTATATTCGCCAGTGCCTTGACGGTGTCTATCAGAAATGAGGGTCGGCAGAAGGGAGGAGCTTGCGTGATTACAAAATACTTAGCCGGAATCGGAGCGCTTGTCATTCTTGTCGTCGTGATCTGCGTTGCAGCTCAGGTGCGTCCCGAACAGCGGGACCGGGGCGGAGAGTGGCTTTCGTGGAGTCCGGAACAGCGGGCTACATATGTCGATGGGTTCATAACGGGCTATTTGCAAGGCCGCAATCAGGCGTGTGCTGTTGCTGATGAGTTGTTTGAGAAGGGCAAGCCGCATCGTTTAGGCGACGGGCACCATCCTGACGACTTGCCGTCTGCCCGTTGCCTTGCGCAAATGGAGGAGTATTCACGGGGCAGGTATACAGCATCGGGATCTATTGACGCTAGTTCTTACACAGATGTGATCACCGAGTTTTACACAAAACATCCTGAATATCGGGGCATTCCTTTCGTGAACCTCATGAAGTTGCTGAGTGATCGCGACTATAAGACGGCCGACCAACTGTACGACATGGCCCGGAAGGGCGAACTGCGGCCGGTCCGTTGAAGCCTTAGCCGCCGATCCGCGCCGCGAGCCGATCCCGGCCAGGCCCTCGGCTTGCCCGATTAGCCAGGAAGTGGGCGATTAGCCCCTGTAGCTGGTGGTTGGCGGGGAGCGCCAGAAGAGCCATGCCTTCGGTATGGGGATGGCGTATGACACGTCACCCCAAATTGGATGCTGCACGTGACGGAGTGGCCAGCATAACCTTGAAGCCTCTCCGATGAAGCGAGTTGATTCCTATTCCTTGCCAAAGCTCTGCAGTCGGCTTGCCATCCGCGCCGCGAAATTTGACCCGATGCCGACGCCGCTCTTTGAGCAATGAGAAAGAACATAACCAGAGGAATTTCAGGACCGAGAAAAACGAGGGGCCATTGAGGGGCCAATAAGGATTTCCTTACATTCCCTATTGTTCCTTTTCAATGCCTTAGCGTTCCCTAGCATTTCTTCTAAGTCCTTTAGATTCCGATTGGTATTGTTTTCGATCCCCACCGCCCCTACCAAAATCCTGCGAGGTCAATGAGTTCCAAGGTGGCTTGTCCTCAAAACTCTCCTTTGTCCCCAATTGAGGCTCGCAGAAACGGCGGGCGTGCGGAATCGCGTCCATTGTTAGAAGACCATCTCTCACTTTTCGATTGTAATCAAGAGTGTCTGCGCTTAATGGCCGCCCTCGCTTTCGAAGGGCGGCGGCATCTTTTCCGCGCGGCCCTCGGGAATTTCGGGATCCCGAGTACGAGTACAAAGCGCACTATGCCCTTGTTCGTTGCGGTCCGAGGGATCGAGTATCCTAATTCTTGGACTGGCGCGTCGCTGCGGTTCTATAGTTTGGCAGGAACGGCAGCAGCAGGCAACGCTCGCGCCAGTTCGCGATCGATGATTCGTATGGGTGAGCACGCTCCGGAAGCCGGAGTGACGCAACTCGCTTCGGAATTGGGATTAACTAAAGCCACCGTGCACCGCCTATTAAACGCCATGGAGCGGTTCGAGTTGATCGAACGAAACTCCGAGAATGAAAGGTACCGGCTGGGACTGAAGCTGCATCAACTTGGCACCAGAGCGGTGGAATCGCGGACCTTGCGCAATGAAGCTCATCGGCTGTTGCTGGAAATGTCGCGAAGGTCGCGAGAGACAGTGAGCCTGGCAGTTCCGGCACCGGGCGGCGTCATTTGCCTGGATCGCGTCAACTCGCCACACACAGTCATCAATGTCTGTACTCCGGTGGGGGCCATGTTTCCGCCACATTGCACGGCTGCCGGAAAAGCGATTCTGGCTTACCTGACAGAGGAAGAGCTGCTGGAAGTTGTGAAGCGGAGCGGGCTACGGCGGTATTCGCCCTTCTCGATCAGCCGGCTACCAGACCTCAAGGAAAATCTGAGGTTGATTCGTCAGCGCGGTTACGCCGTGGATCATCAGGAACTGGAACGTGGTCTCAGCGGAGTGGCTGCCCCCGTACTGGGCGCCCACGAACGCGTGATCGCGGCAGTGGGGATAGCCGGCCCGACGCAGCGATTCCGCGCGAAAGAATTGGCGCAGAAGATCGCCTTGGTGACGGAGATTGCTGCCAGGCTGTCGATGAGTTCGGCCCGGCTGGAAGGAAACGGGGCGACCACGCCGCAGGCAGTGTCCTGGGGCTCGAATGCGTCGAGCCCTGAAGTAGCGGAGTGAAAGGTATGCCCGGAACATACCGAGCCGAGCACATCGGAAGCTTCCTGCGGCCTGCCGAATTACTGGAGGCGAGGCGCGGGGCAAGCGCAGAGAAGATTCGCCAGCTGGAAGATCAACATATCCTGCGCATTCTTTCCAAACAGAAAGAGCTGGGGTTTGATGTCGTGACCGACGGAGAATTCCGCCGGCGGAATTTCATGAGTGATTTCACCGATGCGGTGGAAGGGTTTGACTTGGCCGATGCCGTGGGCAGGAGTTGGCAGGCAGGCCAAGCCGCCGGCGCTCCTGTCAGCAGTGTGGCGGGAATTGTCACCTCGAAATTGCGCCAGGTTCGGCCGCTGACGGGACATGAACTGGACTTCTTGAAGCCGCACAGCCCTCTTCCGATTAAGATGACGATGCCGAGTGCCACGCAATTTCCCGCAATCGCCTTTAAAGCGGGCGTAACAGACAAGATTTACAAGGATCATTCGGCGTTGCTGTGGGACATCGTGGAAATCATGAAGGGGGAGCTGAGCAAACTTTCCGCCGATGGCGTGAAGTACATCCAGATCGACGCACCGCGCTATAGCTACTACATGGACGCGAAATGGCGCGCCTGGATCAAGACCGAACTCAAGGTCGAGCCTGACGTTGCCCTTGATGAAGCAGTACGCGCGGATAACGCCTGTTTCAATGCCGCGCGGCGCGATGGAGTGACACTCGGGATTCACTTGTGTCGTGGAAACAACCGCAGCCATTGGTACGCCGAAGGCGGATACGATGCAATTGCGGAGAAATTGTTTGGGACATTGGCTGTGGACCGGTTCCTGCTGGAATATGACGACGAGCGCTCTGGCACATTTGAGCCGCTGCGGTTTGTCCCCAAGGGAAAGACCGTGGTGCTGGGGCTCATCAGTTCCAAGGTGCCGCGAATGGAAGATTCCGGAGAACTTCTGAAGCGTATTGACGAAGCGTCGCGGTACGTTCCCCTGGAGAATCTGGCGCTGAGTCCCCAGTGTGGGTTTGCTTCAACGGCCGAAGGCAATCTGATAACGGAAGACCGCCAGTGGGCAAAACTGAAATTGGTTGTGGACACGGCACGTCGCGTCTGGGGTTGAACCGCGAAAATCGCGCGGGTGGCAACTGGGGAGCTCGCATGTCTCCAATGGCGCGGAATCAGAGGCCAGTGTCGAAAAAGACAGTTTCGTTGGGCCCCTGCAGGCGGATGTTCCATTCAAGGTGCCCTTCTGGCTGCCCGGACTTTTGCGCGATTAGCGTGTGCTGCCTGGAAGGATCGATGAGGCCAAGGGCGAAGTCCTCAGCATTGGCTGGTTCGTCGGGGAAATAGATCCGCGTGACCAGTCGCCGCGATAACCCTCGCGAAAAAACGGACACGACGATGTGCGGTGCTTGCTGCTTGCCGTCAGGTCCGGGAACGCCGCCAGGCTTGATGGTCTTGAAGCGAAAAGCCCCATTCTCATTTGTGGGTATCCGTCCGTAGCCTTTGAAACCTTTCTCTGTTGGCTTGTTTTGGGTGTCCTCCGGATGGGCATACTTGCCGTGGGAATTGGCTTGCCAGATCTCAATCATGCCATCGGGGATCCCCTGGCCGTCAGCGTCGAGAAGTTTGCCTGCGATTTCAACGCGCTGCCCTGATACGCCTGGGCCGGCCAAATCGTCCACAAAGAGCCTGGCGAGGCCGATGCGAAAATAGGGGCCAACGGTTTGCGAGGTGGTCGCCTGCAGGCTCATTTTATTTCTCCCAGGGCGTGGCGTGACGTCCGCTGAGGATGATGTCAAAGCGGTAACCGAGCGCGTGTTCGTGCATGGTGAACTCCCAATCCAACGTCGAGATCAATCGATTGCGGGCTTTTTCGTCCGCGGTGCAGTTGAAAATGGGGTCATACGGGAGTAAGGGATCGCCGGGAAAATACATCTGTGTAACGAGGCGCGTGGCGAAAGCAGGTCCGAAAAGGGAGAAGTGGATGTGCGCCGGCCGCCAGGCGTTGTAATGGTTTTTCCAGGGATACTCACCTGGCCGAATGGTAATGAACCGGTAATGGCCATTGGCATCGGTAAGCGTGTGTCCGCAGCCTGTGAAGTTCGGATCGAGCGGTCCATTGTGTTGATCGACTTTGTGGAAATAGCGGCCAGCGGCGTTGGCCTGCCAAACCTCAATCAGCGTCTCCGGCACGGGGCGGCCATTCTCATCCAGCACGCGGCCGCTGACGATGATGCGTTCGCCGAGGGGTTCGCCATGATGCTGACGAGTGAGGTCGCAAGCCTTCGGATCGACCAGCGAGGAATCGAAAACGGGGCCCGTCACTTCGGAAAGTGTGTGGGGAAGATAAACGAGGGGCAAAGAAGGTGAGCGCTTTATGGACGACACATAGGGGGGATGCAAATGATTCGGTTGGGTTCCTGGGTAAGGACGCCGATACCCTGGTAGATTCGCCATGGTTCTCCTCTTTCTCAAGCCCCTGCGATGGAGGGTCCCTTCCAGGCCAACGAACTGCCCCCGCATTGTACCCCCTGCTGCCGCGAGATTGATGGCGCAACCAAACTTCGCAGCCGACTTGGGCGAGCGAAAGCCAGTGCCCTACCGTTGGTGCGGAAGGCCGCAAGCGAGTGGGTGGAATTTAGGCAAGGGGGGCGGTGAAGTCAAGGCCGATTAACGAAAGTACGTGCGTATATCGGACATTTGGTGTATGCTTCGTGACCACTCGAGGAGCTTTGATGGAGCGACACATGGCCGAATCAACTTTGCCGCCATCAGTCAAGAAAATGACTCCGGCGATTGCAGCACTGCCTGAGCGGGCACTGCACCACGCCCTGGCCCCAGGCAGTCCGGATGTTCCGCCGTCCTCGCAGCTTGACGAATTCAGTGGCGATCCGAATTTCATGACTTCGCTGGCGCGAGGCCTGTTGGTGCTCCAGGCGTTTTCGCAGCAGAAACAAGATCTTTCGATTTCCCAATTGAGCAAAAGGACCGGGTTATCCCGCGCTTCGGTGCGGCGATGCCTGCACACGCTCTCCAAGCTCGGATTTGCAGGCTCGGATGATGGCCGCAGCTTCCATCTCCGCCCACGCGTGCTGACATTGGGGCACTCCTATTTGTCGTCCATGCCACTGGCTTCCACAGCAAAACCTCTGTTGGAGCACCTGAGTCAGATCCTGAACGAATCTTGTTCGATTGCGTCGTTGGATGGGTTCGATGTCGCGAGCCGGCAAGATTCTTCGGCAAACCAGCCTCGATGAGTTGCCTCAGTTTTTCAATGTTCTGAAGGGCGACATGAGTGTAGTTGGCCCGTGGCCGGAGGGCCCGATCTTGGTGCAACGCTTCATGCAGTCCGTCGGCAACTACAACACGCGGCACTACCTGAAAGTCGGCATTACGGGATGGGCGCAGGTGAACGGGTGGCGAGGCGGCACCTCGATCGAAAAGCGCGTGGAATACGATCTTTACTACATGCGGCATTGGACCCTGACCTTCGATTTATTGATTGTTCTCCTTACTTTCTTCCGGGGGTTCACCGGCAAGAATGCCTATTGAGTTGGAGGAATCGGCGCTGTCCTGACCGTGGGGCATGATAAAAGTGTGCACCGAAATGACCTGCTTGTGACAACTGCATGGAGGGATTTCTTTTACAGTCATTTATCGACCAGAAGGGTGACCCAATTTTTGCCGGCTGCGCAGAAGGTGGGAATGGCGATCTCTTCTGGTCGAACCACCGGATCTCAAGTGACCGTGCAGTGAGATACCGAGATCAGCGCTTAGAGGTCCTGGAGCGGCATTCACTGTGGCGCGCTTGAGTTGCTACAGAATGGCAGCGCCGGAAAATATCGGTCGAGTGTGAATCGCCCACATCTTCCTCTTTTCGAGGATCTAAAGAAGTTGTCACCATTGTGGGGGAGGACTTTTGTTCGAACTGCGCTTTCGGGCAAGACGGTTGCGACAGCCTCTTCCATGAGGTTAGCGGCAACGCACGGATCATTGATGAAGGTTCCGGCGTAGGACATGGCCCGACCGGCGATGGCCTGAGCAGCTGAATATACGCCCGGCTCGATTCCTCTGCCGGAGAGAGCTACCGCGTTCAAAGGTCTCCCCCTCGTTGATCGGAATCAAATAGGCCGCGAGAGCAGTCAGGGGATGCCATCAAGACCAAGGCGAAGAATCGCACTGCTTCTTCGTAACTCGGGTGAGAGCCCAGCAATTTGCCGCTGGTTCCTTGCGATCGTCGGCCAAGTGTCTTCGGGAATGCTCAGGAACACACTTACCACTTTTGGATCAAACTGACTGCCTGAAAGGTGGCGGATCGTCTCGCGCGCGGCGTCGAATGAAGACGCACGCCGGTAGGGCCTGTCGGATGTGATGGCATCGAGAGTATCTGCCGCGGCGAAGATTCGCGCGCTCAGAAGAATCTCTTCTCCCCTCAGGCCTCGCGGATAGCCGCCGCCGTCGTAGCGCTCGTGATGCGAGAGAACAATTTCGGCTGCGTCAGCAAGAAAGGGGATGTCCTTCACGAGGTCGAACCCCCTCTGGGCGTGCTGCTGCATGAGTTTCCGCTCATCCGCGGTGAGAGGTCCCGGCTTGAGTAGCACGCCGTCGGGGACTCCGAGCTTTCCGATATCGTGCAGATAAGCTCCCCTGGCAAGATTTCCTAATTGTTTGTCCGACCAGCCCATCGCGCGAGCAATTTCGAGCGAGTAACGGCAGACACGCTGTGAGTGGCCTGCCGTCTCATTGTCGCGGAGATCGATTGCCGCACCGAGAGCTTGCAGTGTGTGTTCGTAACTGCTCTCGATCTGCTGGAGAGCAGCTTGTAGTTGCTTCGTGCGTTCCGCGACCATCTCTTCGAGGTGTTGGCGGTAGTTCTCGACCTGTTTTTCGAGCTCCCGCTTGTGCAGCGCGCGCTCGAGGCTTGCCAAGACGGCACTCTCCCGGAGGGGTTTAACGAGATAGTCGTCCGCACCGCAACGCATCGCCCGCACGCCCACGTCCACGTCATCAACGCCGGTGGTGACCAAAAACGCGATATGAGGATAGCGGCGGCGAACCTGAGTGAGCAACTCCATACCGCTGAGCCCGGGCATGTTAAGGTCGGAAATGACGGCATCGAATCGCTCACGTTGTAAAGCGACAAGGGCTTCTTCACCATTGCATGCGGTGGTGCAGTTGAAAACAGGGGGGGCCAGAATGAGCGAGAGAAGTTTGCAAGCGGAAGATTCGTCGTCGACGGCAAGAACGCGTGCGGCAGGTTGCTGATCCGATGAAACCTCGAAGAGACTGCCTTCAGGTCCTGCGGGAAGGACTTGGTCGGCGTTGGTCATAAAGGGCGTTCCACTCATTCCTTATTGCAGCACCCAGGGACCGGTCTTCTCGATGAAGCGGCATCCGTAGTGTCGAAGGGGCGCCGCCTTCGACTCCGAATGAACAATCCTCGCCTTTCCAACGTATTCCTGTCCGCAACTCGTCATGTAGACTTCCACGATGGAATTGATCGCGAGTTTGGCCGTACAGACACACAGAAACCCGCTCAGACTCACGTTCTCAGTCGTTGCGACCTCTTCAAACGTCTTCCCATGGCTGTCTGAACCGCGCAGTTTCAACGCAACACGCAACCGCACGCGCACCTCGGTTCGCGGCACCAACCGGCGCGGCTTGACGATTTGGCTAAGGCACGCGCGCAGAGACTCGAAGTCGATCGGCTTCTCGAAATAGCCGGCAGCACCGAGCTGCTTGCAATGCTCTTTGGTTTGCCCCCCTGACTCGCCGCTCACGACAATCACCGGAATCATTTGCGTGCGGCTGAAAGACGTAAACATCTCAAGCAGCTCATAGCCGGAATAGTTCGGCATACGCAGATCCAGCAGAATGGCGTCGGGTTCGTTTTCGAGGGCCAGTGCCAAACCCCGTTCCGGCTCCCCCGAATCGATGATTTCATACGTGTCGCTTAGTTCCAGGCGCATCAGGCGCCGCAATGCTTCATCGTCATCAACAACCAACACCTTCCCCATGGTTTTGTTCCTCCTAGCGGCCGGACAGGATATTGCTCCCCGCAAGTTCGGCCGTTTGGTCCATGACCCGCGCTGGCTTTTTCCCGCCATCCAGCACCTCGCGAACCTTCCGGATAAGGACCTCTTCCGTGAATGGTTTGTGCAGAAGGTGCATTTCAGGATCCAGAACTCTGTGTCCTGCAATGAAGCTGTCGGCATAACCCGAAATGTAGAGCACCTTCATTCCTGGCTGGCGCGGCGACAATTGTTCCGCCAAAGCGCGCCCGTTCATGCCGGGCATCACGACGTCAGTCAGCAGGAGATCAAAAGTGCTGCCGAAGCGCGCCGCGACTTTCAGAGCTTCTTCACCGCTCCCCGCCGACAACACGCGGAATCCGCCTGCTTCAAGAATAGTTTGCTCAAGCTTTCTCAACGGCTCGGCGTCTTCCACCAGAAGGATGCTTTCCGAACCGCACAGTTTTTCTCCCGAATCGATTTTTTGTTCCGCCACCGCCGCCTCACCCGCATGTCGCGGGAGATAGATTTGAAAGGAGGCGCCTTTCCCTGGCGCGCTATCCACCCCAATATATCCATTACTCTGTTTTACGATGCCGTAGACGGTCGCAAGTCCAAGTCCCGTGCCCTTGCCGCGTTCCTTGGTCGTGAAGAATGGCTCAAAGACATGTGTGAGCGTTCCGGCGTCCATTCCCGTTCCTGTGTCGGTCACGGCCAAAAGCACGTAATTCCCAGCCTTGGAACCCGGATGGTTCCGCGTGTAGGTCAGGTCAAGCTGCACGTTAGCGGTCTGGATCTTTAGCTTGCCGCCCGTGGGCATGGCGTCGCGCGCGTTGACAGCCAGGTTCATGATGACCTGTTCAATCTGGCTCTGGTCCGCCATCACGTTGCCAAGCGCGGGATCCAGCTCCAGCGAAGCTTCAATGTCCTCGCCCAGCAGCCGCAGAAGCATTTTTTGCATGTCGGACGCAAGTGTGTTGATGTTGAGAACCTCAGGCGTCAAGACCTGCTGCCGGCTGAAGGCCAGCAGTTGCTTGGTCAAAGAGGCGGCTCGCTCTCCTGCCTTTTCGATTTCCAGGGCATGCTCGCACAGAGCAGCATTCGCGCCCAACGCTTTCTTCAGCACTCTGCTGTACCCAATGATGACGCCCAGAAGATTGTTGAAGTCGTGCGCGATCCCTCCCGAGATACGCCCAATGGCTTCCATCTTTTGCGCCATTCTCAGTTGTCGTTCGAGCACTCGCTTCTCTGTCACATCCTCCGCAAACACTTCAAAGTACGCCGGGACGCGGTTTTCATCGTTAATCCGGCGTCCCGAACACCGCACGGTGATGGGTGTGCCGTCTTGTTGCTTCCACTCCACCTCGATGTCCTTGATTTCTTCCGTGCTGGCAAGGATCTCCGTCAAGCGCCGGTATTCGCCGCTGTGCAGGAAAATGTCTGTTGCCAGATCTTTCCGGAGAAGCATCTCCGCCAAGTCGTAGCCCAGCATTTTCTGAAGCGCCGGATTCACCTGTAGAAGCCGGCCGGTCATGCTGGCGCGATAAATCCCGTAGGGTGCACCCTCCACCATGGAACGAAAATCCGCCTCCGAGCGCCGCTGGGCCTCCTCCGCTTTCTTGCGCTCCGTGATGTTGCGGTTCACAATCACAAGTTTTTCCGGCTCCCCCTCGTCATTGCGAATGACGCTGGAAGTAGATTCCAGCACCAGCCACATCCCGTTCTTGTGGCGAATTCGGTACTCCAGCGTCTCTCCTATTCCCGAACGGCGTGCCTCCTCCGCCGCTTTCTTGACGCGCTCGCGATCATCGGGGTGAATCTGCTCGAATGATGATGAACTCTGCAATTCCTCTGGCGAATATCCCAGCACTTTCATGTAGGAAAGACTGTTGAAAAGCCGTTTCCCTTCCATGTCCACGACCGCGATCATGTCTGCGGCGTTCTCGCTGATCAGGTGAAAGAGCTCCTCCCGTTTCACTAGCTCCTTGCGGATGCGATGGATCAGAAGATGCTGATAGATGGTGTAAAGATCGAAGAGGAAAACCAGGGCCACGAGCCCTCGAATGGCTTGCGGCAGCACATAGAGGGAATTGAAATCCTGATTAACGCCTGAGATAGGAAGGAGGAAGGAGGCAAGCGCGACTGTCAGGAGTAAGGTAATAACAAAAGCTGCTGCCCACAGCCACCATTCCCGCCGTTCGATGCGTCGGAAATTCGCGCGCAGAAACGTCGGCTGTGTGACGTCCGGCTTGCCCACACTTTTCGTTCGATGCAGTCGCACGGATTCTCCATTGGCGTCCACGTTTTTTGCGCAAGGCTCCATGCCTTCGAGACAGAGTCTGGTGCTCTCCGTGGATCACCGTTTCTTCCCCTCTGTTCCTGCACGAAGGCCACCAAGGTCGTCTCCATTCTTGTTCTACTGATTTGGCGCAACATGTTGAAATATCAGACGAAACCCTCTTCGCATGCATTGCGAGCGCTGCGAATCCAGAACGCTCCTGTGCCAGCGGGAAGCGCTAGTCCGTTTTGGAACAGGCTGCGATGAGGAATCCGCTTCCAAGTTTCAGTGATTCCCCGAGGGCAGCTCGTCGAACCAGCAGACTGTAGGAACAAATGCATTTGCGAGCGCAAACCGGGTGGAGGGATACAAACCATCGAAAGTGGAGAATGTCGATTTAACCGCAGGGAAACACGCATTTGAGCAGAGCGGGGAACTCGTTTTGTAATCTTCGAGGAGCAACCGGCTAGAGAGGTTCGTCGCTCTCAAGCAAGTAGGCGCAATGGGTACCTATTTCCTAGAAACCTGACGGCTCCAGTGACTAGGACTGTTTCAAACCCGGGCAGGCAGTTGGAGCTGTCGATGGAAGCTGTATATAGGCTAGTTGCATGCTGTGGCGATTTTTGAAGAGATATCTGGCAGCTTTGGGACCTAAACGAAACAAGAAGTGTGATGGGAAGCGTTCGCTGCTAAGTACATTAAACGAATACCAGTTCCGCCGAGCACAGAAGACTCTCATGAGATTTTTCCCTGTCGCAGGCTCTCTGCTACATAGGTCATAAGTCTTCTTTAAATCGTGCTGCCAAAGCCGCATCTTACAGTTCGGCGCTCGAATTGCACGTACCCAACTGCCAGTGATGAGGCGAATTGTGTTGAATCCAGGTAAGCCTGCCATTGCGGGGGACTCGGTACCGCGTCACGAATCGAACTGAGGCCTAGCGAGACAAGCCTAATGGGATTCAAGAGATGCTGAAAATGTCCTCGAAGCCGACGCCGCAATGGAACATTGTGGATGCTGTTGAACGCCAGCGCTTGGTGCTGGAAAACCTGACTGAAGTGCGCTACATCGCGCGACGAATCCACGAGCGTTTACCGCCGCACGTGTCATTCGGCGATCTGGTTCAAGCCGGGATTCTCGGGTTGATCGACGCCGTCGATAAATTCAACCCGCAGAAAAACGTGCAGCTCATGTCATATGCGCGATTTCGAATTCGCGGCGCAATCCTGGATAGCCTGCGCCTGATGGATTGGGCTCCGCGAAACCTGAGGCGGCAGGCGCACCGGCTTGAACAAGCGAGTCGCGAACTCACTGGCGAGCTTGGCCACTCTCCTTCGGCGTCGGAAATAGCCTCCAGGTTGGGCCTGCCCATTGAAGACTTTCAGCGGCTACTTGGCGATCTACGAGGGCTAAGACTAGAAAGTTTGCAGATTTGGCCGGACGAAGGAATTGGACAGGAAGCCTTGCCCGTAGCATCCCGGCCGGAGGAAGATCCCTTTCAGATGACATTTCGCCTGGAGACTCGCCATCTTTTAGAGCAGGCCCTGTCGCAACTGGACGAAAAGGAAGGGGACGTCTTGGGCTTGTACTATTTCGAGGAACTCAGCATGAAGGATATCGGGATGATTCTGGGGATCGGCGAATCACGTGTGTCACAAATTCACGCGGCGGCATTGGTTCACTTGCGGGCGCTCCTGGAACCATTTCAACCACGTTGCCTGGAATTGCCCAGTGCAACTCCGGCGGATGCGGGCGGCGCAACGCCGTTTGAGTGGCCCAGCGCAGTTTCTCGGGTCTATGACCTGTGTGCGACCGAACGCACGCTCAGATCCCGTGTTGACTAGGAGCAAAGAGGCCCTACGCTTCACTGACAAGATGGCGGCCCTACCAAGTTCTTCTTGTTTACTATGACTTGCAGATTTATGAGGGAGTTTAAGGGAAGACAAGTTTTTTGTTCCCAGTATTTCAATACTGTACAGACTGAGGCGCATATGGCCCCGCCAGTGTTTAACGTAGCGGCGAAGAATCTCGGGTACCGGCATGCCCATGAGCTTCCCGAATTTCGATTGATGATAGGCGGCAATGTAAGTGCGCTTCATAAAGCGCCTCTCATGAGGACCGGGCTTCGCGATGGAACTGAATCTTTCCTCAAAACACGCGGGGCATCTTTGAGTGATTCCGGAATCGAATACTTTGGGTTCTGGAGTAGCTTCCCGCGCGTCATTCCCAAATTCAAGTATGCAATAGATTTTGTTGAATCCTTCGATATCCGTGCTCTTCGGCCCACAAGGCCAGGGGAATCGCCGCCAGATCGTCGACCATTGGGACAGCGTTGCCATCCTTGGTCAGATCGATGGTACGCAGCAAGTGTTTGCAGGTCTCACAGATTTCCATACGGACGTGCGGAAATTGCTCGGCTGTGTGAACAGAAAGCTTCTCTTCGCGGTCCTCTCCGCAGTGCGCGCAAAGAATGCGGAGGAAACTCCACTCCTGCGCACAGAACGAGCACTGCAAGTATTTTTTTCCGCCATCGCCTTCTGGCCGCAGGACGCCCAGTAGGGGCAGCGAATTGCACCGCGGGCAGAGACAAACCGTCATGGCTGAAACGGGCGGCAGCATGGCGCCCACAATGAACTCGGCATAGGGCTGAAGGAAAGCGCGGCTCAGGAATTCATGAAGCGGAACGGCCGCGGGCGCGTCCGAAGGCACGCCGGGATTTATCGATTCCTGAAGACCCATTTTCCAGAATTCTTCCAGGGCGCTGGCCCACGCGCCTTCTCCCTGGACGCTAAAGCGCTGAGCCTGGGCCGCAAGCGGAGCGGGTCCGCGGGTTTCGATCAACGAGAGAAATCTTCCAAATGGCTCCAGCAGAATAGGCAAGCATAATTCGGAGCGCAAATTGCCGTTGGCAGGCGCAATCGGCCGTTTGCCCCAATCCTTGGGAAGACGCTCGTAAAACTCTTTCTGAAACTTGGCGACATGAAGATAAAAGGAGAGAATTTCCTGTGCAAATGGATAGCGCGACGCCAGCAGTTCAGCGCGTGCAATGCGCGCAGGGTAATTTACTCCGCCAGCGGCGAGAAAGCTCATTTTCTGGATTGGGAATTGCCTACGATCTCCTCGTACCAGGTCGGATGGTAGCGTTTCGCAAACGCCATGGATACATCACCGCGGATGACGGAGCCGAACGCGCCGCGTTCCGCGAACACGCCCATGTAAACGTGGATCATGAAATTCCCAATCGTAATAAGTGCGGCGATAGGATGCAAAATCACCGCGACATACCGGAGCCAGCGCAAACTCCAAGGCAGCGCATCAGTGAACCACAGCACGAGTCCGGTCAGCAATAGCACCGCCCCGCCGAAGAAAAAGCTCCAAAACAACATCTTCTGCCCGGCATTGTAGCGGCCGGCAGGCGGCATTTTGTCGTCCTGATTTGTGATGTAGAAATGAAGAGATTTCCACCATTCCTTATCGACAGGCTCGAACTTCATTTGTTTCGACCACTTCATGTACATGTAACCTAGCGAAACCGCAAATATCAAACCCGCCCAGGGATGCAACATTCGCGAAGTCTGTCCGCCGCCGAGCGCCACAGCTATCCAGAAAAGCCAGGGAGACCAGAAGGCGAGACCCGTGGCCACGAGATAAAGGTACGAACCCGCCGCCACCCAGTGATTCAAGCGTTCGGGAAAAGTGTAGCGAAGCACATGGCCGTGCGGGGCGATCTGTTCGGGATGGGTCACGGTTGTGCTCCAACGGGAGGAATGTCTTCATCCTCGCGCGCTTTAGGTCCGAACCGCAGATAGTGCACGAACAATCCGATCAGCCCGCCGGCAATGGCGAGATTGCCCAGCCATTTCAAAGGATGCTTCCAGAGCTTCACCACGAAAGGAATGCTCGGGTTGGCAGGCAGGCCGCCGTAAAGTTCGGGTTTCGTTGCATCGTGCAACACATAAATGACGCCCGTGCCACCGACGCCCGGCGGATCGTACACGCCCGCGTTGCCATAGCCGTAGTGTTCTTTCAATTGTCTGGCGCGTTGGCCGGCCAAGTCCAGCATGTCTTCTTTCGTGCCGAAATGCAGGCAACCGGTGGGGCAGGACTTGATGCAGGCAGGCTCGAGTCCCTCGCTGATGCGATCCGTGCACAACGAACACTTGTAAACGCGCTTGGTCACCGAATTCAGCTTCGGAATATTGAAGGGGCAACCGGTAATGCAGTAGCCGCAGCCGATGCAGCTCGACTGCTGAAAATCAACGACGCCATTGGAATACTGCACGATCGCACCATCCGCGGGACACGCCTCCAGGCATCCGGGTTCCGCGCAGTGCATGCACTGGTGTTTGCGCATCAGCCATTGGAGCGAGCCGTCTTCCCGCTCATGCTCGTTGAAGAGGATCAAGTTCCAATAATTCCACCGCGTGTCCGGCATAGTCTGGTAGGTGTTGTCGAATGTGGTCGGCGAAAAGGGCATGCTGTTCCATTCGACGCAAGCCACTTCGCACGCCTTGCAACCGATGCACGTGGTTGTGTCCACCAGCTTGCACACTTGCAGATCGCGCTGCGTGTCCTGGCCGGGAACGCTTCCCGCGTGGCCGGAGATTTTTTGGATGCGCAGTGTCGCTTGGCTCATCGCTGTTCCCCTACGCCTTCTCAACCTTCACGAGGAATCCCTTGAATTCCGGCGTGTAGGCGTTGGGATCGACCACGGCTGGCGTCACTAAATTCGCCAGCGTTTTCGAGGTCTTGCCTTCGTCCTCGGCAATGCCGCGATAGCCCCAATGGATGGGGAAGCCGACCTGGTAGGTTTTCTTCCCATCGATCAGCATGGGTTTGATTCGCTTGGTGACCATGGCCTTGGCCACATACTCCCCGCGAATACTGGAGATTCTCACCTTGTCTCCGCCGCGCAGACCAATCTCCTGCGCCAATTCTTCGGGAATTTCCACAAACGGCTCGGGCACGAGCTGCACGTTCATGGGATTGTTTTTCGTCCAGTAGTGGTAATGCTCGGTCAGGCGATAGGTGGTGCAGACAATCGTGTAGCCATCTTTCGGCGTGGCGTATTTGTCGTCGGGCGTTTTGAAACGCTTGACCACAGGATTGCGGGATTGTTGCGGATGCAACAGGTTGTCCACGGGGCTTTCGGTCGGCTCATAAAATTCGGGGAATGGTCCGTCGGCAAACGCGCCGAGAGGGGCGAACAAGCGTCCCACACCCTCCGGATTCATGATGAACGGGCCCATGTGATCGGCCGGCTTGGAATCGGCCTTAAAATCCGGCACGTCGTTGCCCACCCATTTCTGGGCGGCCTCGCTCCACCACACCTGCCGCCGCGTGGGATCCCACGGTTTACCATCCACATTGCAGGACGCGCGATTGTAGAGCACACGCCGGTTTGCGGGCCACGACCATGCCCAATTCTGGTGCACCCCCATTCCGGAAGGATCGGCGGGATCGCGGCGCATGGTGAGGTTGCCGGCTTCGGTGTACGCTCCGCAGTAGATCCAATTGCCGCAGGCGGTGGTGCCGTCGTCCTTCAACCACGCAAAGCCCGGCAATTGTTGATTCGCCTTCAACTGCTGCTTGGTCGCAGGATCCTCCGCGTCCACAAACGTTTTGCCGTTAATCTCCTTGAGGACCTCGGCGAGCGAAGGGTTCGCGGGATCGGTGTAATTCCACGTCAGTTTCAGAATCGGGTCCGGGAACTTGCCTCCATCCGTCTGGTACAACGCGCGCACTTTCAGGAAAATCTGCGCGACGATGGCCTGGTCCAGCCTGCAGTTTCCGGGCATCGGCAGGGCTGTGTTCTTCCACTGCAGCCAGCGCGCAGAGTTGGTAAACGTGCCGTCCTTTTCCGCGAATCCCGCACACGGCAGGCGATACACCGTGGTCTGAATCGTCTTCATCTCTTCGGTGGTGATGCCGGGGGATTTCCAGAACTCGCTGGTTTCGTCGGGGTAGATCTCGCCCACGACGAGCCAGTCCGCCTTTTTCAGAGCGTCGATATTCTTCTTGGTGTCCGGGCCGATGGCCACGCCGTTCATCCCGAAGGCGAAGAGACCCTTGACGATGCCGTTGTACATGTTGTCCCAGAGATAGGTCCAGGAATAGTTGCGGTCCACCTTGGGCAAATAGTCATACGCCCAGTCGTTCTGTTTCGTTGCAGCGTCACCGTACATAGCTTTCAACAAGCTGACACCGAATTTTGAAGTGTTGCCCCAGTAATTGAAGCTTTCCCACGGGCCGGGTTTTGAAGCCTTGGGCGTGATGCGCTTCATCCACCCTTCAAACGAGCCATCTGCGGGAACCGGCACTTTCAGGTAGCCCGGCAAGTTATCGAAAATTCCTGCCATGTCGGTCGCGCCTTGAATATTGGAATGGCCGCGGAGAGCATTTACGCCCCCGCCGGCGCGTCCCACGTTTCCAAGAAGGAGCTGCAGCATGGCGGCGGTGCGGATGGTTTGCGTACCCGAGGTGTGCTGCGTCCAGCCCACTGCATAGATAATGGTGCCGACTTTTTTGGTGTCGCCGTCTTTACGGATGGAAGTAAACAGATCCGCGGCCTTGAGGAACTGTTCTTTGGGAACGCCCGTGATGCGCTCCACCATTTCCGGCGTGTAGCGCGAATAGTGCTTGCGCAAGAGCTGGAATACACAGTTCGGATTCTGCAGCGTGAAATCATACGCCGGCTTTTCCGTCAGGGAAGGAGGTGGCGCCGGCGTCCCGGGCGCCAGGTGTGGTGCCGCAGTCAAAACGTGGGCTTCCGGTAGAGGCTTCCCAGCGGCATCGCCGTTGGCGTAGTTCCATGTCGCCTTGTCGTAGCTCAGCGTTTTCGCGTCATATCCCGAATACAGCCCCTCGTCCTCCGGCAGTTTGAAGGTGTCCTTCACGATGAATGCGGCATTCGTGTAGTTCAGCAGGTAGTCTTTCGCGTAGCGGTTGTTCTCAATCGCGTAACGGATCACTCCGCCCAGGAAGGCGATATCCGTGGCTACGCGGAGTTGGCAAAAGAGATCCGCAACGCTGGCGGTGCGCGTGAAGCGCGGGTCCACCACGATCATTTTCGCGTTGCGCGTGCGCTTGGCTTCGATGGCCCACTTGAAACCGCAGGGATGATTCTCCGCCGGGTTGCCGCCCATGATCAGCATCATGTCGGCATTCTTCATGTCGACCCACCCATTGGTCATTGCGCCCCGGCCGAATGTTGGTCCCAAACTTGAGACCGTGGGGCCGTGTCAAACTCTGGCCTGGTTTTCCAGGTGCACGACCCCCAGGGCGCGCATAGACTTCACGACAAGATAGTTGAATTCGTTGGTGTCAGTGCAGCCGCCGGTCCAGGCGATGGATTCGCAGCGGTTCACGCAGTGCCCGGCAGCATCCGTCTCAATAAACGATTCGTCCCTGGTTCTCTTCACCTTCTCCGCGATTTCGGAAATTGCCTGGTCCCAGGAGATATCCTCCCATTCGATGCCGCAGGGTCGGCGCACTTGGGGTTTCAGCAGCCGACGTTCATTCAGAATGTCTTGTTCGAGAGCGGCGCCCTTGGGGCAGAGCGTTCCCCGGTTGATGGGGTGGTCGGGATCTCCTTCAACATGAACGACTTGCGCGGTGACGTTCTTGGCGCGGTCCCCGATCGTATAGATAATGATGCCGCAGCTCACCGAACAATAGGGGCAGGTGGAGCGCGTCTCATTGGCGCGCGCAATCTTTAGGGTGCGCAGTTGCGCGTAGGCCGGCTGCAGGTCAAAGCCAAATACCGCAGCAGCCGTACCGCCGATGGTTGCAAGTTTAAGGAAATCCCGGCGTGAAGAGTCCATGGTCCTCCCCCCGGATACCGTTGGAATAGCTTACGCGGAGAATACTTTTAAACGTTCCTAGCCCTTCTGTCAACCATTCCATTTCCATGCAACCTGTGTAGAAATCGACTATCTTATGGCCAGAGAGTACAATCCGAAATCGAAGCGATTATCGACGGGCGACAAGCAATAACATTCGACGTTGATAACACCGATCCTTCGGCACACGGTTCGTAGGCCCTGCAGAGGCATTTAGGTGGAGGTTGCTCGCATGAAATTACGTTGCAAGCCAGACTCCGTCCGACTCCGGCTGAATCAGAAGGAAGTAGCCCAATTTGTGCAGGCAGGGGAGTTGGTGGAACGCATTGAAATTCCAGGGTCAGCACCGACTGCCTTCATTTACCGACTTCAGTTCGGCGGTAAACCCGAGTCCAATGCCGTGCGGTTTGAGAATGGCGAACTTACGATTACCGTGCCTGGAGATCAGGCGCACGATTGGGCTAACCGCAAGGACGAGGTTGGACTGTATTACAGCCACGAGGTTGCAGGCGGCAGGTCTCTTCAAGTCATGATCGAAAAGGATTACCAGTGTATCGACGGCCCAGCAGACGAGATCGATCCCGCCGGCTATCCCAACCCCTTGGCAAAAGTGGGATGCAAGCACAACACCAAGTAGCGCCTCGGGATGTTTCCAATGATCGCCCCGAAGATGTTCGGAAATCGTCCAGTCATGTCCCAGCACAGTGAGGTCGCCGCATTCATTCTCGCCGGTGGAGCGAACTCCCGAATGGGGAGCAACAAGGCGCTGATGAAACTCGCCGGGGCGCCGTTGATTGTGCGCACCGCGCGACTGCTGAGGCCGTTGGTGTCGCGCGTTACGGTGATCGGTCCGGCGGGACCGTATCGAAGGCTCGGGCTTCAGACTGTGACGGATCGAATTCCCGGCGTGCGCAAAGTGGCCGCGTACCAAGGGCCGCTCGCGGGAATCGTGACCGCGCTTGGCGTAACATCGGCTCCTTGGAACCTGATCCTCGCGTGCGACCTTCCGTACATTACCGAAGAATGGATTGAACTTCTGCTTTCGCGCGCTGTGCAGTCGAACGCACAGGCCTTCGTGCCGCGCACGCCAGGGGGACTTGAACCTCTTGCGGCAGTTTATCGGCGTGACGCTTACGCGCCGCTCGCGGAAGCGTTTCGGAAAGGTGTGAGAAAAGTTACGGACGCGCTCGCGATTATTTCCGTGGAAACAGTTGCGTTAAAGAATTTCCGAGGGTTTGAACACAACGATCTGGTTCTTATGAATATGAATACGCCGGAGGATTTCAACTCGGCAGAAAAATGGTGGAGTTCAGAAGAGTCGCAGAAGCTCGCTGGTCTCAAGTCTCTGAAGCTGCCGCGGTCGAGACGATCCGCTCCTCGCCGGAATAAATAACGAACCGGTTTCCTCGCAAGAAACCGGCCAGCGACATGCCCATTTCGCGGGCAACTTGAACCGCGAGACTCGACGGTGCCGACACCGAGGCCAGGAGCGGCACCCCTGCCATCAGCGCCTTCTGCACGATCTCGAAACCACCGCGTCCGCTGACCAGGCAGAGATGTCCTTTCAGGGGGATTTGTTTCCGAAGAAACGCCCAGCCGATGACTTTGTCGACGGCGTTGTGCCGGCCAATATCCTCACGCAGCACAATCAGCTCACCCTTCGCGTTAAACAGTGAGGCTGCGTGCAAACCTCCAGTGTGGCGAAAAAGGTTCTGCTCGGCTTTCAATCGTTCCGGCAGAGTGCAAAGCATATCGGCGTCAAATTGCGTGGCCGTCTCCGGGCGGGCCGGCAGACGTTGACGCACCGCTTCAATCGATGCTTTGCCGCAGACACCACAGGCCGAGCCCGCGGAGTACATTCTCTCGGTTCGCTGTTTTGGGATTTTCACTCCGCGAAGTTTCACGGAAATCGTGTTTTGTTTCGCGCGCGATCCTGAAGCCTTCTGGCTCGGACGGACCCAAACCAGTTGATCCGGGCTGCGGATGATTCCATCGGTAAACAACAGGCCGGCCACGAGCTCGTGGTCATGCCCGGGAGTGCGCATCGTTACTCCCAGCGACCGGCGGCCGCAGCGAATCTCCAGCGGCTCTTCACTGGCGAGCCAATCCTCAACCCGTTGCGCGGATCCGCTCCCCCACACCGTGACCTGCGTGATCTTCATGCTGCGCGGATCGCGCGATTCCCAATCTTTTTTTTCGGGCAAGGCCATGGTTTCCTATCATAACAGCCTGCAATTGGTTCGATCTAAGCCACGGCAAGATAGACATAGCGCAGAATGAACAGGACAGTGAGAATCCAAACGAGCGCATTGATTTCCCCGATTTTACCCACCGCCAGTTTCACGACAGTATAAAAAATAAGGCCAAGGCTCAGGCCGGTCGCGATACTGAATGCCAGAGGCGTCGCCAACATGGTGATGAACGCGGGCACGGCCTCGCTTAAGTCTTGCCATCTCACTTGCGCCAGGGATTGCGACATCAAGACGCCCACCAGGATCAACGCCGGGGCTGTTGCGTAGGCCGGAATCGCAGCCGCCAGAGGAGAACAGAACATGGCCAGAAGGAAGAGTGCCGCCACGGCAACATTGCTAAGACCCGTGCGGGCTCCAGCGGCAACACCTGCGGCGCTTTCGATGTAGCTCGTGACGGTGGAAGTGCCTGTCAGCGAGCCGAAGATCGTGCCCACCGAATCCGCCAACAGTATCCGGCCCACACGGGGAATCTTGCCATCTTTAACGAAGCCGGCTTGCTCGCAAACACCTACGAGGGTACCAACGTTGTCGAATAGATCGACAAACAGGAACGCGAAGAGAATCTCCAGGAAGCCGAGATGAAGTGCTCCGCGAAAGTCTAGTTGCAGAAAAGTGGAAGAAGGGTGCGGCATCGCAAAGAACGTCGCAGGCCAACTAGAAATACCGCGGAGCATTCCGAGGACTGCAGTTCCGATGATGCCTAGCAAAATGGCGCCATGGATCTTTCGGGCCATGAGAACCAGAGTCAGGGCAAGCCCGAAGCAGGCGGTCTGCACTTCCTTGCTGGCGAAACTGCCGAGGCCCACAAAGGTAGCGGAATTGGCCACGACGAGCTTGGTATTTCGCAAGCCAATAAATGCGATGAACATGCCGATTCCGGCGGCCGTGGAGTGCTTCAGGCAATCAGGCATGCCATTGACAATCTGCTCGCGTACTCGCGTAACCGTGAGAATCAGGAAAAGTACGCCCGAAAAGAAGACTACGGCGAGAGCGGTCCGCCAGGGTATGTGCATCGCCAGACATACTGAGTAGGTGAAGTAGGCGTTCAGCGACATCCCCGGCGCCAGGGCGATGGGATAGTTCGCATACAATTCCATGACCAGCGTGGCAACGGCGGCCGAGAAGCAAGTGGCAAAGACAACGCCCTCGGCGGGCATTCCAGCCTGGGCGAGAATCTGGGGATTAACCACGACAATATAAGCCATGGTTATGAACGTGGTGAGACCGCCCAGCAATTCCTGCTTCACGGATGTGTGGTTCTCAGCAAGTTTGAAGTAATGATCGATCACGCGCCCCCCCCCCGCACGAACTGGCCCGCAACAGCCTCTTCAATCTCACTTAACTGGGGCTCAGTGACAAACCTGCGAATCACCGCGCAAAGTTCTCAATACGGGATCTTGTCCGGCTTATCTGCCCACGCGCGAAAACCCGCAAGCGCTTCCTCGCGCATCATCTGAATGGTGGGGATGCGGCGCCGTGAATGTGGCTGTTTCAGCTCGCTGTAGAGGAACGAGTCATCAAAACCGATTTTGGCTGCGTCTTCGTGGGTGTTGGCGAAATAGATGCGTGCAAGGCGGGCCCAATAGATGGCGCCAAGGCACATGGGGCACGGTTCGCAGGAAGTGTACAGCTCGCAGTCCTTCAGCTCGAACACCCCAAGTTTTTCGCACGCCTGGCGGATGGCCAGGACTTCCGCATGAGCCGTTGGATCATGGGTCGAGGTCACCTGATTTACGCCCTCGGCGACAACCTTGCCGTCTCTCACAATCACCGCGCCGAACGGGCCACCGCGCCCGGAGTACACCCCCTCGATTGAGAGCTGAATCGCCCGTGCCATAAAAGGGTTGCTCATCTTGCGTTGTTACCGCTCCTTCCTTCGCTCCCGCGAGGCAAGTTCGCGGTATGTCCTGTATTTCCAAAAGAAAGCGAGGCGGACACCCGCGCCGGGCAGCAAGTATAAGCCCAGAAAACCGCCATCCAGCACTTTTTTCGTGTTGAATTATCGATTTTCGCGAGTTGAAAAATTATTGATATGAGGCTACCCTCTTGCCTCATTCTCAGGAGACTTTGCAGGTACCTGCTTATCACCATGAGTCTGCGCGCCTTCCGCTCACGCCGGGTCGTTACCCCGGAAGGGGTGCGTCCTGCGGCCCTGCTTGTCGAAGGAGACCGAATCCGCGACGTAGTTGCTCCGGATCGCATGCCAGCGGAGGCGGAGGTAGTCCAGGATTTTGGTGATCTAGCCATTCTTCCTGGGCTGGTCGATTCCCATGTTCACATCAACGAACCCGGCCGCACGGAATGGGAAGGATTTGAGACGGCGACGCGTGCCGCGGCGGCGGGGGGCTACACGCTATTAGTGGACATGCCGTTGAATTGCCTTCCGGCCACCACCAGTGTCGCCGCGCTGGAAGCCAAGCGGGAAGCGGCACGGGGCCGATGCCGGGTTGATTGGATGGCCTGGGGAGGACTTGTAGCCGATAACCAGCTCGATATTGAGCCGCTGGCGGAAGCGGGAGTGCCGGGATTCAAGTGCTTCCTCGTTGCTTCCGGCATTGATGGCTTTACCATGGTTACGGAGCGACAGCTACGGGCAGCTTTGCCTCATATTGCCCGGACGGGCCAACCCCTGCTGGTGCACGCGGAACTTCCTGGACCGATAGATTCGGCCACAGAGGGTTTGTCGGGTGCGGATTGGTCGCTCTACCCTACCTATCTGCAATCGCGGCCGGAAGAAGCGGAGCTGTCGGCGATTCGGCTGCTGTTGTCGTTGTGCCGCGAATACAAGATCCACCTGCACATTGTCCATCTCTCGGCCAGCAAAGCGCTTCCCGAATTGCGCGCCGCGCGTTCTGAAGGTCTTCCTGTGACAGTGGAGACCTGCCCGCACTATCTGCATCTGTCCGCTGAAACAATCCCCAAGGGAGCAACGCTGTTTAAGTGCGCTCCGCCGATTCGTGGCCGGGAAAACCGTGAAGCATTGTGGCAGGGGCTCCGCGATGGAACCATCGACCTGGTGGCTACAGATCATTCTCCCTGTCCACCGAAAATGAAGCGCGTTGCCGAAGGGAACTTCCGAAACGCATGGGGCGGCATCGCAAGCTTGTCCATGGCGCTGCCGGTGATGTACACGGAGGCCAGCGGGCGCGGATTTGCACTGACCGATATCGCGCGGTGGATGGCAGAGACGCCGGCAAACCTGGCTGGCTGCCAGACCAGGAAAGGCCGAATTGCAGCGGGGTACGATGCCGATTTCGTGGTTTTCGATCCGGAGAGCGAATTCGTAGTCAGCGAAAACCGATTGCATTACCGTCACCGGGTTTCGCCGTACTTGGGAGAAAAGCTGCGTGGGGTAGTGAAGGCCACGTATATTCGCGGCAGGCTTGTGTTCAGCCACGGCGAGTTTCCGGGTGAGCCCATCGGCCAGGAGTACCGCGGCTAGCGGGGAAAGGCTCCCACGATTCCCATGAAGAATGGCCCCATTGTCGGCACTTCGGTTCCCCGCAAGGAAGGCCGTGCCAAAGTCACCGGAGAGGCACGGTACGTCGACGACATGGTTTTACCGGACATGCTTTATGGCGCCACGGTTCGCAGCCGATTCCCGCGGGGCAAGGTCAAAAAAATCACTTTCGGGCCGGGCATCGATTGGGAAGAGTTCGTGGTCGTCTCACCCAAGGATATTCCCGGGAAGAACTGCATCGCCCTAATCGAGGACGATCAACCGTGTCTGGCCGATGGAATGGTCAATCATCCTGAGGAGCCCCTCCTGTTGGTGGCTCATCCGGACCGCCATCTTCTCCCGAAAGCCGTTGAGGCGGTATCGGTCGAATACGACGCCCTTCCTGCAATCTTCAGCATGGAAGAGAGCGAGAGACTCTCCCAAATCATATGGGGTGCAGACAACACCTTTAAAAGCTATCTGATCGAGAAAGGCGATGTCGAGGCCGTGTGGGAAGCCGCAGACTATATCGTCGAAGGTGAGTACACGACCGGAGCGCAGGAACAGCTTTATATAGAAAATAACGGAATGATCGCCGCCTTTGACCCGCAGCAAGGGCTCACTGTATGGGGCTCGCTCCAATGCCCTTATTACCTGCACAAAGCCCTGATGAAACTCTGCGATCTGCCGGCGGATCGCGTGCGCGTCGTGCAGACGGAAACAGGGGGTGCATTTGGCGGCAAAGAAGAATATCCGTCGATGATCGCTGGCCACGCCGCGCTTCTGGCCATGAAGTCGGGGAAACCCGTGAAAATCATCTATGACCGTATGGAAGACATGACCGCCACTACGAAGCGCCACCCTTCGCGGACGCGCCACCGGACTGCCGTAAGCAAAGATGGCAAAATCTTGGGAGGAGAGATTGAATTCACTCTTGACGGGGGTGCCTACGAAACCTTATCGCCCGTAGTCCTTTCGCGCGGTGCTATTCATTCCGGAGGTCCCTATCATTGGCCAAGTGTCCGCATTCGCGCCAAGGCCGTGGCCACCAATGCGCCGCCGCACGGTGCGTTTCGCGGATTTGGTGCGCCGCAGTCCCTGTTCGCGCTGGAGCGCCACATGGACCGCGTCGCTCAGACAGTTGGGCTTTCGCCCGTCGAATTCCGGCGGCGGAATTTCCTCAAGCCCGGCCAGACCACCACGACAGGACAGACCGTGCGTGAAAAGATCGATCTGAGCAAGCTTCTCGACCGAGCGCTGGAACTTTCCGGCTATTACGCAAAGAAGAAGAAATTCGCGGAAGAAAATCAAGTGGGCGGCTGCAAGAAGGGAATTGGCATGGCCGCCTTTCTGCACGGCGCGGGGTTTACCGGCTCGGGCGAGCGCTATCTCGGATCGGAGGTCGGCGTTGAAGCATGCGCCGACGGCAGCGTGCGCATTCTGGTCTCCAGCACGGAATTCGGCCAGGGAACGAAGACTGTGCTGTGCCAGATCGTAGCCGAAGCGCTCGGGCTGCGGTATGAGGACGTCGGAATCGCCCAGCCGGATACGCAGGAGGTGCCCAATAGCGGCCCCACCGTGGCGTCTCGAACGGTTATGGTGGTCGGGAAATTGGTGCAATCGGCAGCCATGGGAATCAGACAAACACTGACGGCGCGCGGCATGCTAGGGGATTCCTTTACTCCCGAGGAGTTCCGGGCCGCATGTCAAGCCCATGTCGCCCAACACGGCAAAATCCGCTGCCTGGCGCGCTACGAACAGCCTGACGACATTGTTTGGGACGAGCAAAAATATCGTGGCTCGGCTTACGCGGCGTTTGCCTGGGCGGTTTATGTCGCGGAAGTTACCGTAGATCTGACCACGTACAGCGTATCGGTGGACGATTTCGTGGCAATTCAAGAAGTAGGAAAGGTGCTACACCCGGTTCTGGCAAGTGGCCAAATCATTGGGGGTGTGGCACAAGCCATCGGTTTTGCGTTGTATGAGAAAGTGATTTGGGAAAAGGGGCGCATGCAGAACGGCCAGATGACCAACTACATGATGCCGACCTCTGCCGACCTGCCTCCGATTCGCGTTTATTTTGAGGAATTGGGTAACGTTCACGGCGCATACGGGGCGAAAGGAATCGGTGAACTGCCGATGGACGGCCCGGCGCCGGCGATCCTCAATGCCATCGAAGACGCGCTTGATATTCCGTTCGATTCGATTCCGTTACTTCCCGAGGATATCTTCGCTGCGTTGGCTGAAAAGACGGCGTCGGAGAATGTGGTCCGCTCGGTGCGAGAAGAGCGATGAGAGAGTCTCCCCAGGTTCGCACAAAATGCGAGATATCTTTCACGGTCAACGGGAAGTTGGTAACTTTGCGCGCGCACGCCATGGAGCGCCTGCTGGACGTGCTGCGCCACGAGCTTCGATTGACAGGGACGAAAGAAGGTTGCGGAGAGGGCGAGTGTGGCTCGTGTGCCGTGCTGATGGACGGAATGTTGGTGAACAGCTGTCTCATTCCGGTGCTCCAGGCGAATGGCGCTAGCATTGTCACAATCGAGGGCTTGGCCTCCAACGATCAATTGCGAGTGCTGCAGCAGGCTTTTCTCGATTGCGGCGGTGCCCAGTGCGGCATCTGCACTCCGGGAATGATCCTTGCGGCCTTTCACCTGTTGAGCAAGAAACCACAACCCACCTCGGAGGAGATTCGCGAGGGGCTATCCGGCAATTTTTGTCGCTGCACGGGATACATGCAAATTTTTGAAGCCGTGGCGCAGGCGGGTCGCCGGGGGACCGCAACATGAGGGCGCATCCCGCCGAATATGAGCTCGTTGCGCCCCGCACGCTGCCTGCTGTGTTGTCGCTTCTGGCGCAGGCGCCCGGCGCATGGCTTCCCATCGCCGGCGGCACGGATGTAATGGTGCAGTATTCCGCGGGAAATCTGCGGGCGCGAAAGCTGGTCAGTATCTGGAATCTTCCGGAGTTGCGTCGAATCGAGATTCTCCCCGACGAAATTCAGATTGGCGCGGGCTGCACCTATACGAATCTGAGCGAACATACAATCGTCAGCCGGGAGTTCACGCTGTTGTCCCGTGCGGCGCGCTGGACCGGGGGAATCGCCAACCAGAATCGCGGGACCATCGGCGGCAACATCGTGAATGCTTCGCCAGCCGCGGATTCCCTCCCTGCGCTCCTGGTCTATGAGGCGGAACTCCTTCTTGTTTCGGTGCGAGGCGAACGCCGCGTACCTTACAGGAACTTTCACATCGACTACCGGAGGACGCAGCTTGCAAGCGATGAATTGATTCGCGCCATTTGCCTGAAAAGGTGGTTTTCAGAGTATTATGCGCAGGCGCGCAAGATTGGGGCCCGCAACGCGCAGGCCATCTCGAAGGTGTGCCTGGCGGCGTTGGGGAGGCTTGCGGATGGCGTGGTCGATGATATTCGTCTGGCGATGGGAAGCGTGGCGCCCGTTCCGCTTCGTTTGACGGAAACCGAGCGAATCGTGAAGACAAAACGGATCGATTCGGCGCTCATCCAGTTGGCCAGAACGACGGCAGCCGCGGAGGTCCTGCCGATTGACGACATTCGATCCACGGCACGCTATCGCGCGGCTGTGGCGGGGAATCTGGTTGCGGAGTTTCTGGAGCATCTGAGCGTGAGCGGTTCGAGAAGATGAGCGATGTGCTGGCGCGTTGGAACAGTTTGCTATCCGATGAAGCGGAGGGAGAGATATTGCCTTGTTGTGGTTCAAAGGCCTGGGCGCGAGGGATGGCGGCTCGGAGGCCAATCCTCGATGAAGCTGCCCTGTTGGCTGCGAGCGACCAAGTTTGGAAGAATCTGCCGGCATCCGATTGGATGGAAGCGTTTCAAAATCACCTGCGGATTGGAGAATCGCGTGCCCCGGAATCGAGCTCGGCGCGGTCTGCGGCCTGGTCAGGAGAGGAACAACGGAGAGTTGGCAGCGCGAGCGAGGATGTGAAGGTTGCACTGGCGAAAGAAAATCGCGCTTACGAAAAGCGGTTCCACCGCATCTTTATCGTATGTGCCACGGGTAAATCGGCGCCGGAAATCCTGGAGATTCTCCGGCGACGCTTGCGGAACGACGAAACCACGGAACTTCATGAGGCAGCCGAGCAACAGCGGCAGATCGCGCACCTTCGGCTGAAGAAATGGCTATCATCATGAAACGCATCTCAACGCATGTTCTTGATATCTCTCGGGGCCAGCCCGCGAAAGACGTGCCCGTGCGTCTGGAAAGACGAGAGCCCGGCGGAGAATGGGCCGTGTTGCGGGAATCCCGCACGGATGAAGAAGGCCGGTGCGGGCAATTGCTTCCTGAGGACGAGTTTCTTCGCCCGGGGCTTTACCGGTTAGCCTTCGATGCGGCAAGCTATCATCTCGCTCAGGATGTTGAAGGGCTTTATCCGGTTGTCGAGGTCACATTTCAGGTGCGGGAGGGTGAATCTCACGTTCACATTCCCTTGCTTCTGAGTCCGTATGGGTACACAACGTACCGGGGAAGCTGATCCAATGATAACGCTGGCCGAAAACAGGTACGGCAAATCGCGAGTCCGCGTTGTAAAAGTGAAGCGGCATCCGGACCGCCACGATTTCCGCGAATGGACGGTGGAGGTTCTGCTTGAAGGCGATTTCGGGTCCTGCTTTGTCGAGGGAGACAACAGCAAGATTCTTCCCACAGACACGATGAAGAACACGGTGTACTCGTTGGCACGAACCACGTCGGCGGAGTGCATGGAAGAGTTTGGCAAGGAACTGATCGCCTTCCTGCTGGACCGCAACCCCCAAGTTTCTGCGGCGCACGTCACACTGTCGGAGAAGGCGTGGGAGCATCTCCACACAGGAGGAAGGCCGCATCCCACCACCTTTGTGCAATCGAGCGCCGAGTGCCAGACGGCTGAGGTTGCAGCGGCGCGGAATGGCATACCATCCGTCCGGTCGGGGCTGGAGAACCTGGTGATCCTGAAGACGGCAGGTTCGGAATTCGTGGGATTCATTAAAGATTCGTTGACAACTCTTCCAGAAGCGACCGACCGCCTGTTCGGCACGGCGGTCCGTGCACGCTGGAATTACACGTCGCCCAGCGCTCCTTTTATCGCTCTTCGGCCCATAATCCGCGAAATTATGCTGAGCGTGTTTGCCGGACATTCCAGCAAATCCGTGCAACACACCTTATACGCCATGGGCGACACCGTGCTGGCGAATGTTCCGGAGATTGCCGACATCGAACTCACCATGCCGAACAAGCATTGTCTTCTGGTGGACCTCTCGCGCTTTGGGCAGGACAACCCCAACGAGATTTTTGTGCCAATCGATGAACCACACGGGTACATCGAGGCACGCATTCGCCGGCAGGGTTAAGAGTCCGTGTTAACGCATGGAAACACAATGATTCGCGCCGAAGAGGTTGTCGCTCGCTGCAAGAGACTCGCGACATTCTCGGAAGACCCAGGCAGCACGCGCCGGACGTTCCTTTCTCCTCCGATGCGTGATTGTCACCTGGAGATCAGCAAGTGGCTCACGGCGGCGGCAGCCGAGGTGACGGTGGATGCGGCTGGAAACTTACGAGGCTTCTATTCTGCCGCTCAATCTGGCGCGCCGAGACTGCTCATCGGGTCGCACCTGGATACGATCCCGAACGCCGGTGCCTATGACGGTGTACTCGGTGTCGTTGTTGCGGTCGCCCTGCTCGAAGCATTGAAAGGGCGGCGGCTTCCATTCGGAATCGAGGTTGTCGGATTTTCCGAAGAGGAAGGAATCCGGTTCGGCACTCCTTTCATTGGCAGCCGCGCGCTGGTCGGCAGTCTCGATGAGGAACTCCTGAATCGTCAGGATGCGGATGGAGTCTCGGTTCGCACGGCCATCAAACGTTTTGGACTGAATCCGGCGGAAATTCCACGCGCGGCGCTGGCGGACGATACGCTGGCTTACCTGGAGTTTCATATCGAGCAAGGACCAATCCTGGAGTCGCTTGGACTGCCGCTTGGAGTGGTAGAGGCCATCGCGGCTCAGACTCGCATGGAGTTGACGTTCTTGGGCCGCGCCAATCACGCGGGCACGACACCCATGCACCTCCGGCATGATGCCATCGCCGCGGCGGCAGAGTGGGTCGTCGCGGTTGAGCGCACGGCGCAGGGCTCTCCGGACCTGGTCGCAACCGTGGGCCAGTTCACAGCAAAGCCAGGCGCAATCAATGTGATTGCAGGGGAAGTCCGGGTGACTCTGGACCTTCGCCACGACTCGGATGAGGCATACGCCCGAGTGGGTGACACTCTTGTCCGGCTGGCGGAGGAGATTAGCGAACGACGCGGATTGACACTACGGCGAAGAGTTCTGCTGAACCAGAGGGCAGTGGCGATGGATCCATTTCTAGTCGAGCAGATCGAGGAAGCAATCCGGAAGATAGGCTGCCAGCCGCATCGCATGGTCAGCGGCGCCGGTCACGACGCCATGATCCTGGCTGAAAAAGTACCCGCGGCAATGATCTTTCTGCGAAGTCCCGGTGGGATTAGCCACGACCCCGCGGAATCTGTAAATGTTGCAGATGTGGCAAAGGCGCTCGAATGCGGGTTGCAGTTGCTTGATCAACTTGCGAGTTCCTCCGAACTCCAAAAAAGGATGTGCCGTGCATAATTTGGGTGAAACGCGAAGTTCTCAACAACGCAACCATTTGCTTTTGACGGCAGACACCTTTGTCCGTACCACTTTGCCGGGCATGAAAGCATGCATGGCCATTGTGCATGCGAGCCCCACAATCGGCGCGAGATTTGCCCAGTACACCGCCGAATTCGAATCCGGAGGCGAACTTGGCGGAACTCCGGCACAGCGCTTCCTTTATGTGCTAGAAGGGCAGCTCCAATTTGAAGTTGATGGCCGCCAGAGCGAGGTAGGAATGTGCGGGTACGCGTACTTGCCGGAAGGCTTGCCACACCGCGTGGTGGCAACAAGAGCGAGCCGGGCCGCCGTCATCGAGAAGCCATACCAGGCCCTACCCTCGGTGGACTCACCGCGCATACTCATTTCCAGCGAAGACGCCATTTCCTCGCATCCGCTTGGCGATGATCCTAGCCTGCAGGCGAAATGCCTGCTTCCCGATACGATGAATTTCGATTTTGCCGTGAACACCATGGTGTACCAGCCGGGAGCTTCCCTGAGCATGGTGGAGATGCACGTGATGGAGCACGGACTACTGATGCTCGAGGGCGGCGGCATTTATCGGCTGGGCGATTCGTGGTATCCCGTCACCGCAGGCGATTTCATCTGGATGGGACCGTGGTGCCCGCAGTGGTTCGGAGCGATCGGCAAGGTACCGGCGAAGTATCTTATCTATAAGAATTGGAACCGGCATCCGCTGGCAGGCACTCCTCTATGAGGTTTGATGTGGATCGCGATCGCCTCGTACAGGAGATCGAGGAGCTGGCGTCGATTTCCGACGCTGAGGCGCCCGCGGTCACACGAATTGTTTTTACGCCAACCGATCTCAAGGCGCGTGCGTGGCTGATCGCCCGGTGTGAAAAAGCCGGGCTGGCCGTGCGGCAGGATGCCATAGGAAGTATCTTCGCGCGATTGACGGGTTCCGAGCCAAGCGCGCCCGCCGTTGGCACAGGTTCTCATATCGACGCCATACCCAACGCCGGAAAATATGATGGAGTCGTGGGCGTGCTCGGGGCCCTGGAGGCGATCCGGTCGTTGCAGGCCAGCGGCTTCCATCCGAAACACTCGATCGAGTTGCTTGTGTTTACTTCCGAAGAGCCCACGCGTTTTGGAATTGGATGTCTCGGGAGCCGGTTGCTGTCGGGGACCATGTCTGCCGAGTTGGCGAGAAAGTTGGTGGATAGAGAAGGAGCTTCGCTGGAGGAAGTGCGGCGGAATGCCGGGCTTAAGGGGCCGCTCGAGGAAGTGAAACTCCCTCACGGCTACTACAAAGCGTTTGTTGAATTGCATATCGAGCAAGGTCCCCTTCTGGAGCGGCAGAGAATTCCCCTCGGGATTGTCACCCAAATCGCCGCTCCTGCCAGCCTGCGCATTACAATCGAAGGCTCCGGAGGACACGCAGGCGGAGTGCTGATGCCCGATCGCAGAGACGCCCTGTGCGCTGCGGCGGAGCTGATCCTCGCGATTGAAAATGCGGCTAGGACGAGCGGAGCGCCGGATACGGTGGCTACCGTAGGTATCTGTGAAGTTTTTCCTGGCGCCGTGAACAGCATCCCCAGCCGCGTTCATTTAAGCGTGGATATCAGGGATACAGTCCTTGAGCGGCGCGATGCTGTGATGCGTGCGATCGAGGCCGCCCGTCAAACCATTGCCATGAAGCGGCAAGTCTCGATCAGCGGAGAACTGTTGAACGCGGATGCGCCTGCCCAATGCGCTCCGGCGATCACTCAAGCTCTTTCGCAATCCTGCTTGAAGCACCAACTGGCTTTTGTCCCCATGGTCAGCCGGGCCTATCATGACTCGCTTTTCATGTCGCGCGTCGCGCCGGTCGCGATGCTGTTTATTCCTTGCCGCAATGGCTACAGCCACCGTCCCGACGAATACGCATCTCCGGAAGACATTGCACGCGGAGTACTTGTACTCGCGGAAACCCTGGCTACTCTCGCAGCCTGACTCCCGTAGGACACTCGTTCCAGATTTCCGAGTTCACTCTGTCGCCAAAGAGCTGCGGACTTTGGCGTAACCCGGCTTGATAACGGAGTAGATGAGATCGCAACGCTGGTCGTAGGGCAGGAAGGCGCTCTTCATCGCGTTGATCGAGATCTTCTCGAAGTCCTCCAGGGAAAGACCCAAGGTATGCGCGGCAGCCTCGAATTCTTTGGTCATAGTGGTGTCGCTCATCAGCCGGTTGTCGGTGTTCAGCGTGACGCGAAATTTTGCCTGATAGAAAATCTTAAAGGGATGATCAGCCACGCTGCGTGCGGCCCCCGTATGGACGTTGCTGATCAGGCAGATCTCCAGGGGTATCCGCTTGTCGAGAACGTACTGCGCGATGTCGCCTAATTTCACCGCCTTGCCGTCCACGACAGCAATGTCGTCGATTAACCGTGTCCCGTGTCCGATGCGATGCGCTCCGCAGTATTGAATGGCCTGCCATATCGATTCCTTCCCAAATCCCTCGCCGGCATGAATCGTGATGTTGAAATTCTGCCGTTGAATGTAGTGGAACGCGTCCACGTGTTTTTTGGGAGGATACCCGCCCTCTTCACCCGCCAAATCGAATCCCACAACTCCCCGCTCGCGAAAGTCGACGGCGAGTTCGGCCATTTCCAGCGAGACGTCCATATTGCGCATCGCGCAGATAATCAGTCCGCAAGAAACCGCAAAGTCCTTTCGGCCCCGCTCCAGGCCCTTTAGCACGGCGGAGACCACCTGCTGGTGGGTTAATCCCCTCTGGGTATGAAAAACCGGAGCAAAGCGAGTCTCAAAATAGACCACGCCGTCGCGGCTCAGGTCTTCCGCCTGTTCGTAAGCCACCCTTTCAAGAGCCTCTTCGTTCTGCATCACGGCAATTGTGTGCACGAAACCTTCCAGGTACTTTGGCAGACTCCCCTGGTTCGCCCCCTGGTGGAACCAGCGCCCCAGTTCTTCCGGATCATCTGTGGGAAGTTGGTTGTATTCTGCGCTTCTTGCCAACTCAATGACCGTTTTCGGTCGCAACACGCCGTCCAGGTGTTCGTGCAACAGCACCTTCGGGAGACTCTTCAATACCCCGTGATCCAGCTTCATGGAAGCCCCCGCTTTACCCATTCGCGGCGATCACCGCCACAGGATGAAACGCTGTCGAACCATGGAGGGCCGGTCCTGCAGCGAGATCGCGCATAGCCAGAATGGGGTTCTCAGGAAGTTTGAGAACCCCGCCCTGGCCGCTCGCTAGTTGGTTCAGAAGGTGAGGCGCAGGGCCATTTGGATTTGGCGAGCGCTGCCGATGGTTTTGTTAACGTTGCCCAAGCCAAACGGGCAGTTGTAGAACCCATTGACTGGATTCTTAGTGCCGCAACCGGAGGGCAAAACAGGTTGGCCTGTACCCACTGTTGGAAAGCCATTGTAGTACTGGTTCTGCGACACGTCGTCGATGGGTATATCGAAGCTGGGCGTGTTGGTCACGTTGAACACGTCAAAGCTGAACTTCAGGTTCGTGCGTTCGGTGATGCTGGTGTCCTTGACGAAGGACACGTCCAGGCGGCGCTGCCACGATTGCCTGAAAATGTTGCGCTGTCCGGTGGTGAAATTGGTTTCATACGGGTCGTTCATTGGAATGGCGCCATTTAAATCGCCGGGCTGCAAGATGGGAATCGTGAAGCAGGGAGCATAGAGTGCGGTAACGCCGGGCGTGGCGCCACTGGCTCCTGGCGCGGCCTGCTTCAGAGTACAGCCCGCCTTGAGGGGAACGACCGGGTTGTTAATTCCGTCATTGACCCCGTAAAAGAGGCTGCCAACCGCACCGGTGTAATCAACCACGCTAAACGGCTGGCCGCTCTGGTAAATGCCGACTCCTTCAAGAGCCCAACCGTCGATGACGCGCCCCTTGATAGAGGTGGCATCCGCCGCGAACTTAGGCAATTGGTAGCTGAAGTTGAAGTTGAAGACGTGCGTGCGATCAAAGTCCGAAGTACCATACGCGTCGCGCAGGTTGAGCGGATTGTTTCCGTTGTAGAACAGTCCAAGCCCGCTCTGCTCGTCCGTTGCGTGCGACCAGGTATAGGAGAAGCCCACCTGCAAGCCGTGACTCAGGCGTTTCTCGACGTGCGTCTGAAGCGCGTTGTAAGCGGAAATGCCCGAGGCTTCGTAGCTCAGCGACTCCGAAGAATAGCCGACGTAGGGAACGCGCATATCGACATTGCCGCCCTCATAGGTGGCGAGATAATTGCCCGGCGAGACGGAAGGATGGCCGGGAATGCTCGGCAGGCCGATGAAATTGAAAGTGTTGCTGCTATCTTGAAGGGTGTAACCGTAACTGTAGTATTGCCCGTTGATGGGATGAGAAGGCGAAGCAATCTGCGCCTGGTTGAAGGGCACCGGGATGACCAGATGGCGGCCCAGATTGCCGACGTAGCCAATCTGAATTAGGAGGTCGTTGCGCGGCTGCCACTGAATGTCCAGTGTGTTGTTGATGGTGTAGGGTAGCTTGTTCTTGCGGTCATATACCGCAATGGGAAAAAGCGGAAGCCCTGCTTCTATCCCCGAGACAGTGGGCAAATAACTGATGATATCGGCGGGATTGCCGGTTGGAGGAGCCTGAGGGCTGTTGCCCCAAGGATGGGCTAGCGATCCTCCCAGTCCAGTGATGCCAGGCCCAGTTCCCAGTTGCGACGGATCGCAAGTAGGAATGTATCCCTGATAAGGAGTCGTCAACGATTGGCACACTTGTGAGTTCACGAACGGAGGCGATTGGTTCACTCCAAAAGGGCCGCCCGTGATGACGCCAGCCGCAAAGCCGGGGGAGAAATAGGAGAATAGTTCGCCGCGGTCGTAGTACAGGCCGGTTCCCGCGCGGACCACTATCTTGTTGTGAAACATTTGCGGACTCCAGGCGATGCCAAGGCGCGGCGCAAGACCCCATTGGCGACCGGTGAGCGTCGAGTTGCTGACTCCCTTGGTGGGAAACTGCTTGTTGTTTCCGGCGATGATGAATCCAGTGGAAGTCACCTCATTACCGTCGAACGCATACTTTGAGGGATCGAAATTATAGATGCGGCCGTACTTCTCTGTGAGCCCGCCGTTCCAGTCGTAGCGCAGCCCAAGGGTCACGTTGAGGTTGGAGCGCAATTGATATTTGTCCTGAATGTAGAGGCCGTTCTGCCCGGCGCGATAGTAGCGGTTCGCGTCTCCCTGGAGGTAGGCCGAGGTCACAAAGCCATTGGAGGTGTAGGGAGTGACCAGGCCCAGCAGAAACTGCGAGAAATCCACGACGCCAATATTGCCGGTGTCCGTTCGCCGGTCGCGTGTGTCCAATTGCGTGTAGGCATAACTGCCGCCGAATGTGATGGTGTGCTTACCCTTTGTCCAGATTGCGGTGGCCGAGGGCATGAAGCGGTTCTGGAACACGCCGGTGAATGCACCCTGGGAGGCCGAGCCTTGCCCGATGGTGAGGGCGGCATTAGCGACCGGAGCAGGATCAGCGCAATTCGGGGTGGAACTGATGGGACCGGAACAACCCGAATTGTAGCTGGCGGTGTTCCCGAAGGGGTCCACGATGGTGATACCTGGGAAAATAGTAGACCCGAACGTGTCGATACCTACGGACGATGATCCGAACGGTATGGCCGATGGCCCAAACGGCTGTGAAATGGTGCTGTAAACCTTCTCCCGAATGAATCCGAACGTTTCGCTGATGCTGAGGTTCGACCTCAGAGTCTGTGTGTTGCCGATGGAGAACACCTGGCTGCCCGCATCCAGATGCTGGGCAAAGCCGGCTACGCTGGAATAGGCATAGGGAGCGATCGTCGGATCGTGCTGGTAGTAATACTTCAGCGCGACCGTATCTTTTGCGGTGGCGTTCCAATCCAAGTCCGCCACTGCCTGGTGCGCGGTGAACAGCGCCGTGCCCGGCACAATCGCATTTTCCGGGAAGTTTACGGTCGGCGTCTGCCCGTCAGCCGAGGGGATCAGATATTGGCCGCTTGGTAGCTTGTAATTCAGCAGCGCGTACGCCACGGGACTGATATCGCCCGGGGTGTTGTCAACCACGGGGTTCACTGTAGCAGGGAAGTTGCCATTTACCGCGGCTGCCAGCCCAGCGGGGCTCCGGTCATTCGTCAAACCTGCGGGTACCGTGATGCGAGAGAGGCCGATTTCCTGGTCAGAGCTATGAATGTGCTGATAACTGATGAAGCCGAAAAGCTTGTCTTTGATCAGCGCACCGCCCAGCGTTCCGCCAAGCTCGACGCGATGCAATTCAGGATTCTTCTCGCTGGAAGGGATGTTGGGGTCGGCATTAAAGAAGAAAGGCGCGGCGTTGAGTGCGTTTGTGCCGCGCTTAACGGAGGCGGAGCCGTGGAGAGCGTTGGTGCCTGAGGCCGTGCTCATGTCAATGTGCGCACCGCTGGTGGAACCCTGCTGCGCGTCGTACATCGAAGTGTTGACGCGGAGTTCCTGGATGGAATCCGTGGCGGGCGTAGGCAGAGCCTGGCCGATCGCCAGATAGGGGGACGCGGTACTCTGGATAATAGCGGCGCTGCTGCTGGCGGCTCCGCTTACGCCGGTGTTGTTCACGACGCGAGCGGAAGCCACCTGGCTGGTGCTCTTGCCGTTGAAGAGGTTGCTGGCGTCCACTCCGTTCAGCAGAAAACTGTTGCTTGTGTCGCGCTGGCCATTGGCCCAGATGGGTTGGTTGCCAAGTCCGCTATTCGCCCCGGTGCCGCTGGGCAGTTCGGCGTTGACGCCGGGAGATAAGATCGCCAGGCTTGTAAAACTGCCGGTGGACAGCGGCACGGACTCAATCTGGCCCGTTTCGAGGATATAACCGTTGGTGGTGTCCTCGGCGTTCATGAGCGGCGCCGCTTCGACTGTCACCGTTGTGCCTACCAGTCCCACCTTCAAAGTCGCGTTCACGGTAGCGGTGCGGTCGGCTTGTACGGGCACGGAAGGAATCTTAAGAGTTTGAAATCCGTCGTGCGTAAACGTGAGGGAGTATGTGCCAATGGCGAGGTTCACAAATTCATAGCTGCCGACGTTGTTCGTTTTCTGCGTGCGCGTCAGTTTGGTGGCTTCCGCGACAAGCGTCACCTGCGAATCGATGATGGCTCCGCCCGAGGTATCTGTCACTGTCCCGGTGATGCCGCCAAGAGTCTGCTGTGGAAATAAACCCGGTGAGAGAAGAAGCGTAAAACAACAACAAAGGCAGGATGCAAACAGAAAGGAACAAAATCTGCCTGTAGTCTTGGTCATTCCGTGATGCCTCCAAACGTTTCTCTGAACGCGCAGGGCCCCAACCGACACTCAGACGTAGACCAAGCCATCTTTTACGAACTGAATTCCGTCTCCCCCGCTTGGCCCCATCTCTCGAACAAATTGTTGCGAGAAAACTATTCCAAATATCGCAGAACCGCAACTCAAACTTTCGTTTTCCACAATTCATTTTTTTATTCCACAGCCCAAGGCAGTATTTGCATCGGAATTTTCAGAGTGCTAGCGAGTGTGCCCCGTTACGAAACAGAAAAGGGGAAATCGCATCGAACGCTAGGGGGCAGCTTCTAGGGAACGCCGAAACCGGCTCGACGACGCCTCGAGACCGTCGGTAACTCTTGTGGGACTCTGGGAAGGGGAGAGGCCAGGAACCCTGCGACCACGGCAAGCCCATAAATGCACAACACTTAGAGCAGTTTCCGCGATGGTGCTGTGGGTGGATTCATTTTTGATTTGGTACCCCGACTCATGGAACGCCAAGGAGTAGGCTATCCTGGCGTTCCACATGGCTGGGATGGCTTTGCTTCGACCGATGCAGCGCCACTCCGAAGGGCAGCTCTAGTCTCCAGTCAGCGCTGGTTTCCGATTTCTTACCCTGAGGAAAAACCACGACATCCCTGCCGCAAGATACGCCAGATAAATATAGGGAAGTTTTCCGTAGGGCCCTTCCGGGACCGGGTAGAGATTTCCGGCAAGGGCGAGCAGCATGGCACCACAAGCGAGCCACGGAATGATTCGCGACCCGGGGCGGCAGGCATTGTGCATTCGCAAATAACCCGGTAGGGCCACACACACCAGCGCATAAGTGACGATGAAGCCATAGGTTGCGAGCGAGCCCATCCAACCATAAACGTCCAGGCCGCTGGCGCCGCGCGCAGCCAGAATTGCCACCGGCAGGACTGCGGCGGCTCCGGTAACCACAATCGCGAGACTGGGTGTTTCGTTGCGCACGTGCGTTTTCTGTAGCGATCGGTGGGCAAGCCCGTTGTGAGACATCAGTAGCAGCACGCGGGCGGCCGCGGTCACACAAGCCAGTGTTCCCGCAAACATGCTCACCAATACCCCAATATCGATCAGCAGGCCGAGTATAGGGAGGCCGCCGATCTGAGCCAGCACACGCATCGGGGCTTGGCTCGTGCCCAGATCTTGCCCCACACTTCGCAGCCCGAGCACTTCGGCGTAGGCACAAGCCGTGAAGATGGCTCCGGCAAGAAGCGCACTCTGGATGACGGCTCGGGGAATGGTCCGCAATGGATTGCGCGCCTCTGCACCTAGTGTGGTAGCGCTTTCAAACCCTGCGAAACTGAACAAGGCCATTACAAGACCCAGCCGCAAGCCGCTGCCGCTCATGCCGTGCAGGTGGAATTGTTCCCAGTCCAGGTGCCAGCCGTGCCGCACTAAAACGAGCGCCACAACGATCAAAATGAACGAGACGGAAACTGCTTCGATCCACAACATCAGTCGCGCGGAAATCTTCACATCGCGCCAGGCAATCCAGATGGAGATGGCTGTTACCAGAAGAGCGAGGAATGTGGCCGAGGCGCCATGGCCCGTCGCGTCTCGCAGCAAAAGGTTTCCGTAGTGATAGAAACCCCCGATTACGCTCGCGCCCGTGGCGATATAGGCGAGCAGCAGGCTCCAGGCCGCGGTGGCTCCCAACGACGGCGGAAGGATCATGGAGGCGTATGTGTAAAGTGAGCCTGGCGAAGCAGAGTAGCGTGCAAATTTACTTACACACAGCGCTACCAGCAGAATTGCTACCGCCGCTAAAACGTAGGCGAGCCACGTGCCATTACCGGCCAGGGCGCAGACCAGGGGAATCGTTGCTGCCGGAGTTGTGGTCGGGGCAATTGTGGAGACCGACTGTGCGAGCGTCTCCAATGGCGAAAGCACTCCGCGCCGTAATCCATAACCTTCTGCTTCCGTCTGCGCTTGCGTCATATTCCGAATGTGGCTCCGTTCTTGGTTTCTTTACCCGATCGGGGAGTAAGTGCGGTTACGATATAGGCTCTCCACACCGGGCACAAGGGTGTTCTACGTCGCGAGCGAAACGGGGCGGCGTCAAAATTTCGATTCAAAGATGCGGAAACGCCGTTCGAGCTCCCACTGCTCCTGAGCCTTCTCGCTGGTCTTCAGAAATGTGGCGCAACGCGCGGAGGGAGTCTCTGAGCCTGGGGAATCCTGCGAGCAAGCTGAAACGACGCGCGTGAATGCGTCTTGAGCGGACCACAGGCTGGCGCCTGGCAGAAAGCTATGCTCTAACCCAGTGCGGACAAGTTGCTTCAAGTCGGCATAGTGAAGGCCGTAAGTCGTCACGGCGCGTGCGAATTCATGCGTCAAATCAATGCGCGAAACGCCCTCGTCATCCGTGCATAGCGCCACGGGCACATGGAACTTCCTGTAAATGGGAAAGGGGTGTTCGCTTCCGCTGATGCCGAGGATCACATCATTGCTGGTCAGGCTAATCTCCGTCATCACGTGCTCTGCCGCCATCTCCTTCAGCAGGTCGTAGGGCTTCTCTTCGTACGTGATGTCGACTCCGTGCCCAATGCGCTCGGCATGGCCCTGCTCGATCGCCAGACGGATGTGGCAGCAAAGCCCTTCGTAAGGGACCAGTCCTGGGGCGAGCTCTCCGGCATGCAAACTAATGTGCACCTTGGGGTAATGATCGTGGAGAAAGCCGATCATGCGCATGTGCAGCGCGTAATCGCTCATAGAAACGTAGCCGTCCTCCGGCATCACCATGTTGATGCCGACAAATCGCGGGTCCGTGGAAGCAATTTCAAAGCACACCAAACTTTGCGCGAAGACTTGCTCTTTCGGAAAGCCGCGCAAGATTTGGCACAGATAGCGAATCTGCACCTGGCAGGCGGCCGCTTGATCGGCCTGGCCACAATGCTCGCGCTGCCGTTGTAAGGATTCTGCCTGGTCCAGGGACATCTTTGCGTGGGCCATGTCCTCGCCGAATCCACGCGCCAGGAGTTCCGTGCGGAATTGCGCGAAGTCATCGTGCCAGCCGATCTCCTTGGCCAATGCCGCGGCTTGCGCGAAATCCGGGGTGTGCATCACTTCGAGATACTGCTCGTTTTGCGCGGCGGCGCGTGTGGCCACCTCGTCGAGCCACTCACCGAGGTGAGCCGAAGAAACGCCACGGAATTTATCGAAGGTGCTGAAGAAGTGATCATGCCCGGTCACACCCGGGGAAGGTACAAACCCGCGCATGGAAAAAGAATCCACCAGGGCGTCATACAGGTGCTGATCCTTGAAAGCGCTCGCTGCCGGTACCTCGCCTTTTCCGCAGGCTGGTTGCGTCGCAGCGTCGCTCTTCTCATCCGCGGGCGGAGCGAACGCGAGCTTATCCAGGCTGATGCAAAGGTGATCTTCCGCAGCCGCACGAATCCAGGACTCTGCGTATACCGCGCCACTCAGGTGATTGTGCAGGTCCGCCCCTTTCGGCATACCCGCCAGAAACGCATTTAGCTCCAGCGGATTGGTGCGGACTTCTTCGAGCGCGTGTGCCGCGCTCTTCTCGTGCTCAGCGACGGTGATCGGCCTGCCTTGAACTGCAGTTTGGGAACGCGCCGTTCCGGAGAAAACCAGCAGCAAAGCGACAAGATAGGCAGCTTTTGATTCACAGCACATGTGCAATAGCTGCATTTTCCGTTCCTGTCTGGCGAATTCTTCCATAAACGAACGGTTCCGCGCATCCGCCAGGTGTGCGATAGTCTCTTCGTTTCGCAGGCCCAGCATATCAGGCAGGTCAAGCGGCGAGGATAATCCATGGACCGATTCGCAAGAAAATTGTTCGCAGCACTGTTGGTACTGGGTTGTTCTCCCGCTGCATCTTCCGGTCAGGCGGCCGCTCCCGCTGCTCCCATCCCGGTCAAAGTAGTCGTTGTCACCATGTTTGAGCGTGGCGAAGACACGGGCGACACACCCGGCGAGTACCAGCTTTGGGTTGAGCGGGAGCACCTGGATCAAATCATTCCTATGCCGGCGGCATACCACCATGCGCGCATGAACAAGGAAGGAGTGCTGGGTGTTTTAACCGGAGTTGGCACGGCCAAAGCAGCGGCCTCCATCATGGCCGTGGGCCTCGATCCACGATTTGATTTTTCGAAATCGTACTGGATCATAGCGGGAATTGGCGGAGGGGATCCTGCGGATATCTCCTTGGGATCCGCGGTTTGGGCGGACCACGTTGTTGACGGTGACCTTGCTTACGAGATCGACGCGCGGCAAATTCCACAAGGGTGGCCAACAGGCTATGTTCCTCTGGGCAAAGGAACGCCTTTCGAGGAACCTGCGAGCGCACAATTCGGCCAAGTCTATACACTGAACCCGGAGCTCGTCGCTTGGGCGTTTCATCTCACACGAGACGTTTCGCTTCCCGATTCCGATTCTCTCCGTGCTGCGCGCTCGCGCTTCGCGGGTTTTCCCAACGCCGTGAAACCGCCGTTCGTCACCGAGGGCGATCAACTTTCCTCCAGCACCTTCTGGCACGGCTCGAAAATGGAAGAGTGGGCGAACGCCTGGACGCGTTATTACACCGGGGGCAAGGGCAACTACATGGTCTGTGCCATGGAAGACACAGGCACACTGCAGGCTCTCACCTTTCTGACGCAAGCGGGCCGCGTGGATTTTAACCGCGTATTGGTTCTCCGCACGGTGAGCAACTACGACCGCGAACCCCCAGGCACAAGCGCCGCCGACAGCTTGCGGACCATGATCTCCGGCTACTACTCCGCGTATTTCCCGGCGCTAGAGGCCGCACAAGTTGTCGGAGACAAAGTAGTTCGTGAGCTAATCACCCATTGGGCAGAGCACGATTCGGCCAAAACACAACCAACGCACTAGCAGTGAGCAAGATGGTATAAGAAGACTACGCTGACAAGTCTCTTCGAGCGCCTGAACCAGGAGAAGGCATGTCTTCAACACCGGACTACCATTCCATGCTCGCGGTTGCTCTGGCGGAGGCGCGCCTTGGCCTGAAGGAAGGCGGCATTCCCATCGGGGCGGCCATCTTCGATGACACAGGCAAGCTCATCGGCGCGGGACACAATCGCCGCGTGCAGCAAGGCGATCCGTCTGTGCATGGAGAGACGGACGCGTTCCGAAACGCGGGCCGGCAAAGGAGCTATCGCAAGCTGGTCATGGTGACGACGCTCGCGCCGTGCTGGTATTGCAGCGGATTGGTGCGCCAGTTTGGATTTGGCACCGTGGTGGTTGGCGAAAGCAGAAACTTTCAGGGTGGCATCGATTGGTTGCGCTCCCTGGGGGTGCAAGTCGTCGATCTCGACTCGCAGGAATGCTTTTCGCTGCTAGACGACTATATTCGCGCGAATCCAGCCGTCTGGAATGAAGACATCGGGGAAGAGTAGGCCAGCGAAGAAGAGCAGCCGTCTGTTCAGTGGAAATTCACGAACACGTGCTATAGTCTGACGCCTCGTTTCGATTTTCCGGGAATAACTAAGGATGGAAATCGCACAGGTCGACGCATCTCTCTACAATCCGGATTTGGCCCCGATTCCCGCGGAGAAGCGCTCCTGGGGCACCTACAACTATGCATCGCTCTGGGTGGCCATGAGCGTTTGCATTCCCACCTACATGCTGGCGTCTGGCCTGATCGCGGGCGGCATGAGCTGGATTCAGGCGGTTCTTACCATTCTTCTTGGAAATCTGATCGTCTTGATTCCCATGCTGTTGAACGCGCATGCCGGCACGCGTTATGGCATTCCGTTTCCTGTTTTCGTTCGTGCATCGTTTGGCGTGCGCGGCGCAAACGTTCCTGCCATCTTGCGCGCGCTCGTGGCCTGCGGGTGGTTTGGTATCCAGGCATGGATTGGCGGGCAAGCCATCTATTCGATGTTGCGCATCCTCTGGCCAGGCGCAGCAAGCTTCCCCGGCAGCAACTGGGTCTGCTTCTTTCTCTTCTGGGCGCTCAATATGTTTGTTATTTGGCGCGGCATCGAAACGATCAAATTCCTCGAGGGCATTGGCGCCCCCTTCATGCTCGTGGTGGGATTGCTTCTTCTTTTTTGGATTACGCGAAAGGCGGGCGGATTCGGCCCCGTGTTGCATACGCGAAGCAGATTTCATACGACGCCGGAATTTGTACGCTTTTTCATCCCAGCGCTGACCGGGATGGTCGGCTTTTGGAGCACTGTGGCGCTTAATATCCCGGACTTCACACGCTACGCCAAATCGCAGCGCGCCCAGATGGTCGGGCAAGCCCTTGGATTGCCCACCGCGATGACCCTGTACGCGTTCATAGGCGTTGCCGTCACGTCCGCATCGGCGGTGATATTTGGCCAGCCCATCTGGGATCCAGTGGTGCTTCTCGGGCGATTCAAACAGCCACTCGTGGCGTTAGTCGCACTGGTTGCTCTGCTTTTAGCCACGCTGAATACCAACGTTGCCGCCAACGTGGTGTCTCCATCCAACGATTTTTCCAATTTGCGGCCCGGTCTTATTTCCTTCCGGACAGGCGGCCTCATCACCGGTGTGGTGGGTATTTTGATGATGCCGTGGAAGTTGCTGAGCGATTTCAGCTCTTATATTTTTGGGTGGTTGGTGGGATGCTCGGCGTTCCTGGGGCCGATTGCCGGGATCATGATTTGCGACTACTACCTGGTGCGGCGGCGTCAACTTGCCGTGGAGGATTTATACCGCCGAGGGGGCGCTTATGAATTTTGGCGCGGGTTCAATCCAAGGGCCCTCGTGGCCTTGGTATTGGGCATTGCCGTCGCGTTGATCGGCCTCGCCGTGCCGGCCGTGCGCTGGCTATACGACTATGCGTGGTTTGTAGGTTTCGTCGTGTCCGGCGGATGGTATTTTCTGTTAATGCCGAAGCTAATCCCTGTGTTGAAATAGGTTCACCCCGCGGCATATCTATTCTAATCTTTCACAATCCCGGGTCAGGCATCGAACCTCGGCGTTACGGACCAGGAGGGTGGGTTGACGGATATTCAGCTAAGAACGGCGCACCCGAATCCCCTCGACGAACTTTTGCCGCCGCTGACGCGCAACGAGGCCGCCGTCGAAGCGGCGCGATGTCTCATGTGCTACGACGCGCCCTGCACGCACGCCTGCCCCACGCACATCGACATACCCAAATTCATCAAGAAAATCGCCACGCAGAATTTACGCGGCTCCGCGCGCACCATACTGGAATCCAATTTGCTCGGCGCCACCTGCGCGCGCGTATGCCCCGTGCAAGAATTGTGCGAAGGCGCCTGCGTCCTCGGCACGGAACACAAGCCTATCGCCATCGGCCGGCTGCAGCGCTATGCCACGGATTTTGCTTATGGAAAGGGCATGGACCTTTTCCAGCCGGCGAAAACCACGGGCAAAAGCGTGGCGGTAATCGGCGCCGGCCCCGCGGGCCTTTCCTGCGCGGGCGAACTGGCGAAGCGTGGGCACAGCGTGACGCTATTTGAAAAGCGCGACCTCGCAGGCGGTCTTTCCACCTACGGTATCATTGGCCTTCGCGAGCCGGTCGAAGTGGCGTTGGCCGAAGTCACGATGATCGCAGGACTTGGCGTCAAGGTGGAAACCGGCAAAGAACTCGGCACAAATTTGACCCTGGCCGATCTGAATGCAAACTTTGGCGCCGTGTTTCTTAGCGTGGGTCTGGGCGTCACAACAACCCTGGGCATTCCCGGCGAAGAGCACATCATCGATGGATTGGAATACATCGAGCAGAGCAAATTGGATGCTCCCAACCTTGTGATCGGTCGAAACGTCGTGGTCATCGGTGCGGGCAATACCGCGATTGATTGCGCCACGATCGCCAAGAGACTCGGCGCAGGCCAGGTCACGATGGTCTATCGCCGCTCGGAAAAAGAAATGACTGCCTACGCCCACGAGTACGACTTCATCAAGCGGGAAGGCGTGCGCTTCTCGTTCTTGACGCAGCCTGTGCGCGTGCATGCGGAAAGCGGGTCGGCAAATGCGCTGGAGTGCTTGCGCATGAGCTTGGGGCCGGCGGATGCCTCCGGACGTCCCTCGCCGCAACCTGTCGCCGGATCGGAATTCCTGATTCCCGCAGACCAGATTGTGAAGGCCACTGGGCAAGAGAAACCCTCAATCGCTTCCCAACTGAAACTCAAAACCGAAAAAGGGTTCATTCAAGTGGACGCGGATTTCGAAACGAGTTTGACGGGCGTTTATGCCGGAGGAGATTGCATCCGCGCGCGGGGCGCTGCTTCCACGGTAATGGCCGTACAAGACGGGAAACTGGCCGCGCAGTCAATTCATGAAAGGTTGGTGGCACGTGGCTGACCTCAGTATCAATTTTGCAGGGATTCGCTCGCCGAATCCTTTTTGGCTGGCCTCCGCCCCTCCCAGCAATTCCGGGCTGCAGGTACATCGCGCGTTTGAAGCGGGTTGGGGCGGTGCCGTGTGGAAGACCATCGGCGCTCCTGTGCTGAACGTTTCCAATCGCTACGGCGCGTGGCACTATGGCGGCCAAAAAATGCTGGCCATCAACAACGTGGAGCTAATCTCCGACCGCCCTCTGGAGGTGAATCTTCATGAAATTGCGGAAGTGAAGCGCGCCTGGCCCGATCGCGCTGTCGTCGTTTCCGCGATGGTGGAGTCCAAACGGGAAACCTGGCACGACATCATTCACCGCATTCAGGATACCGGCGCCGACGGAATCGAATTGAACTACGGCTGCCCGCATGGCATGAGCGAACGCGGCATGGGCAGCGCTGTTGGTCAGGTGCCGGAGTACTGCGAGCAGATCACGCGCTGGGTCATGGAAGTAGCCAGAATTCCGGTGATCGTCAAGCTCACGCCGAACATTTCGGATATCGTGATGCCGGCGCGCGCCGCAGTGGCGGCCGGGGCGAACGCGCTGTCGCTCATCAACACGCTGAATTCCATCATCGGCGTCGATCTCGACACGCTCGAAATTACTCCTAACATCGGCGGCAAAGGTGGCCACGGCGGTTACGCCGGCCCTGCCGTGAAACCCATCGCTTTGAATATGCTGGCGGCACTGGGAAAAGATCCCGTGGTGGGTGGTTCCAAGTTGCCGATCTCCGGCATGGGTGGCATTTCCACCTGGCGCGACGCCGCCGAGTTTCTGCTGCTTGGCGCCAGCAGCCTGCAGGTTTGTACTGCCGTAATGCACTATGGCTTCCGCATCGTGGAAGACCTGTGCGACGGCCTATCCAACTGGATGGACGAAAAAGGTTTTGCAACAATTCCCGGTGTGACGGGCCGCAGCTTGCACCGCGTCTCCGACTTCAATCATTTTGACCTGTCGTTTCGCGCTGTCGCGCGCATTGACCAGCAAAAGTGCATCCGCTGCAATCTTTGCTACGTCGCTTGCAACGATACGGCCCACCAATGCATCGACCTGATGGACAAAGATGGGCGCGTCGTTCAGCCGCGGTCGTATGACGTTAGGGCGAATGGCAAGGAAGAAGCCGTGAACACGCGTCCCAGCGTCCACGTCCGCGAAGAAGATTGTGTCGGCTGCCGCCTCTGCTATAACGTTTGTCCCGTGGAAGACTGCATCCGTATGATGGAAGAACCGTCTGGGCGGCAGCCGGTCACATGGGCTCAAATCTCCGAGTCGCAACGGGAAGTCACCGAGGATTGGGAGAAAATGAAAGAATACCGCGAGAAGATGGGCATTCATATTCACTGAGAATTAATGTTGCGCGTTGCGGGAGTGAAACATGGCTTTGCTGATTCGAAATGCCGATATTGTGACGGTGGGCTCGCGCGTCCGGGCGGACATCTTCGTCGAGAACGAAACCATCACGCGCATCGGCAAGGATCTCGAAGCCCCGCCAAACGCGGAAATCATCGATGCCACCGGCAAACTCGTTTTTCCGGGCTTGATCGATCCCCACGTGCACGTTTATCTGCCGTTCATGGCGACGTTCGCCAAGGACACTCATGAAACCGCCAGCATCGCAGCGCTCATCGGCGGAACAACGGCCTATATCGAGATGTGCTGCCCCAACCGCAACGATGATGCGCTCGAGGGCTACCAGCTCTGGAAATCGAAGGCCGATGGAAAGAGCGCCTGCGACTACGCTTTTCACATGTCAGTAACCAAGTTTGTGAAGGAAACGGAGTCCCAGTTGCGCCAGGTTGTCGCCGATGGCACCGCCTCGTTCAAAATCTTTCTCGCCTACAAGAATTTTTTTGGTGTTGATGACGGCGAAATGTACCAGACCCTGGAACTTGCCAAACGCCTCGGTGTGATTGTGACCGCGCACTGTGAAAACGCGGAACTCGTCGCGCGCCTGCAGCAGAAACTCCTCGCGGAAGGCAAGACCGGCCCCGAATGGCACGAGCCCAGCCGCCCCGAATCGGTCGAAGCCGAAGGCACCGGGCGTTTCGCGACGTTTCTAGAAAATACGGCAGCGACCGGCTACGTGGTCCATTTGTCGTGCGAGAAAGCGTTGCAAGCCGCCCTTGCTGCCAAATCCCGTGGCGTGAAAATTCATGTGGAATCCGTGTTACCGCACCTCCTGCTCGACAATTCCTATGCCGAAAGGCCCGGGGTCGAAGGCATGAAGCACGTGATGTCGCCGCCCCTGCGCGCGAAGCACAATCAAGCTGTGCTTTGGAACGCGCTGGCGCTCGGCACGATCGATACGGTTGGAACGGATCACTGCCCGTTTGACGCGGAGCAGAAACTTCTCGGCAAGGATTCTTTCGTTAACATTCCCAACGGCATTCCGGGAATCGAAGATCGCGTCAATCTGCTATATACGCATGGTGTGAAGCGCGGACGCCTGAACCTGGATCGCTTTGTCGACGCCGCCAGCACGCGCGCCGCAAAGCTTTTTGGGCTTTTCCCGCGCAAGGGCACAATCGCCGTGGGCGGCGATGCCGACCTGGTGATTTACGATCCAGATTACCGTGGCGTGGTCTCCGCCAAATCGCAGCACGTCAATAACGACTACAATGGTTTCGAGGGCATGGAGATCGAAGGCCGCCCGTCGGTCGTAACCGTGCGCGGCAAGGTCCAGGTCCGCGACGGCAAATTTGTTGGCGAGCGAGGCCGCGGCAAAATGTTAAAGCGCGAGCCGGCGCATTTCTAGTCGAACACTTATGAGCCTAAACCCCAAACGCGCGGTTGCTGAACTGCAGGAACTTCGCGCCCTTACCGGTGATGAAAACGGTGCGCAGCGCGTCGCCTGGACGGACACCTGGCTGAAAGCGCGCGATTGGTTTGCCGCAAAGGTGAAAGAACTTCCCGTTGAACATCACTACGACTCCGCGGGCAACAATTGGGTCACACTCCCCGGCGCATCCGAGAAGTCGCTGTTGATCGGCGGGCATCTCGATTCCGTGCCAAATGGCGGTTGGCTCGACGGCGCGCTCAATGTTCTCGCGGGCCTCGAGGTGTTGCGACGGATTGCCTCGGAGTTCCGCGGCCGCCCAATGGTCACCATCCGCCTTGTCGATTGGGCCGATGAAGAAGGCGCGCGTTTTGGCCGCAGTTTGCTGGGCTCCTCGGCCTTCGCCGGCACACATTCCATCGAAGCCGACCGCAGCCGCACCGACCGCGATGGCGTGAAGTTGGAAGATGCGTTGCGGCGTTGTGGCGTGGAGATCGACAATTTCCCCGACGTCCGCAAAGAACAAAAGAACGCCGCGGCCTATCTCGAACTGCACATCGAACAGGGACCCGTGCTCGAGCGCATGGGCTTGCCACTCGGCGTAGTTCTTGGCACAAAAGGCGTGGAGCGGCACATCATCACTTTTCACGGGCAGGAAGCGCACTCCGGCTCGACGCCCATGAACGCGCGACGCGACGCCCTCGCCGCAGCCGCAAAACTGGCGCTCGAAATCCGCAACATTGCCAAGAAACACGAAGACGCCGTTTGCACCATGGGCAGCGTCAAGACATTCCCGGGAATTGTCACGGCAGTCGTCGGCCGTTGCGAAGTCACGCTGGACCAGCGCGATCTGAGCGCCAACGTCCTTGCTCAAATGTACCGCGAAGCCCAGGAAGCCAGCCATCGCTTCGCCAGCGAGGAGAATTGCACGGTGAGCTGGTCCCGTCTTTGGAGCATCGAGCCTATTCCGTTTCATCCGCACTTGCTGGATCTGTGCGAACAAGCCGTTCGGGAGACTTCCGGCACTTCGCATCGCATGCCCTCGGGTCCGCTCCACGATGCCGCCGAGGTCGCGCGCGCGGGAATCCCCACCGTGATGATGTTCGTGCAGTCGCTCAAAGGCATCAGCCACAATAAAATTGAGGACACCTCGGAAGAGCATCTCGAGATGTCCGTCGTGGCACTCGATCGGCTGGCGTCCAAAACGATGGACTGGATTTTGAAGCAGCGCTAAAGCCCGCGAGCATCCAAGGAAGGATATACAGCTTATGGATTCTCAATCCCGCAAAGTGGTGCAAGAGAACCGCGATTACACGATGTTTTCCTGGTCCGTGCAGGGAGCCTCTAATCCCATTCATATGAAGCGTGGCCAGGGCGTTTGGTTCTGGGACGGTGACGACACTCGCTGGCTGGACTTCAGTTCGCAGCTCATCAACTTAAATATTGGCCACCAGCATCCCAAAATGCTGGAAGCCATCAAAAAGCAGGTTGATGAGCTCTGCTTCGCCGGGCCGGGTTTCGCCACGGAGCCGCGCGGCCTGCTTGGCAAGAAGCTTGCCGAAGTCACCGGCCTCGCGAAAGCCTTCTTTACGCTGGGCGGCGCCGAAGCCAACGAAAACGCCATGAAAATCGCCAAGCTCTTCACCGGTCGCGACAAAATCATCACGCGCTACCGCTCCTATCATGGCGCTACTATGGGCTCAATGACCGCTTCCGGCGATCCGCGGCGCTGGCCCGTCGAGCCGGGCATTCCGGGCATCGTTCGCGTCTTCGATCCCTACTGCTATCGCTGCCCGTTTGGGCAAAAAGTGGAAACATGCCGTCGCGAATGCGTCTCGCATATTGAAGAAGTCATCCAGATGGAAGGCCCAGACACGATTGCCGCGATTCTCGTGGAAGGCATCACCGGTTCCAACGGTTTGCTTGTTCCTCCCGGCGATTACTATCCCAAGCTCCGCGCCCTCTGCGATAAATACGGCATCTTGCTGATTGACGACGAGGTCATGAGCGGATTCGGCCGCACCGGCAAATGGCTCGCCACGCAACATTATGGAATCTGCCCGGATATCGTGAGTTGCGCCAAGGGCCTGACGAGCGGCTATCTTCCCCTCGGCGCCGTGATTGTTTCCGATGCCATCGCCAGGCACTTTGAGACGCACATGCTCTGGGGCGGACTCACCTACAGCGGCCACCCCGTGTGTTGCGCCGCTGCCGTCGCCAATCTCAATCTCTACGAAGAAGAGCACATCTTCGCCAACGTTGAGCGGCAAGGGCGTTATCTCGCTTTGCGCCTCGAAGCCATGAAGCAGAAATATCGCTGCGTCGGCGACGTGCGCCACATAGGCCTATTTAGCGTCTTGGAACTCGTGAAAGACAAATCCACGCGCGAACCACTGGCTCCGTTCAACGGCAATAGCCCAGAGATGACCAACCTCGCCGGTCACTTGAAGAGCAGGCACCTCTACGCATTCAGCCGCTTCAATATGTTGTGGGTTTGCCCGCCGCTCATCATCAAGGAAGAGGAGCTCCGCCAAGGCCTGGACATCGTGGAAGAAGGATTAGCCTTAGTGGATGCCGCGTTATCTCCGGCTTCCGGTGCGCAACCTGCAACGGTTCTGGCGCAAAAGTAGCGCCTTCGCAGCGCGTGGGGCACACTCACCGTGAAGAAACACAAGAACTTGGCCGATGCTGAAGATGGCGGTCACCCAGCATGCATTTCTCACCACGATTTCGATCAACCGCGCAAGTTCTTGTAGCGGCCGCCTTCTCGATCCCCTACACAGGCTGTGGCCATGAAACACACTCTGTTCCAGTTCGGGCACCAGCACCAATCAACCCATTCGATCGATCTCTTCAAATCTCTTGTGAGCTATCCGGGTTAACGCCACGCACAAGTTTGCTGTGCCGTCGAAAGTACTCGCGTGACACCAACTCGCGTGGAATCGTTTATGATGGTGGCAGCGCGATGTTCATACTTGAAATGTCGGGTCAATTCATCCACTCGTCTGCGCGGCGGTCTGGCCCCCACCCCTCGCTCCATCTGGGTGCCGCGGGAGGATGAGCCGCGCGGCATTCTCTCCCGGATCTGCCAAGACTCTGCGGCCCCACCAGGAGGAACACTATGACGATCCGTCTTGACGGCAGCAGCCTGACCATCGAAGCTGTGGTGCGCGTGGCGCGCCATGGGGAAAAAGTGGAGCTAGCGCCCGAAGCGCTCGATCGAATCAAGACCTGCCGCGGGACCCTGGAGAAAAAGATCCAGGCCCACGAAACTATGTACGGCGTGAACACGGGCATCGGCGAGTTCTCCGAAGTGGTCCTCAACGATGAGCAGGTAAAGGAGTTCCAGAAGTACCTCATCTACAACCACGCGGCGGGCATCGGAGTGCCTGCGCCCGTCGAGCATGTGCGCGCGGCCATGCTCAGCCGCGTGAATGTGCACGCCAAAGGGTTCTCGGGATGTCGGCCGGAAATACCACTCACCTACATCGCCATGCTCAACGCGGGCGTAACACCCGTCGTGTGCGAGAAGGGGAGTGTGGGCGCCTGCGGCGACCTGGCACCCATGGCTCAGTGCGCCCTATCGCTGATGGGCGAGGGCGAGTCCTTCTACCGGGGCCAGCGGATGGCCACCAAGGAGGCCTTGGACAAGGCAGGCATTCCGGTTCCCGGCCTCAAGGCCCGCGATGGTCTGGCCGCTATCAATGGGAGCAACCTCATCACCGGAATGGCGTGCCTGGAACTCTACGACGCGGAGCGCTGGGTGGCACAAGCCGAGATCGCCGCCGCCATGACGCTGGAGGCGCTCCTGGCCAACATGCGCCCGTACGAGGCCAAGCTCCACGAGCTACGCGGCTTCCGCGGCGCGCAAACCGTGGCGGCGAACCTCAGGACCGTCATCGCGGGCTCGGATCTGGTCACGGGCAAGCTCAAGGTGAAGGTGCAGGACGCTTACTCCATGCGTTCCACGCCTCAGGTCATCGGCGCTCTGCGCGACCTGCTCGCCTACGCCCGCAAGCAGGTGGAGACGGAACTCAACGGCGTTGCCGACAACCCCATTTTCGTAGCAGACGAGAACAAGGTCTACACCGGCGCCAACTTTCAGGGCACGCCCGTGAGCCTGCCCCTAGACGTGGTCGGCGCGGGCGTCACCATGGTCAGCGTCCTAAGCGAGCGGCGCCTCAACCGCCTCCTTAATCCTGCCCTCTCCGTGGGCCTGCCGGCCTTCCTCACCAAGGGTGCCGGAATGTTCTCGGGCCACATGCTCAGCCAGTACACCGCCGACATGCTCATCGTCGAACAGCGCATCCTCTCCGCCCCGAGCTTCATCCAGTCCATCCCCGCGGCGGCGGACCAAGAAGATTTCGTCTCCATGGGCATGAACGGGGCGCTCAAGACGCGGCAGATCCTGGAGAACGCCAACGGCGTTCTGGCCATCGAATTCATCGCCGCCGCCCAGGGGCTGGACTTCCGCGAGTTCACGCCGGGGAAAGGGACGCTGGCCGCCAAGTCCGCCGTGCGCAAGGTCGTGGAGCACCTGGACTCTGACCGGCCGCTCTTCACAGACCACAACGCCATGACCGCCGCGGTCAAGGCCTGCGCCGTCCTCGATGCCGTCACCGCCGAGGTCGGCGAGCTAAAGAGTTCCTGGTAGGAGGGTTGCGACGGCAACGTCGCGGGGTCACCGAGCGGGAAAGCGGGAAGGAACAGAGATGGTCGACCTAAAGCAACTTCATGACGCAATCGTGAACGGTAACTCGAAGAAAGCGGTCGCCATTACGCAACAGGCCATCGCAGAAAAGATGGACCCCGGCGAGTTGATTGCCAACATTATGATCCCCGCTATGGCCGAGGTGGGGCGTCTTTTCGAGTGTGAAGAATACTTCGTGCCGGAATTGCTCCTTTCGGGCCGTGCGATGAAGGGAGCCTTGGATCTGTTGCGCCCTTTACTTTCCGCTTCCGGCGCGCAACCGGCGGGACGCGTGGTCATTGGAACTGTGAAGGGCGACCTTCACGACATCGGCAAGAATCTGGTTGTGTCCATGCTCGAAGGTGGCGGGTTCGAGGTGATCGACGTCGGCGCCGACGTGCCACCGGAAAAATTCATTGCGGCTCTAAAGGATACGAACGCCAGCATCCTGGCCCTCTCCGCTCTGCTCACTGTGACCATGCCCTCCATGAAGACCACGATCGAAGCATTGAAGGCGGCGGGCATCCGGGAGAAAGTCAAAGTGATGATTGGTGGCGCACCGGTGACCCAGGAGTTTGCCAACGAGATCGGCGCTGACGGCTACAGCGAGAATGCCAACTCGGCGGTAGCTTTGGCCCGTCGGTTGATTGCTTCAGTGTAAAGCTGTGGTTCGGCCTGGCGATTGAGTTTCCGCAAGAATCACATTGCTTCTCGGGCAGTCAGATAACTCTAAACTGATCTAGGCAGTGGCCAGAGCCGCAGCGCCCTTGTCAGCGGAGAATTCGGCCAACGAAATTTCACGCATGCGGAACTTCTGAATCTTCCCCGAGCCGGTCATGGGGAAGGAGTCCACGAAGCGCACATAGCGCGGGATCTTGAAGTTGGCAATCTGGCCTTTGCAGAAGTCTCTCACGTCGTGTTCCGCCAACGTGGCGCCACGCTTCAGCTTCACCCAGGCCATCACTTCTTCACCGTATTTGGCGTCAGGAATGCCGATCACCTGAACGTCCGCGATGGCTGGACAGGTGTGCAGGAACTCCTCAATCTCGCGGGGATAGATGTTCTCGCCGCCGCGGATGATCATCTCCTTGATGCGTCCGGTCATGCGGATGTATCCAGCTTCACTCATTACTCCCAAATCGCCGCTGTGCAGCCACCCATCGGGCTCAATCGCCTCCGCGGTGCTCTTGGGATCGTTGTAATAGCCCTTCATCACCAGATAGCCTCGCGTGCAGATTTCCCCGATCATTCCGCGCGGGAGAACGGCGCCGGTCTCGGGATTGACGATCTTAATTTCGGTGTGCGGAAGCGCCCGGCCCACGGTTGTGACGCGCACTTGCAGGGAATCGCCGGTCCTGGTTTGCGTCATGCCGGGCGACGACTCGGTCAAGCCATAGACGGTCGTCATCTGGCTGCAATGCATCTCCTCAACGACCCGGCGCATTAATTCGATGGGGCAGGGGGACCCGGCCATGATCCCGGTTCGCAGCGATGTGAGGTCGAACTCCTCGAACTGTGGATGCTGGAATTCGGCGATAAACATCGTCGGCACGCCGTAAATGGCGGTGCATCGTTCCTCCTGAATTGTCCGGAGCGCCTCCAGCGGATCGAAAGCTTCCGAGGGAAGAACCATGGCCGCGCCACTGGCCAGGCAACTCATGTTCGCCAAAACCATGCCGAAGCAATGGTAGAAGGGAACTGGGATGCAAACGCTGTCGCGCTCAGTCAACTTCATCGTATGGCTGATGAGCAGCCCATTGTTAACGACGTTCGAGTGGCTGAGCGTCGCTCCCTTGGGGAAGCCGGTCGTGCCGGACGTGTATTGAATGTTGATCGCGTCGTCGCACGAGAGCCCGGCCTCGCGTTGCCGCAGGCGTTCCGGGCTGGTTTGCTCCGCCATGGCCATCAGGTCGCGCCATGGCAACATTGAGGGGGGAGCGTCCTCGCCAATGAAAATGGCATTCGAAAGATGCGGCAACTGGCGCGCTTTGAGAGAACCGGAACGCCCCTCGGCCAATTGCGGTGCAATGCTTAACAAGCTTTCGATGTAATCGCAGTCGTGGAAACCCCGGATGAGAATAAGTGTCTGGCACTCGGACTGCCTCAGCGCGTACTCCAGCTCGTGTGCGCGATACCGAATGTTCAGGGTGACGAGGATGGCGCCGATTTTGGCGGTGGCGAACTGCGTGAGCACCCATTCGGTGCGGTTAGTGGCCCAAATTCCGACGCGGTCGCCCTTCTTGATGCCTATGGCCATCAAGGCGCGGGCGAGCCGCTCAACTTCCCGATGAAGTTCAGCCCACGTAAGACGCTCGTGAGTGTGACGAGCCACAAGAGCGGGGCGGTTGGGGTAGGCAGCGGCAGTGCGATCGATCATATTTCCGATGCACACAGGCAACAGGGATGGTTCTGATTCGCCGCGCGTGTAACTAAGGTCAGGCGGCTCGAGGGCGGATTCCAAAGGTCACCTTTTACGGCCGGAGCGGTGCCAAACACTGCAGGCTATCGGCCTTTGCCACATCAGTCCAATTAATACTTCTTGCTGTGATGATAAGTCAGATGGATAGTTCCAGCGTCGCGCGACATTGCCAACATACGCCCACAGGTTAGAGGCCGGTTCCGAGGCCGCCGGCCCTCTAGGCAGACATTAGTGTTGCTTTCCTTGCTTCCTTTGATTCCTGTGCTTCCCGCGAGCCTTCCGTGGTCAAATCGCGCTCGCCGAAACCCACTCCAATCTTCTTCAGGAACGCCGTTGGCGGTTCACCGCCGGCAAAAATCCACACAAAATCGTTTGGCAGGATCTGTGGTGCTCCGTTCACGTCCAGCACGACACTATCGGACCGGAATTCCACTGGGTTCGAGTTGAACTGCACTTTCACCTTGCCCTTGCGAATGTACTCCTGGATTCGCTGCGCATTACGCTCTTTGATGCGCGAGAACGACGCCTGCCGGTAGGAAAGCGTGACAGTATTGCCTACCTGGTGGGCCAGGCCCATGGCGGCTTCCACCGCCGAATCGCCCCCGCCCACGATCAGGATTTTCTTGTTTACGTAGTGATCCGCCTCGATCAGCCTGTACATCACCTTCGGCAGTTCCTCGCCCTTTACGCCAAGCTTCCTGGGGCTTCCGGTTTTGCCCAACGCCAAAATCACATGACGCGCGCGGTATTGGTTCTTCGTAGTGGAGACGGTGAATACTCCGTCGGCGCCTTTTTCGATGTGCTGCACCCTTTCGCCGGTGCGGCACTTGAAGTCCGCCCGCTTCATCACCTTGTTCCAGAACTCCATCAGATTCTCCTTCGGGAGTTCCGTCTTTTTGAATTTCCCATACAACGGGAATTCGACCGGGCTGGTCATCACCAGTTTCTGGCGGGGATATTTTGCCACCGTTCCGCCGATCTCGGATTCTTCAATCGTGATGTAGTTCAGCTTTTTCTCAATGGCGCGCAAGGACGCCGTGAGGCCCGCGGGACCCGCGCCCACGATCAAGACGTCCGCGACATCCGCCGCGGACACGGAAGGCTTCCTCGCGGCCAGCCTCGCTTCAATTGTGTCAATGGATTCGCGCCCCTGATTCACTGCGTTCTTGATAAGCGCCAGGCCCCCCAGTTCGCCCACGATAAACATGTTCTTGATGGAAGTCTCGTACTCCGAGGTGAGCGTCGGGAGATTTGCGCCCACGCTTGGGCTGGCCAGCACCATGGTGATCGCACCCACGGGACAGGAATCGGCGCAAATGCCGTGGCCGATGCACTTGTACCCGTTAATGATCATCGCTTTTCCGCCCACCATTCCCAGGACATCGCCTTCAGGGCAGACCATCGTGCAGGTTGCACAGCCAATGCAGTACATGTTGTTGATGTGCGGATGCTGCGACTGCGGGCCATCCGAGCGCAGTTTGCCTTTTTCAGCCGCGGCTAGCGTCTCCGCCGCTTTTTTCTTTTCCTGCCTCAAATAATAGAAAAGGAATGCCCCAATGATGGCGGCTGCGATCAAAAAAGAGATCAGATTATCCATCGCCGCCCCATCCTAAAGCCGATAGCCCATGTACAGGGCTAGTCCGATATGTATGAGGGCCAGAATCGCGAAGGCGTAGCTGAACGGCCGGTGCACCACGTGCCACAAGTTGAACACTTGTTGTGTGCGCGACAGGAATACGATCCGTTTGGAGAGCTTGGCCTGTTTTTGCGCTACCCCGATGGCGCGCTCCAGCTTCGCGTCTCGCGTCCGTAGCAACCCAAAGAACGAAACCAACCACGATACGAAGCCACCTGACTGGAGGCGAAGAAGGGAAAGGCGAAACGGCCGCTTCAAGTCGATCAGGATCATATAGACCAGCGCCACCAGCATGGGCATGTGTTCCACATCCTGCTGCGTTGGCAGGTCATAGAGCTTTTCCATTCTTTTGCCAAAACTTAAGTGCTGCGCCGCCAAATCACGCCTCATGGACTCTTCGATCTCCACCATTTCTTTCATGGTGAGTTCTGCTGCGTTGAGGTTCCGGGGAACCTGGGCGTACAGGTAGCGGCCCACAAACCCGGAAATCGTCACCGCGAGCATGCTCCAGAAAGCCATCCCGGCGATATTCCCAAACTTGAACGTCGAGTGAAACGCGACAATCAAGGGGGCCAACGTTCCCAGGACCACGTGGAAATCCAGCCAGTGGCGCGAATTGCCTTGCCGCCCCAGCCAGCCCCATTTCTTTCTCAGCGGGTAGAGGTAGATCAGGAAGAACAGGAACACTCCGAGCATCCCAAGTTTGATCCCGATGAATCCGCTTGGCCGCAACGCGTCGTGCTTGGGTGAAAATGGCCGGTCCGTCGCGCTCAAGGTGTAATAATCGAGTCCATATCCGGCGATTACCAGGACCACGGCCAGCGCCAAAAACCACGCCAGCATCACACGGATGCGGTGTCCCCGCTCGGCATCTTCTCGCACGAGGATATTGCTTCCGACACTCGCTCCCACACTCATGGCTTGTTTTCCCCTAGTTCTACCTGGATGGTTGCCCGGAACCTGCGGTAGTCCGTGAACCGGTGCACGTTTCGCCAGTGTTGTTTTGGCGTTTCCACGTCGATGACCGCCGAAGCGGGCATCCAGTACGCCTCTTCCGGCTCGTGGAACTGCACGATCGAGTAATGGATTTCGCTCCGAAGATCCCGCAGCCCCAGGTCCGCCAGGCTGCCGTCCAGCGAGGAAACGAGCTTCACCACCACCCCGCTCTCCTCGTCAATCCAGATGTCCCCTTTCAGTTGCAGTGGATAATTTCGTCCACGCAACTGCATGGCGGCGGGCGAAGACGCCCCATCCACAGGCTTAAAATGCACCTTCGCCAATGTCCGGCCCTCGATCGTTTCCTCGGCGACGGCCTCAAAGACATAGCTCGCCTCGTAATTCTGGTGGAGCACCAGAAGCATGCTGGCGAAGCCGTTTGTAATCAGAAGCGTCGTATTCGGGTCCCGGAACGCCACCTTCTTCGGGTCTCGGGTTTCTGCCAGCCGCATAGAGCCGTTGCGGCTGCTTGACTGCATCTGGTACTCGAACGTGGATTCCTCCCGGTACATCGGCTTGTTGTTCTTTCCCACCAGCGTTTGCGCAACGTTTTCCATACACACCACATTCGACGTCTGCTCGAAAAAGCTGTCGATCAGCGTCCGCGAATAGATGATCGCCGCATTGGCCCGCGCCGCGAACGCGGGATCCGCCCCGCTCGGTGCAGAGTCGGACTCGCTCTTGGCGAAGGAAACTGTCTGCGCGCGAACCAATAGGGCGCCTGCCAGTATGGCCGTTAGAAAAGCGAGCAACGCCAGAAAGAATCTGGACCGCGGAGACGCACGGTTCATTTCCGTATCCCTCCCCAGCGGTACCCGAAAACTGAGGACCATTGGTTGTAGTTCATGGTTGTCCCGTTGTACCAGCCGTACGTTCCTTCCAGGAAATACCTGCGCCCGATGGACCAGTCCAGCGTCGCATTGACGAATTTCGCATTCGTGTTGGTTGTCATCGAAGAAGTGAACTTCTGATTGCCGCCCATGACCTGCAGGTGTAACGTGTCCGAAAGGTTTTTAGACAGCGAAATCGATTCGTATTGCCCGCCTCCGAACGAGCTGTTGAATTTCGAATAATGCAGGTCCAGGAGCAGCCCGGTGCGCCATATGTTCCCAAAGGTCACTCCAAATGCCTCATTCAGCGAATTCTTCGTGTCCGTGGATGCCTTGCTGCGGCCCACCGCCGTGTACAGGCTGATGTGCTTCGGTAAGTCCAATCGCAGATCGCCGCTGAGGCCCTGAAACAGGTATTGATTCAAAAGGCCCGTCGCGATCAGTCGGGGATCAAACGTCGGCAGGCTCCGGAAATAGTTGTAGTTCACTCCAACGGTGACCAGCTTGATGGGTTGAAAATGCACTGAATTGTAGGTCTGCGAGATTCCCGTAGGGTTGCTGCCGCCATTCGGCAGCGGCGAAGTCCTCGCCTCGTCCGCCTGCAGCGAATTGTAAAAGGAGAAATACCGCTTCCAATTCAGGTTGTTCTCAAAGAAGGCAAACTGCCGGGCCACTCTCCAATTGATGGAAGTCATGGCCAGCCCGGCGGTGCTGATCATGTGGAAGGAGTTGAAATCTCCGCGCTCGACGCTGACAAACGTCCCCGCGATGTGCTGGTTCGGATTGTAACTCCACGATGTCGGATCGGGAGTGGAGCCGCCAAAAACACCTACAGTCGTAAAGTCCCCGATTCGCCGCCCAAGATAGCCGCCGTCGATCGTGCTCAGGCTCGGCGCCCAGGGCAGAAACAACCGCCCGATTCCAACCGTGTTCGGCGAGTACGGGTTCTGGTAGGTGAATCCGATTTGGTAGGTGCGGTTAATCAAGTCTGTCAACGTCTGCGAGGCGGCCCCGGGCAGGGAATTCGTGCTGGAATTGTAGTTTCCCCGCCAATAGCCGTTGAAGTTCCAGGACGTGCCGCCGATGTGCGTCAAGTCCGCGTCAATCATCATCCCCAGTTGCGTCGAGTGCATTCCTGCCTCTTGGATGCCCCCATAACTGAATCCAAACCTCGCCCGCATAACACCAATAGGGGATTCCGTGAGGTTGGGATTAACGGCCTTCGTCGATCGAAGTTCCTGGTCGAGTGGGTCGCCCGAAGTAAATCCGACCGTGATCGGGTAATCCCCGGCTTCCCGCGCATTTTCCGCCAGGTGCCGGTCTTCCACGCTGTCCGGCGTCAGAAACGCCAACTGTCCCACCTTCAACTCGCCGGCAGTCGAAATCACGTCACACACCGCGGACGTATCCGCCAGCGAAAACACCTTCAATTCCGCCACGTGCGGATAACCTCGGAACCGGATCCCGTCAATCACCATCCCATCGGGCGGTGAATCGATCACCGACAGTTTCATTCCTTCCTGGAGATCGGCGTTCCTGCCCGCGTCGATGTACAAGGTCCCTTCGGACACATACTTCACATGGAAAACCACTGCTTTTTCGGCCGGAACTGCTTGAGCGGGTGTCTGTCCCATCGCGGGGGCAACGAAAACACAAGCCATCAGACAGGCAAGCGTTGCTTCTGCCAAGTCGAACACGGCGGTCGTTCGCATCCTAACCCCCGCCCCCATTCTTGTGGCAGTTGTAGCAAGTGGTGGGGCCATAGCTATAGCCACTGACGCCGCCGTGCTCGTTGTTCGTCTGGGTCTGCTGGTGCGCCGTTGTCGTATGGCAATTAATGCAGGTAAAGCTCGCGTAGTTCGTGGAAACCTGGTGGCAATCGTTGCAAACCGAGCCATGGTGCGGAATCGGAAAATATGTGTGCTTGAAGGTCGCTCCCAGCCAACTCGTTGTCGTGTGGCAGGTATCGCACGTCGTTGGATAACCGGCCGCGACATGGTTCGGCACCGAGCCGCCCAACGTTGCCGTGCTGTTCCAGTCTGCCACGTGGCAGCCGTAGCAAACCGTGTTCGCCGCGGTCAGCGAATAGTTGTTGCTGACATGGCACTGCGTGCAAGCCGTGATGATCCCGCCCGCGGCCGGCACCATTTGATGCCCACCGGTGAGCGCCCACCCCGTGGTGCTGTGATCAAACTTGCCGTCGACCCACGCGACCGTATCGTGGCACGTCGAGCACAACGAAGTCGGAAAATTCGCAGCGACATGGTTTGGCACCGCCCCACCCAACGATGTCGTGCTGTTCCAGGCCGTCGTATGGCAACTGTAGCAATCCGTATTCGCGCTCGTCAGGTTGTAATTATTGTTGATGTGGCACAATGCGCAGGCCGTCGTTGCGTGGGCGCCGGTCAGAGCAAAGCCTGTCACGGCGTGATTGAACGTCGAGTCGGTCCACGTAATTGTGTCGTGGCAGGTCGAGCAGTTGGCCGTCGCAAATGCGGACCCTGCTGTCGAGTGCGTCGGATTGTTGGTCTGCTGCCAGGTCGTCAGGTGGCAGCCGGCATTCCCGCAGTCCGTGGGCTGGATGCTCAGCGTGTAGTTACCGCCGATATGGCACTGCGTGCACGCGGTGACCTTACCCGCCGGCGCCATCTGGTGTGAATTCGCCAGCGGGAACCCCGTGGTGCTGTGATCAAACGTGCCTGCCGACCAGGTGGTGATGGGATGGCAAGACGAACAGGCCGCGGCAGTAGTCGGGAAATTCGACGCCACGTGGTTCGGCACGTTTCCGCCAAGGGTCTGCGTGCTGTTCCACGAGGACAGGTGGCAAACCATGCAATCGGTATTTGCCGAAGTGAAGGAATAGTTGTTGTTGACGTGGCAGGAGGCGCAAGTGGTGGTGGCGTGCGTGCCGACCAGAGCAAAGCCCGTAGAGGTGTGATTAAAGGTAGAGTCGGCCCAGGTGGTCGTGTCGTGGCATTGAGAACACAGAGACGTCGGGAAGCCTGCGGTTACGTGATTGGGGACGCTCCCGCCCATCGACGCCGTGCTGTTCCACTTGTCTTGGTGACACCCATAGCAATCGGTGTTCGCGCTTGTCAGGGTGTAATTATTGTTGACATGGCACAAGGCGCAAGCCGTGGTCGCGTGGGCGCCGGTCAGGGCAAAACCCGTGCTTGCGTGATTAAAAGACGTCACGTCCGTCCACGCGATTGTATCGTGGCAAGTGGAGCAGTTGGCCGCCGCAAACTGCGCCCCTGCCGATGGGTGCGGCGGATTGTTCGTCGTCTGCCAGGTTGAAAGGTGGCAGCCGGAATTACCGCAATCGGTCGGGGCAATCGTTAGCGTATAGTTGCCGCCGATATGGCACTGGGTGCAGGCGGTAACCTTACCCGCTGGCGCCAGTTGGTGCGAGTTCGCCAACGGGAATCCAGTGCTGCTGTGGTCGAAAACGCCGGCTGACCACGTAGTGATGGGATGGCAAGACGCACAGGCCGCCGCAGTGGACGGGAAATTCGACGCCACGTGATTCGGGATGTTTCCACCAAGGGTCTGCGTGCTGTTCCACGAGGACAGGTGGCAGCCCATGCAGTCCGCCGAGTTCAGCGAGTAGTTGTTGTTGACGTGGCATTGCGCGCAAGGCGTCGTTGCGTGCGTGCCGGTCAGGGCAAAGCCTGTCACGCTGTGGTTGAATGAAGCGGCGTCCCAGCCCACCGTCGTGTGGCAGTTGGCACAATTGCCGGCGGCAAACGCAGGTCCGGATGTCGAGTGCACGGGATTATTCGTTTGTTGCCACTTTGTCAGGTGGCACGCCGAGTTTCCGCAATCCGTCGGCGCAATCTGCAGATTGTAATTGTTGTTGATATGGCAGCTAGCGCAAGAAACGTTGGCATGGCCGTTGGTCAACGGGAATCCGGTTGTGCTGTGATCAAACGTGACGATGCTCCAGGAAACAGTGCTGCTGTGGCAGCCGTAGCAATTCGACGCGGCGAATGCCGGTCCAGCCTTGGGATGCGGCGGGTTGTTGGTTTGCTGCCAAGTTGTGAGGTGGCAGCCTGCGTTCCCGCAGTCGGTAAAGGCAATTTGCAGGTGGAAGTTGTTATTCACATGGCACTGCTGGCACGGCACATTGTGGCCACCCGTGAGCGGAAAACTGATTGGTGGAGCGGCGTGGTTTCCGCCGAAGGTTGCCCCCAGCCAACTGTCAAACGTCCTGTGGCAGCCCTGGCAACTGGCCGACGGAAAGTCAGCGGGGTCAGCCGCGTGCGGGGGGTTGGTGGTGTTCTGCCAATCCTTCAGGTGGCAGGAGTCGCACTGCGTTGATAGCCCGAAGAAAATCCCAGTGGCTGCCTGCTTGTGGCACTCCTCACACTGCACCGCGGCATGGGCCCCCAGAAGCGGGAAACGGTTCTGGTGATCCTTCACCTGCTGCACCGCGATATTCCACCCCTGCACGGTGTGGCATTGCTCGCAATTCGGTCCCATCTGCCGACGATGAATATCCGCGTGACAATCCGCGCAGTTCTTTCCCACATTCGTGAATACCGGCTTTACATGGCACTCCACGCACTTCACTTTTTCGTGCATTCCCCGCAGCGGATAATTTGTCTTGTTGTGGTCGAATTCAGGGACAGCCCGGATGGGACGCCAACCCGCCGCCGTGTGACAGTTCTCGCAAGGAACTGTCAGCGCGCCGTGCGGGCTGCGCGTTGTCTCTTTCTGGGGGTCGCTGTTATCTACTGTGGCAACATGAGTCGCCAACCTTGAGGCGCTTCCTGCACCAGGGAAGGTCAGCAATGCCCAAAGAGCGAATTGGAGTAGTGTGAGCGTAGACTGCTCCCTGCCCGAGGCATTCGCGTAAGCCTTGGGGAATGCTGATTAATTTCGCAGCACAGTATCGACGACTTTTGTTACACCAAACAACTGTACTTGGGGCCAGTTAGGGGCCAGGGAGAATCTATCACCTGGGACTGCAAATACTGGGCTACCTACAGAGGGCCTCAGTTGTACGTTGCATTTTCCTTGCCGAAGGTTGCCCATCATCGCACCAGGTTGCCGGCTCCTACATGCCTCATTTCTCCGACCTTTTTTCCAAGCTTTGGCTCCATCCGCGGCATAAGCGGGGTCTTTTATCTTTGGTTGTCGGAATTATTACCGCTGTTATGAAGAAAGTACTCACACTACCGGAGGAACCTTGCCGTCCTTCAGTTTTTCTCCGTGGCAGTCCACGCACTTATTTGGCGTGTTCTTGTAAACCACGATCTCTTTCTCTCCAACCATGCGCGTCTGCGTATGACATTTGCCACACGGGACGTTCGCATGTCCCCCTGTCAGCGGCAGGTGGGTCTTTGCGTCGTGGTCAAATGTGGATGGCACCCAGCGCTGTGCGTTATGGCAGTCCGCACAGTGCGTCTTATCGTCCTTGGCCAGGAACTGGCCATCGTGGGCATCCTTGTGGCATGCCTCGCACTGCTGCGGCGTTCCCTTGAACCGCGATTCGTAAGCCGCCGTGGGCTTATGACACTCTCCGCACGCCACCGTGCGGTGGGCTCCCAGCAACGGAAACTTTGTTTTCGAATGGTCGAACCCGTTGATGTCTCCCCAGGACTTCACGTTATGGCAAGCCTCGCAACCAAACGGCGTTCCATTCACGCGTTTCCGCGCCATTTGCTTGTCGAATTCGCCCTTGTGCGGATCCTTGTGGCAAGCCGTGCAGCTCCGGTCCGTGAAATGGAAAGGCAGGATCTTATCCGTGCGACCGCCCAAACCTGCTTTATGACAATCGGCGCAGGCCACGGCTGTGTGGGCCTCCGTCAAAGGGAAGTGAGAGGTACGATGTCTCGCAATCGTATAGCTTGTCCGGTGCCAGTCCTGAACCGTATGGCAGTCTTCGCAGCGATTCTTAAACAGCGCGCCGGCGAACTGGTTGTCGTGCGCATCCTTGTGACAGTCCGTGCACAGTGCGAACTTCACTTTGTAAATCGTATCTTTGCCGGCCGGGATGTGGCACTTTGCGCAATCCACCTTGATGTGCGCGCCTTTCAGCGGGTATTGCGAACTGTCGTGCTCCTTCACGCCGAAAAGGGATGGTTTCCAGCCGTCCACGGTGTGGCACTCGGCGCATTCGCCCTTTTTGGGGCGCACCTCGAACTGGCCTTTGTGCGGATCCGGCGTGTGGCAATCCTTGCAATTCGCAAACGCGATCTCTTTTTTGAAATCATCCCTAACATGGCAAGCCGAACAGGCCACCTGCGCGTGCTTGCCTAGCAGCGGATACTTGGTTTTGGAGTGGTCGAAATCATTGCCCGCGAGCATCGTTTTCCAGTTGCTGGTGGTGTGACACGCATCGCAGGCCTTCTTGAACTCGCCATGGTGTGGGTCCGCATGGCACGCCGAGCATGTGTCAAACTTGATGTCCTTGTATCGCGCAGGCCCGCCCGGCATATCCGGCTTGTGGCACTTTTCGCAGGCCACTTTGACGTGCAATCCAGTCAGCGGATACCTCGTCTTGGAGTGGTCGAACTCCTTCGCCGCCTTCCAGCTCTCCGCGTTATGGCACTTCGTGCACTCGTTGCCCAGTTGTCCCTTATGCGGGTCGCCGTGGCAAGGCGTGCACGTGGTCGCCTGGCCAAAGAACGATTTGGAGGGATCTCTGTACTTAATGAGCGCTTTTAGCGAGGGCACCATGTGCGCCGGGGTATGGCACTTTTCGCAGGGCACGCTGGCGTGCTTTCCATCCAGTTTATACCCCGTAAATCTGTGGTCGAATTTCTCCTCCGATGGCTCCCAGCGAATCAACTTAAAGCTCTCGCCATTGTGTTCCAGGTGGCATCGCACGCACTCCTTTCCAGTCGGATTCTGCATCTGCATCCGGGCGTGATAGCCGTGCTTGTTGGCGAGCGCTTCCGCAATCTCTTTGTGGCAATCCAGGCATTTAAAGGTAGGCGTGCTTGCCCCGAACACATGGCAAGAGTTGCACTGCGTTGTTCCGCTCAGTGAAGAATGCGCCTTCGATAAGGGACCCGGGGAAATCTGCGCCTGCAATGGCGTCGCAAACAGCAGCCAGTATGCCAGGACCATCGGCGCAAGAGCGATGGATCGCCCCAGAAAGTTTCTACTAGTTTTTGACACCTGTGCGCCGGGCGTGCTCTGCTGCACCAGTCCCTCCGTGTTTGAACTGTGAAACCCAATCCCTAACCCTAAGTCGGGGCTTTCTCCCCGCTGTTCTCGCAACACGGGCCATCTTAGGAATAGCAAGGAATTGTGGTGCCGCGAAAGCTGTACCGGAGTCCAGTGCCGGACGCGCCCATCGGGGTTATGCCCGCCTTATCCCAGGGGTTTGTATCGTGTCTGTAACGTCGCCACCAGTTCCTTCTCCAGTGCCCCCTTCGATTTCAGTGTCCACACAGACCCGGGCTGGCCCAAAACCTTGTCTCCCGACTTTCCCTCTCCCTGAACTTGCACCATGATCTGCACGCGCACGTACCCTTCGCCAATCTCCGTCGTTCGCAGGGTTACCGCCGCCTTTCCGCTCGTAAACTGGATTGGCTCGATCAATACTTTTGTGTCCGCATATTTCTCCAATTCGTCGGGGTCAAGATACCGGACGAAGGACCAAGTGTCGTCGGAAACGCGGTTTTCCCCAATCCGCCAGCCCTGTTCCCGCGCCGTGCTCTGCAGAAATTCCTGGATCTCCATGCCTTCGCCCTTGACTTCAATACATGCCGGTGCGGGTGCCACGGGCATAGGATGCTTCGGCTTGTGCGATCCTTTTTCCTTTCCTCCAGGGGTTAGCACGGGATTCGCACTGCAGGGCCGGGTTGCGGCTGTTGCTCCTGTGGGCGTTGCCGGTGGGGTCTGCGCCTTTGTCCAAAGGGCGCTACCGCAAAAAAGCAATGCAGTGAAAAACAGAAGAATTCGCACTCTCTCCCCCGACCTTATTCTTCGCTCGCTCCTCGACCTGAGGCTACCCGATTCAGATGCATGCTGACCCGCGAAAGTCAACTCTTGAACACGTTTGTAGCTACGCAGTTCCTGGCAATTACACGCTCACTCGGAACGCAGTCCTCCGCAAGTGCTACCCCTGTGCCTAGAAGTGTAGTCTTTGGGTCCTCCGTGCTTTTTCCTCGCGAAGGGAAATTCCAGAATTTGCCCCGGCAATCGCCGGGGGTAAGCGGTCACTCCTAGTTTTCGTGGGAACGGGCGCAGCGATCAGTAATCGGCCGGAAGTCCTTGCAACTGCTCCATGGTAAGCACCGGGCCGTCTTTGCAGACGTAGATGGGGCCGACGTTGCATCGCCCGCACTTGCCGATGCCGCACTTCATGCGATTTTCGATGCTGGTATAGACCGACGCGGGTTTCACGCCCATTTTGTCGAGGATCGGCAGCGTGTTCTTGATCATGATGGGCGGGCCGATGACGAGGACCACGGGATCCTTCGCCGCTACCTGGGCGCGCTCGAAGACGTGCGGCACGAAGCCAATCTCGCCCTTCCAGTCCGGCGTCTCGCCGCCGGGGTCAACGCAGCGGATGATGCGCACGCGCTCAGCCTTCGACCATTCATCCAACTCGTCCAGGAACACCAGGTCGGCCACCGTGCGCGCCCCATAAACCACCGTAATCTCGCCATAATCCGCGCGATTTTCCAGCGCGTACCACACGGCGCAGCGGATGGGAGGCATGGCAATTCCACCGCCCAGAAAAATCAGGTCGCGGCCCTTCCAGGCTTCCATCGGGTAACCGTTGCCATAGGGTCCACGGAAACCCACTACATCCTTTTCTTCTATTTTCCAGAATGCTTCGGTCACCCGGCCAACCTTGCGGAAACAAAATTCAATGTGGTCTTTCCAGTTGGAGCTCGAGCAGATGTTGAAAGTAGACTCGCCGTAGCCGAAGGCGGAGAAAATGCCGAACTGCCCCACGCGAAACGAAAAGTTGCGCGCCCGCTCGGAATCCAGAAAACGCACCGACACAGATTTCACGTCCGGCGTTTCCTGGCGAACGCGCGTCACTTCCATCAAGTCGGGTTTGTACACGTTATCCATGGCTGATCTCGCTGGCCACGCTCAGCACGCCCAGACCCACCGGGCAATTGCGCGCGCAGTTGCCGCAGCCGGTGCAGAGAATTTCCCCGAATTTTTCCGGATAGATGGCGAACTTGTGCAGGATGCGCTGGCGCTGGCGCGACGCCTGCACGGGGCGCGGGTTATGGCCGGAGGCGTGCGCCGTGAACGTGGCAAACTGGCAGGAATCCCAGGTCTTTACGCGCGCGTTGCCCGCCGCGGGCCCTGCATCCACGATGTCGAAGCAGTGACAAGCGGGACACGAAAACGCGCAGGTCCCGCAGCCGATGCACGTGAGCGCGTGTTCCTGCCAGAAGGGATCCTCGAAATGCGTGGTGACAAACGCGCGCACCGCCTGCGCATCAAACCTTTTCCCTGGGCCGGGAATCGCCTTGCCCGTGCGCTCCGATTTCTGCGTCTTGCCGTCGAACAGCGCGCGGCCCTTTTCCGTGACGCACCGCAGCTCGTATTGGCCGTTTCCCAATTCAAAAAGAATCGCGTCCGAACCGCGCTCCGAACCGGGATCGAGCCCCACGGAGGTGCAAAAACAGTTTTCGTCATGAGCGCTGCACGCCAGCGTGACCACCGTGGTGGCGGCGCGCCGGCGATTGTAAAACTCGTCATGAAAGTCCCAGTTGAACACGTGATCCATAATCGGCAACGCAGCGGCGTCGCACGGCCGCGCGGCGACAATCACCCGCGCGGGTTCCGGCGCATCATTCTCGATGAGCTCAACGCTGTTCCCGCGAATCTTGTAGCCGTACAGCTTCTCCGCCTTGGGGAAGAGGAATTCCTTGATGGAGTTTGCGGGCCGCTGAAAGCCTTCGAGCAGCAGGTCGTCCCCCGAACGCAGCGCGCGATAGAGCACGAGATCAGGCTTCACGCGCGCGGGTCCCGCAACGCTCTTGCCTCCGGCGATCCATTCGGCGGCGAGCGCGCGCAACGCGGATTGGGAAATGATCTCGCTCACCGGATGAAGCCCTCCGTATCGTGCAGCGTGTACGACCCGATCAGCGGCTCCGCCTTGGGGTCCGCGCCCGCTTCGTAGCCGAAATTCTTTTGCGCGGCGATGTGCAGCGAGATGTTCAGCAAAGCCAGGTCAATGCCCGCGGGGCAGGCGCGCGAACATTCGCCGCAACCCACGCAGCGTCCTGCCAGATGAAACGCCCGCGCGATGTGCCAGGCAAAGTTTCCTTTCGTGCTTGGCGCAGGGTCAATCGCGATGGGGCGGTTCTTGTCCACAATGCACCGCTCGCAGTAGCACATCGGGCAAACCTGGCGGCACGCGTAGCATTTCACGCAGCGGTTGAACTCCTCGGTCCAAAACGCCATGCGCTCCGCGGGCGGCATGGCCATCAAGGAAGTGAAGCGGTCTGGCGAGGGGCTGGATTGCGGCTCCGGGCCTGCCGCCACGCCAAGAGTCACGTCCGCGAAACGCGGTGTGCGCGCGGTACAGTGCGCGCACTTTGGCTGGCCTACGCCCTCGCAGGCCATGCCGATGACATGCGCGTCTTTGCGCTCGAACTGCGCTTCCTTTTCCAACTCGACCAGCGATTTTTCGTCGCATGGCTTCACGACGACCGCCGCTTTCCCCAACGCCTTGATCTCTTTCCGCTTTAAATACGCGGTCAGATTGCTGAAGCAGTGGTTGTTCCAGACCAGGCGCTCCGCATCCTCAGGGCGCGTCACAACAACCGGCCCGCGCGCGCCATAGCCGATGACGACCTTGACCGTGCTCTCGGTCAGCAGCTTGCGGCAAGCCTCGCGCAGTTCGCGCTCGGCTGCAAAACTCTTCGTCTCGGGCGAAGCAGTCTCGGGCGCCGGAACATCCGCGAACGCTCCCGCTGCGTACAATTCCTTGTACGGCCCCAGCTTTCTCGTCTGATCCGTGAACTCAGTCACCACTTGCTGCCATTTCCTGCCCTCGGCCGCCGAAATCCAGGTGAACTCAATCCGGCGCAGGTCAACCCCGAGCGTATGCAGGAGTTCACGGAACAGTATCCAGCGGCGCCGCGCGTGATAATTTCCCGCCGTGTAGTGGCAATCGCCCGGATGGCAGCCGGAGACCAACACGCCATCGGCGCCCACTTCCAGCGCTTTGATGATCAGGTTGAAATCAATGCGCCCGGTGCAGGGCAGGCGAATGATGCGCACGTTCGGCGGATACTCGAGCCGCGCCGTCCCCGCCAGATCGGCGCCCAGGTAGGTGCACCAGTTGCACACGTAGGCGACGATCTTCGGCTCGAATTGCGGCGCTGCGCTCATGCCAGGCTCTCCACCTCCGCGTACACCTGCTGGTCCGTGAAGCCCAGCAGGTCCGCGCTCTTCGATGGGCAGACGGCAACGCAGGTGCCGCAGCCCATGCACAATCCTGGATTCACCCTGGCCGTGTTCTTGACGAACGCGCCCCTGGGCGTGCGGAGTTCCGCGCGCTCAATCGCGTGATACGGGCAGGTGCGCACGCATGCGAAGCAGGCCGCGCAAGTTTGCTCGTTGATCGCGGCGATTTCCGGCTCGCGCGTAAGCTCGTCGGCCGCCAGCATCACCTGGACCTTGCTTGCCGCCGCGGAGGCCTGCGCTACGGCTTCCGGGATGTCCTTGGGACTGTGGCACGCACCGGCGATGAAGATTCCTGCCGTGTTTGTCTCCACCGGACGCAATTTCGGATGGGATTCCAGCAGGAAGCCAAACTCGTCGTAGCCGATATTCAGTTTCTGCGCCAGCTCTTCAATGCCATCGGCCGGCCGCATGGCGGCGGCGAGCACCACCAGGTCCGCCTCGATCGTTACGGGTATTCCCGCCAGCGTATCGGCGCCGCGCACGATGAGCTTCGCGCCCTCTTGCGTGATCTTGGAAACGCGCCCGCGATAATACTGTGCGCCGTCCTGCTCGATGGCGCGGCGCACGAATTCCTCGTAGCCCTTGCCGCCCGCGCGAATGTCCATGTAGAAAACATGCGCCTGGCCATCGTGCACCTTGTGTTTGTAAAGCATGGTGTGCTTCGCGGTGTACATGCAGCAGATCTTGCTGCAATAGGGCAGGCCTTTGGCGTTGTCGCGCGATCCCACACAACTGATAAAAACCACGCTCTTCGGAATGGCGCCGTCGGACGGGCGTTTCAGCACGCCGCCTGTCGGCCCCGACGCGGAAACCAGCCGCTCGAACTGCAGCGAGTCGATTACGTCTTTGTACTTTCCGTAGCCATACTCGCCATAACCGGCCAGCGTCGCTTTGGGCTGCGATTTCGCGATGCTGTATAGCTTGTAGCCCGTGGCCACCACCACGGCGCCCACAGCTTCCTCGACGAGCCTGTCCTCGTCCTTGAAATTGATGGCCTCGGCCTTGCATTTTTTCTCGCACAGTCCGCAGCCATTGCGAATCAGCTTGGCGCACTGGCTTTTGTCAATCACGGGCCTTGCGGGAACGGCTTGCGGGAACGGGATGTAAATCGCCGGACGCATCCCCATGCCGTAATCGAATTCGCTCGAATTTCTTTTCAACGGGCAGACGTTCCAGCATTCGCCGCAGCCGGTGCACTTGCTGATGTCCACGTAGCGCGCTTTTTGCCGGATGGTGACCTTGAAGTTGCCGACGAATCCTTCCACCTTCTCGACTTCCGAGTAGCTATACAGCTTGATGCGCGGGTGCTGGCCGACCTCAACCATGCGCGGCGTCAGGATGCATTGCGAGCAATCCAGTGTCGGAAAAGTTTCGGAAAGGCCGGCCATCTTGCCGCCGATGGAGGGTTCTCTCTCCACCATCACCACTTCATGCCCCGCATCGGCTATATCGAGCGCCGCCTGGATTCCCGCCACGCCCCCGCCGATTACCAAAGCGCGCCGCGTCACCGGCACGCGAATCGGCTGCAGCGCGGCATCGTTCCGCACCTTCTCGACGGCCAGTCGGATGATCTCAAAGGCCTTGGCGGTAGCCTGCGCGCGATCGTGATGCACCCACGAGCATTGCTCGCGAATGTTCGCCATTTCCACGAGATAAGGATTGAGTCCCGCCGTCTGCGCCGCCTTGCGGAAAGTCTTCAGGTGCATGTGCGGCGAGCACGAAGCCACTACCACGCCATCCAGCTTCTCGGAAGCGATTTTCTCGCGGACGAGCGCCTGCCCGGGATCGGCGCACATGTATTTGTAGTTCAGCGAGCAGCGCACGCCGGGAAGTTCCGCGACGCGCTTCGCTACTTCGTCTACGTCCACCGTGCGCGCGATATTCTCGCCGCACCAGCATGTAAAGACGCCAATCCTCGACATAGTCTAAGCCTGCGTAACGAAATGCCGGTTGATGCCCAACTGCTCCGCCGTTAGCCCTAAAGCCAGCCCCACCAGGTCGGAAAGGTAGTAGACAACCAATCCCAATTTCTTCCCAAAGCGCTGCTCGACGGCCCCCTGCTTCATATCCAGATTCACGTGGCACATCGGGCAGGCCACCACCACACAATTTGCCCCGTGCTCTGCTGCATTGCTCAGGATCTTGTGGGCCAGTTCCAGCACGATGTCTTCATTGGACATGGTCATGCCCGCACCGCAGCACTCCGTTTTGTAGTTCCACTCGACCGTCTTCGCGCCCAGCGCCGCCACGATCGTTTCCATCGAAGTCGGCTGCTCGAAATCGTCGAAGTGCACAACATCGGGCGGGCGCGTCAAAAGGCAGCCGTAGTAGCAGGCTGCGGTGATGGATGCGAGCGGAGCCTTCACCGCCGACTTCAGCCGTTCCACTCCAATCTTCTCGAACAGCTGAATCAGGTTCAGTACTTCGCTCTCGCCGCGAACATCGGCTTCCACGATCTCGGAAAGTTCCTTGCGCACGCGCTCGTCGGCGACCGCCTTTTTCACCTTGAGCAACTGCATCGAGCACAGCGGGCACGGCGCGAATAGCTGTTTGAAGCCGTCTCGTTCGGCCACGGCGAGGTTTCTGGCGGGAAGCGCCAGCGAGAGCTTATGGTTCAGGGAATGCGCAGCGGTGGCGCCGCAGCAAATCCAATCCTTCATTTCATCGAGTTGCACATCCAGGTTGCCAAGGCACGCGCGCAGCGATTGCTCGTAGTCGTTCGACGAGCCATGCAGCGCGCAGCCCGGGTAGTAGCCGATGTTCATGGTTTCCGCTCGCTCGCACAGCGCTCGAAAATGCGCTTCACCACTCCCCGGTCGCGCGCCTTGCCGGTAACCAGGTGCAGCTTCTTGCGTTTTCCGAGTTGCGGCCCCAGGGCCGCGTCTTTAAAGAGGAAGGGAATTCTGCCGCTTCGAAACACAACGTCCATCTTGAACTGTCCGATCAACTCCAACTCGGCGAGGCGCCCGTTGCGGCGGATGTTCTCAAGGAAAATCTTCTGGAACGCGACCACCGGGTACCGGTCAGGCGCAGCCATGCCGCGCCCAAGCGACGCCTCGCGCAACGCGTCCATCACGCCCGCGCAATCCACCTCCTTGGGGCAGCGCGTTGAGCACGTCTGGCACCCCACGCATTCCCAAATCGCCTGCGACTTCAGAGCTTTCTCCCATTCTCCAAGCTGCGCCAGCCGCACCACCTGATTGGGCGCCACGTCCATGCCCGCGGCCACGGGACATCCCGCGGTGCATTTGCCGCACTGGTAGCAATCGGCTACTTGAATGGGGGATGGGAAATGGACCGGCAGGTGTTCAGGCAGAACTTGAGCAAGGGCCTGGTTCTCCACTGGGGGCCTCAGCCTAAATGCTAGGTTTCCCCTTCTGGTCTGTATGTGAGGAATGTCTCAACGCCCTGTGACCCACGACGTGCTCCACTGGGGCGCAGACCTTGCCCCAAGTGCCCGGGCACACCTGATAGGCTCTGGAATATCGCGTAACTGGCTGAAGATGCCTTAGTTACACCGTGGCTCACTGTGACCAAACGGGGCCACTATCCAGGCTCGCCGAGAGGGCCGACAGCATGTTCTACTTACTGGCCGCTGGAATGTCTTGCGGATTGATTCTGGCCTTCTGCCAGTGCAGCATGAGCGGCGTCCGGTCGTAACCGGTGAGCGTGCCCGTGAACCGCACCAGGCTGCCCACCGTGAGGGTCGCAGCCTCCGGCTGCCCGGCAACGCTGACATCCATGTTCGCCCTGCGCGCCGCCCGAAATTCCAGTTCGGTGGTCACCAGGGCCACGTTCAACACAACCGGATCGCCTTGCACGACGCTGATTACCTTGCTGGGTACGTTGGGGAACTCCATTCCACAAGCCGCCAGCCAAGTCGCCTTGCCTTTGTCGGCGGGGCCTTTTATGTCCGCCACGACGCTGGCAATCGTCATGACGTTTCTCGCGGCTTCCAGATCGCTCTTGTTCGGCAGCGTGTAACTCTCCGGGCGCTGCAAAGAACTTCCCGCAGCTTGCAGCAATTCGCTGAGCTGGGCGTCAACCAGGTTGGGACACCCCGTTTGCACGTAACTCGTCATTAGTTTTCGCAAGTACGTTTTTGTTTCTTGCGGTGGTGGCCCACCCTTGTTTTTCGCGCTAGCCGCGCGCGCCAAAGCCCAGAAGGCGTCCAGTTGGCGCGGCGGGCCCACTCCCAGATACGCCAACCCGAGCTGGTAATTGGCGTTCCCATCGTCTGGATCCAGCGCCAGCGCAGCCCGGTAGGCCTCGATCGCGCCCGCATAGTCCCTCAACGTCATGGAAGCCGCACCCTCGGTCTCATCCAGGTACACCATGATGGGCTTTCTCTCCGCGGCAAACGCCGCATCCGAGACGTTCTCCGGCTTCTTAATTTCGCTCAGCGTGCGCAGTCCCAGCGCGGCCGCTTCCTTCGCTTGTTTGGCCTGCGGGGGATCGTTGGGCCGCAGCGCGTCGTAGGCAATCGCGCGCGCATAGAGCGCCTGGAATCGCGCGCTGGCATCGGCTCTGTCCCCCAGGGCCACGAGTTTGTCGGAGTATTCGATCACCCTGGGGAAATTCTTGAGTTCCCGGTAGTCGCGGTAGTACAGCGCATAAGCATCCACCAGCAGCTCGGAATTCGGGAACCGCGACACAAAAGCGTCCAGGCGCTGGATCTGGTGCGCCTCGTTCTTTTCGGCTTGCACCGCCTTGAATTCGTTGTGCTCGGCTGCCGTACCAACTGCATTCGACACTTTGCGTCCCGCAGTGTCGGCATAATATTTGGTTTTCGCCGGGTCCGGCGGCGGCACGGGTTTCGCGGCAGGCAATGCCGGGGGAGCGGCTGCGTTTTCCGCCGCAAGATTCTCCGAGGCGCCTGCCGGTGCGACAGGCTTTTCTGTTGGAACCGCAGGCAGATTGTCCGGCTGATGCGCCGGGCTGGGCGACTCCGTCTTTGGCTGGGACGCACTCGAAGAAGCCGTGGAATTCCCGCGCTGTTCCACGAGCCTCAGCAACGCGCCGCGGTAGCGCCAACCGCCGGCAGCGCCAAGCGCCGCCACGAGAACCAACGCGACCCAGGGAATCCAGCGGCGCGGCGATGGCGATGAAACTTGCTGGACTGCAGGCGCAACCGCAATTGTTCCCGCCCGGTTCACGGGTGACGAAGCTGCGGCCACCTTTACAGTCGAACGCGCCGCCGCCACACGGCGTGGCGTGGCGATTCCGGACGCATCCAGAAGCGTCTCTCCTTCTTCGTTTCCGCGCCTTTCCAGTTCCCATCGAGCCAGCTCATCAATGATTGCCTGCCCGCTTGCAGGCCGTTCTTCGCGATTCTTTGCCAGGCACTTCATCACCAGATCGGCCAGGGGCTGGGGAATATTCACTCCGGCCTGCGCGCATTGAATGGGAATGGGAGCAGTCTGGATGTGCGCCATCACGATTTGCAGCGAAGTGTCGCCTTGAATCGGGAGTTCTTTCGTCAGCATTTGATACATCACGACTCCGAGCGAATAAATGTCCGAGCGGCCATCGAGTTCCTTGCTGGGGGACGCCATGGCCTGTTCCGGGGACATATACAGCGGCGTGCCAACCACCATCCCCGTACCGGTCATGGATGCGGCTGAGGGACCGCTGAGGCCTTCCTTGAGCTTGGCGATGCCGAAGTCCAGCACCTTCGCCACAACTTCCTTTTGCGACTGGATGAGAACGATGTTCTCCGGCTTGATGTCGCGGTGCACGATTCCCAGGTGGTGCGCTGCGTCCAGCGCGGAGGCCACTTGCCGGATGATCGACGCCACCTGCGTCGGCTTCATCGGGCCTTCTTCGGCGATAACATCCCTCAGGTTCTTGCCCTCGATGTACTCCATCACGATGAACGGCTGCCCGTCTTCCGTCTCATCGATGTCGTCCACGCGCACGGCATTGGGGTGCTGGAGCTTGCGCGCCAGGATGGCTTCTTGCTCGAAACGCTTGACGAACTTCTTGTCGCTCGCCAGGGCCGCCGCAATCACTTTCAGCGCGCGCAGCTCTTGGAAGTGCAGGTGCAGCGCTTTGTACACCGCGCCCATGGCCCCTTGGCCGATCTTCTGGATGATTTTGTATTTTCCACGGACCAGCGTCCCCTCGGCCCATTCTTCCGCTTGGATGAGGGGCGTCCCGTCCTGGGGACAGTTGGTGAAATGCGTGGGGTAGCTCCGCTGACAGACGCGGCAGGTTTTCATGGCGATACCAGCAGCGATTTCGTGGCCCGTAGTCTACCACGAAGCTCACCACGGCAAACACGCATTCCGCGTCACCTGCTCCCTCCCAACCTTATTTCCTTTCAATACGATGAGCGACAACTCTTGTTCCATCCGGAACAATCGTTTCCCTCGACCGCTGCGCCGCATCGGCGGGTATCCCGGGCATAGAATGCTTGGACGATTCTGGGTGCCCCACTCTCGTTTTTTGAGGGTGGGTTCTTGGGTTTCGCTTGAGCGGTTTACACTTACGACCAGTTGAACCGGCTGACCCAGAAGTCGTATCCTGGTACCTCGACGGTGAATTACACCTCACATTATTGTTTACAGGATTTTAGCTTGAAAAAATGTGACTCGCGCTTGACCCAGGTGACCGACCCCACGGGCACGTACCAGTTCACGTTCGACAACATGGGGCGGCTGACGGGCACGTCCACGCAGTACGCGTTCCTCACCAGCCGCACGCTTACGACGAGCTACGGGTACGACGCGGCGTCAAACCGCACCAGCTTTACGGACCCGGAGAATGGCTCCAGCAGCTACGTGTACGACACGCTGAACCGCTTGCAGACGCTGACGCCGCCAACGGCCTATGGCGCGGGCTCGTTCGGGCTGGGGTACGATGCGCTGAGCCGCCGCACCAGCCTGACGCGTCCGAACACGGTAAACACGAGCTACGGCTACGACAATCTCTCGCGGCTGTTGAGTGTGACCCACGCGAAGGGCGGGGCGACGCTGGACGGCGCGACCTACACGGTGGATAACGCGGGCAACCGCACGGCGAAGAGCGATCTGTACGCTGGTGTGACCACCAGCTACGGCTACGACAACATTTACGAACTGCTCAGCGCGAGGCAGGGCGGCACCACGACGGAAAGCTACACCTACGATCCCGTGGGCAACCGGCTCACGGCTCTTGGCAGCGCCACGTGGAGCTACAACACCTCGAATGAATTGAACTCGCGGCCTGGTGATTCCTACACGTTCGACCACAATGGGAACACCATCGTAAAGACCGACGGCACCGGCAACACTTCGTACACTTGGGATTACGAGAACCGCATGACCAGCGTGATCTTGCCCGGCAGTGGTGGCACGGTCAGCTTCCTGTACGATCCCTTCGGGCGCCGCATATACAAAACTTCTTCGAGCGGCACCTCGATCTACGCCTACGACGGCGACAATCTCGTTGAGGAAATCAACTCGTCGGGCACTGCGGTCGCGCGTTATTCCCAGGGCCTGAACATTGACGAACCGCTCGTAATGCTGCGCGGCGGGGCCACCAGCTACTACCAGGCGGATGGTCTGGGGTCGGTCACGTCGCTGACAAACGCGGCTGGGGCAGCGGCGCAAGCCTACACTTACGATTCCTTCGGCAACATCGTTGCCACAACCGGCTCGCTGACCAATTCATTTCGCTACACCGGGCGCGAATTCGACCCCGAAACCTCCCTATACTACTACCGCGCCAGATACTACGATCAGGGTACCGGAAGGTTCATATCCGAAGATCGTTTACGGTTGAAGGGCGGACTGAATTTTTACCGTTACGCTTCCAATAATCCAATTAAATCGAAAGATCCGTATGGGCTCATGACCCTCAACCTTGGCGGGACTGGCAGTGTCGGGTGGGGGCCCTTACACTTCCAGGGAGGAGGAGGGATCGTCATAGGCTCGGATGGAAGCTTGGGGACTTATATCTCTTTCGGGGCCGGAGGCGGGGCTAGCACTGGCCTAAGTGGCAGCTTTGGACTCACTGGCGGAATTTCAACTGCCTGCTCGATTTCCGGATTTGCTGGTCCGTTCCTTGAGACAGGTGAAAGCGCAGGACTAGGTCCTGGCGAAAGTGTGGCTTTTTATGCCGGCAACGACGCGTCAAATGGTAACAGGATGGTCACTGGGGGCAGCATAACTGCAGGCGTGGGTGTGGGTGGGGACATCTACGGTGATGTGACAAGGACCACCGTCACGTCGATCATTCCGGGAAACCCTTCGGCATGCGGGTGCAACTGATAGCGACGTGGAGGAACCGGTGTTTGAATCAGCGCCTCTCCGATCTAGCAAACTACTGCGAGCAGTAGTGTTTACTGTCTGTATGGCTGCTGTTTGTATTGCGCTTTTCAGCGACCTCTATATCAGTTTTCACTATGCTGCAGTGATGCCTAGGTCCCCTCAACCAGAGACCGGGCGAGTTTATGCAATACCTGCACAGTATGGCGGAACGATTTACGTGAGTAAGACCGAGCTCGACCGACGCGATTTTGTCCGCGACGTTATGGCACCTATATCACTAGTACTTGTGGTTCTGTGCTTTTCTGTCGGCGCCTGGTTGGGCTGGTGGGCGAATGCACAGAGACCATACGCAGGAGGAATAAAACGGGGGTAGCTCTTTGTGCCGCAGAAATGCAACGTTTGCGGTTTGGGCCCTTCCCTGGCCCCGAAAGCAAAAGACATACACAGTTTGAGGCAAAACCAACTAGGGGGCTCAGCCGAGGACTTGGCGTCACGAGTGGACTTATCACTTAAGTCATGCCTGTTCATTTTACCAGCTTATTCTCCGCAGTAATTTCTTCTAGACCTGAAAATCAGAGCCCGCCATTTGTGGCGCTAGCGCCGTCTGATACTCCCTTTGCAAAAGGTCCGGGCAGCGCCAATAGTTTAGTTCGGAGGTACTTCGAGATGAATCTCAAGACCCAATGTGCTCGTCTCAAAAAAACTGCCACATTCATCGCGTTGCTGTTCGCTGGTTGCGCGTTAGTTTCATGCGGGTCGTCCAGCAAGAACGTGCAACTTGCCCAAGATAGTGTGGGTCTCTTTCACAGTCAGCTTGACACGGAACAGTACGGTTCCATTTATGCGTCAGCCGATGAGAAGTTCCGCAGCGCGTCCACCGAGGCTGATTTCGTCAGGCTTTTGCAGGCGATTCACAGCAAGCTAGGAACTGTCCGGGAATCAAAACTACGCAACACTGGCCTTGCTTGGTTCGCGGGCCAGGGAGCGACCGTCACGGTGGTATATGAGACAAAGTTTTCGGACGGCACCGGCACCGAGAAGTTTGTCTGGCACATCAAAGACAACCAAGCGACCTTGTACAGCTACAACATCAATTCGAATGACCTCATTGCGAAATAAAACTTGGCGGGTGGTGAAGACGTTGACCGGGTGGAAGAGTTTGGGTGCCCCACCTATCGCTTTTGGTTCTTGAAAGGTGCGGGTTTAGAGTCCAGCCGAGGATGAGCCAATTGACTGCCAATCGCGGCTATGATTTCCAAGCGAATTCTCGGGGTTCATCGTACTACCGCGCCAGATACTACGATCCGAACACGGGGAGGTTTGTCGCCGAAGATCCCATCGCGTTCCGAGGAGGCCCCAATTTTTATGCTTACGTCCAGAACTCTCCGATTTGGCGTACGGATCCACTTGGGCTAAAAGCGAGGCCCGCACCTCCGGGGCTTATCGTAGGCGTCCAGAATCTTTTCCCCGGCTCGACCTTCGATGGCACGACTCTGACCGTTCCCATGTCGTGTGGGTACGTGTTGAGCAAGCTGAGCAATCAAGGCTACCAGGAAGCGAATTCGTGGGGATGGAATGGGCCCGGATCGGCCTTTTGGAACCCATTCAACCATGCGGGTGGCTGGGAGGTCCGAACCTTTGGTCCAGGGTTCCACTTTAGAGTCAAGTATCCTACACCCCTTCCGTACGGAAGGATTTGCGACCAGAGCTGCCAGCTAGATCAGTTTCACGTCGATGAGTACAACCCGCTCGAACCAGGACAGATGTTGCCACACCTCAAGTGCGATTTCTTTCGTGCATGTGGGACATGATGAATACAAAAAATAAGTTTCAGAGCTTAGTGTCATTGATACTCCTAGCGTCTTGCTTGTTCGGCCCATATGGGTGCGGCTGGGAGAAACCAACAGCGGTCAGAGTTGGCCCAGGGCCATCGTTTGCGCTCAGTGGCAGTGGCCGCTTGGCGTCCTTCACTATTTCTGGTCCACTGAGTGGTCAGAAGGTCGCGTTTCCTTGCAACAAGGTCCTGTTTCCATGCCCCGGCGTGGCAGCTGTTATGTGGCAGATCGAGTCCTCGAAAGGTTACGCTGGAGGCGCTCATGTCGAGGGCCTCCAGGTGAGATACGGGGAGGTTCCCAGCGGGTACAGCCAAGTTTTCCCCAGTCAATCTCAGCCCGTTTCTCCTCTTCCGCCTGGAGTAATATATGGCTTTTCCATTGAAACAACAGACGCTGCCGGGCAGTCTGGCTATTTTTACCTGGATGGTTCGGGATCTGTGCAGGTTGTAGAAGTCACTGACCTCTGTTTAACATCGCAGGCAGGCCGCCAAGTAAGAGTGAACTGCAGAACTAAGGACCCCTACCAAGAGCCAACTGACGTGGAGAAGTTTGCCCGCGAGCATCAAAAGCCGAGTGGCGCACAGAACGAGCGCTGAGATAATTTTAGGTCGCGGGTGGCGAGCCTTTGAGAGCCGATGGCCAACACATTGGCGCGCAGGAGAATTTTGGTTGGGCTACCCTTCCGGCTTTGGTTTCTCCGAGGTTGGGACATTCTTTCCTTTTTTTTGCTTACGACCAGTTGAACCGGCTGACGCAGAAGTCGTATCCTGATACCTCCACGGTGAATTATACCTACGATAACGACTCGCGCCTGACCCAGAGTGGTGAGCGGAGCCGAATCCATGACCGATCCCACGGGCACTTACCAGTTCACGTTCGATAACATGGGGCGGCTGACGGGCACTTCCACGCAGTACGCGTTCCTCACCAGCCGCACGTTGACGACGAGCTATGGGTACGACGCGGCGTCGAACCGCACCAGCTTCACGGACCCGGAGAATGGCTCCAGTGGCTACGTCTACGACACGCTGAACCGCTTGCAGACGCTGACGCCGCCAACGGCGTATGGCACGGGCTCGTTCGGGCTGGGCTACGATGCGCTGAGCCGCCGCACCAGCCTGACGCGTCCGAACACGGTGAACACGAGCTACGGCTACGACTCACACCGCAATCCCGGCACACCGTTATCGGTGCCCCAGCCCATTTTCGCGCTATCCTCACTCCCGCAATCGAATGAAACTCGCCGCCCCTCACGCACGTCGAAAAGATAGTGGAGACGATGATAGGATGTATTGGAAGTGTCGGGAGAGGACTGTACCTGCAGCCGATTCTCTCCACGAAATGTGCGGCCCTCGTCCGCTCCAGAGACCGCGCAGCTTCAATTTCCAACCGAGGACTGTCCCTCATCGATTTGAGGAGTGCAAGTGACGGAACAACAAGCAAGCTCAACGGATTCCAGGCAGCCTGAGCCTTACACAACAGAGAAAGCACCTACACACAAAAGCCGGTGGTGGATCTGGCTGATCTTCGCAGTGATACTTGTCGTCGTGGTGGTGTGGTGGATGCGCCGCGGGGCCTCGTCCCAAGCGAAAACCGCCGTTGACCCCGCCTCCCGCCCAGTTTTGGTCTCGACGGCAACAGCGCACCAGGGCGACATCGGCATTTACCTGAACGCATTGGGTACGGTGACGCCCGTTTATATGGTCACGGTGACCAGCCGCGTGCAAGGTGAGATTACGAACGTCTACTATCACGAAGGGCAAACGGTTCAGAAAGGCGACCCGCTGCTCGAAATCGATCCCCGCCCTTACCAGGCGTCGCTAACGCAAGTCGAAGGACAACTGGCGCATGATACGGCCGTCTTGAACGAAGCCAAGATCGACTTGGAGCGCTACCAGCAAGCCTTCTCTCGCAACGCCATCGCCAAGCAGCAATTGGACGATCAACAGCAGGTCGTGCTGCAGGATGAAGGCACCGTCAAAAATGACGAGGGCCAGCTTGCCAATGCCAAGGTCAATCTCGTCTACACCCATATCACCGCACCTATTGCTGGGCGCGTCGGACTCCGTCTCGTCGATCCCGGAAATATCGTCCAGGCCAACAGCAGCACTGCCCTGGTCGTGATCACCCAACTTCAGCCCATTACGGTGATCTTCAGCATCGCCGAAGATCAGCTCTCCCAGATCCAACAGCAATTGCGCAAAGGGATGAAACTGCCGGTCGATGCGTTTGACCGTGGAGGAAGCACGAAACTCGCGTCCGGCACGCTGCTCACCCTCGATAATGTCATTGACACAACTACCGGAACATTGAAGCTCAAGGCCATCTTTGACAACAAGGACAATGCTCTCTTCGCGAATCAGTTCGTGAACGTCAAACTGCTCGTCGACACGCAGCGCAATATCACTCTGATTCCTTCCCCGGCGATTCAGCGCAGCGCCCAAGGCGCTTTTGTCTACGTGATCAAAAGTGACCAGACCGCCTCTATGCGGACGATAACCCCTGGCACCACGGATGGTTCCGTGACCGCGGTACAAGGCCTGCAACCGCAGGAAGAAGTAGCCGTCAATGGATTCGACAAGCTCCAGGATGGCTCGAAAGTTACCATCCGTAAGCCCACCAGCGGCAGCGGCGCAGCCCCCGGCCAGCAGCCTCCAGCGGGTACGGGTACCCAATCCGTTCCGCCGGCAACCAGTGGCGCAGGCGCCCCAACAGGCAAAAAGGGAGGCTCATCGCAGTGAGTCCGTCTCGTCCGTTTATTTTACGGCCGGTAGCGACATCGCTATTGATGGCGGCCATCTTGCTTGCTGGCTTCGTGGCCTATCTCCAGTTGCCCGTCTCGGCGCTGCCGGAGGTCGACTACCCCACCATCCAAGTGGTTACGTTTTATCCCGGCGCTAATCCTGATGTGATGGCCTCGGCGATAACCGCGCCTCTCGAGCGGCAGTTTGGTCAGCTCCCCGGCCTCAATCAGATGACTTCCACCAGTTCGGATGGCAGCTCCATCATTGTTCTGCAGTTTTCTCTCGACCTGAATATCGACGTTGCCGAACAGGAAGTTCAAGCGGCCATCAACGCGGCCCAGACCTATTTACCTTCCGATCTGCCGGTCCCACCCATCTACAGCAAAACCAATCCGGCGGACACGCCGATTCTTACTCTGGCGCTCTCTTCCAAGACGATTCCCCTGTCGCAGGTCGAGGACCTTGCGGATACGCGCTTCGCCCAAAAAATTTCTCAGCTTCCGGGCGTGGGCCTCGTTAGCATCAGTGGCGGGCAGAAGCCGGCGGTTCGCGTGCGCGTGAATCCCACGGCGCTCTCAGCTTATGGCATCAATCTCGAGGATGTGCGCACGGCCCTGCAGCAAACCAGCCTCGACCAGGCGAAAGGGAATTTCGACGGTCCGCAGCAGGATTACCAAATTCAATCGAATGACCAACTACTCGGAGCCTCCGATTTCGAGCAAGTAATCATTGCTTACCACGGCGGGTCGCCCGTGAAACTCTCCGATGTGGCTGCAGTCGAAAATGGCGTGGAAAACAACCGCCAGGCCGCCTGGATGAACGAAACTCCCGCGGTCATCGTCAACATTCAACGCCAGCCCGGGGCCAACATCATTCAGGTCGTCGACCGCATTAAAAAGCTGCTTCCCGTCCTAAAAAGTAATCTCCCCACCGCCGTTCAAGTGGATGTCCTGACGGACCGCACCACCACGATCAGGGCTTCGGTTCAAGACGTGGAATTTGAACTCATGCTCACCGTGGGCTTGGTTGTCATGGTCATTTTCCTGTTCTTGCGCAATCTTTCCGCAACCATCATCCCCAGCGTCGCCGTCCCTCTCTCCATCGTGGGTACGTTTGGGGTGATGTATCTTGCGGGCTTTAGCTTGAACAACCTCACGTTGATGGCCCTCACGATTTCGACGGGGTTCGTCGTGGATGACGCCATCGTGATGATCGAGAACATCATTCGCTTCATCGAGGAAGGCGACCCCCCGCTGCAAGCCGCGCTGAAGGGCTCCGAGCAGATCGGTTTCACCATCGTATCGCTCACCATTTCCTTGATTGCCGTATTGATTCCCCTGCTCTTCATGGGCGACATCGTCGGCCGGCTTTTCCGCGAATTTGCCATCACCCTGAGCGTGACCATCCTCGTCTCTGCGGTGGTTTCGCTCACCCTCACTCCCATGATGTGTTCGCGTCTTTTGAAGAGTACCCACGGGCGAAAGCAGAGCCGTTTCTATATTGCTTCGGAGAAAGCTTTTAACAGCATCATTGCTTTCTATGGAAGAACACTGAAGCGCGTGTTGCAACACCAAACCGCTACTCTGCTTGTGGCCGCCGCCACGCTCGTGCTCACCGTCCTCCTCTACATCTTCATCTCCAAGGGTTTCTTCCCGGTGCAAGATACGGGCATCATTCAAGGCATCTCGGAAGCCTCGCAGTCCGTGTCGTTTCCGGCCATGGCGGAAAAACAGAAGCAACTCTCCCACATGATCCTGCAGGATCCTGCCGTGGAGAGCCTTTCTTCCTTCATTGGTATAGATGGTACCAACACAACGTTGAACAGCGGCCGCATCCAAATCAATTTGAAACCGCTGGCAGTTCGCAAGATGAACGCTTCGGACATCATCCGGCGGCTCCAGCCAAATCTGGCAAAGATTGATGGCATCACGCTGTACATGCAGCCGGTGCAGGACCTCACGGTTGAAGACCGCGTGAGCCGGACCCAATACCAGTACACCCTCGAAGATCCCGATCAGAGCGAACTGAATGACTGGACGGCCAAGCTGATGGCCAAACTGCAGGCGATTCCGGAGCTTCGCGATTTGGCCACGGACCAGCAGACTTCCGGCCTTGCCGCCTCCCTCACCATAGACCGTGTCACCGCTTCCCGCATGGGCATCACTCCGCAAGCCATCGATCAGTTGCTTTACGATGCTTTTGGCCAGCGCCAAGTTTCCACGCTCTACACACAGGTGAACCAGTACCACATCGTTCTTGAGACGCAGTCCGATTTTCAGAAGAACCCCTCCAAGTTACAGGACATCTACGTGCGTTCCGCTTTGGCTCCGACGGCGCTCACCACCGGCTCTTCGGGTACGCAGACGGTCACGGCGACGACCTCTTCCGGTAATTCTGCCTCTTCGGCGGCGCCGAGCCCTTCCGCTTCCCCGAACACCGCTGCCAGTTCGGGTTCTGCCAATCCCAGCCCCGTGGCAACGGTAAATGGTGGCGCGGTTCCCCTCAGCGCCTTCACCCGCTTCGAAATGAAGAGCAGCCCCTTGTCCGTCAACCACCAGGGCCAATTCCCCGTCGTCACCATTTCCTTCAATCTGGCGCCCGGTGCGTCGCTTGGCGAAGCAACCAAGGCCATCGATAAAGCCCAGAAAGAAATTGGCATGCCTCTCAGCGTTCAGAGCGCTTTTCAGGGCACCGCCGCTTCGTTTCAAGCCTCCCTGTCGAACGAGCCGCTGCTGATTCTCGCAGCGCTGGTCACGGTTTATATCGTCCTTGGCGTTCTCTACGAAAGCTACATTCACCCCCTCACAATTCTATCGACGCTGCCCTCTGCCGGCGTGGGCGCTATTCTGGCCTTGTTGATTTGCGGCCAGGAACTCAGCGTCGTGGCGCTCATCGGAATCATTCTTCTGATCGGTATCGTCAAGAAAAACGGCATTATGATGATCGACTTTGCTCTCGAGGCGGAGCGCAAAGAGGGCAAAAAACCGGAAGTCGCCATTTACGAAGCCTGCCTCCTGCGATTCCGCCCCATCATGATGACCACCATGGCTGCCTTGCTGGCCGGCTTGCCGCTCGCCCTCGGCACCGGAATCGGCGCGGAGCTGCGTCGCCCCTTGGGAATCTCCATGGTTGGCGGCCTGCTCTTGAGTCAGGTTCTGACCCTCTACACGACTCCGGTCATTTACATATTCTTCGACCGGCTTGCGCAGCGCTTCTCTCCGCGCCGCGCGCCCGAAGCCGGACCTGAACCGGTTCCGGCGGATTGAAGTCATGAGCCTCTCTTCTCCATTCATTCGACGGCCGGTGGCCACCACGCTCCTCACAGCCGCAATCGCCCTGGCGGGGGCCGTGGCCTTTCGCGAGTTGCCGGTCTCGCCGCTTCCCCAGGTCGATTTCCCGACGGTTTCCGTTGGCGCCGGTTTGCCGGGAGCCAGCCCGGAGATCATGGCCTCCTCCGTCGCCACGCCCCTAGAGCGCCAGTTCGGCAGAATTGCCGGCATCACGGAAATGACGTCGTCCAGTTATCTGGGCACCACCAGCGTCACCATGCAATTTGATTTGAACCGCAACATTGATGGAGCCGCTCGTGACGTCCAGGCCGCGATCAATGCCGCTCGCAGTTACTTGCCCTCGAATCTCCCCGGCAATCCCACCTATCGCAAAGTCAATCCGGCCGATGCTCCGATCATGATTCTGGCGCTTACCTCTAATGTGTATGGCCGCGCCAGGCTGTATGACGCAGCCTCCACCATCATGCAGCAGCGTCTTTCTCAGATTCAGGGGGTCGGGCAAGTGAGCGTCGGTGGCAGTTCGCTGCCGGCCGTGCGGGTGGACGTGAATCCTACGCAACTCAACGGTTATGGCCTGGGTTTGCAGGACGTTGCCGCGATGCTCAGCCGACAGAACGCCAACACTCCCAAGGGTCAAATCACGGACGGCGCCACGTCCGCGGACATCACGACGAACGACCAGCTTCTGAAGGCAGTAGACTACATGCCTCTTGTAGTGGGCTACCACAATGGCGCCGCCGTCAAATTGTCCGATGTCGCCAACGTCCAGGACGCCAATGAAAACGTGCGCGCTGCGGGTTTCGTCAACGGCAAACCCTGTGTCCTCATCATCATTTCTCGGCAGCCGGGTGCGAACATCATTGATACCGTGGATCGCATCCGCGCCGCGATACCGGCTCTCCAGGCCTCCATCCCTTCCGCCATCGACACGCAAGTTGTGATGGATCGTACTCTCACCATCCGCGCTTCCGTTCTTGACATCGAGCGTAGCCTGATGATCTCGATTTCCCTGGTCATCTTCGTGGTGTTCGCGTTCCTAAGAAGCGTCCGTGCCACCTTGATTCCCAGCGTGGCCGTTCCCGTCTCCCTGATCGGCACGTTTGGCGTGATGTACCTGTGCCACTACAGCATCGACAATCTCTCGCTCATGGCCCTCACCATTTCCACGGGCTTTGTGGTTGATGATGCCATTGTTGTCATCGAGAACATCACTCGCTATCTCGAGCAGGGCATGTCGCCCATGCAAGCGGCGTTCAAGGGCGCCAGCGAAATCGGCTTTACGGTCCTGTCCATCAGCATTTCTCTCATTGCTGTCTTCATCCCCATTCTGTTGATGGGAGGCATCGTCGGCCGGCTCTTCCGGGAATTCGCCGTGGTTCTTTCGGTTGCCATCCTGGTTTCCCTGCTCATTTCACTGACGGCCACGCCCATGATGTGCTCCCGCTTGCTAAAGCACGTTCGCGATGAGCGGCACAACTTCGCGTACCGTGCCAGCGAGCGCGCGTTCAATGCGCTCCTGCGCACTTATGCGCGCAGCCTCGGTTGGGTCCTGGAACACTCCGGCCTGACGCTCGCTGTTCTGGTCCTCACCATTGCTCTCAACTTTTACCTTTTTTGGATCGTCCCCAAAGGATTCTTCCCGCAGCAGGATAATGGGGTTGTCTTCGGCCGCTTGCAGGGCTCGCAAGATACTTCCTTTCAGGCCATGCAAACGGCTACGGCGCGCATCGTCAACGTCATCAAAACGGATCCCGCCGTGCAGAATGTCATGGCGTTCACAGGCGGCGGGGGACCTACCAACGGCGGGTTCGTCTTCGTCGGTTTGAAACCCCGCGACCAACGCGACGCGAGCTCCAGCCAGATAATTGACCGTTTGCGTCCCAAGCTCATCGCTGTCTCCGGCGCAAATACTTTTATGCAAGCCGGACAGGACGTGAGCATTGGCGGACGGGGAGGCGGTGCTCAATATCAGTACACCATTCAGAGCGACACCCTGCAGGATCTCGTTCAGTGGGGTCCCGTCCTTCTTCAGCAGATGCGCAAATTGCCGATGCTCACCGACGTGAATACCGACCAGCAGAATAGCGGTTTGCAGGCGATGTTGACTTATGACCGTAAGACCATGTCGCGTCTCGGTATTACCCCACAGATGGTCGACAACTCTCTCTATGAAGCCTTCGGCCAGGCCCAGGTTTCCACCATGTTTACTGGCATCAACCAGTACCATGTTGTGCTGGAAGTCGCGCCCAACAACTGGCAATCACCCGTGAACTTGAGCGACGTGTATATCCGGGCCGCGCAAGGGAGGGTGGTCCCCCTCAGCGCGATCGCGCACTACGACCCGTCCACCGCTCCCCTGGCGGTGAATCACCAGGGGCAATATCCCTCGGTCACCAATTCCTTCAATCTTGCTCCGGGTGTTGCTCTCAGCGAAGCTACGACGGCCATCCTCGCTATGGAGCAGAAGATCGGCATGCCTAACAGCATTCACGGCATGTTTTCCGGTGCGCTTCAGGCCTATCAGTCTTCCCTAGCGGGGGAACTTACTCTGGTCGCTTTGGCAATCATTGCCGTCTATATCGTGCTGGGCATTCTCTATGAGAGTTACATCCACCCCCTCACGATTATTTCCACGCTGCCCTCCGCGGGCGTAGGCGCCGTGCTTGCGCTCATGATCTTTCATAAGGACCTCAGCATCATCGCGCTGATCGGCGTCATTCTGTTGATCGGTATCGTCAAGAAGAACGCCATTCTGATGATCGACTTTGCGCTCGCCGCCGAACGCATCGACGGCAAGACTCCTCGTGAAGCCATTTTCCAGGCTTGCATCCTGCGCTTCCGCCCCATCTTGATGACCACCATGGCGGCCCTTTTTGGCGCCACGCCGTTGGCCTTCGGCAGAGGAACCGGTTCGGAACTCCGCAATCCTCTCGGCATCGCCATCATCGGCGGCCTGATTCTGAGCCAGATGCTCACCCTTTACACCACGCCCGTCGTTTACCTTTCCCTGGACCGCTTGAGGGTCAAGTGGCTTCGCGCTCACGGAAAGCTCGAACAGCAGCGCCAACTCGAGTCCTTTGGATGACAAGTTCTTATGCCCCGCGCGAACTCGCATTCGGAAAGGGCCAACTTAGCAAGGAGTTTGAGGCACCGATGAAGGCAACGAACAAAATGCGTGTTGCGGCCGTGCTTCTTTGCGGCTCTGTACTTTTCCAGGGCTGCGATGTCGGCCCCAAATACAATCGCCCCGCGGCCAAGGTTCCGGCGACGTTCAAAGAGGTCACCCCGGACGATCTCCAGAAAATGGACGGCTGGAAAGTCGCACAGCCCCAGGACGCCGCTCTTCACGGCAACTGGTGGGAAATTTTTGGCGATTCCCAGTTGAATGCCCTCGAAGAGCAAGTCAATATTTCCAATCAAAACGTCGCCGCTGCCTTTGCCAGTTTCATGGCGGCGCGTGCTGTGGTGCGCGAAGCTCGCTCCCAATATTTCCCCACCGTCTCCGTCGGTGCAAGCATCGTTCGCCAGCACCAGCCCGCTTCCTCGGGCGGGACGACCTTCAACGAATACTCTCTGCCCTTCGACGCTTCCTGGACGCCGGACCTGTGGGGCCGCGTGCGCAACACCGTTCGCGCCAACGTCGCCAACGCGCAAGCCAGCGCCGCCGACCTCGAGAATACCCGCTTGACGGCTCAAGCGGAACTCGCTGTCGATTACTTCCAACTGCGCGGGCAGGACGCTCTCAAGCAACTCCTTGATTCCACCGTGGTGGCCTATGAGGAGTCCCTGAAACTGACCAAGGCGCTGTACGAAACGGGCATCGATTCCGACGAAGCCGTCGCGCAAGCCGAAACTCAATTGGAAGCCGCCCGCGCGGCAGACACCCATCTCGGCATTCTGCGAGCGCAATACGAGCATGCGATTGCACTCTTGGTTGGCCAGCCCGCTTCTTCCTTCTCGATCGCCGTTGAGCCATTGAAGACTCCGCCACCCGCCATTCCTTTTGGCGTTCCCTCACAACTCTTGGAGCGCCGCCCGGACATCGCCGCAACCGAGCGCCTGATGGCCCAGGCCAATGCGCAAATCGGCGTTGCCAGAGCCGCCTTTTATCCCACGCTGACTCTGAGCGCTTCTGCCGGGTTTCAATCCACGAAAGCTTCCAGTTGGTTTACCTGGCCTAGCCGACTCTGGTCCGTCGGCCCGGCCATCTCCGAGACGATTTACGATGGCGGTCTGCGTCGCGCCACCGTCGAACAGTTTCGCGCGCAATATGATCAGACGGTCGCGAACTATCGCGGCAGCGTTCTGACCGCGTTTCAACAGGTCGAGGACAATCTTTCAACCCTGCGCGTTCTTTCCAGAGAAATTCAGGAACAAGACACCGCCATCCAGTCCGCGCAGCGCAGCCTCAAGCTGGCCACGGACCGCTACCGCCTCGGCATCGACCCCTACCTCAACGTCATTACGGCCCAAACAACGCTCTTCGGCAATCAGCAGACCGCCGTGAACCTGCGCATCCTGCAAATCGTGGCCAGCGTGCAGTTGATCGAGGCAGTCGGCGGGGGCTGGGATTCCTCCACGCTTCCCACTTCGCAGCAGATCATTTCGCGAGAGGCCCAGGTTCCGGCCGCTCCTCCGCTGCAACCCCCCAAGAGCCAGCCGCCAGCCTCATCTACTCCCTAATCGGACTGTCTAACGTGCTCCTGTTTGAGCCCTCTCCCTCTTCGCATTTCTTTGCACTGCGACGGCTTGTTTACCCTGCTTGCCCCGAGCTTCGAGGGGAACGAACTCGAAGGCGCGGAAGGGACAGGGCCTCGTCAAGGGGCAGTCTGGCTGGACCGTCCTTTAAGTGGGAGCATCGCCGTCTCGCGGTCAGTTCACCGAATATGAAAGCCCCTGAATGCCTTTCTTTGCTGGAGTCGCGGAAAGTGCGGGTTTTACTCGGGCCTGAGAATAGACCATCGTAAGGGAAATATGTGCAAGAAAGTTCCTGTTTCCCGGGGGACTGCCGAAAGTTTGCACAAAAGTTCCTTCCCAATGGGCTGCCCAGCACGAGCGAAACCAAGAAAGTCAGTGCCCCTTTGCTCATGCGCAAGGACCGAACTCACCCGACCGCCCTCTCTCGCGTTAATCATCACTTTCAATGCTGCCAAACGTAATTTTCTACTCTTTTTGCCCTCTTTTCACTTGACGTGTCTATTCTCTTTGCTAATCTCCGTTTCCATCGGTTGGGCTCTCTCTGGCCTTCTTTGCGGAGAGCAACGGTTTTAGACGCCCCGTATTTTTGCCGCCTTTTGTTGCCCAATGCTTTTGAGGTGACCCATGCTCGCCGCCGAAGATCACATCTCCCCGAACCAGTTTGCGGTGACTGCCCGTGCAATCGCCCCACGCCAAACGGAAAGGATCCCTGCCCCGATGACCTCGCGCTGCACATTAACGGCACTCTATCTCGCCGCCTTGTTCGCCGTGTTCTTACTCGTCGCTCCGGCCTCCGCTGCGCCTCCGCTCGCCGGCACATACAGAATCACGGAAAACACCGACCTCGGCTCTGAAATCCGCCTCACCGTTCAGCTCAATCTTGTCAATCCCAGCGATACTGCCGTCACTATCACCCGCGTCAGCCTGCGCAGCATTTCTGCCCCGGGTCAATTGGTTAGCACGGCCTCCAACGTCCTTGTCCAGTCTCACGCAAGCTCCCAGCTCTCTCTCCAGTTCCTCCTCGCCAAAAAGGACTTCAACGTTTGGCAGACCGGACCGCACCAGCAATTCCTCCTCACGCTTCAGCCTGCTGGCGGCAAGGTCACCCTGATCAACCTCCCGCTTCTGCGGACGAGAGAATGAAGAAACTACCCATGCCAAGAAAACTCATCTTCCTCATCGCTCTTCTTGCACTCCTTTCGCCCGGCGCTTTTGCTCAGGCGCTCGGCACGATCAATACCGTCGCCGGCGGCGTCCCCAACAATCTGCCCGCCTTATCTGTCGGCATTAGCTACCCAAGTGCGGTGGTCAAGGATTCTTCCGGCAATCTGTACGTGGCCGTGGAAGGTTTTGCGTTTGCCGCAGGCGGGGTTTTCAAAGTTAATCCCAGCGGGACACTAACGACCTTTGTCGGCAACGGCACGCTGTTTGCCTCGACTGGCGCCAATAACGGAGACGGTGGCCCGGCCACCAACGCCACTCTGGGCTACGTCACCGGCTTAATCCTGGACTCGCAGCAAAACCTCTATATTTCTGACAATTTTTACGGCACGATCCGCAAAGTAACCGCCTCCACCGGCATTATCACCACCATCGCGGGAGGCGGCACCGGTTGTACTGCGCAGACGGACACTCTCGGCGACGGATGCCCGGCCACCTCGGCGATCCTCTCTGCTCCCTATCAAATTTTTGTTGATGCCAACCAGAATCTCTTCATCGCCGATTCGGGCAACAGTCGCATACGCGAGGTGGTTGCCTCTACAGGTCTCATGCAAACCGTTGCGGGAGGCGGCACCGGATGTACTGCGCAGACGGACACAGTCGGCGATGGCTGTGCCGCTGCCCTGGCTACACTTAGCGGGCCGTTTGGCGTCTACCTCGACTCGCAAAGGGATATTTTCATTTCCGATTCGGGCAACAGCCGCATTCGCGAGGTCAGCGCTTCCACCGGCCTCATCCAGACGATTGCCGGCACCGGAACCCCCGGCTACAACGGCGACGGTATCGCTGCCAACACCGCCCAAATCTCCGATCCCTACGGTCTTTTTGTCGATCCTTCCGGAGACGTCTTTTTCTCCGATCTTGGAAACTCCCGCATTCGAGAAATCGTCGCTTCGCCCAACCTGATTCAAACCATCGCTGGCGGAGGCTTTGGCTGCTCCGGCCAGACCGACTCCGTAGGAGACGGCTGCCCTGCCAGTAGCGCTACGCTCTCATTGCCATACGGAGTTTTTGTCGACGCTTCCAATGATCTGTATATTGCGGATTCTGACAACTCCCTGGTTCGTGAGGTCGTTGCTTCCGATGGTGTTTTGGCTTCTACCGATACCATCCGGGCCGTTGCGGGCAATGGCACCGTTTTCTTTAGTGGCGATGGCCAACTTGCCACCAGCGCGCAACTTAACGTGCCCTATGGCGTTGCTGTTGACCCCTCCGGCAATCTCTTCATCGCGGATACCGATAGTGGTCGCATTCGGAAAGTCAACGCCACAACCGGCATCATTCAAACCGTCGCGGGCGGCGGCACGGGTTGCACCGCGCAGACGGACTCATTTGGCGATGGCTGCCCCGCAGCTCAAGCCATCCTTACTGAACCGCTCGGCCTCTTTGTCGATAGTGCCGGTGACCTTTTCATTTCGGACGCCGTCCACAATCTCATCCGCGAAGTCTCAGCTTCCACCGGCATTATCACCACCGTCGCTGGCGGCGGCACCGGCTGTGGTGCTCCTCAGCAGACGGACGCAGTCGGGGATGGGTGTCCCGCAACGCAAGCCATCCTAAATTCGCCCTGGAGCGTCTACGTGGACCGCAACGGAAACATTTTCTTCTCCGACGAGGGGGACTCGCGTATCCGAGAAGTGGTCGCTGCGACAGGCAAGATCCAAACCATCGCCGGTACCGGCACAGGGGGGTACAATGGCGACAACATTCCCGCTGTACAAGCGCAGGTTAACCACCCCCTTGGTGTTTATGGCGACGCTTCCGGCAATATCTTCATCTCCGATCAAGCCAACTTCCGCGTCCGCGAGATCTTCGGTCCGAGTCCGCCGCTGAGTCAGACGGCAGGAAACATCGTCACCCTCGCGGGCACCGGCACGCCGGGCTACAACGGAGATAATATTCTGGCAACCTCCGCGCAGATCATTGAACCCGGAGGGATTTTCATCGACCGTGCGGGCAACCTCTTTTTCGGCGACTTCGGAAACTATCGCGTCCGGGAGGTCGTCGCCTCCACCGGCCTTATCGAGACCGTTGCCGGCAACGGCACATTAGGGTTCAGCGGCGATGGCGGGCCGGCGACCAGTGCAGAGATCACCCTTATTGATGGGATAGCTGGCGATTCCAACGGCAATCTCTTCCTCGCTGACACCTACAACCTCCGCATTCGCGAACTCTATGGCATTGTTCCCGCCAATACCCTAACGATTACCACCAACTCTCTTCCTCCTGCCCAAGTCGGCGTCCCTTACTCTTTTGCTCTGCAGGCGGTTGAAGGAACTCTGCCTCTCACCTGGTCCCTCGTGTCCGGGGCGCTGCCTCCCGGCTTCTCGCCACTCTCATCGGCTGGCGTGATCTCAGGTACGCCCACCACGGCTGGCACATACAACTTTACCGTCCAGGTTGCCGACAGCGCGTCCCATGTTCAATCCCGCGCTTTTGCGCTCACCGTTACTCCCCAGACGGTTACTCTGCAAGCCCTTACCGTGGCCCCTGCAATGCCAACCATTTCGGCGCATACAACCCAGGCCTTCCTGGCGATTGGTACTTACAGTGACGGCAGCACGCAGAATCTCTCCGCTGCCGTGACCTGGAGTTCCGGCACGCTGGCCGTGGCGACGATAAGCTCTACGGGAGTGGCCACGGGCGTCGCTGCGGGCACTGCTACGATCACTGCCACTCTGGGCACTGTTGCCAACTCCACAGTACTAACCGTCACCTCCAAGGCTCCCTACGCGTATCTGGGCAGTGTTACCACCGCAAACTGCTGCCTCGACGTGCTGAATACTTCCACCAACCTTATGGTGGCCACGATTCCCATCACCAATTTCAACGCGCCCTTTGGCATCACCCCGAGTCAGAACCGCGTTTACGTGGCTGACAATGTCAACAATCTCTTGAATGTGGTGGACACAACCACGAATACGCTCATGACCACCATCCCCATCGGCGCTGGGCCCACCGCAGTCGCAATCACACCCAACGGTTTGTATGGATATGTGGCCGACTTGGGAGACAATAACGTCCCCGTGTTTAATGTTGCCACCAATGCCTTAGTGACTTCCATCCCCGTAGGATTCCCAACTACCATCCTTACCGCTTCGCCTGATGGGGCTTGGATCTATGCCTCCAGCGCGGTGAGTAACGCCTTTGCCGTGATCAACACCTCCACCAATACAGCTTCTTCTTTCACCGTTGGTGCGTCTACAAGCTGCGTCGCTGGACCGACCTTCAATGCGGCCGGGACTCTTGCCTTTATCGCGGAAGAGACCTCTTGCGCAACGTTCCCGCCAACAACAACCGGATTCCTTGACGTCGTCACCGTTCCCGGCAACAGTCTAGTGGCCGCTATCCCAGTGGGGATCGATCCCATTTGGTCGGCCATCACCCCGGATGGGACTCGGCTGTACGTCACGAATACGTTTTCGAACAGCGTTTCCGTGATTGACACCGCGACCAACGCCGTTATCGCCACAGTGCCCGTGGGAACCAGGCCGCAAACCCTCGCCGTCACTCCCGATGGCGCATCGGTCTATGTTTTGAACGCGGCGAGCAATAACGTGTCCGTCATCCAGACTTCCACGAACACCGTCACGGCGACCATTCCCGTAACAACTCCTTTTGGCATCGTCATCGCCGCGCCCCCGGCAGCATCCGCGGCCACCGTGCTCACGCTCACGCCCCCCAACCTGATCTTCAATTCCCAGGTGGCTGGAACCACAAGCGCGCCTCAAACCATCAACGTGACCAATCCCGGAACCACTCCGGTGACCCTGACTAGCATTGCCCTGACGGGTCCGAACCTCTCCGACTTCACTTTGGTCAATTCGTGTCCGCAGTCCCCCGCCACTTTGGCCGGGGGAGCCACATGCGGTCTTCAGCTTGCCTTTAAGCCGGTTGCAACCGGCGGACTCACCGCGTTCGTTACAATCACCAGCACAAACGGTCTGGCCAGTTCCACCCAAAGCGCGCCCTTGAGCGGCACTGCCACAGGTGCCACGGTCGCAACATTCAGCGGGCTGACACACTCTCAGGCGATCACGGTTGGGACGGCTTCGGTCACCCTGGCAGGCGTAATAGGCAATGGGACCATATTCCCAGCAGCAGGAGAAACCCTCTCCATTGCCATCAATGGAATCAGACAAACCGCGGCCATTGGAGCTGCCGGTGCATTCAGCGTTGTCTTTCCAACAGCTACTATCCCCGCCTCGGTCACGCCTTACCCCATCACCTACAGCTTTCCGGGTGACGCCACCTTCACCTCCGCAACCGATACCAGCACCACGCTTACGGTCAACGCGATTGTCTCTTCCTTCACTCTGACCGTGACTGAAATCGGTACCGGCAACGGGACGGTGACGGACAACTTCGAGCAGATAAATTGCGCCACGACTGCTGGCGTGCAATCGGGTACCTGTTTGGCCAGCTACACCAGCGGATCAATCGTGACGCTAACGGCTACGCCCAGCGGCACCAGCACCTTTGCGGCCTGGGGAAGCGCGTGCACCGGGACCGGCAGTTGTTCAGTGACAATAAGCATGGCGCAGACGGTGACGGCTTCGTTTGTGCCGCCGCCGCAGTTGATCAACGTCACCTTTAATCCGGGGACGACCGTCACCGGCATGGCCACCTACGATTGCCCGTCGAATCCTGCGCCGAGCCCCGGCAATCCCTGCACGGATCCCAACGCCCACGCACTGGCGCTCGCGATTCCGCAGGTGCTGCAACCCATCACCGTGACCGTACAGGCGTCGGAAGTTCCCCCGTCGGTCGGTGATGGCATTTGCCTGAACGGATTGACTCCCACGCAGGACTTCGATTGCCGCTTCGTAACGTTCTTCACCTACCAGACGCTGGACAACGGCAACAAGATTGTCCCGCTGTGCTATCCCTATGCGAACGGCAACTGCGTGCACTATCAGGTTTATTCGGGAACGCCGGGCGTGGAACCCAATCCCAGCTTCTACGTTGGACCCATCGACTGGAGCATTTCCTGGAACAACGATCAATTCACTCCTCCCGCGCCGTACACGGGGAGCACGCCGCACCTTTACGACGATCCGGACTATGCCGTTTCTCCGACTTCGCCGTATGGGACCGACTGCACACAGGTGATGCTGGTTGGCAATCCGCCTGTGCCCACGAATCCGCCAATCTCCTGCCAGTTTGAGTTCGACATCACCACCTCCTTCAATCCGACCAAGAAGGTGGATGCCTTGATTACCGGCCGCACGAAGCAGTTCAATGACGTTGTGGTGGCATTCCCTCCAGCAAATGTGGGGAATCTCACGGTCGCAATGACGCCAACAACCGGGGCCGTGACGGCGGGTAGCCCGCTGAGTTTCACGATCGCCATTAGTAACAGTGCAGGTGGAGCGGTAAGCGGCGCAGCGTTGACCGGCGTGCTGCCGGCGGGCACAAACGTACTTTGGACGATCAGCCCCGCCTATACAGGCCCGGGTACATGCGCGATCACAGGCCCAGCCGGCAGCCAGTTGCTGAACTGCAGCTTTGGGACGATTAGTGCAAGCCAAGCCTTCGCCATCGGGTTGTTCAGCGCGAATTCGTCGATTGGCAGCTACTCGAACACCGCCACCCTGGTAGTCGGGACCCAGCAGATTCTTTCCATCGGTGCAGTGACCGTGCAGGCGGTGCCCGCAGTGTTCAGCGGATTGACGCCCTCGCAGTCGATCCTTTTCGGCGCAACCTCCGTCACCGTTGGCGGCACCATCGGCAACGGCACAACGTTCCCGGCATCAGGAGAAATCGTCTCCATCACCATCAACGGGACAACACAGACCGCCACGATTGGAAGCAGCGGAACATTTAGCATTGCCTTCCCGACGGCCACGATACCCGCCTCGGTCACGCCTTATCCCATTACCTACAGCTTCGCCGGGGATGCCATTTTCTCCGCTGTTACGGACACTAGCACCACGCTGACCGTGAACAGCGCTCCGATTCTCGTTCCGTTGAGTGTCACGTTAATAGGCACAGGCAACGGCACGGTGACGGACAACTTCGAGCGGATCAATTGCACCACGACCGCAGGCGTGCAATCGGGTACCTGTTCGGCGAGCTATGCCAGCGGAACAATCGTGACCCTGACCGCTACGCCCAGCGGCGCCAGCACCTTTGCCGCGTGGGGAAGTGCCTGCGCCGGTACGGAAAGCTGTTCGCTCACGATGATCACACCGCAGAGCGTCACGGCTTCGTTTGTGCCGCCGCCGCAGTTGATCAACGTCACCTTTAATCCGGGGACAAATGTCACCGGCATGGCCACTTATGATTGCCCGTCGAATCCTGCGCCGAGCCCCGGCAATCCTTGCCTGGATCCCAACGCCCATGCTTTGGCCCTCGCGATTCCGCAAGTGCTGCAGCCCTTCACTGTGACCGTGCAGGCGTCGGAAGTTCCCCCGTCGGTCGGTGATGGCATTTGCCCGAACGGGTTGACTCCCACGCAGGACTTCGATTGCCGCTTCGTAACGTTCTTCACCTACCAAACGTTAACAAACGGCGACAAGATCGTCCCGCTGTGCTATCCCTATGCGAATGGCAACTGCGTGCACTATCAGGTTTATTCGGGAACGCCGGGCGTGGAACCCAATCCCAGCTTCTACGTGGGGCCCATCGACTGGAGCATTTCCTGGAACAACGATCAATTCACTCCTCCCGCGCCGTACACCGGGAGCACGCCGCACCTTTACGACGATCCGGACTACGCGGTTTCTCCGACTTCGCCCTATGGGACTGATTGCACACAGGTGATGCTGGTTGGCAATCCGCCCTCGCCGACGAATCCCCCAATCTCCTGCCAGTTCGAGTTTGACATCACCACCTCCTTCAATCCCACCAAAAAGGTGGATGCCTTGATTACCGGTCGTACGAAGCAATTCAATGACGTTGTGGTGGCATTCCCACCGGCAAATGTGGGGAATCTGACTGTCACTGACGCACCGCTCACCACCCCCGTCACCGCGGGGAATCCGATCGGCTACACCATCACCGTGAGCAACAGCGCAGGCGGCGCAGCTAATGGGGCCACGCTCAACGACGTCCTGCCGGCAGGCACAAACGTAAACTGGTCCATCAGTCCTGCCTACTCAGGCCCAGGCACTTGCGCGATCACGGGAGCGGTAGGCAGCCAAGTGTTGAGTTGTAACTTCGGGACGATTAGCGCGAGCCAAAGCTTCACCATCGGGCTGCTCAGTGCGAATTCCTCGAGCGGAAACTACACCGACACAGCCACTGTCGTAGTCGGCACCCAGCAAATTCTGTCCATCGGGACGCTAACAGTGAATGCCAGCAGCGCATCCAGTCTGGTGATTTCGCCCGCAAGCGTGGACTTTGGCCAAGTCGACCTGGGCTTCTTCTCTCTGAAGAGCGTCACCCTCACCAACAAAGGCACGACGCCCATTGACATCCACAAGGTGTCCCTGACCTCAGCGAGTAGGGAAGTACGCGAGGACTTCTACTTCCAGAACTTCTGCCGCAAGGACCTCGATCCCGGCAGGAGCTGCACGATCCTGGTTGAGTTTGTGCCAGACGACGATGACGTGCCGCTAACGACGCGATCCGCGACTCTGCTCATCACGGATAGCGCCGACGGCAGCCCGCAATCCGTTCCGCTTTCCGCAAGCGTGATTAATCCGCGGGCCTCGTTCAGCACCAGAGAATTGAACTTTGGCACGCAACGACGGGGAACAACTAGCGCTCCAGAAAGCGTCACCCTGACGAATTCCGGCACATCGCCTCTCATTCTGAAAAACGTGAGCACGACGGGTGACTTTGCCCTGGTGGCGGGGACTACCTGCGCAGCGGGAACGAGTCTCACTCCCTCGCAAAGCTGCACACTGGTTGTGACCTTTACCCCCAGCGCAAAAGGGCGCCGCTTCGGGACAATCGCCATCGCCGACAACACTCTCTTCGGGACTGATTTGGTTCTGTTGAACGGTACCGGCAAATAATCGGCGAGATTGTTCCCTGCAACTTCGCATTCCAGCCTATTTTGGAGTGCGGCGGCTCGCCGCCGCTTTTACGGTTGTATGGCCAGCTGCCAAACCTTAATCCTGAAATCCGAACGTGACCAATTACATCACGCCTTCAACGCAAAGATCGCAGCAAGGTCCGAGCGATTTCGCACGGCATCGGATTGTGCTTCTTTCTGGACTTCGTCCGCGGCGCGCCGCGCTTCACGATATTCTGCCGCGCCCTCGCCCGCTTTCCCGGAAAGCTCCAGCGCGCGCCCCAGTTGATAGTGGCTCTGGGCCCGCAAAACGCGTAGCCCGAGTTTCTCGCTGCGCAACACTGCCGATTTCAGCTCTTTCTGCGCGCCGCCGTAATCCTTCATTCCGATCATCGCTTCGCCGCGATAGATCAGGCATTTGGTGGAGAGTTGTTTCAAGCCCAGGGAATCCGCCTCCTCGCCCAGCCCCTGCAACTTGCCGAAAGCCACCGCAAACTTCCCCTGCTGCACCGCCAGCTTCGCCGCATTGATTTTCGTCAGCAAGATCAGTTGCGCGTCGCCCGTTTTCGCCGCGGTTTGTTGCGCCTCGGCATACAGAGACGCCGCGGTCTTCAAATCTCCCCGGTAAAACGCGTTGTCCGCCTGGTAGCTGAGCGCCGTCGCGATCTGCGGCTGGCTCTTCTGTTCGCGCGCGGAACTCAGCGCATCGACCAGATACTTGACCGCCTCCTCGCTCCGGCCCGCCAGCGCCAGCGCGTTCCCATAGTCCAGCAGGATCTCCGTGGCCATGAATCCTTTTTCCTTGCTCTCCTGAAAGCCTTTCAACGCATCCTGCTCCGCGCTGACCGCCGCGCCGTATCTCCCCTGATCGGCGAAAAGGGTTCCTAGTCCCGAGGATTCCAGTGCCGCCCCCTTCTGATCGCCGGCGTTGCGCCGCAACTCCAGCGCCTTCAAATACTGTTCTTGGGCCTGATCGAAGCGCCCGTTTTTCACGGAAGTTTCCGCCAGATTGTGCAGTGTGTCCGCGATGTCTCCCGGAACCTTCAGTTTTTCGCGCACCTGAAGCGATTGCTCGAAATACGTTCGCCCGTTGTCGAAGTCGCCTTTGGCCACATAGGTATTCCCAATGTTGGTCAGGACCATGCCCTGGCTCGAATCGTTGTGGAGATCGATCTGCAACTGCAGCGATTCCTTGAACAGCTTCAACGCCTCATCGTACTTGCCGTGCTCCAGTTGAAAAGCTCCGGTATCCGTCAAAACGTCAGCGCTCCCCTGCTTGTCGCCGAGTTCGCGCATCAGTGCAAGCGCTTCCTTGTAGTTCTTCAGCGCCACATCGGACTTTCCCGTCAAGTCCTGTATGGTCGCCATCATGTCCAGGCTCTCCGCGATTCCTTTCTTCAGGCCCAGGCGCTTCTTGATGTCCAGGGATTCCTGCACGCTTTTCAACGCCTCGTCATAGCGCGGGATGGAGAAGTAACCCACTCCCATCGCCTGCGCCACCTGGGCGTGCTCCGCGTCGTCGCCCACCTCGATGGCCATCGCTTGCGCTTTCGTCAGATATTCAATCCCCCCCTGCGCATTCCCGCTCTCGATTTCCACCCGCCCCAACGCCAGCAATCCTTCGATCCGTTTGGGATCAAGTTCAACCACCTTCTTGAAAACTTCCTTCGCCTTGTCGTACGCCGACGTCTGCTCGTACGCTGTGCCCAGATCAAACAGGTAATCCGTGTTGTCTGGCGAAACCTTCACCAGATTCTCGTAAGCCGCGATCGCCTTCGGATAATCCTTCAGTATCGAATCATGGCTCGCCTGAATCAGGTATCTTTCCTGCAGCGGCAATTGCGCGCTCAGGGAAACGGCTTTCTGCGCCGCCTGCTCCGCATCGTCGTCTTGGCCGAGCTGTGCGTAAGACTGCGCCAGCTTTGAATAGGCCAGCGCGAAGCTGCCATCTTCTTGCAGCGCGCCCTGGAATTGTTTTACCGCGCCCGCGTGATTGCCCTGGCGCGCTTGCTGCAAGCCCTGGCCATAGTCACGCAGCGCCGCGATCGAAGACGTGGACGGCTTGAACGCCTGCGCCTGCAATTCCTTTTGCAGGCTTTGCGAAACGGAGAGGCTTTGCCGGATTTGCGCCGCAAGGTTGTCCACCGCCAGCAAAATGTCCTTTTCGCTGGCGGCTTCCGCTTTCAAGGTCTTGCTGACCCCGTGCTTCAAGTCCTGCACCGTGGCATCAATCCGCAATTGTTCCCCGAACTGGGCGTAGTGGCCCCACACAATCGTGTCCACGTTGCTGTGATTGGCCACGCGCGTCACTGTCGCCTGGTCCAGTTCCGATTGCGGAGTGATCCGCAAATCCTTCAGCACCTGTCCGACGCGCGCTTCCGAAATCATTCGCACGCTCGCTGATTCACCCACATCGGTGCTCAGCATTTCCGCCATGCTCGATCCCAGCCAATCCAGCTTGGGATCGCCGGAAGCGTTGTGAAAGGGAAGGATCGCCAGCGAAGCAGCAGGCGGGGCGGCAGCGGCGGATTTCGCCGTGGACGGCGGCGACGAAAAATATCTGCTTCCCAGTACCGCGCCCCCCGCTGCCAGCACCACCGCGGCCACTGGCACAAGGACGACCGGTTTTCGCCACAGTGGAATCTTTATGGGTTCCGCCGGCGCTGGCGGCAAGGGAAGCTCGATGCGTTTCGTCGAACCTTGCCGCCACGCTTCAATGTCCTGGCGAATTTCCAGCGCCGTCTGGTAACGCTTCTGCGGCTCAAGTTGTAAGCATTTCGCCGCGATGTCGCTCAACAGCAAGGGAACATTCGCATCCGCCGATTGCGGCGCAAGCGAAACTTCGCGTGTCCGCTTGTACATCGCTCCCTGCACGGTGTCGGCCCGATAGGGAAGCTGCCCCACCAGGAGCTGGTAAAAAATAATCCCCAGCGTAAACAGGTCCGAGCGCACATCCACCTTTTCGCCCATCACCTGCTCGGGAGACATGTAATCGGGCGTGCCGACCAGCGCGCCCGTATGCGTCAAGCCGCCTTGTTCCATGGTGCGCGCAATGCCGAAGTCCATCACGATCACGCGGCCGTTCTTGTCCACCATGATGTTCTGCGGCTTCAGATCGCGGTGCACCACTCCTTCGGCGTGCGCGGCATCCAGCGCCGTGCACGTTTGCGCCATGATATCGGCGCATTCTTCAAAGCTCAGCCGGCCCTTTTCCTTGATCAGGGAACTCAGGTCCTTTCCCTCGATAAACTCCATGGTGATGAACTTCAAGCCCTCGGCTTCGCCCAAATCGAAAATGCGTATGACGTTCTTGTGGGTGATGCGTCGTGCCAGGATCAGTTCTTGCTTGAAGCGCGCCAGGATCTCTTCGCGCACCGCCAGCTCCGGGCGGATAATCTTCAGCGCCACCATGCGCTCCACTTCGCGGTCCATGGCCTTGTAAACGGCGCCCATCCCCCCTTCGCCCAGCAACTGCACGATCTCGTAGCGTTTGCCCAGCATCGTGCGCGGCGCAAGGCGCCCGGCGCGCACCTCCGCCGCAGTCAGGGAATTTGCAGGGCGCGACCACCCCTGTGGCCCCGAAAGATCGGTCAGGTCTCCGGCGCGCGGGCCTCCCGGAGGCGCTGCATCGTGTGGCCCGGTCGCTCCTGCTTGCCCCGATCCTTGAGGGGAGTCGCGAAGGGACTGTGCTCTCGGGGCAGCCGCATCCCCCAGCAACGTGCCGTCCGCCGGTGTGATAGGCGTCGCGCAACGCAAACACATCGTGGCACTTGCCGGATTCGCCGTGTGGCAGACGGGACACTCGATGGACTCTGGCGTCATGGCTGGATGCGGTGCCGAAACCCGGACTTCTGCCTTTCCCCGTGCTACATGCTTGTTTGGGACGCCCCAGATTCTACACCACACGAAGCCGCCAGCAGCCCACCAATTTCTACGCTAAAGCCCCTCCGCCCCTTTCCCCGGGGCACCCTGGGATCGCCATTCTCCCGAATGGCGCTGTTGGCCTCACCCATGCCGCAGAGCGCTTCAACCCAAAACACTTCCCCAAACTCCCTCTCTCCCCGGTGATTTCAACCGGGCCTGGACAACTCTGCCAATCCCCCGCAAATCCCCGTGACTCAATGTTCTCATTATGAGAACTTAGCTCTTCATACGAGCACAATGACCATCGAGCTGGACGAGAAGACTTACGGGAAACTCCTGGGGCGTACCCTCCCGCGTGTAATCCGCACGGATGAGGAATGCGAACGGCTGACCAACGAACTGCTGCGCCTCGACGAGCGCGAAGACCTCTCCCCGGAAGAAAAGGAACTCGCCGAACTCCTCACCGTCCTGATTGACGAATACGAAGAACGCCGCCATCCCATTCGCAAGTCCACCCCGCAGCAGACGCTTCACCACCTCATGGAGGCGCGCAAGCTGACACAGAAAGAACTCTGGAAACTCTTCGGCTCAAAGGGAATCACCTCCGAAGTCTTTCACGGCAAGCGCTCCATCAGCAAAGCCCAGGCCAAAATGCTCGCCCTCTTCTTCCACGTCACCGCCGACCTCTTCATCTAGAGCACGCCGGCTGGCCCTCCCTCCCTCTTCCTCTTTAGGGGGTCGGAGCGGCGCCTGTCACGCTACGCCCCGAGCATCTCGGGGACCCGGTAGGGAGCCCCGACATACAGGCCCCCAAAACAATGATCTTCCCAAAATCTCTTTCCCCGGCGATTTCAACCGGCCTGCACGACTCTTCCAGGCGGCCTCACCTAGCAAGCGGCGTGCCAGGTCAGCGAATGCTTAGCGAAAATATATTGACAACAAGTATTACATTATGAGACACTTTTCAACAGGTGAGGCAGGTACTGGACCTAACATTTGGAGGCTATCGTGCCTACGCTTCTGGACTTGCTTGGCAGAACATCACTCCCACCCAAGAATGACGGCATTCGCTTCACTAATCGCCGCTTTTCGGAGCCCGCCTTACTTCGAGGAGCCACGCCGCTATCATGGCCGGGCCTGTACGCAATCCTTGTGTACGACCCTACCTGCACTCCTCGTCCATATCGCGTAGTTTACTTCGGGCAAGGCAGCAACCTGTCAGAGCGTGTAACCACATCTCACGAAAAGTATTCGAAATGGTGTGCAGCGGCAAACGGCTGTGCGAATTTGTATGTGGCGTTTCATTGGCTTCCCGGCTCAAACGAATCGCAGAGGCTTACTGCGGAAGCGGAACTGATTCGTGATTACAGACCACAGTGCAACATCACCTTCAATCCGTGGGGCGGATTGCCGCGCTTTTGAATGACGCGGGAGAATTATAGTGAACGACCCAAGAGGCGCCCTGTGGCATATGTCGCGGGGAGAGCCATTTCGGGCGGTGGCCCAGGCCTAACACACGGCGCTAGCTTCGGGTGCCCCACCCGCGGAGAAAGTGAGGGTTCATGACGGAACAGACGATTGCTTTATTGATTATCGGCTTGTTGCTCGGAGCTGGCCTTGGCACAGTCGCGGCATGGGCGATCATGCGGAAATCTGGTCAACTAGTCGCGAGTCTAACAAGAGGCGAAGCGCAGTCAGAGATTGCAAAGCTAACTGAAAGATTGACATCCACCGGTACGGAAAACGGTGAGTTGCGAAGACGGCTAGAGATGGTAGAAGCAAAGACTTTCGATTTGCAACACCAAGCACAGGAACTAACTGACCAGCGAGCTAGATTTGAAGAACGTGCGAACCAAGTTCCGGAACTCGAGGAGAAGTTAAGACTGACTATTCAGGAGGATGAACAGTTCAAGAGTCAGGCGGCAGGCCTACGAGAGCAGCTGGGTCGTGCGGAATCTACCACCATAGCTCAAGAGACCCAAATGAAGGTCCTGGAGGGGAATGTTGCTGGGCTAATCAGCAAACGCGATCAGCTACTTTCCGACCAATCGGAACTGAAAACCAAAATCGCCGAGCTAACCACGTCGCTCGAAGCTGAGCGGAAGCAAAATGACGAAAAGCTTGCTTTGCTGAGCGAAGCGAAGGAACAGTTAACAGCAAGCTTTAGGTCGTTGGCCAACGATATTCTTGAGGAAAAATCGCAAAAATTCACAGACCAAAACAAAGCAAACATCGATCTCATCCTTGGGCCGTTGAATGTCAAAATTCAAGACTTTCAGGGAAAGGTCGAACAGTTCTACGTCTCAGAAGGCAAAGATCGCAGCGCACTCAGTGAGCAAGTTAAGCAATTGATGTCCCTTAATCAACAGCTCTCCCAAGACGCCAACAACCTCGCTACTGCGCTCAAAGGCTCAAGCAAGGCCCAGGGCAACTGGGGTGAAATGATTCTAGAACGCGTGTTGGAGAACGCTGGCTTGAGGAAAGACGTCGAATACCTAATAAGACCGACCTACACCAGAATTGACGGCACGAGGGCGCAACCGGACGCCGTTATCAAGTTTCCTGAAAGTAGAGATCTAATCGTAGACGCAAAAGTTTCTCTGACGGCGTATGACGAGTACATGGCAGCGGAGACAGACATCGCCAAAGCCGCTGCTCTTCAGCGGCATGTCGCCTCTGTTCGTGGCCACATAAATTCGCTGTCCGCCACCGAATACCAACTACTGCCCGACCTAAAGTCGTTGGACTATGTAGTTATGTTTGTTCCGATCGAGCCGGCATTTATGCTCGCAATTGCAAGCGACAGTAAGCTCTGGCAGGAGGCTTGGCAGAAAAACGTCCTCCTAATCAGTCCAAGCATGTTCCTATTTGTGGTTCGTACAGTGGCAAACCTGTGGACTCAGGAAGTCCAGAAACGAAACGTTCAAGACATTGCCAAGCGAGGCGCGGAATTGTACGACAAGTTTGTAGGATTTGTAGAAGATCTCAGGAAAGTCGGCGAGCAGCTGAGCAGGGCTAAAGACAGCTACGAAAGCGCCTGCTCCAAGTTCTTCACGGGAAGAGGCAACGCAATTCGCCAGGCCGAATTGCTTAGAGAGCTAGGCGTCAAGCCTACGAAATCTTTGCCTTCCGAGTTGATAGAAGCTAGTGTCGAGATCCCCGAACTGCCCCCTCCCCCTGAAGACAAGTTTCCAAAGGAGTAGTGCGGGTGGCCTGTAGGTGGGGTCAAGAAGGACTATGGGTGCCGCACGCTCGGTTTGTACGTGTGCGGACTTTGACTTTTCCCTCTTCGTTGCCACACGTTCCCCCCTCGTACCAGTTTCGAAACTAGTACCCACTAAATAATAGTAGACAAACGGTAAATAATGTGCTAAGCTCCACTTGTTATGCTGAGGGGACAGTGCTCCCGTGCCATTTCGGAACGCCTCACACCCTCGCTCTTCGCCTCCCCTTCGCTCGCGCGCCTACTAACTCCCTTGTTTCCCCTACATCCACGAAATTTTCCCGTAACCCCTTTGTTTCCCCTACTTACGCAAAAACAGGGGGGTAGGGGGTATCTTTGTTCGCTTTCTGTTCTCCCTTCCTCACCGCTCTGCGTTTACCCCGACCCAGTCGGGGTTTCCTCCGTGGTGCGTCGTTCCTGTTCCGCCTTCTCTCTCTCCCCACTCGTTGACCCATCTTGCCCTGAGATTCAAGGCGAGCGATCTCTGCGAACGCCCACTCGCCACTCGTCACGATCTCCGATCATTCCCGCACCATTGGCAACTGCTGCCCCACGAGTCGTACCCGCTCCAATAGTTACCACTACATTAAGTATCCATGTCGGCGCGCCGACATTTTTGTATCGGGAAAGAGCTACCACAAATCAGCAAATCGCAGATCGTGATGCAGCGCTTTCTCCCAACTGCCAACTGTTAACTGTTGACTGTGATCTGTTTTTCTCTCCTAAGTCTAATCATTCCCGTACATCCACGCGCCTCGCCCGTAAGTCCAATTATTCCCGTACATACGCAAAAACAGGGGGGTGGGGGTGCCTTCCGCAAGATGTGCCCGCCTATAACTCTTTTGTTTTCTTCCACTGCGTTAACTACTCAGTTACGTACAATTGTCGGCGCGCCGACAATCTCATGCCTTCGCCAGAGAAGAAGCCCGCCCCTCCTTATGCCTGCTCTCTCCCCAATTGATGTACACTCAGGCTGCCGGCGCGAGCGAACGCCGGACTCGCTCCACACTTTGAAATGACGAATGCGACCTGTGCCCGCCGCAGGCGGGTTCGCCGTTTTCCTTGGGAGATACAATCGTGAATCCACGAAGAATCCGTCACCTGATTTTCTGTCTTATCGTTTGCCTCAGTCTCGCAGCGCTCTGTCTTACGCAAGTTGGTTTGGCGCAATCCCCATCCCCCAAAACTCCGCCCGCGCTGCTGTTGGGCACCGCGTGGTATCCCGAACAGTGGCCAGAGTCGCGCTGGGAAGCCGACCTCACGCTCATGCAAAAGGCCGGCGTCCACTTTGTGCGCGTGGGCGAATTTGCCTGGAGCCGCATGGAACCCAAAGAAGGGCATTACGACCTGGACTGGCTCGACCGCGCGGTTGCTCTCGCGGCCAAGCATGACATTTACACCGTCCTCGGCACTCCTACCGCCGCTCCGCCCGCGTGGCTTACGCAAAAGTATCCGGAAACGCTGCGCATCAAGGAAAACGGCCGGCGCGACGAGCATGGCAATCGCGCACAAGAGAACTGGGCCAATCCGAAATACCGCGAAATGGCGCGCAAGATCGCGGAGCAAATGGCCAAGCGCTTTGGCCACAATCCCAACGTCATGGGCTGGCAGATTGACAACGAATACTCCGAAGTTTCCTACGATCCCGAAACGCGCGCGCAGTTTCAGCAGTGGTTGAAGGCGCGCTACGGCACGCTGGACAACCTGAATGCCCGCTGGACCACTTCGTACTGGAGCGAAACCTTCACCGCCTGGGACCAGATCCCCATTCAGATCGGCTACGGCAATCCCGGACTGCTGCTGAGTTGGATGCGTTTTGTGAGCGACACCTGGCGCAGCTACCAGAAGAATCAGACGGACGTGATTCGCGCCAATTGCGATGCGCGGCAATTCATCACCACCAACACCATGGGCGCGTACGATGGCTTCGATCACTACACCGTTCTTCAGGACCTGGACTTGGCCGCCTGGGACGACTATGTGGGAACGGGCCATCTGAATCCCGTTCTGAATGGCGCAGGGCATGACCTCACCCGCGGCTTCAAACAGAAGAATTTCTGGGTGATGGAAACGCAGCCCGGCAGCGTCAATTGGGCGGAGGCCAACAACTCACTGGACAAGGGCGAGGTCCGCGCCATGGCCTGGCACGATGTTGGCCACGGGGCCGACGCCGTCAGCTACTGGCAGTGGCGCAGCGCCCTGAACGGCCAGGAACAGTATCACGGCAACATCGTTGGGCCTGATGGCGCGCCCGTGCCGCTGTACAGCGAAGTCTCGCAAATCGGCCAGGAATTCGCCAAGGCGGGTCCCGTGCTTGCCGGCACATCACCGAAATCGCAAATCGCCATTCTGCATTCCTACGACAGCCGCTGGGCCATCCAATGGCAAAAGCACAACCGTCAATATGATCCCCTCGAAGAAATCATGAGCTACTACGCGCCGTTGCGCTCAATCGCGCAATCCATCGATATCATCTCGCCCGCCGCGCCGCTGAATCAGTACAAACTCGTCGTCGCGCCCGGCCTGAATGTGATTTCGGATGGCGCCGCCAAGAACCTGATCGCTTACGTGCAAAATGGTGGGCACCTCGTGCTCGGCCAGCGGTCCGGCATGAAGGATGACGACAACTCGTTGCAGGCAGAACGTCAGCCCGGCCCGCTAGCCGCTCTGCTGGGTGGCCGCGTGGAGCAGTATTACGCGCTCACCGAGCCTGTGCCCTTCGAGGGCCAGTGGGGCAGCGGAGAGAGTAAGCTTTGGGCAGAATTGCTCAGCACCAAAGACCCGGAGACGACCGTGCTCATGAAGTATGGCAAGAGCAACGGCTGGCTCGACGGACAGCCCGCCGCTATAACCCGCAAGGTCGGCAAAGGCCGCATCACTTATATTGGTGCCTGGCTGGACCCGCAAACCATGGCGCAAGCCGCGAAGTGGATGGCGGACGATAGTGGGGTTCAGACTCCGCTAGCCGGTGTGCCCGCGGGCGTGGAAGTCAATCCGCGCTACGGTGCGCATGGCGTTGTGTACATTCTGATTAATTTTGCGAAACAAGCGCAGACCGTTACTCTGCCTGCGCCCATGAACGACGTGCTGCAGGGCGGGAGCAAGCAATCCGTTGAACTGCCGACCTACGGCGTCGCCATCCTGGCCGCCGGCCAATAAAATCGCCGGGCTGCCCCGCGCCCGCCGCAGACGGGTTCACCCTTTTCTTCCAGGAAAAGGGGGGCGGCGGCAAAGCCGGTCTCGGTTTATACTTCTGCAAGACGCCTGTCGAGGGTTGGGCGGCTCGATCGGTTGTGCGTCGTTACTTGAGGTCGGCTCGCGTTTTTGTTTCGTTTGCCCAAGGCCGCCGCCCCCGCGGAAGGGGAAGCGCCTCCTCTCGAACTTCTTTTTGCCCTTGCCGATTCCAGGCCTGCCGTAAAGGGGAGGCGTGCCATGCGCGTTCTGTTTGCCGAAGATCAGGAAGACATTCGCACGCTGGTCACCTATCAACTGGAGCGCAGCGGCCACCACGTTCACGTTGTCTGCAACGGGAGGGAAGCTCTCAGTGCGCTTCGCCACGAGCATGTTGACGTCATCCTCCTCGACGAAGAAATGCCCGCGATGGGCGGGGTTCAAGTGGCCCGCACCATCCGCGAAAACGAAGCCCGCTCCGGCAGCCACACGTTTCTTATCGCCCTCACCGGCAATAACAGCGAAGACGATCGGGCCCGCCTGCGGCGGGAGGGGTTTGACGCTGTGCTTGGCAAGCCATTCCGTCTGGAAGGGCTCACTGAAATTCTTGCCGCCGCCAGCAGCACTCTCCCGCTCACGTCCGTGCCAAAAAAGCCTCCCGCGGCGGTTTCTGCCGGAATTGACGACCTGCTGGGCCGTATCGGCGGCGACAAAAAGCTTCTGAACAAAATGATTCGGACATTTCTCAGCGATACTCCCAAACGCATCGCTGCTTTGCAAAAAGCGCTGCAGCGCAAAGACGCGGACGAAATCGCTTCCCTGGCCCATGCCATGAAAGGTTCCCTCGGCATTTTCCTGGCGCAACATGCCTGCGACTGCGCGCGGGAGCTCGAACAGCTCGGCCGTAAGTGCGAACTGGGCGGCGCAACGGGCGTCTACGCCACGCTTAAGGAAGAGATTGCGAAGTTGGAAGAAAACCTGAGAGGATACGCAAAGCAAATCCGGGCTCAGCCGCGTTCCACCGTCTCCAGGAAGACGCCGCGGCTGACAGGGAAGCGCAAGAAACAATGAATCGCACCTGCCGGTGTAATGCCGATTTTCACGATGCGGAGTCTCTTCATGCCCCACATTCTCGTAACGGATGACGACGCCACGACACGGCAGATGATCCGCGGCATCCTGAAAAAACATGGCTACACAGTGAGCACCGCGTCCGATGGCGTCGCGGCCCTGAACGCCATTCGCAAGAAGAAATTCGATCTGGTTCTCCTGGACATCTGGATGCCCAAGTTGACCGGCCTCGGCCTCCTCGACAGCCTAGCCGGCGAAGCGCATATGCCGAAGATCATCGTCATGACCTCGGACAAAACGCCGGGGACCCTGCTCAACGCCCTGCGGGGCCGCGTCTATCAGTTCCTCACCAAGCCTTTCGACGCCGAAACCCTCCAGGGGGTCGTCGAAAATGCCCTCTCCACTCAGCTGGCTACGCCCCCCATCGAAGTCCTTTCCGCCAAGGCTCATTGGGTCGAACTCCTTGTGCCGTGCGAACGCTCGGTTGTCACCCGTGTGCAGAGCTTTCTGAATCTCCTCGAGACCGATCTTCCGCCGGACGTCAAGGAAAAAGTCGGCTATGCCTTCCGCGAACTCCTCAACAACGCCATCGAGTGGGGCGGTCATCTCGATCCGAACCTCAAGGTGCGCATCTCCTACATTCGCACGAATAAATTGCTGATGTATCGTCTCGACGATCCCGGCAGCGGCTTCAAACTGGAAGAGATCAAGCACGCCGCCATCAACAACCCCGAGGACGACCCGCTCGCCCATGCGGAAGCTCGCGAAGAAAAGGGTCTACGCCCCGGAGGTCTGGGATTGCTGCTCACCAAACAAATGGTGGATGAGTTGGTGTACAACGAGGCCCGCAACGGGGTTGTGCTAATCAAGTATCTCTGACGCACGCGGGGTAACACGTCATGGCAAACGGGAGTGCGGCGAAGGCAATCGTGATAGCTGGATTGACGTGCGGAGTGCTGGACATCACGGCGGCGCTGCTGGTGTACGGTTACCTTGGATTGAAGCCCTTGCCGTTGCTGCAAGGCATCGCCGGGGGAGTCTTGGGACCGCGCGCGTTCGACGGAGGCCTCACGACAGCGCTCCTCGGATTGTTCTTGCATTTTGTGATTGCCTTTGGTGCGGCGGCGGTATTTTGCCTGACAAGCCGCAGTCTGAGGTTTTTGGTGCAGCACGCCGTTTTATCCGGGGCGCTGTACGGGGTAGCGGTGTATTTCTTCATGCAGGAGTTTGTTGTCCCTTTGTCAGCAGCAAGGAAGAATCCTTTTTCACTTCAAATGATGATCATTGGGGCGGTCATTCATGTTGCTTGCGTGGGCTTGCCCATCTCGCTGAATGTCCGGCGGTACGGGGGATGATTTGGTTTACAACGAATGCTGATCGATGGAGCGGATCTATGGAGCGAGGCGCCGCGCGTGCGGCGTGAATCAAGCTTTGCTCTTGTGCCTTTTGGATCTGCGGAGCGGCCCGGCGAACCTTCGCCCGGATGCCCCAATCCTCGGCTTTCCCGCCGCCGATTGGACTCAAGGCCCCCTAAACGCATAAACCGTACAAGTTGGTCCCGATACCCAAGTTACTGGTTTGGCGGCTCTAGATGAAAGCCCATACCGGAATTGAGTGCGATCCAGGCGTCTGGCACAAAATGAATGGGCTCAGACGCTCGAAACCGCCCGAGCCAGAGCGTAATGTGTCAGCGGAATGATCTGCCGGCAAAATCGAATTGCCTCTTGGCCGCCAATCGGCCGGCAACCGCGAGCAGAGCGATAAGCGCCGCCAATACAGTCCACCAGAGCACCTGCAAGACTTCCACAACCCAAGCGGGTGCCTTTCCGACTCTCTTCAACAGGAATGGCAGGAAGTTCCACGTCGTGATGTGTACGTAATCCCAAGGGTCGTCCTGCATGGCCTCGTTCGTGAGGCCCCAGGCGCTCATCTTGCCCAACGTGAAGGCCACGATGTTCTTCAAGCGCAGCCACACCACGACGGTCGGCGGGCTGAGGGTCTCCATCTGATACCTCTCCAACGGGCACCAGAACGCAACCGAACTAAGCTGGATGACCACACTGATGAGCATCATCGCCAGCCCCACTCGCCACACGACCTTGCCAACTTCCGTGCGATGCCGCAAGAGCAGCGGGACGGCCATCAGCGCTGCAAACTGCGCGGCAGTGGCCACGTAGCGATCGCCCCACGCCGTGTCTCCGCTCCAGTCTGTGAATTTCGCATAGAAGCTGACGTAGGCAAACAGCAGCGCCCCGAACGCCACAAAATAGGCTTTGACCTCCGGGCGAAAGTTTTTCCATGCGAACGCGGTCACGATGCCGGCGAGCACCAGAAGAGGATCGAACAGGAAAATCGACTTCTCCGGCGTGAACAGAGCGCCGAAAAAGCCCACGTGAAACGGAGTTTCAAACGGAAATGCCACCGGCAGGGAAGGATTGAGCTGCTTCCATTCCTGGCCAAAGACCTGCATGTAGGTGTTGAAAAAAGACCCAAAGCGAACATACTGATACGCGCGGTCGAGCAGCACAAACACGCCATAAATCGGCAACGCAATCCTAGCGTAACGAGCGGCGCGTGATCGCAATTCCCAGCCGCGAACGTTCGTGAGCCACGCAGTCAAAAGCAGGAAAAGGCAGACCGCAAGCAAATCCATCCCCGTGGTCAGGCGCGTGAGCAGGTTTGCCCCCAGCGCCGCAGAGCCAACCACCAGCGCCCAACGCTTCCCGCTTCGAAGCCAGTCGTACTGAAACGTCAGACCGCTCAACGTGAGTAACGCGATGTAGTTGTTCTCCGTCATGTCCTGCGTGTAATGCAGAAACGTAGTGCCGAATAACAGAGCCAGCACGCCCGCGATTCTCTGATTCACCGTGAAGTCCATTAACCCGAGAAACCGGAAGCAGACCAGGCAAGTCAACACGCAGAGGAGGATGTTTGTGCTGTAGCTTACGACAATATCGCGTACGTTGGGATCCGTCCCCCGGTAGTCCGCAAAAACAGGCAGGTTGTCGACGTATGTCCCCAGCACGTCGGACGGCAGCATCAGGAGCGATTGGCCGATGCCGTACCATCCGTGAAGCTTGCCGCCGCGGCCGGGGATACCAAAGCCCGGATACTCATCGGGGAAAACCGGCGGGTCGGAGGTCCAAAAAGAGTGCGTGGCATGCAAGCGGTGCGTCGTGTCGCTCGAGCCCAACTCCCCGGACTGCACCAGCACAGCGGTCAGTAAGGCAATCGCGGTTAGAAGAAAGATAGGATTGCGGAGTAGATGGCCGACGCGAACAATCATCCCGGAGTTTCCGATTTGGACCTTTCGCTCGCGTATCCTACGCCTCTCCCGTCCAGGGCACAACTAATTTGCCGCCTGCCTTGTAAACGCATTCACCGCCGAAGTGCGTACTACCCATCGCTACTCCGGTATGGCGACTAACAGGGCGCCGAAGGGCTTTTCTCGCTGGCAGTTCCGTTATTTGTTACGATTCCATCCATGTAGTAGTCTCCCTCGGGATGGAGTTCAGCTTTGCCGCGCACGCGAACCTTGTCGCGGAGTTCACCGTTAGGTTCGACGACGGCGGGGTAGAGATTCCAATTTTTGCCGACTTTGGACTTTTTGAGGATGTTGACGCAATTCGCGCTGCCGTAGCCGTTGCCGCGTTTGGACATGTCTGCGAGCTTCTTTTCCGGTGATCGTTGGCCGGAAACCCGTGCAAAGCAGACACCATGATAGACACCATAGGTTGTACATACACAGAATAAAGGAAGTGGCGGAGAGGGTGGGATTCGAACCCACGGTACGGTTCCCCGTACGCTCGCTTTCGAGGCGAGTACTTTCAACCACTCAGTCACCTCTCCGCAGTGGTCGGTGACATCATTTTAGCAGACACCGCTTCACGCTGGCTATGGAGAGAGGATCAAAACTGACCACAAAATCACTGCGCGGAATGAGACGAGAGCGGCACAAAGACGCGGGAGGAAATCAGCGGCGCGAGGCGAAGAAGGATTGTAAGAGGGCGGTAGAATCTTCGGCGAGGACGCCCGACGTGACTTCGACCTGGTGGTTCAGCTTGGGGCTGGTGAGCAACTCGAAGCAGGAGCGGAAGGCGCCGCCTTTGGGATCGTCCGCGGCATAGACGAGCCGGGGAACCCGCGCCTGGACGATTGCACCGGCGCACATGGCGCAGGGCTCGAGGGTGACGTAGAGAATGGTGCCAGCGAGGCGATAGTTGCCGAGAAGACGGGACGCTTCCCGGAGGACAATGATCTCGGCGTGGGCGGTGGGGTCATTATCGCGAATCGTGCGATTGCCGGAGCGCGCGAGAACGGCATCGTTGTGGACGAGCACAGCACCGATGGGGACTTCGCCGGCGGCGGCACCGGCGCGGCCTTCGTCGAGAGCAAGCTGCATATAGTAGAGTTCGTCAGGCATGACAGGAATGAAGAAAAAAGCTTAACACAGAGCAGGGTTCGCGCCTTGACATGCTCAGGCCGCGTGGCAGAATTGCCCGAGAGTTGGGAAGTTCGATGCGGGCTGTGGCCGAACAGAGGCTAGATTGTACCGGCCGAGGGAGAAACGATGGACGATTTCCCGAAATTCATGAAGGATTCTGCAAATAAGATTGCGACGAGCAGTCAGTCGACTCCGGGGGTCGAGGGTTACGTTTTTGACGGAGTGGATGGAAGCCAAATGGCCTTTTGGACTTGCCACCAGACCGCGATTTCCGCGCCGCACGTGCATGAGTACGATGAATATATGACGGTGGTGCAGGGTTGCTATACATTAACTTTTGGTGGCAGACGTGTCCCCATCAAAGCGGGAGAGGAGTATTTCATCCCCAAGGGACTTTCGCATGGCGGCGAAGTGGTTGCCGGCACCAGGACCATCCACGCCTTTGGCGGCCACCGGGCCGAGCGAACTCGGCCGTAGAAGTCGGGCGTGCTGGAGCTCCTGGCATTCAGGTAAGTGCTGTGGCATGTATCCTTGACAAGAGGGCCGCAGGGGAAAGAGACTGAAAGCATGAAAGAACTGCTCACACGGATTTTTCAGGCAGACTTCCTAAAGGGCATGGGGGTCACTTTCCGCACGCAACTCCCGAGCAATATTTACACGGAACAGTACCCGCTAGAACGCCCGATGGTGGCGGAGCGCTTTCGCGGAGCGCCACGCCTGAACAAGCACCCGGAGACCGGAGAGACGCTGTGCATCGGGTGCAATTTGTGTGCGCTGGCGTGCCCGGAAAATCTGATTGTGGTGGGCTGGGAACGCGATAACGCGACGCGGCGGAAAGTGCTGACCACATTTACTTATGACACCTCGCGGTGCATGTTCTGCGGCTTGTGCGAGGACGCCTGCCCGACCGACGCGCTGGAACTGACCCAGGATTTCGAGATGGCGTATTACAGCCGGGAAGGCGCGATTTGGGACCGGCACCTTCTGGAAGAAGGGCCGACGCCGACGCGTTACACGCGATAAAACTCCATGGAAATTCGACGAGATCCCATAACACAAAGCTGGGTTGTATGCGGGCAACGCGAGCGATTGGGGGAGCTAGGAGACCAGTGTCCCCTGGATCCTGGCGTGGTGGAAAGCACAAAAGCGATTTTGACGTGGCCGGCTGAGGGTGTGTGGCAGGGTCGCGTGATTCCGCATCCGGAAGCGTTGTACCGCGTGGAAAACGATCCGGGACGGGCGGCCGAAGGGATCTACGACAAGATGGGGCCGCTCGGCGCGCACGAAGTGGTGATTGAGACGCGCGAGCACGACAAGAAACTCTCGCAACTGAGCGATGATGAAATCGAGCGGGTCTTGTGGGTGTGGGGCCTGCGCATCGCGGATTTGAAGAAGGACGCGCGATTCAAGTATGTGAGCGTGTTCAAGAACCAAGGCGCGCTGGCGGGAGAAGAGTGGGGTCACGCGCATTCGGAAGTGACCGCGACGATTTTCGTGCCGCGGCGCATCAAGTACGAACTGGAATCGGCACACGGATGGTACAAGGACCGGGAACGCTGCGTTTTCTGCGATATCGTGCGGCAAGAAGAAAAGCAGGGCAAGCGAATCGTGGACGTGCAGGGCGAGTACTTTGCGCTGTGCCCGTACGCCTCGCGCGTGCCGTTTGAAGTGTGGGTGATGCACCGGCGGCACAATCATCTGTTTGAGCAGCCGCGGCCGGGAGCGAACCGCAAGCAACTGGCGGCGCTTCTGGGGCGCGTCCTGCGGCGACTCGAGAAAGTGGCCCCGGCGTTTCACCTGGTGGTGCACACTTCGCCCAACACCCGCAACAAGAAAGGCGAGCTTTCCGGATACTGGAAGACACTGGCGGAGGATTACCACTGGCACATCGAGATCATGCCCATCGTGGAAAAGCGCAGCAAGTCTTACAGCATCAAGGAAGTGTACTTCAACGCATTCCTGCCGGAACAAGCCGCGGAACAGTTGCGCGCAAGCGATCCCAACCCATGAGAAGAGCAGTGCAGCGCCAAGGTGAGCGGGGAGGAATCCTTGCGAATCTTGTGGTGCTATTGTTTGTGGCGGCGCTTTGCGCGCTGGTTTATTTTGTGCGGCATCCGATCATGCGTTACGTGGCCGAATCGTGGGTGGTGGATGAGCCCGCGTCGCACGCCGATGCGATTGTGGTGCTGGGCGACGACAACTTCTATGCGGATCGCGCCACGCGCGCGACGGAATTGTACCGCCAGGGTGTTGCGGGAATCGTGGTGGCCAGCGGAAGAAGATTGCGGCCCAATGCGGGCATGAGCGAGTTGATGGAGCACGACCTGGTGGAGCGGGGTGTACCGAAAGAAAAGATCGTGCGGTTCGCTCATGACGGTGACAGCACGAGCGAACAGGCGGCGGCGCTGGCGCATTTTGCGGAAGAACGCAAATGGAAAAGCGTGGTGGTGGTGACGTCGAACTATCACACGCGGAGAGCGCGCTATATTTTCCAGAAAGCGTTTCCCGCCGGGATCGTGGTGAGCGTGGGGAGTGCGCACGACGGGGATTTTGACCCGCAACGCTGGTGGGAGAAGCGGAAGTCCATAAAGCTATTTGCCCGGGAAATGGTGGGTATGTTATTGGCCCTGTGGGAATTACGCGGGGATGGCAGGGGAAGTGCTCAGCAAGTGGCGGAGTTGTGTTTAGCAGTACTGGGGCCAGGGCCGGTGTATTGATTCAAGTCACGCGGGTTGTGGAAAAAACTGACCTTGCCCTTTACAGCGAGTAAGTGCTGTAATATCTTTATCTTTCTGGGTCGCAACGCTTTGCCAGTCCTTGCAGGCGACTTTGAAATTCTGAGAAACGGTTGAGGTGTCTCCATGTGGCGCAAAGAGGATGGGAGGCCGCAAGGGTCTTCCGAGATATCCACAGGTGCTGTGAATTCCACAATGGGAACGGCGAGCGGGAAAAATTTGCAAGTACCCGCGGGTGTGTCGCCCAAAGCAACGGCTTGTGTGAGCCAGGGAATCAAGATCAAGGGAGAAATCAGCGGGAGTGAAGATCTGTTTGTGGACGGCCAGATCGATGGAAGAATTACGTGCGCAAATTCCACGGTGACGCTGGGCCCGAACGCCACCGTGAAGGCGGATGTGACCGCGCGAGAAGTGATCGTGCGCGGGCGCGTGGATGGCAAGCTGACGGGCACGGAACGAATCCAGGTTTGGCGTTCGGCGCGAGTGCAAGGTGATTTGAAAGCGGATCGCATTTCCATTGAGGAAGGTGCGGAATTGCACGGCATGCTGGAAGCCGGGAAGCCGCCCGTGAGTGTACTGGAAAGGGCCAGCCACGAGGGTTTCAAGAGGACGGAAGCAAATAAGCCGAAAGACGCGGGCAAGGCGGAAGACAAGCCGGCCTCGGGTGCGGCAGTTGCGGGGGCGGACTGAGCCATGGGATTTCTGAACAAGCTGGGAAACGCGATTGGAACGACCACGGGACTGGCAGGCACACGGCCGCTGCCGTACAGCAGAGATACGAACAACGGCAACGGGAATGGTGGTCTGAGGGCGGTCGGAGCGAACCGCGCGCCGGAGTTGCAGGAAGCGACGCGCATTTCGAATGGACTGAAAGAATTCCTATGGAACCTGGAAGGGTTGGGGCGCGGCACCTTGTTGGACTTGGGCCCGGCATGGCAGACCACCATTAGCTTCTTTATCGAGCGCGGATTCCGCGTAACTTCAAACGACATATTGCGCGGATGGTCCGAGTTCATAAGAGAGCACGAGTCGCAGAGCAAGTTACCCCTGAAGGAAGAGGATTATCTGGAGCGCACGCCGGAAGCGAGAACAAAGAAATTTCTGGGAGAGAATCTTCAGTACCCGGCGTCGTCATTCGATGCCTTGTTGCTTTGGGATGTGCTGGATTACATGGAGCCCATAGTGGCGAAGCAGACAGTGATGCACCTGGAGGAGATGCTCCGGCCGGGCGGCGTGGTGTTTGCGATGTTCCACAGCAAGAAGCCCGAAGGATTCCAGAGATACCGCGTGGCGGATACCAGCAGGCTGCAAGTGTTGTTGGCAAAGCCGATTTGCGCGGCGCATAAGGTGTATCAGAACCGCGAGATCCAGGGCTTGTTCGGTAACTGCCGGACCATCAAGACTTTTATTGGCCGCGACCAGTTGCGCGAGACGCTTTTTCTGAAGTAAACCACGAAAATTCACAAGCTAAATGATAGATAAGCAAGGGGATAAGTCTGCTTTCCACATTTTCGTACTTTTCCCTTGCCGGGCGTATTGCCGGGGAGTAGAAGGGAGATGTGAGCTCCCAGAGCTCCGGAGGGGACGGATGACTCCACCGGGCTTAGAAGCAACACAATGCTGCACACACCGCTGACGCGGTGCGAGTCGGCAGGTGGCAGAACGCGGTAATTACTGCTCACCACACGACACAGCTGAATTACAAGAAGGGCCCCGACTCCGGTCGGGGCCCTTCTTGCGTTTCAGGGATAGCTCGGAAAAAAGATCAGTGTGCGGAGCGGGCAGGTCTGTGGTGCTTGCCTGAGCGGTTTTTGCCGCCGTGTTGTTTGTGGTGATGTGAGTGGTGCTGGGTGGCTTGGTTTGTCCGAATTGTTGAGGCAGCGGGGTGTTGCGCGGCGGATGCCAGCGTGCAGGACAAAGCAAGCAAAGATGCAACGACAATGCGGTTCACGCGCAATCTCCCGATAGCGAATTCCCTGCGGAGAGGATTAAAGCACAAAGACGGGAGAGTGAGCGAAAAAAATGTGAAGGGAAAGAAAGAGATGCTTCCTGACGCACAGCGAGTGCATCAGCCGCCAAAACGCGTTTCGAGCATGTGAATGACGGCGTTCTGCTTGGCGATGATCTGGGCCTGCCATAAGAGGGCGATGGACATAACGCTCATCGTGAAAATGCAGAGCGCGAGAACCAGGCCCATCTGAGTTTCGGAAGCGGGGACATGAAAGACGCGACGCATCCAAGACATGGGTGGAAACTCCTAGGCCTTCGGATCACGCGCAGGGTGAGCCGGAAGACAATGAGATTGCGAGCGACGAGCAAGGGTAAAGGAGCAATCGGAGTGCCAGGTTGCAGCGGGGTAATCAGTACTATCAGAACGCGCCCTTTTATTGGCCTTTTTGCTGCCATTTTCGAAATGGGAAAAACTTCTGCACACGGCTTGTGCAAAGCTTCACACACAAAGGACACAGTATTTCCAGCGTAGTCGGAGACTCTTGCACCTACGAACGTACTGAGCGCACCGGGACTTGCCTCGGGGCGGGGCGGCTAAAAGCGGCGATTGAGGATGATATCGAGAACAAGTTCCCAGGTGTTTGGCGAAAAAAGAGGGAAGGATTTGGGAGCAGGGCGAGACGCGGGCTGGATGGAACTCGGGGCCAGGCTGGAAGAAGAATCGGGGGCCGGGGGGCGGTCTGCCAGAAGGATGGCGTGTTCGCTGGCGGGGAAGAGTTCGGAAGCTTCCTCGGAAGTAGCGATGCCTACGTTGAAGGCGTGCGCGCGCAGGGAGCGATCATAGAGCTTGGAGAGTTCGCGTGTGCAAGCGGAGAGACTGGCGCCGACGGCCAGCGCCCAGAAGACGCCGCGCAGGCGCAGCGTCAGCTTTTTCCGGGTGGCCTCGGCTCGAAATTCGGCAATGTCGGCGTCGGAAGCCCCGGCGAAAAAGAAGAGTTCGTCGAAATCGCGAAGGCGGAGGAGTTCCGCTTCGCGCTGCGGAAGCCCGGTGTTCTGTGAGAGTTCGCGGGGAGAGAGCGCGCGCAAGGGTACGACGGAGATGCCGGTCTCCTCCGCGAGGAGGTCGAGGGCCTCCGCGGCAGCAGGCTGCGGGGAGGCGACGGGAATGCAGGTGAAGCGGCCCAGGCGCGTGGTGGTAGTTGGTCTCAGATGAAAATAGTCTTCGGGGAGGTAGACGCCAGAGCCCCCCTCGGCGATGAAGGGTTCGGATTGGCCGAGTCTGCGGAGGGTGGCATCAAGTTGCGAGCGTGTGCGCGAGGTGACCCAGACGCAAGGTACGGAGGATTCCGCGAGGGAGTCCAGGAATTGCGGGAAACCAGTAAGAGGCTTGCCGGTAAGCGAGATTAGATTGTCGATCGCACAGAAAACGACGGTGGTGGAAGAGCGCAATGGGTGGCTCCGGGTCCAGGCAGATTGTAACGGAAGTGGGCGGATAGGAGAAATTGGATGGGGCGATCGGAAGGCAGCCAAAAAGGGCTAGCGCGGAACGGAGACAGGTGAGAATTGCCAGCTCGGTAGAAATGAAAAAGGGGCGGCAGAAGCCGCCCCTCTGAACGAATCGAGTTGGGTTACCTGCCGGAGTTGGAAGCAGCGGCGGTCACCGGGTGAGCGTTTGCCTTGGGTATGCTCAGATAGCCGCTGATCTGGTTTTTGCCGATCTTGTTGATGACGAGTTCCTGGGGCTGGTGAGTGCCGCTGAGGTAGAAGAAGAGCGGCTGGTTGGCAGCGCGATTCTTGTCCTCAGTGCTCTTGTCCTCGACGGTCACAACAAGGTTGGCGCGATTCTTCTTTTCGTTGGTGCCCTTGAGTTCGACGGTGATGTTGCCGACCTTCTGGGCTTTATTCTTGCCGGCGATGGAGAATTCGATGTAGTCGCGTTCGCCTTGGCGGCGGAGGACGTCGATCTCGTCATGGTTGCGGGCGATGAGAGTACCCAGTTCGCTGCGAGCCATGTTGAGGTCGCTGATGGTCTTATTCAGGTTGGTATCGACCTGCGTCACGCGGGTATCGACGGTCTTGACGTCGTCAGAAGTCGCCTTGGTGGCGAGTTCCTGGTGGACGGAACTGTCGAGAGCGGTGATTTTCGAAGTCGTATCGGAATTGAGCTGTTCTGCTTCAGTGCGCGCCTTCTTCAGTTGGCCCTGCGTGATCTTCAGCTTGTCGGTGACAACCTTCAGATCACCTTTGAGGTCCGTATTGGCCTTTTCGTCCACGGCAATGCGGTCCTTGAGCGTGTTCATATCCGACTGAACGGAAGTCTGAACTGCCTTTACCTGATCGGCGACGGCTTGCTTGGTAGCGTCCAGCTTGGAAGAGTTACTCCAAGCTAAGGCGAGACCCCCCACGGCCAAAAGCGCCAGTAGGATGATCGCGGGCAACTGCCAAGACGAACCGGATTTCGTTTCCACGTAATTGTTCTGTACATCTTGCTCAGCCATGTGAATTCCTTCTCCTCTACCCCTTAATGGGTACAACATTTTGCGAAATGGCAGCCTAGACTTGCTGCCGAAGCCTTAAACCTGACAACAAGAAGTGCAAGCCGGATACCGCGAGGACCGGATTGAGACTGGTCTGTATGTAATTGAAACACAATGCTTTGAATTGAGCTGTGGGAAAGTGGGGTGGTACTAGTTCCGGCAATCTTTACGCGCAGGTGAACGCGGGAGATGAATTCCTACGTAGTGCAGGAATGTTCCACTTTTATCCCCAGGACAGCGAAAGCCTGGAGAAGCTGTTGCGGAGATTGGTAGTGGATTCCCGAGAGGCCGAGTTGCCGAGCAGCTTCGACGTTTGCGGGGATGTCATCAATGAAGACCGCCTCGCCGGCGCGGACTTTGGCGGCACGCACGGCCTCACGGTAGATGAGGGGATCGGGTTTGCTGGCCCCAACCGAGCAGGAATAGATGCGCTGGCCCTTGGGAAAATGCCTGTAGAAGTCATAAGTCGACTCGAGGTAGGCGACATGGATGGGATCGGTGTTGGAGAGAAGTACCAGACGGTAGCGTCTGGAGAGCTCCTCGAACAGGTGTAACGGGTGGATGGGCTGGGGATCGAGAGCAAGATTCCAGGCCGTGGTGAATTGCTCAAAGTCGCGAGGAATGCCGAGGCGCTGGCAGAGATGGAGATGCCAATCGTGCGGGGAAATGCGGCCTTCTTGCCAATCGGGCCAGTGCGGATCTTTCTCGATGGCGGACCAAAGCTCCTCGGGAGTGAGGGAGAGGCCCTGGGTGAGGCCCACTTGGGCGCGGCGGAGATCAATGCGCACCAGCACGCGCCCAATATCGAAGATGATCGCACGAATTTTGGGGGCCACTGCTTACTTGCTCTCCGTTTCGGGGATGGCTGCACCGCTTGGCACGGGATTTGCGCCGCGTGGCCGCCGCCGCGCCCGCAGAATACCGATAATAGGCGGCAAAACCGAAAGAAAAATGATCGCGGCGATGATGTAATGAATATATTTCCCAATGTTGGGTATCCTGGAGCCGGCGACATAACCCCCAAGGAGCATGCTGCTGATCCAAAGCGTTCCACCAAAGATGTCGTACATGAGATATGTCGAGTAGCGCATTGCCGCAGCGCCGGCGACTGGCGGACAGAATGTGCGCACGATCGGAACGAAGCGCGCCAATATTACGGCCCGGCCGCCATATTTTTCGTAGAATTCGTGAGCTCGCTGGAGATGGCTGCGCCGGAAAAAAAGTGAGTCTTCACGACGGTACAGCGCCGGGCCCGCCGAGCGTCCGATCCAATAGCCTAGCTGGTCGCCAACAATCGCGCAGAATATAGCAGGGAGAAGCAGCCAGCGAAGCGGGATTGCACCTTGCCCGGCGAAGATGCCGGCAGTGACGAGCAAGGAATCGCCCGGCAGAAAGAACCCCACGAAGAGCCCCGTCTCCACAAAAACGATGGTGCATACCAGTGCGGGGCCGCCCCAACTGATTAGCTGTTTAAGTCCTTCGGGGTCGTAGAGTGAGCGAAGGAAGTGAAGGATAGTTTCCAGCAAGCGGCCTCAGACCTCACAGGGACAGGGATTAGAAAGAGTGCGTGGACACGCAGCTTCAAAATCGTCTCCCAACCTATACGGTAACAGAAAATGGCCAGATTCTCTCCGCATTCCTGCCACAGGCCGACGATGGCACAGGCCAGAAGGAGCCACCAGGTGGGGCGAATCATCGCAGCGCCTCCACGAGCAGAAGTTCGCCTTGGCGACCCAGTTCGGAATGGGCCTCCTGCTGTTGGAAAACAAGTCTGCGGATCTGGGGAAGGGCGCTGCGGGCGGCAGAGGCGCCCGCTTCGATGGCGTCGTCAATGTGCTCGAAATCGTCCCAAGCCAGGGACTGCACGTCGGGGCGCAGGACCAGGTTGGCGTGACGCTCCCAGCCTTCGAACTGGTGCTTCTGCGCGGCACTGACGGCGCGGCTGACTACTTGAAAGATGTTGGTGGGAGCGCCGCGGTGGCCGTCGTGCAATCCAACGGAAATTCCCACCACGGATTCGGCGCCGAGTTCCCGCGCGGCTCGCGTGGGCACCGGCGCAACAAGACTCCCGTCGGCAAGGCAGCGGGTACCGATCATGACCGGCTCGAACAGCCCGGGGAATGCGCAACTGGCGCGGATAGCATCCGCCAGGCTCCCCTGCTTGAAGACCACGGGATCACCGGTGGCAAGGTCGGTGGCGACGATGGCGGTGGGGATGGCAAGATCCTCAAACTGATTGGAATCGAAGAAGCGGTGTACGAGCGCGCCGAAGCGTTTGTTGCTGGCCAAGCCCCAGCGAGAGACACGCCAGCGGGCAAAATCACGGAAGCGAATCTCGCGGCATTTGGAAACGATGCTGGCGAGCGGGGCGCCACTGGCATAGGCGGCGGCGAGGATGCTGCCGATACTGCTGGCGGAAATGCAGGAGATGGGAATGTGGTGTTCTTCCAGAACGCGAAGAACCCCCAGATGTGCATAGGCGCGCGCAAAGCCACCGCCGAGCGCCAGCCCGATGCCGGGACGCAGCGCGGCTGTGGCGGTGAACAAGGAGGCAGGGTGAAGGCGTCGCGTCACGAAAGAGAGTGTCCCATGTGTAGTCTGGGAGGGGCGATGGGACGCGCGTCCCGAAGATTCGGTACGAAAGTACCCATTGGGAATTGCCGGCGGAATAGAGGATACGAGCGAAAACAGTACGGAAATACTAGTTGGCTACCCTCGCTGTACCATTGATGCACACTTGGGCGTGCGCGATTCTAGCCAGCGCGACAGGGAGTCCAGACGATCTCTGAGGGGAAACTCATGAACACCGGGTACTCGAATTGGCTGGGGCGTGCTGTGGTTCTCCATGTGGAAGTGGGGGATATCAAGGTACCCCTGCGAGGGAAGCTGCTGAAAGAGAATGGCGAAACGGTGCGGGTGAGGATTGGGGAAGGCTGGGACGTCGATATTTACAAGACGATGATCCTGGATGTGCAAGAAGACCTGATGGCAATGATTCCAACGTGAGGGGAGGAACCATGAAAAATCAGATCCCGAAGTATGTAACGCAGGCGCGGGCGGCCTATTTGTTGGGCTTGCCTCCGGCGGAGATCTCGCGAATTTCGGAAGAGAAGGGAATCGGGCATTACGAACGCGCCGGCAACGAAGAAGAGCGGTTCTTTACCTACGAAGAGCTGCAGAAGATTTGCGTGCTGGCGACGTGTGAAGGAGTGGCAGCACATTAACAGAGATTGAGTTTCCTCCGGCCCCCCTCGGCAGGACCCCCGCCCCGGCTCGTTGCCCCCCCAGCGAGCCGGGGTTTCTTTTTGCCTGCGAGAGCGGTTCATAGCTATTGAATCGATTTAGAATTCCTTTGACAGCAAACCCCCCGGTGAGGGAAGTTAGCAGCGATTCCCGGCACGCGGCTGCAAATCGCCAGCAGGCGGACCCGCAGCATGGCGACGTGAGCACGGATAAGCCTTAAAACGCCCCCAAATGCCCGGAAGGGGAGAGAGACTTTGCATCTCACATCACTGGATTGGGCCGCCATCGCGGGATACCTCATTATTACACTGGTGCTGGGGCTCTATTTCCGCAGGAAATCGGGAAAAAGCACCGCGGATTATTTTGTTTCCGGGCGCGAAGTGAGTTGGTGGCTGGCGGGAACCTCGATGGTTGCCACCACGTTTGCGGCGGACACACCGCTGGCCGTGTGCGGGTTGGTGTACACGCAAGGTGTGGCGGGTAACTGGCTGTGGTGGAGTTTCCTGCCTTCAGGAATGATGACGGTGTTCCTGTTCGCGCGATTGTGGCGGCGCTCCGGGCTGATCACCGACGTGCAGTTCGCGGAGTTCCGCTATCACGGCAAGCCCGCGGCCTTCCTTCGGGGATTCCGCGCGGTCTATTTGGGCTTGCTGATGAATTGTCTGATCCTTGGCTGGGTGACGAAAGCGATGGTGAATATCATCAGCACCTCGCTGGGGATCAGCGACGCCAAGGCTTTGGCGATTTGCGTTTTTTTTCTGATGCCGTTCACGGGGATCTACGTATCGCTGGGCGGGCTATGGGGCGTGCTGTGGACCGACCTGTTCCAATTCGTGCTGAAGATGGCCATCGTGGTCGCCGTGGCGTGGTATGGCGTGCGCGCGGTAGGCGGAATGTCGCAGTTGCTGGCGAGGCTGGCGGAAATGCGCAATGCCGCGGGGCCCGGTGCGAGCGACATCACCAAAATGCTGCCGGACTTTTCGCGCGGTCTGACGGGCGAAGCGCTCTGGACCCTGCCGGTGATTACGTTTGTGGTCCATCTGGCGGTGCAGTGGTGGGCCTTTTGGTATCCGGGGGCGGAGCCGGGTGGCGGAGGTTATGTCGCGCAGCGAATTTTCAGTGCGCGTGATGAGAAAAATGGGCTGCTCTCGGTGCTCTGGTTCAACCTGGCGCATTATGCGCTGCGCCCGTGGCCCTGGATTCTGACGGCGCTGGTGGCCGTGGTGCTGTATCCGGGATTGGCGCAGCCGGAGCGCGGATACATGATGGTGGCGACGCGCCACACGCCGCACGCGTTGCTGGGAATTTTGCTGGCGGGATTCATGGCCGCGTTCATGTCCACCGTGGCCACGCAGTTGAATTGGGGAAGCTCCTACCTGGTCGAGGATTTCTACCGGCGCTTCGTGAAGAAAAAGTCCAGTGAAGCGCATTACGTGAACGCATCGCGGCTGGCGACATTATTTCTGGTGGCTGCGGCGGCGTGGGTTTCCATGCAACTGCAATCGGTAAGTGAAGGCTGGAAAATCGTACTGCAGTTGGGAGCGGGAACGGGCGGCGTGTATTTGCTCCGGTGGTATTGGTGGCGCGTGAACGCGTGGAGCGAGATTTCCGCGATGGCGGCGGCGCTGGTGACGACGCTGGTCATGCGAAGTCACTCGCTGTGGATCGCGCTTGCGGGACGCCCGGAACCTTTCCAGGGCTCGGACGCGGTGATTTTTGCGAAGACCACGCTGTGCACCACGGCGATAACGACGCTGGTTTGGGTAACGGTCACTTTGCTGACTCCAGCGGAGGACACGAAAACGCTGGTCGAGTTTTACCGGAAGGTGAAGCCGGATGCCATCGGCTGGGGGCCGGTGGCAAAGGTCAGCGGTGTGGAGGAGGTCACCCAGGATCTGGGGAAGAACCTATTGAGTTGGGTGATCGGCTGCGTGTTTGTGTATGCGGCGCTATTTAGCATCGGACGATTTTGTTTTGGCCAGCTTGCCTCTGGATTTGTGCTGGGACTGGTATCGTTGACGTGCGGTGTGGCATTGTATCGGCTTATGCCGAAGCCTACCGAATGGCGCGTCTAGCGCGATGGCTGCAACGCAACGCAGAGCGGGGTCGCATCACGCTGTCCTCGCGGGATTCCTGGGCTGGACGCTTGACGCGTTCGACTTCTTTGTAATCGTCTTCCTGTACGACACGCTGGCGAAGCAGTTTGGCGTTTCCAAGCAAGCCATCATTTTCACCACCACGGCCACGCTGGCGTTGCGGCCCGTGGGAGCATTCATCTTCGGATTGCTCGCCGACCGCTTCGGCCGGCGCATTCCGCTGATGGCCAACGTGGTCTACTTTTCGTTGATCGAGCTGGGCTGCGGATTTGCTCCGAATTACACCGTGTTTCTGATCCTTCGCGCCCTGTTTGGAATCGGCATGGGCGGGGAGTGGGGAGTCGGCGCGTCACTGGCGATGGAAGCGGCGCCTCCGCGGTGGCGCGGCATTCTGAGCGGCATCCTGCAAAGCGGCTACTCGATTGGCAACCTGCTGGCTGCCGTGGCAGCGCGGTTTGTTTTGCCCGCCTGGGGTTGGCGGCCCATGTTTTGGCTCGGTGCACTGCCGGCGCTGCTCGCGCTCTATATAAGGACCAAGGTGCCGGAATCCGTGGCATGGCAACAGCACCGCGCCGGCTCGATGGGAGACGTGCTGCGCACGGTGGCTTCCCAATGGAAACGCTTTGCGTATCTTGTGGTACTGATGACCTTCATGATGTTTTTGTCTCATGGAACCCAGGACCTTTACCCGGATTTCCTGAAGGAAGTGCATCGGCTGCGCCCCGCGCTGGTTGCCAACGTCGCCATGATTTACACCGCGGGAGCGGTTCTCGGCGCGATCATTTTTGGCCACCTCTCGCAGGTGCTGGGCCGGCGCAAGGGAATGATGTGCGCGCTGGCATTGTCGCTGGCGATTATCCCCTTCTGGGCGTTTGGCTGGAGTATTCCCGTGCTGATTGCCGCAGCCGTGTTGATGCAAATGGGCGTGCAGGGAGCGTGGGGAGTGATTCCGGTGCACCTGAACGAACTCGCCGCGGACTCGGCGCGCGGGTTGATCCCCGGATTTGCCTACCAGTTGGGGATCTTGTTTGCCGCGCCCACAAACAATGTGGAGTTCGCGCTGCGAGGAAGGTTCGGGTATCAATGGGCGCTGGCAAGCTTTGAGGTCGTAACGATCGTTTCTCTTGCCCTTCTGCTCTGGCGCGGCGCGGAAGCCCACGGCAAATCCTTCGTGGATCCTGTGTGATGGCGTTTCGTTTGGAATTTTCCTTCGCTGTGCTAATCTATTTACACGAGCCTGTAGCTCAACTGGATAGAGCGTCTGGCTACGAACCAGAAGGTTGTAGGTTCAAGTCCTATCAGGCTCGCCATTTCCTTCCATGTTTTACGTGTATGTCCTTCAATCCGAGTCCACAAAGCGCTTTTACACAGGGTTCACGGCTGACCTTGAGCAGCGAGTCGGCCAGCACAATTCAGGTGTAACCAAATCCACAAAGAATCGCGGGCCATGGAAGTTGGTCTACACGGAAAAGTATGATTCTCGCGCTGAGGCCATGGGACGCGAAAGGGCTCTCAAATCGGGCAAAGGCCGAGAACAACTGCCTGCGCTGATCGCCTCGTGGCGCCCGTAGCTCAACTGGATAGAGTCCGCCTGCGGCGGAAACCAGAAGGTTGTAGGTTCAAGTCCTATCAGGCTCGCCACTTTTATTAGGAAAAACGCGGTTTTTGAGAAATCCCGAGGCGCCCGCCGACGAAAACTTAAGCCGGACTTACGAAAAGCCCGAGTCCCGCGCCCCGCGTTCTTCCGTATTGGGCGCGGTTTTGCTCTTCTCCTCATTTTTCTTCAGATACGGCCGGATCGCGCGGCCGCTGAGGTTGTTTGCCCCGGGCCAAGCAACGTCAGACCGCGCACGGCGTGGACGGGTGCCAGAGCGTAGAATGGGGGTGTCTATTCCCTGGAGAAATCTGTGCCCGAAACCTGCATCGTCGGTGTTCAACTTGTTGCCTCAGTCGTTAAGGCACTCGATGTCCGCATCGCGGACACGGGCGACGTGTATGTGAACTATTCAATGTCGGGGCTTCCGGAGGCGCACGCCTCCTACCACGCTAGCGGACAACAACACATAAAAAAGGGTAGCAAGTACGTCGAATGGAACGGCGGTCCGACCGGCAGTTTCGAGCCCATGAAGTTGTTTCGAACGCAGCCAAAAGAGGTCATCACGCGGGAAGATTGCGGAAGCACAATCGGTTGGGAAGTTGCCAAACTGGCCGGTGTCTTACCTGTTCTAACTGCCCCAGCGGACATGCTAGTGGACGCACGCACTCTCAGAGCGGATTCAATCCTCGCATTTAAAGTAGACGTCATTGGCCAATGGGCAAGAAATCGTCGCTCTGTATCAGGGTATCCAATTCTCTGCACGCATCGGTTTGGCGGCGCGGTACGAGTCGAAGTGAATGCCTTCACGATTCTTGCAACCGGTAGCGGCGCCGCATGGACTGAGGAGTTTTAATCCATGAAATATACTTTAGCGAACCAGAAAAAATGGAGCGGGTTTCGTTTTACAGCGTATTCTCTCGACCTGAAAGTCCTAGAGTTACCATTGACCGAGAGGCGCCGCTTGGATGGCAAGATAGAGAATATTCAAACTAAAGTGGGCGAGGTCTACGATCATCTAGCGGACCGAAGTGTTGAAGTCGAAGATGGCGTCCTCGAAGTCGAAGTCAAAACCGAGACAGAGGAATTATCTTTTTCGGGGCCTCAGTTCAACCACGGACTGCTGAGCGAGTTACTTAAAGTTCGGAAAACTGGAGCCAACCCGTTTTCTGCAGACTGGTATTTGTATGACAGCGATTCTTCCACGGACCAGCCAAACGATTTGTACACTTTCTTTGTCGTGTGCGATGGCAAGATTGTCAGGGAAGACGTTTCGATCAGAGACTATCCCGGCAGCGGATTTGACCCTTCTCTTTTTGTGGCAGAGCATTATTCTTTTCTTGATCGGTCCAGGGAGGCAAGCTGGAGAAGGGCCCTAACGAAATTCTGGTACCGGAAATTTTACACGGAAAACCGCATAGGCCAGCTTATGGTCCTTTGCAATCCGCAACTTTCCGGTCGCTGGGGTCTTGACGCGACGGCTCGCCTACTACGGCACATATACATCCTGCTTTGGGTTTTGATAGCACTAGTTGGCCTTGTTTTCCTTCGCCTCTCGAGGTAAGGCGGGTGGCACAGACGGGCCACGTACTACGTTTATGTAGCTACATTTCTGGAGCTATACTACTCGGGCAGAAGGACGAGATCATTCGCATCATCTCGGCTTGAAAAGCAGTTCAGAAGGAGCGCAAACGCTATGACGAGAATCGTAAAAAAGAATCTCTCGGATAGCCGCATTACGGCTGGGCGCAAACGGCGCCTGGAAAAGCTCGCGCGGCGGCTCGACAACGAGATCGATACTTCCAACATCCCGGAACTGACGGAGAAGTTCTGGCAAAACGCGGTCCGCAATCCCTTCTATCTCCCTTTGAAGCAGCAGCTCACTCTTCGCCTGGACGCCGACATTATCGCCTGGCTGAGGCGAAAAGGCAGGGGCTACCAGACCCGGGCAAATGCCCTGCTGCGAGATGCCATGCTGGGCGATCTGAACCCCGAAGGGAAGAGGCAAGTGGCGCAGAGGTAAAGTCTTGAGACTCCGCTCGCGCTGGTGCTATGAGGCACTTGTCCGGCTTGGCGACTTAGCAAGAGATTGCGGCTCGGCGTGCCATACCGAATGCGGGCATTTCTACTGCTCGGGATTCTTTGCACGGATAGTAGATATCGCAATGGTATATAGTAACGCGGTCACTGTTCCGGTCGCTGGATTTGAGGTATAAGGTCGCTGCTTGGCTCCCCGAGGAGCAATTCCCCATACGGCCTGCAACACCCCCCGAGACAAGCAACCGAACCCGGGACCAATCGGCTGATCAGGGCACACTTCAGACGAACTGAAGTCCGTCCTGCTTGGTATCAGGAGGTCATTCGTGAAACGAATTCCCCAGGGCCAACCAGGAATTTGACGCTGATGGAATGGAGGATGAGCAATGAAAAAGCTGCTATGGACTGGACTGCTGATGTCCTTGTTGATGCCTGTGTCTGCGGCGGCGCAGAGCGTCTTCGATGGCACGTGGAAGCTTGACATCAACAGAGCCCAACTGCCGAAGAAGCCTGATGTTCTCCTGCTGCAAGACGGTATGTACCACTGCAAGACCTGCGTTCCCCCGATCGACATCAAAGCCGATGGCCAAGATCAAATGGTCAGCGGATATCCGTATTTCGACACCGTGAGTATCAAGGTCCTGGATGACCGGACCATTGAGGAGACTCACAAGAAAGCTGGTAAGACCGTCACAACTTTTAAGGCAGTAGTCTCGCCCGACGGCAATACAGCTACATGGGAGTTTTCCGACAGCAGCGCAACCAACGCGGCTCCAGTCACCGGCAAGTGGGAGTCCGAGCGAGTAGCCAATGGACCGGTTGGAGCTCACGCAATCTCTGGGTCTTGGCGGAGTATGAAGATTGAGAATATGTCGGACAACGGTCTTCTGGTGACCTTCAAACTGGAAGGCGACATCTTCACCATGAGCAATCCAACCGGACAATCTTATGCGGCCAAACTGGATGGCACGGACGCACCATACAAGGGGGATCCTGGCACTACCAGTGTCTCTGTCAAACGGACGGGGAAGAACACCATCGAAGAAACCGACAAACGCGATGGAAAAGTGATTGGCATCTCCCGCATGACCGTGTCTTCTCATGGTAAGAGCATGACCATTACGGTGGATGACAAGCTGCACGGAACTACCAGCGAGTTTCCGGCAGTGAAGCAATAAGCCGGCAGCTCGTTCCATAAATCTCTTCGCGGGTGGCCCATCCTTTGCGGTTTCTGCAAAGGGTGGGTCCGCTCTTCACTGTGGCGAGTTACCCGAGCGCGAAATGGGAAGACAGCTTGGATGCCCCACACGTCGGTGTCACGTGTGGGGGTTTTGACTTGAATTCGTTGCCTGGAGCTCTCTTTCTTCCCCCTCCCCACCTTCGCGCCAGTTTCGGAGCTAGTACCCCACTTTTCTCCTTGACAAATATAAATAATATAGTACAATGATTAAGTATGCATAGAGGAAGGATGCATTGGTCTCGCGAAATCGTCGGCAAGGGCTCACCGCACGTGCCATTTCGGCAAGTGCTTTGGAATCCTCACTTATCGAAAACGCTCCGGTAACCGCCCGTAGAATCAACACTTTCAAAAGTGTATGAAAACAATCAAGTTCATCCTGATTAGAATCAACACTTATGAAAAACAGGGGGGAGGGGGCAGCACCACTCGCGGCGTGGCCCGGGCATGAACTCACAGGATGATTTGGGCTGACCTTCGCTACGACTTCTTCTGTGGCGGGTAGTCTTTCAATAGTTTCGCAATGGCCTTGTCCAGGTGCTTCTGTTTTTTGTCCGGGTCGGCGTTTGCGTCGATCGCATTGGGCAACACGCTCCACCATACCAACTGCTTTTTTGCCGCATCATACATGTACAGAACCAGCGGCCCGGAATGGACGGTGATTGCCGCGTCGCCTGCTGTTTCCGCGGTCGCTGCTGCTGGCGGCTCATATTGCGAGCCAATGTCATAGTGGTTCAACTGCTTCACGCTGCCGCCGGCGATCTGATAACCGATATAGAGATCCGCCTTGTCGGATTTCGACTGTGTCAGGCCCTTTTTGGCAAGCTCCGTCTCCAGCGTGCCCAGGACCTGGTCCGCGGTCAGCTCATCCAAGTATTGCGCGCTTTCGATACTCACCCACTTATATGTTTTGTATTTAGAGAAATCGGCATCCCTGGCAAAACCGTAGGTTGGGCCTTGGGCGGCCACACGGCCCACACCCAAAGCCAACAGCGCACAGGCAAGAAAGAAGCACTTCTTCATCGGAGATTCATCCTCTGTCGCGGAAACTAATTTCGCTTGCCGCCCCTCAGAATACGCCTGTGGGCGCGGAGCACCGTTTAGTTATATCAGACGCTCCAGAACTTCTCTTGGGATGCTTGAGTTTTTCGGATGCCCCGGTGCGCGCTCCGCCCCTGGGGACTTTCACGGCCATGCGATTTCTCTCGCCGAAAACGGCGCGCCGTCAGGCCGCCGCATCCGCATAGGGAGGAGAATAATTTCCCGGCCACGTCAGGCTGGAAGCGGTAGTATCGAGGCAGGTCCAATAGCCTGGCCTTAAACAGAGACAAGACTCTGCCCTCCAGATTCGGCGGGCCAGGCTTCGGGCAGTTTTTCAAGGCACGTATGCACCAGCCAAACCAACGCGTGCTGCTGCGAATCGGGGTATTACTCCTTCCGATCCTGCTTGGTAGTTCTTCGTGCCCGCTTGCGGCTCGGTGCCAGACCAACGTAGGTGGCGGGCTTACGCGTCGCGGCTTCCAAATAGAAATCGACGTGACCATACGCGATGGCACTCGAGACATTCTTGCCGTCCCCGCGAACGTGAAACTTTATTGTAGCGGAACTCCGTGCGAGGAGGGATCGACATCCAATGGGCGGATCAGATTCATCATGAACGGAATCGGCGACTTCACCATCACTGTGGACGCGGCCGGATACAAGCCCGGACAAAAAGACGTGAAGGTATCCGAGCCGGATAAGGTCCAGGTGGAAGTAAACCTGGAGCGGGACACATCGTCGAGTCGTAGGCCTGGGGCAGCGGAGAACCCAATACTCGCTCCTAAGGCCAGGGAGGCCCTGTCCAAGGGCATGCAGGCCTTGAGAGACGGTAAACTGGATGAAGCGGAGAAGGCCCTGGACCAGGCGATGCAACTCGCTCCCAATAATCCAAACGTGCTTTATATGCAGGGTCTGCTGAATCTGAAAAAGCACGAGTGGACAAAAGCGCAAAGCGTTCTGGAAAAAGCCACGCAGATTGATCCCAACAGCGCGCGCGCCTTAGCGGCATTGGGGATGGCGCTGTGCAATCAGAAAAAATACGCGGAGGCGATTCCGCCACTCGAGAAGTCTGTGCAACTGGATGCCGCCAGCGGTTGGGAGACGCATTGGTCACTGGCGGAGTCGTATTATCACAGCGCACGCTTTGACGAAGCCCTAAAAGCTTCACAGCAGGCGCAGGCGGAGTCCAATGGGCAGGTGCCGCACGTTGCTTTGCTGGTTGCCCAGGCGCTCACGGCCGTGGGGCGCTACGAGGACTCAGCGACAGTACTCCGCGACTTGTTGAAGAACCACGGTGATGGCGCGGAAGCTGTGACGGCGCGCCGCTACTTGGAACGCTTGACGGCAAACGGAAAAATTCGCCAGCAGTAGAGCCCGCTTGCGGCTTATCGCTGCACTCTTCCCGATCCCCCGCCTTTGAGCAGAGCCTCGACCTCATCCACGCTGCAACGGTGGAAGTCCCCAGGAATGGAATGCTTCAGGCAACTTGCCGCAACCGCAAATTCAAGCGCATCCTGGTGGGTGGGCAGCTTTTGCAAGCCGTAAATCAGCCCAGCGGCGAAGCTATCTCCCGAGCCAACCCGGTCCACTATGTGAGTGATCTCGTACGCGCGGCTCACCATGAATTTTTCCCGATCGTTCAGGCACGCGGACCAGCCATTGTGGGAAGCACTTTTAGACTCTCGCAGAGTGATGGCGATGGCTTTCAGATTCGGGAATTCGGAAAGCACTCGACCCGTCAGCGCCTGGTATTGGGACTGATCGAGCTTGCCGGACGTGACATCCACATCGCTCTTGATGCCCAGCGCCATTTGCACATCTTCTTCATTGGCTATGGCGATGTCCGCATGCTTGAGCATTTCACGCATCACCGCTGCGGCAGGCTTCCCCCACTTCCAGAGGTTTTTGCGAAAGTTAAGGTCGCAAGACACCGTAATTCCGTTCTCCCGCGCCTTCCGCACCGACTCGAGCGCCAGGGCCGCCGCCGATTCGCTGATCGCGGGAGTGATGCCCGTGATGTGAAACCAACCGGCCCCTTGAAATACGTGGGCCCATTGAACTTCTCCCGGCTTGGCGATGGCAATCGCACTGAATTCGCGATCATAGATGACTTTTGAGGGACGTTGATTTGCGCCCGTTTCCACAAAATAAATTCCCAGGCGCCCTTTGCCGCGCACAATCCTGGAAGTGTCCACGCCGAAACGCCGCAATTCTCCAACCACTGCATCCGCCAACGCATTCTTTTCGGGGAGCACGGTGACGAAGGCAGCAGGCAAACCCCAGCCGGCCAGGGCGACCGCGACATTTGCCTCAGCCCCGCCAAAAGTGGCCACGAACTCTGCGCTTTGCAGAAAACGCTCGAACCCAGGCGGTGTCAGGCGCAACATCACTTCGCCGAATGTTACGGTTGTCATCGCTTTTTCCATGAGTTCCCTCGTGCCGCTTTCACCTGGCGGCTATTTCCTTTTACTGTTCGCGTAATTCGCGTTCTGCCTGAAGGGAATACCCGCGCCGGTGCACATCCACACGCTCGCCATAATATGCGATGTCGAAGGCTTTCTCCAGGCGAACCATTTTGTGATGAGAGCGCGTGCATCTCATGGCGGAGGTGCGGTAGGCTAAGCCTCGAAGGAATTCGTACCTTGTGGGGCCGAGCGGAGGAATTAGTTTCTATGCCAATCGCGAAATTAGAAGTTCTGGGGAAAATTGTCGCTTCCGGCCTGGTCTGCGTGATCCGGGCGGACAGTCCCGACCAAGCCGCGCGCATCGCCGAAGCCTGCGCTCTCGGGGGCGTCGCTGCCATGGAAATCACCTTTACCGTGCCCGGAGCGACCGGGGTGATCGAGCATCTGGCGAAAAAATTCTCAGGCCAGATTTTGGTGGGCGCGGGCACGGTGCTCGATCCGGAAACGGCGCGCATTGCCATCCTCGCGGGCGCGCAATATGTGATCAGCCCTTCCCTCAACCCGGATACCGCGCGCCTCTGCAATCGCTATCAAGTGCCGTACATGCCCGGCGCTGCAACGGTCCGCGAAGTGGTCGAGGCCATGGAATGCGGCGCGGACATTGTTAAGGTCTTTCCCGGCGAACTCCTGGGGCCGGCATTCATCAAGACGGTGAGAGCGCCGCTCCCCCAGGCATCGTTGATGCCGACCGGTGGCGTAAGCTTGGAAAATGTCGCCGACTGGATCCGCGCCGGCGCGGTTGCCGTTGCGGTTGGGGGCAACCTGACGGCGGGAGCAAAGACCGGTGATTTCGCGTCAATCACGAAGCTGGCCCGGGCCATCACGGAAAAAATTAAAGAGGCGCGCGCCCAATGAGTGCGGCGAATCTCTGGAAGTCTGACGACGAACTTTTCGCCATCGTGCAGCGCGAGCTGTTCACCTGCGTCGTGGGCGATGTGATGGACAAGTTGGATCTGCAGCACCAGTTCTTGCCTCCGCAGATTCAGCCCCTTCGGCAGGACATGGTTGTGATCGGCCGCGCCATGCCGGTTCTTTCGGTGGATGTGTTTGCCGAAAAAATCCCTGGCAGTGCCAACAAGTTGATGGATAAATCGTTTGGTCTGATGCTGGAGGCGCTCGACGACCTTCGCAACAACGAGGTCTATGTCAACACGGGTTCCTCGCCCCGAAACGCGCTGTGGGGGGAATTGATGAGCACGCGAGCCCGGAAACTCGGCAGCCGCGGCGCGGTGTTGAACGGCTACGTGAGAGATACCAAGGCCATTCTGAACATGAGCTTTCCTACATTCGGTTTCGGCTCGTACGGACAAGACTCGGCCCCGCGCTACAAAGTCGTCGACTTCCGTATCCCTATCGAGATTGGAGCGGTGCGCGTGCGCCCGGGAGATATTCTTTTCGGCGACGTGGATGGCGTCCTGTTGGTTCCCGCCGAAGCAGAAACCGAAGTATTTACTCGGGCGCTGGAAAAGGCGCGCGGCGAAAAGCTGGTAAGGACGGCCATCGAAGAAGGAAGCAGTGCGGTGGAAGCGTTCGCAAAGTTCGGAATCATGTAAGAAATGGAAAGTCCTCAGCCCGGATAACGGCGCGGGGATTGGAAACCACATATGAAGATTGGGCTCGGCCTCTACCGTCACATGCTGACGCGCGACTATTACGACTTCGCGCGACAGGCTGGCTGTACTCACGTCGTCGTTCACCTGGTCGATTATTTCAACCAGGGCCCTTCCAACCCGCGCAACAATCAGCCCACCGGCTCCAAATACGAGCCTTGGGGGTTTGCAGGGAATCCGAATGAACTTTGGACGGTGAAGGAACTCAGGACCCTTCGCGGCGAAATTGAGAAAGCAGGGCTGGTTCTCGCCGCGATTGAGAATATCGATCCGGCGCACTGGCACGATATTCTGCTCGATGGTCCGCAACGTCCGCAACAGATCGAGAAAGTGAAGACCATCATTCGCCGCCTTGGGGAGGCCGGCATCCCGGTGCTCGGTTACAACTTCAGTTTGGCCGGCGTCTGCGGCCGTGTGAGCGTCCCTCTTGGGCGCGGCCACGCCGTCACCGTGGGGATGGATGGACCCGCCGAAGACGTGCCGATCCCGAATGGTACGGTCTGGAATATGGTGTACGACCGCAACGCACCTGCCGGCAACTTGCCCGCGATTTCCCACGAAGAACTCTGGCGGCGACTGCAAAGATTCCTGGAAGAAGTCATTCCCGTAGCCGAGCAGTCGGGTGTGCAACTCGCCGCCCATCCTGATGACCCTCCCATGCCGACAATGCGCCAACAGCCGCGCCTTGTGTATCAGCCGCACATGTATCAAAGATTGATTGACCTGGCTCCAAGCCGCAGCAACGCCCTGGAACTCTGCGTGGGAACATTAGCTGAGATGACGGAAGGCAACATTTACGACGCGGTGGACCAGTACAGCAAACAAGGCAAGATCGCGTATATTCATCTCCGCAACGTCGTGGGGAAAGTGCCGCACTATCGCGAAACTTTCATCGACGAGGGTGATGTGGATATGATCCGCATCCTCGCGATTCTTCACCGCAACAACTTCGACGGCGTGATCATTCCCGACCACACTCCACAAATGTCTTGTGCAGCGCCCTGGCATGCGGGAATGGCGCACACGCTCGGTTTCATGCTCGCGGCGAGAGCGGTCATTGAATCTGCTCAGCGATACGGTACGGATCTGGAGCCCACTACTCGTGGAGACAAATAACCTGAACGCCGAAGCTATCAGCACACATTCACGCGTCCCCCTCATTATCGCGGCTACTGTTTCCACACTCGGGGGCCTGCTCTTTGGGTACGACAACATCGTAATCAGCGGCGCGATTGGCTTTTTGAGCCAACGGTTCCACCTGGATGCCGCGGGCGTGGGCTGGGCCGCTGGGTGCGCATTGGTGGGATGCATTGCGGGTTGCGCGGCGGCGGGAAGCGTCGCTGATTTCCTGGGCAAGAAAAAGGGACTTGCGCTTTGCGCCATGTGTTTCGTGCTCTCTTCCGTGGGCATTCTCTTTGCCGCGGATCTTCATCAGTTTGTTCTTTGGCGGCTGATAGGCGGCGTGGGCATCGGGGCGGCTTCCGTGCTTTCGCCGAACTATATTGCGGAGATTGCTCCGACGCGGGTTCGTGGCCGATGTGTAACGCTGTATCAGCTGGGGATTGTGGTTGGAATTCTGGCGGCCGTCTTCGTCAACATGCTGATTCAGCGCGCGGGCGACGAGGCCTGGAACATTTCCACGGGCTGGCGCTGGATGTTTCTTGCCGGCGCGGTACCCGCGATTTTGTTCGGAATCATGATTCTGCCGGCGGTCGAAAGCCCGCGTTGGCTGATGAAAATGGGCCGGCGGGATCAGGCCATCGGCGTCCTGGCCAGGATCAACGGCGCAGACGCCGCCCGGCTTGAAGCTGTCGAGATCGAAAGCGCGCTCGCGAGTGAAGAGGGCCACATTTCGGAACTCTTCACCACCTTTCGGCGCCCGCTGTTACTGGGCATCATGCTGGCAGGGTTGCAACAAATCAGCGGTATCACACCGCTCTTTTCTTTTTTGCCGGAAATTTTTCGCGCTGCCGGAACCGCGACCAGCGACGCATTTTTCCAGTCCGTGCTGGTCAGTTTCATCAATCTGATATTTACCCTCTTCGCCCTGTGGCTGGTGGACCGCGCCGGGCGCAAGACCCTGATTCTTGCCGGTACAGGGCTGCAATTTGTCTCTTTTGCGTTGGTCGGCTGGTTTTATCACGTCCACGGCAGCGGCTTGGCAGTCTTGATCTTTGTGATGAGCTTCGTCGCGGGTCACGCCTTTGGCAATGGCGTGGCCTGCTGGGTTATCATCTCGGAGATTTATCCCACCAAGGTTCGCGGCCGCGGCATGTCCATCGCCACCACCGCGCTCTGGTTGGTGGGGTACGTGGGGAATCAACTGTTTCCGATCATGCAGAAGCATCTGGGGTCGGATGGTACTTTCTGGATTTTCAGCTCGGGCGCATTGTTGACGGTCATTCTGGTGGGCTGGCTGATTCCCGAAACCAAGGGCCGGTCGCTGGAAGAGATCACGAAATTATGGATTCAAGAGAAACCAGTCGCAGAACGCTTACCCGGCTAGACGGGCGTGCAGGCTGTTTCGTTCAACATTCCCTGTTCATCATGAAGTTTCATGAAGCCGCTACCGGCGGATTCGTTCGCTTGCGCGCGCCTGGCTGCGTGGCGGTTTTGCGGGGCCTGCTCATCTTGGCTGTAATTCTTCTTTCGGGCTCCGCTCGGGTTGGGGCGCAATCGACAAGCGGTTCGCTGACGGGGCGCGTCACCGACTCGAGCAAGGCCGTCATCCCGGCGGCGAAAGTGACCGTCATCAACTCCGGCACGCGTATCCATTATGAAACCATTACCAACCAAACCGGCAGTTACTACGTGACGAACCTGCCTCCCGGCACGTATCGCATCGAAATCGAGAAGCTGGGATTCAAAGTGGTGATCAAGTCGGATCTCATTCTCCACGTGCAGGACGCCTTGGAAATCAATTTTGAAATGGTGCTGGGTTCCGCGTCAGAGAGCGTCACGGTACGCGGCGGAGCGCCGCTGTTGGATACCGAATCTTCCACGGTGGGCACGGTGGTGGAGCGCCGGAAGGTGAATGAACTGCCGTTGAACGGCCGCAACGTGTTTAACTTGATCGAATTGGCGGCATCCGTGGTTCCGCAGGGGAGTTCCACGGGAACGCCCGTGGGAGTGAACCCGTTTGGTTGGGGGAACTATCAGGTCAACGGCTCGTTTGGCAACGAGAGCGCCGAGTACCTGGATGGCCAGCCGCTCAACATCGGTTACATTAACCTCCCCATTTTGATTCCGACGCAGGACTCCATTCAGGAATTCAAGGTTCAGACCAGCAATCTGGGGCCGGAGTGGGGCAAGTTTTCCGGCGGAGTCACCAATCTCAGCACCAAGGCAGGCACCAGCTCCATTCACGGCGAAGCGTATGAATACCTGCGCAACAAGATCTTCAATGCCAACGATTTCTTTCTGAGTGCCGGGCAGAAGCCGAGACCCCCGTGGGTGCAAAACCAATTCGGAGCAAATGCCGGCGGGCCCTTGAACATTCCACACCTGGGCGGGCGGAACAAAACATTTTGGTTCCTCAGCGCGGAAGGCTTCCGCCTGCGGACGAGCCAGCCATTCACGGCCACGGTTCCCGACGCGCAAGAAAGGGCGGGCAATTTTTCGGAAATCTGCAAGTCGGGTTTTGCGGCGGGAATTTGCAACGATAGAGGCGCGGACGCAAGCGGCAAGCCGGTGGTGATCGACCAGATTTATGACCCTTGTGGAGGAAGCGTGAATGCGGAGGGGGCTTGCCCGGGGAGCGCCGCCACTCCCACGCCATTCCTGAACAACGTCATTCCGGCGAACCGGATCAATCGCACTTCCGCGAAGCTGTTGGACCTCTGGCCCGGGCCCACCAACGAAAGCGCGATGACCAACAATTTCACGACTGCCGCCCCGACCGGTGGCGACCACAACCAGGTGGTAACGCGCCTCGACCATAACTTCACGAATAAACAGCGGCTGTTTTTGCGTTTCAATTACTGGCACGTTCGGGATCTGCCCATCGATCCCCTGGGAAATGGCCTGTGCGCGGACCGCTGTACCGAGGATTATCACAGCAACGCACTCGCAGCCGGGTACACGTACAGCGTTAATCCGACCACCGTGTTTGGATTCAACGCCAGCGTCAGCCGGTTCAGCTACAACCGCAGCCCGGTGAACTCCAGTTTTGACTTGACGACGATCGGTTGGCCAGCGAGTTATAACAGCGTCGTTCCCTCAGAGATGCGCACGCCGCCAACGCCTTGCGTCGCGAACTTCGCGGACAGCATTATGTGTACCCAGGGCCAGAGTTTCATTCAGGACCGCAACACGCAATTCTACATGTCGCCGTCCATGTCCATGTTGCGCGGGCGGCATCAATACCATTTAGGGTTCCAGTTCGAAGTCGGCCGGGACAACTACGCTCAGTCCAACATCGCCAGCGGGTCTTTTGACTTCTGCGTTTCCGGCCAGGCGTGTTTCACCTCCTTACCCGGAGTTTCCGGGACGGGTTTTTCTTTTGCCGATTTCCTGCTCGGATATGCCGACAATTTCAATAATCTTGAAAACCATTTTTTCGCCCAAGCTGTCGTTCCGGCGTTCACGGCGGGCCAGCAGATTTACCGCGCTTTGTATTTGGACGATTTGTGGCACGCCACGAACAGGCTCACTTTGAACCTGGGGCTGCGTTACGACCTGCAGGGCCCCTGGTCCGAACGATTCAACCGATTATCCTACTTCGACCCTGCCGCGACGAATTACTTGACGCAGTTTCTTCCAGCGGGATCCTCCCCGGTAAAAGGAGACGTGTTTCTGGTAAGCCCCGGCCACCGGAACAACATCCCTCTCGAAAAAATGGATTTCTCTCCTCGGGTTGGCCTCGCATACAGTATCGATTCCAAAATGGTTGTCCGCAGCGGCTACGGGATCTTCTGGATTCCTAACTACGTGTCGTTCGGCCTGAACCCGCTGAACGACATGGTCAACGCCGGGACCACAACGTATACCGGAACCGTGGACGGGACCCACCCGGTGAACACAATCGCGCTGCCGTTCCCGGCGGGAATTGTGGCGCCGCCAGGGCGGAGCCTGGGCGCCGCGGGAACACAGCAGTACCTGACGCAAGTTGTGCAGTCCATCACGGAAGCGAATCCCAGCGATCACCCCGAAGGCTACGTCCAGCAGTGGAACTTGGACGTGCAGCGGGAACTGCCGGCGGGCTTCTTCGTCTCCGCCGCGTACGTAGGTTCCAAGGGAACGCACCTGCCGCAGTATTCCCAGCAGATCGATCAGATCTCCGACACGCTGCTTGCGCAGGCAGCCTTACAAGTCAACCTTTCGCTTCCCAATCCCAGGCAGAATGTGACGTTAGTGCAGCCGACGCCGAATCCGTTTTTCGTCAATGGCCAGGCGCTGGCGCTCGCAGGTCCTACGACGACCATCGGGCAGCTTCTTCGTCCGTACCCGCAGTACACGAGCCTGCAGCTTGCCGGCCAGGGGTCGTACGACAGCATCTATCACTCGTTCCAGCTCACGGTGCAGCGGCGCTTTGCGGAAGCTGGTTCGTTGTTGGTTGCTTACACCAACGCGAAGCTCATCAGCGACACGGACACGCTGACGGCCTGGTTGGAGCCGGGCGTGGGAGGGATTCAAGACAATAACAACTTGCGCGGAGAGCGTTCCTTATCTTCGCAAGACGTTCCTCAGCGCCTCGTCATCAGCTACGTTCTCGATATTCCTGTCGGTAAGGGCAAGAGGTATCTCGCGGGCGCCGGGGGGACACTGGACAAAATCGTCGGTGGATGGGGAATTGACGACGTGACCATCTTCCAGCGCGGCTTCCCGCTGGTATTCACGAACGGGCAAGTCAACGGAACGACCCTCTTCGGCGGGGGGTCTCGCCCAGATATCGTGCCCGGCTGCAGTGCCACGCTCGCTGGGAGCGCTACCTCCCGGCTGGGGGGATGGTTTGACACTGCGTGTTTTGCGGCCCCGGCTGATTTCAAGTTCGGCGATGAGGCACGCGTGGATCCCCGGCTGCGTTCCGATGGAATTGCGAATTTTGACGTCGCGATCTTCAAGAGGACCAGATTCGGGAGCGACGAGAGGTTGGGCCTGGAGTTCCGCACGGAGTTCTTAAACATCTTCAATAGAACGCAATTCGCTCCGCCAAACACGGTTTGCTGTACGGCCAACAATCAGAATTTCGGGGTCATCACGGCGACGGCACAGGGGACAAATCCGCGGTTGGTGCAGTTTGCATTGAAGTTTTTGTTCTAGGGCGAGAGGTGAATGTGAGCACTCCTATTGTAAATAATACGAATCTGCCGGCGCTTTTGTACCATCGTGCCAGGCACTTACCAGGGCGCAGATGCGTTCGTTCCTATCGAAAAATCTTCTAACTTAACTGCAACTGGTGTATGGTCTTAAATACAGCAGGAGTTTCGACGGGGGAGTACGTCGATGCCAAGGGTGCGTTGCTGATGATCTCAGCAATATGGCGTTCAACGCTCAGTGGGGACCATCGTATGAGTTCTGTTCCGCAACGACGCCCGCTAACTATGCCCATTGTCTTGGGCAGAAGCCAGGAGCGGCCGGCTACCCTGCCGGAAGTTCCCGAACGGCACATTCCCAGCGATAAGGAAGTAATGGCCCGCCTGCAGTCGCACGACGCAGGCGCCTTGGAGATTCTCTTCGAGCGTTACGCTCGCCTGGTGTTCAGGATTGCCTACGGCGTGGTACGCGATCACGGCGAGGCCGAGGATGTCGTGCAGGAGGCGTTTTTTTACCTGTATAAGAAACCCATGCTCTTCGACGGGGCCAAGGGCACGGTAAAGAACTGGATCCTGCAGGTTGCGCTTCATCGCGCGCTCGACAGGAAGGCGCACTTGGCCCGACGGGGATTTTACCTTGGTACAGATTTGCGCTCGCTGGATGATACATTGTTGGGAGGGACGGATTTGGACCGCGAAGTCGGCGCCAAGCTGAACCGGGCATTTCTTGAGAAGGCTTTCGAGGAACTGCCAGACTTTGAGCGAGTGACTTTGGAGTTGTTTTACTTTGAGGGGTTGGGCTTGCGGGAGATCAGCCAAAAGCTCAACCAGCAATTGGGAAATACGCGGCACCATTTCTACCGTGGCCTGGAACGGCTGCGTAAGAGTGCATTTGTGCAGAAGCTTCGGATGACCAAACGATGCTAAAGATACAGGGCGGTTGCGACGAGCATGACGAATTCAAAGAGCTTTGTGCGTTGGCGGCCTCGGGCAGCCTGGAGCCTTCAGAGTTGCCCGAATTGCAAGCTCACCTGAAGCACTGTGAAGCATGCCGAGAGGTCTTTCGCCAGTACCAGATACTCACCACGCAAGGTATCGCCATCCTTGCCGACGCTTACTTGGAAAGACAGGCGCAGGTAGGGTGGGACGGTGCGCTTGCGTGCGAGCGTTTGTTGGCGCGCGTCCGGGCTGATCAGCAAGCCGCCCGGGAACGAGAGAGTCCAGCGCCCGCTTGGGTCCCGCCTGACGTTTTGCGCCGAACGGCTTGGGGTTCTTTTGCCAAGATGGCCCTTGCGGCGTGCCTTATCCTCGCCGTGGCTTACGGAGCCTACCACCTGGGTGCGCGAACACAGACGCGCACCACCGCCAGCTTGACGCCACTGGCTGTTGATAATGGGCTCCAAAAGCTTTCAGACGAAAAGAAAGCGGCGGACGAACTGTCGGCCGCCCAGGCAAAGAGGCTGGCTCAACTACAGTTGGAAAGTTCAGCAAAAGGGCAAGAGTTGGCGCAACTTCGCTCGGCATTACGCGCGCTTGAGGATCATGCTAGCGAACTCACGGCCGCCGGCGGCCAGTCCGAGGCGCAATTGCGAGCCCTCGCGCAGCAACGGGACTCTCTGAACGCGCAACTTCAGGCGCTGAACCAGGCCTACGCGAATGACCAGACAGAACTGGCGAGCCTGCGCACCGAACGCGACACCGCCGTGCTGCGAACGTCGTCGCTGGAGGCGAAGATTGACGATCTCACCGCCAGGAATCGCGATCAACAGCGCCGCCTCGAGGATACTGGGCAGTTCCTTAGTTACGACCGGGATATTCGCGAATTGATGGGCGCCAGGAAGCTGTATATCACGGACGTGTTCGATGTCGATGGCAACAGCCGCACGCAGAAACCATTCGGCCGGGTTTTCTACACCCAGGGGAAATCTCTTATTTTTTACGCCTTCGATCTCGACCGCGAGCCGGGGGTGGTCAATGCCAGCGCCTTCCAGGTGTGGGGGCAGCGGGAGATGCCGCAGGGGGAGCAGGCGTCGCCCAGGAATCTGGGCATACTTTATATGGACAACGAGTCGAATCGCCGGTGGGTGATGCGGTTTGACGACCCGAAGCAGTTAGCAGAGATCGATGCCGTCTTTGTCACGGTCGAGCCGCGCGGTGGCAGCCATAAACCAACAAGCAAGCCGTTCTTGTACGCACTTCTTCGCAACGAAGCGAATCATCCGTAGATCCTGCCGGATACAATTTTCCATATCGCAAAGCACTCGCCATCTTGGCCCGCGTTCGTGTGTATATGGGTTACCGCTTTTGCTTTGTGTTCCACAGCAAGCGGAAGGATTGCTGGTACAGATTGGATAATCCTTTCGTACTAATAGACAGAAGAAACAGTCGAGGGAATGGTGTAGAAGGAACGGGTTCCGCTGGGTGGAACCCCGAGGGGTAGTTTGTCTCACCTAAGTAATCTCAGTACTAAGCAACTCGAAGCTAGGAGCGTATAAGGATGAGAAACTTGCGTTCTCGTTTTATTTTCTTGTTGGGGTTGGCTCTTTGTCTAGTTTTTATGGGTGTGTTCAGCCATCAAGCCTACGCACAGTCGACGTATGGGACCGTCTCAGGGACCGTAACTGATTCCAGTGGCGGAGTCATTGCCGATGTGCAAGTCACACTAACCAACATGGGTACATCCGAAAAGCACACTCAGACCACCGGCACGGATGGTCTGTACCAGTTTGCGAGCCTGTTTCCAGGCCGCTACCGGGTAGACGCCGAGAAAGCGGGGTTCAAACACACCTCGCATGCGGACGTCATTGTGGAAGTGCAGCAGACTTCTCGCATTGACATGACTATGCAACTCGGCCAAGTCACGCAGACGGTTGAAGTCACGGGCGAGACGCCTCTGATGCAGCCGGATACTTCTTCCCTCGGCCAAGTCATTGACCAGCGCGAGGCGAACGAACTGCCTTTGAATGGCCGAAACGTTTTCAACCTTGCCCAACTGTCTCCTTCCGTGGTTCCGCAAGGAAGTTCGCTCGGCAATATCGTGGGCAAGAACCCCTTTGATCTGGGCAATTTCCAGATCGGCGGATCTTTCGCGAATCAGGGCGCAGAATACCTGGATGGCCAGCCGCTCAATATCGGCTACATCAACGTACCGCTGGTTGTGCCAACGCAGGATTCCATTGGGGAATTCAAGGTGCAGTACAGCAACCTGGGTCCCGAATGGGGTAAATTCTCCGGCGGGGTCATCAATTTCAGCACGAAATCCGGAACCAATACGTGGCATGGCGAGGGCTACGAATATTTGCGCGCCAGGATCCTGAACGCAAACGATCCTTTTTTGAAAGCCTCTGAAGTGGAGGCTGGCAAAGCGAATAGGACCCCACCCTACACGCAAAACCAGTTTGGCGCGACCATCGGTGGCGCCGTCATCAAAGACAAGACCTTCGTGTTTGGCAGTTATGAAGGATACCGGCAGCGCGCGGGAACCGTTTTCACTACGACCGTTCCGACAACGGCCGAGCGCACTGGCGATTTTGCCGACCTATGCAAGTCGGGCTTCACGGCCGCGGACCCGAACGGGTCTGCGATCCCGGTCTGTGCGGACACAGCGCAGGTCGCCGACCCCGCTCATCCGGGTCAAACCATTACAGTACTTACGCATCAGCTCTACAATCCGCTGACGGTAAATGCTGCTGGCCAGCGAATCCCGATTGCCGGCAACGATATTTCCACCGGCAACAACCCAGTCACAGGTCAGCCGTATATCAATTCGACCGCTGCCTACCTGATGGGCAAGCTGATTGCCCAGCCAACAAACTCGGGCACATTTGACAATTTCACGAACTCAGCGAGCACGGGCGGAGACATTGACCAATACGTCGCGCGTGTGGATCAAAACCTAACCGCCAGCCAGCACCTGTTTGGCCGCTTCACGTACTTCAAGGAACTCAGCTTGTCCCAGGATCCATTCAAAACGGGACTTTGCAAGGACCGCTGCGCGGAAAACACCACCAGCCGGAGCGTCGCCGTGGCTTGGTCCGATGCTTTCAGTTCGACTTTTACGGGCAGCATAAACGCCAGTTTCAGCCGATACCACTACGTTCGCCAACCTATCAATGCGGGATTCGACGTGACCCAGGAAGGCTGGCCGGCGGCATACAATGGCCTGGTTCCGGACGCCGAGCGCACGCCGATGACCCCATGCTTCGCCAACAGCGATGCGCTTGTCTCCTGCAGCCAGGGGCAGAGCGCGATCGTTGACTGGGACACGCAATGGAACCTCTCTCCACAATTCACCAAGATTCATGGCCGGCACACTTTCTCCTTTGGTCTCCAGTGGGAACAGACCTTTGACAACTATCTGCAGACGAACCTTGGCGGAGGCGACATCTCCTTTAATGGATCATGGACCTCTCAATTGGCGAAGGACCAGGGGGGCCAGACACTCGGAAACGACTATGCGGACTTCCTTCTCGGCTACGGTTTGGGAGTCGGCGCCGCATTCGGCAACCAGACCACCGGCGTTTTGAACATTTCCAACCCGACTGCCGGGAAAGAGACCTACCGCGCCCTGTACTTCGGCGATACCTGGAAAGTCTCTCACAAACTGACCCTGAACCTGGGATTGCGCTATGAACTAGCTGGCCCCTGGTCGGAGCGGTTTGACCGTATGACCTACTTCAATCCTGCCGCTACAAGCACAGCAGCGACGGGTTGCAGCGGAACGATTGGCAGCACTTGTCCCGGCGACCTCTTCCTGGTTAAGAACGGAACGGACACGAGCAGAAATGCCTATCCACTCCCCAAGAAGGAATTCTCTCCACGCTTGGGAGTCGCTTACGCGCTGAATCAGAAGACGGTCATTCGTGCTGGCTATGGGATCTTCTATATTCCGAACGATGTGGCGTTCGCCGTCAACGCGAACAATGATCTTGTTAACCTCTCCGCTTCCAATTTCTATGCGAGCAACGACCACGGATTGTCTCCGTCGGCTACGCTCAACCAAAACGGCTGCGCATTGACGATTAATACTGGGTTGAATAACACATTTGCTTGTACCGGCGCGGGACCATTTGGCCAAGGTGTCTCGAATCTTAATGCCCCAGCCGGGCGAAATCCTCTACCGGATGTCTCCACCTTCGGCGTAAATACGTCTAACGTCGCGTCGAATGACTATACAGGGTATAAGCCCGGATATGTTCAGCAGTGGAACCTGGACATCCAAAGAGAATTGCCTGGCGGGTTCTTCTTGGATGTTGCCTACGCGGGTGCCCACGGTGTGCACCTGCAGCAATATCAAACCCAGATTAACCAAATATCCGACAGCCTGATCGCAGGGGCCGCGGCCCAAGTTGCCGGGGGCACCGACCCGAAGGCCGTGACGATTGCTCAGCCTTTCGTCCAGGGCACGACTGTTTACCCCTTCCAAATTAATGGTGTGACGACAAACTTGCCTGGTGCTCTAGGGTCAACAGGCTTGACCGTGGGACAGATGGACCGTCCCTTCCCGCAGTATTCTGGGGTTAACCTAAACGGTGACCCGTGCTGCAGCAGCAGGTACGATTCGCTGCAATTGACGGTGACCAAGCGGTTCAAGGAAGGCGGAACGCTCCTTGTCGCCTACACCAACTCGAAACTGCTCTCCAATACCGACACGCTGACGTCGTGGCTGGAAGGTGCCACCAACGGCGGCGTGGGCGGAGTTCAGGATTGGAATAACCTGAAGGGCGAGTATTCGACCTCATCGCAAGACGTTCCGCAACGCCTGGTGATCAATTACGTTCTCGATCTACCGTTCGGCCACGGCAAGCGGTTCGCTTCGGACGCCACGGGAATCAAAGACAAAGTTATTGCCGGGTGGGGAGTTGACGGCGTTACCACGCTTCAGCGCGGTTTCCCGCTGAAAATCACCGACTCTAACTCGAATGCTCTGGCCGGTTTGGGGCTGGGCACTGGAGGTATCCGGCCCGATCAGGTAGCCGGATGCGACAAGACCGGTCCCCGTACCACTGGCGAATGGTTCAATACGGCATGCTTCGTTGATCCCGCGCCTTACACCTTCGGTAATGAGCCCCGCGCGGACCAAACACTACGGCAAGACGGCATTATCAATTTCGATTTTGCCATATTCAAGAGGACCTACTTCGGACCGGAAAACAGGGTGAACCTCGAGTTCCGGTCGGAATTCTTCAACCTGTTCAACCGTTCGCAGTTTGGGGCACCTGGTACAGCCCTGGGCTCCAGCACCTTCGGGGTAGTGAGTGGAATAGCGAACCTACCGCGACTTGTCCAGTTCGGATTGAAGTTGTCGTTCTAACCACCCCGGGAGCGGGGGATGCCTTCGGGCATTCCCCGCAACCCAATTTAATCTTTCAGCGATCGCTCGATAGTTCGACGGGACCCACCTCCTCCTTGATTGCCTCGCACTCCTCGATTCCGCTTGCTAGCCGGGTGCAGCCTGGGGCAATTTGTGCCAAAATTCCGAATGCTTCGTCCTAGGATGCGTCGCAGTTTCAACCGCCGCGATTTTCTGCGTCTTGGAACGCTGGCTGCCGGTGCGCCAATTTTCGTCGATTTTTTGCGCGCTGGGACGCCCGCTGCCACGGCGCCCATGTTTGAAGTAAAAGCACTCCGGGGCGTTGATTTCATTCTCCAGAATTCCCCGACCCGGAAGAAATTCCTGATCGAAACAATGCCCGGCGGCATTGCGCTGTTCGATTACAACAACGACGGCCTCCTGGATATTTTTTTCGTGAACGGGGGACGGGTCACGGAGGGGCTGCACGTTCCAGAGAATTTCGAGCGGAGCGACCCGCGCTATTGGAACCGGCTGTACCGGCAGAATCGCGATGGAAGCTTTACAGACGTCACGCAAGCCGCGGGGCTGGCCAATGCGGGCAATGGCAACTACGGGATAGCGGTGGCCGTAGGCGACTACGACAACGACGGGTTTCCCGACCTCTTTGTCTCCAATTATGGCAAGAATGTTCTGTACCACAACAACGGGGATGGCACGTTCACCGATGTGACCGCCAAGGCGGGCGTCGCGGGCGGAGGCTGGTCGGGTTCCGCGGGTTTCTTCGATTACGACAACGACGGCCGCCTGGATCTCTTCGTGACCCGTTATATGGAATGGGACGCCGATCACAACAAAATCTGCGGCGGCGACTGGAAAACCTACTGCCCGCCGGGTGAGTTTCCCAGGACTACCAATCTGCTCTATCACAATCGTGGAGACGGCACGTTCGAGGATGTCAGCGAGCGCTCCGGGATTGCCGCCAAGAAGGGGCGAGCGCTGGGCGTGGCGTTCGCGGACTACGATGAGGACGGCTTCACGGACATTTTTGTGTCCAACGACGGCATGCAGCAGTACCTCTACCACAACAACGGCAACGGCACTTTTGATGAGGTTGCTCTGGATTCCGGGACGGCGCTCACGGCGGACGGCAAGGCTATGTCGGGGATGGGAGCCGTCTTTCAGGATTACGACAACGATGGCCGCCCCGACATCATCGTTACGGTGCTGCCGCGCCAGCTTTTCAGTTTGTTTCACAACGAGGGTGGGGGAATTTTCGCGTATGAAAGCCTTGAATCAGGCCTCGGCGGCCTGACCTCGGGCAGCTCCGGCTGGGGCGTGGGCCTGGAGGATTTCGACAACGATGGCTGGAAGGATCTGTTCGCCGCGCAAAGCCACGTGCTCGACAATGTTCAGGACATCGACTCCTCCTTGCAATATAAGATGCTGCCGTTCCTGGCCATGAATCACAAAGGCCACTTCGAGATCGCCGATTCCGGGGTGACCACACCGATCGCCGCGCGCGGTGCAGCCTTTGGCGACATCAATAACGACGGCTGGATGGACGTGGTCCTCACGACACTCGGTGGCCCCCCCATCCTCCTGCTCAATCGCGGCGGCGCCAATCATTGGCTCTCCATTACTCTCGAGGGCACCCGCAGCAATCGTGACGGGTTCGGCGCCCGCGTGCGCGTGAACGGCCAGACCCGCATCGCCACCTCGACCGGGGGTTACAACTGCTCCAACGACAAGCGGGTTCACTTCGGCTTGGGCGACGCCAAGACCGCACAGATAGAGGTATTATGGCCTTCGGGGACGCGTCAGACGCTCAAGGACGTTCCCGCCGACCAGTTCCTTAAGATTCGTGAAGCGGAGCATCCGTGATTACCGCAGCGCTACTTTTGTGGCTTGCTTTTCAGAATGTTTCGCCTGAGGGCGCAAAGCACATGCAGGCGGGCGTTGAGGCGCACAAGCAAGGTCAATTTGACGTGGCCATCAAGGAATTCCGTAAGGCCACGGAAAGCGATCCAAATTTAGTGGAGGCGTTTCTCGATCTTGGCGAGGTTTGCCTGGAAACGCGGGATTATCCGGCCGCTATCGCCGCGCTCAAACACGCGTTGGAGCTGAGCCCGGAGCTCGACGCCGCGCACCTGCAGTTGGGCTATGCATTGCTCGCCCAGGGTTACGCGGAGGAGGCCATTCCTCATCTGGACCGCGTGCACGCGCAGGAAGCGCTGGGCATTGCGCAAATTGAAACCGGAAACTACGAAGCGGCGGTGGCAAACCTCAGCGCGGCCTTGGCGAAGCATCCCGGCAATGCGGATTTACTTTATTACCTTGGCCATGCCAGCGGGCTGCTCTCCAAACGAAGCATCGACACTCTCATGAGCGCCTATCCCGATAACGCCCGGTCGCACCAGGCGATGGGAGAGAACTATTTTGTGATCCGACAGTACCCGCAAGCCGAAAAGGAATATGCGGCAGCGTTGCAGCAGCGTCCGGATTTACCCGGACTGCATCTGGAACTCGGATTGGTTTACGGTGGTGCGGCGCAGTGGGACAAAGCGGAGGAGGCCTTTCGTTTTGAGACCAAACTGCAACCTGGCAGCGCCGAGGCAGCTTACCGACTGGGATCCGCGCTGTTGCAGCAAGGAAAAGGCCGCGAGGCGCGCGCGGAATTGGAACGAGCCGACCAGTTGCAGCCAGACATGCCGGAGACCTTGTATTCACTGGGCAAGGCGGCTTCGCTGGAAGGCAACTCAACGCTGGCCGAGAAATCCTGGAACCGCTTGCTCGCGATCGAGAAAGACACCTCGCTGGCGGGACAGGCACATTTCGGTCTCGCTGCCATATACCGCAAGCAGGGCAAACCCGAGAAGGCGCAGCACGAGATGCAGGAGTTCCATAAACTTGAAGGCAAGATCCCGCCACTTCGGACGGAATAACCTGCGGCACAAAAGCCGTTAGATCCGGCGGCGCGTTCGCCACCCTATATGCAGCAGCACCTATGCTGTTGTGAGTGAAACTGGACGAATCCTGATTGTCAGCGGCACCCCGGGAACGATAGCCACTCCCGTAAGGTCTGCCACCGTCAGGTCTGCCGAGAGCTGGTCTGCTGAGAATGTTGTGGTGACTCCGAGCACGCGCATACCCGCGGCGCGGCCTGCCTCGACGCCCAAGGGTGCATCTTCAACCACCAGACAATTCCCCGGCGCCCAGCCCAGGATTCGCGCGGCTTCCAGATAACCTTCTGGGTGCGGTTTCCCCTGCGGCACGGATTCCTGCGAAATCATCACCGCCGGCACGGGCAGGCCGACACTCTGTAACCGTACCTCCGCCAGCTTCTGCGTGCAGGAAGTCACGATGGCCCATCTGTCTTGTGGAATGCTATTCAGCAATTCTTTCGCGCCCGCTACTGCCACGAGACCCTCACTCTGCTGCTCCTCTTCGCGGAGGCGGGCCGCAGCCTCCTCCTTCAAGGTTGGGAGATGCGGCGCGATAAGCCGCATGGTCTCCTCGGCTCTGCGGCCGTGTGAGATGGCCAGGATGTCACGCACGTTCAGGGAATGACGTGCGGCCCATTCCGCCCACAAGCGCTCGATTACCTTGGCGGAGTCAACCAGTGTGCCATCGAGATCAAAAAGAACCGCATCACACACCAATTCGCGCATGCCCACATTGTCGGGAATCCATTTTTCATGCTGTTCCTTTTGGTTGCGGAGCATCGTTAATCTAACCTTAAGATGCTGGAAAGCTTCGGCTAGGCACTACTGTACGTCGCCAGGTTCTTGCGTGACGATGTGCACGTCCACTGACGGCGACTCGCGCAGGAACCGGTGAACGACGGACAGGTACAAGTATTTACGCCAATCCCGCAGGGGGGCGCGGCCAAAGACGACCTGCGTGATGTGCTTTCCGCGGACGAAGTCGGCGATGGTGTCCGCGACACTTTTCCCTTTCAAGCGGATGACCTCAGCTCCGAGGTTCCCGGCGAATCGCAGGTTTGCTTCCAAGACCTTTGGATTTTCCTCGCGCGGCGCCAGTTCACGGTCAATGTGCACGACATACAACTCCGCATCCAATCTCCGCGCCATGCGCGCCGCCCGCGCGATCAGATACTGCCCCGAGGGGCTCCCGCTCACGCAAACGGCAATGCGCTCACGCACGCCCCAGTTCTCATGGATGTCCTTCGCGTCCATGTAGGATTCAAGGCTGCGGTCCACCTGCTCGGCCACTTGCCGCAATGCCAATTCGCGCAGCGCAATCAAATTGCCGCGGCGGAAGAAATTCTTCAGCGAGCGTTGCACCTTCTCTTCACCGTAAACATCGCCGCGCTTCATGCGGTTCTGGAGCGCTTCGGGGGTGAGATCCACCATCACCGTTTCCGTCGCGGAAAGCGGCACCCAGTCCGGCACTGTTTCGCGCACCGTGATGCCCGTTATCGCGCGGACCGTCGGAGCAATGCTTTCGATGTGCTGGATGTTTACGGTTGAGAGGACGTCAATCTTCGCGGCTAGGAGTTCCTGGACATCTTCGTACCGTTTGCGGTGCCGGCTGCCGGGAATGTTGGTGTGGGCCAACTCGTCCACCAGCACAACTTCAGGGCGCCGCGCCAGGACGGCGTCCACGTCCATTTCCTCGAACACGGTGCCCTTATAGTCGATCTTCTTGCGCGGCACGGCCTCCAATTGTTGGGCGAGTTCCTGAACGCCCTTGCGCCCGTGCGTTTCGACGATACCGATGACAATATCTTCGCCGCGGCTGCTCCGGCGAATCGCTTCGCTCAGCATGCCGTAAGTCTTCCCCACTCCGGGTGCATAGCCGAGGAAGAGCTTGAAGATTCCGCGGGCCTTGGGCGCGGGGGAAGCTACCTCCAGCCAGTCTTCGGGCTTTTTTGGCAAGTCTCTTTCTTCTCCACGAAAGGCTTTCCTACTGCGTTACAATACAGCCATGACGCGCTTCTTAATGGGGCGCGGGATGGGTTTTGTTGTTGCGGCCATCCTGCTGATCTCCCTGACTTACGGTTATAGCCGGGTCTTTCACGTCAACCAGACCACCGCCGCGCTGTCGTTTCTCCTCGCGATTTTAGCAGTTTCCGCGGTCTGGGGCATGGTTGTCTCCGTGTTCATGTCCGTCAGCGCGATGCTGTTGTTTAACTTCTACTTTCTGCCCCCGGTCGGGACTTTCACTATTGCTGATCCTCAAAATTGGGTGGCGCTTTTTGCTTTTCTGTTCACCTCCATCATGGGCAGCCAGCTTTCCGCGCGCATCCGGAAGGAGGCGGACGCATCGCATAGCCGGCGGCGCGAAGTCGAGCGCCTGTACGAATTCAGCCAAAAGCTCCTCGGTGCGGGCAACGTGATTCAACTGATGAACGCCATCCCTAACTACATCGTGGAATGTTTCGAGGCCGGCGCCGCGGAGCTTTTTGTGCCGCAAAAGGACAAATTCTATCGTTCCGGCTACGGTGCCGCGCAACTCGATGAAGAACAGATGAAATCCGCCTATTTGCGCGACGAAGTCATCACTCAGACTCAGCACACGCTCCATTTCCTTCCCGTTCGCCTGGGTGTGAAGCCCATCGGCAGCCTGGGAATTTCCGGCGCCCGCCTCTCGCGTCAAACTCTTGACGCCATCGGCTCGCTCGTCGCGATTGCCATCGAGCGCGCTCGCGCGGTTGAGCAACTCAGTGAAACGGAAGCGGAGCGCCAGGGGGAGCGCCTGAAATCCGCCCTGCTCGATTCCATCGCGCACGATTTTCGCACGCCGCTCACCTCCATCAAGGCCGCTGTCACAGACTTGCTTGGCCCGGAGCAAGCCCAGAATCCGCAACAACAGGAGCTCCTAACGATCATCAATGAAGAGTGCGACCGTTTGAATCACCTGGTCGAGGAAGCGGCCGATATGGCTAAACTGGAAGGCGGCGAGTTCGAGTTGCACTTTGAGGCCGTCCCGGTGGAGGCGCTCGTTGAGACTTCCGTGCAACAACTGAAAAAGGCGCTTGGGGACCGCGAGCTCATTGTGAAGCTGGCCGGCGATTTGCCCCCGGTGCGTGCCGACGTGAGCCGGGCGAAGGACATCCTTGTTCAGCTTATAGACAATGCCAACCTTTACTCTCCCAAGGAAAAGCCCATCACAATTACCGCCGAGCACATGGGGGATTTTGTCACGCTCAGTGTGGCGGACAGCGGCCCGGGAATCGATTCCTTCGAGCAGGGACTCATTTTCGACAAGTTCTATCGCGGGCGCGATCAACGCTACCTGGTTCGCGGCACCGGCATGGGTTTGCCGATCGCCAAAGCCATTGTCACCGCCCACGGTGGTACCATCAGCGTCACCAGCCAGCTCGGCCACGGCTCCGTTTTTTCGTTTACGCTGCCCGTTGCTGTCCGGCGCGGCGAGGTCCGATGACTTCCTCCAGCATTCTCGTGATTGACGACGAGCCGCAGATTCGGCGCGTCTTGCGTTCCACGCTTTCCTTCCGGGGTTACGAAATCTCCGAAGCCTCTACGGGGGAGGAAGGCGTCGAGCTTGCCCGCAAGCTGAAACCCGATTTGATCCTTCTCGACGTCAATCTGCCGGGCATAAGCGGAATTGAGGCGTGCAGAGAAATTCGCCACTCCAGTGATGCCCCCATCATCATGCTGACGGTTCGCAACTCCGAGCGGGACAAGGTGGTCGCGCTCGATGCTGGTGCCGATGACTACGTCACCAAGCCCTTCAGCATTGAAGAGCTGCTGGCGCGCGTGCGTGCTTCCCTTCGCCGGCACGCTCCCGCGGATGCGCTGCCTGCGTTTCACGCGAAAGACTTATCCGTGGATTTTGAAACGCGCCGGGTTACCGCCAATGGAGAGGAGGTCCACCTGGCCCCGAAGGAATTTGAGGTGCTGAAGCAATTGATCATGCATCAGGGGAAGCCCGTCACCCATCGCCGGCTCCTGCAAACGGTTTGGGGACCGGAATACGGGGAGGAAACAGAGAATCTGCGCGTGGTGATCAACCAATTGCGCAAGAAAATCGAGAAGGACCATGCGCGGCCCAAATACATCCTGACAGAGCCCTGGATTGGTTATCGCTTTCAGCCGCCGAAGACTGCCGCAGGAAAATAATCACCCGGCCTCACTCGCCAGCAAGCCTTCTATTGTTTGGCAGGGAAGCTTGCATCCAAATCCATATTCAATTCCAGCACATTCACCCGCGCTTCGCCCAGAATCCCCCACTGCCGCTGTTGCGTGTGCCGTGCTACCAGTGGCCGCAGTGTTTCCACGCTGATTCCCCTGGCGCGCGCTATCCGAGGGATCTGGAAATCAGCCGCGGCCGGTGAAATGTCTGGGTCCAGTCCCGAGCCCGACGTGGTGACCAGATCCGCCGGAATCGCGACTCCCGGATTCTCCTGCTGCAATTTTGCCACGTCCTGCTTCACCCGATCCACGAGCTGTTGGTTGGTCGGACCCAAATTCGAGCCCGACGATGCAGTGGGGTCGTATCCGGTCCCCGCTGCCGAAGGGCGAGGATGGAAATACTTGTCAGAGGTGAAAGGTTGCCCAATCAACCGCGACCCGAGGATCTGGCCGTTCTTTTCGATCAGACTTCCATTCGCCTGCTTCGGAAAGAAGAACTGGCTTAGCCCAGTCACTGCCAGCGGATATACCAGGCCAAACAACAGCGTGGTGATGAGGGTGAACCTTGCAGCAACGATCAGATTATTCTTCATACCTTCCTCTATGCCAGGTGCAGCCACGAAAGGAGAATGTCGATCAGCTTGATACCGGCGAACGGCGCGATCACACCGCCCAATCCGTATATGAATAGATTTCTACGCAACAGGGCCGCGGCGCCCAGCGGGCGGTACTTTACGCCGCGCAAGGCCAGCGGGATCAGCGCGATGATGATCAGCGCGTTGAAAATCACTGCCGAAAGTATTGCGGAGTCCGCGGTCCGGAGCTTCATGATGTTCAGCGTGTTCAACAGGGGAAACGTCCCGGCGAACATCGCCGGAATGATGGCGAAGTATTTCGCCACATCGTTGGCCACGGAAAAGGTGGTCAGCGAGCCGCGCGTAATCAGCAATTGCTTGCCAATCTCCACGATTTCGATGAGCTTCGTCGGATTCGAGTCCAAATCCACCATGTTGCCGGCTTCTTTTGCGGCCTGCGTTCCCGTATTCATGGCCACGCCGACGTCAGCCTGCGCCAGTGCAGGTGCATCATTCGTTCCGTCTCCGGTCATAGCCACGAGCTTCCCTTTGGCTTGCTCGTTGCGGATCAGGGCCATCTTGTCCTCGGGCTTGGCTTCGGCTAGGAAATCGTCCACGCCCGCTTGGCGAGCGATGGCCGCGGCTGTCAGTGGATTGTCTCCCGTGATCATCATGGTGCGGATGCCCATGGCGCGCAGATGATCGAAGCGCTCGCGGATGCCGCCTTTTACGATGTCGGTCAGTTCAATTGCGCCCAGCACGCGGAAATTCTGCGCTACCAGCAGCGGCGTGCCGCCGGACTTGGAAATCCGCTCGATGTGCTGCTGCATCTCCTCCGGCACAATCTGCCCCTTTTCGGCGACATAGCGCGCGATTGCTTCGGGCGCGCCCTTGCGGATTTCCTTGCCGTCCATGTCCACGCCAGACATGCGCGTCTGCGCGGAGAAGGGAATGAAAAGGGGGTTGTGCGGTGCCAACTCGCGTCCGCGCAGGCCATACTTCTCTTTGGCCAGGACTACGATGGAGCGCCCTTCCGGAGTTTCATCGGCAAAGGAAGCCAATTGGGCCGCGCTGGCAAGCTCCGCCTCGGTTATGCTCGGGCACGCGTAGAATGACGTGGCTTCGCGATTGCCGAGAGTTATCGTGCCGGTCTTGTCCAGCAACAGCACATCGACGTCGCCAGCCGCTTCCACGGCACGTCCGGACATGGCGATAACATTACGTTGAATCAGCCGGTCCATGCCCGCGATGCCGATCGCGGAAAGCAATCCACCGATCGTGGTGGGGATCAGGCAAACGAGCAGCGACACCAGCGCAAAAACCGTCTGGGGTGAACCGGAATAGATGGCGAAGGGCTGCAACGTCACCACCGCCAGCAGGAAAATGATCGTCAGCCCCGCCAACAGGATATTCAGCGCAATCTCATTCGGAGTCTTCTGCCGCGACGCGCCTTCCACCAGCCCAATCATGCGGTCGAGAAACGTTTCGCCGGGGTTCGACGTAATCCGAACCTTGATTTCATCGGAGAGGACGCGCGTGCCGCCGGTCACTGCGGAACGGTCGCCTCCCGATTCGCGAATCACGGGCGCGGATTCGCCGGTGATGGCCGACTCGTCCACCGACGCCACGCCTTCAATCACTTCGCCGTCGCCGGGTACGAATTCACCCGCAGCCACAAGGACGATGTCCCCGGAGCGCAATTTCGAGCTCGGCAGCAACTCCGTCTTTCCGTCCGGCCGCAATTTGCGCGCCTCGGTCTCTGCACGCGCCTTGCGCAGCGTTTCCGCCTGGGCCTTGCCGCGTCCTTCGGCCATGGCTTCCGCGAAATTCGCAAACAGAACCGTGAACCAAAGCCATAGCGTGATCTGCAATCCAAACCAGAAATTGCCTTTGTGCTGGAACGCTTCCAGCACCAGCACGACTCCCGTGATCACGGCGCCGACTTCCACGACGAACATCACGGGGTTTTTGATCTGCAGCCGCGGATCCAGCTTCCAGAAGGAATCCACTATGGCCGTCTTTAATATCTTCCGATCGGCTATCGAAGCGCTTTTTGCCTGTGCTGTCGTCATCTTTTCCCTCAAAACGCCTTCCCTGCATTCATCAGCAAGTGCTCCAGAATCGGCCCGAGGCTCAGGGCAGGGAAGAAAGTCAGCGCCCCGACGATCAGAATCACCGAGACCAGAAGCACGGTGAAGAGCGGGCCGGTCACTGGAAATGTGCCCAGCGATTCCGGCACCTGCTTCTTCGCCGCCAAATTCCCCGCAATCGCCAGGATCGGGATGATCATGAAAAAGCGGCCCAGCAACATCGCCGCGGCCAGGCTGGTGTTATACCAGAGCGTATTTGTGCTCAGCCCGCCAAACGCCGAGCCGTTATTCCCTACCGCCGAAGTGTACGCATAAAGAATCTGCGACAGCCCGTGTGCCCCGGGGTTGCTGATACTCGCGGCTCCAAATTTCGAGACCACCGCGATCGCCGAAAAGACCAGGATTGTCAACGAGGTGATCAATATGGCGAGCACCGCCATTTTCACGTCGTAGGACTCGATCTTCTTTCCAAGGTACTCCGGCGTCCGGCCCACCATCAGTCCGGCGATGAACACCGCAAGGACCACAAATACGAGCATTCCGTACAATCCCGCGCCCACTCCCCCGAAGATGATTTCACCCAGCATGATGTTGATCAGGGGAACCATGCCCCCTAGGGGCGTCAGCGAATCGTGCTGGTTGTTCACCGCTCCACAGCTCGCATCCGTGGTTACCGTGGTGAACAGCGCCGAATTGGCAATCCCGAACCGCACCTCTTTTCCTTCCATATTTCCGCCGGGCTGCAATTCGCTCGTTTTCGTGTTCACGCCTGCCAGAAGCGGATTGCCGCGCGCTTCGGACGAATAGGCCACCACGACGCCTGCAATGAAGAGGACAGCCATCGCGCTCCACACCGCCCAGCCATGCCGTGCTGATCCCGTCATCCGTCCCAAGGTGTAGGTCAACCCGGAGGGAATCGCAAAGATCAGCAAGAGCTGCACGAAATTTGTAAGGGGCGTCGGATTTTCAAACGGATGCGCGCTGTTGGCCCCGAAGAATCCTCCGCCATTCGTGCCGTACATTTTGATGACTTCCTGGGACGCCACCGGTCCCTGCGCAATCACCTGCGTCGTCACCGTATCCCGCTTCACGCTGCCATCGGGGTTCTTCGTTTCGACAACCTGCGGCTCCATCAATTTCGCCATGGTGTAAGGCCGCAAGTTCTGGATCATTCCCTGGGACACGAAGAAAAGCGCCACGACCAGACTCACTGGCAAAAGCACCCACAGCAGCGCGCGCGTGGTGTCCACCCAGAAATTTCCGAGGGTCTTCGATTCGCGGCGTGCGATCCCGCGAATGAATGCCACCGCCAGCGCGATTCCCGCGGCCGCCGAGATAAAGTTGTGATAGGCCAGCCCCGCCATCTGCGACAGGTAGCTCATCGTCGATTCGCCGGAGTACGACTGCCAGTTCGTGTTCGTTGTGAACGACACGGCGGTGTTCCACGCAAGGTCCGGGGCCACATTCACGAGCTTTTGTGGATTCCAGGGCAGCCACTGTTGCGTTCGCAGAATTACGTACAATAGGATCAGCGAAACGGCGCTAAATAGCAGTTTCGCCCCGACATACTCCATCCAGCCCATTTCCCGCTCTTCATTCACCCCGCCCGCGCGGTAAATCAGCTTCTCTACCGGCCGCAACGCAAAATCCAGAAACGTCTTTTTCCGTTCGAACACCCGGTAAAGAAACATGCCCATTGGCTTGGTAACCAGCAGTAGTACGCCAAAGTAAAGCAAAATCTGGAACCAACCGTTGCCCGTCATGGCTAGAATTTCTCCGGTTTCAGCAGCGCGTAGAGCAGGTAGCCGCAAAGAAGAATAGAAATCACGATTAAAATGATATTTCCCAGCATCGTCTCAGCCCTCTATTTCAGCCGCTCGCAGCCCTTCAGATACAAAATGCCGAGGGCGAAAAACAAAATTGTGCATATCACAAAAATCAAATCGGTCATGTAAGGCTCCTGGCCCGCATCCTAAGTTACGCAAACGCTCTAAGAAAACGGTGAGCGGCGCATTAAGGAATCGTAAGTATACTCCACGCGGCTTGTCCTGCCTTGTGAGTTGTGCCAGACTCCCTTTGCGTACTTCTCATGCCCGACCGGCAATCCTCTCTATCCTCTCCCGCCAGCGGCGGGACTCCCGGCCAACCCGCAATTCCTCCCGAACTATTTTCTTCAGCAAACCCTCGTACGGAGTGGTTTCGTCTCCACACTGGTTTTGTTTACATCGGAATAGCCACCATTCTGCTCGGCCCGCTACTCCCTTTTCTCGCGCGCCATTGGTCACTCAACGACTCCCAATCCGGTTTTCTCTTTACCGCGGAGTACTCCGGAAGCTTGCTGGGGAATTTTCTGACGGGCCTGCTGCTTCCGCGGTTCGGTTTTTGCAGGGTGATGGGATTCAGTTTCCTCCTTTTTGTCTTGGGCTTTTCTTTTCTTGGAGCTGGCCCCTGGACGCTGGCGTGCCTGCTCATTTTTCTTTATGGCATCGCCATGGGCCTCTCTGTTCCCACTTCGAATCTGCGCGCCACGCAGTTGCCTTCCGCGAACACCGCTTCCGCTGTGGGCCTCCTAAATTCCTCCTGGGCAATTGGGGCGGTCCTGTGCCCATTCCTGGTCGCCGCTCTCCTGCCTTCGCTCGGTCTTCGTGGCTTCACTGCCTCTCTCGCTGCGATCGCGCTTATCTTTTCTGCACTCTATTTTTCTCGTCCTACGACAACCCGTGCCCGCACAACAAAACCTCCCAGGGGGTCGCCCGTCACCGCGCTCGCACAGTTGCGGCGCGTTTCTGCCGTCCCGTTGCTCTTGCTTTTCTTTTTGTATGTCGGTGTGGAGAGTGCCCTCGGCGGTTGGGTGGCCGCTTACGAGAAGCGCATGCCCGGCGTGGACCTCTCCGCCTGGGCTCTGGCTCCTTCAATTTTCTATTGCTTCCTCTTAATCGGAAGGGGTTTCGCGGCTCTGGCCCTGCGGCGTCAATCGCAAAGAGGCGTGTCCGCGGGTGGCTTGCTGTGCGCTGTTGTGGGCGCGGGAATTATTGCTTACTCTCAAACGCCATTCTTGCTCTACGCGGGCACGGCCATAGCCGGGTTCGGGCTGGCGCCGCAATATCCCTTGTACGTTACCTGGTTCGCAGAAACATTCCGTGAAGATGCGAACTGGCTTGGCGCTCTCTATTTCGGCGGTGCGGCTCTCGGTGGCGCTGTCTTGCCCTGGTTTGTCGGGATCATCGCAGCGCATACGAACTCGCTAAGAGCCGGTCTCATCCTGCCAGCGGCCGTCACTGCTGTCATGGTCATGTTGATGTTGCGCGCGCGGCCACGATCCGCACCTGCATAAGAGTCTGCCCACAACTGTAAGTGAGAGTGATCAGAAGCCCGTTGTTGCTTCGGCCTGGCGATTGGACGAACCTGCAGTCCACTCGCTACAATTCCGTCCATGCTACCGGAATCTCGCGTTACTCCTCCTCTTTCTCCAGCTGAAGCCGCGCGCATTGCTCTTGAATTCTATTCACTCCACGCAGATGTGCGACCCCTGCCCGGCGAGTACGACGACAACTTCCATCTGACCACTTCGGATGGACGCGCCTTCGTTCTGAAAATCATGCACGCAGCGCGCGCGATTTCCTTCGTCGCCATGCAGTGCAGGGCGCTCGGCCATCTGGCTGAGCGCGCGCCCCATCTTGCCCTTCCCAGGGTGATTCCCAACCCCAAAGGCCAATTGGCCGCGCATGTGCAAACCGCCGATGGCGGGCGTCGCATCGTTTGGCTGCTTTCGTTCCTGCCCGGCGTCGCATTAGCCAAAGTGCAACCTCATACGCCCGAATTGTTGGAGAGTCTTGGGCGCTTCCTGGGCGAAATGGACGCGGCGCTGCTGGATTTTTCTCACCCGGCGGCAAACCGCATCTTGAAATGGGATCTCAGCCGATCGCTCTGGGCCTTCGAGAAGCTTTCCTCTATCGTTGATCCCCAGCGGCGCGCTCTCGCTGAGCATTTCCTTATTCTGTTCGAGCGGGAGGCTGTTCCCCGTTTCCATCGCCTCCGTCGCAGCGTCATCTATGGCGATGCCAACGATCACAACGCTCTTGTCGGACCGGTTTCGCCGAAGCCCAGGGAGGTCGTGAGCGTTGTCGACTTTGGTGATATGCACACGGGCCTGACCGTTGCGGAGCCTGCCGTCGCCGCGGCCTACGCGATTCTCGGCAAGCAAGACCCGATGTGGGCCGCAAGCTCGGTTCTCGCCGGATATCATCGGCGTTTTCCTTTGAACGGCGACGAACTCGCTGTGTTTTTCACTCTTATGGCAACGCGACTCGCCGTAAGCGTGATCAACTCTGCGCATCGCAAATCTCTTATTCCCGACGATCCTTATGTTACCGTCACCGAGGCTCCCGCGTGGGCTGCACTCGAGCGCCTCGCCAAAATTCCTGTGCCGCAGGCCAATGAGAGGCTTCTCGCGGCGACAACTTCTCCGGGTAATGCGCGATCGTCAGTTCCCTCGGGCTCGGCGGAGTCTCTCCCGTCGCTCGATCAGGCCCTGTCTACCCGCCGCAAACTCTTCTCTTCCAATCTCAGCCTATCCTACGATCGCCCACTGAGAATCGTTCGCGGCTGGATGCAATATCTCTACGACGACACGGGTCGCGCTTTTCTGGACGTCTATAACAATGTTCCTCTGGTCGGCCACTCCCATCCGCGCGTCGTGCAAGCCGTGCAGAAGCAGGTCGCGCTCCTCAACACCAACACGCGCTACCTCCACGACAATATTCTCCGCTACGCGCAGCGTCTTACGGCGCTTCTTCCCGAGCCCCTGCGCGTCTGTTTCTTTGTGAATTCCGGCAGCGAGGCCAACGAGCTCGCGCTTCGCCTGGCGCGCACCCACACCGGCAGGGAAGACATCATTGTTTTAGAGCACGCCTACCACGGCCACACCTCCACCCTCATTGATATCAGCCCCTACAAATTCAACGGTCCGGGGGGAAAAGGCCAAAAGCCGTGGGTGCGTGTCGCTCCGATTGCCGATGACTTTCGCGGCCTTTACCGGCGCGGCGAATCCGATCTCGGCAAGAAATACGCCGCGCACGTGGCCGCAATCTTGGAGAAATTGAAAAGGGAAGGACGTGGCGCCGCTGCGTTCATTGCGGAAACAATGCCCAGCGTCGCCGGCCAGATTGTTTTTCCGCCGGGCTATCTGAAGGAAGTTTACAAACATGTGCGGGCTGGAGGCGCGGTTTGCATCGCCGATGAAGTGCAGGTGGGCTTCGGACGTCTGGGAACGCACTTCTGGGGATTTGAAACTCAGGATGTAGTGCCGGACATCGCCGTCTTCGGCAAGCCGATCGGCAACGCGTTCCCGCTCGCCGCCGTTGTCACTAGCGCGGAAATCGCGGCCTCATTTGCGAACGGGATGGAGTTCTTCAGCACTTTCGGTGGCAACCCGGTTGCCTGCGCCGCCGGGCTGGCTGTTCTCGATGTCCTCGAAGACAACCAACTCCAACAGAATGCGCTGAACGTCGGCTCGCAATGGCTGCGAGATTTGCGATCTCTGCAGGCGCAGTATCCGCTGATCGGAGATGTACGCGGCATGGGCCTTTTCCTGGGCATCGATCTGGCCACCGATCGCGACAAGAGCACCCCCGCCACCGCCCAGGCCCACTATGTTGTCAACCGTTTGCGCGAACTGGGCGTCCTTGCCGGCACCGATGGCCCGCATCACAATGTGCTTAAGCTGCGTCCACCGTTGATTTTCTCTGCCTCCGACGCCGCTTTCTTCACGTCTACTCTCTCCTCCATTCTTGCCGAAGAGCCTGCACAACCGTTCTAATCCCTGCGCGCGAGCTATTAGCTGTCATCGGCGGCGGCGCACCGATTCGCCCGTGCGCCGCAACGAATCATCATTGCAACCCGACCGACTCAGGAGTAGTCTTTCACGAGCCTTACACCCTCAATCTCTGCATACCCATTCCGGCAGGTAAGGCAGCTTCTTCCTTCATGCCCGAGCAAAATAGCGCAGGAGGCCTGTTCCAATGTACACGGAGAACAAAAACATCGTTCGCCGCCTCTACGGTGAAGTCTGGAACAAGCGCAAACTCGACGTGGTGGCCGAGCTCATTTCACCAAGCCATGCGCTGCTGGACCCGTTTGTCAGTGGTTCGCAGGTTGGCCCGGAGCTGTATCGCCGCCGCGTCCTGGAGCTTACCGCCAGTTTTCCCGATTTGCGTTTTACGCTGGACGACCTGATCGCTGAAAAAGATAAGGTTGTGGCCTCGTGGGTGATTTCCGCGACGCACAAGGGCGACTTCATGAATATCCCCGCCACCGGCAAGAAAGTCTCCGTGGAAGGCATCACCATTCATTACATCCGGGATGGAAAGATTCTGGATTCCAACGCGCGATGGGATGCGATGGGCCTGCTGCGACAGCTCGGAGCCTTTCCACCACTTGGCCGTAGCAAGGAAGCGGGCTCCCAGGGCTGAATCACTGCGCCCTTGCCCTTCTTTCAGCGACTGTAGCTCAGGCTTCAGGCCTGAGGCTTTTCTAGCGGGTCGGCAACCGCCCATCTGCCTTGAACCTCGCGACATTGTCTTGCGTGAGATGTGTGAGAAATCAGGCGGAAGTTTCCAGCGCTTGGGCGAGCTCGAAGAGCTTCGTCACCGTATTCCAGTTGCGACCGGTGCCCGTAGTTTTTAGGGCTCGCTCAATCGCCGGCCAGGACATTTTTGGGCGCGCCATGCCATTCGGGAAATAGATATAGGCCTGGCGCCCGTCGATCCACAGCTCTTCCGGAGCCGTCTTGATTTTCAGGGAATTTTGCAGGCATTCGGCCGTCGGAGTTTCCTTCAGGAACATGACCGCCAGCTTCTTCGGATCGATGCCGCGTCGCTTGGCGCACGGGTTTTGTGCGATCACGTCTCCCAATTCCACGCTAGTCCGCAGGACGACTGCGGGGCGAAAGCCAAAGCTTTTTTCGATGGCGTCCTCGATGCGCCTGGAGAGCTTGGAAATATCGCGCGCTTTGGTTCGGAAAACGACGTTCCCGCTTTGCACGTAGGTTTGCGCGTCCGGGAGCCCCAAGCTCTCATAGAGACTCCGAAGCGCGTCCATCTTGATTCTGTGATGGCCCCCGATGTTGACGCCACGGAGCAGGGAAATAATCACAGCCATGGTGCGAACAAGTATATTCCTTCGGAAGGCCGCAGAGCGCCCAGATAAATGGAGCGGGATGGAAGTCCGCGGAGATCGTTTCAATGGAGGGGCGCGTCGCAGGGAAACGGAGTAGCCAACCTTGCTAGGATTTCGGCAGGTGCTCGGCGCGTTCCTTCTTTTTGTCATCTTTCGCCCTGTCGGACGGCGGATAGCTCTCGAAGCCTCTGGAGATTTCCTCGTCGGCCTTCTTCCACTCCTTGTCAGGGTTGGTGATCTTGCGAATCAGGTAGAGCCGCCAGGCCAGGCTCTTCGCTTTCGGATCAATCAGATCGATAATCAAAGCGCCTTCCCGCTGACTGGTGGCGCTCACACTGTCGAACAGAAATCCCCAGTAGCCGTCGACATAGGCGCTATAACGGCCCCAGTTGCCTGCGATTGCGACATCCACCTGCGTGGAACTGATTGCCCAATAGCGCACCACCACGTCAGGATTTTCCTCGGGCCTCACTTCGCGCAATCCGCGCTTATCCAATTCGCGCGAAACGGAGTGATGCATGCGGTTCTCGATCAGGTCGGGATTCAGTTGGATCGCCACCAGATTCTCGACGCCGCCGATGAAGGCGTAAGTCTTGTACCGGGAGAAATCGAGATTGGGATCGAAATCGACGACCACCTTTGCCTGCACTGGCAGGGCAAAAGAGAGCGCGCCCAGCATCACCCCAATCAGCATAAAATCGACGGAACGATGATGCATCGCCCGGACTCGCGGATCTCTCATGGTTCTACCTCAGGTGGAAACTCTTCCGCATTGGGCTGGATTCCACGGAAGCAACAAACTCTAAGATTAGTGTAGGGCAAGCGCTCACGTATAGCGAGAAAGCCGTGCCGAAAAGTAGTCCCCCGGAGCTGGCCCCCGAGGAGAGAGAACCAGCGGATCCAATGGAGCGAGAATTCCTACTTACTGGTTCTCTGCGTCAAGCGGTTCATTATGAAAGAGGCGCACGAGTTCGGCGTGTTCCATAACCACGGCGGGGTCTTTCTGGATCGCATCGAAGTACTTTTTTTGAAAGCCATCTCCTGTTTCGGTGGGCGCAAAGATCTTTCGCGCCAAGGAAATCGCTCCCCGGGTATCTTCCGGCGTAATTTCAGCGTCCGCGGCCAGCGCTTCGTCAATGCGAACCACAAATTCGGAGATGTTGTGCAGCCACGAGAATTGCGGGTCATCCACCACCAGCCGGAAGAGTTCACCTGCCGAGACGGCGCCGTGCACTTTCTGGTACTCGCGGCGCTCCATCTCCAAGAGTGTTTTGTGCAATCGCAACAACGCTTCGCGCAGGGCCACCAGCTTCTGGCGCGCCGGAGTGTCTCTCCAATTGCCTTGGTTTGCGTACGGGCCTTTATCTTCACCCACCGTCTATCCCCTCCCAATTCTTCCGAGTTGCATTCCAGGTACGCTGTTACTTCTTCACTTTCTCCTTCAAACCGACAAGTAAATTGTTCCGCACGCCCGAGACATTGGCCACGAATCCGGCCCGAACGGTGGCACGGCTCTTGTCTGCCTCGCTTTCCACTTGGCCCTCCAGCGATACATTTCCATTCTTGACGATGATATGAATGGAGGGCAACTCGTCCACCGCATATCGGGAGAGCACCGGATCCTCGTAGATGGCGCGATACACGGTGCGACGCAATTCATCGTCCCCAGCCGACGCCGGCAGCTCCTCAATCTGGTTCACTACCGACCCGACACCTTCGAGGCTCTTCACGGCTGCTTGCGCTTCTGTCTTCAAGGTGTGCCGCACGACCTGCCCCGTCAGCGTAACGTTGTTTCCGTTCAGCGTAAATGCGATATGGTCAAAGACGGAGACATAGGGAAGAACAGTCAACTGGTGGCGCACTTCGCGGGCCAGTCCTTCTGCAGACTTCTCACCTCCGCCCTGCTTCCTGTCTGCTGGCGCATTCTGTGCCATTGCAGGGAATGCCGCCACCCATCCGGCCAGCGCCAGACTCAGGCCCGCCCAAAGTGCCTTCCTCACAAGCTTAAAGCCAGCCGCCCTGCGCTCCTCATTTAGCTTCACGCGCCACTCCCTACTGTATTGTCTCTCAGGTGCTTTCCGCAGTGTTAGCATACGACAGGGAATCGCGCTCCCTTGGAACATCTTGGCCCGCTCGATTGCCCAGGAGGTTGCCTTTCGCGTGTTGGCGATTGCCCATCGCGGTGCTTCCGGTTACGCTCCGGAAAATACGTTTGCCGCCTTCCGGCGAGCCGTTGCGCAAGGCCTCTCCTTCATCGAGACCGACCTGCAACTGACGCGCGACGCGCATCTTGTCGCCATCCACGACGACACCGTTGATCGTACCACCGGCGGTCACGGCGCCGTTCAGCATATGACGCTCGCGGAAATCCGGCGCCTCGATGCGGGCTCGTGGTTTGCCAGCGAATTTATTGGAGAGCGCATACCCACCCTCGAGGAAATACTCGTATTCTCCAAGAAAAACGATGTGGTCTTCTATCTGGAGCTGAAACCCAACGGCTTCTGGGGTGGCGAACACGCCTTGGTCAGCGCTCTTCGCGAATCCGGGGAAATCCCCCGCGTGGTGATTATTTCCTTCGATCCCGTCATTCTCTCCAGCCTGCGAAATCTTGACCCTACGCTCATGGTCGGCTTGCTGTTCGATGGTCAGATCGAGAATCCCTACCAGAAAGCCATGGAAATTGGCGCGCGGCAGCTGGCCGTTCGCGGCGACCTGGTGACCCCGAACCTGCTCCATGAAGCGCGCAAACGGGATCTCCAGGTGGTGTGTTGGACGGTCAATTCGCCCGCCCACATGCGGCTCCTGGCGTCAGCAGGCGTTGACGGAATCATGTCTGACTACCCGGATATTCTCCTGGATGCGCTGAAGAAATAGCCCGGTACACACCCGCTAGCTCCGCCACACCTAATTGTTCGGCGCGTGCGTCCGCTCGCAATTTGAGCTGCTCCAGGAGTTCTCTCGTCCGCGCTGGTTCGGCTAGCCCGCGCAAATTATTGGAAAGCGTCTTTCGCTTTTGGGCGAAGCACGTCTTCACGAATTCGAGGAAGGCGACTCCATTCTCGAGTCCCAACTTCGCGTTCTCCCCGGGCAGTCGCAACGTGACCAACGCCGACCCCACTTCCGGAGGCGGACGGAACGCTCCCCGGGGCAGCTTCAGCGCCAACTCTGGGCGCGAATAAAATTGTGTGGCCACTGACAAATAGCCGTACGACTTAGTGCCTGGGCGCGCCGTGAGCCGCAGCGCCACTTCCCATTGAATGACAATGTGGATCTCGTCGATCAAATCCGCAAAGCGGAAGAAATGGTGAAGAATCGGCGAGGTGATGTAGTAAGGCAGATTGCCGTAGAGGCGGATGCGGCGCCCCGCCGCAATTGCTGCCAAATCTGTTTCTAGTATGTCTCCCGGCAGCACGGTGAGATTTGGATGCTTATTCGCGAGCCGCTGCAGCCCATCGATCAGCGCCTTGTCCAATTCCACCGCGTAAACGAGCACGCCGCTGCGGAGAAGGTGCTCGGTCATTTCCCCGTGGCCCGCGCCAACTTCAATCCAGCAACAATTCTCGGTCGCCGCAGGCGCAGGAGAATCGATCCCGTGAAGAGACACCCGAATGGCCCGCGCTATCTGCTCGCGCCATCCCGCGTCTTCCAGAAAGTGCTGTCCCAATCGTTGCCGTGTCATAGCTCGCCCCTGAGTGTAGCAGCCACGCGGCGGTCCTCGAAAAGTGAATCGCCCTAAGTGGCTCCCTTGGCCGTATTGGCGCTTACCAAGCACAACAGCGAGAATTGGCGACTCGCGATGAAGCTTGACGATTAGAGTAATATTTGAAGCTGCGCTGATCCGATGCCACCAGACTCACCAAATGGGCTCGATCCTCAGATCATTGAATGCAAGAACTGCGGCCAAAAACTTTGTTGGGTATTGCACTCAGGTTTCTATGATGAGGACTTTCTTTACTGCGCTGCGTGTCCTAAACGCGTCGAGGTTTCACGCTACGACGAGAAAGCTCGCAGATTGCGAAACCAATTACCGCAACCCGCCGAAGAGGGGCTCGAAGAATGGGTCCAGAAGTATTTTTCGTTAATCGAAGAGAATCTTGCCCCCTGCGATTGCGGTGGCCGGTTCGCATACACTGCGCCGAGGCGGTGTTTGAGGTGCTCCGCTGCATTGCCCCAAAGTGACCCCAACCGCGATGTATGGCCACCTGAAGCTGCCGACTTCGACCCCGAGCGCCATGTTCCGAGCTTTGCAAGGCAATCCATCGTAAAAAGCAGAGACATCTGGCGAAAATAACTGAGCCTCATTGCCGCATGGGAGCGCAACTACTTTTCCAGTAGCGGCGTTTGCCGGTAGCTGATCCCCAACCGCGTCGCGGGCGTGCTTGACGCTGCCGCCCGCCTCCGATAGCTTAGAAATTCCGTTCCTTACCCATGCGCATACTCTTTGTCGCTTCCGAAGCTCTGCCCTACACGAAAACGGGGGGTCTGGCCGATGTGATTGAGGCCCTGCCCAAAGCCCTGGTGAAGTTAGGGCACGAGGTCGCCGTCTTCCTGCCGCGTTATCGCGGCGTCAAGGCCAACACGGTGGTGATGCCCAGCATGACGATTCCGCAAGGCGGCCGGCTGCGCTTTCCCGCGATTACCAACGGGTCGCTTCTTCACGGCGTGCGCTACTTTTTCCTCGACGACCCTTTCTACTTTGACCGCGAGGGCATCTACGGCGATCGCAAGCACGAATATCCTGATAACGCCGAGCGCTTCACCGAATTCTCCCGCGCCGCGATTGAAGTGGCGAAGCACATCTGGCCCCCGGACATCATCCACTGCCACGACTGGCAAACCGCCATGGTGCCGGTGCTGCTGCGTTCCTCTTATGGCGACGATCCTATGGTGAAGGACCTCCCAGTCGTTTTCACCGTACACAATATGGGGTATCACGGTATTTTTCCTAAGGAAGTGCTCGAGCGCGCAGGCATTCCTCCCGCGGTCTTTCATCCCGGCGGGATCGAGTTTTTTGGCAGCGTCAATTTTCTGAAGGGTGGCCTGGTCTATTCCGATTACCTGACTACCGTCAGCCACAAATATGCGGAGGAGATTCAGACCTCTGAATTCGGCTTCGGTCTGGAGGGCGTGGTGCGCTCGCGTGCGGATCGCCTGGTGGGCATCCTGAACGGCGTGGACTACTCGAAGTGGTCCCCGGAAAAGGACGCGCTGCTGCCGATGAAGTACTCCGCCAAAGACCTGGCAGGGAAGCGCATCTGCAAGCAAGCGCTCTTCGAGGAGTTCCTGCTGCTGCACGATAATCCCAACCGGCCCGTGCTGGGAATCGTGTCGCGTTTCGCGGACCAGAAGGGCTTTGACCTGATCGCGCTGATTGCGCATCAGCTCCTTCAGGAAGACATCTTGCTGGCCGTATTGGGCGCAGGCGACCGGCGCTACGAAGAGCTCTTCCGCGCGCTGGCCGGCGATTTTCCTGGGCGCGTGGGCGTGAAGATTGCTTATGACAATCGGCTCGCCCACCTGGTGGAAGCGGGATCGGACATGTTCCTGATGCCCTCGCGTTACGAGCCCTGCGGCCTCAATCAGATTTACAGCTTGCGCTACGGCACAGTCCCCATCGTGCGCGCCACCGGCGGGCTGGATGACACCATCGAGAACTTCGACCTGCAGCACGGTACCGGCACGGGCTTCAAGTTTGCAGAGTATACCGGGGCCGCCTTCCTGGAGGCCATTCGCCTGGCGCTGCATCATTACACCGACGACGGCGTCTGGAAGCGTATACAGCTCAACGGGATGGCCAAGGATTTTTCGTGGAACACCTCGGCGGCGGAATATGCGAAACTATATGAGGCTGCCCCAGCGGCACGAACCCAGAAAGCTGCTCCATCATCTAATTAACCAGGAACAACGGCTGCTTCTTTGCAGCCCCTAGGGGACATCGAAACGTTATGGCTGATAACATTCTTGCGGTAAACGACGGAAATTTTGAAGTCGAGGTGCTGACGGCGAGCAAAGCTCAACCCGTCATGGTGGATTTCTGGGCGGAATGGTGCCGCCCCTGCCACATGCTGGCGCCCACGGTCGCGGAGATCGCCCAAGACTACGCCGGGAAATTGAAGGTGACGAAGTTGAATGTGGATGAAGCGATGAATTCCGCCGGACGCTTCAACATCCGCGGCATTCCCACCCTGCTGGTCTTCAAGGATGGCCAGGTGGTCGAGCAGATTGTCGGCGCCGTGCCCAAGGACCAAATCACCAAGGCCCTCGCCCGCCACATCGCGTAAGCCTGTATTCAGATCCGCCGCAAGGCTCCTGGTTCTTAGTTGGAACCGCGACCTGATTGTTACGTCACGTGCATCGTTTGCGCGCGCCGCAGGCGGTTCTATAGTCATCCCGCCTTTCCTCTGTGTCATGCCGAGTGCAGCGAGGGACCTGCTTTTCTCATTCCCTTGTGCTGGTCACTACATAATGTTAGGAAAACGCAAATTCCGCTTAATGGCTTGGAAGGGGCAGAGTCGCGGATGGCGCGGGGTTATTTGAGGGCTAGATCGGGCGAGGCGGCGCTGGATTCAGAGGCCCAAGTGATGAGCAAGGGAATGAAGGGAGTGACGGCGTCGGGGTGGTTGGGGAGAATGCGGATGGCGCAGCCGAAGAAGCCGCTTTTTGTGGTGCGCAGGGAGGCACGGAAGCCGTAGCAACCGTTCCCTTCGTTTTCAGAACTTTCCATGACGGTAATTTCCGGGCTGATGATTTCGCCGCGGGCATCTACGCGGCCGGTGAGGATCTGCACAGATACATCCTCGGGAGTAAGCGAGTCCAGGAAAACGCGCGCAGAGATTTTGATCTCGTTGTCAAGATTGACTTCGCCAAGATCGTTGGAGACGTTTTTCACTTGCAGACGAGGCCATGCAGCTTCGATGCGGGTGCGCCAGGCGGCCAGATTCCGTGCATGCGAGGCATTGTCGGCCAGCAGGCGAAGGTGCCGGCGATGCGCGGAGAGATAGTATCCGTTGGCGTACTGGATGACCATGCGATGCATGTTGAATTCGGGGCAGAGACGAATGATGGAAGTCTTCATGCGGTCGATCCACTTGCGAGGTAAGCCGTCGGCGCGGCGTTCGTAAAAAGCGGGGACGATTTCGCGTTCGAGCAACTGGTAGAGCGCTTCGGCTTCGACTTGATCCTGATAGGCGGGATCCTGATAAGACTCGCCTTTGCCGATGGCCCAACCGACTTCGGCTCCGGAGTCGAGACCAATCTGCCAGGCTTCGTCCCACCAACCATCGAGGGTGCTGACGTTCAAAGCGCCATTGGCCTGGGCTTTCATGCCGCTGGTGCCGCTGGCTTCCTGGGGGCGTAGGGGCGTGTTGAGCCACACATCGCAACCCTGAACCATGTAGCGGGCGATGGCGACGTCGTAGTCCTCGAGGAAGACGAGCTTGCGGCGGAATTCGGGGCGGGCGGCGAGATCGATAATAGCTTTGATGAGTTCCTTGCCGTACTGATCGCGGGGGTGAGCCTTGCCTGCATAGATGATTTGCACGGGGTGATGCGGGTCGTTGAGGATACGCGCGAGGCGTTCGGGATCGCGAAGGAGCAGGGTGGCGCGTTTGTAGGTGGCAAAGCGGCGGGCAAACCCGATGGTGAGGGCATCGGGAGAAAGAACTTCCTCAGCTTCGTCGATGACGGATTGCGCAGCGCCGCGATTCTTAAGCTGCACTTGCAGGCGGCGGCGGGCGAAAGCGACGAGGCGCTCGCGGCGGCGCTCGTGGGTGCGCCAAAGCTCGCCGGCGGGAATGGATTCCGTGCGCTTCCAGAGCTCGCCGTCGGCAGGCTCGTGACGCCACTTGGGGCCGAGATAGCGATCGTAGAGCTGATTCATTTCGAGAGAGACCCAACTGCGGAAGTGAACACCGTTGGTGACATGGCCGATGGGGACTTCGGATTCTGGCAGGCCGCGCCAGATGGAGTTCCACATGCGGCGGCTGACGGCGCCGTGAAGCTTGCTGACGGCGTTGCTGAAGGCGGCGAGGCGCAGGGCCAGGACGGTCATGCAGAAATCCTCGTTGTCGTTGGCGGCATCCTGTCGGCCAAGAGCGAGAAAATCGCTGCGGCTGATGCCGAGACGCGGATAGAAGTTGGAGAAGTAGTGATCCATGAGGCCGGCGGGGAAATAGTCGTGGCCGGCGGGCACTGGCGTATGGGTCGTGAAGACCAGACTGGAAGAGGCGAGAACGGCGGCTTCGGCGAAGGTGAGATGCTGCGATTCCATGAGGGTGCGGATGCGTTCGAGAGCGAGGAAGGCGGAATGCCCTTCGTTCATGTGATAGACGGTGGGGCGAAGGCCCAGAGCATCAAGAGCGCGAACGCCGCCGATGCCGAGAAGGATTTCCTGCTTGATGCGCATGTCCAGGTCGCCGCCGTAGAGTTGCGCGGTGATGGCGCGGTGCTCGGGACGATTCGCGGGGAGATTCGTATCGAGGAGATAGAGCTGGATGCGGCCGACGACAGCGCGCCAAACGCGGGCGGTGACTGCGCCATCCGGAAGTGTGACGTGCACCTGAACGTTTGGAACGAATTCGATGGGGAGGACGTGGAAGTCGTTTTCCGCGCAGGCTTCCTGCTGCCAGCCGGCGGCATTGAGATACTGGCGAAAATAACCTTCCTGATAGAGAAGGCCGACACCGACGAGAGGAAGGCCGAGGTCGCTGGCGGCTTTCAGATGATCGCCGGCCAGGACGCCGAGTCCTCCGGCAAAAATAGAAAGGCATTCGGTGACGCCGAATTCCAGAGAAAAGTAGGCGACGAGGAGATCCTTGTTTTCGGCGTGTTCCCGCTGATACCAGGAGCCTTGGCCGGAAAGATAAGTGTCCAGGCCCTTGGAGACGCCCTGAAGGTGCGCAAGAAGGGACTCGTCCTTGGCGGCGGCCTCCAGGACGGATTGATCGACGGTGCCCAGCATGCGGACAGGATTGTGCCCGGTGGTTTCCCAGAGGTCGCGATCGAAACGGCGGAAGAGGTCAATGGCGGCGTGGTTCCAGCTCCAACTGAGGTTGTAGGCGATTTGCAGGAGTGGTTTCAATACGTCCGGCAGCGAGGGGCGGACTTTGAACGTGGCGATGGGCTTCATGGAGTTCCTCAAATGGAGCGACGCGCGGAAGGGAGGAGCGCCCGGAGGCGCGCGAGACAATACGCGAGCCCGGCGGGCCAGCCGCGGGACGATTGCAGTCGCAAGTGGGGCTCTTCACTTGGAAAGAAGAGGAGATGCGACGAGAACCGCTACAGGGGCAGGATGGAGCAGGGAACAGATGTTTGTCAACAGAAGCAAATAAATGATTGGGAAGAGGAATGTTACAGATTTAAGACAGGCCGGGCGTGGGAGTTGAAACAAGTGGAGGACTCTCCGCCCAGGACTACGCCGGGAAATTGAAGGTGACGAAGTTGAATGTGGATGAAGTGATGAATTCCGCCGGACGCTTCAACATCCGCGGCATTCCCACCCTGCTGGTCTTTAGGGATGGCCAGGTGGTCGAGCAGATCGTCGGCACCGTGCCCAAGGACCAAATCACCAAGGCCCTCGCCCGCCACATCGCATAAGGCTGTATTCAGATACGCCGCAAGGCCTTTAGGTTCGGGCTGGAATCTCGAACTGACGGTTTCCGCGCGTTCATTCTTTGTGCGCGCCGCACGCCGCAGCAAGCCTGCGCCAGCCGCCATGCGCAACCAATTCCAATCCATCCAGAGAGTGCCCCGGCCGGAGTTTATCCGAAAAAGCTCAGGAAAAGACGCGTGAAGGGGCTGTGTGCGAAGCGGCGTAGACGCTGGGGGTGACACCCATGATTCTCTTGAAGTGGCGGGTGAAATGACTTTGATCGGCGAAGCCAACCGAGGGAGCCACCTCGACGCAGTGGAGACCATCGCGGAGAAGGTGGCAAGCGCGCTTGATGCGCACGTGAATCTGGTAGGCATGTGGGGGCAGTCCAAATTGCTGCGCAAAAGATCGCACGAGGTGAAAGCGGCTGAGTGCCGCGGCCTTCGCGAGTTCGTCGAGGGTAATCAATTCATTGATGCGTTCTTCGAGGATAACCCTGGCGCGATCCAGCGATCGCTTCAGCCCGGGTCCCAACGGTTTGAGAGCCGGAGGGCGGCACTCCGCATAGGTCAGCGCTTCATGCACCAAACCAACGAGCAGGGACTGAAGTTCGAGGGGGTCGCTGTCCTCTTGCAGAGAGTCGGAGAGGTGCGTGAGGTCTTGGAGGAGGCGCGGGCTAGACACGTCTGCGACACGGAAGTGTGGGACGCCTAGGACACCCGCTTCCTCGGCAAGTTTCAGGAAAGCGTCGCGTTCAACGAAGAGAGCGAGAAAGTGCGAGGGCCGTGGCTTGGCCACGACTCGGTGAACTTCTCCAGGTTCCATAAAGGCGGTCGCGCCGTCTTCAATGACATGCGTTTTGCGGCGATACACCCACGAGGTTGCGACGGAAGTGCAGCCGCAGAGGAGATACCTTTCGTGGAACATATGCCAAGTGTCGAAGGAAGGGTTCGCGACGAGAAGCTCGACGCCCGGAAGAGCAGGGTGGCGTAAATACCTGAGCTCGCTGAGAGGACGAGAGTCAGACATGGCGCTGGGTCCCAAGAGCTATTGACGACCAGAGAACAAGGAGGAGAAGAGAGCAATAACATTCTATAGCTACTAGTACTCGCTCACTATTCTCGTTCCTGAAGGATCATTCGGCTTATTGCCTGGCCGCTGCTTCCCTCATTTATAACAATTTCAAACGAGGATATCGATGCGAAACCTAGCGCTTTGCTTCCTTCTTGCTACCCTGCTCGTGATTACCGGATGCGGCAGCAGCGGACCGAAGCCCATTGCTGTTGTCGTCACGCCTTCTGGCGCGCAAGCCCTGGACATCGGGCAAAGTTTCAATATAACGGTTTCGGTTTCCAATGACCCGCTCAGCAAGGGTGTAACTATTACTCTTTCGGGCGTCGGGACTTTATCGAATCAGAGTGCGACAGGTGCGACTTACACTGCGCCTACCACGGGCGCCGGTGGCTCCGCCACGGTGACCGTCGCCTCAGTGGCCGATCCTACAAAGTTGCAAACTGTGACCATAGTTGTGACCGTGCCTCCGACTATCACTACCACGTCGCTGGCGGCTGCCGTCGTAGGCACACCATACAGCCAGTCGATCGCGGAAACAGGTGGAGCGGGAACGCTGACCTATTCCGTGACGGTGGGCAGTTTGCCGGCTGGTTTGAACTTGAGCAGTTCCACAGGCGCGATCACCGGGACGCCTACGGGGCCGGCCGGAACCGTGAATTTCACGGTGCAAGTGAAGGACGCAAGCACTGTCAGTCCGCAGACTGCGACCAAAGCACTCAGCATCCTCGTGAATCAACCTCCGGCCATCACCAGCGCCAATAACACGCCGTTTACGGCGGGCGTGGCTGGGACATTCACGGTAACATCGACGGGCTCCCCAACTCCTTCTCTGACGGAAACCGGCGCGCTGCCAGCCGGAGTCACGTTCGTGGACAATGGGAACGGCACGGCCACACTCAGCGGGACCGCGGCTGGTACGGGGACATATCCTTTCACAATCACAGCCAGCAATGGCGTGGGCAGCAACGCGACGCAAAACTTCACGCTGACGATAGGCCAGTCCGCGGCGATCACCAGCGGCAACAGCGCCACATTCACGGTGGGCGCCGCAGGAACGTTTACGGTGGCGACGACGGGCTTCCCAGCTCCGTCTTTGACGGAGACCGGTGCGTTGCCGGCGGGAGTCACGCTCGTGGACAACCACAACGGCACCGCCACGCTGGCCGGTACCCCGGCGGCGGGCACGGGGGGCACATACTCGTTTAGCATCAAGGCGCATAACGGAATCGGCACGGACGCAACGCAAACTTTTGCGTTAACTGTCAACCAAGGCCCCGCCATCACGAGCGCTGCTAGCGCGCCATTTTGGCTTGGCAACTTTACATCCTTTACGGTGACTACCACGGGCTTGCCACTTCCAGCTCTGACTGAGACAGGTGCCTTGCCCAACGGTGTGACCTTCGTTGACAACCATAACGGCACCGCCACACTGGCCGGCACCCCCGCGTCGGGAACTTTTGGCAATTACCCGCTTACTCTGAAAGCCACCAATAGCGTCAGCGCTGCCACGCAATCCTTCACACTATCCGTGGTCACGCCTGCAGGCATCACCAGCGCCAACAACACCACGTTTACGGTGGGTGCGGCGCCTGGAACATTTACCGTAACAGCCCTCGGCTACCCTAATGTAACCTTAACGGAAACAGGCGCACTCCCGAGCGGTGTGACCTTCACAGACAACGGGAACGACACCGCCACCCTAACTGGATCCCCAGCGGCGGGCACAGGTGGGCCGCATTCGCTCACCATCACCGCGCACAACGGCATTGGCTCGGACTACATTCAGCCCTTCACGCTCAACGTGAACGAGGCCCCTGCGATCACCAGCGCCAACCATGCCACGTTTACAGCTGGTGCAGCAGGGACGTTCACTGTGACTACCACCGGTACTCCCTTACCAGCCCTCACAGAGACCGGCGCGCTCCCAGGCAACGTAACCTTCACCGACCACGGAGATGGCACTGCCACTCTAGCTGGCACGCCGTCTGCGAGCGGGACATTCACACTTACCTTGAAAGCCACCAATGTCGTCAGCTCTACGAATCAAACTTTCACCCTAACCGTGGATAACGCTCCCGTGATTACCAGCGTCAACAACGCCTTTTTTCTCGTAGGCGGCGGATGCACCTTCACCGTGACCACCACCGGCTCTCCGGCGCCCTCCATCACGGAGACCGGCACGCTCCCCAACGGATGCATCTTCACGGACAACGGAAACGGCACCGCCTCTCTGAGCGGTACACTGGCTTCGGGTACGGCCGGCACTTACCATCTTTCCATTAAAGCCCACAACGGCATTGGAACTGACGCTACGCAAGCGTTCACGCTCACAGTGGACCTGCCCCCCGCAATACTCAGCGCCAACAACACCACGTTTCCGATTGGCACGCTTGGAACGTTCGCTGTGACTGCCACAGGCTATCCATATGTAACCTTCACGGAAACGGGTGCGCTCCCCACTGGTGTTACCTTCGTGGATAACGGGAACGACACCGCCACTCTTTCGGGTACCCCCGCAGCGGGCACAGGCGGCACCTATCCCCTGACTTTGACGGCCAACAATGGTGTGGGCACTGCGGCAACGCAATCTTTCACCTTGACGGTTACTGTTCCACCTTTGACTCTCCCTTCACCCAACCCCTCTTCTCTCGGGCCCGCGACACTCAACCAAGCCTACAGCGGCTCAATCAATGTTTCGGGCGGCTCGCCAGGCTACACTTGGACGGCCAATGGCACCCCTGTTCCAACCAACGGCACCCCCGTTAGCCTGCCCGACGGCCTGACAGCCTCCAACAATGGCGGCAGCACTTTGACGATCGGCGGAACGCCCACCTCTGCCACTATCGTTTCGTTCCCAGTCTTGGTGAAAGACAGCACGAACGCTTCCGCTGGCCCATTCACCTATACGATCACCGTTAACAATCCGACGCCTTTGTCTTTGCCAACTCCGAATCCCACTTCTCTCGGGCCTGCAACCACCAACCTACTCTACTCTGGAGCTATCAACGCTTCCGGTGGCGTCGCTCCTTTCACCTTTGCGGTTAACGGCACCGCTGTCCCAACCAGTGGGTCCGCCGTTGGTCTGGCTGACGGCCTAAACGTCACCAACACTGGCGGCAATACGCTCTCAGTTGGCGGCACGCCCACCGCGGCCCAGACAGTTTCGTTCACGGTCACGGTGAAAGACACCACTGGCAGTACCGCTGGGCCCTTCACCTATACCATCACGGTCAGCAATCCGACGCCTTTGACTCTGCCTTCTCCCAACCCATCATCTCTGGGGCCTGCAACCACTAACCAGGCCTATTCTGGCGCTATCAACGCCTCGGGCGGTATAGGTCCTTACAGCTGGTTCGTTAACAGCACGGTTGTTCCAACTGACGGTACCGGCGTTGCTCTGCTTGACGGCTTGTACGTCACCAACACCGGTGGCAACACGCTGTCGGTTGGCGGAACGCCCACCACGGCCCAGACAGTAACTCTGGGTGTGTCGGTCAAAGACAGCACGAACACCACCGTTGGTCAGACTTATACCATCACGGTCAGCAACCCGACGCCATTGTCTCTGCCTTCAGCCAGCCAGGCCAAGCTAGGAGGTGCGCTCGTTGGCTACGCCTACTCTGAATGGATCAACGCTTCAGGCGGTGTTTCCCCGTACTCTTGGACCGTTAACAGCACCGCAATCCCCAGCACCGGTTCACCTGTGACCATCTCTGATGGCATCACTGTCTCCAGCACCGGTGGCAGCAGCTTGCAGATTGGCGGAACGCCCACCACTGCCCAGACCGTCAACCTGGTTGTTTCGGTAACAGACAGCGCCAGCGGGAGTGCCGGACCAGTCACCTATCCCATCACGGTTACCAGCGGGCCAAATGGCGCCCACAATAGCTACCTTTCCGGAACCTACTCCTGTCTGCTGGAGGGCTTCAGCGACAGTGATGGCTCACGCTGGGCGTCGGTCGTCAGCATCATGGCCAACGGCGGCGGCAGCCTCACCAGCGGCGTATTTGACACAAATAGCCGTGACTTCACCACTTCCATGTCCGGCACTTTGACCGGCACCTTCAGTATCGGCTCCGACAACAACGGCCTTATGACCGTCACTGCGGTTCCCACCACCGGCACTCCAAATACGTCGAGGTTTGCGGTGGCCCTTACCAACCTCGCCGGACCAACGGCTCTGCAACTCCGCATGGTCGAAATCGACGATCTCGGTGCCTCACCTTCCGGCCAACATGGCTCGGGCAATTGCTACCATGACACCTCGACCGCCTTTGTTGCCAGTACCATCAGTGGCAGCAGCTTCGCCTTTGGCATGCGGGGCGAGAGCGGCAGTGGGACTCCGAAAGCCATCGTAGGCCGCTTCAGCGCCTCCAGCGGAAGCATCTCTACTGGTTATTTTGACAGTGCGAAAGGCAACGCCGCAGTGCAGAGCACTGCCTTCACCGGCTCGTACACTGCGCCCAGCGGAACGACAGGCCGCTTCACTATGGCTCTCACTCCAACGGTGGGCAATTCGGCGAATCTTGCCGTCTACATCATTGATGCCAGCCGCATGTTCGTGATCCAAACCGGTGGCGGCAACGGCTTGCAGGCTGGCGAAGTGCGCAAACAGCAGCAAGCCACTTACTCCGCAACGAACCTCAATGGCGCGTTCGTCCTCCACAGTCAAGGGTTCGATTTCGATACCAACAGCAACGTTACCGGCTACTACGCTCAGGTTTTCCAAGCCAGCGGCGACGGCGCCGGCAACATCACCCTCAACCAAATTTATCGTGACGATGCGGCAATCGGTGCGCAGAATGGCACCTACACAGCCAGCAACGGCGGTTCCAATCCCGTTACCTTCGACAGCACCAACCCAGGCCGTGCCACCGTGGGTGGCGGCGCCAATGCCTATTTGTACCTCTACGGCACCAACCTCGCTTTCGAGATGTCTACCGGCAGCGCGGAATGGGGCATGATCGAAGCGCAAACCTTGAGTACCTTCACCGATGCGGCCATCGCCGGCAATTACATGCTCGGCCAAGTGCCAATTCTGGAGCCAGACAATGGCACCAGCGTGGGAGAACTCAACCTCGATTCCAGCGGCAATATCACCGGTTCCAGCTCCAACGGCGGTCCGGGTAATTTCTCCTGGGAATCCCCAATCTCCGCCAACTACACTTGGAGTTCCACCACCTTCGGCACCTTCTTGCCCGGCAGTGGCGGCGGAGGTGGCTTGAGCTGCGTGGCCGTCAGTGCGACGGAGTCCGTCTGCCTCGAAAACACGACCTCTTCGCCAGACATCATGATCTTCCAGCAGTAAGCACAAACTCTAACCGGAGGCCTCGTCGCAAGACGGGGCCTCTTTCTTTCTTACCAAACATCTTTGCTGGCGCCTTGAGTTCCCGCACTCGCTTTCGCGGAACTCCAGCCAGCAGGAACCTACAGTACCGCGAGCTTGGCAGGAAACTACTTCGTTGGGACGGAAGACCCCGGCGATAATACCGTCGGAGACGAAACACAAGTCGTTGCCGTCTCCTCCAGCGGGACCGTTACTGGCAGCGGGTACAAAAGCAACCAGGGCGGCTTGGCAACCAAAACGGCCAGCGGCGCTGTAACCATGGGTTCCAACGGTATTGGTAACACGGGCACCAACACTGTGGCCATCACCAACGGAACAAGATTGTTCTTCATTGACCAAACACCACAGTCTACTTGTCAGCAGTCCCCGAATCCATGCAACGCGGCCAAAATCACGGTCGTGGAGAAGCAATAGAAACATTCAACCTCCAACAAGGGAAGGGCCGGCGGACATTCCGCCGGCCCTTTTTTTCAGGCACGACGGCCCGAAATGTCTTTGGGACGCAATGAGGGATTGCGGTCACACTATGGTCCGGCCCCCGGCTGTGGCGCGCCTGCGGCGCTGAACTATGAGCGGATAACGGGGCTCCCCTCGAATTTCACAGCGAGCGGGATTTCAACGGATTATTGCTTTTCAGCGACCGGCTAGAAGATGCGGCCGAGTTGGAAGAACCATTTCTCATGCCCGGTATCGCCGACGCTGCCGCCAATGAAGACGGGGCCGAGGGCGGTTTCGGCAACGAATCCCCCGACGACATCCGCGGAAAACCTGGGCGCCGGGAATGGATCACCATACATTTTGCCGAACTCGCCCGCACCGAAGAGATAAACCTGTTTGCCGACGAACGTCGGGAGGGTGAAGACCTTGTGGAGATAGCCGCCGCGCGCGAGGAAATATTGGTTGCCGAACAATTCGTGCAAGCCATAGGCACCCAAGACGTTGGGGCCGCCGAGGAAAAAGGGCGGAGGGGAGCCAACGTGGCGAAAGCCAAACGTGGTGCCGCCGCTCGTGGTGAGAAAAAGGGAGCCTTGGGAAGATACCGGCTGGAAGCCTTGCAGGGTAACTTGCAGGGTAGGGAAATTTTCCGTGGCGCCAGGATAGTCATTATAAAAATGGAAGAGGGATTGGATGTAGTAGCCCTTGGTGGGGATGACAGGTTCGTTCGTGTGATCGAGGATATAGCGGACGCGGAGCGCGGCAACGCCGCCGCTGGTGGAAGCGAATTCCGGGGTGCCGAGACGCAGGTGGGCGTCGAAGTAGCCGATGCTATAGCCGACGCGGAGTTCGCTGAAGCGACTAAAGCTGTAACCCAAATCGATTCCTGATGCGACTTGATCGACGCGGTAATCCGCGAGCGGATCGTGCTTCTTATAGATGTTGAAGGTGTTCTGGCTGGCGTCCAGGAAGGGGGCGAAAAACCAGCGGCTGAGCGGCAGGAACGGGCGGTAAAGTTCCGAGGCGATGCCGTAGGTGCCGCCAAACTGCAGATCGGTGCGCCATTCGGAGCGCTCACCGGCAATGTCCATGAAGGTGAAGCGAGATCCCAGGGTGAAGGTGACGTCATCGGGCTCGGAGCCATCGACCGCAAAGGAAGGCTGAAGCAGCGGCGGCGCGTAGGTTTTTTCATGCACGCGAACCAGCAGACCATCCTGGCCATTTTCGCGAATCATGCCGTAGGTGACGCTGTCATAGCGCCCCAAGCCCGTCAGGCGCGTGAGGGATTCATCGAGCTGCGGGGTGTTGATGGGTCTGCCGACGAAGGGGCGGAGAAAATTTTGGATGTTCTTGTCGTTTTCGGGGCTGACGCCCTCGACACGTACAAATTGAGGGGTGCCGATGGTGGTGCGGCGGCGCGACTGTATCTGCCGTTGGTACTCGACCCAGCCGGCATCGTCCAACGCGTAGGTTTTTAGAATCTGGGCTTTTTCGGCGGCAGCATCGTAGCCGCGCTGGATCAGGGATGCGGCCTGTTCGTAGCCCATGGAGTCGAACTCCTCGACGTTGGCGCGCACGATGAGATCGGCCCCGGCCATGCCGCGGATTTCGGTTTCTGCTATGACGAGTTCCACGGAGCGGCCAAGCACGCTGAAGGCGGACTGAATTTCTTTCGCAGCGGTCTTGGAAATCTGGAGATGGATGGCGATGACCACGTCCGCGCCCATGCCGCGGACAACGTCGGTGGGAAGATTGTTGACCATGCCCCCGTCCACGAAGACCTGTTCGCCGCGGCGCACGGGAGCGAAAACTCCGGGTATGGAAATGGTGGCACGCAGGGCGTCGGAAAGGGAACCATCCTGGAAGATGTAGGGTTTGCCGGAAACGAGTTCGGTGGACACACAGCGAAAGGGAATGGGCAGATCGTTGAAGGAGAGCACCTCAGAGTAAGGAAGAGTTTCGCGGTCAATCAAAAGATTGATCTGGTGGCCGGTGTTGAGACCGGGCGGGAGCGTGGGGCCATGCTTCAGTCCGATTTGGAGGGTGTTGGGGACATCGCGCGCGTCTTCCTTGCGACGGAAGGACAAGTCCTGATAGGGCGTGCCACCGGCGAGGAGCAGGGGCCAATCGGCATTTTGGACGATGGATTTCAGGTCGTCGGCAGACTTGCCGGTGGCATATATGCCGCCCACCAGGCCGCCCATGCTGGTGCCCGCGATGTAATCCACGGGGATGTGGTGTTCTTCAAACCATTTCAGGACGCCGATATGGGCCAAGCCAAGCACGCCGCCTCCTTCAAGGGCAGCGCCGATGCGCGGGCGCATTCTGGGGGCGGCCTGGGCGGCTGGTGAAGTTTGCGCGGGCGGCTGGGGCGCGGGGGGATTCTGCTGCGCGAGGCAAATCGAGCAGAGGAATAGCGAAGAAAGAAATAGTGCAACAGAAAAGATGCGCATGGATATACCCCATCGTGGGCTTAGCGGCGGCGAGTCCGAGAGCGCACCCAGTGTGTCGCAGCTTCTGAGGGGTGGCAAGAGGGTTGGTTCGAATGGGTAAGGGCTGACCGATCGCCCACGATGCAAAGCTAGAGGTTGGCTTCGTCTTCGGGGTGCTGGCGGCGATGGGCTAGGGCGACCCCGGCGAGGACCAAAAGCGCGCCGGTGATTTGGGGGAACGTAAGGGTCTCGCGGAAGAGGAGAGCGGCGAGAAGGGCTGTGAGGGGCACCTGGATGAGCAAGCTGACCGAGGTGATGGTGGCGGGGAGATGGCCGAGCGCGTAGGTGAGGGCGAGGTAGCCGCCGAGTTGCGTAAACAGGCCCAGGCCGAAAAGCGCCGCCCAAGTGCGAGCATTCGGCACGCGCAGTGAAATACCCAAAGCGATATTGATGAGCAGCAATGCCAGCGTGCTGGAAAGCATCGCCAGGCGCAGAAACACCAACGTGGAGGTGTGCGCGCGTACTTCTTCGGTGGCCATGAGGTAGACGGCAAAACAGGCGCCCGCGCCAAGGGCCATGAGATCGCCAACGCCAAATTGCCGATGGCGCGAGAGGTCCGCCCAGACGATGAGGATGGAGCCGCTGACGGCCAGGAGCAAGCCCAGCCAGAAGGCTGCGCGAGCGCGGCGGCGAAAGACCAACCAGGTGAGGAGTCCGATGACAACGGGGGAATTGTTGCCGAGGACGGTGGCGTTGGCGGCGGTGGTACGCAGTACGGAGGTGTTATAGAAAGCGAGATCGAGGGCGAAGAAGAGCCCGCCGAGAGCGATGATGCCCAGGTTGCGGCAGCTGAGGCGCGGCTGGCCGCGATCAAAGAAAAAGGTGGGCAACAAGACGAGCGCAGGAATCAGCAAGCGGTAGAAGGCGGAAGCGGGGCCGGGGATGTCTGTCCAGCGGACGAAGATGGCCGACCAGGCAATGCAGATCACCCCGGCGGCGAGCGCGAGATAGGCGGATAGCCGGCGTACACCGGTAGAAGCAGCAGCGGTAATGAGTGCGTCAGTGGCCACGGGAACTCTCGCAGCGGGATTTGGGAAGTATCTCATAGGCAGGCCGTAAGGGCAGGTGCCGCATTGGCTGCTTCGGAGGTGCGGTGGATTGCCGCAACTTCCGCACGGCGCTAGGTTTAAGAGGAAGAGGGCCAGAGGGAGAAGTATGGCCGTTGGAAGTGAGGCAGGACCCATGAGCACCGCGAACCTACCCAGTCCCGCGGGAAATGCCAAGCCGAAGACCAGCGTGTTGCGCTGGGCGTTTCGGATTCTTCGGTGGACCACCTATCTGGCGGCCCTGATCACACTGATTCTGCTGCTTCACAAATCGCCGCCGCCGCTGGTGGAGGCCACGCCACAGGCTGCGGCGCGCGCGGAAGAGAAATTCGCACAAGTGGAGCAAAGCGTGGCGCAAGGCCAGCAGGCCACCCTGCGCCTGGATGAGACAGAGTTGAATTCGTACCTGGCTTCGCATCTTGACCTCAAGGTGGATCAACCAGCAGCGGCCGCCACGCCGGCAGCGACGACACCGGGAGGCCCGGGCGCTCCCACACCCGAAGATGTCGAGAAGATGCGTTCCTCGGTGCGCGACGTCAAAGTGACGATGGCCGACGATCGCGTGAAAGCCTACGTGGTGTTCGACGTTCATGGCAAAGACATGACGCTGGAGCTTGAGGGCAGGTTGGGCGCGACGAACGGCTACCTGCAATTTGTGCCGGTGAGTGGGCACATTGGTTCGCTGCCGATTCCGCAATCCACGCTGGAAACGGCGGTGCAGCGGCTGATGGAATCTCCCGAAAATCGCGAAAAGCTGCGCCTGCCGCCGGACATTTCGGACCTGCACATTGAAAACGGCGAATTGGTCGCGACCTACAAGTAAGACCACATGGACAACAGGCTGCGGGGCAATGCCAAAAAAATGGCTCCGGGGCCTGGACTCGAACCAGAATAACCAGCTCCAAAGGCTGGTGTCCTACCAATTAGACGACCCCGGAACAGGAGCACATCTTTACTAGTGTACTTGAGACGCTGCGAAGGAAAAAGCCCGCGGGGAGGGAAATGATTCTTGAGCAGCGGTGGCAAATCGCGGGTTGCACCGAAATAGGGCAAGCGAAAGGCAAGGCGCGGACACGGCTTTTTGCCCTCGCCGACATTTCTGCTAGAGTAGAAAGGTTGAGCTGACAAGTGGAGAGGTGGCCGAGCGGTTTAAGGCGCACGCTTGGAAAGCGTGTGTAGGTTAACCCCTACCGTGGGTTCGAATCCCACCCTCTCCGCCATACCTTTAGAATCAACGGGATAGAGCCCTCCTAAATTCAAATCCTAAGAAATCTCCGGAACTCAGTATTAGCCAGCTAGGAGATTCTTATGGCTCAGTCCAAATTCACGCTGGACGAGTACATCAAGCTCGAAGACGGCTTGGCGCTACTGCAAGGCTACCTTCTATTCAAACGGAAAAATCAAGCCCAACCGCTGCATCGTCGATGGGAAGGAAGAGGAACATCCCGAGGGAGCCTACAACCTTTACCACGACAGGAAGTGGATTCACGCCGGCACAGACGCACTGGAAGCACAACGCCAGCGGAATGCTCGTCTCGACGAAGAAGAGCTCAAGCGCCTGAGGGGAACGGCCGCCGTGCAGACTTGGGACACGGCGCCGACATGCAGCAAGACTTCGCTGGCAACGGCAGCGGGGCGATATTTCTCGAACCTTGAAGCTCAGGATGCAGATCCTAAAACGATTCGCACCTATTGAAATATTGCTCCGCTTGGCGGTAGAAAGAGATCCTGGATTGTTTCTGTACCTCTCTATCGTTTTGCCCGAGATGTGGAACAGCGAAGCTGTCCCAAGTACCCGCGCTTGAATAGCGGGACGCCATCGGTCTTGAAATCGAGGGTGTCCTTGAAGGGGATGCCTTGCGGGCTCTTGAGCGGCGGGCTCTCCAGATGATAGCCGCCGCGCCCTGTGGACCAATTGTAGTTGCCAAATAAACGGAAAACGGCCCAGGGTCCTGCGAAGGGCCCGTAATACGTGCTCGCGCCGGCCTGCAGTTCGGCTTCAGGCTTATTGCCGGGCCAAGTGAAGCTCTGCGTTTTCGAGGTTTCCTCGTCGAGCTTTAGTAAGGTCCCGTCCAGATTGAGCTGAGCACTCTTCAGGCCCTTCGGGGCGCTTGCCGACACGCTGAACTGATACTTCGGGATGGGAGATCCGTCCGGATAGACCGATTTTTGAATCCTCAACCCCAGATTCAACAAGCCAGCCCGCGTAGTCCCTTTCCCTCCGCCGCTCGCGATTTCCTTGGAGAGAATGCCAGTTCCCGGCCGGAAAAAGTTACTAAACTCTTCGAGCGTGGCGTCCTCGCTCGCCTCCGCCTTGAATGGGTATTTCAAAGCCAAACGATTGAGGGCGGAACAAAACTCATCCGAGGTTGGCGGCGGTGGGGGAGCCTTCGAGAGGGAACACGCTCCCAGCTTCAGGAGGCTCACCACGCACTTGTCCAGATCGGCCTCATGATCAACGGTCTTGACTGCGCTGCTGGCTTCCTTCAGAACAACTGGCAAATCCTGCGTCCTGCACTTCTTGTAGACATCTTCCCGTTGCGTGGCGGGATCCGTGGGGTTTTCCTGGTAGCGGTCGATGCACAGCTTGAACTCGCTTAGCGCATTGACGTAGTTTTTTGTCGAATCCTGAGTGACCAAGTTGTAGCAAGGGGCTTTCACCACATCACTCACCGGCTTGAAGGCCATGGCAATGTCGGCGGAGGTTCCATCGGTGTTTTCGGAGACCTCGCAGAGTAGTTCAAACAGTGGGGAGCGGTTCCCGGTCAATTTCTCCAACTTCTTGGAAGCATCCGATGGTCCGCCTAGCCCGACAACGCCAGCAGATTTTACGAAGTCGCGCCAGACCGCAATGTAATCCGTCTGATACAACTTTTTGACATCGGCACTGTTGACTCCCGCCGAGGATGCCTGCGATCCCTCGCCCAGGACCCACTCGTCGTCGGTGTTCCATTCATTCCGGGAGATGAGAGATTGCATGTAATTCCAGCCGTCCTTGGTAAAAGCGCCATCGATCACTTTCGGCTCATGAACAGCCGCGGTTGCTTCCGGATATTTCTTTGAAAAATCGAGCGGCGGATACTTGCCTGTCTGACGCAGCTTTGCGAGATATCCCCGGTAGACAAGATTTGCGCCTGTGAAAGCCCTCAGATAGCGTCTGCCGTGATCGACGGACTCCGCTACGAGGGGATTGTCTTTGGCCGGAAATGGATTGTCGATGCGCAGCTCATCGGCGTAAAACGCAAATTGATCCTGTGCAAGGCGATTCTGTTCCTCGGAATCAGTGGGCGCCTGCCATTTATTCAACAGGAATTGAGAAAGGAACGGAGTGTCACTTTTCTCTGGAAACGTCGTTATCATTAAGTAGGCTTTCAAAGTATTGTAGGTGGAGGTGTAATCGTCGTCGGAAGGAGTGGTGGGGCTGGCGGGACGAGTGCGCAAAAATGAGCCCATCTGATTCCGCACGTCCCCAAAGAGAAGCCTCTTGAACCGATCGAAATAAAGGGCGCGAAAATCTCCATAAAGTGCCTTACCGGAGTAAAGACCCCACCGCATGTAGAGAGGCACGCGATCGCGCTCGTAACCGTTGAGTTCCACAAGCACTTGCCGTGCATCTTCCAGCTTTTTCAAATCGTCGAGGGTTGCCGCTGAACTCTTGGCAGGCTGAATCGATTCGATTCCCTTGCCCGCAGCAAGGGCCCGGTCCTGGAGTCCACGATTCGCGAAAAACGACACCAGCATTCCGATAAGCCACGTAAGCGCGACTGCCGCCAGCAGGGCATAAAGGATCTTTCGCGGGAGGCTGGATTTATTACTCACACCGCTCGCGCCCAAGGCCGCCCGGTCCTCCAGAATCACGTGGGAGAAAATGTGGGTAAGAAACAGCCATTGGGTAATCTTCTGCCCCGAAACAGTTGCACCCATCTGGAGCGTCTGGCTCTGCCAGGCCGGAGTTTGCGGAGCTTCGTCTGCACGCATGATGGAAGTGGCATTGCCGGAAAATCTCGACCTTTGCGCATCAAAGCCAGGCTGCGGCTGCAGCACCGTAGCTCCCACGGATTGCTGCTCGACCAGGCGAACGCCGGTAAAGTAAAACCCGCGAAGGAAAGGGCCGGTGCTCAATTGGCTGGGGCGACAGAGATCCACAAGAAACTGAGTGATCAGAGGGGTGCGCTTCTGTATCTCTCTTGGAAATTCGTAGATTCCCGAGAGTGGCTCCGAGGCATGTTCGCGAAATAGCATGCCGCATCGGCATTCCGAGAGAGAATGAAAAATCGAAGTGAGTACGCCACTTAGCCGCTTACTTTCTTGCTCCTGGTAGACGCCGGTACCTGCTGCTGTCAAGGCTGGGAGTGTAGCTCCCAAGACTTGGGTGGTCTCTTCGCTGGCCAGATTCCTAAAATAATCCTCGAAGAATGGCACGCGGTCGGTCCGCGTGAACATCACGTAGACCGGCAAGCTGATGCCGAGTCCCGAAGAGATTTGTTCCAGACGAGCACGGATCGCTCGTGCGGAACCAGTAAGCTCATCCGGATTGGAAGCCTTCACGAATTTCTCAGCATCCACGCAAACCACGGCAACCCTGGGAACAGATGGAGCACCTCCGAGGAGACCACGGAGTCGGCTGGGTGTGAGCCGACGAAGGAGCCGGCTCCACAGGCGGGCGTCACCCATGAGCTTGCCGCCGACCTCGAATAGGATGACTTTTCTTGCAAACCAGAGATTTGCCAGGCGGGTGGGAATGACTTTGCCATCTTGAAACACTTGCCCGGTCAACAATTCTGGCTCCAGGCCCGATTGAAGAATGGTGCTGGATTTTCCGGAAGCACTTTCCCCAAGAAAGAAAATCACCGGCAAGGAAGAAAGCTTTGTACCCCGCGGAACTCGAGGCGAAGAAGCGATCTTCGCTTCCGCTTCACGGATTCCCGTAAGCACATCGCCGGCTAGCCCGCTATCTGCGGCCTCGCCGCCAGCGGAAGCGGAGCCGCCGTCCGAAGAAGACTTGGCTGCGGACCGCTTTCGTAGCCAGAGGACAATCGCCCCCATGATCAACATTAGTACGAGGAACGCTGCGATTCGGAATATCCAGGCGTTGGCGCCTTCGAGTCCTAGCCAGGAGGCTCCGAACCATGAAATCAGCCCCGCGAAGATCACTCCGATCCCGATCCCAAGATTCTCAAAGGAAAGCTGCATCAGAACCCCACCGAAGTCGGCAAATAGCTGGCCAAAGAATTGATCGACGCGAGCCCGTTAGCCAAAATCAATCTAAAAAGCAGGAATAGAAGGGCCGCAATCCCGCAAGTGAAAAGCGCAGTTAGACCTGCGGCGCGAAGCCAAAAATCGCGTGTCGTGGCAGGGACGGCGCCTTCTGGAACGTTCCACACTGCCGAGAATCCAGAGAGCGGTCCGCGAATTCGGCGAATCTTCTCGAAAATTGCATCTGCGACGGGACGAACCGTACCTCCACCAAACAGGCCATACTTCCCCTTAAATCCCAAGAGAATGCAGAGCAAATAGACCTCCAGTAGATCCGCAAGGCCGTTGGAGTCGCTCCGGGTGAGAAGGGAATCCACATTCTGAAAGAAGATCTCTCCCGCCCGGGCATTCCCAAACATTTCCTCCTGGAGCGGCATTCGCGCCCAGTCGGAGAACACCGGCGCGTTTGAACTGAGAATGGTTTCGTCCAAGAAGGCCACAATTGCAAATGTAGCGAGACGAACGTCGTCTTGAGGATACAGTTTCTTCGTGGCATCTTTTTCCGCTTGCCGCAGCGCGCCCTGGATTTGTTGACGGAATGCCTGCGCGTCCGCAATCGTCTGTCGTTGCGCGCGGAGGCGCACAATCACGGTCAGCACGTTTTGATAGGCCAAAGCGAGATTATCGAGTCGACGGTTGCTTACACCTTCACTCGCACGAACACTTTGCGCGCCAAAAAGAGTAGCCCCCATAGACGACCTCTCAGGAATCCAAGATTACTAGCAGTTCGAGTTCGGGCCTTGGAATCTCTCCGGGAACATAGATTCCCACTTTCCGAGTCTTCGATATGCTCTCCCAAGCGTTTCCCGTTCGACTCACTCCGAAGTACTGAAACTCAACTTTAGGAGCAACCGCGGAAGGTGGAAGGGGAAGGTGAGCTAGCGGCAAACCCGGCAAGGATGCCTTTACAACTTCCGGCAGCAGCTCTTGTGAGCAGATTTTCACCAGGCGTTGAGAGCGATTGATGAGATCGAGCTCGCCGATATCCGACCGCACCGCAAAAACCCAGCGCGCACGGTCCAGGCAGCGTTGGTCGACAATCTCCCCTCCGTAGAAATACTGACTTGTCTGTTTCAGAGGAATTGTGATGCAGTTTGAGGGCACGACAAGCTCGAGATGGGAACGGATGTGGGCATCCAGCTTCTCGATACATTCCGTTAGCTTCAGATGGTCGTAGAGAGGGAGATTCTCGGGTTGTGAATCTAACCCGAAAGTGCAGAGCGCTCCTCCGAGGCGAGCCATTTCCACATAGAGTTGTTCGGGGTGTCCCCGCTCTGTCTCCGTTAGGTGCCGCATCACTGCCAGGCTGCTATTGATGGTGTGGACAAACCAAAAACTTGCGATTTCCTTGGAGGAGAAACCCGAACGGCCGCCAAGACCACGTGCGAGAGCAAGTCCCCGGCTTTTGTCTTCCAGGATGTCAACCAGCCGGCGAGCGATGGTGAGTAAGCGTGGCGCCGCGCTGATCTGCAGGCAGGGAGGTATATAGCTTGCGTCATACGCCAGGTGCCCTGCGGCGTCTCGCGTGATTCTTGCAATTGGAAGGCGGACGAGATCAGCCGGGTCCTCTTCATCCAGCAGGAAACGGATGTTCTTCCTCGCCAAATTGACCGTCTGCTCATCGGTACCCGTGTTTTGATTTGGCAGAGTCTTGGGTTCCAGGCTAAACCTCAGATTCCAGGAATCTTGGCTGTTGGAAGCTGCGCAATTGGCCTTGCCGCTCTGATACGGAGGGACGGCGAGGTATAAAACGGTCGATTCGTGGGTAACTGGAAAAACATCCAGGATATCCCGCGGGGGAGGCGGGGGATCGGAACTCGGGAAGTGGTAGATAAGGCCATCCGGAAAAATGCCGCGACCGTGCTTCAAAGCGACAAGCCCGTTGCGCAGCGACTCAGCGTCAAGCTCCTGGCCTAGAATTCCGTAGGGTTCAAACCAAAGGTTGGAGGTTGAGAAATGGACAAGATCTTCGAAGGAGTGCGCTTGCGCCTGAAAGTGTTGCGGAGCAAGGTACATTCCCTCAAACCACACCACCTTGGACAGGTGTCTCATCAACATTGACCAGGCTGGCGGTCTCAAGCCTCACCAGACCGCAATCTTCCTTCACATCCCGAGAACTGAACCGAGCTTCCGTCCCACTGCTGGGCACAAAAGCACAACAGTGCTCTTGCGAAGCTGGTGAAACACAGCGTCAGTGGCATAACTATGGCGACTGCCCGGGATGTTGTCAAGTCTGATCAAAAGCTTCCAGGCCAGCAAATATGATACCCTTCAACCCTGCATCCGATGAATCCGCCGACGCCATTACCTCGCATTTCTGGCGCATGTGATTTTGCCAATGTGCGGAATTTCCTCGCTACTGCTAACTTTTGTGAATCGCGCATCGCCTCAAGGCTCCGGCTGCCAGCCGATGAGCCGCTGGACCTGATAACTCTTGGAAAGTATTCCTTGCCGGATGGCGCGGAGACGGATGTTCTGGACCTGCTCATTCGCGTGTTTCTCCGGGGCGAGTACACCTCCAAGGAACAACTTGAAACCTTGATTCCTGGTCCGATTCTAGAGAGTGTGGGCAGCCTGGGTCTCCTGAATACTGATCCCGAGGAGACCACGCGCTTCTTTGCGAGCGTCGCAATGTACCCCGTGGGGTCAAATTTCTTTGTTTCTGACCGCTGGAACAATCCGGATTTGACCCCCCGGCAGTCGTTTCACGATGTCGTTTATCCGGCTCTTACCAAGAGCACCCGGGAATTCTTGCGTTTTCTTTCTACGGGACCGTGCGACGACTTTCTGGAGGTCTGTTCGGGGAGTGGAATCGCGGCCATCGCGGCATCCCGAAACGCAAGAAATGTATGGGCGGCGGACATTACGGAGCGATCAACAGTATTTGCGAAATTTAATGTAGCCCTGAATGAGGTCTCCAACGTGACCGTTTTGAAAGGCGATCTTTTCGAACCTTGCGGGTCGCTTTTGTTCGACAGAATTGCCGCGCATCCACCCTATATGCCTGTCTTACAGCCCGCGGAGATCTATTACGACGGTGGAACAGACGGGGAGTCCTTGACCAGGCGGATCGTCCAGGAGCTTCCTCGCCGGCTGAAGCCAGGCGGCAGGCTCTACTGCCGTACACTCGGCAGCGACAGGAATGACTCCACCTATGAAGAGCGGGTTCGTTCCTGGCTTGGCGACTCACAAACGGAATTTGACATCGCGTTTTTTATTTCCAAGAATCTGGACGTTACGAAGTTTGCCGTTGACACTGCGATTCGGAAGTCCGCGGGCCAAGCTGAAGTCAGTGCATGGTTGACTCATTTCAAAAACCTGGGCATTTCGGAACTGCTTTCAGGAATATTGATCGTGCAGAGACGCGCTGCACCACGCTCTACCTTCACCTTTCGGCGCGCGCTATCCTCGGGTGCAATGCTGCGTGATACCGAAGCGGCGCTCCATTGGCAGTCTTTATTTTCCGGTGCAGGCGATACGCATCCCTTTTTCGACTTGTGCCCCAACTCCTCGCCATCCCTTCAATTCGTGGCAACGCATGCTCTCAAGAATGGCGAAATTGCTTTGACAAGCTTCAAGATCACCAGTGATTTCCCGTTTCTAATGGATTTAGAAGCCGAACCATGGTTTGGCCGGCTTATCGCCCTGTGCGATGGAACGCGCTCGATTCGGGTGCTTCATGAGTGTTGTCGCGAGAGCGCTTGGATTGATCCGGGGACTCCTCTCCGTGAATTTGCAGAGCTGATAGTTCTGTTGGGGAGTTCGGGCTTCTTACAGCTTCCGGGAACTAAAGAGGTTGAGGGAGCAGAATGATCAGCTCCACTTGGGGATTCGGAATTTCCGCGGGTATGAATGCCGCAAGGTTGCGGCTCTTCCCTACCGCATCCCATGCCTGGCCGCTCTGATTCAGGCTGAAGTATTGGCAATTTAGTTTCACGGGAATCGCGGCGGGAGGTTTGGGGACGTGCGTCAGGTCGATTCCCGGCAACGCTCGCTTCACCAATTGTTCCACGTGCGTTGCCGAACAGACCTTAGCAAGCATTGGAATTCTTTTCGCCAAATCCACCGAAGGAGAGTCAGAGCCAATGGCCAGGTACATTTTTGTCCCGGAGAAATATTTGTCATCTTCGATGGCCGTGGCATAAATTGAAGGTTGAACCATCTTCATGGGTAACGCTACATAACTGCTCGGCACCACAGTTTCAAGCAGCTCCCTCAACTTTTCATCGAGAGTTCCGAAGCACGTGCCTAAATCTTCGTGATTGTAGATGGGTAGATCGCGAGGCTGGATCTTCAGAGAGAAAGTGGTTAGCGCCCCAGCCAGAGCAGACAAGAGGCGGAAGAGCTTTTCAGGGTGTATTCTTCGAGATTCGTGGTAGTGACGAAGGACCGGCAATTGTGTGTTCACCGTATAGAGCAGCCAAAAGCTTGCGATATCCGCAGAAGTGAAATCTGCCAGACTGGCGCTCCGCTGACGGCGTCCGCCAGCCAAAATGTTGCTCTTGGCGATCAGGATTTCGACAAGACGACGCGTGATATTTAAGAGATGTTCGTTAGCCCCAATTTCCAACAGAGGTGGAATGAATTCCGGGTCCAACTGCAGGCTACCCGACGATCCTCTTTTTACCCTGGCAATGCAGACCGAGGTACAACCCTCTCTTGATTCGGAACCGAGCAGCACACGAAAATTCTTGGTTGCGATCTGGACAGGCTTCTCCGAGCCGCCTGTATTTTCATCCCTTAGATCCACCACTGCAGAGATATAGCGAGTATCTGCGTTGCGGCCCTTGAGCGACACATTCAAACCGCGTTCCTTATGCTCTGGGATCGCGAGAAAGATCTCCGTGCTGAGTTCCTCGCCTTGCAGGTATTGCTCCAGGGGCTTCTGGACGGGAGCTGGATCTGAGTCTGGGATGTCAAACGGCAACCCATCTGGCAGGATGCCGGCTGCCCGGGTGATTGCGAAATTGCCCGCCGCCAGAGCTTCCTGATCTATGCTGAGTTCTTGTATCCCCCAGGGGCGAAAATTCAGGGCTTCCAATCTGAATTGGATAGTACTTTCGAGAAAAAGGTCCCGTGTCTGGAGGTGCTGGGGGGTCAGAATCGTGCCTTTGGACCAAATGACTGGTTGAAGTTGACGCATCGCTGCGCCCTACCGTAGCAATACCACCGAGCAAAGTCAAAGGCCGGAAGAAAATCTTAGTTGGGACTAAGCAGAGCCCGCCGCTGTCGTTGTGTCGAGGTCAATAGGATCGCATGATGCGCAAGCCAGAGGTGAAAATCGGAAATTCCTCATCGATCTAAAATGGTATAGTACCGAACTGAATAAGTGCTGCGCGAGGACTACCGGGCTCGCGCCGTTCGTGGTATCGGAGAGAAAACGTACTTTCGGCTAGGAGGCGTCATGTTGTACCGGAACGGGCGGTATTCTGTCGAAGTTGGCTCCGATGGAGCCATTAAGGTTCGTCCAGGAGACTGGTTAAGCAAGTACTCGGCGGCGATGTTCAACACCTTCGGTAGGGTCAACGAGTTTGGCCGCATGGGTCGGTTCGGAGTGGAGCCGATACAAAACGTTAACCTGATCTGAGCAGGCGATACAATTTACCACATACCGACGTACCTCAAGTCCAAACCGACAGGGGCACAGGCACCGCGAGCGCTTGCACTGCCACTGCCGGAGTCCGCAAAGAAGGAGGTTGTCAAAAGCACCCTGGCAAGTGATTTCCATTTGCGAGGCGATCATCTTGCCATCCTTGGAAAAGCCATCGATATTGTAGGCTATACGGACAACGCTCTGTCGATAGCAGAAGTAGCTGGCTTGATCGCAGAAGGCGGCGTTATGTCCGGCGTTGCCGCTGGCAGTTCGATTGCCTCTGCCATCCTGTTCCCGGTCGGCGCTACGATTGAGCTCGTCAATGCCTGGGAGGCCGGCCAGCGCCTAGCCGGCATGGTGGCCGTTGCTTATACAATCACTGCGTGGGCGTTCGACGATTCAATCCCTGGGCTGCCTCCACGGCTGGAGCGAAACATCAAGGCTTCCGGCTTGGCGAACGAGATACCCGCTTACCAAAGATCATGGCAAGATGCTTCCAACGCTACGTTGAAGAGCCTTGCAGAAATGATCGTGAAGAAGCCAGGGACATCTAAAAAGAGCTTTCAAGTGTTGTTTCGAGCAGTCGGGGATGACAACCGGCAGATTCTGTCCCGGACCTTGCTTAGAGGATTTGAAAAGGACGTCACCGCCATGGAGAAAGAGATTCTCAAGACCTACGATTATCCTAACTGACGGGGGCGAGACGGGCTGCATCGAGTCTCGCATGATCGCTGCTTTGCCAATTTCCATGCCTGCTCCGCCCTGCGGGCTCCGCAGGGCTGCGCTCCGGGCCGGGCCAACAACCAAAACAAAATCAACACAAAACCAAAAGAAGGGGACACTTCTAATGAGGTAAGCAAGGGGACATTTCAAAAGAGCTTAAACGAGTACAAACGCTTGACAAAGTGTTTAAGGACGTGATAGTTATCAGCCCACATCGGCGACTATTCTGCCCCCACGCCGAACCAGAGAGGTGCCCCATGCCCCGCGAAAGCGTTCATGACAAGTTGAGCCGTGTTCGCCCTCCCAGAGTCCACGTAACCTACGATGTGGAGACGGGAGATGCGATCGAAACGAAAGAGCTGCCTTTCGTTATGGGTGTGCTTGCCGATCTAAGTGGGCAGCCAACCGAGGAATTGCCCCGTTTGAAGGATCGGCGGTTCGTGGAAATTGGGCCTGACAATTTCGACGATGTTTTGGAAAGCTTCAAGCCGCATCTGAATTTGACCGTTGACAATAAACTTACGGACGAAGCCAATCCCAGCCAACTTAAGTTCGGACTGGATTTTAAGAAACTAGAGGACTTCGAACCAGCGCGCGTGGCAAGCCAGGTAGAACCGTTAAGGAAACTGATGGAGTTGCGCGCAAAGCTCGGCGATCTGCGGGGAGCTTTGCAGGGCAATGAGAAGCTTGACACGGCGTTAATGGAAGCAATCAAGAACACGGAAACCCGCGATCGTCTGAAGAAGGAACTGGAAGCAGAGAAGGGGAGTTCGAATGAGTAATCCAGAACAGTCAGCCGCGTCGAAGGCTCCCGAGGCCGCCACGCAAGAAGGCAGCCTCTTAGAGAAGATTGTCAACCAAGGACGCTTTGGGGGACAAAAAGAGGCTCGGGAGCACGGGCGGGATATCGTCAAGGAGTTTTTGTCTCAGATAGTTAGCGAAGAGATGAAGGTCTCTGTCGATGCCGATGCCACCATCAATGCCCGCATCGCCCAAATCGACCACCTGCTCTCGATTCAACTGAACGAGATTTTGCACCACAAGGATTTTCAAAAGCTGGAGGCCAGTTGGCGCGGCCTTCGCTATTTGGTCGACAACTCCGAAACCAGTTCCATGCTGAAGATCCGCGTGCTCAACGCGAGCAAGAAGGAGTTGCTTAGGGATCTCCAGCGCTCCGCGGAATTCGATCAAAGTGTCATCTTCAATAAGGTCTATTCCGAGGAGTTTGGCACATTTGGTGGTGAGCCACTGGGAGCCATGATCGGCGATTTTGAAATTGGCCGGCATCCCGAAGACATCGAATTCCTCGAACGAATGTCTCAAGTCGCTGCCGCCGCCCACGCACCATTTCTTACCGCCGCCGCCCCCGAACTCATCAATCTCGATAGCTTCACTCAAATTGGCGATCCCCGCGATATCGCAAAAATTTTCGACAACAATCTTTACGCCAAGTGGCGCGGTTTCCGCGACAGCGAGGATTCCCGTTACGTAGGCTTGACTTTGCCCCATATCCTCATGCGCGTTCCCTATGGCAAAGACACCAAGCCGATCGATGAATTTGCCTACGAAGAAAAGGTCGATGGTAGCAACCATTCCAAATATCTCTGGGGCAATGCGGCTTATGCGCTCGGAGCAAGACTGACGAACGCCTTCGCCAGGTACGGTTGGTGTGCGGCCATTCGCGGGGTCGAGGGCGGGGGATTGGTTGAAGGACTTCCGACGCATACGTTTCAGACAGATGAAGGGGATGTCGCCCTGAAGTGCCCAACCGAGATTGCCATTACTGACCGGCGCGAGAAGGAACTGTCCGATCAAGGGTTTATTCCATTGGTGCATTGCAAAGGCAGAGATTACGCGGCGTTCTTTGGCGTGCAATCTGCGCAGAAGCCCAAGAAGTTTGACAAGCCGGAAGCCAATGCCAACGCCAGGCTTTCCAGCCAACTTCCTTACATGCTGGCGGTGTCGCGCTTTGCGCATTACCTGAAGGTGATTATGCGGGACAAGATTGGAAGCTTCATGTCTCGCGGCGACACCGAGACTTTTCTGAATAAGTGGATTATGCAGTATGTAACCGAGGATGATACCGCTTCACAAAACGTGAAGGCACAGTTTCCTCTCAGGAATGCGAAAGTCGAAGTTGTCGAGGTGCCTGGCAAACCGGGCGTTTATCGCGCCATCGCATTTCTGCGCCCGCACTTTCAACTGGATGAATTGACTGTCTCGCTGCGGCTTGTTACTGAATTGCCAAAAGCTGCGAAATAGCTGGGCTGATAAGGTCTTCGCTCCGATTTAGGCTACGAAGTGGTGCTTCTGCCCCCCAGATGGGCGCCACAGCGACGTCTTTTTCGTGGCAAGGTTTCGAAAATCTCTTCTTAGGAGGGCACGATGGCGAGTACGGCGGCGGGTATGGGTTCACATGCGGATATGTTCCTCAAGATCGACGGCATTGAGGGAGAAAGTACGGATAGCAAGCACAAGAATGAAATTGAGCTGCAGAGTTTCAGTTGGGGCGCAACCCAGCCGGGATCTGCTGGACATGGGGGTGGCGCAGGTGTCGGTAAGGTTCAGGTGCATGATTTCTCGTTCAGCAAGTTCTTCGACAAGGCTAGCCCGAAGCTTTTTGAATATTGCGCTACCGGAAAACACACGCCAAAAGTGGTCATGACTTGCCGCAAAGCGGGCGGCGAGCAACAAGAATATTTGAAAGTGACCATGTCCGAGGTGATTATTTCATCCATTCACGAATCCGGCTCCGAGGGTTCTTCGCTGCCCTCCGAGCAAATTGCCCTCAACTTTTCGAAAATCGAGATCGAATACAAACCACAAGACGAAAAAGGCAACCTCGGCGGCGTGGTAAAATCCGGCTGGGACCTGGCCCAGAATAAAAAGGTTTAGTGTTGATGGCCGCTTGAGCTATCCGGGGTGGCGCCGAAAAGTTGGGGGCGCCACCCCTTTCTTTCCTTGCCTCCCAGCTAGCAGAGCCAGTCTGGACAATATGAAATGACGGCCGAACAGTTACTCAAGGATGGACAACTGGACGAGGCTATCGAACAGCTTGTAGGTGAGGTCCGAAATGATCCCACCAATGTACGACGGCGTACGTTCTTGTTTGAATTGCTCTGTTTTGCCGGAGAATTTTCGCGAGCCGAAAAACATTTGGATGTTCTGGCGACGGCGGGACCTCAATCCGAGTTGGGCGCTCTTCTCTACAAAGGAGCTCTGGCGGCGGAGAGAACTCGCCAAGATATGTTTGAAAAGGACACTTTCCCGAAGGCTGCCACGGATGCCTCGCCAAACGCTCCTATTCCATTCCAGGTGAACGGCAAACCATATTCTTCGCTGGCCGATGCAGATGCCAGAATCGGCTCGCATCTCGAACTGATTGTGGCTGGTTCGTATATGTGGTTACCCCTAAACATGGTTGAATCGGCCCGTACTGAGGCCCCGAAGCGACTGCGCGACTTGCTCTGGCTCCCCGCAACGATCAAGACGATTGCTGCGTTCCAGGGTCGAGAATTGACCAGCGTATTGATTCCCGTGATAAGTCCCGGGTCCTGGAAATCCAGTGATCCAGCCGCACGCCTCGGCCGGGTAACCATTTGGGAAGAGAGCGCGGGTGTGCCTGCGGTCCCTCTCGGCCAAAAGTTGATGATCGCCGATGAAGAGGAATGGCCGATCCTTGAAATCAGGGAAATTCAAAAGCAGTCTGCCGTTGCGATTGCATCGTGACCTGCTCCCATGGCTATTCCTGAAGACTTCCTCAAGCCCATTTCTGACGAGAATCCTTCCGGGCAAGACTTGAGATATGTCGTTTACGACAAGATAAGAGAAGCTCGGCGAGAGGAAGAAGCAATATCTTCGGGCGTTTGGTCTCACGAACTCAAGAAAGCCGACTTTTTGCTGGTCATTAAGGTCGCCACCGACGCTCTCACCAAGCAATCAAAAGACCTGCAAATCGCAGCCTGGTTAACGGAAGCATGGCTGGTCCAGAACGGTATTCCCGGTCTCCAGAATGGACTCAATCTGATCCGGGGATTAATTGAGACTTTCTGGGAAACGCTCTATCCGCAGATCGAGGACGGTGATTTGGAGATGCGGGTTGGACCCGTTGAATGGGTCGCAGAGCGCTTAGAGATTCCGATTCACAGAGTATCCTTGACCAGGAATAAGCTGGACTGGTTCAAGTTCCAGGAGTCCACGAAGATCGCCCCTGAACAAGAGGCAACCGGAGATGAATCCAAGATGGCCGCGCGTCTGGCCGCCATCGAGGAAAAGAAGTGCACGCCCGAGGAGTTCAACGATTCGGCCAAGCGTTCCGGAACCGCATTCTATGAGCAGCTGCACCTCTCCCTGGAGTCTGCAAAAGAGTCAGCCATCGCTCTCGAAACGCTTTGCGATGAAAGATTCAAACGTGTTGCCCCAAGTTTCAAGAATCTCCGCCAGGCAATCGATGACGTTCAGGAAGTCGTGAGGCTCTACTACACACCCGAACAGGATCGCCAGGATGCAACGCTAGCCGTCGAAGAGCAACCTGAAACTGAGCTTCAACAGCAGCCCGGCAGTCCCGGGAGCGGACAGGCGTCTGCGATTGCAAGGAAGCTTAGCGCAGGCCCCCCAGTCGATCGCGAGGACGCTCTCGGGAGACTTGTGGCACTTTCAGACTATTTTCGGCAGCAAAATCCCGCTGATCCTTCCGGATATTTGATCCTCCGAGGGATTCGCTGGGGCGAACTACGGATGAATAGTTCAGAAATAGATCCGCAACTTCTTGAGGCTCCCCCCTCGGAAGTACGTCAAAAACTCAAGCAGCTGTCTCAGCAGGAATTGTGGGCTGAGGTTCTCGATGAAACCGAGCACAGCATGGTCCACGCCTGGAGCCGGGGATGGCTGGATTTGCACAGGCACGCTGTTCGTGCGGCGGAATCCCTAGGCTACGAGCCCGTCGCCCGGGCAATCCGATCCGAATTGCGGTCACTGCTGTTGGACTACACGCAGTTGCCAGCGGCTTGTTTGATGGACGATACACCCGCGGCGAATGAAGAAACAAAGGAATGGATTCGTTCGACGATCGTCCCCCCTGCTCCAGTAGACGAGTCCGATTCCTCGGTCAGCGCTCTTCCCACTCTAGCACCTGCTGCAACCTCCGAGACCGAGAGAGGAACCGACATTTACGTTCTGGTGCAAGCCAAAGCGAAGCAAGGCAATATCCAGGAAGCGATTGAGCTGCTTAGCAAGGAGATTGCGCAAGAACGTTCTGGGCGGGCTCGCTTCACTCGAAAATTCCAGCTTGCCAGCATCTGCTTGGCTTCCAAGTATGAAGCGATCGCCTACCCAATTCTCGTCGAACTTGCCGAGGAAATTGACAACCGAAAGTTGGAGGAATGGGAAGACGCCGCAACCATTGCCCATCCTCTTGCCCTGCTTTTTCGCTGCCTCAACAAGCTGGGCGCAGATGATCTGGAGAAGCAAAAAATCTATCAAAAGATTTGCCGCCTTGATCCTCTTCTTGCGCTTACCATGGGAAAGTAGAATGGCAGAGAAAATATCGAAACTCGAGAAGGCCGGAGCAGTCACCCCATCCTTGCTGGATCGCCTGCTCGACGAACAACCGCGTGCAAAATCCGAGGCTCCTCTGAAACCCGCGGAGACTCGCGCCACTTTGCTCTTGTCGCTGCGCCGGGACCTGGAATATCTTTTGAACACACGCAGCGTCGCGGAAGGCGTTCCTGAAGAACTGGCCGAAGTGAAACGCTCCGTCTATAACTATGGCTTGCCGGACATCACGGCGATCAGCGCAAATTATCTTTACGATCCTCAGAGTCTGGCTCATGCCATTGAGGAAGCGGTCAGTTTTTTCGAATCGCGGCTCACGTCCGTCTCCGTTGCCATTCTTCCAACCCCGGGAGGAAGCCGCGTTCTGCGCCTGGTGATCGAAGGCATGCTGCAAGTCGACCCCGCTCCGGAGCGTATTGTGTTTGACGGTTCATTGGAATTAATCAGCGGCGAATATCAGATCATGGGAGAGAGTAATGCGCGATGATCTGCTCGCCTACTATGAGCGTGAATTGACTTTTTTCCGCCAAATGGGGGCGGAGTTTGCGGAAAAGTACCCCAAGGTCGCATCCAGGCTCTTGTTGGACGCAAACCGCAGTGAAGATCCGCATGTCGAGAGGCTCATCGAAGCTGCCGCTTTTCTTGCGGCCAGAGTGCATCTGAAAATTGACGATGACTTTCCGGAAATCACGGAAGCGCTGCTCTCCATTCTTTATCCCCACTACACACGCCCAATTCCGTCCATGTCCGTCGTGCAATTTCAGCTGGACCCGGAACAAGGAAAACTCTCGAGCGGACTTAAAATACCCAAGGATACGTTGCTGTATTCGAAGCCCATTGACGGCTACCCATGCAAATTTAGAACTTGCTATGAGACCACTCTGTGGCCCTTGACTATCTCAGAAGCCCGTTGGGTCACGCCTGATCGGCTAAAGCCAGCCGTGAAAACTGGTGAACCCATCAGTGCGGCGCTGCGTGTCGAGTTGAGTGGCATGCCGGACATAACTTTTTCAGGTCTTGAACTAAACCTCCTTCGCCTGCACCTCAATGGGGAAAGCAATCTGGTACATGCGCTCTACGAACTACTCTGCAACAATTGTGCGAAAATACTGGTTCGCGATCTCACCCCTGCTTCCAGGCGCCCCACCATAGAGTTGCCTGCGGATGCGCTGGTGCCAGTCGGCTTCCGGGATGAGGAGGGATTGCTTCCTTATCCAAGAAACTCATTCACCGGCTATCGCCTCTTGCAGGAGTATTTTGCTTTTTCTCAGAAATTCTTCTTCCTGGACCTGACCGGGCTTGAATCTCTGGCAGGCAGCGGTTTTGGTTCGCGCATTGAATTGCTGTTTCTCATTCGACCCTTTGAACAAACTGAGTACCAGCAAATGCTTGAGCTTAATGTCTCATCGAAGACTCTGGTTCAGGGGTGCTCTCCGGTCATCAACCTTTTCCCTCTGACCGCAGAACCAATTCTCCTCGATCACACTCGTTTTGAATATCAGGTTATTCCGGATGTGCGCAGGCGCCTTGCCTTGGAGGTTTTTTCTGTCGACGAGGTCACGTCTCATGAACGTGGCACTCAAAATGTCCTGTCGTTTGAACCCTTTTACCGTTTCCGTCATCCCATAACGCGCCAACAGAAAGCTCAACAGGCCTTCTGGCATACCACTCGGAAGCAATCAACACTCCGTGGCGACAGCGGGTCAGAAGTGTTCTTATCGTTGATGGATCTTACAGGAAGGCAAGCCCATCCGGATTTAGACACAGTCACCGTGAAGTGCACTTGCTCCAACCGGGATCTTCCTCAACGCCTGCCATTCGGAAACCAGACGGGAGATTTCGAAGTGGAAGGATTTGCGGCGATTAAGCGCACCGTTGCGCTATGCAAACCTACTGCTGTCGTTCGGTCCGCTTGGGGCAAGGGATTGTTGTGGCGGCTGATCTCTCACTTATCGCTAAACTACCTCTCTCTCGTTGAAGAGGGTAAGGATGCCTTTCAGGAAGTCTTACGTCTCTACAATTTCACGGAGTCTCCTTCCCAGGAAAAGCAGATTGCCGGAATTACCAGCCTCAGGAGTGACAAGCATTTTGCCCGGGTGATTTCCGAATCGGGGATTGGGTTTGTTCGCGGCCGCAAGGTCGAGATCGAGTTTGACGAAGAGCAGTTCGTCGGAGGTGGAGTCTATCTCTTTGCAAGCGTGATTGAACACTTTTTGGGGCTTTACGCTTCACTGAATAGCTTCTGCCAGATGACCGCACGAACAAGGCAGCGAAAGGAGCCGCTACGAGAATGGCGACCGAGGGCGGGCCGAGCAATCATTCTTTAGAGGACACGAATGTCTTCTCTTCCCTGGAGCAGAAGCTGAAGGACGAGCCACAGGTGTTCCAGTTTTTCCAGGCTGTCCGGCTTCTGGAGAGATTACTCCCGGACCGCATGCCCGTCGGAAAATTCGTGCGCCCTTCGGAAGAAATTGCTCATTTCGGTGCGTCAGCGTCGCTTGCCTTTCCGGCAAGTGAAATTCAGAACATGGAATGGCGGGAGAATCGGCCGGTAGAGATAACCACTAATTTCATGGGCCTTACCGGGGCACTCGGCTATCTTCCACACTGGTATTCCAACTTAACAGCGGACCGTATTCGTTCAGGCGATGCAACGCTGCGGGACTTCCTGCGAATTTTCGATCATCGCTTCATCTCATTGTTCTATCAGGCATGGGAACGCTACAGGTTTCCGGTCGCCTATGAACGCGGCGATCGCGATCGATTCTCTCACCTTTTGCTGCATCTCGTCGGCATGGGCACAGCCGGACTGAATCCTCCAATTCCAATTGAAGAGGAAACTTTTCTTTTCTATTCGGGTGTCTTTGCACAAAAGCCACGTTCAGCAGAGGCTCTGCGCTGGCTCCTGGAGGACTATTTCGGAGTTCCCGCCGAAATCAATCAATTCTTGGGAAGCTGGTTTGCACTGGATGAGGAAAATGTGAGTCAGCCAGGAGAGAGAGAAACACCTTCCGAAAGTCTCGGCGGAGGGATGGTGATCGGAGATGGAGTGTGGGATCAACAAGCACGGGCAAGGGTGCGGCTCGGCCCTCTGACCCTCGAACAATACCGCGCATTTCTCCCTGGCCAATCCGGCTATCGGGCTCTTCAGGTGTTGACGCGCTTTTTTTCAAGCGACGAAGTTGATTTTGAATTGCAGTTGGTGCTTCAGAGAACGCAGGTCCCAGGCTGCGCATTATCGGAAGGGGAGGAGAATTCCCCACAGCTCGGCTGGGTGAGCTGGGTTCGTACGACTGGCATGGATTATGATCCGGGCGATACAATTCTTCCACTCTAGGCGCGGAGGGTGAGCTATGAATACCAATCTGAAGGGGCTTATCGGAAAGCTGAACGATACAACTCGAAATGCTCTCGAAGCTGCCGCGGGATTTTGCCTGGCCCGGACACATTACGATATCGAGATTGAGCATTTTCTCGTCAAACTGCTGGAAACAACCGATGGCGACTTTGACCGAATTCTGAAGCAGTTTGGGGTGAATAGATCTCACCTCGCGGGTGACCTGACCCGGAGCTTGGACAAACTGAAGACAGGCAATGCGCGCACCCCAGTTTTCAGCCCCTCGCTTGTCCAAATGCTTGGTGATTCATGGACGATTGGCTCGATCGATTTTGGCTCGGCGCAAATTCGCAGTGGCTTTGCCGTACTTGCCTTGGTCGCATCACCCGATTTGATGCGAATGGTTAAGGATTTCAGCCGTGAATTCCAGAAAATCAGCGCAGAAGCCTTACATCGCGATTTCTGGAGCGTTGTCGCAGGCTCTCCGGAGGATCGTGAGACCGCGCAAGCAATTCCCATCGGTGATTCTGGAGTGGGCCCCGCAGCAGGGAGCAGCCCAGCCAGTGGGAAAATGGAAAATCTTAAGCAATTCACTATCGACCTCACTGCTAGTGCGCGGTCTGGGAAGATCGACCCTGTTTTGGGTCGCGACCACGAGATCCGCCAAATCATTGACATTTTGACCCGCCGCAGACAGAACAATCCGATCCTCACGGGCGAGGCCGGCGTGGGCAAGACAGCCGTGGTTGAAGGATTCGCTCTGCGCGTAGCGGCGGGAGACGTTCCGCCGCCGTTGAAGAATGTGACCATACGATCGCTGGACTTGGCCCTGTTGCAGGCTGGGGCAGGCATCAAGGGAGAATTCGAGAATCGCCTGAAGGGACTGATCGAAGAGGTCAAGTCTTCGCCTTCTCCAATCATCCTTTTCATCGACGAGGCCCACACCATGATCGGCGCTGGCGGTCCGGCCGGCCAGGGCGATGCCGCCAACCTTCTGAAACCCGCGTTGGCTAGGGGCGAATTGCGCACCATCGCGGCGACAACTTGGTCGGAGTACAAGAAATATTTTGAGAAGGATGCCGCCTTGGCTCGCAGATTTCAAGTCGTAAAAGTGGAGGAACCCGCGGAGGAATCGTGCATGACGATGCTGCGCGGCATCGCTGGATCGCTGGAGAAGCATCACAACGTCCGCATTCTGGATGAAGCGGTCCACGCGGCAACCAAACTCTCGCATCGCTACTTGGCGGGACGCCAGTTGCCCGACAAGGCGGTGAGTGTGCTGGACACAGCTTGTGCGCGGCTATCGTTGGGTCAGAATACGACTCCTCCTGCAATTGAAGATGCCAACCGCCAATTGGACGATTTGGGCGTTCAAAAGCGCGTCTTGGAACGCGAGGTGTCCACGGGCGCGGATCACTCCGAGCGCCTGGCGCAGATTGCATCGCAAACGTCCGACGTGCAAGCCAGGCACAAGAAACTCACTGAACGTCACGCCGTCGAGGTCAAACTTGTCACACAGATTCGCGACCTCAGGCAACGCCTGGAAACCAATGGCGCTGCCCACACCGTTTCCACCGAGGGTGCCGCGGCGGCAGCCCCTGCTGTCGATCTCGCAGCCCTTAGGCAAGATCTCGACCGGCTCAACAGCGAACTTGAAACTCTGCAGGGAGATGCACCGCTGATCCGAGTTTGCGTGGACACGCAAATTGTCGGAGAAGTGATTTCGGCGTGGACCGGCATTCCAGTCGGGAAAATGCAGCAAGACGAAATCAAGACGGTTCTCTCGCTGAAAGATCTCCTGGCCGCTCGCGTCATTGGCCAGGATCATGCCCTCGAGGCCATCGCCCAACGCATTTCCACATCCCGCGCCGGCATGGACGATCCCGCCAAACCCGTTGGAGTATTCATGCTTGTTGGCCCGAGCGGTGTCGGCAAAACCGAAACTGCCTTGGCCCTGGCAGACCTTCTCTACGGTGGGGAACGGAACCTCATCACGATCAATATGTCGGAGTATCAGGAGGCCCACACCGTTTCCAGCCTCAAAGGCTCACCGCCGGGGTACGTAGGATATGGCGAGGGCGGCGTCCTGACAGAAGCGGTGCGGCGGCGGCCGTATTCTGTCGTGCTGCTCGATGAATGCGAAAAAGCGCATCCCGATGTGCTCGAACTTTTCTACCAGGTTTTCGACAAGGGCAAGATGGAAGACGGCGAAGGCCGCGAAATCGATTTTAAGAACACCATTATCATCCTCACTTCCAATGCGTGTACCGACCTTCTGATGAAGCTCACTGCCGACCCAGAGACCGCGCCCAGCCCGGAAGGCTTGGCTAAAGCCTTAAAACCCGAACTCAACAAAATCTTTAAACCCGCCTTCATGGGACGTCTCGTGACCGTTCCATTTTTCCCGTTGCGTGACGAAGCCATGAAGGTCATCGTCAGGTTGAAACTGGGCAAGATCCAGCGCCGCATCCGCGAAAATCACAAGATCGAGCTGACCTACGCTCCCGAGGTTGTCGCCGAAGTCGCCAAGCGCTGCACCGAAGTCGAATCCGGCGCGCGCAACGTGGACAACATCTTGACCAACACCATGCTCCCCGACATCTCCCGGTACATCCTCTCGCGCATGGCCGAGCACCAAAAACCCGGTTCCATCCAAGTCTCCGTCAGTTCCAACGGTTCCTTTAGCTATGCCTAGTGAACCGCTACGTACTACTGGAACCGACGATCCGTCCACACGAGAAGGAAGCACGGTAGGGAGTGCGGACCCTGAAAGGAGAGCGCCTAGTGGCCTCGCATCAACCACAACAATACCGATCAGCCCGCCCAGCCGGACACAGTGGTCTCAGCAACCCAAGATTTAACGAGCAAGGAGGCACTCGCCTTGCCGGGCCCATTGGCTCCGGAACGCACCACCATCACCATCATCGGAGGGTGCATCTTGTTCTCTATCCTTGTGAAGGCGTCAGGACGTCCGTGATTTCGCGGCAGGGCAAGATATATCCGCTGTCCGCCAGCGGTTATGAGACCACCTTCGGCCACATTTATGTCGTAGGCGGAAGAGGTGAGAGTTACGAAGCTGTTGGGGGGCCGCCACCAGGACATGGATACAAAGACCGTGGCGGCCACAGAGCGGGTCATACGCCTTCGGGGCTCTTCACTCTGGGGCCCCAAGAGCATCACACTACGCTTCGCTGGCCCTTCTCATCGATACCTTACGGTGCGAAATTGCGCGCCGGCAGTGACGGGTTTATTGAGTATTTCCAGCACGGAACGTGGAAAAAGGCGAACGGTCCGGACGGGTCATGGACCAAGGCTACAAAAAGCTTCAAGCAAAGGGATGGTGAGCCTGCGGTGATTACTGAGAGCGACGAGGCCGATTTCCATGATGCTGCTTATGATAGGAAAGGCAATCTTCGCCCGGAGTGGATAATGAATGACTTCGGGGAGTGGTCTTGGAATCTCATGCGAGACGGAAAACGAACCGGCTATTACATGCACACCACTGCCGAGGACGAAGCCTTCAAGAGACTCCCATTGGAAAGAGACGCCTATTTCTCGCTCATCGGTCAATCTCATGGCTGTGTCCATCTGCTTCCTCGTGACCGGGACGAAATGATGGAGCGCGGATACTTGAAAGCGGGGATTCATGTCCAAATCATGCCATATAACCGTAAAGGGCCTCCAAGGGGATGGCTCGGGCCTTCCCTATTTCGCTGCGGATGATCTTGATGGTGGTGAGTGCCTCCTGCGGAGCGCCGCAGTGGAAGATTTATCGAGTGCTCGGACGGTGCTTGAACGCTTGGATCCTGATGTCGGGCACTTACTTGAGCGGTTGCAGCGAACTGGTCATTTGACTCCGGCGCAGCGGTCTCTGCTGGGCGAAATCCGGAAAAGTTGGAAACTGCCGTCGTCGGCCTGTCGAGCTTAGTGAGGAGCTCATAGCGTAGCCAGGGACTAGACTTGAAAGGCTTAGAACGGGAGCGATAACGATGCCTCATACGCAAGAACACCGGCTTATCTCAATCCGTACACCTCTAGGTGCCAATGTTCTGCTCCTCCAGAGTTTCAATGGCCTTGAGGGAATCTCACAACTCTTCCACTTCTCGGCCGAACTCCTGTCAGAGAACCATTCCATAGCGCTCAGTGAAATCGTGGGGGAAAAGGTTTCCCTTTCAATCGAACTTCCGAATAAGACGAAACGATACTGGAATGGTTATGTGAGTCGGTTTGCCTACGCTGGCCGTGACGACCGTTTCACGCACTATCAGCTCGAAATTGTTCCGTGGTTCTGGCTTCTGACGCGAACCGCGAATTGTCAGATTTTCCAGCAAAAGACGATTCCCGAAATCATCAAGAAAGTTTTCCAGGATCACGGCTTCCAGGATTTTCAGGATCGCACCCAGGACACTTATCCGCAGCGCGAATACGTCGTGCAATATCGCGAGACCGCTTTCAATTTTGTCTCCCGCTTGATGGAAGAGTCCGGCATCTTCTATTTTTTCGAGCACGACGAATCCACTCACAAGTTGGTCTTTGCGGATAAGCCGCAAGTACATAAGAATTGTCCGGTTCAGCACAAGACGAGATTTAATTATTCGCCCGGTGCCGTACTCAAGGACGAAGATGTCGTGACTGATTGGGATGCAGAGCAGGAACTGCGGACCGGCAAGTATGCCCTCACGGACTATAATTTTCAAACCCCCAACACTTCCCTCCTGGCCAGTGTTCAAACCGTTGCCCAGATCGGCGACAACACCAAATACGAGATCTTCGATTACCCCGGGATTCACACTAAGAAATCCGAGGGGGATTCTGTAACTAAGATTCGGATGCAGGAAGAGGAAGCCGTGCATCATCTGGTCAACGGCTCCGGCAACTGCCGCTCCTTTGCCCCGGGCTTCAAATTCCATCTCGATGAGCATTTCCGCAAAGACCAGAACGGCGACTTTCTTTTGACCGAGGTGACCCACTCCGCCTCGGTGAGCGACAGTTATTCTGGGTCGGGAGCCGGCACCTCAGAAACTTACAGTAATCAGTTCACCTGCATCCCACTATCAGTCCCCTTCCGCCCGCAGCGCCTCACCCCCAAACCCGTTGTCCAGGGCCCGCAAACCGCCGTTGTCGTTGGGCCATCTGGCGAGGAGATTTACACCGACAAATACGGCCGCGTGAAGGTTCAGTTCTTCTGGGATCGCGAAGGCAAGAAAAACGACCAGAGTTCCTGCTGGGTACGCGTTTCGCAGCCCTGGGCGGGCAAGAATTGGGGTTCCATCAACATTCCCCGCATCGGCCAGGAAGTCATCGTGGAATTCCTGGAAGGGGACCCGGACCGTCCCATCATTACCGGGCGCGTTTACAACGCGGAGCAAATGCCTCCCTACGCTCTCCCCGACAATCAGACTCGCACAACCTTCATGACTCGCAGCAGCAAGGGCGGCAGCTCCAGCAACTACAACGAGCTCCGCTTCGAGGATAAGAAGGGCAGCGAGCAAGTCTTCCTTCACGCCGAAAAGGACATGGACGTCCGCGTCAAGAACGATTCCCGTGAATATGTAACCAAGGATCGCAGCCTCATCGTAAAAGGAAACCAAAACGAAAGCATCGACGGCGATCAGAACATCACCATCTCCGGCAATCAAGCCGAAAAGGTCGCTCAAAATCTTTCTCTTCAAGTTGGTCAGAACCTGCAGGAGAAATCCGGCCAGAACTTCGCTCACGATGCCGGGATGGAAATCCACCTCAAAGCGGGAATGAATGTGGTCATTGAAGCGGGCTTGGAATTGACCATCAAGGCTTCGGGGGGATTCATCAATATCGGCCCCGCTGGCGTCGCCATCTCCGGAACTCTAGTCCTCATCAATAGCGGGGGGGCAGCCGGCTCGGGGAGTGGCTCCAGTCCCCAAGATCCCAAGAAACCCGATGAAGCCGACGACGGCTCCAAAGGCGATAAGATGTAGGTGCGAGCTCGAGATTCCCTAGCTTTCATGAAGCTAATCGGGTGTTTTGGATAGAATGTTTTGACAAGTTGCCCAAGAGGAGTGGAAGGACAATGCCTCCGGCCGCGCGAATGACGGACATGCACGTTTGCCCCATGGTGACGGGTGTGGTCCCGCATGTCGGTGGGCCAATCCTTCCGCCATGTTGCCCAACTGTGCTGATAGGTATGCTTCCCGCCGCTCGCATCACGGATATGGCCACCTGCGTCGGCCCTCCAGACATGATCGCCATGGGCTCGCCCACTGTCCTCATTGGCAACCTCATGGCCGCCCGCATTGGCGACCCCACCATTCACGGCGGCGTCATCGTCCTTGGCTGCTTCACGGTGATGATCGGCGAAGCCGGCGCTCCCTCGCCTTCCGCTCCCTCCGCACCAATGGCTCCTTCGCTTCCTTCTCCTCCCTCGGTCGCCGCTCCCCAGGGGCCTGCTCCATCCGGCGGAACTGCTTCTCCGCCAAGTCCCGCCGCGCTGAAACCTCTTACGCTTGAAGAATACAAGGCCAGTCTCGCCGTTATTGCCGCCAAGGACGGAGATCATCCTCTCCAGTTAGCCGCGCGCCGAACCATCGCCGAGGATTTTTACAAAGAAAATTGCCCGGACATGTCTCCCGCGAAAATTCGCGACCATTTGCGCGGCATCGACTTCACCAAACCCGTGAAAGTCGTCCAGGTCCCTCCACCCGATCAGTTTTATCGCTGGGGCCGGCCCGGCAGCAAAGGCCAATACTTCACCGACGACAAGTCCGCTCGCCCCACCGACCTGGGCGTTCCCGATCCTGTCCCTGTCACCGGACCAGACGGCAAAGTCACGAAGGTGCCTCTCGTGAAGACTCCTGTCTCCCCTGCTGGCCCCATGAAGTGCTTGAACTCCACCGCCGCTCCCATACGCGTCGACTGGGTTGATCCTCCCGTCCAGACTAAGGGTGGCAAGCCTCAGTATTTCATCCGCCAAAACGCTCAGAATTGGAAGCGTTCCTAGGACTCCGGGAGGACACACCATGCAAGCTCCGCTCATTTCAACCAAAGCAAAATTCGCAGAGGTCCTCGCCCAGGCTCTCCCCAAAGCGAAGGAGATCAGCGCCTCGCTTCCAGACGATCCCTTCCAGAAAAGCGTCCTCGCTCAACTGGAATTCATGGCCCAGTGTCTCGCCAATGGCCATATCCCCACTTACGACGAGCGCCAACGCATCAACATCGGCGTGATTGCCATGCGCACTCTGGAAGATAGCTTCCCGGACTACGCCTCTCTGCTCTCGGAGCTGGATTACGCTTTCAACCGCTGGGAAGCTTTATCCTAAACTTCGCCCGATCCTCCTCTTTACCATTCTTCCCATTCGCATGTACATTAGCAGTACGATTCTCCGCATCCCGTTCCATCGATCTCGGAGGGGCATTTAGCATGGCGGTGTTGCTTGAAGTGAAGTTGGGGCCATTGTCGGGGCGGACGATCCCTCTTTCCGCGGGCCAGACCATCCTGATTGGCCGCGCGCCGGACCGCGCGCAATTTGCCGTGCCCCACGACCACAACATGTCCGGCATACACTTTGCCGTGGAATGCGACCCAACCAGCAGCCGCGTCATCGACAAAAAGAGTACCAATGGCACTTTCCTGAACGGCAAGCGCGTTGACCAGGCGCTGCTCTCCAATGGGGACGAAATCCGCAGTGGCCAAACCGTCTTCCTGGTAACAGTCGTAGCAGATGGCGCTGCTGGCCCTCAGGCGTCGCCACAGGCTCAATCCGCCCCAACTCCAGGCTATGCCCCCGCCCCTACGCCAACCCCATCGAGGCCGTCTCCTGACCCCGTCATGGAAACCGTCCCAACACCGCAGTGCGTCATCGGCGGTTGGTCTTTTGCCCGCGTGCCATCCGACTGGGAGGTCAAAGAGGGGATCGGCCTGCTCCAGAAAGTGCCGGGCGGGGGTTTCCAGAGCAACATAACCGCGATGGAAGAGCGCCTGGGCGGCGGGATTACCCTGGAAACCTACGTCGAGTCACAAATTAAAATGCTACGCGAGTACCTGAAAGAACCGCAAATCGACGCGGCCATTCCGCCGAAGATTGCGGGAGCCGAAAACTCCGTCGGCGTTGAAATCCGCTATGCTACCAAAGAAGGGCAGACGGTCCATATCCATCGCATCTACGTGCGTGGTGGCCACATCGTCGGCGTCGCTTCGCTGACCACCTTGGAGAGCGAACTGCAAAAGGCCCGGGAAGCCTTCCAGGCCATCTTGTCTCAGGCAACTTTCATCCCTCAACAATAGATTGCGGAGAGCGCAGGGAATTCGGCAGTCCCCGGAAGAACCACGCTAAAAAGTTATGGACAGGCCGCCGAGGGGCACGTTGCGGGCTCGCAAGCCGGGTTGATCCAACTTCATCAGAAGATTCGCGGTCACGATAAAAGTCTTGAACGGCTTGAGTTTGAGACCGATGGAGCCGTCCGTCCGATTGTACGAACCGGTGAACGAGTTGATCGAAGGATAGGTGAGGTTGGGGTTGGGGATGGTATAGCTAACTAGGTTGACTCTCTGGGCATCGAACACCCGCTGCTCCAAAACATCGGCTGCGACCGTTAACCATCGAGTGATCGCCCAGTCCGCCCCGCCGGAATAAATCAGCCGGTTGGGTAGCTGACCATTCGTGCCGCTACTATTGGTGACGAGATTCGTATTGCCGTTGACCTCGTACGCAATATTGAAGTGCGGGGAAATCCGGCCGCCATACGTAAAAACCGCGAATGGCCTGACTCCAATCGTGCCGGCTCCCAGGAAATTCTCAGAGTCTCCAGAGGGTAAACGCAGTTCCGCACCCACGGAAAGCCCACCATGTTTCCGTTTCCATAGTCTCCACTTCGCCGCCACGTTGACATCTCCGATGCCCGTCGCGGACCCGTCCGGAGACGCCTTATTCGTAAAACTCGTGGATCCGATGGGCGGAACCAAGCTGTACTCGATGCCGCTGGTGGTCATCCGCTCGTGCATGTCTATGATGGGCACGGCCACCGATACATCTATCGAAGTCGTCAGCCCATAGGTAAAATATGCCGTGAATTGGCTGGCCTTCAGGTCGAGACGGTTGTTCGTCGCTGTGACGACGTTCCCGCCCTGCAAAGGAAGAAAAATGGGCAGGTTCTTGAGCCCCATGCCATCGATATCCTCGAATTGAAAAAACTGGTAAGTGAATGCAATGTAAAACTTATGCCTTCCGATCGTTTCTGCTCTCTGCGTCAAGATCGGCCCGAGAGTCTCATTGGAGGGCACCGGAATATTCAGTTTTGGATCGATCGTGTAAATCACACCGGAAGCGGGTGTGGCCAACGGCAAATCGCTAACTTGACTGCCGATGGCCTCGTTCAGAAAGGCGAGATTCTGTGCGCTCCCTTGCGTCAAATTCAACTGGTTTGGGATCAAGCAGATCAGTTTTCCAGAAGCGGGGCTACCCGCGGTACAGTTGACCTGAGCCAACACTCTGGGGCCCTGAGTCAGGATGATTAGGATGGCTAGGAACAGATGTCGCCTGATCATGCAGTTCTCCTCAACATCACTCCGTAAAAAAGGTCAAACAGGCCCAGACACACCTTGTTGTTTTCCGTCCATGCACGAAAAAACTGGAGCTAGTGCACGGTCAGCGGCACGATTAGTTGCGTCTGTACAAAGCCGCTCCCCGATGGGGGAGTGGCCAATATCTGGATTTGGTACGTTCCTGCCGGTGTCACTAGCGCATTGGGAAGCGGCACATTCCCCGGTGAGAATCCGCTGCAGGCCCCCATAACCGCCACGGTCACACAAACCAACGCGATGGTCAGGAAAGCAAGCTTCCAGCGAGGTATCGTCTTGGGAGTGCGCCACAAAGCCAGGGCAAGAACCAGCAGTCCGGCGCAGAACGTTACGAACGCGTTCAAAGGCAAGTTCGGCAGTGGGTTTGTGGGAGGCGATAACGGCGCTCCGGTTCCCGTCGCGGTCCCACTTGGGCCCATCGTCGTGACATAACAGAAGGCTGCCGGAGAACTTCCCGAGATAACTTGCGTGGAAGCGCCGCCCAGTTTCGTGGGAAGCGTAAATGCGCAAGCCGCGCCTACGGGGAGGCCCGAGCAGGAGAGCGTGAAAGGAACCGTGCTTGTGCTTGGGACTCCGTCCAACTGCACCCCGGTGGGCGCGCTGGTGGATCCGGCAGCGACGGTCAATTGTTGCGGCAACGCGCAGCAAGCGCTGAGTCCATTGCTCGCAAGAGTAAAGCTAACCGAACTCTGTTTTGTAGCGTCCGCCACGGAGGTTGCTGTTACTTTTACGGTTCCGGATGCGGAGCCTGCCGCGGGAGCCTGGTAGAGTCCTGCCGCAGAGATTGTTCCTGCTCCAGTCGCTGGCGAAATCGACCATGTCACAGGGATAGCATTGCCGGAGGCGTCTTGCGCGTAGAATTGGACGGACGCGCCAAAGCCAGCCGTGTTCGGCTGTGGCAAGACTTGCAGTGTGGCGAGATTGCCGGTAATCGTGATCGACAGGTTCGCCGTCTGGGAGACCGCTGGCGCTTCCGAGTCGGTGACCTTTACGGTGAAGTTCGAGGTTCCCTGGGCAGTCGGGGTGCCGCTGATGACTCCCGTCGCAGCGTTCAACGTCAAGCCCGCTGGCAGAGCGCCACCGGAAATGCTCCAAGTGTAGGGTGCCAAGCCGCCTGTTGCAGCCAGCGTCTGAGAGTAGGCCACGTTAACTTGGCCGCCCGGCAAGGAAGCTGTCGTAATCGTCAGAGGGGGCGGCGGCTGGTTCGTAAGGGCAAAGTTCGCGGGGAGCGCCACTCCGGTAACCGTGGCCGTTACGTTGTAGGAGCCCTGCGTGACGTTCGCACTGAAGGCCGGGGCAGTTGCGATACCTTGCGCGTTTGTCGCCTCAGGCGGCGACGTGGCCGAACCACCGGCAAATTTACCGCTTGCGCCAGTTGCGGGCGCGGTGAAAATCACGTTCACCCCGGGAACTGTGTTGCCACTAGCATCCGTTACTGTCGCTGAAAGAGATGTGGCAAACACGGTATTGATCGGCGTGCCTTGAGGTGTGCCGCCAGTTGCTGTGACTAAAGCCGGCGGACCTGGGTTATTGGTGAGCGAGAAGTTTGCTGGCGTCGCCGCACCGGTGACCGAGGCAGTTACCGTATAGCTGCCTGCGATGCTGTTGGCCCCGAAGAGTAGGCCCGTAGTAGCAATCCCGGCGGCGTTTGTCGTTACTGTGAGACTAAGCATGCCATCCCCAAAATTGCCACTCGCACCCGTTTCGGGCGCCATAAAGGTCACGGTAACTCCTGCCACCAAATTGCCAAACGCATCCGTGACCGTGGCCGATAGCGGAGTTGCGAAGGTTGCGCCCACGGTAGCGCTCTGCGGAGTCCCTCCGCTCGCGGTAATATTCGCTGGCGCGCCGGTGACGACGCCCGCGATCTTCCGGATGCGGCTATTGCCCGGGTCCGCAACAAACAAATTACTTTGATTATCGCCAAACACACCCGCAGGATAGTTAAGCTCTGCGTTAGCCGCCGGGCCGCCGTCCCCGCTGAAGCCGGCATTACCACTACTACCTGCAACGGATCGAATATTTCCCGTCGCGGCCAGAACTTCGCGGACAGCGTTGTTGCCCGAATCAGCAATGAAAATATTCTCCGAACTGTCGACGAACACTCCAATAGGGTAGTCAAGCTGGGCACTCGTAGCCGGGCCGTTGTCCCCACTGAATCCAGCCGTGCCGTTCCCGGCTACGGTTTCAATGTTTCCCGTCGCGGCCACAACCTCCCGGATGACATTATTTAAGGAATCCGCAATGAAAATATTTCCCGAACTGTCGACGAACACGCCTGAGGGGGCATTGAGTTCAGCTGTGGTAGCTGGACCGCCGTTCCCGGTGAAACCCGCGGTACCCGTCCCGGCCACAACCGTAAGTGCGGGCGTGCCTTCCACTACTACAGGTGTGACTTTTTCAATCACATTGTTGCCTGAATCAGCAATGAAAATATTCCCCGAGCCGTCAACGAACACGGCAGTGGGATAGTTAAGTACGTTGGTGAGCACCCCGTCGCTCTCACCCACTACGGTCGTAAGGTCCCCATTGATAACTTCCCGGATGGCATTGTTTTGTGAATCAGCGATGAAGATATCCCCCGAGCCGTCCACGAAAACGCCGTTAGGATTGTTAAGATCAACATTTAATGCCAGGCCGTCACCATCGAACCCAGCAGTGAAGGTCCCGGCCACCGTCGTGATATTCCCCGTCGCCGCCCCAACTTCCCGGATCACACTATTTGCAGTATCAGCAATGAAAAGATTCCCGGACCCGTCCACGGCCACGCCAAAAGGAGCGTCAAGCAGTCCGCTGGTGGCAGGGCCGCCGTCCCCGTCTCCCGAGCCGTCACCCGCAGTCGTTTGGATAAAACCATTAGAGGCCGTAACTTCCCGAACGCGATTGTTCAGCGAATCGGTGAGAAAGATGTTTCCAGAAGCATCCACCCACACTCCGCTGGGCTGATCCAGTTCGGCCTGTGTGGCCAATCCGCCCTCTCCTGTGAAGCCGGCGGTACCCGTTCCAGCAACTGTTTGGATGTCGCCCGTGGCCGCGACAACCTCTCGCACTCGATTGTCAGCAATATCGGAGATGTAGACGTTCTCATGCCCGTCGACAAACAGTCTGACGGGCCGCTGGAAAAGCGCACTCGTTGCCGGACCGCCATCGCCGTCAAGCCCGCCCGGGGCGAGGAGCACTGTACAAGTGCCGGCTACGTCCGAGATCAACCCAGTGGTTGCGACTTTCCGTACGCAATAGTTGCCCTGGTCTGTGAGAAAGAGGTTGCCCAACGAATCGAGAACGACGGCGCTCGGACCATTTAGCTTGGCGGAGGTGCCTGCGATACCGTTCCCGTTGTAGCCGCAGTTCCCGGTTGGGTTTGGTCCTGGTGTTCCTGCTCCCGTTGTTCCGGCGACGGTTTGGATGTTGTTCGTTGAGGCCACGACTTCACGAATACGGCAGCCGTTGATTTCTGCAATGAAAATATTGCCCGAACCATCGACGGTGACGCCCGTGGGCCCATTTAATTCCGCCGTCGTCGCGGGAATTCCGTCGCCGTTGTAAGCAGCGAATCCGGGTATCCCTGCAACCGTTTTGATATTGCCAGTGGCTGCGACAACTTCGCGGATTACATTGTTATTGGCATCGGCGATGAAAATGTTCCCGGAACCATCTACGAATACATCGGTCGGGGCATCGAGTTGTGCGGAGGTCGCCGGTCCGCCCTCGCCGCTGAACCCGGCAGTCCCTGTTCCCGCAACAGTGGTCAATTTCCCCGTGGAATCAATTTTATAAACTGCATTGGCGCCCGTCGCGGCAATATACAGATTTCCCGAGGCGTCCTTGAACACGGCATCGGGATTATAGATGGCTGCCGCCAAAGGCACATTGCTTGGGCCGCCACCCGCAACGGTGGTGATGGTGTGCTGGGCCCAGGCAAGAGGCGCGAAGAACGTCAGAAGAGCAAATAGTGCCGCGTATTTTCTATTCATGATTGAGCCTCATCCGGCGCGACGCATCAGTGCAATCGTAACCGTTGTTTCCACGCCATCCGCACCCTGAATCCTGAGCGACACCCGGGGCCGAGTGCTCTGGCGCATCAACTTAAACTCGTCCTTGCCAATGATGAATTGCCGCGTGACCTCTGTTCCCTGGTGGGGTTCGAGAATCACCGTGCCACGATCCTCCGACACTTGCGCCGGGCGCAAAGGATTCTGCAGGCTCATCTGCGTGATGAATAGGCGTTGTTCGCCCGCATTCGTCAGCCGGAAGTGCAGCGTGACGCGCACCTGGGTTCCCAGGTCGGTGGATTCCTTAACGGTGTACGAGCCCGATACGATCTGGCCCGCCCCGGTACTTTCCACACCAAGGGCCAAAACAAGAAACAAGATCAAACAGGCCTGCGCAAAGAAAACGATATCTTTCCCACGGATCATGGCAAGCATCCTTTCGTGTTAATCCCGGGGACAACCGCAACGGCTGAGAGCAGGATGCCTCTGACGAAGCTTCTGCTAAAACTGGCGTGAAACAGAAAAGTGGGATTGGCAAGGCTCAGGGCAGGAGAGGGAGCGTTGGCTGGTCGCACAAATCCACCTCAGTGGAAACAGCAAATGGAGTTGAGAAGCATATCCGGAAGCCGGAAATCGCTTTCAAGCAACGGGCCCCAGGAACGGCAAGTGAATTGCCCCTTACAGTCTATAGAGAAGGTTACTTCACTCCGCCGGACCCCATGTGGGTCTGAGTCTACTGCAATGGCCTTTCAAGTCAAGCAAAAATTCGTGCAGGAAATTTGCGCTGGTAAAACTCGGGATAGCAAATTCCCTGAACGTGTCAGCGATCCCCGCTCCCTCACCTGCCCGATGGAATTGCTTGGGAGCTAAGGCTAAACCTTATTGGATGATGTCCTTGATGATCCACCGGCCGTTGTCCCGGATCACCCGAACGTCAAATTCCCCGTTGCTTGAGCTGCGCGTTCCGTCTTTGCCAACATATTCGCCAGTGTATGAACCGGAGACTCTCACCTGATTGGGGTCCAGAAACTTCCATTCTTTGATCATAAATCGGCGCGAGAACTTGCTGGCGCCGTCGAACGCAGCTTTTAGCTTTTGCCTCGAATCTTTCATGCCCGAAAGAGCCGGCCAAAGCGCCTGCAACTCTAGGAGATTGCGCTGGTCGAATGCGTTGCTGAGCCGCACCTCGACCATCTCCTTGATGGCGTTGCAGCCTGGCGCTCCCTCTGGCAACGCACACGGCCCTTTTTGAGTGGGCTGCTCAGATGGCGGAGGAGGCTGGAGCGAGGACAACACTCTTTCGATGTTCCCCGCATAGTCCCTCGCTTCCTGGGCATGCGCGCCCCCATTCATGTACGGCTTGAGTCTATTGGAAATCTGCGCCAGAGCGGTTCTATCCTTCGCGTTCACAGCTTGCGTATATTGTTCGGAGATACTTTTCCAGGAGGACTCCTCAACATCTAGCCTGGTTAGGCTTTCGGAAACCACCCGGTCGTACTCTCTTGCCTCCGCACTATGAGGGCCGTTGGCACTCATGATCTGCCGGAGTTCCGCTCGCAGGGCCAACAACTTCTCTTTGTCCTGAGAGTCTTTTGATTGGTCCACGCGCCCTTTTAGGTCGGCCCACTTTTTGTCGATTTCCGCCGTAGCCATTCGGTTGTCGATGGCCTTCATGTGGCCTTCCGCCTCCACCTTGTGTCCCAATCCGATCTCAACAACTTTCGCGAACATGCCTCGCGCATCCCCGATCCGGTTCTCGGCCTCGGCTGTAATGGCACGATTCCAAAGGTCTTCCTCATTCACATGGAGGTCCGCCTTCTTGAAACCCTCATTGGCGGTGGTTCGTAAACCGGCGGAGATTCCCGGCATTCGCCCCACCAGTTCGTACAGCCTTCTCGCGTCCCCCCATTTGCCAGTGGCAACCAGCTGTTCGGCAGCGCTGAGGTTTTCCTTGGCGCGCGCCGTCAAATCCATTCCCTTACTCAAATCCTCCACGCTGTTGCGCAATGCTTGCGCATCCCCTTTGCGGTCGCCGTCAATCTTCACGATCTGATCATACAGGCCGATAGCGACGGAATAGTTCGGCGGAGATTTGTCCAGGGCTTGTTGTGCTTGCTGAAAGAGCTTCTCCTCCTCGTTCTGAATTGCCTTGATGTCAGCGATCTTCGATTGCGCTTGGTCATGGTGGGCCCCGTGAAGTTCTGCGACCCTTTCGTAATCATCCAATGCTTCCTTGAAGTCTTTGGGACTCCGGCTCAGCGCTTTTTCGGCGTCATTCCACAAAGCCTCATCGCTGTCCTTTGCGGGAGGTGGAGGGGGATGAGTTCCACTTCGTGTCAAAAGGATCGCACCGCCGATGACGGCAGCCAAAACGCCCGCACCTATCCCGCCCAGTATCCACCTCTTGCCCCCTGTTTTTCCCGGCTCTGCTGGGGTCTTAGGAAGCTCTTCCCGCTCGGGTTCCGTCACAATGGGAGTCGGAGTTTGAACGCGGATTGACTCCTCTACTTGTCGCTGGAGTTCGACAACTTCCTGGTCCTTTCCATCCAGTACTCCTTGCTGCAACGCATCTCGAAGCAAGGTCTTCGCCTGCTGTGGGTCTCCTTCCGCTACAAGGCCTCGAACGCTCCGCAACTCCGCCAACCTTCTCCTCTTCTGACTCTCTTCCCGGTCAAGTGCAATCTGAGCTTGTTTGACGAGATCCGCGATTTCCTCGTGGTGCCCTTCGGATTTCAGCGCCTCCTGTCCCGCCTCAATAACTGCCGCGAATTGACGCTTCAGCATTAACTTCCGAAGTCCTTCGAGGTTGCTTTGCAGTCTCTTCTTGCGCTCTTTATCCCGATCCAAGAGCTCCTTGGTTTTCGCGATAAGCGCTGCCACCAGGGAATCGGATTTCGCAAGAATTCCGGTTTCCAGACTATTGCGAAGTATTTGATCAGCGGCCGCAATATTCCCTGAATTCAGGTAGTTTGTTGCCCGCTGTAGGACTTCGTCTCTCTCCTGTCGAGCGATTCTTTCAGCTTCGAGGCTTGTTTCTGCGATGCGGCGCAGGTCCGAAGCTTCCCGATCCAGTCCGAAATCACGTTCTAGTTCGTTTGCCAAACTGATCGCGGCGGAGAACTCCTTTCGATCAACGGCCTTCCGCACTTCCCGCCGCTTGAGTTCGATCTGTACTTCACGCTCCTTCTGTTCCTGCTCCTTGGCTTTATCGATCTGCTGGAGAAGGGTGGCATGGAGAGGCGTGTTCTTCGCTATCACGCCTTCTTTCATTGCATTTTGGAACATCAGGGTTGCTCCCCCGACATCCTTCTTCTCACAAGACTCTTGAATCCTGGTGGCAACCAATTCCCGCTCCCGAATCTTCTCGACCTGCAATGTGTGATAGCGCTCCGCATCCGCCAGCCCATCGCGCAGGCCACTGTGCTCCCCAGACTCGGCCAGTCCTTTCCGTGCCAGATCTGCTGCCTCCTTGAATTTGTCTGCCGAAATGAGATCTCGCACTCTTCCGAGGTAGTCATTCTGTTTCTCAAGAGTTGCTTTTCGCTGCTCCTGAGATCTTGCTTCCTTGTGCAGGGAAACCAGCAGGGGATTGTTCGGGGAGAGTTTTAGAGATTCGTCCAATGCATGAAGCGCTTGAGAGAAACGGCCATTCCGGATCAGTTCCTGAATCCTGTTCACTGTGGCATCAAGCTGAGTGTGCAATTGGTTCTGTCTGATTTCCGCTTCCAAATCCTTCACAAATTCCTTGATTCTTTCTTCGGAAGGATACTTGGCAACGAGGTCTTCCGCGCGTTCGAGCGCCTGCGCAAACTTGCCCTGATGTTTCAGGGACCGGAGTTCTTCCCATGCCAAGCCGAGCTGCTTATTCAGACGTTCCTGATCGCGCTCCTTTTGGATCGAGGACCGCAAAGCCATGCCGGTTGCATCGCCTGGAAACTTGACCAATAGTTCGTCCAGAATCTCCAGTGCTTGCTCAAACTGCTGGGACATCCGGCTCTTTCTGGCATTATTGAGAAGCGACAACCTGTACTGCTCGGATTTCTCCCCCAGCGCATTGTCTTTACGCTTTTGAAGTTCTGCATTTCCGGGATACTCTGTCAGAGCTTCGGCGAGCAACGAGAGGCACTCGTCATATTTGGCGGCGTACAAAAGCTCATCGGCGCTTCGAAGAAATTGGCTCAGCTTCTTTCGCCGCTCCAACTCTTCCCGCCGTATCCGAATCTTCGCGCTTAGATCCCCGGCTTCACGGTTTTCCGCCTCGATATTGAGAATATCGTCGACTAGCTTGCTCGCCTGTGTTAGTTCACCTTCCGCAATGTACCGCCTGGCGTAACTGATTTTCTGTTGAATTTCCTCGGCGAGGGCTTCCGCCGATTGAATTTCCTCGAAAAGCTTGTGAGCAGGTTCGTAGCGAGAATCAAGACCTATTGCCTGTTCCGCTGCTGCCTTGGCCTCACGATATTTCCCAAAGCTCAGAAAGTTTCGCCCCGTCTTGACATGTTCTTGAAGACGCGGAAGAAGTTGCCCCCTCCTCAGCTCGTCTTGCACTTGCTGCAGCAGGCTCCGCACCTGAAGGTTGGTGCCGTCGTACTTTCTTGCTTCATCCAACGTGGACCTTGCGGACTCAAATTCCTCTATTTCCATTAGATCTTTGGCCCGGCGAACCAGGCTGTTCGCCAAATCAATCCGCAGCCTCTTCGCGATCGGCTCCAGGTCAAACAGCAAGTCCTCGACATTTTGGTAGCGGGCACCCGGATCCTTCTGCAGGGTTTTTTCGACGACCGCGGCAAGATCTTTCGGACAGTCCGGGACGATCTGTGCCAGAGGTTTGGGTTGGCCGTGCACAATATTTTGGGTCAGATCTTCAATGCTGTTTCCTTCAAATGGCCGCTGATAAGCGATCAGCTCGTAGAGGGTGACACCCACTGCCCAGATATCCGTCTTCTCATTCGCTTTAGCTGTCGCGGTCACTAATTCCGGCGCCATGTAGGCGGGCGCGCCGATTAGGAGTTTCGTTTGTGTTTGAGACGAATCGACGAGCCGCGCGATGCCAAAATCGACGACCTTGACGATTTCTTCGCTGCCATCAATGTGCAGCATGATGTTGGCGGGCTTAATGTCGCGGTGGAAGAGCCTTCTCTTGTGAGCATAATCCAGAGCGTTGCAGACGGGGATGATATAGCCAACTCTTTTTGCGAGAGGCACGCTTGCGTCCCGCCGAGTTATGAGGCGGTCGAGGCTACCCCCGTTCATGAACTCCATTACGATAAAATGGACGCCACTGGCCTGATCGGCGTCATAAATCTGAACAATGTTTTGATGCTTTAGTTTTGCGAGAGCTTGCCCTTCGAGCTTGAACCGTTCCAATAATTCCCGGCCTTCCAGGCGCGTGTCCTGAATCGTCTTCAAGGCAACATAGTCATTGAAGCCAGGATGCCAGGCCTTGTAGACGAAGCCCATCGCCCCCTCGCCGAGTTTCGCTTCGATCCTGTATTTGCCTAGCTGTTCCATCTCATGCGTCCAATGAGAATGCGGGAGACAGGTCTGAAACCAATATCGAGCTCAGATCATTTCATGAACTGAAAGATACACAATCTAAACTCCTTACGTCCATGGCTACTTTAACGCCTTGCTCCACATTATGCGGGAACAGCTATGAAGCTCTGACGTTGTGTCTTCTCTACGCTGTGATTCTCCACTATAACGGTCGGAAAAGCAGAACGAGGTAGCAACGTGATTCACGTCTGAAGATTAGGAGGTTACTTCGAAAACGTAATCGCAAGCGGAAAGCTCACGCTCACCGGCTTCCCGCCGGACTTTGGAATGGTGGCCTTCCAGGTCTTTGCGGCTTCTTTCGCTTTCTTCAGGAAGTCCTTGTCGGCGTTTCCGTCCTTCTCGACTTTTACCTTTCCACTCGGATCGACGGTCACCATCAGGTGAAGCGTGTACGGCAATTTCCCCGGTTGATTCCCCGAACTCGGCAATTCAACCGTCGGTATACCCACCCATTGCAGGGAGACATCCTTATCCAGTTTCGCGCAGGTCATGCCCTGTGGATTGATCGGAACCGCGGCAGCGCTCTGCTCCCCAGCGCACACGATGGGAGGAACCAACACTTTCCCGCCCAGTGTCTTTATCATCCCCTGCATCGCGGCGGGAATCGTGCTGCTTACGTAAGTCTGCGCTTGTTCGCGGAACGTACCGGAACCCAGGGCGATCTTTTGGAATTCTGGGAGAACTTCGTTCTTCATGCGCATCAAATCGCCATTCTGTTTCGTGGCGTTGAACTTCGTGACGAGGGCCTCGAAAACCGCTTTGTCACCCTGTTCTTGGCGTATTTTCTGCAGAGCATTTCCGAGCCATCTGTCAAAATTCTTGGCCCATTCGTCGAGGTCAGGGTCTTCGACACGCCCCTGAAAACTGTGGACTTCCTGCTGGAGGCGCTCAAGACCACCGAGATCGCTGCTGGCTTGGAAGCTCCGCCCTCGGTTCTCGATGCCTTTCGCCTGCAGCTTTTCGGCGGACTGCAACTCCTCCAGAAGTCTTGCTTTTGTATTTGGCCACCGCAAATTGTCGAGCTGGTTTTTCGCACTGCGGTATGCGCCAGCTTGCAAGGACTGGTTAAAAGTCTCCACCGCCTTTTGCACCGCGGTGACATCGGCGAGCCGTTTCTTCGCTTCACCGCTTAGCGAGCCCCTCCGGTCCACCACTTCCTGCAATTGCCCGGAAGCGCTCGTCCAGTCCTCCTTCGCGATATCCGCGAGCGCGCCTTCGTAGAGTTTATTGATGTCGTCGGCCTGCCGGATTTTTTTCAAGTAATTCTCCGCCTGTGGCTTTAGAGTCGAATCCGCAACGTCTAAGCCCTTCACGATTTTGAATTCCTTGCGAGCGCTCTCGAAGTCGCGGCTTTGGTAGAATTGTTCGCCCTGATCGAAGTGCTGTTTTTCCTGAGTGTGAACGTCTTCTGTGTTTCCCAAGGCCTGGACGAGCGAGAGCTCGCGCTGGGCGTCGTCGACCAGCCAGAGATTCATCGCGGCAACGTCTTGGAAGGCCTGGGTCGCGGCGGGATAGTTTTTTTGCTCTTTTAGGCCAAGGCCTTCAGCAAAGCGGCTACTTTCCGCTTTGCGTTTTTGCTGGATCTCATCGAGGTGACGTCGCGCATCCGCCTGAAAGAAGCCGTGCATTTGTTCGAGACCCTGCCAGGCCCGCTCGGACTGATCGAATTGACGATCATTCCAGAGTTGCATGGCCTGAGTGCGGGCCACTTTCTCCCTTTCACTGGGGCCCCGCGAGCGTCCGGTGACGACCGCGATCCCGATCATGAGAAGCAAGATTCCGCCAACGCCTGCCAGCACCGCTGGCTTTTTTAGAAGAGCCATCGCCTGAGTTCGAATAGCCGGCCATTTCCCCGCGCACAATTCGACGAACCTCTGCCGCTTTGCGGCGGCAGCCGAAATTTTGGATTCCCTCTGGCCGGTGTCCGTAACAACATTGCCGGGAGGAGGCTTCATCGGAATGGGGTGCTGGTGAGCCGGCATCTGGGCCGTGACCGAGGCGGACAGTTCTGCAATCGTTTTCAGTTGCCGCTGGACACGCGGGTCGGTGCGCTCAAAGACTTGTGTGGCCATCGCCTGTTTCAAGACCTGCGTGGCGCCGCTGAAGTCTCCGTCGTCGATCATGGTTTGCGCGGCGTCGATCTGATGATCCTGAGTTTCTTTCTTCTTGCGTTCCGCCTGTTTGGTGGTTGCGGTCTCCAGCAATTGGGTAACAGTCGGATCCGGTCCGAAATTAACGAGCGTCCGCTGGGCTAACGTGATGGCGTCCGTGATTTTTTCTTGATTGAGCTTGTTGTGGATCTCCTCGATGCGCCGTTGCATTTCCCGCCGCGCCCGCTCACTCTGCTCTTGAACTTGTCTTTTTGACCCGGCTTCTTCGGCGAGCTTTCGGAATATCTCTTGCTTTGGAAACTCCTGCGCGGCGCGCTTGGCGGCGGCTTCAGCTTCCTTGTAGCTTTCGCGCTCCAAAAGGCTGCCGATCTGTTTTTCCAGGTCCTTTTCCTTCTGGCGCTGCTCCTTCTGCGCAGTCTCCTCGCGCGCATAGTCCACAAGTTCCTTGAGTTCGAATTCCTCGGGATACTCGCGGAGAAGCACTTCGCCCTTGACGAGGGCCTCGCTGAGATTGCCGCTGCTGAGCAACGCCCTCAAAGCTGCGATCTCCCCGGCAAAGCGAATGCTCTTCTGTTGTTCGCGCTCGTTGTCCAATACGATTGTTTGAAGGCTTTTTACGGCGGAATCTTGCGGATGCTTCTTAGCCAGCGCCTCGATTCGCTTCCTGGCTTCGGCAAAATCTTGTTGCCCAAGCAACTTGCGGATCTCGCCCAGGTGTCGCTGCTTCTGCAAATCTTCCAGGTCGTGAAGCGTCATTTCCTGAAGCTTCAGCAACTCCGGTTCGTTGGGATATTCCTTTAGAGCATTCGAGAGGACGGAGAGACATTCTTCGTAGCTGAGAGCTGTCCAAAGAGTCCGCGCGTGATGCAAAACCTCGCTGAGTTTTTTGCGCTTCTCGCGGCGGCTGCGCTCTTCGTCAATTTGGCGCAGCAATTCCTGGGCTTGGGGATTGGCGCCGTCCAATTGAAGAGCCAGCCCTAGCGCGGCGGCTGCTTCGGTAACCGCCCCTTCAGCCAGGCGCTGCCTTGTCAGTCGCAGCTTTTGCTCGACTTCCTGGGCGCGGGCCGTGGCAGCCTCGACTTGAGAGAAGAGAAGCTGGGCTGGCTCGTGTCGCGAATCCAAGCCGAGGGCTGCTTCCGCTTCGCTGCGCGCTTCGCGCAATTCCCCGGACTGCAAGAAACCCCGGCCGCGATCAAGATGTTCGTTCAGCTTGGGAAGGATCTGGCTGCGACGAAGATTGGCAGTGACTTTTTCCAGCAGACTCTTCACCTGGGTATTCGCTACATCAATCTGCAAGGCCTTTCGGAGTAGCGCCTGGGCCCTCTGCAAATCGTTGGCGGCAACCAACGTCTGGGAATCCGCAAGCAAACCGGCGACCGTGGAATGCTGAGCGCTTTTCCACAGCGGCTCGAGGTCGCGCAGAACATCTTCCATGGACTGGTAGCGATCTTCCGCTTTCTTTTCCAGCATCATTCGAATGAGATTCGTCAACTCCTCCGGGCATTCCACCCCCAGCGATGGCAGCGGCGGCGGGCTGTCGGATATGATGTGGAACATCAACTCCGCTTCGCTATCCCCCTGGAATGGTCGCTGGTAGGCAAGCAATTCGTACAGCGTGACGCCCACCGCCCAAATGTCGGAGCGCGCATCGGCGCGATCGCCTTTGTATAACTGCGGAGACATGTAAGCGCGAGAACCGATCATCATGTGCGGCTGCGTGAGAGACATATCGGTGAGGCGGGCAATGCCAAAGTCCACAACCTTCACGACGCCCTCTTTCGTGACCATGATATTGCCGGGTTTCATGTCGCGATGGATAACGTTATGGCGATGGGCATAGGAGAGAGCTTCGCAAACGCTGACGATATAGCCGAGCTTCACCGATATGGGGAGCGGCTCGCGCTGCTCGATGAAATGATCCAGGCTGCCGCCTTCGATGTACTCCATGGCGATGAACGGCGTGCTCTTTTCCTGGCCCAACTCGTAAATCGTGATGATATTGGGATGCTGGAGGGCGCCGGCGGAACGCGCCTCCTGGTAAAAGCGCTCCAGTGAATTGGCTTGCGGGCTCAATCCCGTGGTAATCGTCTTGACGGCTACTAAACGGCCTATGAGAGGGTCGCGGGCTTTATACACCGCGCCCATCGCCCCACGGCCAATCTCCGAGATGATCTCGTATTTGCCCAGCCGTTCCAAGGGTTACACCGTCTGTGGCCAAATTCTAACAAATTCGTGGGCAAACCGCTCATGAGTTAAAGGTCGGCCAAGCTTGAGAGAAGAAGATTCTAGGAGTGCTTGCGTGGTAGACTCATGGATCTCGGATTTCTTTCAGTATGTGAATGACCGGTTTGCTCTCGGCATCCAGCGATGCCCAGCCTTGGAGAGCGCCGTATTCCGAACTGCTGCAGGCGTCCTAAGTCGTCCTAAGACATCGGAGCAAAGTCAAACTAGCAGATTTCCCATCGTTGATGGGAAAACCTCAAATTGACGCCACGCGCCCACTTTCCTTATTGACAACAAAGGTGCTTAGGATTTGCCAATATCGATGGGAATTTCTTGGGTTAGCTGGGTTCGAATCCCACCCTCTCTGTCAGGATTCCCGCCACACAATTCCTAGTAATCCGTTTCTCTGGCCAGACCGAAAAGCGCCAGAGTGCAACTCACTCCGGCCCACCACCAGCCTGACCTTCATCGGCAGCAGCGAGCCGGAAGATCCCGCCCTTTACGAACTTTGCAACGAGTGAGTTACATGCGTGGCAGCCAATTCCGTGCTGCGGGCGTCCTAACGATTCTGAGGGGCCTTGCCTGGCGGGGGAATAGACCGCACAATAGATGCTCCCGCCCCTCCCCCCAAGAGGACCCATGATCTTCCGCAGCATCGAGCAAGTTCGGCGGTTTTTTCGCATCCTTGCGGGTTTCACCCTCCTTTTAATCGGTGTCATCATGTTTTTCACGCCGGGTCCGGGCTGGTTGGTAGTTTTCCTGGGGCTCACGCTGCTGGCGGCGGAATTTGTGTGGGCGCGGCGGTTGATGGACCGCATGAAGCACGAAGGAAACCGCCTGAAGGATTCGGTCTGGAAATTCAACAAGAACGAAGCGCCGAAAGGGAGTCCATCCGAAGGGAACCCATGAATCAGGAATGGAAGGGGAAGTGGGCGCTGGTAACCGGAGCGAGTTCGGGGATTGGCGTGGTGCTGGCGAAGCAGTTGGCCGCGGGAGGCACGCATGTGGTGCTGACGGCGCGGCGGCGCGAGAGGTTGGAGGAGCTGGCGCGAACTTTGCAACAGAACCACGGCATCCGGACGGAAGTCTTTGCAGCCGATTTGGCGCGCCCTGAAGCGCCGCAAGAGATTTACGATTTCACGAAGCAAAAAGGCATCGAGATCGACCTACTGATCAACAACGCCGGCTTTGGGCAATATGGCGAGTTTACGACGGTGGAAACGCGGCGGCTGCTGGACATGGTGCAGGTGAATTGCGCGGCGGTGGTGCACTTGACGCGGTTGTATCTTGGGGACATGGTGGCGCGGCGGACAGGCGATGTGCTGATCCTGGCGTCAACGGCTTCGTTTCAGGCGGTGCCATACATTTCGACGTATGCGGCGACGAAGGCGTTCGATCTCTTGTTTGCGGAGGGACTCGCCGAAGAGATGAAGCCCTACGGCATCCGCGTTTGCGCGCTGTGCCCGGGTTCGACGGAATCGGAATTTCACGTCGTGGCGGGACAGGAGAAGTTCACCGGGAAGCATTCGCAAGAAACGGCGGAAAAGGTAGCGCGCACGGGGCTGCAAGCGCTGGCAGAGGGGAAGAGCTACGTCATCTCTGGCATGGGCAATTACCTGGGAGCGCAATCGCAACGCCTGGTGCCGCGTCGCGCGGTTACGCGGATTGCCGCGAAGATGTTCCGGCCGGAGAAGGTGCAAGCGAAGTAAGTTCCTTGTATTTTGTGTTTTGAGAAAGGCAGATTCATCGCACAAAAGGCGTGCGATGGAGATGAGTGCCTCGCTCCGCTCTCTAAATGACAATCTCATCTTATTTGCGCCTTGAGGCCGGAGGGTTAGCGGCAAGCAGCGATCCCGCCGCGATTCCTCCACTACGGCCCGCAAACGGTGCGGGCCTTCGGTCCCTTCGGCTTCGCTCAGGGCAGGCGGGATGACAAGAGACTTGGTGTTTTGCCGAGATGGGGTCGAGCGGCGCTCGACCCCTACTAAGGAATTGAAGGCAAAGGAGTTGTGGAACTGCCCGGGTCCAGGGAACTTTTTTGTGTAGCGCGGGAAGTATGTAGTGTAAGCCGGGCGTCGTACCAGGAGAGATGCACATCGAGGCACAGGAACGGGACGACGTACTGCTGCGCCGCTCGGCGAGGGGCGATGAAGAGGCGTTTACGGAGCTATATCGCCGGCACCAGGCGCCGCTCTATCGCTTTGCCCTGCGGATGTCGGGAAACGTTTGGGCTGCCGAGGAGATTGTGCAGGAAGTTTTCATGACGCTGATTCGAGAGCCGAAGAAGTTCGATCCGGAGCGGGGCGCATTGCGATCATTTCTGTATGGCATTACACGAAATCGTGTCATGAAACATCTGGAGCGCAAACCGCGGGAGTCGCTGCACGAAGCGATCGATGAGGACGGCATTGGGCAGCGAGGCATAGCATCGGATTCACCGACGCCAGCAGAGTGGGCGGATGTTCGCGAGCGTCGGGATCAGGTCCGCGCGGCAGTACTGAAGCTGCCTGTGGAGTTTCGGGAGGCAGTGGTGCTGTGCGGGCTGGAAGAATTGAGTTACGAGGAAGCGGCGCGGCTGTTGGATTGTCCGGTGGGCACGATTCGTTCGCGGCTGCACCGCGGGCGGGCGCTCCTGCTGGCGAAGCTGGAGATGTTGCGGGACACACCGAAGCGCGCGGGCGGGAGCCGATGAGAGTTTGGCAGGAGAAGCGGCAATGACGTGCGAAGAATTTGAACTGGCGGGTTTGGACCTGGAAACGATACAGGCAGACGATGCGGTGCATAGCGCCGCGCGGGAACATCTGCGTTCGTGCCCGCGCTGTGCGGCGTTGCACGAGAACTGGCAGACATTGCGGGCGGATTTGCACGCGGTGGGCGCAGAAACGCAGGAAGCAGAGGCTCCAGCTCGCGTGGAGATGCGGCTGCGTCAAGAATACCGGACGCGGCACAAGACCGTGAAGGCGCGGCGGGCTGCTGTGTATGCGGGCTGGACGCTGGCGGCAGCCGCAGTGGTTGTGGCGGCGGTCAGTTGGGTCAACTGGCGGCACGGGAATGGGCAGGGAAGCACGGCGTCCGCTGTCAATTCGGCGCAGAATCTGAACATCACTAAGACGACACCGGCCGGACCGGAGCTTGGAGAAACGATTGTCGCATCGAACGATGCCGGCGAGTTCACGCTGCTGCCGGGAAGTTTGCCCGGCATGCTGGGGGACGCCACGGTGGTGCGCGTACAGATGCAGCGTGGAGCGCTGGGCGCATTGGGGCTGACGGTAAACGAGGAACGCGCGGCGGACTTGATACAAGTGGACTTGCTGGTGGGTGATGATGGGCAACCGCAGGCGTTGCGCTTGGCGGAAACCACGGACTGAATTATTGTTGCGGCAGGATTGCCGCAGTTTGGGAGAGAAGGGGAGAAGCAAGAATGAAACGTAAGTGGATGTTTGCTTTGCTAAGCGGAGCGATCGTGGTGAGTGTTGGGACATTGCGCGCGCAAGAGCCGCCGGCTGGCGCGCCTCCTCCCGATGCGATGGAGCAGGGAGGCGGGCCGGAAGCGCCGCTCGGGCCTCGGATGGAGATACTGGGCTTCGGCGAAATGCAGCCCGGAAAGGTAGTGACGGGTGCGCCGTACAGCGCGGTAGCGGTCACAGAAACGCAGCAGACCCTGGCCGATGGCAACAGCATCAATCGCAGGGTACAGGCGAACGTATTCCGCGACAGCCAGGGGCGCACGCGGAGGGAAATCACTCTGACGGGCGTGGGGCCGCTGTCTACAACGGGTGCATCGCGCACCTTTGTGATGATTCACGATCCCGTGGCGGGGACAGCATTTGTGCTCCATCAGGAAAGAAAAGTGGCGGAAAAGCTGCCTGTGCCTCGTAGCGGGCGCAAGCCTCTTGCGAACCTGCAGGGCAAGTTCAATGCGCGGATGCAGGAGGAAATTGCCAACGGATCGTTAAAGAAGGAAGACCTGGGCGTGCAAACGATCAATGGAATCAGCGCACAAGGAACACGATTCACGCGGACGATTCCCGTGGGCCAGGCCGGAAACGCCAAGCCGATCATCATTACCAACGAGCGTTGGTATTCGCCGGACCTGCAGATTGTGATAAAGACGGTAAAGAGCGATCCGCGCTTCGGTGAAACGACGTATACGGTCACCAACATACAGAAACAGGAGCCTGCCGCGGCGTTGTTTGCCGTGCCTGCGGATTACACGGTGAAGCAGGGCGGCGTCCGCGGACAGGGCAAGATGAATCGTCCGGGCGGACCTGGCACGGCCCCGGCGGACATGCCGCCACTGCCGCCTGGCGAGTGAACCTTTAATTTTTAGCTGACGAGCTTCTCTCCTGAAGACGGTACGCCCTTTCTGCTGTGGCCCCCTTCCCGGCAGAGAGGGCGTTTCCGTGTCTGCGTCGCTGGGAGCCACCAGAATAGACTTTCTTCAGGGGCTAAAGCCCGTTCCTTTTAGGTGATTTACGCCGGGGCTGAAACGTCGGCCTCCCAGAGAAAAGACTTTTTCCGCAAGCTGTGAAGCCGTGCCCTGACGGAAACCGTTTATGGGATGACTTGTTGTTTGAGGGCGCTATCCAGGAGTTCCACGACGTGCAGGACGTTCTGGCCGGTTTTGTGGATTTCGGCGCCGGCGCGTAGTTGCAGTAGGCAGCCGGGATTGGCAGTGACAATCGTCGCGGCGCGGGTGGCTCTTGCGTAGTCCATCTTTTCCTTCAGCAAATCGAGCGATGCGTCCGTTTGCGTGACGTTGTAGACGCCTGCGGAACCGCAGCAGATATCCGAGTACGGCAATTCCACGAATTCAATGCCGGGAATGGCGCGCAGCAACTGACGCGGAGCCTCGCGGACTTTTTGGCCGTGCAGAAGGTGGCAGGAGTCCTGATAGGTGACGCGGAGGCTGGTTTCCTTGAGCGGAGCGACGAGGCCTAGAGTGGCGAGAAATTCGGTGACATCGCGCACGCTGTTGCCGAAGGCGATGGCGGCGGAATGCTCCGGCTCGTTGCGGGAGAAGAGGTGATCGTACTCCTTGAGCGTGGAGCCGCAACCCGCGGCGTTGGTGAGGATGGCGTCGAACTTGCCGGTGGCGAACGCGGCGATGTTGTTGCGGGCCAGTTGGCGCGCCGTTTCGCGCACACCAGCGTGCGCGGCAAGCGCGCCGCAACAGAGTTGCGCGCTGGGGACGACGACTTCGCAGCCGTTGGCCGTGAGAACGCGAATGGTGCCTTCATTGAGCTTGGTGAAAGTGACATTGGCGATGCATCCGGCAAAGAAGGCCACGCGCGCGCGGCGAGCGCCTTGTGCGGGAAAGGTCTTGCCGAGTTCGCCAAAGAAAAAGTGGTCGTCGATGGGGGGCAAAAGACGCTCGCGATCAGCGAGGCCGAGCAATTTGAGGATGCCGGTGGCGCGGGCCAGTGACTGCAAGCCGGAGCGCTGGTAGAAGCGGAGCACCTTGGCAGCGAAGGCGATGCGGCTGGGGTAGGGAAGCAGACGTTTGAAAACGATGTTACGCGCGAATCGCGTGAAGAGCGGGCGCTTGTACTCGTTTTCAATGCGCGCGCGGGTGTGTTCGACGAGTTTGCCGTATTCCACGCCGGAGGGGCAGGCGGTTTCGCAGGCGCGGCAATCGAGGCATTTATCTATGTGGCCGACGAAACCTTCGGAGAGCGGCAATTCGCCGCTGCCTACTAAAATCATCTGGCGAATGCGGCCGCGGGGCGAATCGCCTTCGAGATGCCAGAGGCGATAAGTCGGACAGTTGTTCAAGCACAGACCGCAATGGACGCAGCGCGCAAAATCCTCGTAAACAGGAACCGCGCCCGGTATGTTTTGCGGCATGCCCACTTCTCAAATTCCTCCCACGAAACGGCCGGGCGCGAAAATGTTCTGCGGATCGAAAGAGTGCTTCACGCGCTGCATCATGCCAAGATCGGCGCGCTTTGGACCCCAGACATTTACTCGTGATTTGAGTTTGAGAGGCGCGTGCAAGAGCGTTGCGTGGCCTTGGCTTGCAGCCGCAAGAGCGAAAACGTGAGCGGCAGCCTTCTCGATGGCGCGGAGAGCGGAATCGTCTTCGCTCTCCGCGAACATGGTGAAATAGACAAATCCGGCGGCGCGCACGACCATTGCGCTGCGCAGAGAAGACTCCTGCGCCTCTCCCTGAAGGCCTGCTAACGCGCCGGGCGTGCCCTGCGGCAGGGCAAGGCGGAAGAGAGCGACGATGGGAGAAGTCCAGCGGAGCCAGTCGAACGCTTCACGCAGAACTCCGCCCAGATGGACATCGGCGGAGGCGCTGAGGACTTCGCTGCCGTCTGCGGCAGCTTCTTTCGCGAGTTTCTGGAGGTCGCGGGCGATGCGGGGAACGACGGCCTCGTTCCCTTCAGAGGAGGCGTAGACGCACCATTTGGCGGGATCCAGACGGCCCGCGAGCTCTGTGGTTGTTTCGCGCAGAGCCGCGGAGATCAGAGCAACCATCTCTGGACTGAAGGTTTCCAAGTTGGCGAGAGGCAGGCCGGACTTTTCGATGGCGTCGCGATAGGCGGAGGCATCCTCCAGATTTGAGAAACACGCGAGATAGCCGCCATGAGTTTGCGGCAGGGTAAAGGTGCGGAAATTGAGGCGCGTGATGACAGCGAGCGTGCCTAACGAACCGATGAGCAATTTGTGCAGATCGTAGCCGGTGACATTCTTCACGACGCGCCCGCCGCTCTTGCAGAGCGCGCCATTGCCATCAACAAACTCCGCGCCAATGAGGAAATCACGCGCGGTGCCGTATTGTTTGCGCAATGTGGAATCGATGCCGGAGGCGATGGCACCGGCCACCGTTGAAGTTTCATGGCAGGGAACGGCCAGGGGAAGGAATTGTCCCTTTTCGGCGAGCACATTGGCGAGTTGGCGCAGGGGCATGCCTGCATCAACGCTTAGAGTGAGATCGCCGGGATCGAAGTGGGCGATTTCGTGCAACCCAGTCATGTCCAGCGCAATGTCATAGCGCGCGGGTGGCATGCCCAAATCCAATTTGCTGCGTGAACCGCTGGCGACGATGGCGAGTTTTTCAGCGATGGCGAAGCGTACGACTTCCGCAGCTTCCTGCGCGGAGGCGGGGCGCACGATAGCGTTGGGAACCATGCCATCGATAGCGTACTCACGCAGTTCTGCCTCTGCAGCAATGATGCGATGCGCGCCGAGAACGCTTTCGAGCCGCGATGCGAGATTGGCCGTAGCGTTCATACTTTTGCCGAGTGCGCCTTTGCCTGCTTGCGCACGCGAATCTCGCCGCAACCCTTGCTTAAGGGGAAGATCTTGCCGGGATTGAGCGAGGAATCGGGGTTGCAGGCATCATGCACGCGGCGCATCAAGTCAAAATCGGCATCGCTGAAGAGCAGCGGCATGAGTTCATTTTTTTCCATACCTACGCCATGTTCGCCGGTGAGCGCACCACCCAGCTCGACACAATAGCTGAGGATTTCATGAGAAGCGGCGATGGCGTTTCCAAATTGCAGCGGATCGCGCGGGTCGTAGAGGACGATGGGATGGAGGTTGCCGTCACCGGCGTGGAAGATGTTGCCGATGGCGAAGTCGTATTTTTTGCCGATCTGAGAAATCTTTTGCAGGGCCTGGGGGAGCTTGGAACGGGGAATGACGCCGTCGAGGACATAGTTGCTGGGAGCGAGGCGTCCCAGCGCGCCAAAGGCGTTCTTGCGGCCTTTCCAGAGGAGGTCGCGCTCGCGGTCATCCTTGGCGATACGCACTTCGCGGGCGTGGTGCGTGCGGCAGACGTCTTCGACAGCCGCGGCCTGGGCTTCGACGGCTTCGCGCAGACCTTCCACTTCGATGAGCAGAATCGCAGCGCTGTCGCGGGGGAAACCGGCGTGGATGTAATCCTCGATGGCACAAAGCGTCCAGCCGTCTACCATTTCGCAGGCGGCGGGAGTGATGCCGCGCGCGGTGATTTCCGCGACGGTGCGGGAAGCGTCATCGACGGCGTCGAAGATGGCCAGCAGGGTTTTGACGGCTTCTGCCTTGCGGGTGAGCTTCACGGTGATCTCGGTGACGAGGGCCAACGTGCCTTCGCTGCCCACAAAAAGCCCGCAGAGATCGTAGCCCGGGGCGTCGCCGTGCTTGCTGCCAACGCGCACGATTTCGCCATCGGGAAGCACCAGCTCAAGCGCGGTCACATGGTTGACTGTGACGCCATAGGCGAGAGTGTGCGGCCCACCGGCATTTTCGGCGACATTGCCGCCGATGGTGCAAGATTTCTGGCTGGAGGGATCGGGGGCAAAATAAAGACCGGCGTGTTCGACCGCGCGAGTGATGTCGAGGTTCACCACGCCGGGCTGGACAACGGCGCGAGCATTTTCCAAATCGAGCTCCAGGATACGGTTCATCCGCGCGAACACGATCATGATGCCGCCGCCGCGCGCGAGGGCGCCGCCAGAGAGACCCGTTCCCGATCCGCGGCCGACAATGGGCACGTTGTATTTCGCCGCGAGCTTGACGATACGCGAGACGTCTTCCGTGGTGTGAGGGAAAACGACCAGGTCCGGCCGGGCTTTTTCGACCGATCCATCGTACTCGTAGAGCACCAGATCCTCGATTTTGTCGAGGACATTCGACGAGCCGAGCAGGGAGTTCAGTTCGCGGAGTAATGAGGCGGGCATAGGGCGAGTCCACGGCGACCGCTTCCACTATAGTGAGACTTGCAGCATTCTGGCAACGAGATACTCCGGCCCACGAATGAGCTGTGCTAGTGTAGTGCTTCAGAAAATCAAGAGGGAAAGATGCCGAAGCCGAGGGTCTATTGCTCGCACGAACTGTTCGAGGAAGCGCGCAAAATACTGGAAGGCACGTGCGAGGTGGAGTACTGGACGCAAGCGGAGCGTCCGCCGCGGGAAGAGGTGCTGCGGCGTGTGAAGGACAAGGAAGGACTGGTTTGCCTGCTGACGGAAAAGGTGGATGAAGGATTGCTGCGCGCGGCGCCGAAACTGCGTATCGCCGCGAACGTCGCAGTGGGATTCGACAACATTGACCTGGCAGCTTGCAGCAAGCGCGGAGTCGTGGCCACGAATACGCCCGGCGTGCTGGACGAGACGACGGCGGATTTTGCATGGACGCTGTTGATGGCGGTGGCGCGGCGGCTTGGCGAGGGCGAACAACTGGCGCGCTCCGGAAATTGGAAAGGCTGGAACCTCGACCAGCTTTGCGGGGCGGATGTTTGGGGAAAGACGCTGGGGATTGTCGGGTTTGGGCGGATTGGCCGGGCGGTGGCGCGACGCGCGTCGGGCTTCAACATGAAAGTGATCTACACGGATGCGATGCGCGCGCCGGAGGACGCGGAGAAGGCGGTGAGCGCCACGTTTCAGGAAATGAACACGCTGCTGGCGGAAGCGGACTTCATCAGTGTGCATGTGCCGCTGCTGGCGGAAACGCGGGGGCTATTTGACGCGCCGAAGTTCTTTCGCATGAAGCGCACGGCGTTTTTGATTAATACTTCGCGCGGGCCGGTGGTGGACGAGGCCGCGTTGGTGGCGGCACTGGAGAGCAAGAGAATTGCAGGGGCCGCGCTGGACGTGTACGAGAACGAGCCGTTCATTCATCCCGGATTGAAACGGCCGAATGTGGTGCTGGCGCCGCACCTGGCATCGGCGTCGCTGGAGACGCGGACAAAGATGGCGGTGATGGCGGCGAACAATGTGGTCGCACTCTTCCAGGGACAGATGCCGCCGAACATGGTGAATCCCTCGGTGCTGAAGAAGTCTTGAAACAACGGGTGGCGCAGTGATGGCAACGGGGAAAGAGATCGCGCGCCGGATTTTCCTGCAGACACTGGCGTCCATCGATATCCCACGCGTGATGGAAAGAAAGTTGTTGCGCGAGGGATCGCAGCTAATCCTGCCGGATGCTGCCATTGACCTCTCCCAAATCGCAAAAGTGTATGTAGTGGCGATCGGTAAGGCCGCCCACGCGATGGTGACGGGGCTCGAAAGCATTTTGCCCGGTGGAACGCGGGTTTCGGGAATTGTGGTTGCGCCCGTCGCGCCGGAGCGACGCGTGCCGGGCATGGAGTACTTCGTTGGCGGGCACCCAATTCCCAATGCAGAAAGCTGGAAGTCGGCCAAAGCCATTTTGCGGCTGCTGGAGAGTTGCGACGAGCGGACCGTGGTGATTTTCCTGCTGTCTGGCGGCGGGTCCGCGTTGGTGGAACTGCCGCTTTACCGCGAAATGCAACTGGAGGACATGCAAGCGGTGCATCGCGCGCTGGTGACCTGTGGCGCGCCGATTGAAGCGATGAACACGGTGCGGAAACATCTTTCGGCAGTGAAGGGCGGGAGGCTGGCGGTCGCCGCGGGAAGGGCGAAGAAAATGACGCTGGCGGTTACAGATGTGCCCGCAGGCAAAGAATCGGCACTGGCGTCGGGACCAACGCTGCCCGATCCGAGCAGGATTGGGGATGTGGAGCGCATCCTTGCGCAATACGATTTGCGAATGAGATTTCCGGAACGGCTAATTCGCTGGCTGGATGCGGGGAAAATGCCGGAGACGCCGAAGGCTGGCGATCCCGCGTTTACCAAGGCGCACTTTCATCTTTTGCTGGGGATGGATGATTTGTTTCATGCGGCGCACTACGCTGCGGAAGCCTGCGGCTATGCGACATGCTGTGACAATTCCACGGACGACTGGCCAGTGGCGAAGGCGGCGGATGCGCTGCTGGTGCAGCTGGAAGAATGGCAGCGAATGAATGGCGGGAAGCGCGTGGCGATTATTGCAGATGGAGAATTGAGTTCGCCGGTTACGGGCAAGGGCGTGGGGGGAAGGAACTCCGCGTTCGTGCTGGACGTCGCGGGGAAAATTGCGGGACGGCGGATCACGGTGTTGAGTGCAGGCACTGACGGGATTGACGGCAATAGCCCGGCGGCGGGAGCGGTGGCGGACGGGGCGACCGTGCAGCGGGCCAGAGCGGTGGGACTGGATGCCGCGGTGGCGTTTCGGGAGAGCGATGCGCATACGTTTTTCGCGAAGCTGGACGATGCCATTCTGACCGGCCCGACGGGGAATAATCTGCGGGATTTGAGGATTTTGCTGGCGGAGAAGTAGAGGCGATCGGTGGAGTGCGCCTATAATCGCCTCCCGTTCATGAGACGAAAGGAGGAGATTTCGGATGATAGTGCTAATTGTACTGCTCGGATCTTGGCTGATTTTGAGGGGCACCGGCGCGCTCGGAGTCACGGCACTCGGCACGTGGCACGACTCGGTTCGTTATGCCCTCGCTATCATGTTCGTGTTCACGGGCGTGGCGCATTTCAATAAGATGAGACACGATCTGGCGCGGATGATCCCATCCTTTTTTCCGCAGCCGCTGCTGATCGTCCGCATCACCGGGGTGTGCGAGTTTCTGGGAGCGGCAGGTTTGCTGATCCAGAGGTTCCGCTCGCTGGCCGGAATATGCCTGATCCTGCTGCTCATCGGAATGTTTACGGCCAATATAAACGGGGCCATTAAGGGAGTAACGCTCGGCGGCAGGCGCGCGACGGCACTCTGGCTGCGAACGCCCATGCAGATTTTGTTTATCGGCATGATCTGGTGGGCGTCCCATTAGAACTTATCCGGCCAGAGCGAATTATTTTATTGTTGGCGGCGGGGGCAAGCGGGTTTCGATGGATTTCAGGCGCTCGTTCATCTCCTGGACTAGTTGTTCGAGATGGTTCAGCCGCTGATCTTCCGTGGGCTTTGCGCTCGCTTCTTCACCCTCCGCGCCGGCTTCATCCTCTTCGAACGGACTGGGAACCCTGCCTTTCGCCTTGGGATTTTTCAGGCGCTCGATCTGACCTTTGATCATCGGGGCCATTTCGATGCTCAGGTCGTTGCTCTTCAGAAGCGCTTCGAGCGCGGAAATTGCGGAGGCATCGCCGCGGGAGCCGAGAGCGAATATCGCCGAAATACGAATGGGGAAGTGCGGTTCCGAAAGATATCCGGCGATCTGATTGGTGATTTCCTTGTTGTCTTTCTGCAGGCGCGCCAGGCTGTTGAGGGCGGCTTGGCGGGCTTCCATGTTCTTGCCTGGGCCGGCCCAATCGCGCAAAAGCGGCACGGCCTTGTCGTCGCCGAGCGAGCCGAAGGCACGCAGGGCGGCGTCGCGAAGGAAGCCGTCGGGGGAATCGGCGTTCACCGCGGCAGTGAGGACGTCGTAGGAATTGGGAGTTTTCATGCGGCCGATGGCCTGCAAAGCGGCAGCGCGTGAGCGATAGGAACTATCCTCGCGGGCGATGGCTTCCAGCCTGGTCTTGATTGCGGCGTCGTCCTTGAAACTACCGAGAGCCTCGACAATGTGGTTGCGGATCCATGGCTGGGTGACGGAGGAAAGTGAATCGAGAAGCTGCCTGGAAGCGGCAGGGCTGCCGAGGTTACCGAGAGCCTTGGCCGCGGTGATGCGTACCCCGTCAGTTTTGTCCGAGCGAAGAGCCTCGCCGAGGGCGGCGGAAGCTTCGTCATCATTCTTGAGCTGGCCAAGCGCCACGGCGGCATCCGCGCGATCGGCCAGATCCGAGGCGTTTTTCAGTTGGAGGAGCCATTCCTTTTTATCTTTCTTGAACTCGACGGACTTCAGGATCTGCGTGCCCTTGTCAAAGAGGAGCATGCGCGGAGCTGTTTCGGAGGGCAGAGAAAAGCTCTCCGACTCTTTGGACACGAGGATGTTGTAGAACTTCGGGCCAGCGGCGTTGGTGATTTCGAGGTCCACGGGAAAGCGGAAGAGGTCTACAGACCCCTCGCGCTTCTGGGTTTGCTTGACGGTAAGCAGCACCTGCTTCTTGGTTTCATCGTAGGCGTAACTGACATCGAGCTTGGGGGCGCCGGCTCCGTAAATCCACTGGCTGAAGAACTGGTCCACGTTCGTGTGCGTGGCCTCTTCGATGGCCTTGGTCAAGTCCGCGGTGACGACGTTTTTGCCGCGGTTGACCTCCAGGTAATGCTTCAAACCGGCGTAGAAAGCGTCCTCGCCGATTTGATGGCGAAGCATGTAGAGGACCCAGCCGGCCTTGGCGTAAGCGTTGCCGTCAAATTCGCTGGAGTCGTCAAAATCGTGGCGCACGATGGGCTTGCCGTAGAGCCCCTGCGTGGAAAACCAGCGGCGCGAAGTTTCCCAGCGATCATAGTCCGCGGCATCTTTTCCGAAATGCGCTTCGGTCCAGACAGATTCCATGAACGTGGCGAAGCCTTCATTCAGCCAGATGTTGCCCCAATCCTTGCAGGTGACGAGGTCGCCGAACCACTGGTGGGCTAGTTCATGCGAGATGAGGGGGTCTTCATCTTCGGGATATTCCGGAACCAATTTCGGATGGCGAAGCGAATTGGAAGTATTGGTGGTGGCGCTGGAGTTTTCCATGCCGCCGGCGACGAAATCATCAACCATCGATTGCGCGTATTTCTCCCAAGGATAATCCACGCCGAGTTTTTTGCTGAAGAGGTCAATCATCTCGGGAGTGCGGGCGTAGTTGACGCTGAGGCGGTCGCCGCGATCCTTGGGTGCGTAGTAGGTGACGGGGATGCTTCGCCAAGCATCCTTGGTTTCGGTGAATTCGCCTGCAACGACAGTGAAGAGATAGGTGGAACTGAACTGCGATTCGCGCCACGTCCAGGTCTTCAGCCCGGCGCCCGCATCGGTAACGCTGATGAGTTTTCCATTGGAGACGGTGAGCCAGCCGGCAGGAACGGTGAGAATCGTTTCCGTGGTGAGACGGTCATTCGGGTAGTCGTAAGTGGGCAGGTAGTAGCGCGTGTCCTCTGACTCGCCTTGCGTCCAAACCTGTTTAGGGCGATTGGGATAGTCCTTGTCGGGAAGGATGAAGTACAGGCCCTTGGTGGGTTTGGCCTCGTACTTGATCTCGACGGTGAATTTTTCGCCGTGTTTGGCGGGTTTAGGAAGGGTGATGCGGAGCTTGTCTTCGGAGGTCTCGAAGGTGGCTGCGGTTTTATTGAGGGTGACGCTCTGAATCTGGAGGCCGGCGGAATCGAAGGTGATGCGTTCGGTGTCGCGGAGAATGGTGAGCGTGTGGGTGACGTCCCCGATGACCTTTTTCTGTTCCAGCTCAAAGCGCAGGGCGATGCGGGAGTGCTCGAGGTCGTAATCTTTGCTGCGCGCGAAAGGCTCATCGGCGTGTATTACGGGAGTTGCGCATAGTGAAACCAGGAAAAGGCCCAGCAAAGGGATGAAACCTGCGCGCTTGGGCGTCTTGCCGATGATTCGGATCTTCATTTCACAGTCTCCTTGATTCATGGAAGGCTCAAATCAGTTGGACGAGGGCCACGGCTGCTGCCGCTGCTCAGTGGCCCATAGTCTCGAATGGGGATGCTTTTCAAACTCTTAATTTTCTCGCGAGAGGGAGGGATGCGTCAAATGCGAATGCCTGGGTGCTAGTGGAGGAGGGGGAGCGAAAGGGTTTGCGCGGAGGGCCGCAGGGAACTAAGATGCGAAGTAACACAGGACCTGGATGAAAGCTTTGCAAAGACACAGGAGGTAAGCATGGCACGCGCACGATTTCTTATTGGCCTCTTGTTGCTCCTGGCGATTGTCGCTCCAGCCAGCGTGGCACAAATCGGCAAAACAATTTTGATTCCGTCAGGTTCGGATGAGGACCACCAACTCGCGGCGATCAACGCGGCGACCGACCCCTCGGAGAAGCTGAAGCTGATTGACGAGTTTTCCAAAGCGCATCCCGACGATGATTTTCAGATCATCGCGGATGAGCAGTACGTGGGCTACTACATCAACGCGAAGCAGTACGACAAGGCCTTCGAGTATGGCGACAAGCTGTGGGCACGCGACCCGGAAAACTATGCCAACGGGGTGAATATGGTGCGCGCGGCGAACGAGATGGGGGACCCGGAACGCTTGTTCTCCTATGGCGAAAAAACGACTGGTATCCTGCAGCGCTACAAAGCGGCACCCGCGCCTGAGGGGACGTCAGCGGATTTGTGGGACCAGCAGAGGGTGGGGAAGCTGCAACAGGCGAAGGAGGACCAGGATTACGTCGAGCAGTCTCTGCTGAGCGCGGCGTACCAGCCGAAAGAGCCGGCGAAGAGGGCGGATTTGCTGGCGCGTTTTGCCAAGATCTTTCCCGATTCGCCGAATGCCCAACGCGTGCTGATTGGCGCCGCCTATGCCTACCAGCAGGCGCAGGAGCCGCAGAAGATGCAGGAGCTGGTGAATGGCGTTCTGGCTAAAGATCCGAACAACGTTGGGATGCTGGTGGCCATGGCGGATATCTACAGCGAAGCCGGCACGCAATTGGACAAAGCGGAGGAGTACGCGAAGAAAGTAGGGACGCTCTGCGATACAGCGAAGAAGCCGGAAAATGTGACCGAGGAAGACTGGAAGAAACAAAATGACCTGCAGAAGGGGCTGGCGCTAAGCGCGCTCGGCCAGGTCGGCCTGCAGAAGAAACAGGATGCTGCAGCAGTGAAGAATTTCCAGGCGGCATCGCCCCTCCTGAAGGGTGACGCCACGAGCTATGCGAGAAACCAATACAGGCTGGCGTATGCCTACGTCCACCTCAAGCAGAAGAAGGAAGCCATCCAGGCATTCACCGAAGCTGCTTCTGTGGATTCTCCTTACAAAGAGACAGCCGCGGAAAAGGCCAAGGAACTAGCCGAATTGAAGCCCGTGCCAAGGCATAAGCCTGAGTAGCTGCGCAGCGAATCCAAAAACACGGTTGGCGCATCCAAGAGGGCGGATACAGGTGTGTAACGACGATTCGGGGGGAAGCGCATGACTGAGATCGCGACCTTTGGGGCGGGATGTTTTTGGGGAGTGGAGGCGGCCTTCCGGCGCGTGCCGGGAGTGGTGGATGCGGTGTCTGGCTACAGCGGCGGGCGCACGGAGAACCCCACGTACAAGGAAGTGTGTACCGATCAGACGGGCCATGCCGAGGTTGTGCAGGTGACGTTTGATCCGTCGAAGGTCAGCTACGAGCAATTGCTGGAGGTGTTCTGGAAAGTGCATGATCCCACACAAGTGAACCGGCAAGGGCCCGACTTCGGAAAGCAGTACCGAACGGCGATCTTCTTCCACACGCCGGAACAGCAGGCAAAGGCGTTGAAATCCAAGCAAGCGCTAGACGCGAGCGGGAAGTTGCACCGGCCGGTGGCGACGGAGATCACGCCGGCGGGAACTTTCTGGCGCGCGGAAGAGTACCACCAGCGGTATCTGGAGAAGAGAGGGCAGGAAAGCTGCCACATTTAGGGAGCATGGAATTACGAGGAACGGTAAGAAGGAGAGGAGCGGTCCTCTCCTTTTTTGTTTGGGAAGGCGGACAGAAGTCAGAGACGAATGGGATCACGCGAGCGGACAGACAACCAACGGGAAAATGGTTGAGGCAAAGACCTCCGTCCGAGCGTCACGCAAAGGAGCAGACGGTCGGATTCGCGAGACGCAAGAAGTCGTCGTAGCGCAGGCGCACGGCATCGTGGTGCGTACCAGCGTTGAAGACGATTTCGACGTCCTCAGCCAACGACTCATCCACGTAGACGGGCAAATCGTACAACGAGCCGAATGGTGGCATGGCACCGAGTTCGCAATCGGGGAAGAGAGTGCTGAACTCCAACTCAGTGGCCAGTCGCACCGGCTTGCCGATGGCCGTTGACAGTTTGTCGAGTTTCACATGCCGAGGGCCCGGCAGAACCGCGAGAATCGTTTCATCGCCTCGCTCGCCAGCGCGCAACACAACGGTCTTGGCCATCTCTTTGCCGGAGATTTGCATGACCGCAGCCACACCCTGAGCGGTGTACGAAGTCGAGTGAGAGAGCGATTCGTAAGGGATCTGCTTGCTATCCAGAAAAGACTTCAAACGCGAGGAAACACTCATGGGCGTACTCCTTTCGCCCAAGACCTATAGGCGGATTATAGACCTGATGGAAGAAGAGGGAAAGGCGAGGAGCCGATCCAAAGAGCGGGCACCACAAAAGGAAAGAGTGCGGAGAGTGGCGGGTATAGAGTGGAGAAGAGTGCGAGAGAGGGCAGCATGAGTGGAAACAAAAACTGGGGAAGACGGCCGTGGACCGTGGAGTTCCGGGCGGCGCCGGGCTCGTTGCCGGCAGCGGTCGATTTTGCCGTGGTGGGCGGCGGGTTCACGGGATTGGCGGGGGCAGCGTGGTTGAAGCGTCTGGCGCCGGAGAAGAGCGTGGCGCTGTTTGAGGCGGAAAAGTTTGGGGCGGGATCGAGCGGGTACACGGGAGGCGTGGCGCTTGCGGAAAGCGCGGCGGGAGAGTTGCCGGGGCTGGGTGACGTGCTGGGGGGATATCAGAAAATCTTGCGCGAGCTGGAAGTGGATGGAGAAGTATCGTTGCCGGGGGCTTACGAATTGGGGAGAAGCGCGCCGCTGGCGAACACACCGATCCGCTGGAAGGATTCGGGGGACCTCTGCGCTGTGAAGGAGGTGCCGGGTGGCACGATCAATCCGGGAAAGGTCGTAAGCGGCTTGGCAAGAGCCGCGGAACGCGCAGGCGTGATGCTGTTTGAAGATTGCGGCGTGGAGGACGCGCTGTTTGCAGGCCAAGTGGAGTTACGAACGAAAAGCGGCGCGGTGCGGGCGGGGAAAATATTGTTCGCAACGAATGCGTTTGCCCTAGAGATGAGTGGACTGCGAGAGAGGGCGGGAGCAGCTTTCACGCTGGCTGTTGCGACGCAACCCCTCACGGACGAACAATTGCGAGAGATTGGTCTGGCAGAGCGGAAACCGTATTATACCGTGGACCTGCCGTACCTCTGGGGACGGTTGCTCGCGGGGAATCAGGTGGTTTTCGGGAGCGGGCTGGTGTTCCTGCAGGATTGGCGCGAATTGGCGACGCTGGATATCGAGCGCGGTGAAGCTGCGGAACTGTTCGAACTTCTAGAGAAGCGGGTGCGTGGGCTGCACCCGGCGCTGAAAGACGCGGAGATCACGAACCGTTGGGGCGGACCGATCTGCATGACGTGGGAATGGAAACCGGTGTTTGAGCAGCACCCGTCAAGCGAGAACGCGATTGTGCTGGGCGCGTACTCAGGCCATGGCGTGGCTCAATCAGTATATTTAGGATGCTGGGCGGCAGAGGCGATATTGGGAAGAAAAGCGTTGCCGAATTGGAAATGAAAGCAAAAACAGGACGCGGAAGTCAGCGGACCGCCGCCGGGAGAGAACTCAAGAGCGCGGAGAGGCCGTTCCAGAAGATTTGCACGCCAATGCAGACGAGCAGGAAAGACGTGAGCCGCATGATCACCACCATGGCCGTGGGACCGAGAATCTTCGCGAGCCGGTCCGCGAAGGCATAGCAGAAGTAGACGCTGACGGCGATCACCAGCGAGCCGATGACCGCGCCAATGATGGAATAGAGAATGCTGGAGCCATGATGGGGTTCGTTGGCGCCGAGCGTGATGGCCACGGAAATCGAGCCAGGCCCAACGGTCAAGGGAAGGGTCAAAGGGTAGAAAGCCCGGGTGGACAAGTCGCGGGGATCCACGGACTGCTGTACGCTGCCGCGGGATTCGTCTCCTTCTTTTTCGTTCAGCATATTCCAGCCTGCGGCCACAACGACCAGGCCGCCGCCGACCTGCACTACGGGGAGCGAAATCCCGAAAAACGCCAGTATGTGCGTGCCGATGAAGTAGGAACCGAGGAGAAGCAGGAAGCTGTTGATGGCGATGTTGCGGGAAAGGAGCTTGCGCTGGATGGTGGAGTAGTAGTGAGTGAGGGAAAGGAAAATCGGTGCGCCACCGAGCGGGTTGACGATGGGGAAGAGCGCGGAAACGACCAGGATGCTGGATTTGGCGATGGGGAACATGAGTTGACAGTGAAGAAGTATAGCCGACGAAGCCCGAAATCCGTGAGATAGCTGGGGGCAAGAAAGGGCTTAATTGACAGCATCGTGGGCAGAACATACGATTGATGGAAATTTGAAGACGAGAGATTGACTTCAGAGAAGGGATTTCACTTTTGATGAAAAACCTATCGGCGTTGTGGCGCACGCTGGGTGTGTTGTTGCTGGCGGTTTGCCTGGCGGCTGCCTCACCGGCACCAACAGCGGTGGGGCCTGCGGATGCGCAACGTTATGTGAACGACATCAAAACGCTCACGCAGCCGAAAATGGAAGGACGCGGAGAGGGTACAAAAGGATTGGTGCGGGCGGAGCACATGCTTGCCGAGCGCTATAAGAGCGTGGGGCTAGAACCGGCAGGGCAAAAAGGCTTCCTGGAAGCGTTCACGGTAACCACCGGTGCGAAGTTAAAAGGGAAGAACCATCTGCTGGTGCAGATTGGCGAATCGAAGACGGAACTAAAGCTGGATCAGGAATACGTCCCATTCAGTTTTTCGTCCTCGGGAGAGGCCGGCGGGCCGCTGGTGTTTGCGGGATATGGCACGTCAGCGGAGGAATTCGGCTACGACGACTACAGCGGAATCGATGTGAAGGACAAGATTGCGGTGGTGCTGCGCTTTGAGCCAAGCGGGTTCGCGGCGAAGAGCGGCAATCAAGGACTGACCACGCACGCGCAGTTCATCACCAAAGCGATCAACGCGCGCAATCATGGAGCGAAAGGCCTGATCCTGGTGAACGGCAAGCTGGGCGATGGCGAAGAGGATTTGCTGACGCGGTTTGGCAGCGTGAACGGACCTGAGAATGTGGGGATTCTGTTCGCACAGGTGAAGAACACGGTTGCCGAGGAGTGGTTCCGCGCCGCTGGTAGATCGCTGAACGATGTGCAGGAGCAAATCAATGCGGGGAACAAGCCGGCATCGTTTGCGTTCCCGGAAACGCTGCGCGGAAGCTTGGCGATAGGAATCGAGAATACCCACGCGACGGTGGACAATGTGCTGGCGTATTTACCGGGGAAAACGGATGAATATGTGATTCTCGGGGCGCACTACGATCATCTGGGCCGCGGCAATTTCGATTCGCTTGCGCCTTCGCAGATCGGGCAGATCCATCCTGGTGCGGATGACAATGCTTCAGGGACAGCGGGTCTGCTGGAATTGGCGAGGCTGCTAGCGCCGCTGAAAGGTCAACTGCGCCGCGGGATCTTGTTTGCATCGTTTGCCGGAGAAGAACTGGGATTGTTGGGGTCGGCGGCGTGGGTGAAGGAACCAACGAAACCCCTGGATAAGGCCGTGGCCATGTTGAACATGGACATGATCGGACGGATCAAAGACAACAAGGTGTATATCGGTGGGGTGGGAACGGGTTCGACTTTCCAAAAAGTCCTGGAGCAGGCGCACGACGATTCGCAGCTTAAGTTTGAATACTCGCAGGGCGGATATGCGTCGAGCGATCACACTTCTTTCGTAGCGAAGAGAATACCGGTGTTGTTTTTCTTTTCCGGGCTGCACTCGGATTATCACAAGCCCTCGGACACTTGGGAGAAGATTAACGGCGAGGCGGCGGCGCGTCTGTTGAATGTGGTGGCGAGCGCGACGGTGGCGCTGGCGGATGCGCCGGAGCGGCCGCAGTTCGTGACCGTGGTGGAAAACAATCCCCACAGCGGTGTATCGGGCGGAGGAGGCGGCTACGGGCCGTACTTCGGGTCCATTCCGGATTTTGGGCAAACGGAAAATGGCGTAAAGTTTGCGGACGTGAAGCCTGGGTCGCCGGCAGCGAAAGCGGGTTTAAGGGGTGGCGATGTACTAATCCAATTTGGCGACAAGCCCATCAAGAACCTCTATGACTTCACGGACGCGTTGAGGCGCAGCAAGATCGGCGAAGTGGTGCCCGTGACGGTGCTGCGAGATGGGAAAGAACTGAAAGTGGAAGTGAAATTGGAGCAGAGGAAGTAGTGTCGAAGTAGGAACTGCGGGAAAGAATGGGGGACGCGGTGTTGCGAACTTCAAGGTTTTTGGGGTGGGCCGTGGGCGGCGCGGTGGCGGCGGCGTGTCTGTATGGACCGGGCTGGATCCTGGTGAAGGCGCAGCAAAAGGCAGAGGCGGACATTCTGCTGCCGCAAGAACGAAGGCATTTGAAAAATGCCCGGCAACTGACCTTCGGCGGACAAAATGCCGAGGCGTATTTTTCCGCGGATGACACACAGCTGATTTTTCAGCACCAGGGTGAAGGCGTGCCGTGCGATCAGATCTACACCATGCCCGTGAACACGCCCGACGGGAAGCCGGCCACGCCCAAACTTGTGAGCACAGGCAAGGGCCGCACGACGTGCAGCTATTTCTTTCCAGCGGGAGACAAGATTCTTTTTTCTTCGACGCATGCGGCGAGCGCCGACTGCCCGCCGAAACCCGACTACTCGCGAGGCTATGTCTGGCCGATCTACAACAGCTATAAGATTTACACCGCTAAACCAGACGGGTCGGAGTTGAAAGTATTAACGGATGCGGCGGGCTACAACGCGGAGGCCACGATCACACGCGACGGCAAGCACATTGTCTTCACGTCTACACGCAATGGCGACCTGGATATCTTCACCATGGATGCGGACGGGGACAACGTCAAGCAACTGACGAATGAACTGGGGTACGATGGCGGGCCGTTCTGGTCGTACGACGGGAAGAAGATCGTCTATCGTGCGGAGCACCCGAAAACGCCGGAAGAGATCAAAGATTACAAGGAGCTATTTGCGCGGGGTCTGATCCGCCCGGGAAACCTGGAGATCTGGGTGATGAACGCGGACGGCTCGAACAAGCACGAGGTAACGCACAATGGCGCGGCGAATTTTGCGCCGTACTGGCTGCCAGACGGCAGGCGCATTATTTTTGCGTCGAATCAAGCGGACCCGAAAAGCGGGCGTGATTTCGACCTCTATCTGATTAACGAGGATGGCACAGGACAGGAGCGGGTAACGTATCATCCGGACTTTGACAGCTTCCCGATGTTCACGTCGGATGGAAAGAGGCTGGTGTGGGCGTCGAACCGCAACGGCAAAGCGCCGCATGAGACGAATGTGTTCCTTGCGGATTGGGTGGAGTAACGGCAGCTTCAGGGAGCAACCGGTTGTGAGCAAAATCCGTAATCGCAAGACAGCGAAAGAAAAGGAAGGGCACCGCCCGGGCGAAGCGCTGCGCGAGCTGATATCGCATGCGCGAATCCGAGCGAAGGTTGCGGAGATGGCGCGGGAAATCCGGCGGGACTTTCCGTATGACACACTGCATCTGATCGGCGTGCTGAAAGGGTCGATCTTTTTTCTGGCGGATCTGGCAAGGGAATTGGGCGGTGAGGTGTCCTTCGATTTTCTCGGAGTATCGAGCTACGGCAAGGGCACGGATTCGACGGGGGAAGTGAAGTTGACGAAAGACCTAGACGTCGGCATTGAAGGGCGGACGGTGCTGATCGTCGAGGACATCCTGGACACGGGATTGACGCTTAAATACCTGCTGAAATTGTTTGAGGAGCGGAAACCGAAGCACCTGCGCGTGGCGGTGCTGTTAGACAAGGTGGAACGCCGCATTACGGATGTGAAAGCCGATTACACGGGATTCCCGATTCCGAACGAATTTGTGGTGGGCTACGGGCTGGATTTTGACGAACGCTACCGGAATCTACCGGATGTGTGCGTGCTGCAACTGGGGTCGCGCGGAAAAACAAAGAGCGAGTAACGGACGCTTCCCTTCGTGCGGTAATACCCCACTGCGCAATCGAGTTGCACGGGATGTGAGCCGCTCCAGCGGAACCTTCGGGAGACGCCTGCTATAATTAAGGGATACATGGAAGCCACGGATCCCAAACTACAACCAACTCCACCTGCAGAGAGCGCGGAGACTTCCGCCGAAGTGCTGGCGACGTTTGCGGAAATCGGAGAAGAGGTGAACGCGTCGCTGGACCTGGACGAGGTTCTGGCGCACACCGCCGTGCTGATCAAGCGGCACATCGACTACGAGCTATTCGGCGTACTGATGGCCGATGAAGAGGGCGCCTACCTGACGCACCGGTTCGCGATCGGTTACCCGCCGGGGCTGGCGGAGAATTTACGCGTGCCGATCGGGCAGGGCATCACCGGAACGGCGGCGGCGACGGGCCATCCGGTGCGGGTGAGCGACGTTTCGCAGGATCCGCGCTACATCAATGCGATCGAGAGCGTGCGCTCCGAATTGGCGGTGCCGCTGATGTTCCGCGGGAAGTGCGTGGGCGTGCTGGATATCCAGAGCCGGCACCTGGACTACTTCACGAAAGATCAGCAGCGCATTCTGGCGCTGCTGGCGAGCCGGCTGGCGGTGGCCATCGAGAATGCGCGGCTGTTTCAGAAGGTGAGCGCGCAGGCGGAAACGCTGCTGGTGCTGAATGAAGTGAGCCGGGAGATCAGCTCGATCCTGGATGTGGAGGAGCTGTTACGCCACGCGGCGGAACTCGTGAAGCGGGTCATCGATTACCAGATATTGAGCATCATGCTGTACGACGAAGAGCAGCACATTTTCCGGCACCGAGTGGATGTGAAGCATGGGCAAAGAATGCAAGGCAAAATGCGCGTGGCGGCGAGCGAAGGACTTGTGGGGGCAGCGGCCATGTTGCGTGAGCCCGTGCTGGTGCCCGATGTAACCAGGGACGAGCGCTACCTGATGGTCAATCCGGAGACGCGCTCGGAGTTGGCCATTCCCATGATGCACAAGGGCAAAGTGATTGGCGTGCTCGATCTGGAAAGTCCGCAGTTGAATTACTTCACCGCCGACCACGTACAGACACTTTCGATCCTGGCATCCAACCTTGCGGTATCGCTGGAAAACGCGCGGCTGTATGAGCAGGTGGCGAAAGACGAAGCGCGGCTCGACCGCGACTTGCAGGCGGCGAAGCGCATTCAGGGCGCGCTGTTGCGGCCGGTGCCGACGGATGACTACGGAATAGATGTTGCGGCGCGGTATCTTTCCGCGCGGGAAGTTTGCGGCGATTTGTACGAGTTTTTGCGCTACGGGCCGCAGCAATTAGGATTTGCGTTGGGCGACGTGAGCGGAAAGGGCACAGCGGCGGCGCTGTACGGCGCGGTGGCGATCGGCATCATGCGCAGCCTGGCGCCGCAGAAGCTGCAGCCCGCGGAAATGTTGCGGCAGATGAATCATCTGGTGGGCGAGCGGCGGATTGAAGGACGGTTCATGACGGCCTGTTTTGCGACGTGGCAAAAGGGCCGGCAGAAGCTGCGCGTGGCGAACGCGGGACAGTCGCAGCCGCTCTTGTACAAGGACGGGCGGTGCGAGCGCATCGACCTGACGGGGTTCCCGCTGGGGATTTTCGAGGAGACGCAGTACGACGAATGGGGCGTGACGCTGCAGGCTGGCGACATCCTGGTGTTTCACTCAGACGGTATCGCGGAAACGACGAACAGCGACGGCCAGTTCTTCGGCACCACGCGTTTGATGCGCTTCATCGAACAGCATCACGAAATGACCGCGGCGGAAATGGCCGACCAGATCTTGCAAGAAGTGGACTGGTTCACGCAGAGCGCGCCGCTTTCCGACGACCGCACGCTGGTCATCGCAAAAGTGAAATGAGCAATCCTAAGCAGGCCCGGAAGAATCTGGAGTACGTGGACCCGGCGCGGTTCACGCCGCATTTTGCGTGGAAAGCGCGCGGCGCGGCGAAAGAGGTGTTTTGCGAGAGCGTGGCGCTGACGGAAATTGCCGAGCGATTCGGGACGCCAACGTATGTGTACAGCCGCCGGGCCATCGAAGACGCGTTTGACGAGATGAAAAGCGGGTTGGGACCTATTCCGCACCTGCTGTGCTTCGCGGTGAAGGCGAACGGCAATTTGTCGCTTCTGAAGCTGCTGTCGCAACGCGGCAGCGGATTCGACATTGTTTCAGGCGGCGAGCTTGAGCACTTGGGGCGCATTGGTGTGCGCGGGGAGCGCATCGTGTTTTCGGGCGTGGGAAAAACGCGCGAAGAAATTCGCGCGGCCCTGAAGTACAAGGGCGGCCGGAAGAGCGCGGCGGGAATCCTACAATTCAACGTGGAGTCGGAGGCGGAATTGGAAGTGCTGGCCGAAGAGGCATCGCGGCGGCGTGTTGTGCCGGGCGTTTCGGTCCGCGTGAATCCCGACGTGAAGGCGGGGGGACACCCGCACATTTCGACGGGTCTCCACGAACATAAATTCGGCGTGAGCTGGCACGAAGCGCGTGCGATGTATTTGGCACAGCGCTATGCGAGGCATATCCGGTGGCAGGGGATCAGCGCGCACATTGGGTCACAGATTGTGGGACTCGCGCCGTTCCGGCAGGCATTGGAGCGGCTTGCAGGATATTTAGTGGACTTGCAGAAGCAGGGGATCGCGCTGAAGTATCTGGATTTTGGCGGCGGACTGGGAGTGCGGTACACGCAGGAGCAGCCCGCGACGCGAACAGACTATGCGCGGGTGATTGCGAAGGTCGTGCGGCCGCTCGGAGTGGAGCTGTTGCTGGAGCCGGGGCGCGCGATTGTCGCGCAGGCGGGGATTCTGCTATCGCGCGTAATTTATACCAAGCAGAATTCGCACAAATCGTTTGTAGTGATAGATGCGGCCATGAATGATTTGATCCGGCCGGTGCTTTATGATGCGCCACACCCGGTCACGCGTGTCAGCGGGAAGAAAGCACAGAGCTGCGGGAGAGAACGGGTGGATGTGGTTGGCCCGGTATGCGAGACGGGCGATTGTTTCCTGCAAGGCTGGCTGTTGGGCGAGGTCAGGCCCGGGGATGTGGTGGCGCTGTGGGCCGCAGGCGCGTACGGCATGGTGCAAGCCTCGAATTACAACGGACGCGGGCGCCCCGCCGAGGTCCTGGTGGAAGGGAAACGCGTGCGCTTGATCCGGCGGCGCGAAACGCAGGACGATGTTTTGCGGACGGATGGGCTGTCTTAGCCGGTGTGGAACGATTTGTGGCCCGCCTCACCGACCAGGTCGGGGTAAACGCCAGGCGGGCGCTACAAGGACAACTCCCAGAAAGGCTGGTAGGGGCATACCTCAGGCTTCGCCCCATTTGAGTTTGTTGCGGAGAATCTCGAAGTAGGTTTTGTTGGGCGGCTGGATGAGCTTGAGGCGTTCAGCGGCGCGAGTGATGCGCACACGATCGCCGATCTGCATGGGGACGCCGGTCTGGCCGTCGAGGGTAAGAAAGACAGCATCCGCGCTTTCCGACAGGCGCAACTCAACGATTGAGGTGTCACGCACGACGACGGGCCGATCGCTAAGCGTGTGCGGGCAGATGGGAGTGATAAGAATCGATTCCACGGCAGGGTGGACGATGGGTCCGCCAGCGGACATAGAATAGGCCGTGGAGCCCGTGGGCGTGGCAACAATCAAGCCGTCGGCGCGGTAGCGGCAGACGAAGCCTTCATCGATGAAGAGTTCCAGCTCGATCATGCGCGCCAGAGTCCCTTTGTGAACGACAGCGTCGTTTAGGACGCGCTGTTGCGTGACGATCTGGCCGGAGTTTAAACGCTCAACGAGCAGGAGCACGCGTTCATTGATTGTCGCGCGCCCCGCCAGCACATTTTCAAGCGCCGGATAAAGTTCCTCGACTGTGAAACTCGTGAGAAAGCCAAGGCTGCCCATGTTGATCGGGAGCACAGGAACCGCGCGCGCGGCGGCTTCGCGAACCGCGGCGAGCAGGGTGCCGTCGCCGCCCAGAACGAGCAGTAGGTCAGATTCTTCAGCGATTTTGTGGCGCGTGGTGCCGAGCGCTCCGTTCTTCAGGCAACTGGCGGTTTCGGGATCGTAGATAGGGGTTACGCCGCGCTCTTCGAGCCAGCGCAACAGCCCGGGAATGACCTCGGCCAAGTTGGAACGCCGGGGCCGCGAGATGATTCCGATCGTCTTGAAGGGAGAAGTAGGCTGCATGGATTAGAGCGATTCTACCGTAGGGGGTTTCACCGCGTGAAGGAAATACTCTTGGTTGCCCTCCGCGCCGGGGAGGCGGCTGGGAGAGACCTGCAAAGCGGCGAGACTGAGGGATTCGGCGGCGCGGCGGACGCTGGCGATGGCTTTTTCGTGCAGCTTGGAGTCACGCACGATGCCGCCCTTGCCGACGTCAGCGCGTTCCAGCTCGAACTGCGGCTTGACGAGGATGAGAAGCTTGCCGCCGGGTATGCAGCAGGCGACGGTACCGGGAAGAATTTTGGTGACGGAAATGAAAGAGACATCGATGACGGCGAGGTCAGCGGGCTCAGGAAGATCGCCGGGCGCAAGTTCACGGGCGTTCTTCTTGAGGACAATCACGCGCGGGTCCTCGCGCAATTTCCAGGCGAGCTGATCGGTATTGACATCCACCGCGTAGACGCGCGCAGCGCCTTGCTGTAGAAGGCAATCGGTGAAGCCGCCGGTGGAGGAACCCACGTCGAGACAAACTTTCCCCTCTGGGTTGACGCGAAAATCTTCGAGTGCTCCTTCGAGCTTGAAACCGCCACGGCTGGCATATTTCTGGAGGCGGCTGTGAACTTCGATGTACGCGTTCTCCGCGACAGGTTGCCCAGCTTTTTCGGCGCGCTTGGCGTCGATGGTGACCTCGCCCGCCAGGATCATCGCTTGCGCTTTTTGGCGCGATTCGGCGAGGCCACGCTCGACGAGGAGCAGGTCGAGGCGCTTGCGTGGGGATTTGGGCGGCATAGCGTTTCTTGTGGGGCGCGGGCGCGCCGCCGGAAACTGAAAATCTTAGGTGCGGCGAAGGACCAGGAATTCGGCGATGGCGCGGAGGCGGTCGGCGCGGTCACCGAAGGGTTGCAATTCGGCGATGGCCTTGTTGGCCAGTTCGCTGGCGATTTCGTGAGAGCGGGGCAGGCCAAACACTGCGGGATAGGTGGCCTTCTGCTGGGCGATGTCCTTGCCTGCGGTTTTGCCCAGCGTGGCAGAAGATTCCTCGACGTCGAGGATGTCGTCTGTGACCTGGAACGCCCAGCCGATGGCTTCGCCGAAGCGGCGCAGGCGCGCCACATCGTCGGGGGGCGCACCGGCGGAGAGCGCGCCGGAGGCAATCGAAGCGCGAATAAGCGCCGCGGTCTTTGAGCGGTGAATGTATTCCAGTGTTTCGGGGCCAACGGGCCGGCCTTCGGCTTCGAGGTCGGCGACCTGTCCGCCGACCATGCCATGAATGGTGCCCGCGGCGGTGGAGATTTCCGTGATGATGGCGACGCGCCGATCCGCTGGGGCCGGGGAGGCCGCGATGGTTTCGAAGGCTAGAGTCAGCAAAGCATCGCCGGCGAGAATCGCGGTGGCTTCGCCAAATTTTTTGTGGCAGGTGGGCTTACCGCGGCGCAAATCGTCGTTATCGAGAGCGGGCAGATCATCGTGAATCAGGGAATAGGTGTGGATGAATTCGATGGCGCAACCGGGATAATAGGCGGGGGAAACGTCGGCGTCAAAGATGCGCGCCGTCTCCAGGCACAGGATGGGGCGGATGCGCTTGCCACCGGCAAAAACCGAATAGCGCATGGCCTGATGGATCGAGGGCGGCTGCATGGTCTCCGCGGGCATCAGGCGGTCGAGATAGGCGTCAACGGCGACGCGGTCTTCTTCAAAAAAGGCGGGAAGTTTCATCGGGATGAAAAGGTTCCTGTCGGCGGAGTTGCAGGATCGCTACGCGTTGCTCTCTCCTTCGGGTTCGAAGGGTTCGGCGGCGAGCTTGCCGTCGGCTTTCCTCAGCAGAATTTCCACGCGGGCCTCGGCTTCTTCCAATTGCTTCTGGCACTCGCGGGAAAGACCAACGCCTTCTTCAAACAGCTTCATGGCATCGTCGAGAGAGAGTTGCGGACTTTCGAGCTTGCGCACGACTTCTTCGAGGCGCGCCAGGGAGCGCTCAAAATCAGGCTTTTTGGGGGGGTCCGGCTTTTTCGGAGCAGTTTGATTCACGGCATTTCCTCAGCGATATCCTACTTCTGGCAACGCAAGCAGCAGTACGTGGAGCGTCCGCCCTGTTCGATGCGCCGGATGGCACGCCCGCAACGGCAGCATGGCAATCCTTCGCGCTGGTAGGCGCGGAGGATTTTTTCTAGCTCCTGGAACCACCACTGCGGATCCCGAAAGTTCGGTGCCGGGTCCAGAGAGCATTCTAAAGCACGGCGGAGAGCGGACACAATCGCTTTATGGAGTTTCGTGGAGTCCGTATCTTACGGTCTCATGTGAAAAGCAGTTCCCTTGCTACGCTCAGGATGACATCGAACCACAGTTTTGCCGAAAAGTGCTAAGGATGCAGGGTCAGCGTGTGTTTTCTGGCTTTGGCCTCGGCAGCGTCACTAAAGGGTGCGTAAATCGGTTTGCCCTCGAGCCAGTAATGAAACTGGTCGGAGTAGTGCTCGCTACCGGGCTGGCCGGATTGTCCCGCCGGGATGAGGAGGATGGAACGATCCCAATCCGCAAGGTTGGCCACAAAGCGTTCGGAGGGGCCATGGTTGCGGCTGGCGGCGCGGGGGCTGTAAGCGGTGCCGGCCTGGGGCTGATCGGGAAGGCTAAAGAGCTTCTTCAGAAAGCCTTCGTGGCCGAGGGGATGCAGCATATCCAGATAGTTGAGGCGCTTCCATTGCCAGTCTTCGGGGTTGGATTTATTAGTGCCTTTTTCCAGACGCTCGACGGCCCGATCGGCGGCGGCGCTCAGAAGTTCGTCATAGTTCCTGAACTGCGCGGGGAGCCAACGCGCGGGGCGCTCGGTAAGGACGCGCTGCAGAAAAGCCAGTTTGCGCCAATGGTAGAGTTCTGCGTCCCGGCCAAGATGCGGCTCAAGGATGAGATCGAGCGCGCGGTAGAGTGCAGCGTTCAGGAATGAGACGACCACGGAATTGGCGTCGGCGATACCGTTCCAATCCTTGGCCTGCTCGATGAGCTTTTTCGCGCGAGGATCTTTCGGGGGCGCCACTTGCGCGGCCGCCACAAGCTGCTCTGCGAGAAACGCGTGCGGATAACTGTAGGCATCGGTTTGGACCTTGAGCATGTCCTCGGGCCGCAGGTCGTGCTTGTCGTGCAACAAGTCGTAGATGCGCGCGGTGCGGTACGGCTCTTCCCAATCATCGGTGAGATATGGTTTGTAGCCGGGGCCTACAACGCGCGCATTCGCGGTTACGATGAGGCCGCTCTCCGGATTGTAACTCCGGGGCAACTGATCGAAGGGGATGTAGCCTGTCCACTCGTAATCATCGGTATCCCCGGGCACGGGCACTTCGCCGTGGCCCTTCTTGCGTATGGGAACGCGCGCGGCCATGACGTAGCCGATGTTGCCGTTCACGTCGGCGTAGACGGCGTTCTGTGCGGGGCCCCACACGCGCTTCATAACCTCCAGAAACTCGTGCCAGTTTTGGGCTTTGCCGAGCCATAAATAGGTGTTGGCGAGTGCGCCAGGTTCGAGCGCAGTCCAGCGGATGGCGTAGCTCTTGCCATCGTCCGTGTGGATCACAGGCCCATGGCGCGTGACGATCAGCTTCAGGTGCTCGTCGGGAGCGCCCTTCACGCGAATGACTTCGTCGAAGACGTTGGCCTTTTTCCACTGACCGTTGACGCGATATTCCTCGGGATTCGCGGGATTGAACGTTTCGAGGTAGAGGTCCTGCACGCTGGAGCCATTGTTGGTGAAACCCCAGGCGATGCGGTCGTTGTGGCCCACGACGACGAGCGGCGAGCCAGGCAGGGCAAAGCCTTTAACATTCCAGCCGGGCGCGGTGATATGCACTTCGTACCAGATCGGCGGCAGCGTCAGCTCCAGGTGCATATCGTTGGCCAAGAGCGGCTTGCCCGTGGCCGTGTGCGAGCCGCTGACCACCCAATTGTTGCTGCCGAGCGAACGCCGGATATCGCGCTGCGAATCGAGGAGCCAGTCCTGCACGCTGGAGGCGAGCGCGGAAGTGAGATCCGGCTGGCTGGCGAGATCGGGAGGAGCAGGGAGTTCACGCCCGGCTTTTAACACGTCGTCGCTATCCATCTCATCGTCATCATCGTCGTCGTCCGCATCGGCCTGCGAAGCGTCGCGGCCATTTTCCTTGGCGTTCGGGTCGCCCACGACGAAATGGTCCAGAGCGGCATCATCTCGGTAAAGATCCTTGGCGAGTTCCGGACCTAGCCTTTCGGTAACGAGGGCGCGATCCAGCTTATTCGGCCAGGTGTAGGTGAGCGTGCGATACATGTAACCGCCAATGACCATGGAGTCCGAGGCTTGCCAGGGTTGCGGCTTGTACTTGAGCAGGGTGAACTCCATCGGCAGTTTGGAGGAATGCTGCTCGATGAAGCGGTTGACGCCCTGGGCGTAGGCTTCGAGGACTCGGCGGTGATCGGGGTCCATCTGTTCCACTTCGCGTTGCGCAGTGCGGCCGAAGTTCAGAACGCGGAATTCCTTGTCAATCTTTAGCGTGGCGGAGCCGAGGATTTCGGAGAGTTGCCCGCGGGCGGCACGGCGAAGCAGATCCATCTGCCACAGGCGGTCCTGGGCCATGACGTAGCCTTGGGCTTCGGCGAGATCTTCGATGGATGCAGCCCGGATGTGCGGCACGCCCCAGTTATCGCGTTCCACAGTGACGGTGGCGTGCAGACCGGGAAGCGGCGCGGTGCCGTCCAACTGGGGAAGGGGGCGATAGACGAACCACCAGATGGTGGCAGCGAAGGCGAGGACCACAACGGCGAAAAGCCAAAAGAGAAGTCGCAGGATGATGCGCAAGTCGAATTCCACCTCAAGGCTGAAGGATTAAGTTTAGTGGAGCCTGGAAACCCACGCAACCCGAGCACGCGATTCATCTATCGAGCATGGTTACTTCTGTGACGAGACTTTTCTCTGGAGGCAAGTTATGAGAAGCTGACGAAACCAATTTAAAGCCTACGGGTCGGGCAGATTGAGGGAAAGTATGTCCGCAATTCTACCTGCTGGCACGGCTGCACCTGATTTCACGCTACACGTCACACCCGATCAAACACTTTCGCTGAGCGAGCTGCGCGGCAGGCCCGTCATATTGGCGTTTTATCCGGCGGATTGGAGCCCTGTTTGCGGCGACCAGATGGCGCTGTACAACGAAATCCTGCCGGAGTTTCAGAAATTCGGCGCGGAGCTGATCGGGGTTTCCGTGGACGGCGTATGGTGCCACGAAGCGTTTGCGAAAGACCGCCATCTGCACTTTCCCCTGATGGCGGATTTCGAGCCGAAAGGGGCGATGGCGCGGAGATACGGCGCCTATCGCGAGAAGGAAGGCGTGTGTGAACGAGCGCTTTTCGTCATCGATAAAAACGGAACGATTAAGTGGAGCTATTGCTCGCCGATCGCGGTGAATCCCGGAGCCGACGGCATCTTGCAGGCCCTGGAGGGTCTGCCCAAATAGGAGGAGGCCATGGCTGTTCTGAAAGTGGCGGTGTCGGAGGCAGATCACGTCCAAGGTCCACCCAGCGCGGAAATCACGCTGGTGGAGTATGGCGATTACGAGTGCCCGCATTGCGGGCGCGCTTACCCCATTGTGAAGCGCCTGCAAAGGCATTTTGGTGAGCGCCTGCAGTTCGTGTTTCGCAATTTCCCGCTGGGCGAGATGCACCCGCATGCGGAAGGAGCGGCCGAAGCCACGGAGTTCTGCGGATCGCAGGGAAAATTCTGGGAGATGCACGACCTGATCTACGAGAACCAGGAGCGCCTCAGCGGCCCGCTGTACCTGGAACTTGCGCAGAGAATCGGCGTGGCGCCCGCGGCGCTGCGCGCTTCGCTGGAGAAGCGGGAGTTCCTTGCCCGCGTGCGCGCGGATTTCACCGGCGGCGTGAGGAGCGGCGTGAACGGCACGCCCACGTTCTTCATCAGTGGCCAGCGGCACGACGACGCGTTTGACTACGAGGAGTTGGCCGCGGCGATTGAGAGTGCTTCACGCGCAAAACCGTAGCCGAGGCAACTCCTCATGACGCCGGCCCCCCAGGCAGGATAGCTGCTGCTACAATGCGGCTGGGGAGTACTCGGGCGAATGTTCCTGGTGCGGCTGATTGGCGTGTTCGTGCTGGTGGCGTTGAACGGCTTTTTCGCCGCGGTGGAGTTTTCGCTGGTGACCGTCCGGGTGTCGCGCGTGCGGCAACTGGTGGCCCAGGGCAATGCGCAGGCGCGCATCGTCGAGCAATTGCTGAGCGATTTGCACCGGGTGGTTTCTGGCGTGCAAGTGGGCATCACCCTCAGCAGCCTGGCGATTGGCGCGCTGGGTGAAATGACGCTGGCGAAGCTGGTACAGCAGGTGATGCCGGCGGAAGGCAGCGTGCACATGCTCCTGCTGGTGCACGGAGTCGCGCTGACCATCGCCTTCCTTTTCCTTAGCGCAATCCATGTGGTGTTTGGCGAGCTGGTGCCGAAGAGCATCAGCCTGGCGCGGGCCGGGCGCGTGGCGTTGATGGTGGCGCGGCCCTTCCAGTGGTTCCTGAATACATTTCGCTGGGCGATCGATCTTCTGGATGGCATTTCAGGCGCGGTAGTAAAAGCGCTGGGCGTGGCCGCGCCGGCGAGCCACGGCGTTGCGCATTCCACCGAAGAGCTGCAGATTCAGATTCAGCAGGCGCGCGAGCGCGGATTGCTGGCGCCCGGGCAAGAGAAATTCATTCTCAGCGCGATTGATTTGAGCCAACTGCAGGTGCGGGAAATAATGGTGTCGCGGCCGGATATGCACACGCTCCCGGTGGAAGCCTCGCTGGACGAAGTGATGCGCGTGTTCGCCACGACACAACGCTCGCGGATTCCGGTTTATCGCGGTACGGAAGATCACGTGTTGGGGTTTGTGCACATCAAGGACATGATGTGGGTGTTGCTGGACCGCGAACGCAGGCTGGAGGAAAACCTACCTCCGGCGCCGCCGTTCGATCTGCGGCGAGTGTTGAGGGAAGTGCTGATTGTGCCGGAAACGAAGCCGGCCAGCGAGTTGCTGCTGGAATTGCGAGCGCGGCGGGTGGGCATTGCGATGGTGGTGGACGAGTTTGGCAGCATCCTGGGCCTGGTGACGAAGGAAGATCTGCTGGAACAACTGGTGGGCGAAATTCACGATGAGTTCGATGTAGTGGAGCGGCCGCTGACGCTTGCCGATGGTGCGGTGGTGTTTGATGCGGCGCTGAATGTGCGCGACCTCGATACGCAGTACAACATCTCGTTGCCGGAAGATCCGGCGTATGCCACCGTCGGCGGTTTCGTGATGGACCAGCTCGGGTTCATCCCGCGCGGGGGCGAGAGCTTTGAGTTTGGAGGCTACCGCTTTTCTGTGGTGGAGATGGATGGCCGGCGCGTGGCCCGCGTGAAGATCCAGAGATTGCTCCCAACGGCGCACGAACCCGCGAAGGAGGCAGGTACGGTCGTGGAGGCCTCAGAAGCAAAGGCCGCAAAAAAGGAGCACTGAGTTTCCGGACGAATGGCGCGCTACTTCTTACACCGCTTCCTGCTGATCCACATCGTGCCGGGCGATCCCGTGGAGCAGATGCTGGGGGAGAGCGCGGCGCCGGGGCAAGCGGCGGAATTGCGGCACACACTTGGCCTTGACCGGCCGCTGATCGTTCAGTACGGAAAATATCTTTGGCAGGTGGCACGCGGGGATTTCGGGCAATCGTTCAAATTCCAGGCGGCGGTGCGCCGGGTGATTTTCGAGCGGTATCCTGCCACGCTGCAACTTGCGTTGCTGGCGTTCAACCTGCTCGGCGATGCGTGGAGGGATTGGTTGGACCCGCGCACGCGCTCGCAGATGGCCGCGGTGGAACAGAGCCGGTAGGGTGGATTTTGCACTGGCGCTGGCGAGAGAAAGGCCGCAGGTGCCTATGTTTTGCCGAGATGGGGTCCAGCATTCTGGACCCTTGCGAGGGGCGAAATTCTTAGGTGAAATTCGGGCTAGCTTTTGGTGAGCAGGACGGGTGTGCCGCGGCCGAGGCCTAGCGTGCGGGCAGCGCTGCCTTTGTTCATGGCGACTTCCAGGAATCCACTGGAGCCGATATAGGCGACCGCTTCGCCAGCCACGCCGTGCGCAAAGGTGGGCACGAACTTGGTTACTGGGTGGCTGCCAATTTGCAGCCGCACTTCGCCTTTTTCCGCCGCATTGGCGGGCAAATCATCCATGCGGAAATTTGTAATCAAATTGCCGAAGGCATCCACTTTCTGCACTACGCCCTTCAGCAAGCCGTCCGCTTCCTTCGGCTTGGGCATGGCGAATCGCTTGAAATCCGTAATCTCCTCGCCCATGCTGGCAGGCTGCCAGTTTTTGGAAAGCCACGCAGCAACGGGAGCAAAAACATCGCGGCCGTGAAAAGTTTTGCTCACCGGCTGCAGAAAATAATGTTCGGAAGTAATGTGCCGAACCACAACGGGGTGCTCCTTTTCGTAAACGCCGGAGAGCACGCCATTATCCGGCGCCAGGAAATACTGATTCTGCCCGCTGACGAGTATGGGGCGGCGCTCCGTACCCACGCCGGGATCCACGATTACCACGTGGATGCTGCGCGGGGGAAAATAGGAATACGCGGAGGCGATGGAGAGCGCGGCGTCGAGGAGGTCGAATGGCGTGACCTGATGCGTGATATCGATGATCTGCGCTTCCGGATTGATCTTCAGAATGACGCCTTTGAGCACGCCCACGAGATGGTCGTTGGTGCCATAGTCGGTCGTCAGGGTAATGATTGGAGTCGTCAAGACACTCTCCCTGTGAAGACTTTGAGCTGCCTATCGCGTTGTGGAGCGGGGAGGCACCCCATCACCCTGACGCTAACGGAGGGCGCGGCGGGATGCAAGGAATCCGGCGGGAAGCGCTGCAAAAGCGCCAATGCCGGGTTTTGGGGTGCAACGGCTCCTGTTCATCGCAAATGTGGAGTAGCCAGGCGTAGGGCGCGTGATGGGGGCAAGTGCCTGTGTTCAACAGGCACCCTTGGCCTCACCTTCTAACCGCGCTTCCTGCATTTGGCAGTCGCTTTCTCGACGTACCTCGGTAGTTCGCCGTTTTGCTGCTTCAGGATCAGGTCATCAAGGAACGGCCACCTTGCCTCGGGATGCGCCTTGAGGATGGACTGGTAGGCCCTAAGTGAGCCTTCGACTCCGGCTGTATAGACGGCAACCTTGTCTTTGGCTCGTTCCGCATGCTCAATAACGAAACTGGCGGCGGAAAACATGCTCTGGCCAAAAATTTCGCTAACAAAATTCTTGTCGCGGTTCGACTCGTGAAAGACGGGCCCGAGTTCCTCACCGCAAACCTGAATAGTGATATCGGGTACCTCGATCAGCCACACCGCAAACCATGTGCGCATGTCTTTGTTACCGGGCTGCAATGGATCGGCTTCGAGGGCACGGGCGATCTGTACGGCCTTCGCGCGCTCCTCTGGAGTGGACGGCCCTCGCTTTTGCTGGCTCTGGGCGAATAGACTGGTGCCAAGGAACATCAACAAAAGACTCGAAAAGAAAATGTGCCGGCGGATCATGAGAGCCTCACAAAATGCACTGGTCGAATGCTGCCATCTTAGAGCGGAACGGCTGCAAGCAAACAGGGGCGCAGCACGCTGCGCCCCTACGGAGAGGATGCGATCTATTCCCCGAACTTTTTCAACGTTTTGTCGTTGTCGGCCTGCATCTTCTTGACTCGTGCGTCAAGAGTCGCATCCGGCTTGGCGGCAAGCAATTTTGCCGCAACATTCAGATTGGCGCGAACAACTTGATTGACCGTGTGCCAGCGATCCAGCTGATTCATGCCGGTTGGCAGGAACATCGCACCGATCTGCAGGAAGCTGTCGCTCATTTCGACGATAAATACGCGCGGATCAACATCCACTTTGCCGGTGTTGTAGGCCGCCAGACCCTTCTTGGCATCCGAACCGGCTCCGGCGATGGCTGAGAGAACCGCAGCGAGGCAATTGCGGTCTTGCTGGAGTTCGCTGGCGAGGCGATCAGCATCCGAAACGAATTGGCCTTTCTTAATGTTTTCCAATCCTGCGATTTTCTCGGCGAAGGTTGGAAAGGCGACCTCCAACGGCATGGGCTTGTCGCCCAATTTGGAGCGCTCATCCATCACCGACTGCATCGCCTGCATGAGGAACGTGTTCGCGGAGCTATAGTAGTCAGCGCGCATTTTGAGGAAAGAGTTGGCGTGTGACTTGGCGTCCGGATGTTGCGCTCCGGCGTTATACGCTTCGGCCATTATCCGGTGAGAATCGGCGAGCGCCGCCGCAAGGGCAGTGCGAAGCACGAGCGCTTCCTGGCGGGAAGCATCATCCTTCGCTGTTTTGATTGCTTTATCGAGATTGTTCAATGCCCCATCGAAATCGGAAAACTTGAGATTGTTTTTCGCGTCGTTGTAGGCCTGGACACTTACTGGAACAGGTGGCGCACAGGAAACTGTCAAAAACAGAACAGAAATCGCAGTGATCAGAAGCTGCCAGGGGCGGCGTGGCATCGTTTGTTCTCCTGTCCGAAGAACTCTTATTGGGGGTTGGAGCGCACCTTAAGCGGGATACTATGTCCACCCCAGAACAGTGTCAATGACTTCGATGGGACGCCGCGGGTCGCGAGCAAAGCGCGGCGGAACATGCAACGTTCCCCGTGCAGAATCGATTGTGCGATTGCATTGCACTTCTGAAGCGGGAGCAAATATGGTAAGCCAGAGTTGCTTGCGTTCAAGGGAAGAGCATCGTACGATTTCAGATTGGTGCTTCACGCGTAGTTTGTAACATTGACTACTGTATTGTGGCGGCTTGCGCGAAGGGTGTGGCGCGGAAGGGTCTTCGGTCAGGAGAACGTCCGCATGAAATCGGTCGTAGTGGTTGGCGCGCAGTGGGGCGATGAAGGCAAAGGAAAGGTCGTTGACTACCTGGCGGGATCGTTCGATTACATCGCACGGGTAGCCGGCGGCCACAACGCGGGACACACGGTAATCATCGGCAAAGAGCGACACGTGCTGCAGTTGATTCCTTGCGGAATCCTGCGCCCGAAGCAGCATGCCATTATCGGCCCGGGCGTGGTGATTGATCCGTCGGCGCTTGTTGGTGAAATCGAAATGCTGGCCAAAGGTGGGATCAGCGTAGCCGGACGGCTGCACATCAGCAACCGCGCGCACTTGATTTTTCCCTACCACCGCGAACTCGATAAAGCCGCGGAAACGGCACGCGGCGCCAACAAGATCGGCACAACCTCGCGCGGCATCGGGCCGGCCTATGAGGACAAGATGGCGCGACGCGGACTGCGCATGGTGGACCTGCTGACGCCGGAACTGTTCCGCGAAAAGGCGGCACGCGTCGTGGCGGAGAAAAACCGCATCGCGCAAGGAGCGTACGGCGCGAGCATCGATTTTTCGAGCGAAGCGGAAGAGATGCTGAGGCAGGGCGAAAAGATCAAAAGCTACATCTGCGATACCGCGGAATTGACCAATCGCGCACTGGATGAGGGCAAGTCGGTGCTCTTCGAGGGCGCGCAAGGCACGATGCTGGACATTGACCATGGCACCTACCCCTTTGTGACGTCCTCCAGCGCGACGTCCGGCGGCGCCACCACGGGCATGGGCGTGCCTCCCACTAAAATCCGCAACGTCCTCGGTGTTTCCAAGGCGTACACGACGCGCGTCGGTGGCGGACCGTTTCCCACGGAGATGCCGGACCTGGAAGCGAAGGAGGTGCGCGAGCGCGGCAAGGAATTTGGCGCGGTGACGGGGCGTCCGCGGCGCTGCGGCTGGCTGGATTTGGCGGAATTGCGCTACGCGAAAATGATCAATGGCATAGATACGTTGGCGATCACCAAGCTGGATGTGTTCGATACCCAGCGCGAAATCAAAATCGGCGTGGGCTATCAATATAAGGGTACGGAGCTGAAGGAAATGCCCGCCTCCGCGGAAGAATATGAACGCGTTACGCCGGTGTACAAGACGCTACCCGGCTGGTGCGAGAAGACCTACGGCGTGCAGGACGCGGCGAAACTCCCGAAGGCGTCGCTGGAATATTTGCGCTTTGTGTCCGATTTCCTGCAGGTGGAGATCGGCATGATTTCCACGGGGCCAGAGCGCGATGCCACGATCATCCAGCCCGGCACGCTGCTGGCGCGCTGGCTATAAACCATTTCCCCAAAAGCGAGGCGCTGGTTAGTCTGAGTGAGACGAGGACTCCCGATGCTGCGCTACGACGAAGCCCGGCAAATTGTGATTAAGCAGGCGGGCACGCGGCCGCGGCCGGTGGCCATTGCCAAGTTGAGCGTCGGTGAGGCGCTGGGCTACGTCCTGGCGGAGGAGATCCGCACCGACCGCGAATACCCGCCGTTTGACCGCTCCACGCGGGACGGTTTTGCGGTGCGCGCTAGCGAAGCGGCGGCAGGAACGAAGTTGCACTGCGTGGGCGAAGTTAAGGCTGGGGACAGCGTCACCTTGCCGCTGGCCACGGGGAGTTGCGTGCAAATCATGACCGGCGCGGCGGTGCCGCCCGGCGCGGACGCCGTGGTGATGATCGAATTCACTTCGCGCGATGGCGATGTAGTTACTTTCCAACGGGCCGCGCTGCCCGGACAGAACATCGTGCCACGCGGCAGCGAAGCGCATGCCGGCGATGTGGCCTTGCACCCGGGCTTGCGGCTGGGATTTGCGGAATTGGCGATTGCCGCGCAGGTTGGTGCGGCGCAACTCCTATGCGCCCGCAAGCCGCGCGTGGCGATTCTCTCCACGGGTGACGAGGTTGTGCCGATCAACGAGACGCCCGGGCCATTCCATATTCGCAACAGCAACAGCATTTCGCTGGCTGCGCAGGTGCGGCTTGCCGGTGGCGAGCCAGTGCTGCTTGGCAATGCGATGGACCGCAGCGACGACCTGGGCGCAAAAATCGAGCAAGGTCTGTGCGAAGACGTGCTGGTGCTGTCGGGCGGGGTCTCGATGGGGAAGTACGACCTGGTCGAATCCGTGCTGCAGGCCATGGGCGCGGAATTTTTCTTTGACGCGGTGGCCATACGTCCGGGGAAACCAACGGTGTTTGCGCGCTGCCGCGACGCTTTTGTATTTGGACTGCCGGGCAATCCTGTGTCCACAATGGTGACGTTTCTCTTATTCGTTGTGCCTGCGCTGGATCTTTTGGCTGGCGCGCCGGCCCGGCCTCTCCCGTTGCTGGAAGCCACGCTGGGGGAACCCATGAAAGAAAAGCCTGGGATGACGCATTTCCTGCCCGCGTGCGTCGAATGGAGAGGCGAAGCGGCCGAGGTGCGGCCGCTACCCTGGCAGGGTTCGGGTGACATTGCGGCGCTCAGCCGCGCGAACTGCTTCCTGGTGGTGCCCGCTGACCGTCAGGACATTGCCGCAGGCGAGAAAGTTCCTGTTTTGCCGCGAAGCGACGTACTCTAGGGCTTACTTCTATAGCGTGTGTTCTAGTATTCTCGGGGCGGGGATTCGGTCGAGCCCCATGGGCCAGAAAAATACTCGTCTTCAGACCTGAAACGAATGGCAAAACTCTCCCACTACGGCGAAGGCAGCGAAGTGCGCATGGTGGACGTCTCCGCGAAATTGGTGACCACGCGGACGGCAATGGCACATGCATTTGTGCGCATGGCACCCCGTGTGGTGGGGGCGGTCCGGCGTTTGAAGAATCCTAAAGGCAATCCGTTGGAAGTGGCGCGGATAGCGGGAATCGCCGCAGCTAAACGCACCGCGGAGTGGATACCTCTTTGTCACCCACTGCCGCTGACGCACATTGCTGTGACCCCGCGGCTATGCAAAGATGGAGTGGAAATTCGATCCCGGGTGACAGCCACGGCGCAGACAGGCGTGGAAATGGAAGCGCTGGTCGCCGCCACGTGCGCGGCGCTGACGGTCTATGACATGTGCAAGGCTCTCGATAAAGGGATAGAAATCGCCGACGTGTACCTGCTGGAAAAGACAGGTGGAAAAAGCGGCGACTACCGACGCCCGCGCGGGAAGAAAACAAGGAGAGGGCCCAAATGACAGCGGCCCCGGGCAAGACCGTTAAGCTGCTGCTGGCAGAGGACAATCCGCTGGTGCGGGCCCTCGTTTCCAAAGCGCTTGATCCTTTTTGCGAGGTCATGATCGCGGCGGATGGCGCCGATGCGTTGCTCAGAGTGGTGGATGAGTTGCCCGACGTGATTCTGTGCGACTACAAGATGGCCGGTCTGGATGGCCGACAACTTTTTGAAAAGCTGCGCGGACGCGAATCGACCCGCCACATTCCGTTTCTCTTCATGGCGAGCCGCGCGGACATCGAAGAGCGTTTGCGGCCGCTCGTGGATGGAGTGGAAGACTTCATCGCCAAGCCGTTTCTGGTGAAAGACCTGGTGCGCTCCGCCAAGAAGGTAGTGGACCGGCTGCACCTGGAAAAACTGCAGAAACTTGCTTCGCGTCCCGGCGTGATTCAGGGCCGCCTGGAAGAAATGAGCATGACCGACCTGATGCAATCGCTGGAAATAGGGCAGAAATCGTGCCGACTGGTGGTGCGGAAGGGCGAGGAGCAGGCAGAGCTGTATTTTGCCGGCGGGCAATGCCGCGACGCGAAGATCGACACGCTTCAGGGGGACGATGCGGTGTTCAAGGTGGTTTTGTGGACCGAGGGCGAGTTCGAGATCGACTTCAACGCTGCGAGCACTTCGACGGCCACAACAATTACGCGCAGCACCACCGGGCTCCTCATGGAAGCGATGCGCATGCTGGATGAAGCCAATCGCGACGCCGTCGAAAGCAGTTAATCCTGCCATGCGTGTTGCCATCCTCACAATCAGCGATTCCGTTGCGCGCGGTGAACGCGTGGACCTCTCCGGGCCGGCGCTAGTGCAGCGTTGCCGCGCGCTTGGCTGGGAAGTGAATGCGACGTTGCGGTGCTCGGATGACCCGGGTAATGTGCGCAGCCAATTGCGCGAGTTGGCGGATTCGCGGCGAGTCGATCTGCTCTTGACCACCGGCGGCACGGGGCTGGGGCCGCGGGACAACACCCCGGAAGCGACGCTGGACGTTGCGGAACACAATATACCCGGCTTGGCCGAAGAGATGCGGCGCAGGGGCGTGGAGAAAACGCCCACGGCGCTATTGTCGCGGGGCGTGGTGGTATCGCGGCACCGCACCCTCATCTTGAATTTGCCAGGCAGTCCGAAAGGCGCAGTCGAATCGCTGGACGCGATCGCGCACCTCCTGCCCCACGCGCTGGAAGTGCTGAACGGCGCACGCCACGATTAGCAGGCGAGTGCGTGAGCAGACTTCCTAAACGTTCCTAAGGGATGGATCGGGCTTCCCCTGCAAGCCCAGCCCCGCGATTCGCTGGTTGACGGCGTTCGCTGCGTCCGTAACAATGCTTCCATCATGCCTACGAAACTCTCGGACAAGAATCTCGCCGTATTGGGCACCGGTAAGCTCGGCAGCATCCTGTTGCGCGCCTATCTGAAGCAAGGGCTGTTCGCGCCGAAGCGGGTAGCTGCGACGGTGCGCCACGAGGAAAAGGCCGCGGCACTCAGCAAGGAGCTGGGCGTCAGCGGCACAACGGACAATCGCAAGGCCGTGCATGGTGCAGACATCGTGCTTCTGGCGGTGAAGCCGCAGGTGGTGGGGGACGTCCTAAAGGAAATTGCGCCGGAACTGAGCAAGGACACGCTGATCATTTCGGTGGCGGCTTCTGTGCCCACCGCGTACATCGAGCAGCGCGCAGGGGCCAAAACTGCCGTAGTGCGCGCCATGCCCAATACGTGCTCCGCCGTGGGCTGCGGGATGACCGGTATCTGCCGCGGCGCCCACGCCTCCGCCGAGCACCTGGAAATTGCGAAAGCCATGTTCAATGCCGTAGGCCGCACGGTAGTGGTTGACGAGAAAAACATGGATGCGGTCACGGGCCTTTCCGCCAGCGGCCCCGCGTTTGCCTACATCATTCTGGAATCGCTCGCCGAAGCTGGCGTGAAGGTGGGTTTACCGCGCGACATCGCCACGCTGCTGGCGTCACAGACGATGAAGGGCGCCGCCAGCGTCGTGCTGGAAACGGGCGATCATCCCGCCTTGTTGAAAGACGCAGTAACGACCCCCGCCGGCTGCACAATCGACGGCATAATGGAACTTGAGGAAGGGAAGCTGCGCGTGACGCTGATCAAGGCGGTGGTGAAAGCTACGCAGCGCGCCGGCGAGTTGCTCTTTGAGAAATAGGGGCCTCGCCAATCGGAGCACAAGAAATGACGCGCAAGAGATGCGCGGCCCGCGAGCCCGAAATTCACTTTGTGCGGAGTTGTGGTACGATGCCCGGAGAGGCATGCCATGCCTGAGGCGTATATCCCGGTTCTGATTTTTGCGTTGTTGGTTCTCTCGTTCCCCGTTCTCGCACTGCTGATTTTCAAATTGATTCGCCCGGAATCACGCGGCGGCCCGGCCAAATTGCAGCCTTATGAGTGCGGGATTCCGCCGGAAAGCAACGCGCGGGGCCGCTATTCGGTGCGGTTCTACGTGGTGGCCATGCTTTTCGTGATCTTCGACGTGGAAACAATGTTCCTGTTCCCATGGGCGATCCTGTATCGCTCTTGGGTAGTGAAGCACATGGGCGCGTTCGCGCTGGTTTCCATGTTCGTCTTTCTAGGCATACTGCTGGTTGGCTACGCCTGGTTGTACAAGAAAGGCGCGCTGGACTGGGCCTAATCTTGACGCACGGCAGCGGCATTTGACCCTTCAGAATTTCAGGATGTTTTTCACGCATGTGGCGGCGCGCATTGACTGCTCTCACTGCGTGTGTTAGAAACGCAGGGAGCGATCCTGTTGGCTGCCAGGTCGCGAATGAGTGTGTCCGCATGCAGACTGGCTTGCGCGTTTTCGCTCCTTCCTTTTGCGCGAGGCCTTAATTGCGGACATTCTCAAGGGAATGAATCGGGGCTTCTTTGAGTTCTGATGATCCCCCACTTTGCAGCCCAATGGTCCCAGGGTCCATGGCAGACGAGCCCAAGGCACCCCAGTCGCCCGAAAGTCCCAAGCCAGATAGTGCTGGCGCCACGTCGGCGCCGCCCGCTGCGCCCGCGAGCGCCGAGGCTGCCCCATCTCCAGCAGTGAAGCCCGCCGCACCCGCCAGGCCTGCGCCACCGCCTCCGAAGCCGCCCGTATTGATGCAGATTCCGCTGGACAACGATTTAACGAAGCGCTACCGGGAACAATTTGGCGCGGCGATTCTGGACGCCGTGGAAGACCGCAAGCAGCCGTACCTGGTCATTGCAGCGGCGCAATTGGCGGAAATTGCTCAGTACTCGCGCGACGTCGAGAAATTCGACCTTCTGGAAGACTATACGGCCGTGGATTGGCCGCGCCGCGAAAAGCGTTTCGATCTAATCGCCATTCTCTATTCGTTTCCGCACAACATGCGTCTGCGGCTGAAGATTCCGCTGGCCGACGGAGAGACAGCGGCGAGCCTCGTGGAGATTTGGCCGACCGCGAATTGGCTGGAGCGCGAAATCTTCGATATGTTCGGCATTTCCTTCAACGGACATCCGGATATGAAGCGCATTCTGCTGCCCGAGGAGTGGCAAGGGCATCCACTGCGCAAGGATTACGACATTTTGCAGCAGGACACCGCCTGGGTCCGCGAAAATCTCGGGATCGAAAGCGGGCAGTAGCAGCAGAGAAGGCGAACGCGATAGCGATTCGGCAGCACGAACTTGGACGGTACTTTGCAAGACGACGCAGCGCAAAAACAGACGCTACTGGGCGCCGACGAACTCGTCCTCAACATGGGGCCGCAGCATCCTTCCACGCACGGCGTGCTGCGCGTGAAGCTGAAGCTGGATGGCGAACGCGTACGCGGCACGGAATGCGTCATTGGGTACCTGCACCGCGGCGTCGAGAAGATCGCGGAAAACCGCACCTACCAGCAATTCGCGCCCTACGTGGACCGCATGGATTACGTCGCGGCGGTGAGCAACGGACTGGGCTACTGCGAAGCTGTGGAAAAGTTGCTCAACGTGGAAGCGCCGCCGCGCGCGAAGGTCATCCGCACGATCATGACGGAATTGCAGCGCATCGCCAGCCACCTTATTTGGCTGGGTACGCACGCGCTGGACATTGGGGCACTGACGCCGCTTTTTTACTGCCTGCGCGAGCGCGAAGAGATCCTGAAAATTTTCGAGAAGTATTGCGGCGCGCGCCTGACGACGCACGCTTTCCGCATCGGCGGGCTGCAGTACGAGGCGTACGACTCGTTCGAAAAAGATGTGGAGCGTTTCTGCAAGGATTTCGAGCGCCGCATCCAGGAGTACGTCGATCTACTTACCGGCAACAGCATCTGGATCGGACGCACGCGGAACGTTGGCGTGCTCAACGCCGAGGATTGTATCGCGCTGGGTGCCTCAGGGCCCGTGCTGCGCGCCAGCGGCGTGAAATGGGACCTCCGAAAAGCGCAGCCCTACGCCGCCTATGACCAGTACACATTTGAAATTCCCGTAGGCACCAACGGCGACACTTACGACCGCTACATGGTGCGCATGGAAGAGATGCGGCAATCGCGGCTGATCTGCCTGCAAGCGATCGAGAATATTCCCGCAGGGCCGATCCTGGGGAAGGTCGGGAAAGTGCTGAAGCCCCCTGCCGGCGAGATCTATCATTCCATCGAAGCGCCCAAGGGCATCCTGGGCTATTACATTGTGAGCGATGGCACAACGCAGCCGTATCGCGTGCGCATCCGCCCGCCGTCATTCATCAACTTGCAGGCGCTGGACAAAATGGCGCGTGGACACCTGGTGGCCGATGTGGTGGCGATCATCGGCACGCTGGACATTGTTCTTGGCGAGGTGGACCGCTAACGCCATGCATCCCAACCTCCACGCATTGCTCGTCTTTCTCCAGACCTGGTGGGTCGAACTGGTTTCCGCTGTTGTTATCGTGGCCGTCGTGCCGCTCATTACCGGCTACCTCGTTTTGATGGAGCGCAAACTGATGGCCGACATGCAGGCGCGGCTGGGGCCGATGCGCGTTGGGCCGCACGGTTTGCTGCAGCCTATCGCGGACGCGGTGAAGTTGCTGATCAAGGAAGACATCATCCCGGATAACGCGGATAAGTTTGTTTTTTGGCTGGCGCCTGTGGTCTCGATGACCGCGGCGCTCACCTCGATGGGAGCAATTGCGTTTGGGCCGTCCTTTGAGGTGGCGCGAGACATTAACGTAGGCCTGCTTTTTGTGATCGGCGTCAGTTCGCTGGGGCTCTTTGGAATTGTGCTGGGCGGTTGGGCGTCGAACAGCCACTATTCGATCATGGGCGCGCTGCGCAGCACGGCGCAATTGGTCAGCTACGAAACCGCCGCGGGGCTGGCGCTGGTCAGCGGCTTGCTGCTGGCGGGGACGCTGAAGATTCGCGCCATCGTGGAGGCTCAGCAGCATTTCGGCGTTTGGTTCGTGTTCCTCGCGCCGGTGGCGTTCTTCATTTATGTGGTGGCTTCGATCGCGGAAACGAATCGCGCGCCGTTTGATTTGCCGGAAGCGGAATCGGAACTCGTGGCCGGTTACATGACCGAGTACAGCGGCTTCCGCTGGGCGTGTTATTTCCTGGGTGAGTACGCCAACATGATTGTGGTCGGCGCCGTAGCAACGACGCTGTTCCTCGGCGGCTGGCTGCGGCCATTCCCGAATGTGCACTGGATGAACTGGCTGGATGCTTTGCCTGCGTTGTTCACCGCGGCGGTGGGCGCGTATTGCGTGTACCGGGCGGGGAAGCAGCCGGCGCGCGTGCAGACGTGGTTCATGTGGGGAGTGGCGCTGGCTTGTTTTGCCGTAGCATTGATCTTGGCTGTGCCATTGGTGGTGGCGCCGTTGAAATTTATGGTGCCCGGGCTGCACGGGGCATTCTGGTTTCTGCTGAAAATCAGCGCGTACATTTACCTGTTCATGTGGCTGCGCTTCACGCTGCCGCGCTACCGCTTCGACCAATTGATGCACCTGGGCTGGTACATTCTGATTCCGCTGGCGATCATGAACGTGCTGGGCGTGGGCGTGGCCATGATTCTAGAAATGGAATATGGGTGGAACCGGTGGCTGGCACTGGTTGTGACCACCGCGTTCACGCTGGCCGCGGCGCTTTTCCTGCTGCGTCTGAACGACAAGCGCGTTGCAGCGGCTTCTTCGGCAGCGCCGCCGGAAGCGCCTTCGACTGAGGATTCTTATGCTGGATAAAGTCTTCTTCTTTTTCTTCGCGGGTGTGGCGATCCTCAGCGCCGGGCTGATGGTGACGCGGCGCAACGCCATCCACAGCGCCGTGTTTTTGATTACCACGCTAATGGCCACGGCGGGCATCTTCCTGCAATTGCGCGCGGAATTCATCTTCATCGCGCAAATCATTTTGTATGTTGGCGGGATCATGGTGCTGTTTGTTTTCGTGATCATGTTGGTGCGGCTGGATGTGGCGTTGCACCAGATTCAGTTCTCGCGGCAAAAATGGGTGGCGCTTTTCGTGACGCTGGCACTGGCCCTGGAGGTGGGGGTGATGTTGTGGTCGTCGCGCAAGGTTCCCGGCCAGGGCTTCTTGCTGCCCAATGCCATGCCTGCGGCCAAGTTGCCGGCGAATACCGAAGCGCTGGCAGGCCGCTTGTTTGATGCGTACCTGCTGCCGTTTGAGATTGCCAGCGTTTTGCTGCTGGTGGCCATGGTGGGAGCCGTGGTGATGGCCAAGAAAAGGACCTAGAACGCAATGATGCCCATTGGCTACTACTTGTTTTTGAGCATGGCGCTGTTTCTGATCGGCGCCATCGGCGTGATTACGCGGCGCAACGTGATCGTCGTGCTGATGTCCATCGAGCTGATTCTGAATGCCGTGAACATCAACCTGGTGGCGTTCTCGCGGATTTTTGGGGACGTGGCGGGGCAGGTTTTTGCGCTGTTCATCATCGCGGATGCCGCCGCGGAAGCAGTGGTGGGGCTCGGGATCATCATCTCCTTTTTCCGCAACCGGGAAACGGTGCTTGAGGATGAAATGGATCTTCTGAAATGGTGAAGCGCACGCCATCACTTCTGGTGCAGCGCGGGACCTGCTTCTGTGGGAGACGGCGGCCATGACTCCCTCCGGCTACTTCCTCGAGCACCTCTGGCTCATCCCGCTCTTTCCCCTGGTGACCGCGGCGCTCATGCTAGTAATTGGCCGCAGCTTGCCGCGCCCGGCGGTGAGCTTTCTCTGCGTGGGCAGCGTCTTCCTCTCGTTTGTGCACGCGGCGGGTGCGGTCTACCAATTGGTCGCCGTCCCGCCGGAGAATCGTGTCTACCAGCAAATTCTTTTTGAATGGATTACGCCGGGAGTGATGCCGGGGCCCGGCGGCCTGGTCAACTTCGTGGCAGATTGGGGCTATCTGCTCGATCCGCTCTCTTGCGTGATGGTGCTGGTGGTGACCGGCGTGGGCTTTCTGATCCACGTCTATTCGATCGGGTACATGGGTCACGAGGGTGGCTACTACCGTTTCTTCGGCTACATGAACCTGTTCATGTTTTCGATGCTGACGCTGGTGCTGGCGAATAATCTCCTGCTTCTTTTTGTGGGCTGGGAAGGCGTGGGGCTCTGCAGCTACCTGCTGATTGGTTTCTACTTTTTGAAGAAGTCCGCTTCGGATGCGGGGAAGAAAGCGTTCATCGTCAATCGCATTGGCGACACAGGATTCTTGCTTGGAATTTTCCTGATTGCCACGACGTTTGGCACGGTGCGGTTCACTTCGCAGATGCTCAGCAACCCGATTGCGTACCCGGGGATTCTGGAAACTCTTCAGACAATGTGGAATCTGAAGCAGTTGACGTACGGCGCGCCGATTCTTACTGGCATTGCGCTGCTGCTCTTTGTCGGTGCTACCGGAAAATCCGCGCAATTGCCGCTGTACGTTTGGCTGCCGGACGCGATGGAAGGCCCCACACCGGTCAGCGCATTGATTCACGCGGCGACGATGGTGACCGCGGGCGTGTACATGGTGGCGCGCATGGGCGCGATCTACCAATTGGCGCCGGTGGCGATGGATGTGGTCGCAATCGTCGGCGCCACGACGGCCATTTTCGCCGCTTCCATGGCCGTGGCGCAAAACGACATCAAAAAGGTCCTGGCGTATTCCACCATCAGCCAGCTCGGCTACATGTTTCTGGCGCTGGGCGTTGGCGCATTCTCAGCCGGCATATTCCATTTGATGACCCACGCTTTTTTCAAAGCATTGCTCTTCCTCGGGGCCGGGAGTGTGATTCACGCGCTTTCCGGGGAGCAGGATTTGCGCAAGATGGGCGGCCTGAGGAACGCCATTCCGGCTACTTCGGTGCCTTTTCTGATTGCCACGCTGGCCATCTCGGGCATCCCGCCGCTGGCGGGCTTTTTCAGCAAGGATGAAATCCTGGGCCACGCATTCAATCGTTACAACGAGGCGTTGATTGTGGATCGTTATCTGTTTCTCTGGGCGATTGGGCTGATCACTGCCGGGATTACCGCGTTCTATATGTTCCGCCTGCTATTTCTGGCGTTTTACGGCAGGTCGCGCGTTGCGACGGAGTTGGAAGAGCACATCCACGAGTCGCCGAGGTCCATGACCGTGCCGCTGATGATCCTGGCGTTTCTTTCGATCTGTGGCGGCTGGTTTGCGCTGCCCGTGCTTTGGGGAGAGAAGAATGCGTTTGGTACTTTTCTGGAGCCGGTGTTGAGCGGAGTAAAGGTTGAAACCGGCGCCGTTGAACTTGGGCATCACACTTTGTTCAAAGAATATTTGCTGATGATGGCCTCCGTTGGCATCGCCGTGCTGGGCATATGGCTTGCATATCGCGTCTATCTGCAGTACCCGAAATTGCGTTCCAAAATCATCGCGGCGTGGCCGCGTTTGTACAATTTACTGGTCAACAAGTACTACGTGGACGAGATTTACGACGCGCTGTTTGTGAACCGCGTCAAGGATTTGAGCACGGCCTTCGGCGTCGTGGATGCCAAGCTGATCGATGGTGTCGGCGTGGACGGCGCGGGATGGCTGGCGCGCGTGATTTCCCGGATTTCGATGTGGTGGGACAAGTGGGTCATCGACGGCCTCGTGAACCTGGCCGGCAAGATCACCAATGGGCTGAGCGTGCCGGTGCGCATGTTCCAGACCGGCGTGTTTTCCAGTTACGCCGTGCTGATCCTGCTGGGCCTGGCGATTTTATTGGGCTATTACGGCCACCACATGCATATGATTGTGCGCAATTTGCGCTGAAAGGCGAACCGCATGGGGCTTTCTCATGATCATCTCCTGAGCGTGGTGCTGTTCACCCCGCTGGTGGGCGCGGTGCTCCTGCTGTTTATTCCGCGGGAGGCGCAGATGCTCCACCGCGTCGTCGGCAATCTCTTTGGCGTGCTTGGCTTTCTGGTTTCCTTGCCACTGGTGATTCACTTTCCGGTGGGCAGTAATGACTATGCGTTCCGCGAAACCGCGAACTGGATTCCTTCCATCGGCGCGAAATACGCGCTGGGCATCGATGGCATAAGCCTGCTGCTGGTGATGCTCACCACCCTCCTGGGGATGATCGCGATTACTTCCTCGTGGACCGCCATCAACACGCGCACCAAGGAGTACTACATCCTGCTGCTCCTGCTGCAGACGGGCATGCTCGGCGTGTTCATGTCGCTCGATTTCTTCCTGTTCTACGTTTTCTGGGAAGTGATGCTTGTCCCAATGTACTTCCTAATCGGCGTATGGGGCAGCGAGCGGCGGCTGTATGCCGCGATCAAGTTTTTTCTATACACGCTGGCGGGCTCCGTCATCATGCTGCTGGGCATCCTGGCGCTCTACTTTAATGCCGCAAAGGCGCCGGGGAGCGTGCCGACGTTTGACGTGCTTGCGCTGCTGGCCGCCGCGCAGCATTTTCCCGATCCGCTGAGGGTCTGGCTGTTCTGGGGCTTCTTTTTCGCGTTTGCCATTAAGGTGCCGATGTTTCCGTTTCACACCTGGCTGCCGGATGCGCACACGGAAGCGCCCACGGCAGGCTCGGTCATTCTGGCCGGCGTTTTGCTGAAAATGGGCACCTACGGCTTCCTGCGTTTCTCGTTGCCATTGCTGCCGACGGATGCTCACCTTCGCGGAAAGATCATTCATATCCTCATCGTGCTTTCCCTGATCGGCATCATCTATGGCGCGATTGTCTGCCTGATGCAGAAGGACATGAAACGCCTGATCGCGTACAGTTCCGTGAGCCACCTGGGCTTCTGCACGCTGGGCATTTTCGCGCTGACGCCGTTGGGGCTTTCCGGCAGCGTCCTGCAGCAGATCAACCACGGCATTTCCACGGGTGCGCTCTTCCTTCTCGTGGGAATGATCTACGAGCGGCGGCACACGCGCATGATCTCCGAATTCGGCGGATTGGCCACGCCGATGCCAAATTTTGCGGCGATTTATCTCATCATTACCCTGAGCTCGCTGGGCATGCCCATCCTCAACGGGTTCATCGGCGAATTTACGATTTTGCAGGGCGTGTTCGTGGTAAACAAGGCCTGGGCTGCCTGGGGCACGCTGGGCATCGTGTTGGGCGCCGCGTATCTGTTGTGGCTGTACCAGCGGGTGATGTTCGGAAACGTGACGCACGAGGTGAACAAGACGCTGCCGGACCTGAACGCGCGCGAATATGCGGTGTTGCTGCCGCTGGTTGCCCTGGCGTTCTGGATCGGCATTTATCCGAAGCCGTTCTTCGCCTACATTGACAAGCCGGTGGAGAAGATCGTCCAGCAGGTGAATCCGAAGTTTTACGAGCAGGCCAATCGCCCGCTGCCACCTGTCGCACCAGTCACTCCGCCATCCGCTCCTGCAAGTCTGGAGGTCAAGTAAGGAACCCCGATGCACCTTTCCTTCCTCGACCCGCTCTTGAATTACATCCACGGCGACGGCCTGGTGGTCTTGCCGCAGATGGAGCTGCTCCTGTTCGCTTTGGGCATCCTGATTTTCGATTTTCTGTTAGAGAAGCGGGAGAAGCACCTAAACGCGTTTCTGGCCCTCCTCGGCGTTGCGGCCAGCGGCCTTGGCTTATTCATGCAATTTCAGAAGTACCGGGAGGTGCGCGTCATCCAGATAGGACCGCCCATTCTGATCGGTTTCCACAATACCGCGATCGTGGACGGTTTTTTCCTGGTTTTCGCGATGATTTTTCTTGCCGCCACCGCGCTGGTGATTCTCCTCTCCGTCCGGTACCTGAACATCGAGAGGGAGCAGGAAGGCGAATATTACGCGCTGCTGCTGTTCTCCTGCATCGGCATGATGTTCATGGCCTCCGGGATTGACTTGATTGTGCTGTTCCTGGGGTTGGAGACGATGGCGCTGAGCTTCTACGCCATGGTGGGGTTCCTGCGCCGCGAGAAGCGCTCCAACGAAGCGGCGATGAAATATCTGCTGCTGGGCGCGTTCAGCACTGGGATTCTCGCCTATGGTTTTTCTTTGCTCTATGGCGTAAGCAGTTCGACGAATATCGCGGAGATTGGCAACATCCTGGGCCGCCGTTTTGCGTACACCTCTGCGCACGGCATCACCGATTGGCTGGCGATCATGGCTTTTGTCACCGTGGCCGCGGGCATGTTCTTCAAGGTAGCGGCGGTGCCGTTCCACCAGTGGGCTCCCGATGTGTACGAAGGAGCGCCCACGCCCATATCCGCGTACGTCAGCGTGGCCTCGACGTCGGCGAGTTTTGCGATGCTGTTGCGGCTGATGATCAACGTCTTTGGGGATTCGCAAACGACCTGGGTGTACATTATCTCCGGCGTTGCGATCGCTTCGCTGACGTGGGGCAACCTGGCGGCATTGACCCAAACCAATGTAAAGCGTCTTCTCGCGTATTCCTCGATTTCGCATGTCGGCTATGTCCTGCTGGGGCTAGTGGCATGGAATGAGACGGGCCTTGTGGGGATCATGTATTACCTGATCGCATATGCCTTTATGACCATCGGCGCGTTTGCCGTGGTGATCGTCATGCGCCAGCGCGGACTGATCGGCGATGAACTGGACGATTTGGATGGGTTGTACCAGCGAAGTCCCGCCGCGGCATTGCTGCTTCTGATTTTCATGTTGTCGCTTGCGGGCATCCCGCCGACGGCGGGCTTCATGGGAAAGTATTTCATTTTCCAGGCGCTGATCGAGGCGCATCATCCGGTGCTGGCGATTTTCGCGGCGCTCTACATTGTGCCCGCGCTGTACTACTATTTTCGAGTGGTGGTGCATGCCTGGATGAAGAAGCCAGGCGAGGCGCCGGCGCCGCACATGAGCAGCGCGCAAGCCGTGGCGCTGGGCGCGGCCCTGTTCGTTACACTTGCCGCGGGAATTTATCCTGAGCCGTTCGCACGTCTGGCGCGCTATGCCTTCGGACCATAACGATAATCGCGAAGAGCAACTGACTCCCGCGGAGAAGCAGGCCAAGGGATTCTCGCAGCAGTTCGCCATGGCCATGGAGTTGCCGTTTGTAATTGTGGGGGCGGTGGTGGTTGGCGGCTTGATCGGCTATTTTCTGGACCGTTGGCTGCATACGACCCCGGTTTTGATGTTGGTGATGGGGGGGCTCGGTTTTTTTGCGGGATTGCGGGATGTACTCCATCGCGCCACTAGGAATAACGATGGGAAGCCAGCAACGTAAGCGGCCGCGCTTCCTCAAGCTCGAAAATGTGATCGCCCGGCTGACGCTCATACTCGGCGTTCTTGTCGCAGCGCCCGTGGGATACCTTTACGGTTGGAGCTGGGCAGTGGGAGTTTTCATAGGCTCTGTTCTCGCTTGGGTGAGTTTTCGTTGGCTGAAGCAAGGAGTGGAGGCGCTCGCCCTCGCAGCGACCGCTCAGGCGAAACAACAGAAGGTGCAGGTGCCAGTAGCGACTTATTTCAAAGCGGTGTTCCGCTACGGGTTGATAGCCCTGAGTATCTATGTTACCTTTAAATGTTTTAACGTTCCCATTTTGAGCATGATAGTGGGACTGTTCGCGCTTGGAGCTGCTGCGACTCTGGCCAGCCTGTACGAAATCTTGCGCCCTGTGGACTGAGGCATGGACGAACACATAAGTCATTTCACGCTGCTCGTAAACCGTTTCTTAGGCCCCTTGGCGTTACAACTCCTTCACGCTCTGCGCATCCAGCCGGAAAGCTACGATGCGCCGATCCCGGAATACGTGGTGATGTCTTTCCTGGTGCTTGTCGTCGGAGCCGTCCTGGCGCTGCTTCTGCGCTCGCGACTTTCCGTGGATCGCCCTGGTACCTTCCAACAGATGGCGGAGGGACTTTTAACCAACCGCCTCGGCTTTGGAATCAGGGATGTGCTGCGTGTCAACGCCGGGCATCATGCTGACAGTTGCATTGCGTTTACAGGTTCCATTTCGATCTTCGTATTGTTGGCGAATCTCCTTGGCCTGATTCCGGCGCTCAGTTCTCCCACGGGCGTCGCGGTGGTTCCGCTGGCCTGTGCAATCCTGACCTTCCTTTACTTCAACTATCAGGGTCTGCGGAACCACGGACCGATTGGGTACGCAAAGCATTTCGCGGGACCGATCTGGTGGTTGTCATGGTTGATTTTTCCGGTTGAGCTCATCAGCACATCGGCGCGACTGCTCTCCCTCACGGTTCGACTCTGGGCGAATATCTTCGCCAGCGACCTGATTTATGTGATTTTCCTGGGACTGCTGCTTCAGCCGTTTACCTGGGCTGCCGAGAAGAGTTTCCTGCTGGCGATTCCTTTTGGGATACTGGCTGCGCTGATTCCGTTGCTCTTCGTCGCCTTGCACATTTTTGTGTCCATCATTCAGTCTTATGTGTTTACCGTGCTGCCCTCGATTTATATCGGGATGGCGACGGCGGACGAACACTAAGGAGTTGGTTGCGCCGCTTCAGCGTGAGACCGGTTGTGGGGCGTAGAACCGGGAACCACCAACTGGCGGCATTTCATAAGGAGGCAGTAATGAACAAGTTGACAGGTACATTGATCGCGCTCGCAGCAGTGCTGTTGCTGGCACCGGCGGCATTTGCACAAGCCGCAGGCGCCGGAAGCGGTGAAAAGAGCTCACTTTTCATCGCCGCGGCATTTGGCATGGCCCTGGCCGCGTTTGGCGGAGCACTGGGACAATCGAAGGTCGCCTCATCGGCTTGCGAGGGGATGGCGCGCAATCCGGGTGCGGCGGGTTCGATTCAGACGGCGATGATTCTGGGTCTCGTTTTCATTGAGACGCTGGCGCTTTTCACCTTGGCCGTCGTGTTCGTCAAGGTCAAGTAGGCCACTCTGGCATTCTCTTCTTGGCCCGCTTGGGAAAGCCCGGGCGGGCTTTTTTATTTCTGCCGGGGCGCTGACAGGAAGACAGGATTAGCTGAGGGCCTTTTTCAGGCGCTTGGTGGTCTTCGAGAGCCGCTTCTTCATCTCGTCGATCTGCCTGGAAATGGCTTGCAGCTCTTCCTTGGCTACCGCGCCAGCTTTCTTGAACTTGCGGGCTTGTTTGTCCGCCTTGCCCACCGCAGTTCCGATTTTCACGCTGACTTCCTTGAGTCTGTCTTTCTTGGCCATGAGCGATTCTCCTTTTGCAACGCGGCCATGCTATACCGAATTCTTGCAATCCGCCATACCAGGATTGCGGAAGAGCGTGAAGAACTTAGAAGACAGCGATCAGCAGGAAAAGAGCCGCGTGGATCGCTGGCAACCACCCTAGCGGGTGGACAGGATTAAGTTGGGGTCGAGGACGATGCCCAAGATGTGATTGGGCGCAAGCCCCAGATAAATTGTGGCGAGCACCGTGACGATGACCACCATGGCGGCGGTGGGGCTCAGGCTGGCAGGCGCGTCGGCCGGCACGTTGCCCTTGTATTCGTGCATGTACATCACGACGATGACGCGCAGGTAGTAGTAGGCGCCGATGATGCTGTTGATGGCCATCAGAATGGCCAGCCAAATGAGCTTGGACTTGATGGCCGCGGTGAAGATGTACAGCTTGCCGAAGAACCCCGCAGTGATGGGTAATCCGAGCAGGGAAAGCAGGAATACGCTTAGCGCAGCTGCGGCAAAGGGCTGGCGCGTGCCGAGGCCCGCGAAATCATCGATGTTGATGTAGCGCTCGCCCTGCCCGCCAAGATCCGAAACGATCGTGAAGGCGCCCACGGAGACAAGGGCGTAGCTCAGCAAGTAGAAGAGCACGGCGGCATACGCGGCGCCCGGGTCCAACCCTGAATCGGCGTTCTTTGCCGTGGTGACTGCGGCCATCGCCACCAGGATGTACCCGGCGTGGGCGATGGAGCTATACGCCAGCAGCCGCTTGATGTTGGACTGCACCAGCGCGCCCAGGTTGCCGGCAAACATGGTCAGCGCCGCAAGAATCCAGAACGCCCAGAACCAGAAGTCGGTGGCCGCGTGGACCGTAGCGAAGATGCGCAGCAGCAGCGCAAACGTGGCCGCTTTCGGGCCCGCGGAGAATAGCGCCGTGACCGGAGTGGGTGCGCCTTCGTAGACATCCGGCGTCCAAACCTGGAAGGGCGCGGCGGCCACCTTGAAGCCCAGCCCGACAAGGATCAACGACAGGCCCAGCCGGACGAGATTGCTTGAGGGATCGGCGGTGGCCAGAATTTTGAGATTCGTGGAGCCGGTGGCGCCGTAAACCAGCGCAATGCCGTAGAGAAAAAACGCCGTCGCGAACGAGCCCAGAAGGAAATACTTCACCGCGGATTCGCTGGATTTGATGGAATCGCGGCGGTACCCGGCGAGGATGTAACTGGAGATCGACGACATTTCCAGGCCGATGAAGGCGGTCAGGAGTTCCTGGGCGGAGGAGAGCACGCCCATCCCGGCCGTGGCAAAAAGAATGAGGGCGTAGAATTCCGCGGCGTCGAGATGCTCCCGCTCAAGATACGAGTCCGAGGCGAGGATCACCAGGAAGGCCACCAGGCCGATCAGCCAGTGAAAGAAGAGGCTGAAAATGTCAAACTGCACCAGGCCGCCGAAACCTTCGCCAAAGGCCGATTTGAAGGTGACCAGAGTTCCCGCCGCTGCGCCGAGCATGCTGATGAACGTGAGGGCTTGGCGATTCTTGACGAAAGGCTGCAGCAGCATCAGCAGCACACCCGCGCCGCACCAGGCGAGTTCCGGGAGAACGCGAAGAATGTCTTGTGCGCCTGGAGGTGTCATTTAGCGGGTTCCAGACCTTTCCGAAGGGGTTGGCGCCAGGATGGAGGAGGCTAGGATGCGTCCGGAAGAATCGGTCTTTGCTGTTTTCGGAATGGATCCCGGCAATGTGGCCTCTTGGGCGAACGAGCGGTTCATCTGTTCGAGGACGGCCTGGCAAGGGACGGCGAAGCGGCGCGTGAAAAACGGCGAGCCAATGCCCATCCACAAGGTCACGACTGCCATCGTCGCCAGGATCCACTTCTCACGCATGTCGGCGTCCGGCAGTTGGCGGTTTTTCTGGTGCGTCACGTCGCCGAAGAACACGCGCTGGTAGGACCACAACAGATAACACGCGGAGAGAATCACGCCCGTCGCAGCCCAGGCCACCCACTTCCAATGCACTTGATACGTGCCAAGCAAGATGAGGTACTCTCCCACGAAGCCGTTCAACATCGGCAGGCCCATCGAAGACAACACCACGAACAGGAAGAATGCTGCCAGCCGCGGCATCGGCGTGGACAGGCCACCGTATTCGGCAATCTCAAAGGTGTGCCGTCGCTCGTACAGCATGCCCACCAGCAGGAAGAGCGCGCCGGTGGAAACGCCGTGCGCCAGCATCTGAAAGACCGCGCCCTGCATGGAGATATTCTGGAACGCGAAGATGCCCAAAACGACGAAGCCCAGGTGGCTGACGGAAGAGTAGGCGACGAGCTTCTTCAGGTTGGGCTGCACCATCGCCACCAGCGCGCCATAGATGATGCCGATGATCGCGAGCACGGCAACATAGGGTGCTGCGCGATGCGAAGCTTCTGGAAAAAGCGGCAGGCAGAAGCGGATCATGCCGTAGGTGCCCATCTTCAGCAGAACACCCGCGAGGATCACGGAGCCCGCTGTAGGCGCTTCGACGTGCGCATCCGGCAGCCAGGTGTGCAGCGGGAAGAGCGGCACCTTGATGGCAAAGGCCAGGAAAAACGCCAGGAAAAGGAGCATCTCCGTTCGCGTGGAGAGTGCGAGGACTCCATCGTGCAGCATCTGCTGGATGACCGGCAGGTCGAACGAGCCGGTGGCGTTGTACAGCCAGATGATTCCGACGAGCATCAGGATCGAGCCAGCCATGGTGTAAAGCACGAACTTCATCGCGGCGTAAAGGCGGCGTTCATGGCCCCAGATACCGATCAGGAAGGCCATAGGGATCAGCATAATCTCCCAGAACAGGAAGAAAAGAAACAGGTCGAGCGAGAGGAAAACGCCGACCACGCCGACTTCCAGAAGCAACAGCGTGAAGTGGAATTCCTTGATGCGGTGATGCACGCCATGCCAGGAGGCGAGCACACAGATGGGCGTGAGAAATGTGGTGAGAATGACCAGGAACATGCTGATGCCGTCTACGCCGAGGTGATAATTGATGGGCGGCGAGGAGATCCAGTGGCCAAACTCCACCAGCGAGTAACCCGGGGCGTTGATGGGAACGGCGTAGAGCAGGAAAAGCGAGAAAACGAATTCGACCACTGACACGACAAACGTGAGGCGGCGAATCCAGAGTTGGTCGTCACCGCGCAGCAAGAGAAGCGCGGCAGCCCCAAAGGCAGGGAAGAAGATCAGGACGGAAAGGAGATGGCCGCTGAGTTCCATTAGCGCACCCCTCCTGACGTGGTAACGAAAAAGGCCGGCCGCCACAACGGCCAAAAGATGATGACCAGGATCACGATGGCGCCGATGATCACCCAGACGGCGTAGCTGCGCACATTGCCGGATTGCACGTGGCGCACGGTGTCGCCTACTTCCTCGGTGCCATGCGCAATCCCGTTAACGCTGCCGTCTATCATGCCCACATCAACAACCTTCCAGAAGAGGTTACGCGACAGCCAGACCAGCGGGCCGACAATCGCGGCCTGGTACAGCTCATCCACGTAGTACTTGTTGTAGAGAATCTTGTGAAGCCCGGTGGATGTCCCGCGCACAACCTTGCCGGAGTACATGCGCCAGGCGGCGATCAGGCCGATGCCTGCCGCAAGCACGGCAACAATAGATAGGGTCAACTCCAACGAATGCGCTGCCTTGCCGCCGGGCACTTCGGCATTGCCAAAAACCGGTGAAAGGAAATCTACGAAGTAATTCGGACCACCCCAGAGGGCGGGAGCGGCGAACCAGCCGCCAACCAGGGAGAGCAGCGCTAGAATCATCAGCGGCACCGTCATGCTGCCGGGCGATTCGTGAACGTGCACGTGGTGCTCGTCATAACGCTTTTCTCCGCCGAACGTCAACCAGACCAGCCGGAACATGTAGAACGAAGTGAAGATCGCCGCCAGCAGCCCGACGCCATAGAGCGCCTTGCCGCTGTTTTCCGACTGATAGGCCGCGAAGAGAATAGCGTCCTTCGAGAAGAATCCGGCGAAGGGAATGAAACCGGCGATGGCGATGGTGCCAAAGAGCATGCACCAGAAGGTCACTTTGATCTTGGAAGCCAAGCCACCCATGTGCCATAGATCCTGCTCGCCACCCATGGCGTGGATCACGCTCCCGGCGGAGAGGAACAGCAGCGCCTTGAAGAAGGAGTGCGTCATCAAGTGGAAGATGCCCGCGCCAAATGCGCCGACGCCGCAGGCGAGGAACATATAGCCCAACTGGCTGACGGTGGAATAGGCGAGCACTTTCTTGATGTCTGACTGCACCAGGCCGATGGTGGCCGCGAAGATCGCCGTGGCGCAGCCAACAATCGCGACGACATACATCGCCATGGGTGCGAGCGTGAACAGAACGTGCGAGCGCGCCACCACGTAAACGCCCGCGGTCACCATGGTGGCCGCGTGAATCAACGCGCTGACCGGGGTGGGGCCTTCCATCGCGTCGGGCAGCCAGACGTACAGCGGCAGCTGCGCGGACTTGCCCGTGGCGCCCATGAACAGCAGCAGGCAAGCGATGGTGAGAGTACCGAACTGCCCTATGGCGTCCGGCTGCCACGTGGCGGCCTTAGCGAAGACGGTCTGGAAATCCAGCGAGCCGAACGCGCGGAATAGCAGGAACATCCCCAGCATGAAACCGAAATCGCCAATACGATTGACGATAAACGCTTTCTTGCCCGCATCCGCCGCGGACTTCTTCAGGAAGTAGAAACCGATCAGCAGGTAGCTGCACAGGCCCACGCCTTCCCAGCCAACGAAGAGAAGCACGAAATTAGCGGCGAGAACCAGAATCAGCATGAAGAACATGAACAGATTCAAGTAGGAGAAGAAGCGGTAGTAGCCGCCCTCATGCGCCATGTAGCCCGTGGCATAGATGTGAATCAGGAAGCCGACGCCGGTGACGACCAGCACCATCACGACGGTGAGCTGGTCCAACTGCAGGTCGAATCCCGCGCGGAAATTTCCGGCGATGATCCAGTCGAAGAACTCCTTGCGGAACGGCTGGTGGTTCGCCGCGAAGTAACCGAGGAACTCGCGAACTGCCTCGATCGCGCAGGCAAACGACAGGCCCGTGGAGCCCAGGGCGACGCTGGTCACAATCTTGTTAGGCCACTTCGCACCAAGCAGGCCGTTGACGGCTGAACCGAGCAGCGGCAGCAGCGGGATGATCCAGAGATATTCGAGTATGGGCATTAGAGTTTCAAAAGATCGACGCGCTCGACGTTCAGAGAATGCCGGTTACGCGCGGTCAGAATAATGATGCCGAGGCCGACAGCCGCTTCCGCAGCCGCAACAACGATTACAAAGAGCACAAAGACTTCTCCGTCCGGCTTGCCCAAGGACTGGCTGAAGGCGACAAACGCCAGGTTGACGGCGTTGAGCATCAGCTCGATAGCCATGAAGAGCGTGATGATGTTGCGCTTGAATACGAAGGCCACGATGCCGAGTCCAAACAGGATGGCGCTGAGGATCAGGTAGTAGTTTGTCGGCACCATGGTCAGTTCTCCCGCTGGGCAAGCACGATTGCGCCCAGGATCGCCACGAGGATCAGGAAAGAGGTCAGCTCGAACGGGTAAACGAATTCGGTGAAGAGAAGCATGGAAAGCGTTTTGGTGGAGGTCAGAGCGCCACTCGGGGCCGGGGCAGGGAGGTAGCCGCCGGAGCGCACGATGGCCGCGGCGATGAGGCCGGAGACGGCCAGTGCCAGGGGAATGCCCGCATAAGTGGCCAACCTGGAGAAATTTGTGCGCTCTTCCAGGCCGGCATTCAGAAGCATGATGACGAAGATGAACAGCACCATGATCGCGCCGCCGTACACAATGATCTGCACGGCCGCGACAAATTCCGCGCCCATGAGCAAGTAGAGTCCCGCGAGCGCGACCATCACCACGATCAGCGAGAGCGCGCTGTGAATCGGGTGCCGCTGCAAAATCAGGCTTACCGCACCGAGCACGGCAAGGGCGGCAAGCACGAAGAAAATGATCAAGGGCGCAGTCATCAGTGCTTTCCCCAAATTAGAATGGCAACGCTGGTCAGAACCACGTTCGCAATGGAGACGGGCAGCAGAAACTTCCAGCCGAAACTCATCAACTGGTCATAACGGAAGCGCGGGAGCGTGCCGCGCATCCAGATGTACACAAACAGGAACACAAAGACCTTGGCGAGGAACCAGAACGGCCCCTGGATGTATCCATTGATTACGGGAAAAGCCAGCAGCGCGCCGCCGAGGGCGAGCAGCGCCGTGCCAACGCCGGGGAGCAGCACACGGCCGAAAATCGTTTCGTAACGGATGCCGTCGTAAATCATCCAAAGACCGAAGGGAATCAAAAGCACCGACGGCAGAAACTGCGTGAATGTCCAGGAAACAGGGAAGGGAGAGAGCCAGCCGCCGAAGAACAGAATCGTGCACAGGCAGGAAACCGTGATCATACTGGTGTATTCGGCGATGAAGAACATAGCGAACTTCATGCTCGCGTATTCCGTGTGAAAACCGGCGACGAGTTCGGATTCCGCTTCGGGCAGGTCGAAAGGCACGCGATTTGTCTCCGCGATAGCCGCCGTGAAGAAGCAGAGAAAGCCGATGATCTGAGGGAATATGTTCCAGCTTACAAGGCCTTTTCCAGATTGCGCTTGCTGCTCGACAATACCGCGGAGACTGAAGTCCCCGGCAATCAAAAGCACGCCGACCACCGAAAGAGTGAGCGCCAGTTCATAGCTGATCATCTGCGCCGAACTGCGCAGCCCGCCCAGCAACGAATACTTGTTGTTGGAGGCCCACCCGGCCAGCGCCACGCCGTAAACGGCCAGCGCCGTAATCGCGAAAAGCACCAGCAAGCTGATGTTCACGTCCGCGATGCCCACATGCGTTTCGTAGCCCCAGACGGTGAAGCGCTGCGGGCCGAACGGAATCACCGCGAGGGACGTCAAAGCCAGCATCAACGTGAGAAAAGGCGCCAGGAAATAGGCGATCTTGTCCACGCCCGCGGGCATGGGGTCTTCCTTGAAGATGAACTTCACGCCATCGGCGAGCGGCTGCAACAGGCCGTGCGGGCCGACGCGGTAGGGGCCCCAGCGCGTCTGGATGTGCGCGATGACCTTGCGCTCCAGCCAGGTCAGATAGGCGTCCACGGTGAGCACCAGAAGCACGAGAATCGCGATCTTGATGATCGGCACGATGAGGAACGCGTAGTGGGTGAGAAATTCGCTCACGATTTGGCTTCCGCCTCCGGGAGGGATTGCATCATGGTGCAGAAACGGCCCAGGGAGCCGCTGGTGAAAAGGTTGTCGTTCGCGGAGCGAATGAGCTGAACGGGAACGTCGTAGGCCTCATGGCCATTCTTGGAGAACTGAATCTTCGTGGGCTCGGCACCGCCGGTCAGCAGGCCCGCCGGATGCACGTTGTAGCCGGGCACAGCTTTGCGAATCTCCTCGAAGACCGCGGCCGGCGTTTTGTAATGAAAAGCTTTGCCGAGGCCCAGCTTCTCAAGCTGGTGCGACAGGATGCGGAGCAGGTCGAAGTCCGAGCGCGTGCCCATCACTTCTCCAGCCTTGTGCAGCAACTGGATCTCGCCGGACGTGTTCGTGACGCTACCGTCCTTTTCGTAGGCGGAAGCAGCGGGAAAAACGATATCGGCCTGCTTGGCGGTCTCGGTGAGGAACATTTCGTGGACAATCAAGAGCTGCAGCTTGCCGCGCCCAACCCCGAGCGTGCCGAAATGCGCGAGCGGATTGGCGCCGACAACATAAAGGGCCTTGAGTGTTCCAGATTGCGCCGCTTCGACCATTTGCGGCGCCGTAAGTCCTGGCTTGGCGGACAGCTTGGCGTTCCACAGATTTTCGAGCGTCTCCGCAACCGTCCTGTTGTCAAGGTAAGCGTAACCCGGCAAGCGATCCGGCAGCACGCCCATATCGGCTGCGCCGCGCGAGTTGGCGTAATCGCCCAGGGCCATGTAGCGCGTTGTGCCGGGAAGCCTGGAGCCGAAACCGACAAGATGGCCGATGGCGGCGCCCGCGAGTTCCGAGCCGAAGACAATTGCCACATCCTGTTCGGCCTCAAGCGCGGCGCGAAGAGCGGAGAGTTGCTCCATCAATTCCTGTGGCAAATCGCCTTCGCCCGTGGCCAGCCAGCGAATTGCGGCGGCTTCCTGGCCAGGGGAGAGTTGGATCGATTTCGTCGCTTTGCGAGCCAGCTTGATCTCGCGGGAATTCAGCAGGAACAGCTTCGTACCGTGATGCCGGATGCCCGCGCGGATTTGCCAGCCAACGAGAGGATTCTGATTCGTCGGATCGTTGGCAATCAGCAGTACTGCTCTGGACTGGTAGAGCTGCTCCATCGTGAGCGAAGAATCGGCGGCGCGATCTCCGAGCGCGGTGACGAGCCCGGTGTAATCCACGGTGCGATGGTGATCGATGTTGTTGGTGCCAAAAGTCGCGCGCGCCAGCCGCTGGAGCAGGTAATTTTCCTCGTTCGAAGTGCGGTTGGAGCCGATGAAGCCGACGGATTCAGGGCCGTTGGCGGTGTGCAGCTGGCTCAGTTGCTTGGCAGCGGCTTGTGCGGCCTCTTCCCAGGAAACGGGATAGAGCTTTTCGCCTTTGCGCAGAAGCGGCTGCTTGATGCGCTCGGGGTGCTTCGTGAAATCAAATCCGAAACGCCCCTTCACGCAGAGAAAGTCCCCGTTGATGCCGGAAAGGTCGCGATTGTTGGCGCGAAGAATTTCGTGGTTGCGGACGCTCAGCGTGGTCTTGCAGCCATTAGAGCAATGCGTGCAGATGGTGGAAACATACTGCATTTCCCAGGGGCGGGTCTTGTAGCGGTACGTCCCGCTGGTCAGCGCGCCGACGGGACAGATGTCAATGCACATGCCGCACTCTTCGCAGTCCAGGTGATCGCCGCCATTGGGAATGATGATGGAGTTGGCGCCGCGCATGCCCACGCCCAGGGCCTTCACATCCATGCCTTCGTCGCACACGCGCACACAGCGGAAGCACAGGATACAGCGAGGCGCATCGTAATAGACGAGGTCGGACCACTTCTCCTCGGGACGGTGGATCTTTTCTTCGACGAAGCGGCTGGAATCGGCGCCGTAGCGGAAGACCATATCCTGCAGCTCGCACTCGCCGCCCTTGTCGCACACGGGGCAATCCAGCGGGTGATTCGTCAGCAAAAATTCCAGCATGTACTTGCGTGCATTGCGCACCTGATCGGTGTCGGTGCGGACGATCATGCCCTCCGAAACGACAAGCGTGCACGCCGTCTGCAGCTTGGGCATCTTCTCCACTTCCACCAGGCACATGCGGCAAGCCGCCTGCAGCGACAACCCCGGGTAATAACAAAATGATGGGACTTCGATGCCGAGCCGCCGCGTCGCTTCGATTACCAGCGTGCCCTGAGGCGCCTGGACCTCGCGGTCGTTAATCTTCAGATTGATGAGCTTCGTTTCGGCCATGGGTCCCTACCGCGATCCGACGAGCGATTCCGCGGATTTGTACGCGCACCTGCCATGCAGGTGGTCTTCAAACTCACTGCGGAATTTCGTTACGATGCTGATGGTCGGCATGGCCGCGGCATCACCGAGCGGGCAGAAGGTGCGCCCGAGCATGTTCTTCGCCAGTTCGCCCACCGTGTCAATGTCTTCCGGCCGCCCAAATCCTGCGTGGAAGCGCTCCAGCAGCTTGCGCAGCCAGGAAGTGCCTTCGCGGCAGGGAATGCACCATCCGCAGGATTCATGCGCGTAGAAGTGCATGATGCGCCGGGCCATGTCCACCATGCAGGTGTCTTCATCCATGACCACCATGCCGCCGGAGCCAAGCATCGAACCGGCTTTTGCCAGCGAGTCGTAATCCATCGGGATATCAATCTCGTCGGCCTTCAGCAATGGGCAGGAACTTCCGCCAGGGATCACCGCTTTAATTTTTTTTCCGCCACGTATGCCGCCAGCCACTTCATAGATGAACTTCCTCATGTTCATTCCCAGCGGGATTTCGTAGATGCCGGGTTTATTGACGTGCCCGGAAACGCACAGCAGGCGCGTGCCGCCATTTTTCGGCGTGCCGCGGTTGGCGTAGGCTTCTCCGCCCTCCAGGATGATCGACGGCACGGAACTGAGCGATTCCACGTTGTTGATGATCGTGGGGCAGCCATAGAGGCCCACAATGGCGGGGAAGGGAGGCTTGATGCGGGGATAGCCGCGCTTGCCTTCCAGCGATTCCATCAACGCTGATTCTTCGCCGCACTCGTAGGCGCCCGCGCCCGTGTGGATCAGCAGATCGAAGTCGAAGCCGGAGCCAAGAATGTTGTTTCCAAGGTAGCCGCGCGCGTAGGCTTCGGCTATGGCGGCTTCCACAATGTCCAAAACGTAGCGGTATTCGCCGCGAATGTAGATGAACCCGCGATGCGCATCAATGGCGCGCCCGGCGATGATGATCCCCTCAATCAATTGATGGGGATCCATCTCCATCAGCGGGCGGTCCTTGCAACTGCCTGGCTCGGACTCATCGGCGTTGCAAATCACATATTTCGGCTTCGGCGAGTCCTTTGGCACGAACGACCACTTCATCCCAGTCGGGAAGCCCGCGCCGCCGCGCCCGCGCAAGCTCGATTTCTTGACTTCATCAATGATGGACTCCGGCGTCATCTGCTTCAGCGCCTTTTCCAGCGCTTGGTAGCCGCCGTTCTGCAGGTAGACATCAATCTTGTGGGAGTCCTTGATGCCCCAGCGCTTGCTGATGAGAGGGATTTCCAGAGCGTTGCGTTCGCGCAGAGCACCAGTAATGACCGGGACGGGGGAGGGGTGACTGCCGTTGTCGAGCTCTTCGATGATGCGGTCGAACTTCAGCGGCGTGAGGTTCTCGTAGTAGTCGTAATTCACCTGGACCGCTGGCGCGCCGGTGCAGGCGCCGATACATTCCACTTCTTCAAGCGAGAAAACACCGTCCTGTGTGACTTCCTTGTGGCCGATTTCCAGTCGCTTCTTGGCGTGCTGCAGAAGTTGCGCACCACCGCGCAGCATGCAGGCCACGTTGGTGCAGACTTGCACGTGATGTTTACCCACAGGCTTGCGGTGCAGCATCGAGTAGTAGGCCAGCGTTTCTTCCACTTCCACGGGGCGCAAATCCAGCCGGGCGGCAAGCTCGTTCACCATCTCATCGCTGATGTAGCCGTATTCATCTTGCGCGTACAACATCATGGGGACGAGCGCGCTGCGCTTCACGGGGTAGCGGTTCTGCAGAAGCTCAAATTTCGCGGCGAGTTTTGGCGAGAGTTCCATGATTACCGGTCCACTTCCCCAAGGACGATATCAATAGTGCCGATGCAGGCGACGGTATCGGCAATCAATTGGCCCTTTACCATAAGCGGCAGGGCCTGCAGATTGATGAAGGACGGCGCACGAAAATGGACGCGCAGAGGTTTTGGCGAGCCGTCGCTGGCGACGAAACACCCAAGCTCGCCGCGGGGCGACTCGACGGCCACAAACGCTTCGCCGGGGGCCGGCGAAAAGCCCTCGGTGAAAATCTTGAAATGGTAGATAAGCGCTTCCATCTCCGTCTTCATCTTTTCGCGCTGCGGCGGCACGATCCCCGGCGCATCCGCCTTAATCGGGCCCTGATCGGTGATCTTGTCCATCGCCTGCTTGACGATTTTCAGGCTCTCGCGGATTTCCGCCACGCGCACCATGTACCGCGCGTAACAGTCGGATTCCGTCCGCGTGGGCACCTTGAAATCGAATTCCTCATAAGAGGAATACGGGAAGAGCTTGCGGTTGTCGTAGGCCACACCCGCAGCGCGCAGGCCGGGTCCCGTTGTGCTCATGGCGATCAGATCATCCGGTGAAAGGTAGCCGACGCCCTGCAAGCGGCCTTTCCATATGCGATTCTTGGTGAGCAGTGCTTCGTATTCATCCACGCGCGCCGGCATCATTTCCAGGAAACGCTTGACGGGTTCGCGCCAGCCCGCTGGCGGCTCCAGCGCCAGCCCGCCAATGCGAATGTAGCTGGTCATCATGCGCTGACCGGAGAAGCGCTCGAAGATCTTCAGAATCTCCTCGCGCTCACGGAAACAATAGAGCAGCACGGACATAGCGCCCATGTCGATGGCGTGCGTCCCTAGCCAAACCAGGTGCGAGGAGATGCGTTGCAACTCGACCAGCATCACGCGGACATACTGCGCGCGCTTTGGCACCTCCAAACCCAACAGCTTTTCCACCGCCAGGCAGTACACCAGGTTGTTGCCAAGGGGATTGAGATAATCGATGCGGTCCGTGAGCGTGATGGCTTGAGAGTAGGTTTTGTCCTCGCAACTCTTCTCGATGCCGGTGTGCAGATAACCAATGTCCGGCACTGCGCTGACCACGTTTTCGCCATCCAGCTCCAGGAGCACCCGCAGCACGCCGTGCGTGGACGGGTGCTGCGGCCCCATGTTGAGGACCATCGTTTTTGTGTTGCCAACTGCTGTCTCAACCGTAGTCATGGGGTCCCAGTCCGCTGAGCGGAATCTAGCGTTTGCCCTCCGTCGGAAAATCACGCCGAAGAGGAAAACCTTCAAAGCCATCGGGGAGGAGGATGCGGCGCAGGTCCGTATGACCGGTAAACTGGATGCCAAAGAGGTCAAAAACCTCGCGCTCCAGCCAGTTGGCACCGGGCCAGACGGGTTCCAGCGAATCCACCACGGGATGCTGGGCGCTGACGCTGGCGCGCAGGCAGACACGATCGCGCCGCGGAATGGAAACCAGATGATAGTGGAGCTCGAAGCGAGGCTCGACGGGGTAGCGGTCAACGCAGGTGACGTCGCTCAGCAGGTTGAACAGCAGAGCGGGATCCTCTTTACAACGCTGAGCCGTGGTGCGCAGCAACTCCTTTGGGACGACGATGGTCGTCTCCCCGCGGTACTCGATCACCTGCGATACCGCCTGCGCGTTCCAGGAACGGAGGTGCTCGACAACAACATAAGCGCCTGTGTTGGCGAGCTGCGTCACTTGTACAAGGTCCTTAAGGGCTTGCGCTGGCATTACTTCCGCGTTTTATGCCAGTCGAGTGCGCCCTTCTTCCAGAGATAGATGTATCCGACCAACAGAATAGCAATGTACAACATCATTTCTACGAAGCCGAACCACTTGGTTGCCGCGTCGCGAGCCAAATCCTTGAAAATGTACGCCCAGGGATAGAGGAATATGGCCTCAACGTCGAACAGGATGAAGACCATTGCTACAAGGTAGAACTTTACGGAAAACGGCTCGCGGGCATTCCCCGTGGGCGTTACGCCACACTCATACGGCTGCAGCTTGGCCTTGTTTGGGCGGCGCCATCCGATCAACGTGGAAATTGCCAGCAGGGCCCCCGCGAGTGCCATGGCGACAAGCAGGTGTATTAGAAGTGGAACGTAGGCATGAAGGCCGGAGGAGGTCATGGTCAAAGCGTTATAATAGCGATTGAGACGCCGCCGGGTCAAATTGTTCTAATCCCCTTCCGGACGGTCGCGCGGACGAAACTGGCGGGCAACCCCCGCGGGAGCCATCGCGGATTATGGTCTTTGGTCACAATACCAACATCAAGTTGGGAACCGTGACGTACCACGTCCAGACCGAGAACCGTGGCGAATTCCTCGCCCTGATTGACACCACGGTCTACTTTCGCGGGCGCGTGCTGCACCGCCGCACGAACAATTACTACGATTTGCTGCCTCTTAACGAAGATAGCGAGCAGGCCCTGAAATTGCGTTTGGATGAGCAGCACCGCACCGTCCTGGAAGAAATGCGCAATGGAACGCTGCACCTAGCACTGCCGCCGGCTGCCCTGGCTCAGACCGATGTGCCGCAGCCCCCCCAAGAACCAGTGCAGGAACCAGGCGCGCATCAGGCGCAAGCCTCGGTCGAGGAAGCGCCGGCTGCGGTGGCTGCCGAAATACCTGCTATTGTGCGCGAGCCGCGGAAATTCTTGCTGGAGTTGCTGAATGCGAAGTCCTGGCTTTCCGGAAAGCATGCTCGTTTGCAGGTGGCCGTGAAAGAAGAGGATGGAAGCCCCGTAGCTGGCGCGCGCGTCACTGTGGAGCTGGAAGGTGCCGGCGAGCACGGGCTCCACGACGGCGTTACGGGAGAAGAGGGAACCACCGAAGTGCAGTTTGAAATGCCCCGGATGGTGGGCGGCGAAGCGGCGCTCGGGCTGCGCGCGGAAACTCCGTATGGAACCGGGCAGTTACGTTTTGCCTTGCGCGCCAAGTCCAAGGTGCCCGTGGTTTGAGTGCGAGCCTGGTCAAACTCCCCGCCCGCCGTCCCACCCCATACAAAGACAACCACAAGCTGCTCATCGCTATCGATTCGTGAGATACTTTTTCCAAGGCCGCCAGTAATACTTCGGCCATCCTTCGCGCACACCCTTTTGATCGTAAGCGGGGACGCCCACGTGGACGAGGTCGACCTGCGCGCCGCCCGCCACACGGCTGAAAGTCAGAATAAGTACCGACCAATCTTCCTTTTTCCAATGATGCGCCCGCCAAAGCTGCACCAGCCGCTTGCCCGGCGCAATCAAAAGATTTCTGCCCTCCAACTGGCCACCAAAGGCAGTAAATTTCCCACCGGTCTTTTTGCTGAGTTTGGCGGTCGCGCCCGTAGACTCCGTGTGTTTGCGCGAATCCAGATACATGCTGAAGAGTGACTGGGGAGAGGTTCGAAAGCGCACTCTCTGCTGAATGGTTGGCGTCATACAACCTCACTTGCTCCGCAAGGTTTGGCTCAGAGACCCTCGAGGAGGTGGCCCATTTTATGCTTTTTCGTTTGCAAATACTTGCGCGAAATCCTTGAAATGCGCGGCTGGCAAGGCACGCGTTCCACCACGCGCACCCCCGCCGATTCCAGCTGCCGCACCTTGTCAGGGTTGTTGGAGAGCAGCCGGATTTTTGTGGCGCCCAGCTTCCTGAGGATCTGCGCGGGGAAGTCGTACTCGCGGACATCCGCCGCGAATCCAAGCGAGACGTTGGCCTCGACGGTATCCATGCCCCCATCCTGCAACTGGTAAGCCCGCAGTTTGTTCATCAAGCCGATGCCGCGGCCCTCTTGCGGGAGGTACAGCAAAATTCCCGAGGGAGCCTGGCCGATTTTCTTCAATGAAAGCTCCAGTTGAGCCCGGCAATCGCACCGCAGCGAGGTCAGCACATCGCCTGTCAGGCACTGCGAGTGCACGCGTACCAGCGGCGCAATTCGTCCCCGCGGATTGCCGCGGACCAGCGCTACAGCCTCTTCCTGCGGCCGGCGGCCAGTGAACCCATAAATGGTGAAGCGACCGAAGCGCGTCGGCAAGTCAGCATGGGCCACCAGGCGCGGAGGTTTCCTTACGTTTCGTTTGGTCTTCCTGGCGGACGATTTTTTGGTCATAGGAATACTCCAGTATAACAGGGAGCCGCACTGCCTCCGCGCAAGTCTCCGTTTTCACCTGCGGCTTCTTTACGATAGAGTGGCAAATAGCCAGCGTAGACCAAAAGCTGCAGGCGAGCGATGGACACGATTCCCCCAATCCGCGAACTTCTGTTTACCTTGTTATTGAAGGTAGGCGTGGCCTCTTCGATCGCCGCGTTGCTGGCAAGGTGGAATGCCTTCCGCCGCGTCCTCTTCACCGAACAACGCGATTCCGACCAGAAACTGAAGCTGATGCTGTTTATGACGCCGCCGCTGATCGTGGGCGTGACGCTTCGGCTGGCCTTCCCGGCCTACCGTTTTGCCGATCTCTCACTCGAAGGCGCATTCCTTATGGGACTCCTTGGGGGCCGCGTGGTCGGGCCTGTCGGAGGCGCCATTATCACCATTCCCGCGCTGATGGGCCACGAATGGCTGGCCATGCCGGCGGCCTCCGCCGCGGGCTTGCTCGGCGGGCTGATTCGTCAGCTCATACCGGATCGCGAAGATCTGTGGAGCTTCGGGCCGTTTACCTTCCTGAACATTCCGAAAGCCATCATGCGCATGGTGCGCGATGGCGAAATCATGTGGGAGATGTTGCCGCTGCTGACCTGCGTGGGCCTGGAACTTGGCCGCGTGGCGCTGGTGATGGCTACAAAACCCAAGTGGCTCTTTGCCATCGATCCGCACTGGAACTGGGTGCTGTGCCTCGTCGTCCTGGGCACGTTGATGAGCGTGGCGGCGCCCCTCAAAATCTGGAACAACACCCGCATCGAGATGAACCTGGAGCGCCACCAGCAACTCCTGCTGCGCGCGAGGATGGATGCTCTCTCCAGCCAGATCAATCCGCATTTCCTCTTCAATACGCTCAACACGGTCTCCGCGTTGATCCGCATTGACCCGGACAGTGCCCGCGGCGTGGTTTTGAAGCTGAGCAACATTCTCCGGCGGCTTCTGCGAAAGCACGAAACCTTCGTGCCTCTACGCGAGGAACTCTCCTTCATTGACGATTATCTGGACATCGAAGTGGCGCGCTTCGGCCGCGACAACCTCGATATCGTGAAGGAGATCGGCGCCGAGACCCTGGAGATCTTCATCCCCAGCATGCTTCTGCAGCCAGTCGTGGAAAACAGCCTCAAGCACGGGCTGGCACCTAAGCTGGAGGGCGGCAAGATCCATTTGCGTACCTCCAGCCGCGACGGGCGTCTGCGCATCGAAATCCAGGACAACGGTGTCGGCATTTCCGAGGAAAAGTTGCCCCATGTGTACGTCGAAGGCATCGGGTTGAGCAACGTCCGCGAACGGCTGCACGTACTCTATGGAGACGACTTCCGCCTGGACATCGAAAGCCACGAGGGGCAGGGAACGATCATCCGCATCGACGTGCCCGAGCTCATGCCCGTCATCCCCGAAGTGAGCGTCATTTAGCCGAGAAGCTAACGATCCGGTCGCTTGATGCAAGTGGCGGAAAATGGTGGGAATTGACGGTAAGAGGTAGGAAAGCAAGGAGTTGGGTCTGTGCGCCGCGCGGCCGTGTTGCGGTCGCTCCATGTCAGTAAACAAGGGAAATGCACGTTGGATTTACTGAAAACAAGAGGGTTATTGGAGCGACATGCGCGAATCCAATGACCATGGGGATTTACGGCGCCGCGTGCGTCACATCTTGTTGATTCTGAGAGCTTAATCCAACGGACATCGCGGGAGGGCACCAAAATTCAACGGCCATCCAACGGACATGGTTCAAGTGTTACTTTAACCCCGAATAGCGAAGAGACGGCGAACATAAAAGTACGCCCTGGACGCGCACCAAATTTCGACCGCCCGTAGTCTGGCTCAGCACTCACCTGACTCGCGGTCCCGCGCTCGCGCTATGGCGTCGAGCCACTCGCGGAGAGACACCCGATCGACAAGCCAGCCCCGCGAGCTTTGGAAGTGGCCACGAATGCTCCCGACCTCGCAAAGCTCTACCACTCCGCGCAGCGAGACTCCTAGAATCTCCGCCGCCACGCCGATACTGACCAGCTCCGTCCGCTGCTTCATCTCGTCAGGCTTGAGAGAGCTGAGTGAGCGAGGCTGTGGCGCGTGCTCATTGATCTCGCGCGCTGGAGGAAGCGGTCGGCCGGAAAAACAATTCTTGCACAACCCCAAACCGTCGCGGCACTCGGGGACGACGCGACCGCGCCGCTCCCAGTGAGCCTCGCAGGAACCAGGTGGGCACGGCGTCCGCTGCGCATCCGCGACGGGCACTGAAGAAGAACTCACGGGCGATCCTCGCGAATCGATGTGCTCGAAACCGCTGCGATGAAATGGATGCGAATCTGTTCGAGTGAGCTGTAAGAGAGCCAGAGCATTTCCAAAAGGGCCGCTCAAGCCCGAGGATAACAGATTGTCTACGGGAAACCAGAGGCGACTTCCAAAGAGACAACGAACTCACCCTAAACGGTCTCAGCAGAGCGCCTGGTTATTTCTTGCAGCCGTTGCGCTCCCACTTGTCTTTCGCTTTCGCGTCCGCTACCGTCTGCCACTGCATGTTGCTGGGCGAGTCCGCGCCGCCGCATGCGAGGGGAATTACGTGATCGATGACGTAGCCCTTTCGTCCGTGCGGATAACCCGTCTGACGCATGAAGGCATCCTTCGCAGCGCGGCTGCGTTTGCTGTGGCCGTGAGAATGACGATGGGACGACGAGGCAGATTTGTGCGCGTGTGACGATTTGCTACCACTGTTAGAGCTGCCGCGCCGTTGGGCAAACGATGGAGCCAAGAGCAGCAGCAGAGAAAGAAGCAAACTGAGCAGCCACTTCATATCCCCTCCTGACGTTCGCAACGCCGCATCGCTATGAACGGCGCTCCATCTGTGGGGACCGTCCCGATTCTACTCCTGCAGGAGTCGGTTGGGATACGTCGCACTGTAGAGCGCGGTTGGTGCGTGCCCTCAGTTCCTGCTCGGCCGCCCTCAACAGCAGCTCGATGAGGTGTTCACCCTCGGACAGAAATAGCTGCCTGAAACTCTCGATGGGGCGATTGATGATCCCGGAAGCCCAGAGAAGACGCGCCTCCCGAGCATCTCCAAACAGAGGAGCGCACAGAAAAAGCAGCACACGCAGTTGCAATCCTTTGAGCCTTCGCGGGCGTTTTTTCTTCCGGACGTTTAGGGGAAAGAAGACGCCGAGGGTTTGCCGATCGAGCGTGCTGCCGCGCTCTGCCTGCTCACGGACGCAACGATGAAGGCGTTTCAGAAACCGGCACCAGGTCCGTGCCGGAACGAGGCCGTCTGCGAGGTACTCGCGTTCAAGCCCTGCAGAGCCGCCTATTGTCTGACCGGGGTCTTCAAAAACGAAGATCGCGCCCCCTCTTTGCTTGGCGTCCATGCGGATCGCGATGATGGTCCGGTGCTTCGCCAGGAGAAACGAGGCGAGAAAGCAGTCGGGCGTCTCGAACGTCTTTTGTTTCTCTCCCATCGTCGGCTCTCGGTCAGTTGCACACGCGCGTCGCGGCGTTTCCGCTCATTGGATAAAAAGTTTCAGGCAGGTGCGGCCGGTTTCGTCGCGCCTCGGCTCCAGCTTGGCGGTGTAGATGCCATCCTCGACGGTGGCACCCCTGGAGAGCGAGATGGTGATGTAATCATCCATCTCCCTGAAATACCGCCGCCGAAGAAACCACCGCATTAAATCTTCTTGACTGATCGAAATGGGACCAGATGAGGGCACTTCGGGTACAGGGTCCCTTATAGGGTCGTCTTCCTCTTGAACGAGAGCATGCGCCGTCGAGTTGATGGCCGCTTTCCTATCCCTCTTCACGAACACGATGGGTTTGGGGCGCTTCTTTTTCAGGGCTCGGGGCGCAAGCTCGGCAGCCAGTGGCGATACAACACTTTCGTTTTTCATCGAAGGCCTCCTTATGGACTTCCATCCGGCGTGCTCCAATCCCGAGTTCCGTCTTTCTATGAAACCTTTGCCATGCTCTCTTCCCCGGCTGCGCTACTCGCGCGGCGGCGAAGCATCCCCTTCAGCGCCCAAATCGCGCGGTTGGCTTCCGCGAGCGTGCGGATCGCGCCGCTGCGCACTGGCGACTTGCTCGAATGCAGAAACGCGTCGAACTGTTCGGGCTTCCAGCCGAGTCGTGCCAGCAACCCATCCAGAAGCGCCCTGGTATCGGCGTCCACCAGGTTCACGACGAGGGCCTCCCCTCCTCTTCGGCCCGATGTGCCGTAGGAGTGAGCGAGGCGTCGCGAAGGCCGCTTTCTCTTCAGCAACTCTGCGGGCAACTGTTTCTGGATCGCGTCGAGCGCAATGTTTGCCTCGTCCGCGGACAGCTCCCGGAACGAGGCGATCGGTCTGCCGATCGCTCCAGCGACCCACTGCAAACGCGCTTCGCGGTCCTTCGGGTCGAGCTGCGACCGCTGGCACAAGAATCCCCAAAGCGTCTGGAGCATCCTCAACTGTCGCGGCGAGATCATGGGGCCGGCCTCTTCGCTTTGTATTGCGCCAACACCTTAACCAAGCGCCGCACCGAGAGATATTTCACCACTGCGGGCTTTCCATCTGTGCTCTGGGCAAAGATATCGTCCACGCGGCAGGCCCGCACGAGGATGCCAAGCTGCTTCTCGCTGAGTTTTGCGGTCTGGCCGTTGCCCAGTTCGCGCGCCGCGATTTCGTGCACTTCTTTTTCCTGGAGTCCCGGCAGCGGTTCCTTGTGATCGATTCGCGAGAGCCACTGTTCAAGTCGCGCGCGGCCACGCAGGAACTTTTCGTAGAGATCGTGACTTCCGGCCAGCACCAGGCCACAGCCAGCGCGGTCATGCAATTCGCGAAGGAGTTCAAGCGCCTGGATACCCAAATGCTGGGCTTCGTCAACAACGATCGCGGGCGGTATTTCGGCCAATGAAAAGGACGCGAGCAAACGGGCAAGCATCGAATCGATCGACTGCGTTCTGGTTGAGACGCCCGCTCCGCTTCCGATGCGCTTTAGCAGCGCCAGTGAGCAGATCCCACTTGTGGCGTAGATGTAGATGGCCTCGCGCAGCTTTTGCCTGCGTTGCTCTTCCACCAGATATTCGAGGACGAAGGATTTCTGCGTTCCCGGGGGGCCGTATAGCAGGCAAACTTCGCTTCGCTCTACCGCAGCTTTGAAGTAGCTCTGAATGCGCCGGTAGTTCTCCGTTGGAAAGAGCCGCGCGGGCTTCCGCGCGGGCGACTGGATTGGGTTTTGTTGCATCATCTCCCAAATCACTCCGCAGAGGCGACGCTCGTTCGCAATTGTTTTTCTTTCGTACTCGCTGCGAATGAAGAAACGCACCGTGGAACCCGAGTAGCCCATGCGCTCCCCAACCTCGCGCGAACTCAGCCCGAGTGCGCTCATGTATTCGATGAGCCTTGCGCGAACCTGCTCAGTCGGCGGAGGGTCAACGCGGGCCGCGATATCGATTTCGTCAAGGCGTGCCATCACTCGCCTTCCTTCTTCGCGGCTTCCTCTTCCATCGCTGCTGTGAATTCCGGCACAAGGTCATCCACGAAGGGCGATTCCATCTTAGAGGGGCGCGGTGGTGATGGCCGGCCTCCGCGTGCGCCTGGCACGGCTGCGGTCGGCACAGAGTCTTCCGGTTCGATCGTGTCCCAGAGGTGTGCGTCCTTGGCAACGGCGTCGGAAATAAATGTCGGACCAATCTCCTTCAACTGGTTCATGCGTGGCTCCGCGTCCGAAGCCCCTGGTGCGGCGCCCGCTGTGAGCAGCTTTCTGCCGGTCGTTCCGGTGCGAATTCCCGCGCGTTCCAGCAGCGCTTCGCGTTCTGTCTGCCATCCCTGGTTCGCAGCAATGGCGCGCAGCGCGGCGAGGTATTCCGAGTAGCCCTTGCGCAGCGAGCGTTCGCGCCGCATCGCCGCCTTGATCTGGTCGCGCGTGATCTGCCCGCTCGGGCTCTGCCCGACGAACTGCTGGATGCGTAGTTCGCCAATGAACTGGAAAGTCTCGGCGTCCACGGCAACCGCTTCGCCCAGGTTGTAGGGATCGCGGAGGATCACCACCTCGCGCCCCTTTTGCATGTCGAGAGCGCCGATGCTCTCGTCAGTTGGTTCAAAACGCAGCCGCTCAAGCTGAACGCAGCCTCCAGCTTGTACCTTGCGCCTCACGCGTTCGGAGAAGAGCACGTCAAGCAGCCGCGGGTTTACGGCCGCGCGGTTGCGTTCCGGACATTGCTCCTCGAATATTTCGGCGGGCGTGCGGTGCTGCAGCGATTCCAGACGCGTTTCGTTGTACTCGTCGATCCACTGGATCGCCGCGGCGATGAACTCCGCATCGAGAGGAAGAGGGCTATCGGAGCGCTTGCCCTTCAGAAAATCCTCGTGCTGCTTTTGCGCCGCGCGGCCGGACTCCGGGCAATTCCCCGGTTTGTTGCCGAGGTAGGCAGGGCGCCAGAGCACGTCGAAGCGCTTGGACCAGCGCGAGAACCAACTCTCGATCGGCTTCGAGCGGGGCCGTTTGGGCAATGCGCTCGTGATCCCCACGGCGTCGCGGTCGAGCAGCATCCTCGCTTCGTCCGAAAGGGTGATCAGCTCCAGGTCGCGGCGAACCTTTTTGTAGTCCTCGCCGTTGTCCCAATAGAAATTTCGCGGCATGCCGTGCGAGAGGATGCCCATGCGTAGAGCGGAGTTGATCGTGCGCGAGCTGGGCGTCGGCGCGAAGCAAAAGCCCACAATCTTGCGCGAACCCCAGTCGTACAACGCCGTGAACCATAGCCGGAAGGCTTTGTCCTGCGGCAGTTCGGCGAAGAGGGAGTTGCGCACGAGCACGTCGAAGACGCGGTGATCGGAAATCCACCAGGCCATCACCGGAACTTTTCCGCGCAGAATAAAGGGCGAGCACTTCCGCTCGTGAGCTTCCTTGCCCTCGCGCCCAAATACCTTCAGCGGTTCTGGCAGCGCGTTCAGGAAAGTTCGCGCCGCGTCGCGGCAAGGTGGCTTGCCTTTCTTTTCGATCTTCGGCCACTCGCGCACCAGCGCTTCCCAGGACATCTGCCGCGAGAGCCCTTCGTGCAAATATTTTTGCTGCAGGAATAGCGCGGCTGCGGGGTGCTCTTCGGCCCATCGTGATTGGCCCTTATCCTTGCGCACCCTGTCAGCGAGCGCCGCGCAACCCTCCCGGTCGAATCTCTTGAGCCAGCGGAGAAGTGTGCTCCAACTGACCGGAGGCACCTGTTGCGCACCCACATATTTCGCGAGGTCCACTACGGTACGGATCAGTCTGCCATCGGCAAGGGGAAATGTCGGCCGGGCACCACTCGTGCGCTTACGGAAGTCGAGCAGCGGCTGAATCGCCCGGTATCTCTGCTGCGCCTGGTCTTTGAGGTCTTCGGGGACCGCGACGCGCGGACGCGGTTGGAGTGTGGTCGCCACAGCCGAGGATGACAATGTTTGTTCGGCTGCGCGAATAATCGCCAGCCCTTTTCCAGCGGCGTAGCTGTCCTGCACCTCGGCCGGAAGAGAACTCAGCTCGTATTCGCGCTCTGGCCGCCCATTACGGCCGCGGGTTGTGGTGTCACGCGTCGGCCACGCGCGAGATGCACACCTCGCGTGCTTCCTTGACCAACCGGTGAGGTCGCAAACCTTTTCGAGCGTGATCCAGGTTTCAGGCATCGCCTTGCTTTCTGGTAACGACCGCGAGCTGCGGGCGAGGCCGCTTGTTTGCCTTTTTGCGCGAGGTGGGCGGCGTCATGGACTTGAGCAGATTGAGCAAGGAACCATACGACGGCGCCGATGAGCGGTCGCGACAAAGGCGCGGCCACGCCTGGAGAAGCGCGCGATAGATAGGCGGGGCGTCCCAGCCCGTGAGCCACAAACCCAAAACGAAGAGCACTGCATCCCGCGAGCGGAACACTTTGCGAGCGCCCTTGTCGCGGCGTGGCTGAACGACGAGTCTGCCAAAACCGCAATCGACATACTCCGTAAACCAGCGCCAATAGGTGCGAGCGGAGACTCCGTGCTGAGCGGCAAGATGTTCCACCAATTCGGACAACGAACCGATTTCACGCCCATCCCCAGAGAGAAGCTGGGGCGACTGCCCTGCCGCAATCTTCCCCGCAAATCTCAAAGCTGGCACGAGCGCGAGAAGTTTCATTCGCGCCGAATACGACCTCACCAGGCTGGGGCGCTTCTGGTTTCGTTCCGTGTGTCCCTTCCTTCCCGCGTTCATGGCCGCTCCTGCCTCGGGGTAATGAGCGCTATGAGGCCGAGGCTCGTTCGCGCAGAGGCAAGTTCCTGCTCCACAACGTATTCGTTTTCTGGATCGTCTCCTCGCCGAAGCGCGCCGGGATGTTTCGCCAGATACTCATCGAAGAATTCACCGAGGGCCCGGACGTGATTTTCAAGTTCTTTCGCAAAGCTCGGCACATCGGCCGGCTCAATCCAACGCTCCGCTTCGCGCACTGGAATGCAAAAACCATCGATAGCACGCGAAAGAAAGACCAGGGCCGCAAGTGGCGTCCTTCCCAGCTCGCGTTCGTGTTCCTTTTTCATGGCTTTCGCTCCTTCGAAGCTGAGGGCAATGACCTGACAAAGGCGAGCAGAGTCGAATAACAGGGACACGACCTGCCAGGATGCAGGCGTGGCCACTCCGATAATAAGAGCCGGTGAATCGCACGGATGCTGGTCCCTTTGGAGTGCTCGGCGACGACGAAGAGCGCAGCGCCGGGAAAATAGACTTTGAGTTTGGTACTGCCAGGCGTGCGGCCCTCGGCCGCGGCGATCCAGCGATGCAGCGTCCGCGAGGTCGTGCCGACTTCAGCAGCGCGCGACGCAATAAGCTCCTCGGTTCGGGCAACGTTCAGGAGGGGCTGGATGGCTTTCTGGCGGTCCTCGTCCGTCCACGTCGGGCCCAGCGCGCCACTGGCCCCAGGGGGCTTCCGTCTGTCCCTGAGTCGCTGAGGCGAATTCGCGTTCTTAGGCATTTGGACCCCCCTTGGGCTTCCGGGTCATCTTTTTCGGCAAAATCGCTCTATGCGCCCCGGAGGCCTTGGACACCCCCGTGTCCTGCATGGCCAGAAACCGCAGAGGAAGCCATCGCCGGAGCCTTCTGCCACTGCCATCGTCGGGTATGATCCAGCAGCGCATTGACCGAATCCTCCGGCGCTCGTTCTTGAAGAAAGTGCGGCACACTCCGGGACACGTCCGCTGCGAACTCGGCCCTACCAACGGGCGTCTACAAATTGCACAATGCGTGTGAAACGACGAGCCGCTTTCGCACAAGGGACACGGCCGATTCGCATCCGCAGTGAGTCTCCGCGCGGAGCCGCTGCCTCTGAGCCGAACGTGAGTCACCGAGCGCATGCCCGATCTCTCTTCCGTGCTCCCCGTTTGCGGGATTCACGTCCGGTGGTTCGCTTACCTTTTTGCTCTAATAAGCGCGCGACGATCTCACCCAGTTCGAGCATTTCTCGGAGACGCGGAGACAGGACAAAGCGTTGCAGTTCGTCAGAGCCGGTGATTTCGCAAATCGGCAAAATGAAAAATGCAGGCAGTCTCGCGCCCTTCTTGCTGGGACTCGCATAATCATCGAGCATGTGTTTGGTCACGCGTATCCGCGTGCGGGTACAGAGCCCTTCGGCAAGCTGAGTGCGTTTTTCTCGCGTCACCTTTGCGAAGAGTGCGCGCAATTCGACGTCTGGAGGCGGCAACCACGGTGGAGGGGATTCGGTTTCCCGTTTCGAGGGCGATTTCGACGTATCCAACATATTAGATATTATATAGACCATTTTATGGATGCTCGTCAAGCTCAAAATACTGGCCGCTGGCTTCGCCCAGTTTGCCCAGTTCCGATTCCTCGGGTTAAGTTCGGTATATCCATTCCTTGGGATGTCGAGATACGTTGGAGGCGGAATGCCAGCTACGCGAAAAAAGAAGAGAGTGAGCACTCGGGCCTTGCGGCGACCCGGCAAGAACAAATCTCCTAAATTCAAAGATGGTCCCAAGTTTAAGGCGATCAGAGAGCGGTTGCCTGGAGACCCATCGCACAAGCACCCAACTCAAAAACAACTAGCGCGCATGCTGTCTATACGGCAACCAGTGATATCGGCGTGGGAGCGGGGAGCGAGTGAGCCTTCGCCAAAGATGCTCCTGAAGTTTGCACGTCTACCCATAGACAAGCCCGACATCGAGTGGCTTGTGACAAAGGCGGGAGCCGGTGTGGAAATCCTCCGGGATATTGCCAATCGATTTCTCGAAGAGCGTCGTGAGTCAGTTCATACGACTACCCGCATTTTCCCACTGCCGAAAATCGAAAAGCAGACGCAAGACTTGGTCATCTCCGAGTGGGTGATCCCGCACCCCGTGACCACGTTCTATGTGCGCGTGCCCGACAACTTCATGGTCCCGCAGTTCAGGCGCGGAGACCGCCTGTTCATCGACGCATCTGAGACCGACCCCTGGGAACTCGAAGAGGGGACCTGCGTTGCCGTCTATCGGAGTCCCGAGCATGCCGTTCAGCAGCACTGGCCGGAGCGGCAGAAGGAATTCGAGGAATCGCACCCTAAGGAAGAAGTCGAAGAGCGCAAACGGCTGATGGTTTTTCCATATCAGCATATTGGGCTCTTCGTTGGCTGGCTTCAGGGAAGGATAGAAGCAGATGCGGACGGAAAGTGGGGCCACTTCTTTCTAGAAGCACCCTGGATTCGGACTAGCGAAATGCTCAGCGTTCGGCAACCCCACCACCCCATCGACGCCAAAGTCATTGATGCTTCCGGCCTGATCGTATTGGGGCGAGTGATCGCCTGGCTCCATTCTGATCGAGACACGAGAAGCGAGCCTCGACGCAATCGGGAAATCTCGGCACCGTCAGGAAAGGCAAATACCGGCAAGGAGAAAAGGAAATGAAAATCGAGTTCGGCCGCAACAGTCAAGACAAAATCCAGATCGCGATGGACGCGCTGTTCGGCGTGCGCGAGGCCGTTGCTGACAGGAACGTCCGCGCCTTCCGCGGATTGAAGGAAGCCTACATCTACTGCACGGGCGACGCCGACTGCACGCAGGTGGACCGCGGCGGCTTGTTCCGCGTGTCGGAAGCGATCGCGACCACGGACTTCCCGAATATCCTGCTCAACTCGCTGACCAAGAAACTGATTCAGGACTACCAGGAATTCCAGATCGTGCCCGGCCTGGAAAGACTCTACACGACGACGATCCTCGGCGACTACAAACCGCAAGACCGCGTGCGCATGGGCTACCTGGGCGATTTGCCGACGGTGGCGGAAGCGGGCCCGTACACCGAACTGACGAAACCCACGGACGAAAAGATCACCTACTCGATCGTGAAGAAGGGCGGTTTGCTGACCATCTCGGAAGAGACGATCCGCAACGACGACCTGGGCAAAATCGCGCAATTCCCGAACCGCCTGGCTCGCGCCGCGCGGCATTCTCTGGCGACATTCGTTACGAACTTCTTCACCACGCCGCCGAACTACGATCCGGACACCCTGGCGTGGTTCCACGCGACGCACAACAACCTCGGCGCGACCGCGCTCTCTTCGAGCGAACTTGACGCCCGCTCCATCCTGCTGGCCAAGCAGTCCGAAAAGGACAGCACCAACCGGCTGGGCCTGACGCTCGATTGGATCATGATCCCCATCGATCTGCGGCCCACGGCCTTGCAGATCAACCGCAACATGACCGGCACGAACAATTGGTACAACAAATTCGGCGAGAACGAAGAAAACATCATCGTGAATCCGCTGCTTGCCGAAGCCAACCTGCACAGTTGGTACGGTGGCACATTCCCGAGCAACGCGCCGTTCCTGGAAATCGGCTTCCTGGACGGCTACCAGACGCCGCAGATCTTCATCGCCAACCTGCCCACGCAGGGCACGCAGTTCACCAATGACCAGCTCCAACTCAAAGCGAAGTTCGTCTTCGGCGGCAAGCCGATCGACTATCGCGGCGTGTTCAAGGAAGTGGTTGCCTGATAGGGCAAACGAGCTTCATGGTGCAGATTGAGCAGCATCCCGGAACGGGCGCTTCCGCAGCGCAAACAAGCTGGCCGGGAACATTTCCAGGCTGAGGCCACTCGCCGTGGCCTGGAGAACTCAGGGCTGACGCGCTTGAGCCCAGCGGGCACGGCGAATCCCGGCCGTCCCCGAGCCTGAGACATCTCAAACGTGAGAGAGGTGTCTCTTGGAAACGGCGGCAAGGACAATCGAAACTCCCGAAAGGGGGGTCGCCGCCAAAGATTTATTTCCACTCGACGCGAAGCGCAGCGTCACTCTCCAGTCTGATGGAAAAACCTATCGTCACTTCTTCCGGCGCGTCACTGCGGCCGATTACGAGGTCTATTTCAAGAAGTTGACTTTGGAATCTCCCGACGAAGATAGCAGCTTTGCTCCATCCTTCCAATCACAGGTCGTGAACCGGGACGAAGGGCTCATCGCCCTTTACGCACAAGTGGTTGAACGCGTCGAGGGTTATCGCGTGAGGGACGGTCGCGATCCGAACGGTCTGCCGAATTGGCCGGCCTGTATTCCGCTGGAGCACCGCCTGAGAGCGGCCGAGCTGCTGCTTGATTTTTCCGGCCGCGTTCCGATGGAGACGTTGCGCGTTGAGGCGGACGGCAAGAGCGTATCGTTCGTGTTTTTGGTTGACGTGGGCGAACTGGAACCGGCGACGCGATTCCACGGCGTAGTCCACACATTTCGCGCGCCTCATGTCGAGCACTCGCGCAAGTTTCTGCTGGCGGCAAGCGGGAATCCTTCAACTGCCGGAATCCTCCATGCACTTTACGACGAGCTGATCGAGGGCGTGCAGGGTTACAGCGTGGCAGGTCGCCCGCTCGACTCGCGGGAAGAAATCGTGCGCGAGATGGACGATTTCCATAAGCAGATTGCCGTCATCAAGCTGCTCAGTGCGCTGCATGGCGACGCTGGTGAACCGCTCCGAGTGAAGACGGCGGCCATTCCCAAACGGTCATCCGGGGCAGCGCCCCCCGTGGCATTGGATAGGGGAGCGAACTGAAAATGGCGGCGACCGCTTCCATCATCATCGAAGTCAACGACGCGGGCGCGACACAGGCGTTCGAGCGGATCAACGCCGAGGGCGTGGCGCTTGGGAACAACCTGAAGCCCATCGGACCGCTTTCGGACCAGGCCTTCGGCAGCATTCAGAGTGGAGCGACGCGCGCCAGGGAAAGCGCCGCGCTGGTCAGCGAGGAACTGGGAATCCACATCCCACGCGCGATGCGCGGCGTGATCGCGGGCATGCCGGAAATTGCCTCGGCCATGAACGCCGCGTTCACCGGGCTGGCCATCGTGGGATTCATCGAGATCGCGAAGAGCGCCGGCGAGGCCATCAGCG